>ENA-OYZH01000001-OYZH01000001.1-human-gut-metagenome-genome-assembly--contig:-NODE-1-length-415429-cov-18.680825_pt1 | contig 415429 bp, 382 predicted proteins | sample MGYA00244072_ERZ653468 | MGnify/ENA primary metagenome ERZ653468 (study PRJEB26926, sample SAMN06165161) | human gut metagenome | biome: ENVO:00009003; feature: ENVO:2100002; material: ENVO:00002003...
GTGCTTTTCTGTGCGATCAGAACCTCTCATCGTGTTCACCTAACTCACGTTGACAGAATGTTTCCTCATACACTGCTGCCTTGCAGGATATTCGATTTGGGATAATACCCTTATACTTATCCCGAAAAAGGGGTGCTTTGTTGCATAAAAAATGCAACAATTGCAGAAATGTTGCCAAATTAAAAGATAAATCATTTGTTTGCACAAGTTTAGTTGTCAAAATTTGTGCAGTTATTACAGAAAATTATTACAGAAATATTGATGAAAATACGAGAAAAAATAGTGTATCTATGCAGTTATCCCACAATTTTAATATATATCAATATATGCAATTTTGATAAAAAACAGTTGACAAACGGGTGCGATTTGGTGTATTATTGTATTGTAATCGTTTAATCGTTAAGATCAAACAATAATATATTCGGAGGTCAAAATTATGGCAGAGTATTTTAAGGATATTCCAAAGATCAAGTATGAGGGCGTAAACTCAACTAATCCCCTCTCTTTTAAGTATTATAACCCAGATGAGGTTGTGATGGGCAAGACTATGAGAGAACAGCTCAAGTTCGCTCTTTCATGGTGGCACACAATGGGCGGCGACGGAACTGATATGTTCGGCTGCGGCACTACTGACAAGACTTGGGGCGAGGCTGCTCCTGAGGCAAGAGCTAAGAAGAAGGTCGATGTTGCTTTCGAGATAATGGACAAGCTTTCTATCGACTATTTCTGCTTCCATGACCGTGACCTTTCTCCTGAGTACGGTGATCTCGGCACCACTAACGCAAAGCTTGCTGAGGTAGTTGACTACATAGCTGAAAAAATGGCTGCTGACCCTACTAAGAAACTTCTTTGGGGTACTGCTAAGTGCTTCGATCACCCAAGATATATGCATGGTGCAGGCACATCACCTTCTGCTGATGTTTTCGCTTATGCGGCTGCTCAGATCAAGAACGCTGTTGACGCTACTATCAAGCTTGGCGGTAAGGGCTACGTTTTCTGGGGCGGAAGAGAAGGATATGAGACTCTTCTGAACACAAACATGGGTCTGGAGCTTGACAACATGGCAAGACTTATGAAGATGACTGTTGATTACGCTCGTTCAAAGGGCTACACTGGTGATTTCTACATTGAGCCAAAGCCAAAGGAGCCTACAAAGCATCAGTATGATTTCGATACAGCTACAGTTCTTGGATTCCTGAGAAAATATGGTCTTGACAAGGACTTCAAAATGAACATCGAGGCTAACCACGCTACACTTGCACAGCACACTTTCCAGCATGAGCTGAGAGTTGCAAGAGATAACGGTGTATTCGGTTCTATCGACGCCAACCAGGGCGACCCACTGCTCGGTTGGGATACAGACCAGTTCCCTACAAACGCTTATGACGCTACACTTTGTATGTACGAAGTTCTCAAGGCAGGCGGCTTCACAAACGGCGGTCTGAACTTTGACGCTAAGGCAAGAAGAGGCTCATACACAATGGAAGACATTTTCCTGAGCTACATTGCAGGTATGGACACATTTGCACTTGGTCTTAAGGCTGCTGCAAAGATCATTGAGGACGGCAGACTTGACAAGTTCGTTGATGACAGATATGCAAGCTGGACAACAGGCATTGGTGCAGACATCATTGCAGGTAAGGCTGACATGGAGAGCCTTGAGAAGTATGCAGTTGAGAAGGGCGAAGTTACTGACTCACTTTCTAGCGGCAGACAGGAATATCTGGAGAGCGTTCTCAATCAGATCATGTTCAATCTTTAAGCAGGGGCGTGCCCCTGCACCCATATCCGCTATCATTCGTGGTAGCGGATTTTTTTATCGCCGCCCATATCATTTTTTACGCTGTGATAAAATATGAAGGCGTGCCCCTGCACCCATATCCGCTATCATTCGTGGTAGCGGAGTTTTTTTGCTCCGCTCTTTGCTTTTTTTCATTACTTTTCTTTTCTTGAGAGTTCCTGCAACTCCTGTTCATACTGCGAGAAGCCCTCCACAGACTTCATAAGCTCGTCCTCAACGTGTTCTTCATGATTATCCTTAAACACAAACTTCAGGAACACCGGTGTGATTATCGTTGTTGCAACCACCATGATGATGATAGGTGCGAAAACCTCATCGCCCATAAGTCCAAGCTTCTGTCCTTTAGCCGCTACTATAAGTGCGACCTCGCCTCGTGAGATCATACCCATTGCTATCTGCAAGCTTTCCTGATTTGTATACTTACAAACCTTTGCGCCTAGTCCGCAGCCTATTATCTTTGTGACTACTGCCACAGCAAGGAGCAAAACTGTAAACAGCACCATTTTGCCGCCCATGTTGATACCGTTCATTGTAAGACCGATGCTTGCAAAGAACACTGGTGAAAGGAACATATACGAAAGTGTTTCAAATCTGTTTGAGATATACTTTACGTCCTTTTCGCTTGAAATTGCAAGACCTGCAACAAATGCGCCTGTGATATCTGCTACGCCGAAAAGCTCTGCTACATACGCCATGAGCAGGCAGAAAACGAAGGAGATGATAACATGACGTCTGAGGTCTTTTTTATCTCTTTTTCTCCACTTTGTGAACACGATATGGTAAACGACTGTACAGCCGATAGCCACTGCAAAGAACGCTACTATCTTAATAAGAACTGTTGCAACGTGAACGCTTGTATCTGCAAGGCTTGTGATAAGGGTCAAAGCGATGATACCAAGGATATCGTCTATGATAGCCGCACCGAGAATGGCATTACCTGCTCTTGTAGAGAGCTTGCCAAGCTCTTTCAGTGTTTCTACTGTGATAGAAACTGATGTTGCAGTAAGCACAACGCCTATGAAGAGGTGCTGTAAGAATGGTGAGCAAGCGAGCTTATCACCCTTGCCTACGCCCATTGCAGCGGCAAGTCCAAGTCCGCCGAACAGTGGTACGATAACGCCAAGAAGAGCGATTATGAATGACGCTTTACCAGTCTTTTTAAGCTCCTTAACGTCTGTTGTAAGACCTGCGGTGAACATCAGCACGATAACGCCAATTTCTGACAGCTCCGAAATAAACTCAGTTTCCTGTACCAAATTGAGGACGGCAGGGCCGAGTATTACGCCCGCCAACAACGCACCGACTACCTGTGGCAGTTTCATTTTCTTTGTTACAAGACCGAGAATTTTGGTCGAAAGCAGTATAAGTGCGATAAACAATATGTAGCTATACTCCTTCATGATATTACTTCCTTTCCACACCGCCATTATATGACGTTAATGCGTAAAAATAACGATCTACAGCATTTTACTCTCTGCAAATCGTCATTGATTTTCCGTATCTTATTATAGCATTATGCCGCATTATAGTCAACAGACAGCACAATTTGTTCACAAAAAAGAGCAACAAAAAAGAGCCGCAAAAGTCGGCTCTTTTTGTGATTATTTTATCAAAGTTTGTTTATACAGCTTTTTTGCCGTTAGGGAATATCTTATCCTCGCAGATACCTGCCATTTTTTCTATAGCGGGCTGGATATCCTGCCACAGACCACAGCCGTCGTCCTGACCGCTTGTTTTCCATGCAAACACGCCGTTCCAGCCATTGTTGTAAGCGTCCTCATAAGCTGAGGTGATGTCGAAATCGCTGTCGCTTGCAACGGCCGGGCATTCGCCTATAACGCAAGGCTTTGTACCGTCAAGGCCAAAGTCTGTTGGAGATTCGCTGAAAGGATATCCCCACATTCCCTGCATCCAGGTGTACCAATGAGTTGAATAGAAGTCAACATAGGCAAGGCTCTTGTCATACTTATCACCGCTCAAAACGTCCTGAAGCGCACTGTCGGATATTTTGTTGCCCTGCTGGCTGTCGGAGTTATACTTTATCATACCCATGCCCACGGTTACGAGAACGTCTGAATTTGCATGGATAGCTGCGGCTGCCTTTGCATAATACTGCTCCAGATAGAGCCAATCAAGCTTGCCGCACTCTTCATTTTCAACTATCCAGTCAGGCTCGTTACAAAGGTCCACAGACCAGAAATAGTCGCTCTTGCCGTATCTTTGAACGAGAGGAACTATATAGTTATCTACAAACATATCCGTCTTGTCGCTGTCCTGAATGAGCGTTCTCCAAGCCTGATAATTCTGGTTCTGATCCTTGAAGTTATCAAAGGACTGAACTGTTGCCATTATATAGATCTGATACTGCTCTGCAAGATAGAACAGATTGTCAAGATCCTCCCAATGAGCTGTTGTTGCACCGTCAAATGTACCGTCTGCTGAGATAGCCATACCAACGTCGCCGTTGCAGACTATCCAGATCCTTGCGGCATTTACGCCTGAATTGTGAAGCTTCTGGAAATGATCCTGCCAGAACTCAAAATTAAAGCCTCCGCCAAAGTCGTTCCACTTATCCCACGGAGAGTTCACTCCATTGAGCCAAAGCTCCTTGTCGCCCACCATGAATTTTGTTCCGTCGATCTTGACTTTCGCTGAGCCGTCGGTCGTTGTTGCATAATCCTTTTCAGGCATTGCAGTTTCCGAAACAACGGCAGAGCTGTTATTTGCCTTGCTTTCAGCCTTTGAGCTTGAGGAATTATCTCCGCAGCCCACGGTCGAAACAAGCATCAGCACTGCAAGTGATGATGCAAGCCACTGTTTAACTTTCATAAAATATACCTTTCCTTTCTTTGAACTAAAGCTATGAACACATTTGATTATAGCACAATACTGCTCCATTTTCAATAGCAAGATCTGATTTTTTTGCAGATAATATCCTCTAAAATTTTAACATTGTATAATTATATTAACTCTAATAAATCGGCATTTTTTTCATATAGTGATTAAAAATATGAACATTTGAGGTTTATACACAAAAAGAAGGTATGTTATTTGTTTAATAAGCGTATTCTAATTTGAACAGAGATGTGGTATAATAAAAGGTACTGATGAGGTTAATATTTTATATATGAAAGGACGAGAAAGAATGAAATCAGTATCAAAAAGATACCTGAGCTTTATTTTATCTCTTTTAATGGCAATGACTATATTTGTTGGTCTTGACCTTGGGGATATAAATGCGCAGGCATTGTCGGGAGATACTCTCAAAAACGCTGACACGGAAGCCATACTTGAGGATATGGGTCTGGGCTGGAATTTGGGCAACTCTCTTGACGCAACAGGCGGTTCGGGTCTTAACACGGAAACATCGTGGAGCAATCCTAAAACAACTCAGGCTCTTATTGACAAGGTAAAGTCTTTAGGCTTCAACACAGTGAGAGTGCCAGTTTCATGGGGCAAGCACGTTTCAGGAAGCAACTACACCATAGACTCAGCATGGCTTGCAAGAGTAAAGGAAGTAGTTGACTACTGCTACAAAAACGATATGTATGTTATTTTGAACATTCATCATGACACAAAGTCTTCTGCAAGCGCTTCGGAAGCAGGATATTACCCAAGGTCTTCTGCATATTCAAGCTCTGAGAAGTTCGTTTCAAGCGTTTGGTCACAGGCGGCAGAATATTTCAAGGATTATGACTATCATCTTATATTTGAAACTCTTAACGAGCCTCGGCTTATTGGCACAGGCTGTGAGTGGTGGTTCGACAAGTGGAACATTCCGTCAGAGGTAAAGGACGCTATCGACTGCATTAACAAGCTCAATCAGAAGGCTGTTGACACCATAAGAGACACAGGCTCAAACAACAAGGGCAGACTTATCATGTGTCCTGGTTACGACGCTTCCATAGACGGGGCAACTGTTTCAGGCTTCAAGCTTCCAACAGATATCTCAGGCAACAAAAACCGCATCGCTGTATCAGTTCACGCTTACAGCCCTTACAACTTTGCAATGAATGTTGGTTCAGGCTCGACCTCTGCATATACATCTTCAATAAAGAGTGAGCTTCGGGACCTTTTCAGCACGCTGAAAAGCAATTTCCGTGACAAGGGTATACCTGTTGTTATCGGCGAGTTTGGCTCAACGGACAAGAACAACACTGCTGAGCGTGTAAAGTGGGCAACAGATTACACTGCGCTTGCAAAGAAGAACAACATTCCATGCGTACTGTGGGACAACAATGCTTTTGCAGTATACAACGGAAGCAGCATTGTTCTCAACAGTGAATATCACGGCTACATAAACAGAAAAGACAACACTGTTACAAGCCCTGCAAAGGACGTTATTGAGGCTCTTATGAAGCCTTACGGCAAAAAAGCAGATCTTAACTGCTCTTCAAGCGTTACCATAGTTGCGGGACAGAGCAAGAACATTGGCGCAAGCTCATCAACAAGCGGTGCTGTTCTCACATACAAAAGCACGACTCCGTCAATATGCACTGTTGACAAGAACGGAAACGTGACCGCTCTCAAGACAGGCACAGGATATGTTACTGTTACGGCTTCTGCAAATGGTTATGACAGCGTTTCAAAGGACGTTAAGATAGTTGTTTCAAAGAAGAGCCTTAACAATGGACTTCTTACGCTTTCAGAAACAAGCTATGTTTATGACGGCACATACAAAAAGCCTGCGGCTACAGTTACGTTTGGCGGCAAGGTGCTTCAAGAAGGCAAGGATTACACTATCTCATACAGAAACAATCTGAACGTTGGCGTTGCAACTGTTATTGCGACAGGCATGGGCGACTACACAGGTTACACATCAAAGAACTTCACTATCACAAAGCGTGCAATGGCAGGCGGAACAGTTTCAGTGGCTTCAAGCGTTTCATTCACGGGAAGCAATATTACTCCGTCAGTTACAGTAAAGGTAGCAGGCAGGTCGCTTACAAACGGCACTGACTACACAGTTTCATACTCAAACAACAAGAACGTTGGCAAGGCTACTGTAAAGATAACAGGCAAGGGCAACTATTCAGGCTCTCTGAGCGCTAAGTTCGACATTGTTCCTGCAAAACAGCAAATACAGAAGCTTGAAACAAAATACAAGGGATTCTTTGTTGATTGGGCGCAGAAAGGCTCTGCAACGGGATATGACGTTGAGTATTCTGTAAAAGCAAACATGAGCGGTGCAGTGTCAAAGCATTTGACAGCAAACAAGCCTGACACGCTGACAGTAAGCGGTCTGGCAGGTGACAAGACATATTATGTTCGTGTTCGTTCTTACACAAACGTAAACGGCAAGGTATACTACGGCGCATGGTCTGATATAAAGAGCATAAAGACAGCTAACAACGACATCACAAAGGCCACTGTTTCGGGCATTTCCACAAAGGCGTTCACAGGAAAGGCTATTAAACAGAACGTAACTGTAAAGGTCGGAAACACTGTTCTTAAAAACGGCACTGACTACACAGTTTCATACTCCAACAACAAAAAAGTTGGCAAGGCTACTGTAAAGATAACAGGCAAGGGCAAGTATGGCGGAGTTATCACAAAGACGTTCAAGATAAATCCTGCAAAGCAGGAGATACAGAAGCTTACGGCTAAGTCAAAGTCATTCTTTGTGGATTGGGCGCAGAAAGGCTCTGCTACCGGATATGAAATTCAGTATGCTACCAACTCTAAGTTCACTGGTGCTAAGAAAGTGACTATAACAAACAACAAGACAGACAAAACCACTGTTTCAAAGCTTTCTGCCAACAAGAAATACTATGTTCGTGTGAGATCTTACACAACTGTAGGTGGCACAAAGTATTACGGCGCTTGGTCGGCTGTTAAGAATGTGACTACAAAGAAATAAGGCTATATTGGCATAATGAAAATACCGACGGCTCGGGTTGAGCGGTCGGTATTTTTTTGCGATATTTTTCAGTTTGTGGGGAAGCTAGGCGTGCGAACGCTGTTTGCCTCTACATGGGGTTGGAGTTTTATCCGTTGGTGCTTGCCACAAAGAAGTATGTTATGTAGGACAGGACGATAAATGCAGAAGAAAGATAGCTCAGAGTGCTGACTATGGCTTTGCATGGGGCTTTTTCAGAGCGGTTGCAAAGGTCTGTGAAAAGTCCGATATTTATAAGTCCTATGAGCATACATGGGATTATGTATCTGAAATTCATTGTGCAGATAAAAGGATATTTGATGCAGAAATTATAATAGTTGCCTAAGATAGTGGCATAGACCACTGTAAGCATGAGTTTTTCGGTAAATCTTGCGTTATCGGTCTTTACAAAAAGCACTATGAGCATTGCGATGAACGCTATGACCGCAAGAACCAAGGCTATCCAGAAAAGTGCATATGGCACGAGCCTTGCGTTTTCGGGGAAGAAAGTTTCGTTTATGCCCTCGCCAAAAATGGAGTTTTTAAGCATTGCTATAGTAGGGTTATACTCTTTATAGCTTTCACCGCCCCACTGCTCAAAGACTATTTTGAACTGTGAGAAGCTGAAGTCTGTAAGGCGGTGTTTGGCTGTAAGGTCGCCTATATACTGGACGTCGGCATTTGAAAGGCTTGGGACATAGTTTGGTTTTACGCCGAAACGCAGGTAGTTTCTCACGCTCCACCAAAGTCCAAGAGGACAGCATATTACACCGAAAAGGCACATTTGACCCAGGCGGTTTGCCATATTCTTACGATTTTGCACAAGCGCCATAAAGAAAAGTATGGCTACGGCAGGGGCGATAAGCCCTACGGATATTTTTGTCATCATGCCAAGACCGATACAGAGGGCTGCTTTGACGATATTCTTTGCGGTCTGCTCTCTATACCATTTCAGCACGCAATATATTGCTCCCACTGTAAAGCACAGCATGAGAGGGTCGTTATTTATTCCCCCTGACATCAGCACGAAATACGGGTACATACAGCACATACCGAACGGGATAGTCAGGGCTTTGCCTTTAAGGTCAAAGAGCCTTAATATCTTATAGACTGTTATCGTTACGGCACAGACATAGAAGAGGGTCAAGGCTTGTATAGCCTCGCACGCCATATAATACTCTATGCCTACGGAGGCGCAGAATTTCAGCCATACTGCACAGATGATATGATGCAGAGGCGGGTGATAATACTGCCAAAGGGTGGTAGGGTCGAAATTCGGCAGGGCGTTGTTATTATAGATATACTCTATATAGCCTGCGTGACCGCCCTCACCGCCGAAATACCACACGTCATTCTGTCTTGTATAGATATCGGACATAAAGACATAGGAATAGCGCAGGACAAAGCCTGCTCCTGCCAAAGCAAGACAGGTGACACGGTCGTGGAACTTTTTATCGTTATTGAGCAAAACGACATACATAACAAGCACAACGCAAAGTCCTGCAAAGCAGATAAAAGCCGCTTTATATTGGGCATGTACGAAATAATTCACTGCCGCAAGGGTCAAAAGGGTCTTGCCTGCAAAGGTCAAAACTGAGCCTGCGGTATGCTTTCCACTGTCATCGAGCTGTTTCAAAAACCGTCTGAGGTAGAAAAACTCTATTATCATGAAAACGCCACACACAATGACGCCGTTTAAAAACTTATAGCTATAGCTTCCAAAGCCTGTGAGTGCAAGGCATATGAACGCTGCAACTATATAAGGGTGACGGCTGAGGGTGCGGAAGATCGCCTCAAGCCGTCTGTCGCTTATGGCTCTTCTGTTCATGTCTTTCCGCAGGGACAGAAGAAGTCCACCTTTCTTTTTATTCATATTAGTTTCCAGATTTTTCTTCGTGGTATTCTTTTTCTGTATTTACGTTCCAAATATCTTTTCTGCTCTTTTTGCCTGTTTTTATGGCTTCGGCTGTTTCCATGGCGGTGAGCATTGAATGGTCCATATTATTATATCTATGCTGACCGTTTCTTCCAACGCAATAGAGGTTCGGGAAAGTATCGAGGAACTTTATCATGGTATCGAAATGCTTATATGTATCAAAATAAGCAGGATATGCTTTCTTGACCTTTTCTCTATGGGAATCGAGCACTTCGTTTTCGGAGATGACGCCCATTTTAACAAGCTCTGCGGTTGCGAATTTCACGCAATCCTCCTCGGACATATTCCAGAAGTCGTCCCCCTCGGCACAGAAATACTCAAGGCCTATCCAAACTGTATTCTCAGGCTTTTCCACCATATAAGGCGACCAGTTGTTGAATATCTGTATTCTGCCAAGTTTTACGCCCTTATCCTGAACATATATCCAGCAGTCAGGGACAATATTGCCGAGAGTTGTTTTATTTGTTTCATTTTTAAGGTTGAGCTTATTGACCAGCAGACCAATGGTAACAAAGTCACGGTATGGCAGACCCTTGGCTATCTTTATGACGGTATCGCAAGGCTTTGTGCCGTCCATGCCGAGGATAAGGTCTTTGACAGGCATTGAGGAGATAAAGATATCACCTGTGAAGGTCTTTTCGCCCTCAGCGGTATCGCAAACAACGGAGGTGACTTTCCTGCCCTCGCACATTATTTTCTTTACCTGACAGCCTGTGAGTATTTTTCCCCCAAGCTCTTTTACTTTCTCAGCGGCGGTTTCCCAAAGCTGACCAGGGCCGTATTTTGGATACCAGAACTGTTCGATAAGGGAGGTTTCTACCTCGCCCTTATTCTTTGTGCCGAACACCTTTTTGAACATATCTTTCAAAAGGGCGGTGATAGAAAGACCTTTTACTCGCTGTGAGCCCCAATCTGCGGATATCTCGCTTGGGTGTCTGCCCCAGAGCTTTTCGGTATAGCCCTCGAAGAACATAGAATAGAGAACCTTTCCGAAGCGGTTTATATAAAAGTTCTCAAGGTTGGTTTCAGGCTTTTTGAACACGCACGCCCACAGGTAGCTAAAGCCTGCTTTCATGGTGGTGACAAAGCCCATGTTCTTTATGGTTTCGGGCTTCATTGAGATAGGGTAGTCGAAGAAGTGCTTATTGTAATAAATTCTCGACACTCTGTCACGGACGAGCATTACTTTATCCTCGGTTTCAGGGTCGGGGCCGTTTTCGGCAAGCGGCTTTTTGTGGCCGAGCTTTTTATCGTCATAGGCAGGCTTGCCCTGCAAAGGCATAAGGTCTGCCCACCAATCCATGACCTGCTGATTTTTTGAGAAAAATCTATGTCCGCCTATATCCATTCGGTTGCCGTTATATCTCACTGTCTGTGAGATACCGCCCATTGCCTGCGAGCCTTCGAGTATAGTTACGTCATAGTCGCCGCCGTTTTTAAGAAGCTCAATTGCCGCAGTCAGACCTGCCGGGCCTGCACCTATAATAATTACTTTTTCCATGTGTTATCCTCTCCTGTTCAGCTTTTATTTTTATCAAATATAATAAATTTTCTGCCTGCAAAGTTCCATATGAATACTATCACTGTGGAGACTAGCTTGCCCACAAGATAATATTTATCCTGCGGGAGAAGCGTGCCGAATATGAGCTTTGAAGCAAGGATATCCTTGAAAAACCATATTATTGCGGCATTTATGCCAAGTCCCACAACGCCCACGGCGGCAAATGCCGCAAACTCTGCAAGGCGGTTTTTTATCTTTGAATTTTTGAATATCCAAAACGTACTCAGGGCGTAATTCACCAAAAGTCCTGCCACGAAAGAGATAGTTGCGGCGAGGACGGGGTCGAAGCTGCAAAGCTCAACAAGTGCGGTCATAATGCCGTAATCTACCACAAAGGCAAAGCCGCCCACAAAGACGTATCTGAAAAACTGTATGAATGTATTATCGGTATTACCCGAAAAAAGCTGTTTTATCTTCATTTTTTTGTTCCGTTCTGAAAAGTTTCTTGTGGGCAACACTGCAAAAAAGTGAGCCTACCATACATAAGTACGTTTTAAAAAGGCAAAATGTTGCTATTTTTTACAAAGTTCTATCTTTCGCACAAATATATGACGCTGTTTTTGTACATGGTGCTTAAACACAAAGTTCATAAAGCATTAATTAATATTATACAACTTTTTCTTCATTTCGTCAAGTAAACTTGTGCAAAAACAAAAAAAGGACGCTTTTATCCGTCCTCTAAGCCTGTCGAAAAACACTCAAATAACGGGCGAACGCTGTTCGCCCCTACATACAAATAGCGTATTTTCGCCATTTGTATGGGACGGCGCCCTCGACGTCCCACTTGTTTCAGACTTTTTCAACAAGCTAAAAGGACGGTTTTATCCGTCCTCTAAGTTTTTTCAGACCCATTACAGATCATATTCTGTTATGAGGTTTAAGTCTTTTATCCTCATACATATATTTATCGGCTATGTGCATAACATCGTCGAACCAGAAGTTTTCTACCGGAGCAACGGCTACGCCCACGCTTACTGAGAGGACATAGGACTTACCGCTTCGCCTGTTCAGCTCTGCCATTTTATCCTTTATCTCTTCCTTGACCTGATCGGCAAGGTCTGTATCAACTATAGCAAAAAGGGCAAGCTCATCTCCGCCAAATCTTCCGCAGACCTTATTCTCAATGCTCACGCTGTCGATAGCGTTTGCGGCGGCTCTTATTGCGTAGTCGCCTGCTTCGTGGCCAAAGTTATCGTTTATATACTTTAATCCGTCAACGTCCACTGAGACCACCAATGCAAGCTGGTCGTTTCTTCGTGGGAGAGTTTCAAGGGCGTTATAAAAGCCAGTACGGTTATAAAGCCCTGTTAGCATATCGTGACGGTACATTTCTTCGATATGCTTTGTCATATACTTCTGATAGGTAACGCTTCGGAAGCTGCCCAAGGCGGTATTCAGGGAATTTACATAGAGTGGTATTTTAAAATACTCGTTGAGCATGACAGGAAAATAGAAGCAGGCATAGCCAAGTGGTATGCCGATATAGGCAAGTGCGGAGAATATGAGGGGGACTTTATAGTCCATTATATTCTCTATATCGGGAATGATGTTGGTGCGGTCAAAAGGCTGTGGGATATCTCTATCTTCCACGGCACGGCTCCGCAAAAGTATCATTTTATCGCTAAAAAGCGGTTCTCTATTGCTTACACGAGGGTCTTTACGTTCGTCAAAGAAATCGCCGTTCACCACAACAGCCATATCGCCAAAATTATACTCTTTCAGCAGGGCGGCAAGAGTCCTAGGAGTCTCACAATTCATGATATTCACTGCAAGCTCATAGAGGACACGCTCCTCGTCCTGATAGCGGTTCATTCTGTCTCGGAGTATTCTGATATACTCCCCTGTATTTATCTGCTCGATCGAGGGTTTACAGCCGCAGGAATTTTCAACGGACAGATCATAGTCTACTGTATATATTTTTTCGGGCTTTTCACCAGCCAAAGCTTTACTTATAGTATTGATGATGGTTTTAGCGGTATCATCATAGCTACAGCCGCTTGTTGTAAGCATAGGTGTACAGTACCTAGCGTCTTCAAGTCCGTCAAAGCCTGTTATGATAATATCCTCCGGGATCTTATAGCCCCTTCTTTGAAACTCAGCCCCTGCGGCTATAGCCATCATATCGTTTGCACAGATGATTGCTCTTGGGACTTTATTTTTTTCTATCATATCGTCCACTGCTTTCAAAGCAGGAACAGACCAATAGTCACCGTAATAAAAGACATCATTTCTGAATGGGATATCATACTCCTCGAGTAGCTTTCTGAAAACTGCTATACGCTCTTCTGAATTTTCTTCGTCTTTTCTGCCTGCGATAAAGCCTATATCTCTTACTCCATGCTGTTCTATCACATGGCGAACCACTTGCTCAAAGCCTTTTGCATAGCCGAATTTGATGCTTATACAATCGTCATGCTCTACGCCGACTGATATGACAGGCTTACCATATTCGGCGGCGTCCATTCTGATTTTTGTCATTACATTCTCAGCATACACACCCTCTTCAAAGGTCACGACGGCATCTGTTATATTATAATCAATAAGGTCAAACACAGACTGCTCGCCTTTTTCAGACAGAGTCTTCCAATAAAGGTCTGAGCAGGTGTGATATACAAACAACCTGTAATCGTTTTCAATAGCAAAATTATTAAGAGCCCGTATGATTCTATAGTTACGCTCATCATAGACTTTACACATACAGACAGCAATTATTTTGATGTTACCGATCATACAGCACAGCTCCTTTCCTATAAATTCAAACACAGTGTTATTATAACATGATTTAATGAATAAATCAAGAGAAAATCGGACGATTTTTAAGAAATTAAGACATAGTTTCACACACTTGATTAAATAATTAAAGAAAAGGAGCAGGCTGTTAATCCAGTCTGCTCACATCGTTCCATGACCTTACACGCTGATAAGACATTTTATGCTGTTGGAGATACTCGTCGGTATTTTCGGGAGGGCTGGCGATATCCTGTGGTTTATCGCTTGTAAAGATATCCTCATAATCGTTAGTTATGACCTTATCGTCCTTTTGGTTATCCAGCAATTTTTGCAGGTTTTCGGTCATTTTATCACGGGTAAGCCCCTCGAAGTCTATACGCTCTTTTCTGCCGTCGAAGGGAAAGTTGGGGAGTTTACGCATGAAATTAAGGTCAGACACAGTTTTTGCGGTGATGACAGCGGCTACTATAAGGTAGGCGAGCATAACGAAAGTATCGCCTGACACGCTGTCAAAAAGGGCGAATTTCAGACCTATATATAATATCATCACGGCAGGGGAGGCGACTATCAATTTAGTTGTATCCGCCATAAGCAAAGCACCGCAGGCGGCAAACGCCGCATAGTTAAAAAAAGCATTTGAGCTTGCATCAAAAAATGCGAACATCGCACTTTCCGCCGCAAAAAAATTCGCCCATCCCATCATTCCGTATATTATAACCGCAGGAATAAGCAACGCAAAGGTAAAAGCTGCAAATCGCCGCTGCCTTTTTATAAGCCTGCGGAAATGCCTGCGAAGAGTTTCGTCAGGCAGTGTTTTATAGTCGGCTCTCAGATCAAACATTTCCATGTTATGTCACCTCCTGAATTTATTATAGCATGGGGGTAGGGGATTGTCAAATGGTTTCTGGGAGTGTTAGCACAAACCATGTAGGGGAGCGGCGCAATTTCTGCTTTGCAGAAATACGACGTCCCGATATTTCTTGCCCGTTAAATTATTGGAGAATTTCACAATAATGTCACCCCCGAATAATTCAACATCAAAGATACAAAAAAATACAGCAGTATTCCTCCGAGTGGGACGCCGAGGGCGTCGTCCCCTACAATCCTGAATTTACAGCAAACTCCAGGCACAGGCGAACAATGTTCGCCCCTACATCTCATTCGGGCAAGTTCCTGCCGCCGCAAAATCGCTCCGCTCTTTGCGTATCTACATTGCGCTTAGGGCTAGAAAGGCGGTGCAGATTTAATTCTCCGATATCACTTTCATCTGATATCCTATTTCTATCTGCTTTTGATACTACAATCTGCACCTTGTCGGCTTGCGCCGAATGAGGCTCTGCCTCAAACTCCGCTAGGGGCTTTGCCCCTAGACCCCACAAGCCCTCTAGCGCCGGGCTTGAGCGTGCGCTTTATCTCTCGCTTCGCTTGGTGCTTTATTTTTACTTTATGCTTGTAATTTACTTTGGTCTGCTATGCTTATTCCTCATTCCTCATTTCTCATTCCTCACTCCTCACTCCTCACTCCTCACTTAACTTCACTCCTCATTTACCCTCGCCCCTGATTTATTCAAATGTAATCGTTTTATACCTATTGCATTAATTTGCTTTTTGTTGTATAATATATTTGTTAATATATACAGCCATTTGGCAAAATCAAGATATGAAAGGACCTTATTACTATGAAGAAATTCCTTGCGGCGGCTCTTGCTCTTTGCATGACAAGCGCTGCTCTCACAAGCTGCGGTAATTCAAACAGCTCTTCTGTTGCTGACTCAAACTCCGCTGCGGCAAACTCTCAGGCTTCCGATTCAAGTGCGGCTGATACCGAAAGTGTTTCAGACAAACTTCTTGCTGAATACCCTGCATCTACTGAAAAGATAGATGTTAAAAATGGTGCTACTGAGAACATGATCGCCAGAAGCGTTATCAACGAGGGTGACACTTCCCGTCTTGCGGCTAAGCTCGACTATGCTCTGCAAAATCCTAAGGAGACAACAAAGATCTGTTTCATCGGCGACTCTATCACGGCAGGTTCGGGTGCTAACTCCTCAACTAATCAGTATGTAAACCAGTTCAAGAGCTGGTGGGAGGAAAACATAAGCTTCTATGTTGATGTTACTAATGCCGGTATCGGTGCAACTGACTCATACATAGGTGTTCACAGGGCACAGCGTGACGCTTTGGAGGCTAAGCCTGACATTATCGTTATCGAGTTTATCAATGACGCTGATGATGAATTTTATGAGTCCTGCATGGACAGCCTTGTAAGAATGTGTCTTGAGCAGGACAACAATCCTGCAGTTATGATACTTGAGCCTTCAACTGAGGGGGGCACATCTCCACAGGCTGCACATCTCAAGGTAGCACAGGCTTACAACATTCCTATGATTTCTTATCATGACGCTGTTATGCCTGAGATAGAGGCTGGCAACTTCACATGGGCTGACATTTCACCTGACAACGTTCACCCTAATGATGACGGACACATTATAATGGCTTCACTGCTCACAAAATTCGTTGGCAACATAAAGGACAATATTGACAGCGTTGACAAGGAAGCGAAGGCATTTGACACAAGCACTGTTGCACCGACGGGCGATGTATTCGCTGACGCTACTATAGGAAGCCGTCAGACAGAGGACATTGTAAAGACAACTGACGAGGGAACATTCACAGATGTTACAACATTCCAGAAGTTCACAGACGGTTGGGGAACAACAACAGGCGGCACTATCAAGTTTGAGATAACTGCAAAGAACATTGGTATGATATACTACATGACAGTTGACGGTCAGTCCGGCGTGGCTGCTGTAAAGGTCGATGGCGAGGACGTTGCGACGATAAACGCTGACTTCACAAGTGGCTGGGGCAACTATGCTAAGGCACAGCAGATATACTCATCTGACGAGGTGGCTACTCACACTGTTGAGGTAACTGTCGTTGATGACACAAAGCCTAACTTCCAGATACTTAACTGGCTTATTTCATAAGGATCTATAATAATATTTTGGCGGATACGAGAGTTCGTATCCGCCGATTTTTGTTTTCATTTATGTTATATGAATTAAATAGGACACAAAATATTTAGTGAAAACTAAGCAGCCAGCTTAACAAAAACGAAAATAGATATGATATAATAAATATGCTGAAAGAAACAAACACAGCGATAACTTATTGATCCCCTTAATAAGACTTCTCCCGACAGGTTTTCCGACTGTCGGGAGTTTTTTTGCATATTAGTTTTCTTTTTGTTCTGTGATAATATCCGAAAGCTTATTTATCAGATCTTCAGGCACGTTGTAGTAACACTTATTTATCTTTACGTTATACGCATCTGCCGTCGTTTGTCTGACAATTATGCTATATTCTTTACCGTCTGATACTTTCCACTGAGCAGTACCCTTTGAAAGCATTCCATTTTTTGCTGTATTTTCATCGACCGCATAGCTTAAACTTTCGTTGAGGAGCTGGCGAAATTCTGTTATAGCCGTTTCATCTGTTATATCCCAGTTTTTCCCCTTTGCATATGGGTCGCCATACTCGGCAGACACGCCAAAGCCATTTATATTGCTGAAATCAAGTTCTGTGATACTATCATTGTCCACCGAAGCTTCACTTTGTTCAGTGCTTTCACCGAGCACAACAGAGCTGTTTGCAGGCGTTGGGGCGGCACTGCTTTCTGTGGTATTTCCGCAGGCTGTCATTACAGCTATTCCTGACAAAGTGAAAATAAATAATATTTTATATTTCGTTTTGTTCATAATATCGCCTCCATAACAGTTTATTTACATTTTGTAAGATATACTATGCCATCACAATAGTTGCTGTTAATCACTACATTATCATTACCCCAGCCATCATTTACTATATACCATTTATAGATAATCTTATTACCATTATATCGTAGTTTTGTCCCATATGCTACAACCCAATGGCCTTTATAAATAGGGTGATTTGCCAGACCCGCAATTACTGGAGTATTTAACGCATTCACATTGTAATATGTCATTCCCCAATAATCACCCGAACGTCGTGTAACTGTTTCAAGCGATGTTAATGACGTAACTTGTTTATACGCTTTTTCTATGCCAGAAGTTAATTCTTCATAATTAGTTCCAATTTTTTGGGGTTCAATTATTTTTCTTAAAGTTTCAAAGGCTTTTTGGGGATCGTTAGCATATGCAGATTTCAAATAATCATGAGACACATAATCATAATAATAGAATAACAGAATAGTCGTAGCTAAAGAACCACAAGCGTTTAAATCGCCTCCATTGTAATTTAAAAGTCTCGTTTTTCCCTTTACTGTCCATGAAACATCTCTAATATTTGAGGTTGAACTGAATGTCTGAATAGAATATTCGGACGATTCTATTGGCTCAAAATCAAAATCACTGACATTATTACCAGTAGTGATATCAAAGAACTCACCATTTTCTTCTGTCACATATTCTAACGGACCGCCATAATAGACAATATCGTCATAATTTGCATATGGTGACTCTGCTGTTGGACTATACTCTATAATGCAATCATTTACATCATAGATGATATATCCATTCTCACAGTCTAAACAAGTTGCCACTTGTTCATTTTCCTGATTAAGTAGCTGGTGTCTGTTCACAATATCGCCCATGTTATCATTCTCAATGGTGTATTGAATCATACTAGGCACAGAATAGTAGCTTTCATTTGAGTAAGCTAACACATCAGTTGACATTGTTCCCATGATAGCAAAAGCTAATACTGTTGATATAATTTTTTTCATAATATCGCCTCCTGTAATAATTATACTCGAATTGGATAATTATTTCAATTGGCAAATTTAACATATTATTTGTTTATGTTTTGTACAATTTACTAAATAAATCTAAATATTATTAAAAATCGTCAAAAAAATCGGCAGCAGGCACATGATAGCGTCTGCTGCCAATAGTTTTATATTGTTTTAAGCATTAAAGCAATTATCCAAGAACAACAACGATGTTTGTCTGCTCTGTCATCTTGCACTCGCACACGAAGTTGCCTTCAACTGCTTCGCCGTTGACTGTCATAGACTTTACGCCGCTCTGAACGTGGTCTGGGTTCTGGATATCGATAGAAAGGTGCTTGCCACGGAAGTTCTTTTCGATCTTGAAGCCGTCCCATGTGTGTGGGATAGATGGGCTTATTACAAGTCCCTCTGCGTTTGGTCTCATACCGCAGATACCCTCTACGCAGCCTACCATTACTGTTGAGCCTGTACCTGTCAGCCAATGAACGTGTGAACGTCCTGCATATGGTGAACGTGTTGACTCTGTAAACTGACCGTGAACGTATGGCTCAAGTATTCTTACTTCTGCCTTATCGTTCATGTTAGCAGGTGAGGACTCAAGGAAGTACTCGAATGCTCTGTCACCATGACCGAGAAGTGACTCTGCAAGGATAGCCCAGCCCTGTGTCTGTGAGAAGATACCACCGTTCTCCTTTGTATCAGGGTTAAAGATGTGCATGAGAGCACCGTCAAAGTAATGATCTACATAAGGTGGCTCCATGATCTTTACGCCAAATGGAGTATTGAGTATCTCGTGTACCTTTTCCATAGCAGTTTCAGCCTGCTTATCAGATGCGAAGCCTGAGATAACTGACCAAGACTGTGGGTTGAGCCACATTGAAGCCTCTGGATCCTTCTTAGCGCCAACGATCTCGCCGTTCTCTCTGTAGCCTCTGATGAATCTATCCTCGTCCCAGCAAGCTTCAAGGCTCTTGCCGAGTTCAGGCTGTACCTTGTCGATGTATGAAGCGTACTCATTATCGCCTCTGTCAAGAGCATAGCCCTTGATGATGCTCATTGCATAGTAGAGCTGGAATGCAACGAATGTTGACTCACCCTTCTTGCCAAGTCTGAGGCAGTCGTTCCAGTCAGCATAAAGACCTGCTGGCATTGTATGAGCGCCAAGTCTTTCCATTGAGAAGTTGATAGCTCTCTTAAGATGCTCGTAAACTGTATCCTCGCCGCCGTTTGCGTATACGATAACCTCATCGAGGAACGCCTTGTTTCCGCTCTCACCGATATACTTATTAACTGTTGGGAAGAGCCAGAGAGCATCGTCTGCTCTATAGCATGGGTGACCTGTTTCCTTAGCGTAGATAGAGTTCTCGTCGTTCTCGTCCGGGCAAGTTTCGTGGCCTGCCTTGTGGTCGAACTTAACAAGTGGAAGTCCGCCGCCGTTATCTACCTGTGCAGAGATCATAAATCTGATCTTTTCAGCAGCAAGCTCAGGATTGATATGGATAATACCCTGGATATCCTGAACTGTATCTCTATAGCCATAGCCGTTTCTCAGACCGCAATAGATGAATGATGCAGCTCTTGACCAGATAAATGTGATGAAGCACTGATAAGCGTTCCATACGTTTACCATGTTATTGAACTCGTCAGAAGGAGTTTCAATCTGGAAGTTATTGAGCTGACCATGCCAGTAAGCGATAAGCTCCTTTACCTCAGCGTCTACCTTGCCAGGCTCGTTATATGCAGCAAGTATCTCGTCTGCTACCTTTGGATTCTTCTGACCAACGACATAGATTATCTCCTTTGTTTCACCAGGAGCAAGGATAATGTCAGACTGAAGAGCGCCACAAGCGTTTGAGTTATAGTTGAGCTTGTTATCGCAGAAGCCTCTTTCAACTGCAACAGGGTTGCCGTATGTTCTGTAAGAGCCGATAAAGCTGTCCAGGTTACCGTTATAAGCGGAAACAGGAGCGCCAACTACGCCGAAAAATCTTTCTCTCCAGTTAGAGCCGTTCTCGTCCTTACCGCTGTTCTCATTGATATGCTGAACGATCTTATTGCCCTCAAAGCTTGTTCTTGTGATGAACAGTGTATACTGGAGGTTTACCTGATCCTGCTCGTAGTTGTTCTCATTTGTGAACTCTACAAAGCCGAATGTTGAAAGGTTTCTGTATCTGTCAGAGTTATTTGTGATCTTAGTTCTCCATACCTCATATGTTTTGTTCAGAGGAACATAATATGTAAGCTCGGAGTGGATATCTGCATAGTCAGACTTGATAGTTGTATAAGCTGTACCATGGTGGCACTCTGTCTTATACTGGTCAAGAGGCTTGCCTACAGGCTGCCATGTGCATGACCAATAATCCTTGGCGTCGTTATCTCTGATGTAGATATATCTGCCAGGAAGACCGATATTTGAGTTGAAACGGTAACGGATTATTCTTCCGTTAGCACCGCTCTTTACAAAGCTGTATCCGCCGCCGTTGTTGGATACGATAGCACCGTACTCTGGTGAGCCGAGATAGTTAGCCCAAGGTGCAGGTGTGTCAGGTCTTGTGATGACGTATTCCTTGTGTTCAAGGTCAAAATAACCATACTGCATATTTTTTATACGCTCCTTTTCAATATTTTAAAGTTGTAAACGTTTCACCAAAATGGCGTAAACGTTTCCCTCATAGATCCCGTCATTATTCATAACGCTTATATTATTTTAGCATACTTCCGATAGCTTTACAAGGGGGTAAAGCCAAAAAAATGGGCGTATTTTCAAAAAACTTTTTCGGGATTGTTGACTTTTGAAACTTAAACGTTTGAAAATCGTCATGCTTTTTGTCATTGTCCAAAACGCACTAATATCTGATATTTATTTATATATATTGGATATTGAAAACGATACTGAAATATGGTATTATATAAACACAAATATAGAAAAGAAGGGTTTAACATGAAAGGTATAAAACATATTATAAGCATTATTACGTCAATAGCCATATTGCTATGTATTTCGTCAACTAATATTTCATATGGATATAGTGATAAAGAGATATTTGTTACAAAAGTCTTGCTTAACAAACTAACAGATGATAGTATTGATTATATGTCAACTAATATAAGTAGTGGCTTGCCTGTGCAACAGATAAAAAGCCGTAACATTTGCTCCGAAGCTTTTGCTGTCATACAATCTGAAGCCGTAAAATATATATTATTTGTAAGTTGTTACAACAATAGTTATTCCGCAACAATTCTAAACACCAATTCGTTAATATTAAATAATGCATTCAAAAATGGTGATAAAGTCACAATAATGCAGAAAGAGTCAAATTACTATATAGGAATTAACGGCATTCTGTATGATTTTGAGTCTAATTATGTTTCCGATTATAATCAAAGTACATATAACTCATATAACATTGACATTGATCACAGCTTTTGGGAAAACGCAAGCAAAATACCAAACTGTTGTTCTAGCTTTTACAGTGGCAAAATGCTATATGTTGATTTTATAAAAAATGTTGAGATTAATGGTAGCTATGTCTGCTGGGCTGCCTGCGCAGCTTCGAAAATTAATTACCAATGTGATAACTGGAACTTTGATGCAACAGGCATCTACTATTATGCATTAAATGGCTATACAGGCAAAAAAGTTGGTGATCCAGAGGGTAAGTCATTAAGGTATATTTATGATGAATACCTTCCTGGGACAATGATAATAGATAAAAGATTAACTACGACAGGTGTATATAACTGTTTAAATGCAGGAAAACCAATTCAGATTTATCTTAATGACTATGTAAATAAAAAAGGACATAGTGTTATTATTAATGGAGTAAAAATTTATAACGATATGACACAGTTTGTTTTAATGGATCCTGGAATTAATGCAAAACTATACAGAGATGTATATGTAAGTGGAACGCCAGATAAAACAGCCAATGGCTTTGTATTGGGTGATTTTACTGATTGGTATCTTTCTGCATACTAAATACGCAAAAAGGGGACTTTATATGAAAAAATTATTATTAGTTTCAATAGTTGTAACACTGCTCCTTTGCTCATGCTCAAAATCAGAAAATACAAAAGCGGCTGAAAGTAATTCTTCGGTAGACGCAGTTACAAGTGCTGACAGTTCCACAGCAGAAACAGTTGACACCTCGTACACGATAGCTATTGAAGACAAGATATACCATCTGAGCAACAAGGTGCTTTCAGCAGAAGAAAAAGCTTACATTGATAAGCAAGCTGCTGACGCTTCATCAACACGTTATTTATATGACCCTGCTCAGCAAGCCGACGGCGCTATCACAGATGTTAAGGCAGATGTTTTCAGACTTGACAGCAAATACCTTTGCATAAAGATCAAATGTGATGATCTTTACAGAAGCGTACAAAAGATATATACCGATAAAAATGGGATAGACGGAAATGAAACTGCATATGTTGTTTTGGAACCTGCGGGAAGTAACTACACTCTTGCTGATAGTTTACCCGACAGCACTGAAATTTCGGCATATTATATTCATCACTGGTATGGAGAAGAGCCATATGAGATAACAGACAAGGACACTATCCACAAGATAACTGCATGGATAGAGAATGCTAAATCGGTATGCAAGGATTATCCTTACATTGACGGCTTAGAATACGGTGGCGCAGACTCTTATGGAATCTCTCTCGAAAAGGATGAATCAAGTGATGCGTATGAGAGCATTTGTGTTATCGATGTTTCACAGTATTCGTGGGACACCTCAGGCGGTATGCACTCTGAAAGTAAAATATGCAATTTTAGCATAAAAGATGATACAGGCGAATTTCAGGATTACAATTTGCCAAAGGAAATGATAGATGAAATAATGCCCCTTATAACAAGACCGAACGTTGAATAACACATACAAAACCGGCGTGTATCTTCGTGATACACGCCGGTTATTTTTTGATGTATTATGATACCTTGAGCCATGCGCAGGCAAAATCAAGTGCTTCATAGAGGCTTGATTTCTCTGCTACCTTAACTATCTGCTTATTCGGAGGCAGTGTGCTGTCTGTTGCAACTTTTCTTATTCTTACCTTATTTGCAACGTCGATACCGCCGACCTTTTCTGTAGAAAGTATTTCTATCATGACTACGAACTCGTCATACATATTTCCAAAATAGATATTATTCCCTTTTCTCACCAGAGGAACGCCCTTATAGGTGAAAAAAGCTTTCTTTTCTTCTGCCATTTATCTCTCCGCCTTTCTCATAATATATTTCTCTTTTTGTTTACTATTTTATTATACCATACTTTTCACATAATTAAAAGAGCTTTTGACAACTTTTTTGCGCAGGTTTTCAGCCTCACTTTATGTGGGATACATATTGTATCACATATTCTTTGCGAAAGCTGTCGAAACATATCCGCAGGGGCGAACGCTGTTCGCCCGTCAGATCATATGCTTAGCATGGGATATGCGTTTTAATAGTTATCGTCCACAGCCTCGCCTTTAAGAAGTCTGTCCATATTTGCAACGAACGTATCTACCCAAGTTGACTGTATTCTGAATGAGGTTTGACCATTTAGCTTGACTACAGAACGTCTTGAAGAATCCTTATAAATCTCCATAACGTCCTTTTTGCCGTCCTTGCGGTCGAATGTTACAGTCAGATAGCTTTCGCCCTCAGGGTCTGTGAAGTATATCTCATTTGTCGGGCAACCCATAAGATACTGATAGAAGGTCTTAAAGTTGTCAACGTCAAGCTCCTTGCCGTCTGTTGTGACCTTTGTTACCTGTGCGGTAGTTTTGCCGTCAGAATCTGTATCTGTGCTTGCGCCTGAGCTTTCCACCTCATAAACGGTCTTTTTACCATTATAGACTACCTCAACGTTCTTAAGGTCAACAAGGTAGTTTGAAGTCATAAGGCTTGTGATAACGTCCTCTGCTTTGATCGTTGCCCATGGGAGGTTATCAGCTGAAACGAGGTATATAGCGTCAACGCCCTTTACGCCCTCAAAGTAGCAATAATATGCAGACACTGTATCTGTTGTTTCACTGCTGTCGCCTGCGGTAGCATAGACAGGGTCGCCTATTTTAAGGGTATAGTCATAGCCGTCTCCCGAGAGTCTTACTGTTGCGAACGGGTCGGAGAGTCCATGCTCTTTCATTGCGGCTTCATCAGGTGCGATGACCTCACAGCTCTGTGCTGTAAGTCCCCACATACCATGGGTAGTTGCTGAAGAATTTGTGATGTTCAGGTATGAGAAGATAGGCTCTGTCATTACCTGACCTGAAAGTCCCTCTATCTCGTTTGGATTGTTTTCAAACGCCATTTCATAGTCCAGATCTTTTCTTGTAACTGTTTCCTTGCCATAGTCAGGCCAATCGTCGTCAGACGGCTTTGTGAGCAAAGTGAGGTTCGCATATGCGGTCACTGGATCTGTATAGTATGAAAGCTTTGTTCCCATTACCATATAGACGGTCTTTTCATCGTCAAGGCTCACATAGCTGTATCTTTCGTTGCTTGGTGAAACAGAGCCTACATGAAGGGTAGTGGCAGTGCCGTCGCTGTATTCAACTGTGAGATCTGCTGTGGGCTTATCAAGACCGTATTTTGACATATCCTCAACGTTTTCTTCAACGAGCTTTTTCGCCTTGAAGCCGTCAAGATTCGATATCATGGAAGCTTCTGCGGTGGCATTTGCATTGAGAGTGCCAAGCTCAGGTATGCTCCATGTGGATTTACCTGACTCGGACTTATTAACGGAATACTCGCCATGTTCGTTTGAAACCTTTACGCTTGTTATATCGTCGCTTGACTTTGTAAGGATAACAACGCTCTCGTCCTGACTTGAAACTGCCGCTGTTGACGATGAGCTGGAGTCTGCGTCTGATTTGCCTGAGGTGGAGTTGAGAAACGCCATTACTCCCACCAGACAAGCGGCTGTGACTCCGCAGATAATGATACCCTGCAATTTACCATTCATTTGTGATTACCTCTGTGTTTTACTTATTCTTTCTTCTTGCCCAGATAACGATACCCACTATAAGAACTACAACAGGTACGCCAAGGCAGAATGTCCATTTAAGAACTGTTTTCTGCTGCTGAGTGATGTCGAAAACATTGCCTGTGATAGTTTTTGGTGTGATAGTGATACCTGCGGTCTTTCCGGTAAGGCCGTTTATAACGCTTATGAAATACTCGCTGTTCTGATACTGTGAATACTGCAAGTAGGTATCAGACAGCATACCCTCTGAACCTACTGCGATAACATTGCTATAGAGAGTTTTGTTATCGTCTGTAAATTTTGCCTTTGAGCCGACAGCCATATAATTCTGCTGACCCTTTACCAGAGCGTCGCCTATATTCACCTGACCTGTGGTCTGTGATATATTAACATTTGCGGTATAGGCAGAATCTGAGGACTTGAGGTAGGCGTCTGTGGACACCATATCCTGCTCGTCAAAGAGTGTGTTTACAGGGCGGCAGAGTGCTGAAAGGATAGCCGGTTTCTCTGTAGAAACGTCCTGAGTGAAGTTATCGGAAACATCTGACGCAACTGTTACGCAAGGTGAGTTATAATACTTGCCTGAGTCGCTTTCGCAGATAACGCCCTTGCCGACAGAAAGTCCATACTCTGACAGGAACTCATCAAGATTCGGGGTGTCCTCCTGACCATAAGAAGCGATATAGAGGAGCTGTTTGCCAAGATTTCCGTCATTATTGAGGAAGTCGCTGACCTTTTTGATATCCTCCTCCAGATAGTCAGTCTTAGGAGCAGGGATAACCACAACGTCTGTATCAGCAGGGATATCCTCGGAGGTTATATCCACTGTGTTCACGTTATAGCCGTTAGCTGTAAGAAGCGTCTGGAAATATGTGAGCTGTGTAAGCTCGCTTCTGCCTGTGAGGATAGAAACATAGACAGGGTTAGGGTCTGTTACTGTCATAAGTGCAGAAGTGAAAGCCTGCTCTGCGTTTGAGGACTCAACATAGCTGCCGTAATAGGACAGGAATGAAAGGTCGCCGCCTGCCTGCTGGGCAAGGGTATCTATGCTGTAGCCTGATTGTGACAGCTTCTGCTCGAACTCGTCTGTGAATGTAAGAAGGTCGAGCATACCGAGCTTTCTTGTTCGGCTTATCTCTTTGCCGTCAACCTTTGTTTTTGTTTCAAATATCATATCGAACTGGCTGATAGTATCGGTATACTCCTTAACTATCTCAGGGTGTGAGTCGATATCAACGAAACGATATGTGATATGGTGATTGAGCTTACAATAGTTTTTCAAAAGCTCAACAGCCTGCTTATTATAAGAGCTGTAGTTTGTATAAGTATTCTCGTCTGCAAAGATAGTTACCTGAACGTCTACGTTCACTTTCTTTACATAATCCTCTGTATCGTTTGAAACTGAATATATCTTATTTGTAGTCAGGTCGATAGTGATAGGATATCTGTCAAAAAGCATTGTTGTGACAACATTCACTAGGACAAGCAGAGCGACAAAAACGCAGGTGAACACTGTTGCCATTGTTCCATGCTTGAGCTTTTTGGCATTGAACTTTTTGCCGTCCTTTGTCTTTTTCTCTTTTTTATCTTTCTTTTTGTCTTTATCTTTTTTATCCTTTTCTGTATCCTTTGGAGCGGTCTTTGCTGCCTTTTCGTCTGCTACAACGTCTTTAAGCAGGTCTGCTCCTGATACAGAGATCTTTTCGTTATTATTCTCTTCCATTTAAACAGCCCTCCTTTAGCCCCAGCGGCGTTTTTCAAGCACTCTCACCGTGAGGAAAAGAAATGCCACTATTGCACTCAGAAAGAACACAACGTTAGAAAAATCAAAAAGTCCATAGGTGAATGAATAATATCTCTCGCCGAATGACACCTTTTCGCACACTGTTGTGAGCCATTCAAAAGGCAGAAGATTGCCTATAGTTGACAGGAACGACACGAAGATAAGTGCGATAAAGCTTATTACTGCGGCAACTATCTGGTTTTCTGTGAAAGATGAGCAGAAGATACCGATAGCGATATAAGCGCCGCCAACAAGTGCCAGAGCGACGATATTGCCCACAACGACGTTCCAGTCAGGCGTACCGAAAGCGGATACGACAACTGCAAAAACGCCTGTGATAGCGATAGCTATGATATAGATAAGGAAAGCGGCAAGGAATTTACCTACAACTATGCTGCCAAGGCCCACAGGGGCGGTGAGCAGACACTGGTCTGTTTTTGTTCGCTTTTCCTCGGATATGGTCCTCATGGTGAGGACAGGTATAAGCACTATTATGATTATAAGAAGCGCACTGAAAACGGAATCAAGTCTTGTATAGCCGCTTTCAAGGCTGTAGTTTGCAAACATTACGCCTGAATAGGCATAGAATGCCGCAAGGAAAATATAACCGATAGGTGAGGTAAAATAGCTTCTTACCTCTCGTCTGAATATTGCGCCCATTAGTCATTTCCCTCCTTATCGGAAGTATTTTCAAGGGCAGGCAAAGCCTCGCCCATTGTGAGCTTGAGGAATATATCTTCAAGTGAAAGCTCAGAGGTCTTAAGTTCAAGCATATACCAGCCGTTTTTAACAACTGTTTCAAAGACGTCACGTCTGATATCCACGCCCTCTTTTGCCTCTATTCTTATATCGTTCACGCCGTCTTTATGGCTTGCGTCGCAGATGACTTTTTCAACGCCCTTTATGCCCTGCATTGCTCTGACGATCTTATCCTTATCGCCCTGTATCTTTGCAGTGAGCTTATGCTCGCCTGAAAGCTTCTGTGAGAGGTGTTCCTCTGTATCGTTTGCGACGACCTTGCCCTCGTTGATAACTATTATCTTATCGCAGACAGCCTGCACCTCAGAGAGGATATGGGAAGAAAGGATAACAGTATGATTTTTGCCGAGCTTTCTTATAAGAGTTCTTATCTCGATTATCTGCTTAGGGTCAAGACCTACTGTAGGCTCGTCCAAGATAAGAACCTTTGGATTGCCGATAAGAGCCTGAGCAAGACCTACTCTCTGTCTATAACCTTTTGACAGGTTCTTGATTATTCTGTTATAAACATGGTCTATCTTTACAAGTCCGCATATATCTTTAAGATGCGACACCTTTGGAAGCTTACACTTTTTAAGGTCATAGACAAAATAGAGATATTCTTTTACGGTCATATCCATATAAAGAGGCGGAAGCTCAGGGAGATAGCCTATCTGCTTTTTAGCCTTGATAGGGTCTTCAAGGATATCTACGCCGTCTATAAGGGCTTTGCCGTCTGTACAGGATATGTAGCCTGTAAGGATATTCATGGTGGTGGATTTTCCCGCTCCGTTAGGACCGAGGAAGCCGAGAACTTCGCCGTCCTCAGCTTTAAAAGAGATATTATCGACAGCCTTTTTGTCGCCGTATCTCTTGGTAAGGTTTATAACCTCTATCATTTTATTTCCTCCTCTTAGGAAAAGCATTCATAAGTCTTTACAATTTTATAATACTTATGTGACAGGGGAGTGATAGCTGTACGAAATACAGAGCATTTTAAGTAAATTTAAAGTAGCAAATACTCAAAATGCTCCGCTGTTGAATTATTTATCTGTTTAAAAGCGATGTATCTATGTAATTTGTAGGGGAGCGGTGCAATTTCTGCTTTGCAGAGATCCGACATCCCACTTGTTTGGAAATTATTTCGCCCCTACACATATCCAACATTTTCGTAGTTTTTATTATGACAGCTTCTCAATGCCCTTTCTTATTCTTGCAAGAGTATCCTCCTTGCCGATGAGATATGATATCTCAACACCGCCGCCCGGAGTGAACGCCTTACCTGAAACTGCAACTCTAAGAGGCCACAGAACGATGCCGTTCTTTACGCCAAGCTTGCCGATAAGGTCAAAGAGTGCATCATGGATATTTTCCTCTGTCCAATCCTCAACGCCCTCGAGAACAGGGAGAACTTCTTTGAGAGATTCAAGAGAATTTTCAGGGTTCGTTTTCATCTTCTTATGTGTATAGAGAGCTATATCATACTCAGGGAGAGCGTCGATAAAGTCTACCATTTCAGGTATCTCTGTGAAAAGCTCTGTTCTTGCCTGCAAGAGCTTTGCGATCTCGTTAAGGTCAACGTCCTCTCTATGAACGGACTGCTTGATATAAGGGATAGCATACTCAGCAAACTTCTCAGGGGTCATAGCCTTTATATACTTGCCGTTGATAGCTTTGAGCTTAGCAGGGTCAAAGATAGCAGGGGACTTAGAAAGTCCGTGGATATCGAATTCCTTAACAAGCTCTTCAAGTGAGAATATCTCGTTCTCGCCCTTTGGCGCCCAGCCAAGCAGAGCGATATAGTTTATAACGGCTTCTTTAAGATAGCCCTTTTTCATAAGATCCTCGTAAGATGCGTCGCCGTCTCTCTTTGAGAGCTTATGCTGTTTATCTTTCATGATATGCTCAACATGGATATAGGTTGGTATCTCCCAGCCGAAAGCCTTATAGAGCAGGTTATACTTAGGTGCAGAAGCAAGGTACTCGTTACCTCTTACAACGTGGGTGATACCCATAAGGTGGTCGTCAACGACGTTTGCAAAGTTATAGGTAGGCATACCGTCTGTCTTTATAAGTATCTGGTCGTCGAGGGTAGAGCAGTCAACAGTGATATCGCCGTAAAGCTCGTCATGGAAAGTAACTTCGCCCTCTGTAGGTATTTTCTGTCTGATAACATAAGGAACACCTGCGTCAAGCTTTTCCTTTATCTCTTCAGGTGAGAGGTTACGGCAATGTCTGTCATACATTGGAGCGATACCGCTTGCTTCCTGAATGGCTCTTACTTCCTCAAGTCTTTCCTTGTCGCAGAAGCAATAATAAGCCTCGCCCTTTTCAACAAGCTCCTCGGCATATTTCTTGAACATACCCATTCTCTGTGACTGGATATAAGGACCTACAGGTCCGCCGATATCAGGGCCTTCGTCCCAGTTAAGACCAACGTCCTTAAGCGTCTTATAGATAACCTCAACGGCACCGTCAACATAACGCTCCTGGTCTGTATCCTCGATACGGAGAATAAAGTCTCCTCCGTTCTGCTTTGCAATAAGATAGGTAAAGAGTGCTGTTCTCAGGTTACCTATGTGCATATAACCTGTTGGTGAAGGTGCAAATCTTGTTCTTACCTTGTTCATTTATATCTTCCTTTCAAAATTAATATCAAATGCCGTTTTCCTCAAAATATCTGACCGCCTGCTCTTTGTTTTTAGCTATCTCCTCACGGAGACTGTCGAAGCTGTCAAACATTTTTTCGGGGCGGAGAAATTCATGCAGTTCAAGTTTTAGCTTTCTGCCGTAAAGATCCCCATGATAATCCATGATGAAGGTTTCTGCAAGGGGAGCTGTTTCAACATGGACGGTAGGCTTTACGCCTATATTTGTCACGCCTGCATACTTATTTCCGTCTATTTCAACAGCGGAGCAATAAACGCCGAATTTCGGCATTACCCTGCCCTTTGGTATCTGCTGATTTATCGTGGGGAAATCCCACGTTCTGCCACGTTGAAAGCCGTGTTCCACTTCAAGGCAGAATCCAAAATGATAACCCAGCATTTCATTTGCTTTAGCTATCTCGCCCTCACGGACGCATCGTCTTATCTCAGTGGAACTTATGACCTCGCCGCCCATGAGCAGTGGACTTACTATTTCCACATCTATATCATATTTTTCACCGAGCCTTTTAAGGTCAACAGCCTTGCCCTGTGCGCCTTTGCCGAATGTAAAATCGTTTCCGCACACTGCGCCGCTGCAATTGAGCCTTTCTTTCAGCACCTTTTTCACAAAATCCTCCGGCTCCATGCCTTTGAACTCTGCAAAATCAGGTGAGAAAAGCACTTCGACCCCAAGCTCTGCCATTTTTTTATGCTTTTCATCGTCGCTCATAAGCATTTCTATCCTGCCGTCATGACCTTTTGAGGTCACTGTGTCGGTCTTGAAACAGAAAACTGCCGAATGTCCGTCAAGGCTCTGAGCCTTTTTCACAGCCGTTGTTATTATGAGCTGATGTCCTCTGTGGACTCCGTCAAAAAGTCCAAGAGCGCAAACTGTCCTTTTTTCGGGGATAAACCCGCTGTTTGTTATATCCGTCAAAATATCCCTCCGAATAAAACAAATTATCAGAAATTTTTGAAGCTTCTGAAGCTGCCCTCATGAAAAGCGCCGATACCCAGGAAGCTGTTATCACTGCCGTAGACACGGTAGAGCTTGTCCTCTGACAGATCTTTTATCCCTGTCTGCTCAGGTCTGAGCTTTACTCCGTTTCTATAAAGCTTTGTTTCCCACTGTCCAAGGGTAGTTTTTTCGTAGCTTACAAAGGCTCTGTCAAGTGGGATAAGCATTTGTGACAGCTTATCCTGCTCACAAAGCTCGGCTATCTCCTCTATGGTATAGCAATCCTTTATATCAACGCCACCTGAATAGGAACGCTCAAGAGAAGTCATCATTCCACCGCAGCCAAGCTTTTCACCTATGTCGCTGATAACGGAGCGTATATAAGTACCTTTTTCGCAATCAACTTTCATTACGCCCTTGCGTGAAGCTTCGTCATATTCTATTATATCAATGCTGTCGATATGGACAGCTCTCGGCTCACGCTCTATTTCTTTGCCTGCTCTTGCAAGCTCATAGAGCTTTTTGCCGTTCACTTTTATTGCAGAATACATAGGCGGCACCTGCATGATATCGCCTACAAAACTGCTTTTTGCACATTCAAGGTCGGCTCTGGTAACTGCCTTGTCGCTTGTTTTTAACGTCTTTCCTGTGCTGTCTAAGGTATCGGTGCTTACCCCAAGCTGAAAGCCTGCGGTATAGACCTTTCGTCTGTCGGGGATAATATCGCAGGCTTTTGTGGCTCTGCCCACGAAAACAGGCAGAACGCCTGTTGCCATAGGGTCAAGGGTCCCTGAATGACCCAATCTTTTTATCCTTAGAACGCCTCTGAGCTTTGCGATAACGTCAAAAGAAGTCCAGCCCTCGGGCTTTTTTACAGGCAAAATGCCGCAGATATTATCCTTGCTGTTATCCAAGCTCATCAGCCCAAGACCTTTTCCACTTGCTTGAGAAGCTTAGCCTTGACTTCTTCAAGGCTTCCTGTTATCTCACAGCCTGCGGCTCTTATGTGTCCTCCGCCGCCAAACTCACGGCAGAATGCAGAAGCGTCTATCTCATCGTCGCTTCTTACTGATATTTTAAAGACGTTCTCGTGTCTTTGCTTAACTGTTATGCCTATTTTCACGCCCTCAACGGACAATGGTATAGAAGCAAGTCCCTCGAACTCGGCAGCGTCAACGCCACTTTTCTCCATAAGCTCTTTTGTAAGCACTATCATAGAACATTTGCCGCCGCAGTAATACTCCATATTCGCTGTAACGGACTGCTCCACCATAAGTCTGCCCTTGCTTTTTACATCAAACATTTTTCTGTTGATATAAGCAAAATCTATGCCATATGACATAAGCTCTGCACAGGCGATATGAGCCTGCGGAGTTGTGTTTTCATACTTAAAGCAGCCTGTATCCGTTGCAATGCCTGTATAAAGGCATCTCGCTATCTGACGTGATATCTTTCTGCCTGAAGCTTTGAATATCTTATACATTATAAGTGCTGCGGCAGAAGCGTCTGCTTCTACATATGACTGCTTTGCAAAATACTTGTTTGAGATGTGGTGGTCGATGCAAAGGTCGATCGCACCCTCCTCGGCATACTTTGAAAGGTTGCTGCCAAGAAGATTTGTGTCTGCGATATCCACTGCGATAACGTACTTCACATCAAATTCCTGAGGGTAATAGCTCTCATAGATAAGATCATATCTTTCGGGAAAGCTGTCGGAATTTACAACGTTAGCCTTTTTCCCCATATCTCTCAGAAAAGCACACAGGGCAAAGCCTGAACCAAGCGTATCGCCGTCGGGGCTTTTATGAGTTAAAATAAGAAAATTGTCATTTTCTTCAAATATTTTAAGAATATCCTGAAATGTCATAATATCCTTTCTCCTCTATTACTCTTCGCCGTCTTTCTCTTCTTTTTCTTCTTCGGGCAGAACTTCTTTAAGAAGCTTGTTTATCTTTGCTGAATGCTCGATAGAATTATCTGCGATAAATTTAAGCTCAGGGCATTTTTTCAGCTTCAGCACGTTTGATATCTCTCTTTTAAGAAATCCTGTTGCCGACTCAAAGCCCTTAACGGCTTCCTTTGCCTTTTCATAGCCCTCAAAGCTTGAAACATACACTTTACAGAATGAGCCGTCGCCTGCCACGTCGCAGCGGACGATAGTGAGCATATCTCCTCCGTGTATCCTTGGGTCTTTAAGGTCTCTCATTTTGCCCGATATTATTCTTCTTATATCTTCGGACATACGTCCTGCTCTGTAACCTGCCATAATATCTTTATCTCCTGCTTAAATATGCTCTTACGGGGCGGCTGTCCGTCCCGTAAGCATCATTATCAATCTCTGTATTCTTCCATATAGAACGCCTCGAAAATGTCGCCCTCCTTGATATCGGTGAACTTTTCAAGAGTGATACCGCACTCAAAGCCTGCGGCAACTTCCTTGGCGTCGTCCTTAAATCTCTTAAGGCTTGACATCTTATCCTCGGCGATAACGATACCGTCTCTTACGACTCTTATCTCGTTATTTCTGCCCACCTTACCGTCAAGAACGTAAGAACCTGCTACAGTACCAACATTGGATATCTTGTAGACCTGTCTTACCTCGATACGGGCTGTTTCCACCTCTCTGTACTTAGGAGCGAGCATACCCTTCATAGCGTCTGTTATTTCTTCTATTGCATCATAGATTATTCTGTAAAGTCTGATATCAACGCCGCTCTGCTCTGCATTCTGCTTTGCAACAGGGTCAGGACGAACGTTAAATCCAACGATGATAGCGTTTGAAGCGTTTGCGAGCATAACGTCGCTTTCAGATACAGCGCCTACGCCGCCGTGGATGACCTTAACTCTGACCTCGTCATTTGAAAGCTTTTCAAGTGACTGCTTAACAGCTTCAACTGAGCCTTGAACGTCAGCCTTGACGATGATAGGAAGCTCTTTCATTTCTCCCTCAGCTATCTGGCTGAACAGATTGTCGAGAGTTACCTTCTGATGCTGCTGGAACTGTTCTTCCTTAGCTTCATGCTTTCTCTGCTCAACAAGCTCTCTTGCAAGCTTTTCATCTGCAACTGCGTTGAAAACGTCGCCTGCACTTGGAACTTCGCCCAGACCTGTTATCTCAACAGGTGTTGACGGACCGGCTTCCTTAATGCTTCTGCCCTTATCGTTTGTCATCGTTCTTATACGTCCGACAGAAGTGCCTGCGATTATAACGTCGCCTGACTTCAAAGTACCGTTCTGAACAAGAAGTGTAGCAACAGGGCCTTTACCCTTATCAAGTCTGGCCTCGACAACAGTACCTCTTGCAAGTCTGTCAGGGTTAGCTTTAAGCTCCTTGACCTCTGCAACGAGGAGAATGTTTTCAAGAAGCTCGTCGATACCCATACCTGTCTTAGCAGAAACAGGAACTGCGATAACATCGCCGCCCCATTCCTCGACAACGAGGGACTGCTCTGTGAGCTGCTGCTTAACTCTGTCAGGGTCTGCACCCTCTTTATCCATTTTATTGATAGCAACGATTATAGAAACGCCCGCTGCCTTTGCGTGGTTGATAGACTCGATAGTCTGCGGCATGATACCGTCATCAGCGGCAACAACGAGGATAGCGATATCTGTAACGTTCGCACCTCTTGCTCTCATGGCTGTGAAAGCTTCATGACCCGGAGTATCCAGGAACGTTATCTTCTTGCCCTCATACTCTACCTGATAAGCACCGATATGCTGTGTGATACCGCCTGCCTCTGTGTCAGTAACGTGAGCGTTTCTTATTCTGTCGAGGATAGATGTCTTACCATGGTCAACGTGACCCATAACGACAACGACAGGGCATCTCTCCTGCAGGCTCTCCTCTGGATCTTCGTCAGTTTCGATAAGTCTTTCTTCTATTGTAACGTGTACTTCCTTTTCAACCTTTGCGCCAAGCTCTTCTGCAACAAGTGCGGCGGTATCAAAGTCGACCACCTCATTGATAGAAGCCATTACGCCAAGACCCATAAGCTTTTTGATGACCTCGGTAGCTGTTACTTTAAGTCTGCTTGCAAGCTCTGAAACAACGATCTCGTCAGGTATCATGACCTTGAGCTGCTGCTTTCTTGCTCTTTCAAGCTCCAGTCTGCGGAGCTTTTCGCTCTCAGTTTCCTTCTTATGTGAGAACTGCTGTTTCTTTCTCTGCTGAGATTTCTGGGTGAGCTTCTGCTTCTTTGTGAAGTTATCCTTGCTCTTGTTCTGCTTTGAGTTTGCAAGGTTATCATACTTCTCGTTATACTTATCAAGCTCTATATAGCTTCCTCTTGTGTCGATAGTTCTCTGTGTGCCGAACGAATCGTTATCCTCAGAGATAGTATATCCGCCTGAAGCTTCTTTCTTATCAGAAAAACCGCCAAGCTGCTGACGAACGCCATGCTCTTTCTTCTTTGCAGGCTTCTGTGGAGCTGGCTGCTTTTTCTTCTGTTCAGGAGCAGGCTGTTTTGTTTCAGCCTTGACCTCCGGCTTCTTTTCCACCTTTGGCTCTGCCTTAGGCTCAGGCTTTGCTTCCGCCTTTGGAGTCGGCTTAGGCTCAGGCTTTGCTTCTGCCTTTGGAGTCGGCTTAGGCTCAGGCTTCTTTTCAACCTTTTTCTCCTTTTTCTCAGCCTTTACAGGCTTCTTATCTGCCTTCTTTTCTTCCTTGACAGGCTTTACGTTATTTGCATAGAAAGCATCAAAGCTGTCCACCTGATTGTTCTGTGTATAATACTCCAGAACATAAGAGATCTCCTCAGGGGTAAGCACTGACTGTGTTTTCTTTGGCTCTCCGCCGAGCTTGCCAAGACACTCGATAAGGTCGTTATTTGTAACTTTCAGATCCTTAGCCATATCGCTAAGCTTATATTTAGTTGTTTTCATACTCATAGGCTGTAAAATACCTCCTCAATAAATGCTAAATGCTATAAAACTCATTTTCGTCTATAGGGATCTCCTCAAGCCCTTTGGCGCAAGCCTTTGCGAAGCCTCCCTCGCAAATAGCGATAACGCCTGTTCTTTTGCCAAGGCCAAAATGGATATCGTCCATTGTCATGCCAAGACTGTAAAGCTTTATCCCGTTTTTGTAGCAGTTGAACTTTATCTCTTTAAGAGATTTAGGTGAAAAATCCGTTGCCGCAAACACTGCGCAGGCTTTGCCTGTATTGCAGGCATCCTTCACCATATCCATACCCATTACAAGCTTTCCTGCTTTTCTGCACATTGTAACAAGCCCTATTTTATTATTCATTTTCCCTAAGCTCGCCCTCCATGCTGTTATATATATCCTCGCTTATCATGCAGGAAAAGCTTCTTTCAAACTTTCTTGCTTTTCTTGCTTTTTCAAAGCATTCGACGCTTTTGCATATATAAGCGCCTCTGCCTGATTTTTTGCCTGTGAGGTCAAGGGAGATATCCCCCTCTTTTGACTTCACCACTCTGATAAGCTCTCTCTTGGGTTTCATTTCACCGCACCCAAGACACATTCTCATTGGTATCTTCTTAGTTTTCATCATCAGCAGCCTCAGCCTTTGCAGAGCTTTCGGATACGATATCTATTTTATAGCCTGTCAGACCTGCGGCAAGCTTTGCGTTCTGACCCTTATTACCGATAGCAAGTGAGAGCTGGTTATCAGGAACAGTAACACGGCACTCTCTTACGCCCTCCTCTTCGCTGAGAACAACGTTTATTACCTCAGCCGGAGCAAGAGCCTTTGCGATAAACTGTGCAGGGTCTTCGCACCAATTGATAACGTCTATCTTCTCGCCCTTAAGCTCGTTCACAACAGAAGTTATTCTTGACTTTCTAGGACCGATACAAGCGCCTACGGCGTCAACGTTAGGGTCCTTTGAATAAACCGCTATCTTGCTTCTTGCGCCTGCAACTCTTGAAATAGCCTTTACTTCAACAGTGCCGTCTGCTATCTCAGGAACTTCAAGCTCAAAAAGTCTTTTAACAAGCTCTCTGTGAGTTCTTGATATCTTGATAGAAGGCTTTCTGTCAGGATTTGCGATACCCACAACATATACCTTGATGATATCTCCTGCCTTGAGTGTTTCGCCTGGTATCTGCTCGTTTCTTACAAGATAAACTTCGTTCTTGTCAATAGTAAGTATAGCGTTCTGAGTAGCAGGCTCGACCTTCTGGACTGTGGCAGAAACGCACTCATGCTCCTTATCGTGATACTGCTCGATAAGTCTTGCTCTTTCAAAATCCTTGATATCGTGCTTGATAGACTGCTTTGCATTCTGAGCGGCAACTCTGCCGAACTTTGCAGGGTCGAGAGGTATCTCCACCATATCGCCCACCTTGATGTTAGGGTCATAGACCTTTGCTTCGTCAAGGAAGATCTCGTTGTCAGGGTCGTCAACATACATAACGTCCATAACTTCCTTGAGTATCCTTATATCGAGCTTTCCTGTAACAGGGTCGATATCCACTCTGATATTCTCGCAGTAAGGATAATCCTTCTTGATAGCCTTTTCAATACCTGATTTTATTTTCTCAATAAGTATATCGCTGCCAATATTATTTTCCTTTTCCAAATCTGTCAGAGCTTCAAAAAATTTGCTGGTCATTTCCTTATTCATTTTCTGATCAATCCTTTCACACTTGATTCGGGCTTTGCCCATATTTATTAAATTTCTTCATTCAGAACAGGTCTGCGTCATCATTGAGCTTTACATAAGCACAATCTGCAAGCTTAAACTCTACATTCTCCACGCCGTTCATATCCTCGTCCAGCTTCTGACAAAGTATCTTATCCTTGTCATATCCCACAAGACCCACAACGAACTCTTTTTCACCGTTTTCGTCAGGTCTTATGAGCCTTACTCTTATAACGTCGCCTATGCAGACCTCAAAATGCTCGGGCCTTCTAAGCTCTCTGCCAAGTCCGGGACTTCCGCACTCCAGCACATAGCTCTGAGCTATAGGGTCTGCCTCGTCAAGCACCTTGTTCATCGGTCTTGTGAAAGCCTCGCAATCGTCCATATCTATGCCGCCGTCCTTGTCGATAAGCACCCTGAGGTACCACGTTGCTCCCTCCTTTTCAAACCTTACGTCCCAAAGGAAAAAGCCAAGCTCGTCTGCGATAGGCTGTGCAAGCTCTCTTACTTTTTCTACCGTAGTTTTCTTTACTTCCATACAGCACCTCCGTTAATGCTTCCCAAAGCAAAGCCATCAGGCTTTGCCATGAAAAAAAGCCCCATACAAAACCAAAAGACCGGAAGTCAAGTTCCAGTCTTTCATTAAAAGCCTATTGTGATTATTATACCACACAAAACAGTTTTTTGCAAGGACATTCAAAAGTTTTTAATGAAAAGAATTAAATATTATGTTAATAGTCTGTAAACATTTCGTCAACTGACGTTCTTTTCATTCTCCTCAGGGATATCCTTAGGTTTTGCTTTTTCTTTATCCACGGGTTTCTTCACTGTTCCCTCGACGAAATCCAGCGGAACGGTGAACATTATTCCCGTATTGGGCTGAGATAGATCGCCCACAGTATTATAAACTATCTTTCGTGCGGTATCGAGCTGATTATTTTTTATTACCGACAGGATAGTTCTGTTATCCTCGTCGCCGCTGAAAAGTCCTCGGATAGAGGCGCTGAGAAAGCTGCTGTCAAGTCTTGAAAGGGTCATTGCCATACCTGACGACTCGATTATAGTCGCACCCTTTATGCCTGCTGCTGAAAGTCCCTCCAGCAAATAGTCAAGCACGTCTGTTTTATTAAGGATTATGACCAGAAGTTTCACGTTATATCGCCCCCTGTTAAAATTTCAGCCTTTACGTTTTTACTTCTCAGCTGCTGACGGTGCAGTATCTTTGAGCATTGTCTGAACGCTCTCCTTGAACTTATCAGACACCTTAAAGTGAGAATCGTCCGTCCACTCGCCCTCTGGCACAAGAGCTTCTGCAGGAGTAAGGTTCTGATCCAGCATATCCTTGAGATACGACTTTTCTTCCTTATACTGTGCACTTGTCCAATCGGTATCGCTGTTTGCGGTGAATATATTATAGAAGTTATCAAGATTATCCTTAGTGATATTCGTCTGCTGGAAAGCGTTGTTTATAAGCATTGTCACCGCAGTTCCAAGGAACTTCATATTACCGTTCCTGCCCTCCTTGAAAACAGGATACTGACAGATAAGTCTTATCTGATGACCGCTGAGGTTAGTCAGATCGCCGCTTGGGATAGCGATATCGTTCTCGTCATTATCCTGAGAGAGATAGTAAAGCTCCTCATCAGGAGTATATGTAATTCCACCAACAATATCCGCCGCATTTTCGAATGCGTCATTTGTGAGAGAAACGTAATTGTCTATAGTGATACCGAAAGTGTCTGCAACGGCTGCTTCAAGCTTCACCATGCCGCCCTCTTCGTGTATCTCACGCATTGTCTGGCTTCCGCTCACTGTGAACGCTGAAACAGGCATTATGATTATCTTCTTTGCGTCCGGTGCAACTCTTATGACTGTTGCGTCTGCAAGAACGCCCTTGCTGTTCACTCTTGCAAAAAGGGTATTATAAACCGGGCTTTTTATGCCTGCGTCGCTGTTGCTGTCATCATTGCCGATAACACCAAACTCTCTGAGGGCATACAGTGCAAGCATGCCGATAACAAAGAGGAATATTATCATCGTTATGAAGTAGACCAGAGCGATAGGAGCCTGAGATCTTCTTTTTTTCTTGTGAGCTTTCGTCTGAGCCATGTTATTGATCTCCTTACTTTCAAATATATACAGGCAGGCATACTGTCCGCCATATTTTCATATATAAACTTTTTCGGAAAAATTCTCGAAAACTATTGAACAATTTGCAATTTAGGTGTAAACTAAATAGGACGGCTGTCTGAGTCTGAGTCGATATAAAAAACAGGATTATCGTCAAGGCATATGATGTTCAGCGTAAGGCCTGCACGCTTTGCCATGTTTATGGTCTGCAAAGTGCCTGAGCCTTTGGCTTTATCTTTTATGACCCCGATCAGACGAGAGGAATGTTCAACCATAAAGCTGTTTCGCTTTTTATAACAGCCGTTTTCATACTTTGGGCTTGTTATCACGACCGCACTGCAAGAGTTCAGAATAAGCGAATATGTATAGCTGTCCAAGGGTGTTTTCATCTCTGTACGCTGACCTGCATAAGGCAGAACGCACACGAGCTTCATATCCTTATATTCGGGCTGAGCCGAAAGGCTGTGGACTATCTCAGCACAGCGCAGGTCGATACCTTTTGACATACCTGATATAAAAGTACGGCAGCCTTCGCTATATGCTTCCTTTATCATAAGGACGAGCATACTCAGGAGATTTTTCATACCCTGCTTATGGACATCGCCGCCGAAAGGCAGATCCCTGTCCCTATGACCTGTAAAGCAGCAAGAGGTATCTCGATTGCAGAAAAATTCTTCTGCGGGGACGATATTACTCACATCAAAGCCTCCTGAAAGATTTGGCGACACAATGCCCATGATAAGAACATTATAACACATTGATTTATCTTTTTCAATAGAAAATGACAAATATTTTGCGCAAAGGCACAATTATAAAACCGAAAGGGAAGAAAAATAAAATGGATTTTTTGAAGAGAGCATGGGCTGAGGTAGATCTTGACAGCATTGAATACAATCTGAAAGAATACCGCAGGCTCATAGGGGAAAAAACAGAGATAATGTGCGTTGTAAAGGCGAGCTGCTACGGACATTTTGACAACGGGGTAGTTCCGTTTCTTGAAAACGAAATGGACATTCGCTGGTTTGCAGTATCGAACATACACGAAGCCCACAGGCTCAGGGATATGGGCATAAAGGGCGAGATACTCATTTTGGGCTACACACCTCCTGAGAATGCGAAGTGGCTCACAAGGCTTGACATCATTCAGGCTTGCACAGAGCTTTCATATGCTAAAGCACTTTCAGAAAACGCTGACGGCAAGGTACGCATACACGCCGCTATCGACACGGGCATGACGAGGATAGGTCTTCACGGGGAAACCGACAAGATATACGGTGAGCTTAAAGAGATATCAAAGCTTAAAAACATTGCGCTGGAGGGCATTTTCACCCACTATGCGGTGGCTGACAGCCTGAGAGAGCAGGACGAGAAATACACAAAGGCGCAGACGGATAAGATACTTGCCGTTGCTGACAAGTGCGAAGCAGAGGGGCTTCACCTTGAAAAAGTGCATTTTCTCAACTCAGCCGGCGGAGTATACTATTATAATGAGAGAAGCTCTCTTGCAAGGCTTGGAATAATACTTTACGGACTTTATCCTGACCCTGCAAAGGCTCTGCCTTTTGAGCCAAAGCCTGCTATGGAATTTAAAGCGGCTGTTGCGCAGGTAAAATACATAGACAATGGCACTGACGTAAGCTACGGCAGGACTTACACTGCAAATGGCAAAGTAAAGCTCGCAACTGTTACGGCAGGATATGCAGACGGATATCCCAGGGCGCTTTCAAACAAGGGATATGTGCTTATCAACGGAAAGAAATGCCCTATCACAGGCAGGATATGTATGGATCAGTTCATGTGTGATGTAACTGAGGTAGAGGACGTAAAGGCTGGTGACGAGGCTGTCCTCATAGGCTCACAGGGGGACGAGAGGATAACCGCCGACGATATCGGCAAAATGACAGGAACGATAGGCTACGAGATAGTTTGCGGAATATCTGCAAGAGTGCCGAGAGTTATCTCACGCCACGGAGAGCAGACGGCTGTTCTTGAAATAGAGTAAGGGAGGATAAAGAGCCATGATAAGATTTTTCGGCGGCAGGGTAATGACCCTTGCCAACGGCATAGAAACGCAGGATATAGAGGTCTGGACGGAAGGCTCAAAGATAGTTTTCGTTGGCAAGCCTAAGGCTGAGGAGCTTGACGGAAAGGTTTTTGAACGTGAATATGACCTCAAGGGAAATCTCCTTATGCCGTCATTCAAAAATGCGCACACTCACTCAGCAATGACTTTTCTGCGATCATATGCTGACGATATGCCTTTGCAGGACTGGCTTTTTAAGCAGATCTTTCCAATGGAAGCAAAGCTTGACGGAGAGAAAGTTTACTGGCTCACGAAGCTTGCTATACTTGAATATCTCACAACAGGCTGTACGGCGGCATTTGATATGTACTTTGAGCTTGACGATTATGTAAAAGCCTGCATAGAAAGCGGCTTCCGCTCTGTGCTTTGCGGTGCGGTGAGCGGTGACAAGTCTAATCTTGAAAGGCTTGAAAACAACTATCTGAAATACAACAATGTTGACCCTCTTATAAGCTTTATGCTTGGCTTCCATGCAGAATACACCTGCGAAAAGGAGCTTATGAAGGGCGTTGGCAAGCTTGCGGCAAAATACAAAGCGCCTGTTGCAATGCACAACTCGGAAACTGCAAAAGAAGTCAGAGAGTGCATAGAGAAATATGGCATGACGCCAACTGAGCTTTTTGACAGCTTCGGAATTTTCGACTTTGGCGGTGCAGGCTTCCACTGCGTTCACATGAGCGACAAGGATCTTGAGATATTCAAAAACAAGGGCGTATGGGCTGTTCACTGTGCAGGCTCTAACGTAAAGCTTGCAAGCGGCATTGCGCCTATCGTAAAAATGCAGGATATGGGCATAAACATTGCTATAGGTACTGACGGTCCTGCAAGCAACAACTGTCTTGATATGTTCAGAGAAATGTTCCTTATGACAGGATTGCAGAAGATAGCTTGCGATGATGCTTCTGCCTGCCCTGCTGACTCGGTGCTGAAAGCGGCAACTGTAGGTTCTGCAAGGGCAATGGGGCTTTCTGACTGCGACATTATTGCAGAGGGCAAGCAGGCTGACCTTATCGTTATCGACCTTTTTCAGCCTAATATGCAGCCTCTCAACAACATAGGCAAAAACCTTGTTTACAGCGGCTCAAAGCAGAACGTAAAGCTCACGATGTGCGCAGGAAAGGTGCTTTACGAGGACGGCGAGTTCAGGATAGGCGAAGAACCTGCTGTGATCTACAAAAAGGCTAACGAGATTATAGAGAGCATGAAAGATTAAATGTAGGGGCGGCCTTGGGTCGCCTTTATCTTTTACGCAAACACTGTGTTGACACAAAAAAGGGACGCTTTGAAACGTCCCTTTTTACATTATATTCTATTCTTCAAAGAAAAATGCTTCGTTTGCAGGATAGTCAGTTTCGTCCGTGAGAGTTACCACTGCACAGCCATTTGAGCTTTCGTCCTTTTTGCCGAATATCTGATCTCTGAAAAGCCAGAAAACGTCAACGCAGATAACAGCAAGTATAAGAATGATAAGTATTATCGGCACAAGTGCGCCTGCACCCTTTCCAGGTGTAACGCCGTTCATTTGATTCATCTGATTTGGCTGGATAGGCTGTCCACCCTGATTCATCTGTGGCATTGCATTGTTCACAGGCTGAGCAGGCTGCTGATAGCCCTCTGGTGTAAGAACTCTTTCAGGCTGCTGAGGCTGTGGGGCAACGTTCGGTGTTTCCGCAACTGTTGGCGTCTGAGGTATTTCCACAGTTCTTGAAGCCATTGCAACTTCCTCGGCTGTCGGCTGTGCAGGCTGAACAGGCTTTGCAGGCTCTTGCCCTGGCAGATAAACGCTGTCCATAGTCGGCATATCAGGAGTCGTTGGCGGAATAGTCTGATTTTGCACAGGAGTATCGTCAAAATGCAGCTCAGGCACTTCGATAGACTCCATTTCAGGATTTCTCTCGTCCACTACAGGCTCGTCGGCAGGCGTTTCGTCCTGCGGCACGGCTGTTCCGCAGACGTTGCAGAACTTAGCCCCTGCATTAAGTGTATTTCCACACACTGAGCAGACCTTGCTCTTTATAAGCTTCTGCGGCATTCTTGTTCCGCAGGCAGCGCAGAACTTTGCACCGTCGGCAACAGGCAGACCGCATTTTGGACAATTTTCCATATTAATACCCTCTTTTCATATTATTATTGATCCCCTCAGCCCTTTTGGCTGAGATCAAATTTTTCGATAACTTTTCCGAAAATATACCAGTTGTTTTCTATTTTGACCACTGTTATCTCACGGCTGGCAGACAGCTCGCCGCTGTCAGTAGTCTCTGTGAGCTTGGCTGTCATTGTAACAGCTTTTTTGATAGTCACATTTTTGTGATAGCTTTCCTTATAGCTTTTTTCAAGGTCTTTCAAGCCGTCACTGTCAAGCTCTTTTTTATTGCTGAGCTTATAAGAAAGCTCCGTTTTTTCCTCGCCCCTTGTGAGAAGCGTTTCCGCAAGGGCTTCGTTATAGCTGTCGCTGTTTTTATACTCCGCCTCCGCTTCTGGGGTAAAGCAGGAAAGATATGACTGCGTATCGCTATACTGCGCCGCTGTGACAAGTGTCGCCACGGGCTGTTCATATCCCAGGACCGCTCTTTCTTCCTCTCCACAGGAGCAAAAGAGCATTGCCACACACAAAAGCATACACAGCACTGATAATTTTTTCATTGTGCAAACACCGCATTTTCAAAAACGGGCGGAAAATTCTCCGCCCGTTACTGATCGTTTATATATCTTAGAAACCTGTGCTTATTGGAAGGTCGCCCTCGTCCAGAAGAACCCATGTGCCGTCCATCTTTCCAACAATAACAGTTGTCTTGTCGGTCTTATCAGCGTCTTCGCCTTCGATAGTATACTTGATCTTTACCTTATAAGCCTTTGTAAGCTTATACTTCTTAGCCTTTTTGCTGCTGAGTATTGACGCAACGTCTGAAACTTCGTTATAGCTGTCGATATCGTCTGAGTCTACCTTAGTCTTTTTAACTACCTCATAGCTTATCTCAGCGTCATCGCCGTATTTCTTTGTAAGTCTATCTCTCTGCTTTTCAGCCTCTTCATCAAAATCCTCGTCGCTTATATCAATGATACCGTCCAGAGCGTCTGCCATATCCTTATAATAAGGAGGCATAAGCTCTTCATAAGCCTTACCGTCACCGTCATTGAGAACGTCCATAACGTTATTGATAGGAGTTTTCCAGCTTCCGCCGCCGAATATCATGCAAAGGATAACAACTACCAGAATAACAAGCACGAGCAGAACTGCCAGAACTGCGATAGTGAGCTTATTAGGCTTGTTTTTCAGATTTTTGATGTTTTCAACAGAAACAGCGTCCTTTATAGCGTTCATGTCGATATTCTTGGCTGCCTGCTGAAGATTTGCCATTGGTGAAGCGGTCTGCTGTGCAGGCTGCTGAGGTGCTATTGTTGCACCGCACTGAGTGCAGAAAGTCGCATTGTCATTAAGCTGAGCTCCGCACTGTCCACAAAATTTTGCCATATGATTATCTCTCCATATTCTTGATATATTTTTTGAAGATACTTACTTCATAATAATATATTAAACTAAAGCGTTAGATTTGTCAATAGTTTTTCACAAAGTTTAGCAAAAAAGTACACATCATCAGCCCTTTTCGCACATTTGTTACATATTATTTTGAAAAAGCTGTTACAAAACCTTAAAGCTGTTTACCTATTCTTATGATGCTTTCAGTGATAAGCTTTTTGAAAAGGGGAGCAGCCTTGTCTGCACACTCCTGAACTTCAGCATGAGTGAGAGGATTATCCGTCATGCCTGCTGCAAGGTTTGCAACGCAGGATATTCCGCAGACTTTCATGCCTGCATGATTTGCGGCGATAGCCTCGCAGGCTGTTGACATTCCCACTGCGTCTGCGCCGATAGTTCTTGCCATTCTTATTTCCGCAGGGGACTCGAAAGACGGTCCGGTGAGCTGGAGATAAACGCCATGGCGGAGGGTTATGTCAAGATCTTCTGCCGCACCTGAGATGATATCCCTGAGCTTTTTGTTATATATCTCGCTCATATCAGGAAATCTTGTTCCAAGCTCGTCGATATTCTTGCCAATAAGAGGATTAGGAACAAAGCTTGAGATATGGTCTGTTATAAGCATGAAGTCGCCTGCCTTGAAGCCTGCGTTCACTCCGCCTGATGCGTTTGTAAGGAAGAGCACCTGTGCACCCAACATTCTCATAAGTCTTGCAGGCAGCACAACGTCCTCCATTGCATATCCCTCATAATAATGCACTCTGCCCTGCATTATAACAACAGGCACTTCGCCAACATAACCGAAAACGAACTGACCCTTATGCCCCTCTACGGTAGAGGTCGGGAAACCCTCTATATCCTTATAGCTGAGGGTATATTTCACGTCTATGGAATTTGCATAATCGCCAAGACCTGAGCCAAGCACAAGGGCTACCTTTGGCTCAAAGTCTATTTTGCTTTTTACGCACTCATAACATTTTGTAAGCTTTTCATAAGCTGTCATAAAATTTCCTCCTATCAATCCTCACCAAGCTTCAACGCCTGACTTATCTTTATCTTCTTTATAAGTCTGCCAAGCACCACAAAGGCTGTGAGCAGCATTACTCCTATAACTGCATAAAGCTTCAGATAGTCGCTGCGTTCAGGTATCACTGCAAACGGCGGCACTGACTGGCTTGCGTCGAAGATGCTCTGGAACAGCGGTACGAAAAGGTCGCTTGTTACGCCGCCGATAAAGATAGCGGCGAATATTGCAACGCCTGACACCAAAAGCTGTTCATAGACTATCATCATTATTATCTCTCTGAACTTCATTCCCATTGCTCTTAGGATACCAAACTGCAAAGTCCTGCTCTTTATGGAGAGTATCCAATAGATAAGGAAACCTATTATGCACATCACCATGATGATGATAAAGCCGAGAGTGAGAGCGCCGTTCATGCCCTGGAGCATAGGGTCGTTTTTCTTTTCTATGGTCTGCTGGCTTGCAGATTCAAGGGTGAGGGGTTTAATGCCTGCTTTGTCTATTGAGTCATAAAACTCCTGAACGGAAGCTCCGTCTTTGAGCTTGAACCATACCTCATAAGGCTCCATGCTTGTCTGAACGTTCACATAATCGTAGTTCATAACGGCAAAGTCCATATAACCGCCGTTTTTCGCCTCTTTATAAGGGCTTAGTCCCGGCCAGTAGTCAACAAAGGCAAGGACGGTCACTTCAAAGGGCTCGTTTCCGCCCCACTTACACTCTACAGTATCACCAAGCTCCAGACCGTAGCTCTTGAAGCTTGAAGAGAGGATAACTCCCGGGGTGTACTCTGCGAGGGCGTTCAGATAGTTATTTAACTGAACTGGCAGAAGTCTGTCCTCAAATTTGCAGACCTTTGAGAAATCGCTTGGCACTATGGTCATAAGCTGGACGTTGCTTGTTGAGCTTTTGCCTGAGCTTGTGTCAACGCTTTGGTCAAGGAAATCGTCACGGGTCTTTTCCTCATCGTCAGACTTTGTCTGCTGTCTTGGAACGTTCATTTTGTTTGAAGATATGGTCACGTCGTCTTTTCTGAAAACCTTTGTGACATCTTCCACTCCTGCGAGCTTTTCAAATCGCTCAAAAACAGGCTCTACATACTGTATTGTAGTTTCTGTATCTTCTTCATCGCTTTCTTCGGAAGTCTGCTTTTTGCCTGATTGAGCTGCCTGAGATGCGCTTTGAGGAGTGGTCTGCTGTGCAGATTCTATTTTACTGCTATACCACTGTTCTGTAAGAACAGCGTCGCAGCCAACCCCATAGGCAACGCTTTCCTCGGCATTTCTGTTCAAGGCTCTTGCGGTATTGGCAAAGAACACGCCCAATGATACAGTAAGAACAAGGAACAGCATCAAAAATCTTTCCCTGCCCGTTGAGGAGCGACCGATATTAGTCAGTGAAACATACTGTGCAGGCAACCACACTCTTCTGCCTATTCTTGCGAGAAGCCTTATTATATAAGGATATATCCTTATAAGAAACAGACCAAGACCAAGTATAAAGGCAGTGGAAGCCACGAACATTATAGGGTTTACTGTTGCGGTGGTGTCTGTTACACCTTCTGCAACAAGCTTTTCCTGAGTTTTGTTGTAATAATAAAGCCAGCCAACTGAACCGCCCACAAGGATAAAATCAAGGCAGACCTTTTCCCACAGAGCGTGCTTTTTCTTTTTGGCTTTTGACTGCTTATGCTCAACAATAGTTGTTTTTGTGGCAGGAACGATCGGTATCATAGTTGTGACAAAGAACACCGCCACGGCTATTGCCGCATAGACGACAGCTTCTATTGTCATATGAACAGGGAGCGAACGCCTGTTGACAAACTCTAAGAATCCGTTTGACGCACCAAGTACCTTGCAAAGTCCAAGACCTGCGAATGGTCCTATTATAACGGTCAGAACACCCAGTACGAGAGATTCCAGAGCATAAATGCCCATTATCTGCAAGCGGCTTGCTCCACGGCTTTTGAACACCGCTATCTCGTTACGCTCCTGCTCAACGTTGAGCTGCGACACCATAAAGAGATAGAATATTATCATAAGTATGACAGGTATCTGCAAAAGCCACAAAACAAGCTGGAGCTGTGATGAACGGCTCTCATAGTCCTTGAGGATATCTGAGGCAGGCATCGAAAAGCCTATGGAATTATCACCAAAATAGGTCTTTTGCTTTGCTATCATCTCATTTGTGCTTGCAAGGTCAGTCATATTCATGGAAGCATAATCCACCGCATAGTTATGGACAGCCTTTGTGATATTCACAACGCCAGTATCAACGCAATCCCCGAGCATTGTGTCATAATCTGTAAAGACAACGGCTGTATACTGAGAATCAAGACCCTCTGCCCAATATGCGTCATTTTCGTCCTTAACGTCAAAAACGCCCACGATCTCTATTTTTATTGACTTGTTATCATCAAACACGTCGGCTATCTCATATACTGTGTTTATAGCAAGCTCTGTGCTTTTCATGGCTTTTTCTGTGGCAACGCACTCGTAAACGCCGTCTGAACGCTTGCCTGCAGTGAACATTCTGCCCTGCTTTATGCTGATATGGTCGGAAATATCCGTCATACCGCCGAGAGTGAATCTTGCCTGCGAATTGCCATCTGAAACGGCAAGTGAACGCACATAGAGATACTCGTCACTTATATACTTCTTATCAAGCTTTTCAGGCAGACCAAGCTCCTTGAACTTAGCCTCCACTTTGTTATTATAATTTTCAACAGCTTTCTGCTGATCACTGCCTGAGATATCCATTTTCAATCCATAGCTGGTATTATACGCACCTGGATAGATCTCATATTCTGTCTGGAACGACTCAAGATCCTTTACAAGCATTCTTTGCAGAGAAGCGTTCATATAAATAGGGATAGTGCTCATCATGGCAGACGCCATAACAAAGCCTATCAGCAGGCAAAGCACCATCCATTTGGTGTTTCGCATTTTACGGAACAATAAGGTGAACATAAGCTTATCCTTTCAAACCTATCTGATAACAATTTCGTCGCCCTCTTTAAGACCCGATTTTATCTCGGTCTGAGAGCCTGTAGAAAGTCCTGTTTCCACTTCAACGGCGGTTTTCTCGCCGTTTTTCAGCACATAAACTACCTTTGTGCCGTCAACCTTTTTTATCAGATTATTTGAGATAACGATAGCGTCCTTTACGCTGTCAAGGACAAGTATCGTATCTGCAAGCTGACCCACTGTTTCCGCAGGGGCGGTATCCTTGAAACGAACATAGATAGTATCCGCCTGATAATCTATACCTGTATCGTCAACATTATTATGATCCTCTTTCTGCTCAGCCTGATAATCAGCAAGCTTTTTAGGAGTCATAAAAACAACACCGTCATAATAATCCTCGCCTATCCTTATCTGCACTTCTGTGTCGATATCATACTGGGTGAGGTCGTCAGGCTGTATTGCGATATAAAGAGCCGAAGTATCTATAACAGTTGCGATAGTCTGACCCGGATTTACGTTGTCGCCTGCTCTTACGTCAGAGAGTGACGAAACAACGCCGTCTATAGGTGATTTCAGGCTTGAATCCTCCTTCTGAGCCTGCAATTTTTCAAGCTCTTTTTCAAGGAGCTGTACGTCAACATAAGCAGAGTCTATCTCTGCCTGGGAGCCGCCGCCTTCATAAATTATATCAACATTAAGCTTTGCTTTTTCGAGATAAAGCTGTTTTTCTTCTATCTGATAGTCAAGGTCATATGTATCAAGGTCACAGATAACATCACCCTTTTTGACCTTATCGCCTGCTTTTACATAAAATTTTGACACTGTGCCACTCTGCTTTTCATAAGAAAGAGTATACTGATTTTCCGCTGTGACAGTGCCCGTTGCGACTATCTTCTTTTCAAGGTCTTTTTTCTTTGCCGTAACTGTGGAATATGTAACATCGCTTGCCTTCACGGTCGGTGCATCAAGGACTTCCTCCTCGTCAGGAAGCAGATAGCAACCCCCTGCGGAGAGGCACATTATCGCTGATACTGCGGCAGCAAAAAGCTTTTTTAAATCAACTTTTATATTCATGTTCAGACTCCTAACTGAATATTTTTATAAACAACTTACCATGGGCAATAATACCCAAAGTAATTATATCAAAAAAAAGATGTTTTTTCTATACACGATTGTACTAAATTAACCTGACATTTCAAAGCAATATGCACAATTGCGTTGCTTTATATATGTACAAATTTAATAAGTCTTAAATATATGAACATAAAAAGGGCTTCACGCAAAAAAAGTCCCGCACCGAAGTGCAGGACTTTTGATAAGCTTATTTGCAAATTAGTTTGCAAGACCTGATCTTTCAACACCCTCGATAAAGTATCTCTGGAGAAATACATACATAATAAGGATAGGTGTGATAGAAAGCAGACAACCTGCTTCAAGCCATACGATTATCTGTCTTACAGATACCGCCTGACCGTCGAAGAGCTGCTGAGTCAGGTTTGTATTCAGGTTCTTCAGCATAAGAGCAACAGTGTCGTTCTGTGTGAAGAATGATGATGATACATAGTAGTCGTTCCAATACCAAACGATAGAGAACAGGAATACTGTCAGGAACGATGACTTTGCGTTAGGACACATGATAACAAGGAATGTTTTCAGTGGGCTGCAGCCGTCGAGGTATGCAGCATCTTCAAGCTCCTTAGGAAGTCCTCTGAAGAACTGACGGAAGATGAAGATAAACAGACCTGCACGGAGTCCGTTTGCAAACAATGCAGGAAGATACATTGTCCAACCGCTGTTGATAAGCGATGTTGATTTGCCAAGTGTGAATACCTTAGCGAGCCACGCTGGCTTGAAGTAAGCATACTGGAGGTAAAGTGGGATAGTTGTGATCTGTGGAGGTACGATGATCATAAGAACAACGATACCGAACAGGATTCCCTTACCTTTGAACTTAAATCTAGCGAAGCCGTAGCCTGTGATAGAGCAGGTGATAACCTGAAGGACAGAGGCCACGAGGTTAAGGATAACGGTGTTTACAACAGTATCTTCAAACTTCATTACTCCCCAAACGTCCTTGATGTTATCAAGTGTGAAGCTCTTAGGGATCCAAACTACTGATGGGTCGTTCATCTGCTCATTTGGTCTGAACGCAGTTGAAAGCATGAATATCAGTGGATAGAGGATTACGAAGCACAGACCAAACAGGATAAGGAACCTGAAGAACGGCCAAACCATTCCGATCGCTCTTCTTCTTCTGTTATAGCTGATCTGCTCAGGGGTGAGATATTTCTCAAGACCCTCCTCTTTCATCTTCTTATAACGGGCTTTAATAGCAGCCTTTCGTTCTTTTTCGAACTCTTTTTCTTCTTTTTTAGTTGCCACTTAAATCCCCCCTTATTCTACTTCATAGTAAACGAACTTATTAACAAGTGCTACGACAAGTGCAAGGAATACTGCTACGATAAGGAAGTATGCCCAAGCCATTGCCGCTGAGTAGCCATGCTCCCAGTTGCTTGCCTTGTTAAGAACGATCGTCATAACTTCGTTCTGTGGATCGACGAATGAGTCAACGATTGTATAAACCACGCTTGAAAGTATCATTGGGCTGATATAAGGAATTGTGACTTTCCAGAAGAACTCCCATGAAGTTGCACCCTCGATCTGGGCTGCTTCCTTAGCTGAGAGCGGGATACCCTGAAGTGCTGAAAGCACCAGAAGTATCTGGATACCTGAGTTCCATACAAGGTTCAGGATGTCGGTGGTCAGCGAGTTTATTATCTCAGTGAGCTTATCACTGATGTTGTAGATACCGAGGAAGTTCAGCAACTGGTCAACGAGGTCAGCCTCGAACATTGAGCTGAACTGCTCAGATCCGCCTGCGTATCCGCCTGTGCTCATGTTACCGTTGATGATGTCGATAACAGGACCTGTAGCGATGATAACAGGGAGGAAGAATACTGATCTTGCGAATGTTCTTCCCTTGAATTTCTGATTAAGGATAACTGCGATAAAGATAGAGAATATGAGGATAAGAGGAGTTCTCAAAACCGTATTCTCAATCATTGCTACCAGAGCCTTGGAATAATCCTGATCCTTACGGAAAGCGTTTACATAGTTTTTCCAACCGATAAAGGACATTTTCATTCCGCCCTGAGTTACCTCAGTTTTGTTGAATGAGTAAATGAGAGATTCTATAAGAGGCAGGATAAAGAAGTAGATAGTACCCAGCGCCCAGATCGCTATAAATCCGTAGCCGTAAAGTCCTTTTCTTTTTTCATAAGAAAGTCTGTGCTTCTTTTCCTTCATCACAGGTGCAGGAGCGACTGCCTCAGCGGCAGGCTCTTCTGCGACTATCTCCTCTGTTGAAATATCTTCTGTAACAGCCTCAGCGTCATTTTCCTTTTCGACTGTATCTTCAAGATCCTCAGCCTTAACAGCCTCGATCTCTTCAGGAGTGTTTTTGATCTCTTCGCTCATTATTCTGTCAAACCTCCTTCTATACAATCTGCAAGGTCATAGACCTCTGTGCCTACGGTAGCTGTTGCGTTCTTCTTATCAACACTGATAACAACGTCTGAAGCTCCGTCCTTTGAATAAGTTGTGGTAAGAACGTTCTTGTCATCGCTCAGCTCATACTTTGTGATCGTATAATCTGAAACGCCTGAAAGTATGCTGCTTACCTTTTTGTACTGATTAGCCGCAAGATCTGTCCAGCCTGCATAGTTTGAATAATACAGGTCGTCATATTCTGTATCCTGAAGCGTATCAGCGTCAGCGTATGTCATATCATAGTGTATCTGTGAGCCTGAAGCCAGTGAAAGCAGGAATGTTTCATCTGAATTTGAGCTCTTATTGATAGGTGTTGAAGCGTAGTCAACATATCCGTGAATGACCATCTGATAGAACGGGATATCGAAATCTGTTACGTTGAATCCACTGGAGTAAACAGGAACGTTTGAAACGTTTGTTACATATGGGAGAACGTAAGAGTTCGCACCGTCTGCGAATACTGTACTGATCTTCTCGCTCGCACTCTTATAGCCGTCAACGATAGTATTCATGGTCTTGCTTCTGCTTGAAGGATCCTTCTTTGAATAGTCAGAAACAAGCTTTGTTGAATAATCACCGAAGCCGATAGAAGTGAGCTTTTCATCAGTATAGCTCTCGAGCATTTCTGTGAATACATTCGAGTACTTGTTTGGTGTGAGCAGAGCAGGTGAAACTCCCTTTTCTGCAACACCGAAGGCCGGGCTGTATGATGACTGTCTTGAATAAGCATTTGAAACTCTGATAGCTGTGCTTGTAAGAGTCATATATCCCCATGAACCGCTGTCCATCTGGAAGTTGTTCATTGAAGGAACGATCTTCATATTATCGTCCTTTGAGATAAGCTTATCAAATGCGCTTGAACCGCCAAGCTTGCCGGACGGAGATACCTCTGTGGATATCTTGTTCTTGATAGAGTCATTTGTCCAGTCGTTATAGTTGACAGTTATGTTGTCAACTCCGCCGTCCTTGAGGATATCAAGTATATCGGAAGCCTGATCGAAGCCGGTGATCTCTGTTTTAAGATTGAATGGGATACCGAGAATAGAAGTATCCTTCATAACGCCGCCATAAAGGTCAACGTAAAGATCGCTCTTATTTGCCTGAGCCTTAGCTGTAAGACCCTTATTATTGATAAGGTAGTTTCTGTAGACCTCAGCGCAGTCAGCGTAGTTAAGATCCTCGCCGTTGTCTGAATCAACAGGATAATAACGAACTCCAAATCTCTCGGTCTTTATTCCGTTCTTCTCGAACACTGTGATCTTGTTTGAGTTATCACCGCTCATGAAGAATGAGTCGGAGCTTCTTGTTTCAAACTCGAAGTAGCAAGTGTTGTAAGCCTGCTTTTCCTGTCCGCATACCTGAGCGTGAGCATAAACGTTTGATTCACCGTCAGAAGCAACGCAAACAAGTCCAGATGAACCGCTTACTGTTGCAAGGACCGGCATATAAGCCTGCTGAGTGGTTCTTGGAGCTGTTATTGGAACGGCTGTATAATCTCTGCCGAATACCTGCTGAGCGTAGTCAGCGTACTCGGTCTTGCCGTTGTTGTAGTTTATTACAGCACCGCTTCCGTCAGGAACTATCATATAGCCTGTCGCAGTTGAATCAGCAGCGCCGAAGTTAGGGCAGAACTCGATCTTTGTAAGCACCTTTCCGTCTACCTGAGAAGTGTTTTTCTCCTCAATCTCATCTGAATCGCAGTAAACATAAAGGTTATCGTCCTCAAGAACATAGTGTATCTTGAGCTTTACGCCATCAGAAACGTAGTTATATGTAGCAACAACGCCATCTGAATTTTTCTCCCATTTTACTTTTGCCTTGTTGGAGTAAACCGGAGCAGGGGACTCTGTTCTCTTTTCCTGTCTAAGGTCACCGACTCTGATAGCGGCACTTGAAGCGATCTGCTTTCTCTGGGCATTTTTCATTGCTGTGCCCTTAACTGTGTCGATAATGGTCTGGTCAGCCTGAACATTTATAGGAGAAGTCCACCAATACTTACCTGAAGCCTTTACATAAAGACAAAGTCTTTCGTTTTCTTCGTCAAGATAAAGAGCTATCTTGTCGTTCTCTGTTATCTTTTCGCACATTGCAAGAGCTTCTTCGTCAGTTATAGGCTGAACCTCGTCGTCCTTGCTTGCTGTAGTAGTTGTTTTCTCATCGGCTGCTGAGTCTTCAGCAGCTTTATCGCTGCTTTCATCGGCAGTAGCTGCTGCGTCGGAAGCGTCAGCTGAGCTTGTATCATCAGCCGCTGAATCGACACTGCTGTCAGTATCCTTTACTGCGGCGCTTGAATCAGCCTGGCTTGAACTCTCGTCAGTGGAAGAAACCACCATTGACCCCAGAGGCATCAGCATTGTAAGGCAGATAGCAAAGACAACTGCTTTCTTGTAACTTTTGTTATGCATTTATTATTTACACCACCGTTTCTGTTTTAGCCTCTGATCCTGTACATGATCTCAGTATAAACTGAGTAACCGAATACATATACCTGCTGGAACAATGAAAGGAGAAGTATCGCAAGGAACAATATAAGAAGCATTGCGATGATCGTACCAATAATTGAAGCAAGTGTTTTTCCGAATGAATACTGGTGAACGGCTCTCATTGCCTGCACCATAAGGATAACAGACCAGCCGATGCCAAGATACTGGATTGCTGTGATCCAGATCGACTCGTCCTGTACCAGAACGTTTGAGAAGATCACTGCGATAAATGTGCAAACGATGTAAGGAACAAGAGAATATGCAGAATAGATGCAGATCTTTTTAAGTGTACCTTCACCGTCGAGAAGTGTGCATATTGCCCAGTTGCCGAGTACCCAAGTGAAGAAGTAAACTACAGACTGAACGATAAGCGGAACAACGTTGAATACTTTAACGTAGCTGTCATTGAACTGGAAGCCTGTGAGCTGTCTGTCAACGACCATTGCAATAAAGAGGAAGAGAACTATGAGCATCGATATTTTCATTGAGCCTTGTTTCTTCCATCTCAGGTCCTCAAAGCCCTCAACAGGGTGGAAAACACAATGCTTGAGCCAACCTACCGGAGTAAATTCATACATATCAGTTTCCCTCCTTCTTTTTGCGCTTGATGAGCTTTATGCCCTTTTTCTTAAGAACTGCTTTTACAATGAGAAGGGCGATCAAAACGATAATAACTATCATTATCACTGTGAAGTTATCTCTAAGCCATTCTTCTCTTGCATACTTGAACGCCTTATCGTAGTCGTCCTGATCGTAAGCTGTTTTGAAGTAATCCAGAGCCTTCATATACTCGCCGTCGTTAAGGCAAGCCTTACCAAGTCCGACATAAGCCATTGCATAGCCGCCGTCTCTCTTTATAACTTCTTCCCAGTCAGCTCTTGCGTCTGAGTATCTACCCTCATCATAGAGGAGAACTGCTCTGTGAACGACATTACCGAAAGTTGTTTCAGTATAAACTGTGATATCGTTCTTTGTTCCGTCAAGGATATAGACCTCGTTGCCTCTTGCCTCGATAGCGTTTGGTCCAAGGAAGCTTCCTGCCTGATCGGAAGTGGAGTTCTTTGTACCAAAGATGCAAAGAAGATTACAGAGCTTGTCATACTGGAACACTCTGCCGTTTTCATAGTCAAGAACATTTATTGTTCCGTTGTCAGAAACGCAGATATCTGTAAGTCTGCACTTATAAGTTTTATTTGTTGTTGAATCATACTCTGAAGCAACGTCACCGAATGAATACTCGTCACCGACTGCGTTATCCCAGATGTTATAACCTGCCGGGTTAAGCTTCTTAACAGCGTCGGTCGTAGTATTTGCAGCCTCAGTAACAGTGTAGATAAATCCGTCTGCGTCGATATCGAAGTTTGCATACTCGACCGGAACGTTTCTTGTCATTGCTGAGATCTGCTCGTTTGAAGCGATCTTTCTCCACAGCTTCTGAGCGATAACGGCAGCTGTTACCTCAACTCGGTTAGCACCGTAGAAGCCCTGGAACTCACCGTCCTTATTGAACTGAACAGAACCTGTGTTTACTGACTTACAAACAACGTAGATATTCTCTGCCTTATCTGCAAGTATCTTTGAAGGGTTGAATGTTTCGGAATCATAAAGCTTTGTGTCAGGCTTTGTGTATTCCTGCACCAGAGTCATTTCTGTGCCTGACTCAACAGTACACTTAACAGCCCTTGAATTGTCTGTATCTGCGATGTAAACATAAAGCTTATCATCAAAGATGCTCTTTTTGACATATATGCCGTTAGGATTAAGGAAGGTCGATCTTCCGTCCTCGCCTACAGATATTTCTGTAGAGCCTGTGAATCCGGTATAACAGCCTGTTACCTTAAGATCAGTATCAAGACGGAGTATTCTGTTGTTGCCTGAATCGCACACCCAGAAAGTATCATTGTCCTGATCGTAAAAGAGGTCTTTTGCATCTGAAAGCTTTGCAGGAGCGTCATCGCTTATATAAAGCGGGTCGCTCGGATCTGAAAGCCTGTCAAGACCCATATCTGCACCTGTTACAGTCTTTTCTACACGGTAGGCACTCTGCGATGGGATCGCATCGTCCCAATAGTCGTAGTTGTAGGCTGTATAAGGCTCATCTGCGAAAGCAGTCACGGTCATGGTCAGCGCCAGACCTGCTGCAAGTGCCGCAGAGATCATTCGTTTTAGAGAGATTTTATTTCTCGACACTACTTATCACCTTTTTTCCTTTTCTATAATCTAAGTTCAAATTAATCCTTCATACCTGAGTTAGCCATTGTTTCCATGACGTTGCCCTGAGCTACAAGGAATACGATCAGCGGTGGTATCAGAAGTACAACTGCTGCGGCAAATGTAACGCCCTGACGAGCAAGACCTGCTGCTGTGATCTGCTGTACAACTGTAGGTAGTGTTTTGAGCTGCTCGGAGTAGATAAGTGCTCCGCCCTGAATGTTCCATGCTCCCTGGAAAGCGAAGATGATAAGTGTCATCAAAGCTGGCTTTGAGTTTGGAACGACGATCTGCCAACAGATCCTGAACAGACCTGCGCCGTCCACCTTAGCCGCTTCCACCATGGAGTCGTGGATGGTTGTCATGCTCTGACGCATGAGGTAAAGACCCATTGATGTTGAAATGCTTGGGAGGATCAATGCCCAGTATGTATCGATCATATGGAGCTTAGCCATTACGAGGAACTGCATGATCCATGTTGCATTTGAGGAGAACAGGAGGGCAATAACGATGATCTGATTAATGACCTTGTTTCCTGGAAATTTACACTTTGCAAGAACGAATGCTGCGCAGCAGCAAACGAAAAGGTTGCAGATACAAATTACTATTGTAATAAAGAAGCTGTTGAAGATATATCTTGACAGCGGTACCTGCCATGAGCTTGCGGCTACCTTGAACATATCTGAGAAGTTGTTGGTAGTCGGATTCAGTACATAAAGCTTTGGAGGGAACACGAACAGCTCCTCAACAGGCTTCATAGACTGGATAACTGAGTAATACAGCGGGAACACCATGAATGCACCAAGGAGACAGAGGAATACGAAAATAACTATATCTCCGCCAAGAGAACCATTGACTCTCGCCTTTTTCTCTTTGACCTTCAGCTTTTCAATAGACTGCTGCTTTTTTCTTTTTCTAGCCATTTTATATACTCCCCTCCTTTAGTCAAGATACTTGCCTAAGAGCCAGTTGATACCCTTATTGGCAAGGAGCATTGCAGCGAACAATACGAAACATATTGCTGACGCATAACCCATTTCGTAACGAATGTTACCATAGTCTGTTGCGTGGTTCATGATCGTGTGAGCTGCATAGTCTGTTGAAGGCAGACCTACGAGGTTCTGACCAACAACACCGACTGTGAATGATGCTGAGATCTGGATAACAGCAGCGAACAGAAGCTGTGGTCCCATTGAAGGGATAGTGATGTAGAAAAGCTCCTGCCATCTGTTCTTGATACCCTCGATAGCACCTGCTTCGTACATTGACTTATCAATGTTCTGGAAGCCTGCACGGATAGCAAGGAAGCCTGCACCCATTGACATCCAAAGCTGAACGATGATAACAACTGTAAGGATATAGTTTGTATCTGTGAGCCACTGTGCAGGTTCGTTCAGGATACCCAAATCGATAAGCACAGCGTTCAGGTAACCGTAGGAGTCACCTGACAGGATAAGCTGCCAGGTAACATATACGGAAGTTGTCATAGAAGGTGCATAGAACACGAATGTGAAGAAGGTTTTGAGGAATGCGTTCATCTCGTTTATCAGCCAAGCAATGATAAAGCTGAGGATATAAGAGAACGGTCCTGTGAATATCGCAAAGATAAGAGTGTTTCTTACTGCGATAAGGAATACGTCGTCGTTAAGGAACAGCGTATAGAAGTTTGAAAGTCCTACGAACTTAGGAGTTTCGATCATGTTAAAGTTTGTAAAGCCCATTGGCAGCGACATTACGACAGGCACTACCGTGAAGATAATGAACAAAGACATGAAAGGCAGGAGCATTGCATAGCAAGCCTTGTTGGTTTTCATCATGTGCCATGTGTACTTCCACTTGCCCTGTTTTATCATAGGCGCTTCAGGATTGGTTTTGGCCATTAGTTACTCCCCTTTCATTAATTGTCGTACAGACCAAGATCTTCAAGCTTACGAGTGATCTCGTCGTTGATATCCTTATTGTACCAGAACAGTGTATCACGAGCGTTGTCGTAGTCATTAACTACAGCTCTGAATGCGTTCATAACGTTTCTTGTTACACCGTAAGATGCAGGAATGATCGGGATCTCTACCTGTGAATTAAGCTGGTCAAGAAGAAGATTTACTTCTGAAGTTGTCCAAGACAACTGCTGAAGAGCTTCTTCGTTAGCTGTTGCATATCTACCCATTGTACCAAGGATAGACTCGATGTTGTTACCGTACTTGACCTGAGCGTCAGTTGAGGTGAACCACTTGATGAAGTCCCAAGCGCCCTCCTGATCTGCTGCCTTTGTGAAGATAATAGCACCTGAACCATTGGAGTTTGCTGCATGGTTGATAGTTCCGTCTTCCTGAACAGTACCAGGAACTGGCTGGAATCCCCAGCAGCCCTTGATCTCAGGCGCGGCTACAGAAAGCTGGTTATAGAATGTGTAGTTCTGGATAACTACTGGCATATCACCTGTTCTGAAACGTGTGAATGCGTCATATGTCTGCTGGAAGCTGTATGTTGTATAGAACTTTGTCCAAGTATCAAATGCGTTTACGGCTTCCTGAGTATCGAATGTTGTCTTTGTCTGCTCTTCGTTGTAGTAGTTAAGACCCTGCTGGAGAAGGAGCATAGCGAATGTGTTACCAGGCTCTGTGATAGCAGATACCTGAGTTGTTCCGCCTGTACTTGTCATTACAGGGAGGATAAGACCAACTTCAAGGTAGTTTCTCTGAAGTGTTGGCAGACAGTTAAGAAGTCCGTCCCAAGTGTTAAGATCTGTTGCTGGGTCGATACCGTACTCGCTGAGGATATCAGAACGATAGAACAGCATTGGGAATGTCTGGTCACATGGAAGACCGTATGTACCGCCGTTGTACTGATAAAGAACAGTAGCGTCGTCTGCAAAACGTGTCTTTACCTCGTCAAAGTCGCTGAATGTGGTGAGATCTGTAAGAACGCCACGGGCTGCAAGCTGGATAGGGAAGTCGCCGCCCATGAAGAGAGCGAGGTCAGGACCCTTGCCTGCAAATGTAGCCTCAACGATACCACCCTGAACGAGCTTAAGATTGATCTTTGTTTTAGCTGTTGGATTGTATTCACTTGAAATGAGCTGCTGGAGAGCCTCAGCGTTATCACGGCCGAGCATTACCCAGCACTCCATAGCGCTTTCGTCCTCATCGGACAGTGCGTTGTAGTCCTCGAAGAAAGAACCGATAAAGCCCTTGAAACCGAAGCCAAGTGAGCCAAAGAATGACTTGTCACATGAAGTGAAATCCTGATCGGAAGTAGCTACCTCGATCATATCGACCTCAAGAGGCTGCTCACGATACTGGTTTACGAAAGAAGAAACCGATGTGATGTTATCCTTGATCTGTGACATCATCTCAGGGATAAGGTCAGGCTTCTTTATACACTTATCAAGAACGATAGCCATTTTCTCAAGAGTTTCAGCCTCAGTTCCGCCTGAACCTGAAAGCTTCTCGATCTCAGCCTTCTTATCTCTCAATGTCTTAGCATATTCCTTGAAATCAGGAACGATAGAAGGAATGGCTGTATCGATCATGTAGTTGTTGTATTCATCAGGATCAGGACCTGTGATCTGTCTGATCTGTCTATAGTAGCTGTTTATGTTATAAACAAGCTCGTCCAGATCGCCCATGATCTCACCGATCTCACCAGGAACTGCTTCCAGAGAAATAGTGTTTGTGCCTGCCTGGAGGTAGAAATAAAGATCGTCGCCATTTTCAGACTTTGGCGTTGTGATGCTCCAGTCTGTATCGTAGTAGAACTTTATCTGATTAGCTTCAAGGCAAGGTACTTCGCCATTGACATAAAGACGTCTGTTGGAGTACATACCTCTCATCTGATCCTGTCTGCCTCTTATACCTATCTTATAGTAGCCAGCCTTGTCAACATTGAACTCCCATGTTACTGTCTGAGTTGACTGCGTCCAGCTTCCTGAACCGATAGTATTATATCTTGTTTTAGTAGGGCTTGAGCCGTTTGCGCTCGATGTGAGATAAGAGCTCTTATCTGATGTAGGATAAAGAGTTCTTGATGACTTGTAGGCAGCAGTTTCACCCTCAAGAGTGATCTTCTGTCCCTGAGCCTGTGTCAGATCGCTGTCTGATGGTGCTGTGTAAGCAGCAGGTGCCTCATACTGATAGAAAGTAAAGCTCTTGACAGCAAACTCAGCCTTTTCAGATTCAAATGTTATCGTATGTTCGCCTGCCTCCATATAGAACTCCAACGGCTCGTTAAACAGTCCGTCGATGTCCTCCAGAGGAGTTTCCTGCCAGCATGGAGTCGATATCTGTCCAGGACGGATATCGTTCTGTCTTGAATCCTGTTTGATCTCAGATTCGTTGATCCACCTCTTGCTCAGCGTGATTCTTGACGCTGTTGCATATGGGCTTTCGCCGTCGATAAGCAACGAAAACTCAACGTCGTTTGTGTTGCTTTCAAGTGCCTCATATATCATCTTGATATTGTAGACGCCTGTTTCAGGAATGTTCACCGTCCAAGAAACTGAACCCTCCTGATTTGCCCACTGCATAACATCATTCTCTCCATCTACTGTTGTTACAGTGATCTGAGCGTCTGTTACTGAAGCAGGATCGTAATCCTTTCCCAAGACCTCGACTGTCTGATCTGGTCTTGCAGCATCGGTATACTTCTTTACATAGTTAGTATAAGAAGTCTGACGGATCGAATCGGTACCCGTCGTGGCAGCGGAGCTTCCGTCGCCTGTTGCAGAATCATCAGCAGTTGCCTGCGTGCCTAGAGTGCTGTCGTCCGCCGCTTCACTGTCTGCAAATGCTGGAACTGATGCGCTTGCACACAGAGCAAGTGCCAATGCGGAAGCAATAACACGCCTAAACATTGTGTCTTTCACTATGAATCCACCTTTCTAAATAAATTGCTTTTGGTTTTGCGAGAATCAAGCCTACTTAATTACATTCTAATATAAATAGTATAGAACCTCTTCATTATGTGATCCCCCACGGGAAATAAAGAAAATAAAACTTACGTCCCCCCCGATCTGAACAGCACGAGCTTTTCGCCGTTCTCATCAAGTTCGACCTTGACCTTATCGCCGCCTTTTATCTCAAGAGCGTCCATAAAGTCCTTCGGGAGCTGCAGCCGTCCAGATCTGTCGAGGACGATAAGCTCTTCATGAGCCGTTTCCTCGCTGTTCTCAACCAGCACGATATCTCCCATTTCATTAAGCTCCTCCACATAAGAACGCTTTCTTACGATCTCAGAGCTTGTTCTTCCATCTCTGATAGCCACCACTCTGTCGATATGGTCGGCAAGCTTAAGGTCATGGGTAACGATCACTATAGTGATCTTCTCATCTTTATTAAGCTCCTTGAATATATCAAGTATCATATTGGAAGTCTTTGTATCCACCGAGCCTGTAGGTTCATCAGCCAACAGTAATCTCGGATCGTTTGCCAATGCAATAGCTATTGCAACTCTTTGCTGTTCGCCTCCCGACATCTGGTCGAGCCTGCTGTTTTTTCTTTTCAGCAGTCCCACTCTGTCAAGCAGCTCCAGTGCTTTCTGCCGTCTTTTATGCTCACCGTTGAGCAGCATAGGAAGCTCGACATTCTGCACAGCCGTAAGATACGGCACAAGATTTCTTGCATTATTCTGCCACACAAAGCCTACGGTGTTCCTTTTATACTCCATATAATCCTTATCAGTAAACTTCAGAAGGTCCTTACCGTCCACATAAAGGTTTCCCGCCGAAGGCTTATCAAGTCCTCCAAGCATATTGAGCAGCGTCGATTTACCACTTCCTGAGTTTCCGACGATCGCCATAAGTTCTCCACGCTCGACATCCAGGTCAAGTCCTTGGAGCGCCACCACCTCAACATCAGAAGTTTTGTAGATCTTCACCAGATTTTCACACCGTATCATATATTTATCATTGTCGGCAGCTACAATAGTATCAAGTTCATCACTCAACTATCTCACCGTCCTCTAATGTATAAACCTTATCAGCTATATCTATCATGCTGGGGTCGTGAGTGGTCATTATGATAGTCATCTCATCTCTCGCCACCAGCTCTTTGAAAAGCTTTACAACGTGGAGCGCAGTTGCCGTATCAAGCTCGGCAGTAGGCTCGTCCGCAAAAATTATGTCAGGCTTATGTGCGATAGCTCTTGCTATAGCAACTCGCTGCTGTTCACCACCGGACATTTCCCCCGGTCGGTGGAACATTCGCTTTTCAAGTCCCACGCTTCGCAGACATTCCCTTGTGCGCTTATCCCTTTCTTCATATGGATATTTCGCAAGTCTTAGACCAAAGTCAACGTTTTCATAAGCGGTCATTCCCGACATAAGTGCCACAGATTGGAACACGAACGCCATTTTATACCGTCGTATATCATCTCTGGCTCTTTCAGAAAGCCTTGTGATATCCCGTCCGCCAAACATGACCTTGCCCTTTGTTGGCTTGTCAAGCGCTCCAAGAATATTGATAAGAGTAGTCTTACCGCTTCCTGAACGTCCTCTAAGGATCGTCAGCTTGCCCTTTTCTATTTCAATGTTGATATTTTTCAGCGCATTCACAACGCTTCCGTCGCCGATCTTAAAGTCACGGCACAGATCTTCAGTTGAAAGTATAGTGTCCATACCGCATGGCTCCTTTATCACATCAAACAGGGTCTTCGCCCTCATCTCATCCACTGTATTGGTCATTTTGACCTATGTAATATACTCAAACAAAGGTTAAAATATTTGTGCATTATTCACATATCGTGTCAGAAGCACACAACGACCACAACATATTGTATTTCTTGTACAATATGTTCAAATTTCGAGCAATAAATTATGCAAATCAGCCCACAATTTTATGTAAAATGCCAAAATGGGCTTATTTAGCTAATCTTAATTATATCAATTTCTCTGTATTTTGTCAAGGATGTTAAACGTTTAAGATAACATAAAAACGAGGCTTGCGGAGGATTTAGTCACCTTAAACAAACTACAAAATCATTTTTTGTGCATTTCGCAATAAATCTTGTCAAAAAAGGTTGAAAACTCTGTAGCCGTCAAGATTTTAGCTTTCAATTAATAATAATTTTACATTTTGAAGAATAAAATCCGAAAAATTTCTACTGATATGCACAAAAAACATTTGATATATTTATTTAAAATATGCAAAAGCAAAACTGTTCTTAACATTATGTAAAAGGAGGCAAAAAAAAACTATACAAAAAGGCATTTGTGCAATTTGAACCTATAAAAAAGCCAAATGTGAAAGAAATAAGCCTGCAATATGACGTAATATTCCCGTAAAAAACATTAAACATTGTCCTATTTATCATACAGTTTTCACATAAACAAGTATAATATTAGATAACGAAACAAGAAAGCCCCACAAGGGGCGGTTAAAATTGACTACCACGGCTCACGCCGCTGACATACCAGGAGGTTTTCATCATGAATGAATACAAAAACAACAACTTCAATGATAACAATAATAGCAATTTTGAGAATAGCTATACACAGCAAAACGGATATAATCAATATCAGGCTCAGGCAGGCAGCGTGAATGAGTTCACATACAATCCTAATAAGAAAAAGTCAAAGGGCAAGAAGGTGCTTTCAGGCATTATTGCAGTGCTTTGCGTTGCAGCTATCGGAACTACTTCAATTGTAGGCTACAATCTTGTTACAGGAAAGAACGCTGTAGGCTCTTCAAACAACGGCACCGTTGTTTCAAAGGACGACAGCTCATCAAACAGTGCAAAAAGCACTGTTGACCGTTCAAATCTGCCAACTATCCAGCAGCTCTCAACTCCGTCCGACGCACTGACTATCCCTGAGATAGTAAAGAAGGTCTCACCTTCTGTTGTAGGCATCTCCTGTATCCTTTCAAACGGCACTGCAACAGGTTCAGGTATCGTAATGAGCGAGGACGGCTACATCGTAACCAACGCACACGTTGTTGACGGTGCACAGTCTATTTCAGTTGTGCTTCCTGACAGCTACAACGATACTTCAAGCAAATCAGATGACAGCAAATCAAGCTCTGACAGCAGCTCTGATGACGATGAGGACAACCTCACATACACAGCTACCCTTGTAGGCAAAGACACTCAGACTGATATCGCAGTTTTGAAAATAGACGCAAAGGGACTTACAGCCGCTGAGTTCGGCACATCTGCAGATCTTCAGGTAGGTGAAGCTTCTATCGTAATAGGCAACCCACTTGGCTTCTCACTTGCAAACTCTGTAACAGCAGGTATAATCTCCGCAACAGACAGAACGCTCACTGTTGAGGACAGGACAATGAATCTTATCCAGACAGACGCTTCTATCAACAGCGGTAATTCAGGCGGACCACTCATCAACGCATATGGTCAGGTAATAGGCATCACCTCTGCAAAGGTATCATCATCTGTGGGCGAGGGACTTGGGTTTGCTATCCCTATCGACGAGGCGCTCCCTATTGTTGAGGACCTTATGAAGAACGGTTACGTTACAGGCAGACCTAGCCTTGGAATTTCAGGCACAGACATCACAAGCGCATATTCATCATACTATGGTATCCCACAGGGCTTCCTTGTAAAGAGCGTTACTAAGGGAAGCGGTTCTGAAAAGGCTGGTATTCAGGAAAATGATATCGTTATAGGCATAAACGGAACTGTTATATCAAACATCAGCGAGCTGAATGAGATAAAGAACAAGTGCAAAGTCGGTGACACTGTTCAGCTTACTATATACAGAAACAAGAAAATGATAAATGTTGACGTTGTTCTTGGAGAATCCACTGAGGATACTTCCGAGTCAAACAACAGCGACCAGAACAGTGACAACAACAACAATAATAATAACTACAACGATTACTATGGAAACTATGGAAACGGTCTTGGCGGATACGACTACGGCTATGGTTTCTAAATAACAAAGCTTTCTTCATATTTTTCATATTCTTTTACTTCAGGGAAAGAGCTGTTCCGAGAGATCGGGACAGCTTTTTTCTTGACTTTCTTCTTGACAGAGGGTCAAAGCAGTGTTATTATAATAAGGTATACTATTAAGGCAACACCGCACAAAGCCCACCTAACGGCTTTGCCTTAAACGAGTACACTTCTTTATTTTGCAAAGGTCGGTGATTTTATGACAAAAGAAGAATATCTTGACTTTTGCGGCTCTATTGCAGGTGCGACATATGACCAGCCTTTCAACGAGGACTTTCAGTCCACTGCACTGCGCCACTGGGACACGAAAAAGTGGTTCGGGCTTTTGATGCTCCACAATGACAGGTGGATAGTAAACTTAAAGCTAAAACCCGAAGAAGTGCTGTTTTACAGGGATATCTACAAGGGCGTGACGGAGGCTTATCACATGAACAAGGTCCACTGGATAACATTGTATCTCGACAGCGACGTGCCAACAGAGGAGATAGAAGATCTTACCCTCAGAAGCTTTGAGCTTACAAAGAGTAAAGATAAAAAGAAAACCAAAAAGCGAAAGGAAGCTTTATAAAATGAGAACTTTTTCAAAATCAAGCAAGCTTGATAACGTGTGTTATGATATAAGAGGTCCTGTTATGGACGAAGCAAATGAAATGATAGCAAAGGGAGAGAAGATATTCAAGCTCAATATCGGAAACCCTGCTCCGTTCGCATTCAATGCCCCTGACGAGATAATACAGGCAATGACAGACAATCTGAGAAACGCTCAGGGCTATTCCGACTCAAAGGGCATAACAGAAGCAAGACAGGCTATTTATGATTATGCACACTTTAAGGGCATACCTGTTGAAAGTCTTAACGATATCTACACCGGAAACGGTGTTTCCGAGCTTATCACAATGGTAATGCAGGGTCTTCTCAACAACGGCGACGAGGTGCTTGTTCCTGCACCTGACTATCCGCTGTGGACAGCTTCCGTTACTCTTGCAGGCGGTACTGCCATTCACTATATTTGTGATGAAAGCTCCGAATGGTATCCTGACCTTGAGGACATGGAAAAGAAGATAACAGACAAGACAAAGGCTATCGTTATCATCAACCCTAACAACCCGACAGGTGCGGTATATCCAAAAGAGATACTTGAAAAGATAGCAGACATGGCAAGACGTCATGAGCTTATCATATTCTCAGACGAGATATATGACAGACTTCTTATGGACGGCATTGAGCATACTTCTATCGCTTCACTTTGCCCTGACGTTTTCTGCATCACTCTTAACGGACTTTCAAAGTCACATCGTATCGCAGGCTTCCGTGTAGGCTGGATGACCCTTAGCGGTGATAAGAGCAGAGTAAAAGGCTACATAGAGGGTCTTAATATGCTTTCAAGCATGAGGCTTTGTTCAAATGTACCGAGCCAGTATATAATCAAATATGCTCTTGGTGATTACACAAAAACTGACGATCTGCTCCTGCCGGGGGGACGTATCTACGATCAGAGAGAGTATATCTACAACGCACTTAACAGCATTGACGGTCTGTCGGCTGTAAAGCCTAAGGCGGCATTCTATATCTTCCCAAAGATAGACGCAAAGCGTTTCAACATCACAAATGACGAGCAGTTCGTGCTTGATTTTCTCCGTGAGAAGAAGATACTTCTTGTTCATGGCGGCGGCTTCCACTGGGAACAGCCTGACCATTTCAGGATAGTTTATCTTCCTAAGCTTGAGGATCTTGAATACTCCATGAATGAAATGAGAGATTTCCTCAAAGACTACAAGCAGAAGTAAAACTGTAGAGCGGACAGTGTTCGCCCAATATGCTTTTATGCTCATACCATACATCTACAAACACAGACACGAGGTACAAAAATGTCAAAACTTTGCAAATCATGTGGAAACTATTATGAGGGAGATCACTGCGACAAGTGCGGCTATGGCGACCCAAACTTAAAGACCCACGCCGCCGACAAATACAAAAAGCCCACAAAGCCTGAACGTTTCAGGACGGAGGAGGAAAAAGAGCTTTACGCCGAGTGGGAAAAGGAGAAAAAAGAGGACACTGAGATAAAGCGTCACTATGATCCCAACGCAGGCAAAAAGACCCTTGCCATTGTGGCGGTAGTTGTTATAGGCGTTATCGTGGCTGTGCTATACAAAAGCGGAGTTATTTTCAGCTCCACAAAGACAGAGGTAATAGAAAAATACTTCAAGTCCATACAGACAAGCGATTTCGATTCATTCGTGGAGTGCTTTCCGAAAGAGATGAAGAACGAATACGAACAGCAGCGAACCGAAGGCGGATATGGCAAAGAGCAGGTTATGAAAGAAGTCCTTTACGGTGATTTCATTGAAAGCTATGGTTCTGATTACACTATCGACGTATCTTTCGGCAGAGAAACAAAGCTTAAAGAATCTGAATATGACCTGAGCGAATACAAAAGCTTTTACGGCTCTGCACCGAATGTTTCAGAGGCTTATGAGATAGTAACGAACGTGACTTTCAAAGGCTCAAAGGGCAGTGAGGACGCAAAGCTTTACATCTACGTTGGAAAATGCAGCGGAAAATGGTGCATTTTCAATATCACGCAGGATAACGGCATTGTTGACGAGGACACGGGGCTTAAAACTTCAGAAAATTAAATAGCACAAAGCAAAACCGCCACGGAGAAAGATCCGCAGCGGTTTTTTTGTTTTGCGATAAAACCTATATGGTGGGACGCCGTATTTCTGTTAAACAGAAATTGAGTCGCTCCCCTACATATAAGTGGCGTAATTATACGCTTTTATGTGATATTATTTCTTCTTAAAAGCAAATGACTTTCTTGTTCTATGCTTTCCGCCTATTGACATTGTGAATATCTTGTCGCTCATGAAGATTTTCAGTGCGACAGTCATGCACACTACAAGAAGCACTATCTGATAGATAAGTCCCCCTGCATAAAGGCTGTAGTTGCCAAACATTACGTTCTCGCTTGCCATAAAGGTATGGGTGAACGGTATAGCATAGACGATATACTTTATAACAGGTGAAAGCGTTCTGATATCAACTACCATTGCAAGAAGATATGGTATCATTGCGGAGAAGGTTATAGGCAAAAGCATTGTCTGGGCAGATTTTGCGTCTTTTGCAAGTGCTCCTAATACCATTGAGAGTGACAATGAGATAAGGATAGACACAAACATCTGTATTCCCACAAGAACATACTGTCCTATGCTCATAGTAAGACCAAGGTTTTCCATTGCAGATTCATATGCTGAGGTATCTCCCATGCCCTCAGTAAGACCGCCTGTCATTTTGCTCATGCCGAACATATAGACCACAGCCTGCAAAGCCGCAACAACACCTGCTGCAAGCATTTTCGAGGTAAGGACTGAAAGTCTTGAAACAGGTGCGGAAAGGAGCGTTTCAAGGGTCTTGTCTATTTTCTCGGTAGAGATCGCGCTAAGTATCATCTGAGCCGAGAACATTATAAGAACGAACATTATTATAGGCACTACCATGCTCTGTGCCGAGCAAAGGGACATCACTACAGAACTGCTCACTTTATCTGCCTTGTCGCCAACAACCGTTGTTTCAGAAAGCTCGACAGGGTCTTCAAGCTGATTCATTTCGTCCTCTGTCATTGCGCCGCTTGAAAGCTTATCCTGATAGATAGTTGATTTTACCGCCTGCTGTATAACTGCAAGGGCAGTGTCTGAGCCTGTGTTTATATTTGACATGGTTGCAAGAGAAGTCATTCTCTGAACATATCCAACGTCTGCCTTTTTATGCTGTTTTACCTGCTCTGTAAAGCCTTTTGGTATTATCACAACGCTGTCCTGATCGAGCCTTTTAAGCTCTGCGGCATAGTCGTCAGATTTTATATCTACAACTGTTATCTTGCCGTCACCAGCCTTTGCGGTAGCTTTCAGAGAGTTTAAAACGTTTTCTGTGAACTCTGTTTTGTCAAGGTCGCAGATAGTAAGGTCGGAAGCCTTTTCGGCACTGTCGCTTATTGCCCCTGACATTGCCTGACCTGCCATAACAAGCACCACTACTGTGACTATCATTGTTATAATAGTTTGCAGGCTGAGCATTTCCTTTAATTCCTTGCGGAAAAGACTATAAAACTTCACGGTCAAGCACCACCCTTTCAAAGACTTCTTCAAGGTTCTGAGCGCCGTATTTTTCAATAAGCTCCGCAGGCTTGCCGACCTCCAGCAACTCGCCTTTTGCAATTATACCCACTCTGTCTGAAACATACTCTATTTCAAGCATATTGTGGGAAGAAAGCAGAAAGCTCATGCCCTCAGAAGCAAGCTTTTTTATCATTCTTCTTATTTCAAGGGCGTTTATAATATCAAGTCCCGAAGTCGGCTCGTCAAGGATAGCCAGTGCAGGGAGTGGCATTATCGCCCTTGCAAGGAGAAGCTTTCTTGCCATACCACGGGAATAATTTGATATCTTATCATTAAGCCTGTCACCAAGCTCGCATATCTCACAGCCACGCTTAACAAACTCGTAAGCCTGTTCTCCGTTGTCGGCATAGATAGAAGCCATGAACTCCAGATATTCTCTGCCTGTCATAGTCTTATACGCACCAGCCTCGTCAGGGAGATATGTAATGCTTTTTCTTACCATATCAGGTTCAGTGAGAATACTATGACCTGCCACGATAGCGTCGCCCTCTGTTGCCTGCAAAAGTGTTGATATCATTCTTATTGTTGTTGTCTTTCCTGCACCGTTTGGACCTATCAGCGCAAATATCTCGCCCTTTCCAACGTCAAAAGTGACGTTATGGGAGGCGTAAATGCCTTTTTTGTACTGCTTTGAAAGCCCTTTGACCTGTAAAACGGTTTCCATCGTTTTCCCATTCCTTTCTTTGTCTGTATCATTGTATTTTTTGTGAATAAATCAAGTATAGCACACCACGTTCCAACTGTCAATTGACATTTGTCATGTGCTGTTATGTAAATATGATTTACTAATAGTATACACTGTCTATGGCACGATGTCAATAGCGGTTTTCACCAAAACAGGCATGATTTTTATTATTTATGCGTTAAAATGTAAAATTCACTTACTTTGTGAGATAAAGTAAACCACGTTACACAATGATTACAAATCAAATAATATTCTGTACATTTTCAACTCTTTCAAGTACGTTTTTTTGGATATCACAATGTAATGATTTGATTACATTTTGGTTACAGACAAGGGTAAAAAAACGGACGATTGTTGAAAACTTTATAATTTTCAACACCAAATTGCTGTTATAGCATGAGTTTTAAACATTTTCAACATAGTTTTCAACATTTTCAAAAGTTTTCAACTGTAGTTTTCAACTGTCCAAAAAAGCTCTTGTTACCGTTTTTTAATCATTTGTAATTTATTCATTTTTCGTACTTCTATAGTAAATAGGGAGGATTTATTACATTTTCACCAATGAACGAATTTAAAATTTGTGAAGTATTTAAGTTTTAAAATAGACTTTTGCTGTTTACAAATGAATGAAAATATGTTAAACTTATAATAAATATGAATGAAAAGTTACAATATTCATTATAGGAGGAAGATTATGGGAAAATTAATCGACCTGAAGAAAGCCGCCGCTGTGCTGCTGACTTCGGTAACACTCATGTCGGCTGCGGCGGCACTGCCTGCTGTGGACGAAACGCCGCTTCTTTCACAGACGGCGATAACTGTTGAGGCGGCAAGCGTCGGAAAAGTCACAGGGCTTACTTCAAAAACACTTAGCAACAGCCAGATAAAGCTCAGTTGGAAAAAGGTCAGCGGAGCTTCGGGATACTCAGTTTGTATGAGGAAAAACGGTAAATATCCGCAGATCGCAGACGTAAAAAGTGGCTCGACCCTCACATACACTGTGAAAAATCTGCCAAATGCTACCCGTGAAAACTTTAAGGTAAGAGCCTACAAGACCGTGAAAGGAAAAAAGGTCTACGGCGCATATTCCGACAACTGGAACACCGCCACGAACCCACAGCCTGCAAAGGGTCTTAAAGTATCAAGCGTTTCCTATGACAGCGTAAAGCTTTCATGGACAAAGATAGGCTGCACAAATTACAGAGTATTTCAGTTTAAAAATGGTCAGTGGAAAGAGATCGCGAAGACCACAGGTACAAGCTACACTGTAAAAAATCTCAGCCAGAAGACCACATACAAGTTCAAGATAAGAGCCTGCAAGACAGACGACAAGAAAGCCAACCACTATGGAAAATATTCTGCAGAGGTACCGGCTACCACATCTAAAGCTCCTGCTGTTGTGACCCCAGTTTCACAGCATGGTCAGCTTTCTGTAAAGGGTGCGAATATTGTTGACAAGAACGGCAAGGTATTCAAGATAAAGGGTATGTCAACTCACGGCATCATGTGGGAAGATTTCTCCGATATCCTTACAAAGGACTCTCTTAAAGTGCTGAGAGATGACTGGAAGGTCAACACCATAAGAATCGCAATGTATACTTATGAATGGGGCGGCTACTGCACTGAGAACGGCAAATATCAGGCGCAGGCAAAGCAGAAGGTCAAGACAGGCGTTGAGAACGCAAAATCTCTTGGTATGTATGCTATAATCGACTGGCACGTTCTTAATGACAAAAACCCTAACAACCACAAAAATGACGCTATCAAGTTCTTCACGGAAATGGCTCAGACCTACAAGGACTACAATAACGTTATTTACGAGATCTGCAACGAGCCTAACGGCGGTGTAACATGGACAGGCGGTATAAAAAGTTACTGTCAGAGCGTTGTAAGCGCTATCAGAAAATACGACAGTGACGCTATCATAATTTGCGGTACAGGCACATGGAGTCAGGACATAGATCAGGTGCTTGGCAACAAGCTTTCAGACAAAAACTGCGTTTATGCTCTTCACTTCTATGCAAACACTCACACTGATTGGCTGAGAAACAGACTTAAGAACTGCTACAACAAGGGACTTCCTGTTCTTGTATCTGAGTTCGGAACTTGCGACGCAAGCGGAAACGGCGGATATAACTCAACAGAAAGCACAAAATGGCTCAAGCTTCTCGACTCACTAAAAGTAGGCTACATAAACTGGTCAGCCTGCGGAAAGAGCGAAACGGCTTCCGCATTCAATAGCGGTACGAACCTTAAAGCTATAAAGAGCGGCACTTCACAGCTCACAGCAAGCGGCAAATTCATTCGTGATTGGTACAGAAACCACTGATAACACAAAAGACCTCTCTTGGTGGGAGGTCTTTTTTTTGCACAGAAACTAACGATAAGCGGGCGACCCAAGGTCGCCTCTACACTATAAAAACAAAGCCGAGGGGCATTTACCTCTCGGCTATTGTTATTTTATATCATATCACAAAGAACAGTGCCGTTCTTATAACGGCTGTAAAAAGCATAGCATAGAACGATGTTCCAAGCAAAAGCTGATTTGCCCAGAATATATCATTAGGCTCGCATGGCTTTAGATTTCTGCCTATAACAGGCTTTCTTACAAGCTGTCCGCCGTAATACTCATCACTGCCAAGCTGTATACCCAATGCACCTGCACACACCGACTGAGTTTGCGCTGAATTAGGACTAGGGGATTTTCTTCTGTCTTTTTTGTATACCTGAGAAGCGTTCTTGCTGTCAAGGTGAAGATAAGAAACGTTCATTTTCATAAGCAGGGCGGCTATTCTTGCAGGTATAAAGCTGAGAACGTCGTCGAGCTTTGCAGGGAATTTGCCGAAGTTTATGTATGTGTCTGTTTTATAGCCCACTGTGTTGTCGATAATATTCACTGTTCTGTAGAGTATTCCGCCCAGACCGCCGAATATCGCAGACCAGAAAATAGGTGCGACCGCCCAATCTGTGGTGTTCTCTGCAACCGACTCCACCGTACTTTTTATAACAGCGTCAATGTTCATATCGTCGGTGTCACGGAAGGTCACTTTTTTTACCTTGCGCTGTGCAGAAGAAAGATTGCCTGCCCTTGCAGCACGCATCACTCCCCCTGCCGCAGTTTTAAGGGACTTTACAGAAAGTGCTGACCAGCACATTATGCCCTCGAGGAAGATGCCAAGTGCGGCATTTAGCTTATAGCCCACGAATAGAAGAAGCAATACCACAGCGGCAACTACAAGAAGCACTATCACAGTCATCATAAGACCTGCCATGCGCTGTGCTTCGGGAGTGTTTTTATAGCTGTTTCTGAAAGACTTATCAAGCTTTGCCACAAGCTTTTTTATAAAATACTGAGGATAGACCACTACTTCAGGGTCGCCAAGGAGCATATCCAGCGCAAAGCCAAGGGCAAGCGCCGCCAGTGAATTTATCAACATATATACATATCCTTTCTTCAGGCAATAATTACTTATGATAATTATATCACAACATTTTCTGATTTTCAATACCTTTATGCTTTGATTTTAAGGGATAAGGCACAAAAAAAGGGCGGTCAGAGCCGCCCTATGTATATTCTTATATTATTTGCATATCTCCGAAAGCTTTTCAATCATAAGCTCCATTTCCTCGTCTGTGCCGATAGTAATTCTCAGGAAGTTATCTATTCTCGGCTTGTTGAAATATCTTACGAAGATACCATTTTCACGGAGGTATGTGAAGATCTCCTTTGCAGAGAGCTTTTCATGCTGTGCAAAGAGAAAATTCGTTTCGCTGTCAAGGACGTTGAAGCCCATTTCACGCATTTTTTCCGCTGTTCTATCCCTTGTTGCCTTGACCTTTTCAACTGTCGCCTTGAAATAATCCTCGTCAGAAAGGCTTGCAACGGCAGTTTCTATGGCTATCTGGTCGAGAGGATAGGAATTGTATGAGTCCTTAACAGCCTGCATATAGCTGATAAGCTCGGCACTTGCGAACGCCATGCCCACTCTCATGCCTGCAAGAGAACGTGACTTTGAGAACGTCTGCGTTACAACGAGATTATCGTACTCTTTCACAAGCTCCACGCAGGAATACCTGCCGAAATCCACATATGCCTCATCGATTATAACAATGCTGTCCTGATTGTTTTCAAGAAGTTCTCTTATAAATTTCTCACCCACACCAAGGCTTGTCGGTGCATTAGGGTTAGGGATAACAACTCCGCCGTTAGGCTCTTTGAAGTCCTCGATATTTATTACAAAATCATCGTCAACGCTCTTTGTCTTGTATGGTATTTTCAGAAGCTCACACCACACAGGATAGAAAGAGTAAGTTATATCAGGATAAAGTATAGGCTTATCAGAGTTGAAAAACGCTCTGAAAGCTGTGGCAAGCACATCGTCTGAGCCGTTTCCGCAGAAAACATTCTCGCTTTTTAGTCCCACACGCTCCGCAAGCGCCGCCCTAAGAACAGAAGCGTCAGCACTAGGGTATTTTCTAAGCTCCGCAATAGTTTTCCCCTCCAATATCGCCTTTACCTTTGATGACGGCGGATAAGGGTTTTCATTTGCATTGAGCTTTATTATCTTATCGTTTTTAGGCTGTTCCCCTGCAACGTATGGCTCTATATTTATAAGGTTTTTTCTCCAAAGCTTTTCGCTCATTTTACATTATCCTCTCTATATTTTATCATAGTAAAGTATTAATATAAAATATTATAGCACATACCGCTTATGTTGTCAAATAAAAGCCGCCTAGCTTTCAAAGTAAGCCTGTATAGACTGCAAAACGCCGTCATAGTAATATGCGTTCACGCTCATGGAATCGCTCTTCCAATCAAGAAACTGATCTTTTCCGTTTCTTTCGCTGACCTCAGGTGTGCCGAGAATCGCAGCCATCTCCTCAGGAGTTGAATTTTTTGTTATACCGAATATTGAGCAGTCGCTTTCGGTGGTGAAACTCATTCTTATCTTATGGAGGGTATGATCGCTGTTGAGCCAGAAGTCGAAGATGATGATATTATCCATAGTCGAGCTTGTTTTTCCGTAGCAAAGAGCAGAATCGTATTCATCGTCAGGAGTATCCACCATTTCTGCTCTTACATCATCAATAAGCTCAACGCCTGTGAAAACGTGGTCTATGCCCTTATAGCTTACGCTTATATCCTTAGGCAGAGCAGCGTCTGAAGTAAGGTCAAGGGTCTTGAGGTCATCATATACCTTTACTCTGTTCTCATCAGTGTTTACAGTGCTCTCGCCCGGTGTTGTTATGCCTGTATACTCAGATGTGAAAACAGCCTCTCCGTCTTTTTCGTGTATTTCTTCCTGCGGATAGTTTTTGCTGTAGTATGTGAAATCGGAAACCGAGAAGTCATCAAGCACTACGTCATACTCTTCATAATTACTATATGTTTCCACCACGGTAAGTGAAATTGTATAGTCAACATTCTCCCAATACATTGTATAGCATTTGTAATCGTCCATGCCGTCATATTCGCTGTTCATATAAATGCTTGTAGGACAGCCCATTTTGTCGATTATTTTATCAAGATCTTCTTTATTGCTGTAGCTGCCGTAGCTTTCATACTCCCAGTCGGAGGTATCAACAGCCTCTTCCAAAGGTATTGTAACGCTCCAGCTGTTTTCCTTTAGAATGTCAGCCACGCTTGCGTCACGGTCAAATGGGTTTCCACTGATAAGGTCGTATTTTGTTTGGCTCTCATCTGATGAAACGAAGGTTATCTCAACGTTAGTGTTTTCACCTACCATTTTATCGATGCTCATAATATCACCGGATTTGCCAATATCGTCGCCGTACAATTCCATAGCAGCGTTGCCGCCGTCTATGGCACTGAGGTCAACAGGCACCGATATTTTGCTGCCGAAAATATCCTGTGGCAAAGTATCTGACGGATCAGACCCTTTAAAGCCTGTTATCCAGTATTTATCACTGTTATCGCCTGCCATATCAGCTTTATCGGCAGCCGAACTGCTTTCACTGCTTTTTTGTGACTCAGTCACAACGACCACGCCGTCATCATTATCATTATCCTTACTGCCGTTTGAGCTGAGCACGACCGCCGCTGTGATACCTCCGCCCACTACTGCTGCGGCACAAACGCCTGCTATTACCTTTGCTTTTACTGTTGAAAACATTACTTTTCCTCCCGATATAGTTTTTGTTGATGTTACGCTATCGGGAACTGCATTAGCGGCTGAGGCTGAGCCTGTGAAAACGGTAAGTTTCGGAAGAACGGTGTTTGAAGCCTCTTTATTAAGAAGCTTTGAAAGAATAAATACAGGTACGGCAGCATGAAGTCTGTCGTTGTTGTTTTCCTCGTATATAAGCACCGCCTCCTTTATCTTTTTTCTTGCGGCACTAAGGCGGGAAGTTACTGTACCTGTGGTGCAGTTCATTACCTCTGCTATCTCAGGCACTGTAAGCATATCGAAATAATACAGTATCACCGAACGCCTTTGCTCTTCTGTGAGAACAGTGTCGATAATATCCATTATTATCTTTCTTTTAGCGTCATTGCTCACATATTCCTCCGGGATAAGCCCCTCGTCAGGGATTTCCTCTATTATCTCCTCTGAGTTGTCCTCAGGGGCGGAATTGTTTCTAAAGTGCATTTTGCAGAGATTTATCCCTATCCTATTTACCCATGCTGGAAAATTCTCAGGCTGTGCAAGAGTGCCAAGCTTTTGAAGGGCTGTAAGATAAGTTTCCTGAGTGATATCCTCTGCAAGCTGTGGGTCGCCAAGAAGCTTCAGGCAACTAAAATACACTGTTCTGCCCGTTTCTTCATAAAGCGCACCGAACGCCGCCTTGTTTCCCTGTGCCGCCTGCAATACAAGCTTTTTGATATCATCTTTTTCCATGTTTTTGACCTGCTCTTTCTTTCCGAATTGCCGTTTTCTCGTCCGCTGTTTTATCAGTCCCGACATTAGTTAGATGCAAAACGCAGACGATTTGTTGAGCAAATTCAGAATTTTCATATATAGTTTACATATGATTAATATTTATTATTATAATATTGCCGAAATAATTATATCACATAGCAAAATGCCTGTCAACGAGCAAAAAAAATATCCCCCACAAATGTGAGGGATAGGTTTTTCAGAACATACCTGCAAGATACATTCTACTTTCATAAAGCTTTTTTGAATTTGTATCGAAGGCAAAATGATATCTGTAGAGAGGTGTAAGCCCTGCGGCATTTTTCTCACCTGCAACATATGCAACGAAAACGTCAGGGTCAGTGTCGCTGTTCACACAGTATGTTCCGCTCATTGACATATCGCCCTGTGAGTAAACATAGGAAAGATAGTTTCCTGAAATGCTGTTCTCGCCCTTTGAGATGCCCTGAGAAGCAAGCATATCCTGCACTGATTGTGCTGAATAATCGTCTATGTTGTCATATATCTCTTCAAGCTTTTTTGTGCTTGTGACATCATAGCAAAGCCTTGTTGGCATACCGGTCGGTATCCAAGCAGGGGTGTAAATATCGTTTGACATAGGCGTTTCCTCTGCCCATACCACATAACTGTCTGCCAAAGATACCTGACCGTCAGGGTTCGTGAGGTTTGCAACATATACCGTTATCTCATCTCCCTGCGGTTCGACCTTTGGTATAAGCGTCATGTAATAGCTATCCCACCATTCACCGCCGAAATAGTTGTCTGCACCTACACGATAATTGAGCATTTCGCCCTTTTTATCCTCATAGTGACCTCCGTCGCAGTATACAAAACTGTATTCGTCAGCATATTTTGCATAGAAATCAGACGTTTTTATATATCCGCCCACCTGCATGATGTCACCGTTGAGCTGAACAAGACCTGACGAAAGATCAGCATTTTTTATCTCGTCAGAAACAGTGTAAACAGCCATTTCAAGCTCGCTGTTTGAATTTGTACCGCTTGCATCATCGTCAGTAACATCATCTTCATTATCAACATTTTCATCAAGTTCGTTTAGTTTGTCCTCTATCTCCTGCTCGTTCACTTCCCCCTGTGCGTCTGTCTGAACGGCTGTGTTTGGCTTATCAGCATCTGATGTCTTATCTCTGTTTGCAAGCACCACCGCTGTGATACCTCCGCCAACTACTGCCAATGCGACTACTCCTGCTATTACCTTTGCTTTTACTGTTGAAAACATACCTTTTCCTCCCGATTTACTTATTGTAGTATTTTTATCGGGAACAATATCCTCGGCGGCTGCCGTGTTGCTGAAAACGGATAATTCAGGCAGCTTCAAATGCTGACATTCCTGCATAAATATCTTTGACAGAACAGGTATAGGCATAACAGCATGAAGCCTGTCATTGTTTTTCTTTTCGTAAATAAGCACCGCCTCCCTTATCTTCTTTCTTGCAGCGCTAAGACGGGAAGTGACAGTGCCAACAGAACATTCCATTATCTCTGCTATCTCAGCCACGCTCATCATATCAAAATAGTAAAGTATTATTGTCTGACGCTGTTCGTCAGTGAGAGCGGTGTCGATAATGTTCATTATTATCCTGCGTTTTTCTTCGCTGTCGGCATAATCGTCAGGGATAAGCTCGCTGTCGGGTGTATCGTCGATTATCTTTTCCGACTCCTCCTCCGCAGTGCGGGGATTTTTCCTGAAATACATTTTGCAGTTGTTTATGGCAATGCGGTTTACCCATGCTGAGAAATTCTCAGGCTCTTTAAGACTGTCAAGCTTTTCAAGAGCTTTCATGAAAGTGTCCTGAGTTATATCCTCTGCCTGCTGAGCATTTCCAAGAAGCTTCAGGCAGTTAAAATATACCGACCTGCCCGTTTCTTCGTAAAGCTCGCCGAAAGCCGCTCTGTCACCCTGTCCTGCCTGCAAAACAAGACGTCTTATCTTTTCCTTTTCCATTTTTCTACCAAGCTTTCTTTTTATTATCGAACAAAAAATATCCGTTTTCAGCACTCGGTTATTGTTCCGACATCACTTAGATGTTTGCTGAAAACGGAATATTGAGCAAATATAAAACTTAATATATTGTTTACAAAATATTAATCAACATATTCTCTGACTCTGAGATGTATACCCACGCTGTCAGCAACCACCTGAGATTTTTTTATCTCCTCTTCGCCGATTATATCAACCACAGTGAGCATTACCTCCGGCACGAACTCTTTCACTCTCTTTGCAAAAGAGAGCATTTCTTCAAAGCAGTTCACGCCCTTGAATGAGGGTCTTGTTATCTCGTCATAAGCCTTTGCGTCAGAAGCGTTAAGGCTTATTGAGATTATATCAACAAGTCCCTTGAACTCAGCAGGAGTTTCACGCTTGTTGATAAGGTCGCTAAGACCATTTGTGTTGATCCTTATAGGTGTCTTTGTAACAGACTTTATATACTTTGCAGTTTCTTTGAGTATTTCAAGCTCACAGGTAGGCTCACCATAGCCGCAGAAAATAATTTCCTTGTAGCTGTCAAGGTCACGCTTTTTGATGTTGTCTATTACCTCTTCGGCAGTAGGCTGATGTTCAAGCCACAGTGGGTCAGAGCCATAAGCACCGTCGCCGTTGTGACGAATACAGAATGTGCAGTTGCATGGACACTTGTTTGTGATGTTGAGATAAAGCTTATCGCCTATCTCATAAGAAATATTCATAGCTTTTATCATTATAATTACCTCTTTTTTGTAATATATCAAAGTATCAGAGCAGACAGGCGACCAAAGGTCGCCCCTACAGAGAAATCATCGCCGCAGGCGATACCTTCATTCCTCACTCCTCATTCCTCACTAATACCTATTCTCTTATCTGTCCGTTGCCAGAGATAAGATACTTTGTGGTGGTCATTTCCCTAAGACCCATAGGACCTCTTGCATGAAGTTTCTGAGTGGAAATGCCTATCTCAGCACCAAGACCGAACATTCCGCCGTCTGTAAATCTTGTTGAGCAGTTTACATATACTGCCGCTGAATCAACACGCTTTTGAAATTCCTGTGCGGCAAAAAGGCTTTCCGTAACGATACACTCAGAATGTCCTGTAGAAAATCTATCGATGTGTTCAAGTGCCTCCGCCATGTCGTCAACGACCTTGATAGAGATTATATAGTCAAGAAACTCTGTTGCATAATCGTCATCATCAGCAGGAGTAACGTTCTCAGGACCAAGTATCTGCCTTGTAAGCTCACAGCCTCTTATCTCAACGTGGTGCTTGTCAAGTCTTTCTTTAAGCTTCGGGAGAAAATCCTCTGCAATATCCCTGTGAACAAGACAGCTTTCAACTGCATTGCATACGGACGGACGTGAGGTCTTGCCGTTATCAACAATGTTCACAGCCATTTTTATATCCGCACTTGCGTCAACATAAACGTGACAGTTTCCCGTGCCGGTCTCGATAACAGGCACAGTGGCAGACTGTACAACAGCCTTTATAAGCTGTGCGCCTCCCCTTGGGATAAGGACATCAATATAATCATTGGCTTTCATCATATCAAGAGCGATGCCTCTGTCAGTGTCCTCCACAAGCTGAATTATGTCAGGGCTGAAGCCTGCCCTTTCGACAGCCTTTCTCATAAGGTCAGCAAGCATTTTGTTTGAGTTTATTGCTTCCTTTCCGCCCCTGAGTATAACAGCATTTCCGCTTTTAAGGCAAAGTATAGCGCCGTCTACAGTAACGTTAGGTCTGGCTTCAAAAATAATGCCTATAACGCCCATTGGCACTCTTACCTTTTCTATCTTCATGCCGTTAGGTCTTGTTGAGCCTGATACTACCTCGCCCACAGGGTCGTCAAGCTGTGCAAGCTCCTCGCAAGCCTTTGCCATGCCCTCTATACGGCTGTCATTGAGTGCAAGTCTGTCAAGCATAGCTTCTGACATTTTTCTCATTCTGCCGTTTTCAAGGTCCACCTTGTTTGCTTCGATAATATCGTCCTTGCAAACTCTCAGGATATGTGCGATCTCAAGAAGTGCGTCATTTTTCTGTGTTGTTGAAGCGAAGGCGATATCCTTTTTGCAAGCTTTTGCTTTCTGTCCCAAAATATCGATGTAACTCATTTTTACTATACCTCCCCGTTAGCTGTAAAAAGTGTTCCTATAGGTTTATTTTCAAATACCTTATACAAATGTCTTGGATCTCTGCCATTCATTATGATAAGATCTATTCCGCCATTTTTGCATATCTCAGCGGCTTTTATCTTTGTCGCCATTCCGCCTGTGCCAAGTGAAGAACCTGCACCCCCTGCAATAGCCTTTATCTCCTCCGTTATCTCAGGCACAACAGGGATAAGCTCAGCGTCATCATACTTATGAGGGTCTTTGTCAAAAAGTCCCTCGATATCAGACATTATTATAAGCAGATCTGCATTAGCAAGCACCGCAACATTTGCCGCAAGAGAATCGTTCTCGCCCATTTCAAGCTCCAGCTCATCAATAGATACCGTATCGTTCTCGTTCACAATAGGGATAGAACCAAGCTCTATGATGCGGTTAAGGGCGTTCTGTACATTTATGCGTCTGTCCTCAAGAAGAATATACTTTGTAAGCAGAAGCTGAGCCACATTAAGACTGTATTCAGAGAAAAGATTGTCATAAAGATACATAAGCTCACACTGACCCACCGCCGCACAAGCCTGTCTTGTGGGAGTGTCCTTGGGTCTTTCCTTTATGCCCAGCTTTGCTCTGCCAAGACCCACCGCACCGCTTGATACAAGGATTATCTCATGTCCTGCATTTTGCAGATCGGCAAGAGTTTTAACGAGCTGTTCCACACGGCGTATGTTCAAAAGCCCCGTGCTGTGAGTAAGAGTAGAAGTTCCTACCTTTACCACAACTCTTTTCTTTTTTGTCATATCTATCATTTTTATCATGTCCTTATTGTTATTTTCCATTGACAACATTCTGTGGCGTACCCTCTATCCACATTTTCAAGTTCTGCGCAACAGTTTCAAGAAGCCTTTCTCTCGTCTGCTTTGGCGCCCACGCTATATGTGGGGTAACAGTGCAGTTCTTTGCGTTTCTGAGCGGGCAGTTCTCACTCATTGGCTCGTTTGTGAGAACATCAATTCCTGCCCCTGCGATATCACCATTTTCAAGAGCCTGTGCAAGAGCCTTTTCGTCCACAAGACCGCCCCTTGCAGTGTTGACGAAAAATGCTGACTTTTTCATCATGCCAAGGCTTTCGGCATTTATCATTTTCCCATTATCCTTTGTAAGAGGACAATGGAGCGTCACTATATCTGAAGTCTTTAGAAGTTCTTCAAGGCTTACCGCAGGCGTGCCATCAGTTATTTTCTGTGGTGAGCGTGTAAAGGTGATGACCTTCATGCCGAACGCTCTTGCTATCTCAGCAACTTTCTTTCCTATGTCGCCATACCCTACTATACCAATGGTTTTTCCTGCAAGCTCATAGGTAGGGATACCGAAATACGAAAACAGCTTATAATTCACCCAGCCGCCCTCGTCAACTTTCTCGGCATATTCTCTTATCTTGCTGAAATAATTAAGGATAAGTGCAAAAGTATGCTGAGCAACTGCGTTTGTAGAATATGCAGGCACATTGCAGACCACTGCACCATGCCTGTCTGCGGCGGAGAGGTCAACATTATTATATCCAGTTGCAAAAAGACCGACGTATTTCAGGTTTTTGCACTTTGAGAATACCTCCTCTGTTATAAGGCACTTGTTGCATATAACAGCGTCAGCGTCACCTATCTTTTCTGCGACCTGTTCATTTGGTGTAAAACCATAAACAATGCTTTCACCAAGGACTGTTATACCCTCCAGCGACACATCGTTTCTTGAAACTGTTTCAGAGTCAAGTATAACTATTTTCATTCTTCATCTTCCTTTTGAGCAGTTTCCGACTTTTCCTCGGCATTCTCCAAAGCTTTCTGCTTTTTAGCAAACCTATGGGAAATAAAAGCTGTTGCCGCAAGAAGCGCTACCTCTGCACCGAAAAGCATACCGATAACAAAGCTTTTTGTGGTAAACTGAGTAACTATAGTAAGGTCGATAGCTATCATTAATGTAAGATAATGATAAGAGCCTTTCCTTATGAACTGAGTTATATATAAAAGCGTAGCGATAACGCAGAATATCATATGCACCTTAAAAGGCAAGGGGGCATAAACGTTCTGCAAGGTCGCAGTTTCCGCCGCCAGTGTTTCTATCACAATATCATCTCCTAAAGCATTATTTTATCATACTAAAATATTATACCACAGTTTTACGTCATTTGCAATAGATTTGAGCCTTTATAACGGCTTTATAAAACAAAAAGGCGGATGTATTTTTTCAAATACCTCCGCCTTTTTCGGGAAAAATTCGTCGTAATCTTTAATTTATACTATTTTAAGATAAATTACTTGTTAGCGAAATATCTGTCAAGCAGACCCTTGAAGCCGCAGCCATGTCTTGCTTCGTCCTTAGCCATTTCATGAACAGTGTCATGGATAGCGTCATAGCCAAGCTCCTTTGCTCTCTTAGCAAGCTTCATCTTGCCCTCACAAGCACCATTCTCAGCCATATATCTCATCTCGAGATTTTTCTTTGTAGAAGGTGTTACTACCTCGCCAAGAAGCTCTGCGAACTTAGCAGCATGCTCTGCCTCTTCATAAGCAGCCTTCTCATAGTACATACCTACCTCAGGATAGCCTTCTCTGTAAGCAACTCTTGCCATTGCAAGATACATACCTACCTCAGAGCACTCACCGTTGAAGTTCTCTCTAAGACCTGCAACAACTTCCTCATCAAGACCCTCTGCAACGCCTACCTTATGCTCGTCAGCCCATGTGATAGCTGTTTCTTCTACTTTATTGAACTTTTCTGCTGGTGCGTGGCAGATAGGACACTCCTTTGGAGCAGCCTCGCCCTCATAAACGTAACCGCATACTGAACATACAAACTTTGACATAATTTTTGTCCTCCTTATTTAGATATCATTTTTTTACTTTTCCACAGACCAGCGTTTTCGCTTTATCTGCGTTATTCTTTGCAGCTTTTCCCTTGCTGTGATTAAAGTATACCACATTAGTGTACATTTGTCAATAGGTTAGTTTTGTCTAACAATATAAAAATATTGCAAAATTTTATGGCAATTTTTTATGCAATTTGACGTAGACTATACTAACCAATAATACGTCTTGAAAAAAACTTAAAGCTGTGCTATAATGAAAATCAACATATGACAAAAAAGGAGTTTTTTTTAAATGAATAAGGAAAAAGCAGCGGCAGCAAAGGCTCTTTTCATGGAGGGCTACAACTGTTCACAGGCGGTAGTAGGCGCATGGGCTGAGGATATCGGCCTTGACAGCGAAACTGCATACAAAATAGCTTCGGGCTTTGGCGGCGGAATAGGCAGAATGAGAGAGGTCTGCGGAGCATTTACAGGTGCGGTCATGGTGCTTGGATTGAAATTTGGCAACACCATAGGCAGTGACAGGGCGGCAAATGGCAAGGATTATGAGCGTGTTCAGCTTTTTGCAAAGCGTTTCAAGGAAGAGCTTGGCTCTGACACTATCATCTGCCGTGAGCTTCTCGGTCTGAGCGGACCTAGTGACCCTGACCCTGCAAAGCGCACAAAAGAATACTATCAGAAGCGTCCATGTCCTGAAACTGTAGCAATTGCAAGTGGTCTTTTAGGAGAATTTATGGAGTAGTTTTTTTCAGAAAAAAACTTTGAAACTGTGGGCGAACGCTGTTTTCCCCTACAAAATAATGCAAAAAAGAGCAGAGAAACGAGATCTCTGCTCTTTTTTTGTATATAAATTCTATTAGATACCTGCGGAATAGTTTGGAGCTTCCTTTGTGATATAAATATCGTGTGGGTGTGACTCCTTAAGACCTGCGCCTGTTATCCTGATGAACTTAGCCTTTTCGCCAAGCTCTGCAATAGTATGACAACCGCAATAGCCCATACCTGAACGGATACCGCCAACGAGCTGGAAGATAGTATCTGAAACTGGACCCTTATAAGCCACACGACCCTCAACGCCCTCTGGAACGAGCTTCTTTGAGTTTGTCTGGAAATATCTGTCCTTTGAGCCTTTGTTCATTGCAGCAAGAGAACCCATGCCTCTGTATACCTTGAACTGTCTGCCCTGATAGATCTCAGTTTCGCCTGGAGCTTCGTCACAGCCTGCGAGGAGTGAACCAAGCATTACAACGTTTGCACCGGCAGCAAGAGCCTTAACGATATCGCCTGAATACTTGATACCGCCGTCAGCAATAACAGGAATGCCATACTCAGCAGCAGCGCAAGCAGCGTCATAAACTGCAGTGACCTGAGGAACACCTATACCAGCGACTACACGGGTAGTACAGATAGAACCAGGACCGATACCGACCTTTATAGCGTCAGCACCTGCTTCGCAGAGTGCTCTGGCAGCTTCGGCAGTAGCGATATTACCTGCAATAACCGGTGTATCAGGGAAAGCGGCCTTAACTTTTTTAAGACAATTTATAACGTTCATAGAATGGCCGTGAGCAGAGTCAAGAACGAGGACGTCTACCTGAGCTTCAACGAGAGCGGCAACTCTTTCAAGAATATCGTTAGTCATGCCGATAGTAGCACCGCAAAGAAGTCTGCCCTTTTTATCTCTTGCGGAATTTGGATACTGAACAGCCTTTTCAATATCCTTGATAGTGATAAGACCCTTAAGAACGCCGTTTGCATCAACAAGAGGAAGCTTCTCGATCTTATGCTTCATAAGTATCTTCTGAGCGCCTTCAAGATCCGTATCAACAGGAGCAGTAACGAGGTTTTCCTTAGTCATAACGTCACCGATCTTGATATTTTCAAAATCAGTGATAAATCTAAGATCTCTGTTAGTGAGGATACCCTCAAGCTTGCCATCCTTATCGACTATAGGCACGCCGGAGATCTTATACTTGCCCATGAGCTTATCAGCTTCAGCAACAGTTTTATCGGCTGTAAGAGAGAAAGGATTAACGATAACGCCGTTTTCAGAACGCTTTACCTTATCCACCTCTTCTGCCTGCTGAGCGATAGTCATATTCTTATGAATAATACCGATACCGCCCTCTCTTGCGATAGCGATAGCCATTTTTGACTCTGTGACTGTATCCATGGCAGATGTCATTATAGGTGTATTGAGGACTATATCCTTAGTAAGGTGTGTATGGATATCCACCATATCAGGTGTACAATCCGACTCGCCTGGGATAAGGAGAACGTCATCAAAGGTAAGACCCTCTTTACCAAACTTATTGTTTACATTAGTATCCAGCATAAATTAACCTCCCGCAAACATTTTGAATTCTTAATTTATTATTCTTATAATCATACAACATTTAATTAAACTTGTCAACATCATTATTGAGAACTTTTTTTTAATTTAGTCTTTGCTAATCGGAGTTACGTTGTTTTAGCCAAGGTTTACGCCATGGTTTGTTATGCCGCAAAATCACTGCGCTCTTTGCGGATTTTACTTTGTATAAGGATATAGTATAAGCGGTGCAGTTTTGTGCTTCGATATTAGCTTTGTATCAGATTGCAACTCTGCAATTCGTCTTTTTCTCTCTGCAACGCTTAGTAGGCTTGCGCCTATTGAGGCTCTGCCTCAAACTCCGACAGGGCTTTGCCCTGTACCCACAATGGGTTTCACCCCTGGACCTTTTGCTCGCTTCGCTCGGTGGGTGCTTTTACTTTGTATTGGTGCTTAGCTCAGTTTGGCTTTGCCATTCCTCATTCCTCATTCAATTTATTTTTCATCACTTTCACTCTCGCAAACACCACTGACAGCACTGTTGACACAAGCCAACCTATCGGCCATGACAGCCATATTCCCGTTGACCCATATGGTCTTGCCAACACGAATGCAAGCACTACTCTGAGTATCAAGTCCGTAAAAGTTGATATCATAAAATACTGCATTGCGCCCTTACCACGGAGTGCTCCGTCTGACATTATTTTTATGCCCACAAACACATAGAAAGGCGATATTATTCTCAAAAATGTTGTGCCTATCTCAACGGCTTTTGTTCCGCCGTCGTCAAGAAACAGATTTATCATAGTTTTTGGCATACAGAAAAAACAGAGTATAAAAGGCACTGCCACGATAGCCGAGATAACAAGTCCTGCTTTATATCCGCTTTTTATCCTATCGTTCCTGCCTGCACCGTAATTCTGTGCAACAAAGCTTGAAAGCCCGTTAGAAAGCGTTGTAAAGCTTGTTATAGCAAAGGTATTTAGCTTTATTGCAGAAGAATATCCTGCGATACAAGACGAGCCGAAGCTGTTTACAAGATACTGCACAAAGATATTTCCCACTGAGATAAAACTCTGCTGTAAAATACTAGGTATAGAATAAAGGGTTATCTTTTTAAGTATTTTTCCTGAAAACAGCGGTGGTTTATCCTCTGTTTTAATTTCTGCGGTTTTCTTCACCAAAATAAGCAGTGAGAACACGCAAGCAACTCCCTGAGCGATAAAAGTAGCCCATGCAACGCCTGCCACACCCCATTTAAAGAACTTCACGAACACATAGTCGAGAACAACATTTCCAACTGATGAGCCGATAAGGAGATACAATGGTGTTTTCGAGTCGCCCATTGCGTTATAAATACCTGTACCCACGTTATAGAGAAACAGGAAGATAAGACCTGCGATATAGATCTTCAGATAAAGCTCACCGTCACGGAAGATGTTATCGGGCGTGTTTATCATTCTCATAAGAGGAGTAGAAAACGCAAGTCCAAAAACTGTCAGCACTGTTGCAAGTATCGTACATGAAATTATAGTAGTAGTTGACGCAGTTTTTACCTTTGAGAACTCTTTTCCGCCAAAGAATTGAGATATCACCACACAACAGCCAACATTGCTTCCCACTGCAAACGCCATAAATATCATTGTTATAGGATAAGACGCACCAACTGCCGCAAGAGCGTCTTCGCCTGCGAATTTTCCTGCTATGATACTGTCGAAAATGGAATACATCTGCTGAAATATCACGCTCACGAACATAGGCAGGGAAAATTTCCACAGCACTGTCCACGGTTTTCCCACCGTCAGGTCTGTCATAAAAACATCTCCATAATATAATAGTTACCATTTCATTATATCATAAAAAAACAACCTTTTTCAACGTCATTTCGCACAGACACTTTTGATATTTCTGAAGGTTTTTTTAGCATTTTACGCTATTTGTGATCTATTAATAAAATTTTCTAAATATTATTAGCTTACCCTCTTGCTGAAATTATCTGTAAAGAATAAAGTCACAATGTTTTTTTATTGACAAAAAAGTGCGGATATTTTATACTTGTATAAGAGGTGATAAAATGAGCAGTCAAGCAGACCACGGTGGTCACAGAGAGAGAATGAGGAAGCGTTTCAAAGAATCGGGAAATTTCAAAGGCTTTTCCGAGCATGAGATACTTGAAATGCTTTTATTTTACATTGTGCCGAGAAAGAACACCAATGATATTGCGCACGAGCTTATAAAAAAGTTCGGAAGCTTAAACAGCGTTCTTAACGCTTCTGTGGAGGAGCTTTCTTCGGTAAAGGACATGGGCGAAAGCTCTGCAAACTCACTTTTATTTTTCAGAGAGCTTATAAACTACTGCTCCACTGTCACAGACAGCAGGATAGACATTAGAAACATATCTGCGGCGCTGAGTTTTGTAAACAACTGTTTCAGAAACGAAAAGCAGGAGAAGTTCAAGGTAATTTGTATCGACTCTGGCTTTCACATAAAGAGCGTAACAGACATATCCGCAGGCGGTGCGAGATTTACCCCTGTTGATTTTCGTGAGCTTACAAAAGCCGTTCTCAACAGCGGCACTGATATTGTTATCCTTGCCCACAATCACCCTGACTCACCCAACACCCCCTCTCAGGAGGACGTTACTCTCACCCGTGAGGTCATGAGATATATGAGATGTTTAGGTGTGACAGTTCTTGACCATTATATAACAGGCAAGAACGGAACTATCTCCATGCGAAACTGCGGACTTATCCATGATATGGAGTGTTAAAATAGAATATCACATAAAAAAAATGGACGATATGTTTAACATACCGTCCATAAAATTTTATCTTCTTGAAGCCTTTTTCTTTGCGCTGCCTGTCTTTGAACCTGAATGTGACTTCTTTGCCTGATGTTTTTTCCAATGTACCCACAGTGTAGGTGCGATACAGTTAGAAGAATAAACACCTGATATCATACCGATGATAAGTGGGAAAGCAAAGCTCAGGATAGATGTTACTCCGCAGATTATGCAGACGATACAAACTGTAGCCATAGCAAGAACTGTTGTAACAGTTGTATGGATAGAACGTCCCATTGTCTGTGTGATAGAGAGGTTTACAAGATCCTCAAGCTCCATTTTGTTGCCAAGGAGATTTTCATTCTCTCTGATTCTATCGTAAATGATGATAGTAGCGTTGATAGAATATCCAAGGATAGTCAGCAGAACTGCCATAAAGTTTGCGTTGATGTCAAATCTGCATATTACAAAGCAGCCATAAACCATGCACATATCGTGTGCAAGGGCAACTACTGAGAACACACCTGCTGAGATACCGCCTATCTTTTTAAATCTGAATCCGATATAAATGATAGTGATGACCATTGCCAGTGCGCAAGCAGCAAGGCACTTGAAGAAGAAGTTCATACCGCTTGAAGCTGCAACGTCGTTTGACTCATAAACTTCTATGTTATTATCAGGAAAGTCCTTTTCAAGGGCTGTTTTCAGGGTGTTCTGCTTATCATCGCTTATACCCTTTGTTGATGAGAATTTTATCTCTACTGTCTTTCCTGCGTTTCCTGTGTTTTCGCCAAGAGTTACTGTACATTTATCTCCGATACTGTCAGAAACGGTATTTGAAACGTCAGAAGTCTTTATATCGCCCTCATATGTATAAGTCAAAACTGTACCGCCTTTGAACTCGATAGCCACGTTAAGACCTATAACGAATGTAAGAATGATAAAAATTGCGATAAGTGCGCATGATATGGAATAAAATAACTTGCTGTGACCCACAACATTCAGGGTCTTTTTTTCTTTACTCATTTATTTCAGCACCTCCGTAAAGCTTGCGTTTCTTAAAGCACTTGAACTTTGAGAGGGACGAAAGCATAAGTCTTGAACAGAAGATACCGAATACAAAGTTCAGGAGGATACCTACAAGGAGAGTATATCCAAGTGAATAGATAGTACCTGCTGTGCTTGCGCCGAATACTGAGAATACAGGGCTGAGAAGTGTTCCGAAAACGCTGTCTGTAGGTCCGAAGGCACCCATAAGGATTATTGCAACGAATACTACTGTGATGTTTCCGTCGAATACTGCGCTCCATGCTCTCTTATAGCCAAGCTCGATGGCTCCGTTAAGGGTCTTGCCGTTATTAAGCTCTTCCTTTATTCTCTCGGCTGTGATAACGTTAGCGTCAACGCCCATACCGATAGAAAGGATAATACCTGCGATACCAGGGATAGTCAGCGTAAAGCTGTCGATGTTTCCAAAGAAACCTGTGATGCAGGCGATAGAACCTATTACCTGACCTATAAGTGCGATAGACGCAACAAAGCCCGGCAGCTTATAGATAACGATGATATATGCAGCGATAACGATAAATGCGATAAGTCCTGCGATGACCATTGCATTTTTTGCACCCTCACCCAATGTAGGTGAAATGATGTTCGTGCTTGTTGTTTTAAGGTCGAATGGGATAGAACCTGCATTTATCTTATCTGAAAGAGCTTTTGCGGAATCATATGTGAATTTGCCCTCGATAACGCACTCGCCGTCAGTGATAGCTGAATTTACGCTTGGGGCAGAAATGCACTTATCGTCCATCCAGATAGAGATAAAGCCTTTTCCGGCAAGCTCAGTTGTAGCGTCAGCAAAAGCTTTTTTACCGCTGTTATTGAGTGTCAGGCTTACTACATACTTGATATTTCCTGTAGTTTCGTCCTGAGTTTGTCTTACCTCAGCCTTTTTAACGTCATTTCCTGTAAGCACCTGCTCGCCTTTTTCTTCTTTACCCTTTCTGAATACAAGCTTTGCAGTTTCGCCAAGCTCAGAAACGGCAGCCTCAGGGTCAAAGCTTTCTTCGTTAGCCTGCCATGGGAATGAAACCATTACCTTATTTTTCTTATAGTCTACATAGACCTCGCTGTCTGTGATATTAAGGCTTACAAGTCTTTGCTCGATAACAGCCTTTGCAGCGTCCATTTCTTCCTTTGTGGCGTCGTAATTATCGGCAGGTTCAAACGTAGCATTTACGCCGCCCTGAATATCGATACCCCAGCGGATATCTTCAACGCCCTTGATATAGCTTGTTTTTATATCTCCGTACTGAGTATGTATTCCTGCATAAGTGAGATAACCAAATGCAATTATACACAAAAGCACGATAAAAAACACGGGTTTTTTAACTTTTCGCACCTTTAATCCTCCTGATAAATTTATTAAGCCCAGAGGCTTTTTTGCCGTCATGGCACAATACGCCCATAACGAACACATTCACCTTATAATTATAAAACGTTTGATACAAAATGTCAATAGTTTTTATGAAATTCGCACTGTTACTTATATCATGATAGTATTTCACCTATGAAATAAGTCCTCTCAAAACCTGTTTCAAAAGCCTGTTTTAAAAGGGCTTTGTCTTGACAAAATCTCCTTTTAGTGATATTATTAAAAGGATAAATATTGCGACGTAAGAAAATTTTTTTGCGTCAGCTAAAAGGAGTATGTAAAATGATAGATATTAAGCTTATCCGTACAAATCCTGAGCTTGTCAAGGAAAACATCAAAAAGAAGTTTCAAGACGAAAAGCTCGTTCTTGTTGACGAGGTAGCTCAGTTTGACGAAGAATACAGAGCAGCCAAAACAAAGGCTGACGAGCTGAGAAATAAAAGAAAGGTAATGAGCAAGCAGATAGGCGGTCTTATGGCTAAGGGTCAGAAGGACGAAGCTGAGAAAGTAAAGGCTGAGGTTTCCGCTATCGGTGCTGAGCTTGACGCTATGGCTGAAAAGGAAAAAGAGCTTGAAGCTAAGATACGTGAGAGAATGCTCGTTATCCCTAACATAATCGACCCAAGCGTTCCTATAGGCAAGGACGACAGCGAGAACGTAGAGATTGAAAAATTCGGAGAGCCTGTTGTTCCTGATTATGAGATTCCATATCACGTTGACATTATGGAAAGCTTTAACGGCATTGATCTTGACAGTGCAAGAAGAACATCAGGAAACGGCTTCTATTATCTTATGGGCGACATTGCAAGACTTCATTCTGCAATTCTTTCATATGCCAGAGATTTCATGATAGACAGAGGTTTCACATATTTCATTCCTCCTTACATGATACGTTCAGACGTTGTTACAGGCGTTATGAGCTTTTCTGAAATGGAAGGCATGATGTACAAGATAGAGGGCGAGGATCTTTATCTCATCGGTACTTCTGAGCATTCAATGATAGGCAGATTTATCGACACTATCATTCCGGAGGGCGAGCTTCCAAAGACTCTCACAAGCTATTCACCATGCTTCAGAAAAGAAGTTGGCGCACACGGCATCGAAGAGAGAGGCGTTTACAGAATACACCAGTTTGAAAAGCAGGAAATGATAGTTGTCTGCAAGCCGGAAGACAGCATGGCATGGTATGACAAGCTGTGGCAGAATTCTGTTGATTTCTTCCGTTCACTCGATATTCCTGTAAGAACACTTGAGTGCTGCTCAGGCGACCTTGCAGACCTCAAGGTAAAGAGCTGTGACGTTGAGGCATGGAGTCCAAGACAGAAGAAGTATTTTGAAGTTGGTTCATGCTCAAATCTTGGCGATGCACAGGCAAGACGTCTTGGCATAAGAATAAAGGCAGAGGACGGCACAAAGTATTTTGCTCACACTCTTAACAACACAGTTGTTGCACCTCCAAGAATGCTTATCGCATTCCTCGAGAACAATCTCAATGCTGACGGAACAGTTAATATCCCTGAGCCACTGAGAATGTACATGGGCGGCAAGGACAAGATAACAAAGTAATTTTGATATGCAAAAAGGTGAACGGTCATGTGCCGCTCACCTTTTTTTGTTGCCTTAAATACAAAAACGGACGGTTTTTTAGCCGTCCGTTATTTTTTTTAGTCAATGTAGGTGCGAACAGTGTTCGCCCGTTTATTTTGTCTTTACTTGATTTTTATATTATTCTTCCGTGTTCTCAGAATCCTCATTCTCAACGCTTTCGGTATTCTCTTCAATGACCTCAGCGTTTTCCTCAGCCTGAGCCTCTGCTATCTCCTCGGCAGTAGCCTTTTCTACCTCTGCTGTTTCAATATCATCGTCATGCTCAGTTCTTGTGAATGAAACCACTCTGCCGTCCTCGCCGACTCTCATAAGTCTTACGCCACGGGAGTATCTGCTCATCATACTGATATCGCAGGCTCTTATTCTGATAACAATGCCGTCTGTGGATATCATGATGATATCATCTTCATCATCAACGACCTTTATTCCGCATACTCCGCCACTCTTATAGTTCATAAGACCGTAGCCGCCTCTGTTCTGTACCTTATAAGACTCCAGCGGAACACGTCTGCCAAGACCATTTTCTGCAACAGTGAGAACGCTTGCACCCTCTCTTACTCTTGCCATTGATACAACATAGTCGCTGCCCCTGAGTTTAATAGCCTTTACGCCGTGAGCAACTCTTGACATCTCTCTTATGTCAGTCTCTCTTATCCTGATAGCATAACCATTATGCGTTGCAACGATAACCTCATTGTCGCCAAAGGTCATTCTTACTCCTGCTATCTCATCGCCCTCGTCAAGACCGATAGCGATAAGACCGTTCTTTCTTACATTTCTGTAGGAAGTCAGCGGAGTTCTCTTTATCTTGCCGTTCTTTGTTACCATGACGATATACTTGCCCTCGTCAAAGTCGGCAGTTTTTATCATTGCGGCTATCTTCTCGCCCTCGCCCAGTTCAAGAAGATTTACTATATTTGTGCCTCTTGAAGCCTTTGAGCCTTCCGGAAGCTCATAGCATTTGAGCTTATACATTATGCCCTTATTGGATATAAAGAGTATATTGTCATGTGAAGAACAGGTCTGAAGCTCGTCGATATAATCGTCCTCACGCTGTTTCATACCCGTTACGCCACGTCCGCCACGCTTCTGAGCCTTATACTCTGAAACAGGCATTCTCTTTATATATCCTGCATTTGTATAGGTAACAACGCTTTCCTCAACAGGGATAAGGTCTTCGATATCAACTTCACCGCTGACATTTTCTATCTGAGTTCTTCTCTCGTCACCGAACTTATCCTGAATAGCCTCGACCTCTTCAATGATTATATCAAGTATTCTCTGATGATTTGCAAGGATATCTTCAAGGTCAGCTATCTTAACTTCGATCTCAGCCAACTCGTCGATTATCTTCTGTCTTTCCATACCGGTCAGACGTCCAAGGGTCATATTTGCGATATGGTCAGCCTGAATATCTGTCAGACCAAAACGCTGATTAAGTCTTTGCTTAGCCTCTGGGATATTCTTAGAAGTTTTCATTATCTCGATAACTTCGTCAATATTGTCAAGTGCGATAACAAGACCCTTTAAGATATGCTCTCTTTCCTTAGCCTTGTTAAGGTCAAACTTAGTTCTTCTTGTGATAACATCGACCTGAAAGTCTATATACTGCTCAAGCATTTCCTTGAGGGTCAAGACCTTAGGAATACCGTTTACAAGAGCAAGCATTATAACGCCCACAGTATCCTGAAGCTGTGTATAGCTGAACAGCTTGTTGAGAACTACCTGCGGATTAGCGTCCTTTTTAAGCTCGATAACGATTCTCATTCCGTCCTTGCCGGACTCATCGTTGATATAATGTATACCGTCGATACGCTTTTCCTTAACAAGATCAGCGATAGACTCAACAAGTCTTGCCTTATTTACCATGTAAGGTATCTCAGTGACGATAATGCAGTTTCTGCCCTTTATCTCCTCGATAGAGGTCTTTGAACGCAGTGTTATCTTGCCTCGGCCAGTACCGTAAGCCGCTCTGATACCGGACCTGCCCATGATGATACCGCCTGTAGGGAAGTCAGGACCCTTTATGCTCTGCATAAGCTCATCAAGTGTGCAGTCAGGGTTTTTCATGACAGTTTTCATGCCCTCGATAACTTCATGAAGGTTATGAGGAGGGATATTCGTTGCCATGCCAACAGCGATACCTACTGAGCCGTTACAGAGAAGATTTGGAAATCTTGACGGCAGCACAACAGGCTCTTTAAGTCTGTCATCATAGTTTGACTGAAAATCAACAGTTGTTTTGTTTATATCTGTCAGCATATTTACTGACATCTTAGCCATTTTAGCCTCAGTATAACGGTAGGCAGCCGGAGGGTCGCCGTCAACAGAACCAAAGTTTCCGTGACCGTCAACAAGAGGATATCTCATTGAGAACTTCTGAGCAAGTCTTACAAGTGCGTCATAAACTGATGCGTCACCGTGCGGGTGATATTTACCAAGCACAGATCCGACCGTATCTGCACATTTTCTGTAAGCTTGATCAGGTGTAAGACCATTTTCATACATGGTATATAAAATTCTTCTGTGAACAGGTTTAAGTCCGTCCCTTACATCAGGTAAGGCTCTGGATACAATTACCGCCATTGAATATTGAATGAAAGATTCTTTCATTATCGCTTCAACATCAGTGTCAATAACGTTATAATCGCTCACTTTATCCACTCCTTTTTAACCTTTCGGTTTACTTTGAAAAGAACATATCCTGTTCTTATTTATTATCTATCATTTCATAATCGCTATCAAGCAGCTCTGAAAAAGTTTTTCTCAGTGTTTCCTGCTGCTGCTCGTTCATAACTCTTTTTGCAAGCACATAAATAGTTTCTTTTTTGAGTATTATAATAAACATCTCGTCATTTTCCAAAACGTTCAGTGAGATATCCTCAAAACCAACTATCCTCGGCGGAACAGGAGTAAAGTCCTCCTCCTGCTTTTCCTCCTCTGTAGGCAGCGTTTCTATTTTGAAGCTGTCATCATAGAGAGTGAAAACATATTTATCGTCCTCAAGAGGTTTAAGTGCCTGCATAAGATATTTTCTTATTCTTCTGGTGTTATACCATGTGAGAACGATTATTGCAAGGCATATGAACGCCAGCACCCAGTTAAGATATCCCGAAGGGTTTCTCACTATGGACACTATAAAAAGTGCTGCAACAACGCCGAAAGCCGCTGTTATCTTCCAGTTATGCGCATAAACGAATTTCTTCTGAAAGGCTAAAAAAGCTCTTTCCTCTTCCTCGTTTTTCACATCATACTCAAAGCTCAAAACAGGTTCTTTTTCTATCTGTGCTACTTCTGCCTCATCAGCATTATCAACAGCTTTCTCAGCCGTTTCAACAGCTTCCTCTGTCTTTACCTCTTCAAGCTCTGTTTCCTGATTTTTATTTTCGTTGTTATCCAAAGCAGTATCCTTTCTTTAAACGTCAAGATCCTTTACATACTCTGCATTTTTCTCTATAAATTCTTTTCTCGGTGCGACCTTATCGCCCATAAGAATAGTGAATATCTCGTCCGCCTTAACAGCGTCCTCCATTGTCACCTTTATCATAGTTCTTCTTTCAGGATCCATGGTTGTTTCCCAAAGCTGTTCAGGGTCCATCTCACCAAGACCTTTATATCTCTGAACGTTTACTTTCAGATTGTTCTCGCCTGAAAGCTCAGAAATATACTGATCTCTCTCCGCGTCTGAGAAAGCATATCTGACCTGCTTGCCCCTTGCAACCTTGAAAAGCGGCGGCTGAGCAAGATAGATATGACCCTCCTCGATAAGAGGACGCATAAATCTAAAGAAGAATGTAAGCAGAAGCGTTCTGATATGAGAACCGTCCACATCGGCATCGGCCATGATTATAACTTTGCCGTAACGGAGCTTTGAAAGGTCAAAGTCCTCGCCTATTGATGTTCCCAGTGCTGTAACAACAGGCATAAGCTTTTCATTGCCGTATACCTTATCTATCCTAGCCTTTTCTACGTTAAGCATTTTTCCCCACAAAGGAAGTATAGCCTGATATTTTCTATCTCTGCCTTCCTTTGCAGAGCCACCCGCAGAATCTCCCTCGACGATATAGATCTCGGTGAGTGAAGCATCTCTCTCTGAGCAATCTGCAAGCTTGCCAGGCAATGAAGAGGATTCAAGAGCAGATTTTCTTCTTGTAAGCTCTCTTGCTTTCTTTGCGGCTTCTCTTGCCTTTTGTGCCTGAACGGACTTATCAAAAATAGCCTTTGCCACAGTAGGGTTTTCCTCAAAGTAGTTCATAAGCTTTTCGGTAACTATCTTGTCAACGAAAGGCCTTACCTCAGGATTGCCAAGTCTGCCCTTTGTCTGACCCTCAAACTCACAGTTTGTGAGCTTAACGGATACTATAGCCGTCAGACCCTCTCTTACATCGTCGCCAAGAAGCTTATCGTCGTCTTTAAGATAGCCGAACTTCTTGCCATAGTTATTTATTACCTTTGTAAGAGCATTTTTAAAGCCTGTTTCATGAGTACCGCCGTCAGGAGTATGGATATTATTAGCAAATGAAAGTATAAGGTCATTATAAGTATCGTTATACTGCAAAGCTATCTCGGCAAAAGTATCGCCCTCCATGCCGTTGACATAGATAACTTCCTCAGAAAGTGGTGTAACGCCTCTTGTTTTGTGGATATGCTCCACAAACTGTCTTATACCGCCCTCATAATGGAGAGTTTCGCCCACTGGCTCGCTTTCATTTCTCTTATCAGTGAATATTATCTTTATGCCAGCATTAAGAAATGCCTGTTCTCTAAGTCTTTTAAGCAGTGTTTCATAGTCAAACACTGTTGTTTCCTGAAAAATCTCAGGGTCAGGCTTAAAGAGAACGGAAGTACCTGTTTTATCAGTATCGCCGATTATTTTCAGCGGCTCTGAATAATTACCTCTGTCAAACCTCTGAAAATGAATATGTTTTCCGTCATAAACTGTAAGCTCAAGATATTCTGAGAGGGCGTTTACTACAGACGCACCAACGCCGTGAAGTCCGCCTGCTACCTTATATCCGCCGCCGCCGAACTTTCCGCCTGCGTGGAGAATGGTATAAACTACCGTTGCAGCAGATATTTTCTCCTTTGGGTGTATACCTGTAGGGATACCACGTCCGTTGTCGGTAACTCTGATAATGTCCCCGGGAAGTATCTCTACTTCTATCTCAGTGCAATATCCTGCCAATGCCTCATCGATAGCGTTGTCAACTATCTCGTAGACAAGGTGGTGAAGTCCCTTAGGACCTGTTGATCCGATATACATACCAGGTCTTTTTCTTACCGCTTCAAGACCCTCCAGCACCTGTATCTGATTTTCATTATAATCATTTTGCTTATCCACCATGGATATTTCCTCGGTGTTCTGGATCTCGATCTCGTTGTTATTTTCCAAAAAATAACCCCCTCATCACTTGGTTTTTTTATCTTATCATCTTATTTCTTTGATTCATCATTCAGGCATTCTTTTGCTTCTTTTCAAAAGTGTGGCACAGCTCATCTGACTTATATACACAGTTTCCGTAAAGTCTTTATCAAGGCACACCACAAAGCTTTTAGGCATTTCATATGTGCAGTTCACAACACGTCTGTTTTTTGCCGCAAAATTAAGAAATTCCTTTGTGTTGGCAGAAACAGAGGTGTTCTCTATATCGAAGATCCCTATGATATCTTTAGTATTGACTAAATAGTTATTTCCTAAATGCAGAAACATCACTTATTCTCCTGAACTATCATTCCGTTTTCTATATTGAATATCTTTCCATGGCTTTTCTCGTCAAAAGGGATATTCCTGTCACAGCAGGTTATAAAGACCTGCATATCGTGTATTTTCGAGATAACGAACTTCTGCCTTGATAGATCAAGCTCGCTCAAAACATCATCGAGAAGTATACACGGGCTGTCGTCTATCTCCTCGGCAAGTATATAAGCCTGCGAAAGCTTCAAAATAAGAGCAAGAGAGCGGTGCTGTCCCTGAGAAGCGAACTGTCTAACTGCCAGTCCGTTTATTTTTCCCGAAAGATCGTCTCTGTGAACGCCTTTCTGTGTAAATCCTGCTCTTATATCGTCATCAAGATTATTTTGCAGACAGCTTAGATACTCTTCAGCCATTTCTCCTGCATAATCTTTTCTGCCCTCCAGATTTGAATACACAGTGGAATAATATCCAAGCTCCAATCTTTCTCTGCCCTCTGATATATCCTCATAAAGCTTTTTTGCGAATATATCGAGCTTTTTGGTATAATTATATCTTAAAAGCGAGATATAAGCCCCAAGCTGAGCAAGCTGGATATCCCACACTTCAAGCTCTTCTCTTTTTGATCTGCCGTAACAGATATTTTTTAACAATATATTTCTCTGCTCTATAAGATCATCATATTTTGAGATAACAGAGCTGTAGGAATTTTTTATCTGTGACACTGAAAGGTCAAGAAACTGCCGTCTGTTTTCGGGAGAGCCTTTTGAAAGCTCCAGATCCTCAGGAGTAAAAATAACACAATCAAGGCTTCCGAAAAGCTTTGAGGGAGTTTTCAGCTTTACGCCGTTCAAGGTGACGTTTTTTTCTCTCACATTAGGTCTTGCCATTGCAAAATGTATATCCTGACTGCGAAAGCTGTTTTTAAATGAAATGTCGATATTCATGAACTGTCCGTTTATATCTATCATTTCTCTGTCTTTTGTGTTGCGAAAAGACCTCACTCCGCTGCAAAGCCATATAGCTTCTATAAGATTTGTTTTGCCCTGAGCATTCTTTCCGCAGAAAATATTCATTTTCTCATGAGGATATATCTCGACTTTTTTGAGATTTTTAAATCCGTCTGCGGAAATTTTGGTTATCACCATTTTATTTTACCACTATCTCTGTAGCTATCTCGTCTATCTGCACCTTATCCCCGGGGCGGATCTTCTTTCCCCTCATTGTGCAGACCTCACCATTTACTTTGATTCTCTCCTCAAGGATTATCTCCTTGCCAATACCGCCTGTTTCCACAACGCCTGCATATTTAAGCAGAGAATCGAGCTTTATAAACTCTGATTTTATATTTACATCTATCTGTTGATATTTCATATTATTATTCCTTTGCTAGTCTTACAGGGAGAACGAGGTAAGTATAAGCGTCGCCCTCACACGGAACTATCTTCATAGGCAGCAGACTTCCGCTCATCTGCAATTTGACCTTATCTTCCTTTATGACCTTCAGAGGGTCAAGAAGATATTTGCACTTGAAGCCTATCTCGATAACAGGACCTGCTATATCAGCCTTTATCTCGTCTGTTATCTTTCCAACGCTTGTTGAGCAGTTTATTTTTATAGAATTATTTTCAAAATAGCATCTTGCAGGTGACGGTGTTCTGTCACTTATAAGTATCAAACTTCTTTCAAGAGCGGCAATAAGCTCTTTCCTGTCAACAATGACCTCAGTTGTGCAAGTGGTTGGTATAGCTGACTTATAAGGGTGGAACTCGCCCTCGATAAGTCTTGAATAAACAAGATAGCCGTTTAATTCAAACACAACATGATTTTTTGAGAGATAAACGGAGGCTGTTTCTTCGTCATTATCTCCCAGAAGTGCTGCTATCTCAGAGAGAGTTTTTGCAGGCACGACGAATTTAAGACTTCCGTCATACTTTATAGGCTCATATCTCACAGCAAGTCTATATCCGTCAAGGGCAACAAGAGTAAGAGTACCGTTTTCAATCTCAAAAAGCTCTCCCTTAAGAACAGGCTTAAGGTCTGTAACAGCCACGGCAAACTTTGTCTGATTTATCATATCCTTAAGAACAGGCTGAGAGATAGTTATCTTGTTTTCTTCCTCTTTCTTAGGAAGTGCAGGATATTCCTCTGCTGATGTTGCAGGGATATTGAATGTGGTAACTCCTCCTGAGATCGTTACCTGAAAATTTTCAGAAACCTCTATCAGGATCTCTTCAGAAGGCATTTTCCTTATCATTTCTGAAAATAACCTTGCATTGAGTATAAATTCTCCCGAATCGTCGCTCTTTACCGGAATAACAGTTTTTATACCTATCTCAAGGTCATAGCCGGTAAGCTCCAGCATTGAGTTTTCAAGCTTGAATTTTATTCCCTCAAGAGATTTAAGTGCAGCACGTTCTGACACTGCTTTTGAAACATTTGTTACTGCTCCGCAAAGTGAAGCATTATTACACAGAATTTTCATAGCAATTTCCTTTCTAAAAAATTACATTTATCTGACTTTTGTTTTTTCAACATATGAATTTCTCAAATTTATATTTTTTTGCTCTGATAATATATAAATAAATCAATATTAAATTAGTATTAGTAGTAGAGTGTGTTGAAATGGTTGAAAAGTCATTCAAAGCCTTTTGCAGACTTGTTTTGCTTTTCAAGTTTATTTTAACATCACTTCAACTGTGTTTTCAAAAACTTTTTTTGTGTTTGAAAAGTTGAAAAAATGTTTGTTGAATGTTTATTATTATCGCAAAAAATGTTGAAACCTGAAAATCGGTGTTTGATTTTATAACACCATTGTTTAAACTTCATTGTGCAAAGTTTTGAAAAACATTCCGCAAAGCTTTATATATCCAAGTCCGGATATTCAACAAAATTGTTGAAAACTATGTTGAAAATGTTGAAATAGTCCGTTTAATTGTCCTTGAGGTTTTTGATTATGTCGTCAACGGTATCTTTTAGCTGTTTATTCTCTTTAAGATTTTTAACAACGTCCTGATAGTGTATGGTCATAGTTGAATGGTTTTTGTTAAGCTCATTTCCTATCTGTATAAAGGTCATGCCCTTTACGTCCTTGAAGAGATAGATTGCTATTTTTCTTGCAAGGGATACGTTTGCACGTCTGTTTGTTGACTTTATGTCGTCAGCAGTAACGTCAAATGCCGCCGCTACCTCCTGAAGTATCCTGTCAACCGTTATCTCAGCAGGGTGATTTTCAATGATTATTTCCTTGATTATCCTCTGAGCCATAGATATGGACGGGCTTTCATTTGTATAAATGGTAAGAGCCTTTATTTTGTTTACAGTTCCCTCAAGCTGACGTATGTTTGTCTTTATCTTCTCTGCTATTATCCTTACGACATTATCAGAAAGCTGTAAGTCCAGCATATCAGCCTTTTTCTTTACGATAGCCATTCTTGTTTCAAAATCAGGCGGTGTAACGTCTACCTGTACGCCAAGTGAAAATCTTGTAAGTATCCTGTTTTGAAGCTTCGATATCTTTGACGGTGCAATATCCGATGTGAGAACTATCTGCTTGCCCGCATTGTAAAGATCGTTGAAGGTATGGAAAAATTCCTCCTGCATACGCTCCTTGCCTGCAATGGTCTGTATATCGTCTACCATAAGATAGTCGGCATTTCTGTATTTATCATGAAATTTATTAGTTTCCTTTGACTCGATAGCTTTAACGAGCTGGTTTATAAAGGATTCACCTGTGGTGTAAATAATTTTCAGCTCAGGGTGATTTTTCTTTACCTCATGCTCGATAGCTTTCATAAGGTGAGTTTTTCCAAGTCCCGAATCACCGTATATGATGAGAGGGTTGAATATAGTATTTGTGTTAGACGGCGTTTTCTGATCTTCGTCATACTTATGTGCGACAGCCGTACTGAAAGCATAGGCAAGATCATTCGATTTACCTTTGATAAAGTTATCAAAGGTAAGATTGTTGTTTTCTTCATCAGAAAAGTCAGCCACCTTGACTTCTATATCCTTTTCCTCAGTTTCATTAACTTCTTCTTTGTCTTTAACAAGTATTTTTATATCTACCTCAAAGCCCAAAGTATTGAGAAAAGCTTCTTTTAAAAGATTCTCATAGGCGTTCATAGTGATATCTCTTGAAAAATCAGAATCAGTGAGCAAATAAGCCACATTGTTTTCAAGCTTCATCGGTTCAAGTATCTTTATCCATTTGTTATATCCCGGCTCGCTGATACTTTTGCAGTTTCGGCAATATTTCAGGACCTCCTGAAATACGTCATTAAAGGAATCCATTGTTTCTCCATAACCTCCTAGAAAATAGCTCTGCCTGTGCGGTGTTTCCGCTGTCCGCCGTGACCCCTGTCAAACAGACGGCAGGTCAGAGTTTTAAAAAAATATAAACAGGCATAATTAATCAATTCTATACTATTATAGCACACTTGACTTAAAATTTCAAGTCCTATATATTATATATAAGGAAAGAAATAAGAATAAAAAGTATGTTTTTCAAAGATAAGAAAAAACACTTAATACAGATAAAATTTATATTTGGCACACAATATATTGTATGCTCATAAAAAATGAGGACGTAAGCGGCAGGTTTTTCGGACAGTAAGCCCCTCAAAGCAAAGAAAAATAATATCAAAAAAAATATAAAAATATTATGAACAGGCTTGACAAATGGTGTGTGAATGAGCTATAATATTAAATTACAAGGGCTTTTTTCATAGCGATATTGTAATTTGCTGTGACCCTATAAGTTTAAACATCTCCGAGGACGTTTTTTTGTATAAAATGACGGAGTGTTGAAAGCGGAAGGAGGAGAATTCGATGAAAAGAACATATCAGCCTAAAAAGCTTCAGAGAAAGAAAGTTCACGGCTTCATGAAGAGAATGTCTACTGCTAACGGCAGAAAGGTACTCGCAAGAAGAAGAGCAAAGGGCAGAGCTAGACTCAGCTACTAAGAGATACAGGCAGTTTCTGATGATAAGTCTGACAGGCATTATTCAGGCGGTTGGTTACGCCTGAATCGATGTCCCTAGGCAGTTGTATTTAAGCGTCGTTGGACGCTGCCTCAGATGACCTATATACCATTCATTGATTTGCATGGTATTGGGTCTTTATCTTTTTTTGGCAAAATTGCCGTGATAAGGCGAAAAGAGTAAAAACAGTACACAATGGGGAAATGAAGATGCTGTTCACAACGGTTTTAAAGGATAACAAGGCATTTTTAAGGTGCTATAAAAAGGGAAGATTTTGTGCAGACAGTTTTGTAGCAGCATATTTTTATCCCAATGGCAGCCCTTACAACAGGCTTGGCATAACGGCAGGCAAAAAGCAGGGCTGTGCGGTAACGAGAAACAGAATTAAGAGAATAGTAAGAGCCGCCTACAGACTTAACGAGGCGGAATTTCCGCTGGGCTATGATATAGTTTTTGTGGGAAGAAACGATATAGGGGAAAAGAAAACTCAGGATATTGAAAGATTTATAAAAAAAAGACTCATAAAAGAGATGAATAAGCCTGTTCCAAAGAATAACAGGTCAGGCAGGGCAAAGAGAAAGTAAAATGAGTAAACTGGCTCAGCTGCTGATAAGGTTTTATCAGCGATTTATAAGTCCTCTTTTCGGACCAAGGTGCAAGTATTATCCAAGCTGTTCAGCATATGCGCTGGAGGCATACAGAAAGCACGGCTTTTTCAAAGGCACGCTGCTCACTGTATGGAGATTGCTTAGATGCAATCCGTGGAGTCTGGGAGGGGTTGACTATGTTCCTGACAAGCTTACCACTGAGTATTTTAAAATCAGAAAAAAATAAGCCTGAGAGCTTAATCAGATATATAGGTTATCAATATGACAAATAATTGATCTGGAGGATATTAAATGGGTATTATTGCGACCCCTTTGGGCTGGATAATGAAGGGCTGCTATTTTGTATGCAAGAACTACGGAATAGCACTGCTGCTTTTCACTATCCTTACAAGACTTATAGTATTTCCGCTTAACGTCAAGCAGCAGAAGAGCATGGCAAGAATGACCATGCTTCAGCCTGAGCTTGAAAAGATAAAGAAGAAATACGCTAAAAATCAGCAGAAGATGCAGGAAGAGCAGATGAACCTTTACGCCAAGGCAGGCGTAAACCCTATGGCAAGCTGTTTGCCAATGGTCATCACAATGGTCATTCTGTTTGCTCTTATCCCTGTTATTTACGGACCTCTTACCTACGTTTCAAACGCAGATAAAGAGGAGCTTACAGACTCAAATAACATGATATCAAATCTTTATGTTGTCAGTGCTGAGGTAAAAAGCAAGGATACTACTATAGAAAAGCTTATTGAAAAGTTTGAGAAAGACGGTGCTACTGAGGACGAAGCTTATGATAAGCTTGAAAAGCTTTTTACAGACAAGGACAAGTATCCAAAGTCTGCAAAGGCACTTTCTAATGACAACAAGATATCGAACGTTATGGATGCTATTAAGGCTCATAATGATATAGATACTTTTATTCTTAACGAGAATTACTTCTCCACAAACCTCATTCAGTCAAGACCTGAGCTTATGACTTTCGTTTTCACTGAAAAAGAGGGCGGACAGTATGCAGATGTGCTTCCAACAAGCGTAAAGGCTGCGGCTGAAGATTTCAACTACAGCATTTTCGGACTTTTCCTTGGAAAGATACCAACAATGAAGGATCTTTCCTGCATTATCCCTATTGTATCAGCACTTTTGCAGCTTATAGTGACATTCGTTTCACAGCATTTTGCAAAGAAAAACAATCCTGACGCTGCTAATATGGGCGGAATGGGAATGAAGATAATGCTTTATGGTATGCCTATCTTCTCACTGTGGATCGGTTTCAGCTATCCGGCAGGTCTTGGTCTTTACTGGTGCTATTCTTCACTGTTTGCACTTGGACAGACTATCGTACTCAATAAGATCTACACACCTGAACACGTTGCAGAGCTTGTTCAGAAGGATATAGCAAAGCAGAAAAAGAAGGGCAAGCCTACTCTTATGGAGAAAATGGCTGAGGCTCAGATGATACAGGCTGGTAAGGATCCTGCTGAGATCAGAAAGTCACTTTCTGACGATGAGGATTACGATGAGCCTAAGAAGAAAACAAAGACGGAGCTTAAAGACGAGCAGAGAAGACGTCTTAACGAAGCCAGAAAGAGAATGGCTGAGAAATATGGCGACGAATATGACGATTCACAGGATTGACCTGTTGTTGACTAAACTTTTTTAGCGAGAGGAGCAGAAAAAAATGAAACAGATCTTTACAGCCGCAACTATAGACGAAGCAAAGAACAAGGCGGCAGTTGAATTTGGAACAGAAGTAGAAAAGATCACTTTCACAGTTCTTGAAGAGCCTAAAAAGGGCTTTTTCGGAAAGATCAAGGGTGAGGCAAAGGTAGAAGCTGAATATGAGCCTGAAACAAAGGTAGAAACTGTAACTGAAAAAACAGAGGCTGTTGAAGAAAAGGCAGAAGTTCAGGAAGAAGTCAAGGCAGAGGCAGAGTGGAGCGACACTTTGCAGAAAAAGGCTGACTGTGCAAAGGAATATATACTCAATGTTATAAAGGCAATGGGCATAGAAAACACAGAGATCGAGGTAACAAAGCTTGAAAATGGCGCACTTTTTGAGATAAAGAGCGAAGAGTTTGAGAAGCTTATCGGCAAGAAGGGCGATATCCTCGATTCACTTCAGTATCTTGCATCACTTGTATGCAACAGGATAGACAGAGAATATTTCAGAATATCCACAGATTGCAATGGTTTCAGGGCAAGAAGAAAGACCCAGCTTGAAGAGCTTGCAAGAAAAATAGCAAACAACGTAAAGAGAAGCGGTCGTTCATCAGCTCTTGAGCCAATGAATCCATATGAGAGAAGAATCATTCACGCTGCTGTATCAGAGATCGAGGGTGTAACATCTCAGTCAAAGGGTGAAGAGCCATGGAGAAAGGTAATAATCAGCTCTACAACACCTAGAAAGTATGACAACAGAGGCGGCTACAAGAAGAACGGCGGCAGAAGAAGAAACAATAACAATCGCCGCTCAAAGGGTTTTGACATCACAACAAGCTTTGAAAAGGACTACAAAAAGCCAAAGCCAGAGGACACAATGAAGGATTCAGGTCTTTACTCAAAGATAGAGTTCTAAATTAAAAATGACAATAAGAAAACACGCTGAACAAAAATTCAGCGTGTTTTTTTGTGCATATATTCGTATTATAATTTTTTCTTTTTCATTTGACCCTTGTTGCGTGGATATTTTTCAGGCGTTTCACTGACTTTTCTTATGAGGATAAGCGTTCTGCCGTCACCTGTAGGAAGCTCATAATCAAAGGTTTCCTCCACTTTTCCCCCAAGTATTTTAATTGCATTCTTCGCTTCTTTCAGCTCGTCATTTCCTCCTGAGCCTTTCAATGCGACGAAATATCCTCCGACTTTTACAAAAGGCAGACAATACTCGCATAGGTCGCCAAGGTTTGCCACTGCTCTTGCTGTGGCGATATCATACTGTTCACGGCACTCCATGCTTCTGCCAAGCTCCTCTGCTCTGCCATGTATACAAGTTGCGCCAAGGTCGAGGCTGTCAGAAAGCTGAGCAAGAAAATTTATCCTCTTATTAAGACTGTCAAGAAGTGTAAGCTTTATATCGTCACGGACTATCTTCAGCGGACAGGACGGAAATCCTGCCCCTGTGCCGACATCTATTACCGTTGCATTTTCTTTTACCTCGAAAAGTGTGAAAGGATAAACGCTGTCAAAAAAATGCTTTATTGAAATTCCCTCAGGGTCAGTGATAGCAGTAAGATTTATTTTCTCGTTCCATTCACAAAGCAGATCTGCATAAGCTTCAAAGCGTGAATAATCACTGTCAGATATTGTTATATCATAATTATCAAAAAGCTTTATAAAATCGTCCTTAGAAATAAGCTTTGACATACTATTCCTCCCTATGGTCATTCTTTGATGAGAGCCATACCAAAAGCACACCCACGTCCGCAGGGTTTACTCCGCTGATTCTGCTTGCCTGACCAACTGATACAGGCTTTATCTTATTGAGCTTTTCAACTGCTTCAAGTCTAAGACTTTTTATATCATTATAGTCGATGTCAGCAGGCAAAGCCTTTTTCTCCAGCTTTCGCATAGCCTCCACCTGTTCAAGCTGTATCTTTATATAGCCGTCATATTTTATCTGCAACTCTACCTGCTCTTTTACTTCTGCTGAAAGCTCAGGTCTTTCGCTGTCAAATGGAGCAAGACCGTCATAAGAAACTTGTGGTCTGCGGATAAGCTGAGCAAGCTTTATGCCGTTGTTAAGAGGGTCAGTGCCTACAGATTCAAGATAGGCATTTATCTCAGGATTTGGCGCAATATTTATTTTTGAAACACGCTTTATCTCAGCGGCTATCTGTGCATTTTTGTCAAGCAAATGCTGATATCTTTCGTCTGAGATAAGCCCTATCTCATGACCTATAGGCGTAAGCCTTATGTCAGCGTTATCTTGTCTTAGCAAAAGTCTGTATTCGCTTCTTGATGTGAGCATTCTGTAAGGGTCTGAACAGCCCTTTGTAACAAGGTCATCAATAAGAGTGCCTATGTATGATGACGCTCTGTCAAGAATAAGCTGTTTTCTGCCGAGAATTTTCAGTGCGGCATTTATGCCTGCGATAAGACCTTGTGCGGCGGCTTCTTCATATCCCGAAGTGCCGTTGAACTGACCTGCGCCGTAAAGACCGTCAAAAGCCTTGAACTCCAGCGTAGCAGAAAGCTCTGTAGGGTCGCAGCAATCATATTCTATGGCATAGGCGTTTCGCATTATCTCAACGTGTTCAAGTCCTTTTATAGTGTGCAAAAATTGAAGCTGAACAAACTCAGGGAGTGATGATGACATACCTTGCAGATAATATTCGTCAGTGTCAAGACCCATTGGTTCGATAAAAAGCTGATGCCTTGGCTTATCTGAAAATCTCATTATTTTGTCCTCGATAGACGGACAGTATCTTGGACCAATAGCGTGTATCCTACCCGAATAGATAGGTGAAAGATGTATGTTATCTCTTATTACCTTGTGTGTTTCCTCATTTGTATAAGCCACATAGCATTTGACTTTATTTTCAAGCTTTTCATGATTATCAAAAGAAAATGGCGTTATATCATCATCACCGCATTGCACTTCAAGCTTGTCAAAATCTATTGAACGCTTGTGTACACGGGCAGGAGTGCCTGTTTTGAAACGTCTTATTGTCATGCCTGCCTTTTTAAGACATTCTGTCAGACTAAGTGCAGGCAAGGTTGCGTCAGGGCCGCTTGAATATGATACTGCACCCACATGGACAGTGCCGCCAAGGTAAGTTCCCGTTGAGATGACAACAGCCTTGCAATCATACTCAGTGCCAAGCTTTGTACGCACACCACGGACAGTTTTGCCGTCCTCCTCAAATAAAATATCAGTTATCTCAGCCTGCTTCAGATAAAGCCCGTCAGTATCTTCGATAGTCTTTTTCATAAGCTTATGATATTCAACACGGTCTATCTGTGCCCTCAGACTATGAACGGCAGGACCTTTTCCACGGTTGAGTATCCTGCTTTGCAGAAAAGTTTTATCCGCCGCCTTGCCCATTTCTCCGCCCAAAGCGTCTATCTCACGAACAAGATGTCCCTTTGCAGTTCCGCCTATAGAGGGGTTGCATGGCATATTGGCAACACCATCAAGTGTTATGGTAAAAAGTGCCGTCTTTAGTCCAAGGCGTGCCGCCGCCAAAGCCGCTTCACAGCCTGCGTGGCCTGCACCTACCACAATAATATCAAAATATTCCTTTTGCATAATAAAACCACCTGTCTGAAAATAAGACCGAATAAATTACTTTCCTACGCAGAATTTTGAAAATACCTCGTCTACCACCGCTTCTGTAGCCTTTTCGCCCGTCAGCTCCAAAAGCGCATTTGCACCATTGTCTATCATCACAGTAACAGCGTCCAAAGTTTCGCCCATATCAAGGCTTTCAAGAGCCATGGCAAGATATTTTCTTGCACGTTCTGCACAGGCTTTCTGACGCTCGTTTGCAAAAATAGTGCTGTCGGCGTCATATCCGCCAATGCCCAAAAGCTTCTCTGCGGATTTTTGCAGTTCTTCTCTGCCCTCGTCAAGCTTCGCAGATATCTCTATCACATAGTCTGAATATTTTTCAAGCTGAGACCTTTCAACAACATTTTCAAGGTCAGACTTGTTTAGAACAATGATAACTTTCTTTCCAAGCTTTTTAACATATTCAAGAAGCTCCAAGTCCTCCTCGTCAAGCTCCCTTGAAATGTCAAAAACTTCTATTATGAGCATAGCGTTTTCAAGCTTTTTCTTTGCGATATCAACGCCTATTTTTTCAACTTCATCATCAGTTTCATGTATTCCTGCGGTATCGGAAAGCTTCAAAATAAGCTCTCCAAGCTTTGCACTTTCTTCAATAACATCTCGTGTCGTGCCTGCCACATTTGTGACTATGGAGCGGTCATATCCCAACAGCATATTCATGAGCGTTGATTTTCCAACGTTCGGCTTGCCTGCGATAACAGTGTCAACACCGTTTTTCAGTATCATTCCGCTGTCATAGTCTGCTATTATTCTATCAAGTCCTGCCAAAGCGTTTTTAAGGCTCTCTCTGAGATTATCCTCAGATATCTCAGGCAAGTCCTCCTCTGGATAATCGACCCATGCCGCAAGCTCACCTAGTATTGTGACAAACTTTTTCGACATATCAGAAATAAGTCTGAAAAGCCTGCCCTCTTTTGTAAGATTTGCAGAATTAAGCGCATATTCTCCCTGAGCGGAGATAGTTTCCATTACGCCTTCAGCCTGAGTAAGTGAAAGCTTTCCGTTGAGAAAAGCCCTCTTTGTGAACTCACCCCTCTGAGCAAGCTCTGCACCCTGTTCAATGCAAAGTCTGAGAACTTTTTTTGTAACATATATTCCGCCATGGCATGATATCTCGCAGACGTTTTCACCGGTGTATGACTTAGGCGCACGGAAAACCGTCAGAACACCGTCATCAACTTCTCTGCCGTTTTTGTCAACTATTTTTCCGTATGCACAAGTATAGCCTGCCATGTTTTCAACACTTTTGCATGACAAAGGTTTAAAAACCTTTGCACCTATGCTTATGGCGTTTTCTCCGCTTATTCTTATGACTGATATACCGCCCTCAGCGAGTGGTGTCGAAACTGCACATATATCTTTCATTTTTACCTCTTTTTACTCCGACAGAGCCTTTCCCTGCCATGAATTTCTTCTTCCCATTTCCTTGTCTATCTCGTTCATAACGCAGAATTTTTTTAAACTCCACAAAGGTGCAACAAGGTCGTCCTTTGCACCGTCACCAGTCACACGCTGTATTACTATCTCCGCAGGCAGAAGCTCCAACTGGTCGCAGACGATATTGACATACTCATCCATATCCAAAGCCCGAAATTCTCCACGCTCATACATCTGCGCAAGCACAGTGCCTTTTAAAACGTGCAGAAGATGTATCTTAATGCTTTGTATATCAAGCTGACCGAGAGTTTTAGCCGTTTCAAGCATCATTTCCCTATCCTCACCGGGAAGCCCGTCGATGATATGCACGCACACATTCACATTGCGTTTTCTCAGCATTTCATAGCCTTTGAGAAAATCCGCAAATGTATGACAGCGGTTCATTTTCAAAGCCGTTTCGTCATGTATAGTCTGCAAGCCAAGCTCTACAGTAAGAAAAGTCTTTTCCGCAAGCTCGCCAAGGAGGTCGGCTTTTTTCTCGTCGATACAATCCGCCCTCGTTGCGATAGAAAGCCCTGCCGTATTTTCAAATGACAGGGCTGTATAAAACATTTTTCTCAGCGTTTCAACGTCAGCATAGGTGTTTGAGCCTGCCTGAAAATACGGTATGCACAGACCCTTGCTCCACTTCTTGCTCATTTTCTCCCTTATCTCTCTGTACTGAGTAAGGATATCCTCATGAGGGTCGCCTGCAAAATCTCCGCTCATTTTTGCCGAGCAGAACACACAGCCACCCACACCTTTTGTGCCGTCTCTGTTCGGACAGCCAAGGTCAATATTAAGCGGTATCTTGAAAACCTTAGTGCCGAACTTGTGCCTTAGATAATAATTGTAGGTATGATATCTTTTATTGTCATCAGAATAAGGAAAAGGGTTATCAAATCTGCTATTCATCTGACGGTCCCTCAGTTTGCTCGGTGGTAGGTTCTGTAGTTTCAGTCGGCCGAGTTGTGGTCTCAGTTGCCTTTGTTGTGGTCGTGGTAGTTGTAGGACCAGGCTGTACTATAGGCTCAGTTTCGGTGACAGTATAGTAAGGCTTGTCATTATTTGTGGTAGTGGAAGCCGTTGAAGTCGTTGTGGTGCTTTGGGTTTCCTCAGGTCTGTCAATAGCAGTGGTAGTTGTTGTTTTTTTCTTGTCCTCTTTTTTCTTTGTGGTAGTTACTTCGCCGTCCTGCGGTTTTGCAGTGGTGGTGATAACATTTTCGTCAGGATCGTCACTGTCATTATTAGTCGGCTGATCGAAACTGTTGTGGTTAGAATCAGTATTGTCAGGCGTTTCCTTTATAGGGTCAGTGACCTTATTGCCGATACCATAAACAAGAGAGATACGCTCCTCAACAGCTTTCATGGCGTCAGGAAAAGGTATACTATTATTATAAGAGTCCTCCAATGCCTGAGTGTAATCCCCTGAAAAGAAAGTCTTGAATGTTAAAGACAGATTGTTGTCCTCCACAATGTCGCTTCCTGAAACTGAAATAAAGAATATGCAGGCAAATAGCATTATGACTGCTATGGAAAGAAGATTTATAAAGCTGTAATGCTCCTCCAAATTCGTTTTGGCAAGCTCTTCAGCCGCTTCCTCCGCAGCCTCGCATTCCTCCGGTATCTCATATTCATCGTCACTGTGAACGATATTGAATCGTGTAGTTTTCTTATCCATTAGTATTTTCCTCTTTTTATGACGCATATTCTGCCGCAAGTGTTATAACGCTCACTGCAAAAACAAGCACTGTCATAATGGTCTTTGTTATCATAACTCTGCCATAAGCCGCCTGAGACTTCTGTGAAAGCTTTTTAAAAATCTTGCAGAAAGTCCTTTTTGCAGGTGGGCAGACAATAAAGAACGATATTACTATAAGGGTGATATTTTTCAGCACTGCACTTTTTACAGACACGCTCAAGGTGTATTTCACATTTACTCCTGCAAGTGCAAAGAGCCATTTTTTGTAGCCATAGAAGCTGTCAAAATAAAGTCCGCCAAAAATAACAAGTGCAGTGAGTACAAGATAGACATACTTCACAAGGTCAGGCAGCTTTGAAAGGGGTCTTTCAAGAAACAGCTTTTCAAGGATACAAAGAACTGCCGCACAAAGTCCGACGATAATGAAATTCACCTTTGCCTGATACCATATAGAAAGTGCCAGACCGCAAAGTATATAGCACACAAAAGTAAATACCTTGTTCATGTTTTTTTTGCAGCAGAAAGCCTCGCTGAAAAAGTCAACAACAGTTGTGTTGAAGCTTTTTATCATACCGGTGAAAAGTCCGTCTGCTTCGATATCGGTGTAGTTGTCAGGATAAACAAAGCCGTTTGTAAGACCAAGACCCTTTGCCATATCCGAAAGTCCTGTGAAAAGGAAATAATACTGAGCCAAGAATGACAGCATACCAAGCCAACAACCAAGGGTAGTTATCTCTTTGCCGTTAAGTCCTGCAAGCTTTATCTGTTCAAAAACGCCTGCAAGAAGCACCACCTTGCCAAAACCAAAAACTATCTTATTAAGTCCCTGGTTGAGCTTTGCTCCTGTGATCTCACGATGCCTTATCTGTGGCTCAATATCACCGTATCTCACAAGAGGTCCCACAAGCATGAAATGCAGTGACACCATATAAGTCAAAAGGCAGAAAATGTTTTTTTCTGCTTTGCAGTTGCCCTTGAAAACGTCATAGACATAAGAAATTCCTCTGAGCATATAATAACCCATACCAAGTGGAAGTATGGCGGCGTCAAAACTTAGCTTTTTTACCTTATTATAAAGGATATTCTGACCGAATATCAGCATAAGAGATACGTTCATTATAATATCCAGCACTAAAAATATCCCGCAAAGGGCTTTGTTCTCACGGTTTTTTGAAATAATAAGACCAAATATCCAATCGAGGATAACTGACAGGAAAATAAGACAGAACACAAAAGGTCTGCCCCAACTGAAAAACAGCAGGGAACAAACTATCAGAATGAGGTTTTTATATTCTGCGCTTCTGTCGAAAAGCGAAATAATGGTCATTATCGGGAACATTCCCAGTATAAATATAAGATCGGAATAAACCAAAATAAATTGCTCCTTAATATTTCTATATGTTAAAATGTTTTTATATTTTTTTGTTTATGATTTATACCTATAATTTTATCACAATTCACTAAATATAGCAAGCAAAATTATAAAGAAAATCTAAATTTTTCAGTTTTCTTCAAAAAGTATTTGCAATTAATAAAAACTGTGGTATAATTATAGTAAATAAATGTGCAATTCTACTTGGGGAAGGAGTGGCAGAGTTGGCTTCAATTTTAGTTACAGGAGCAAGCGGAATGATAGGCTTGTACCTTACATCCAGCTTACTGCACAAAAAGCATCGTGTATTCGGTATAGATACACGCAAAAATGAGTTTATTGGAACTGATCCAAACTATACTTTTATCCAGTGTGATATTACAGATAAGGACGCGATTACAAATGTAATCGATAGCAACAAGATCGACGTTGTCGTACATCTGGCAAATTCTGTAGATAACGATATAGATCCATATGTAACAGACGCTGAGATGAAAAAGAGCAAGATATGTGATAAGTTCATATATGCGGCTGCAAACAAGGCTGAGGTAAGGAGCTTTATCCTGCTCAGCACAACAGCAATATATGGTGTACAGAAAGGCAGAGAACCAATAAGGGAAACTGCTCCTGAAAAGGGAAATTCAAACTATGCAGATCTTAAGATGACATCTGAGAAGATAATGCAGAAGGAATTTAAAAAGTCTGAAACTATACCTGTTATTGCCAGGGTAGCTCCTATTTATGACGCTGAGTATACACAAAATCTGAGAGACAGAGTATTTGATGCAAAGGAAAATGTTGCATACATATTCAATGATGGAGAATACGGCTTTTCATTCTGTTGTGTATTTAATCTTATCGACTTTATAAATGGTATTATCAATGTACCGTCAGGAAGATATGAGGGAATCTACAATCTTGCTGATTCAAGGCTGATAACGGCAAAAGAGATAATTGATTATGAAAAGGAACATCACCGCATAGGTGCAGTTATCCAGAAATCACCTGGAATGGGACTAAGCATCAACAAAGGTAAGATGAAAACTGATTATCGCTATTTTGACCCATCTATCACATTCAACAACTGGAACATAGATAACACAAGGGCAAAGAGAATAGCACCTTTCAGATGGACACTTTCAAACACAAAATAAACTCACAAAGGCAGTCCTAGGACTGCCTTTTTTGTATTGTTCCATGTGGAACATTTGATAAAACAGGAGAGCTAAGATATAATGGAAAGCAATAGGTTAGTTAAAATATTATGTGTTGTCTGTGCGGCAGGCTGTTGTCTTTCCTCTTGCGGAAGCACAGGGGAAGAAAAGCCCAAAAAGCTTTCAAGCGTCAGCACAGGAGTCACCACAACTGTGACCACAAATAAAAAGTCTGCTGAAACTATCACAGGTTCAGTGACTACTATACAAACAGCAGCGACTTGTACAAAGATAGTTTTTGATGGCGGCTATACCCTTTTTGCAAATGTGCAGGGTGGATATACTCTTATAAACAGTTCAAATGAGATAGTGAACTCTTTTGAGATAACTGATGATAACGGTGATAAGCTTGTACTGACCTGTGACGGAAATACTGTCACTGTCACTAAGAACGGAAAAAAGGTCAACTCGTTCAGTTATAAAGGCACAAGGATAATAATATCAGCCAACGAGGTCTACTATGCAAACACAAAGGTGACATATGTTGATGAAAGCTTCAGCAGCTTTAACGTAACTGACAAGGTGACTATAAGGTGTATCGCAGAGAACAAGTTTGAAATTGTAAAAGACGGCAAGACAGTAAAGAAAGCTACTGTAAAAGATGTGAACGGCTCAAAGTATGTGCTTGAAGCCATGGATAAGGGCATGGAGATAACAAACACTGATAATGAGCTTATGGAATCCATAGTGGTAGGCAATAACTACATAAGCGTGTCAGGGGATAAGGTCATCATAAACGGAAAGACCATGCGACCACCTCACAGTGCAGATATAAAAGCTGTGACTACAACTGTTACTACAACAACGACAACGGCTACTACTACCACAACGACTTCAAAGAAAACTGAAAAGAAAACGCAAACGCAAACTGAAACTGTTACCGAGCCTATGCAGGAAGAACAGCCCTCTGCTCCTCAGCCTGCCGAACCTACTGAACCTGATTCAAGCACGAATGTGTCAAATAGAAATCTTTCTGCTGAAACATCTGAAATGCTTGGCTATGTAAATGAGGTCAGAAAACAGTATGGTTTAAGAGAGCTTGAGGGTCTTGAGCTTCTCGACTCTGCGGCAGATGTGCGAGCAAACGAACTTCTGGAAAATTATTCTCATGACAGACCTGACGGCAATTCATACATCACAGCTATAGAAGAAACTGACCTTCCTGAATGGCGTGCGGCGGCTGAAAATATCGCATATGGTATGAACAGCATGACCACAGTAAAAGAAGCTTTCGACGCATGGATGAACTCACCGCCTCATAGAGAAAATATCCTCAACCCTGATGTGCGTTACATGGCGTGCGCAAAAGCCACAAAATCAGAAAACGGGGAATACACCTATTGGGAACAGCTTTTTTACAGCGATATATAAAAAATTTGGACAGACTTTCAGAGCCTGTCCAATTTTTTGTTCCATGTGGAACATTTTATTCTGCCTGCTTTTCCGATGGTATCTTTATAATATATTCGATATAATCCTCATGGTCGATACGTTTTGCGTCAGCGTTCACTCCTGCCATTCTCATAACATCTATCGCCTTATTGACACTGTTGAAAAATAATCTAACATCTTTTAACATAGCCGCTCTTTTGTGATAGCTTGCACGTTTTTCATCATCTTTCAGAAGCTTGGCAATATATTTTTCCAATGTGTCAACTGTCCAACCACTTTCAGCTGCTTTGTTCAACACAGCAAGCCTGCGGTCATTATCTGTTATCTTTAGCAAAGCCCTTGCGTGACGTTCTGACATATTGTAATCGAGAATAATTTTGCGTTCCTCAGCGCTAAGTTTCAGAATACGAAGCTTGTTTGCAACTGTGGATTGAGCAAGTCCCAGACGAATAGCCGCAGATTCCTGAGTCATGCCATATTTTGTGATGAGCTGAGAGATCGCTTCGGCTTCTTCAAAGAAGTTCAGGTCACAACGTTGGATATTCTCTATTAGTGCAATGACTTGCGAACGTTCCTCTGTTGCATTGATAAGTATACACGGCACTGACCTTAATCCTGCAAGCTTTGCCGCACGCAAACGCCGTTCGCCTGACACAAGCTCAAAAGTGCCTTTTACACGCCGCACTGTGAGAGGTTGTATGATCCCGTCCTGAGAAATGCTTTTTGCAAGGCTTGTTAGTTCGGCAGGTGAGAAATATCGCCTTGGCTGAACAGGGTTCGGCCTTATCTCTCCTATGGAAATGTCGATTATTTTGCCTAACGTCTGATAGGGTGAAGCCCTTTGTGATTCGTCAATTTCTTCGCTGAAAGCTTTTGTTAATGTTTTTGGGAAAATGCTCATTTTTTATACCTCCGTTTCGTTTTAAAATAATCATAACACTTCACAATCCTCAATGCTATATTATATTCAGAAAACTTTTCTGCTCTTTATGACCTTGATTTTGATATTGATACTTTATTCTTTGTATTATTTTCTAAATTGTCATGGGCTTTGTCGGATAAAGTAAAAATCTGATTTGTTCCATGTGGAACATTTTCAAGAAAATTTGTAAAAGGGTCTTTTCAAAAGTGAAAAATTGTAGTATAATAAATATGATATAATTCTACTAAGAAAAGAGGTCAAGAATATGGGGAAAATAATTGCCGTTTCAAATCAGAAAGGCGGCGTTGGAAAATCTACTACTGTTGTAAATCTTGCAGCGGTTTTTGGACTAAAGGGCAAAAAAGTCCTGATCGTTGACTTTGACCCACAGGGCAATACTACCACAAGCTTTGGTATAAAGAAAAAAAGTATCAGAAATACAGTGTTTGATGTAATATTTGAAGAATGTTCGATATTTGAAGCTGTCGTGCCAACTTCCTGCCGTGGAGTTTCAGTTGTGCCGACAACTCAGGATCTTTCAGGTGCATCTGTTTCACTTGTGAATGAAAAGGACAGAGCAATGAAGCTTCGCAACGCTCTCATACCTGCAAAAGAATTTTATGACTACATATTTATAGATTGTCCCCCAACTCTCGATATGCTCACAATAAATGCACTTGCGGCGGCTGATTCTGTACTTATCCCTCTCCAATGCGAGTTTCTTTCTTTGGAGGGTCTTGTTGAGCTTCACAATACTATCAACAGAGTAAAAGTTTCTTTCAATCCTGACCTTGATATTGAGGGCATTTTGTTTACAATGTGCGTTGAAAGATACAAGATAACAGGTCAGATAATAAGCGAGGTCAAAAAGCATTTTGCAAAGGAAGTCTTTGAAACTACCATACCGAGAAACGTTGCCTTGTCGGAAGCCCCAAGCTTTGGTGAGCCGGCTATTTATTATGATAAGAAGGCAAAAGGCTCAAAGGCATATGAAAATCTTGCAAAAGAAATAGCTAAAAGAGAAAAGAAAAAAGCGGCAAAGAATAAAGAAAAATAATGTTCCACATGGAACATTGTATCTTATAATGTGAAAGGAAAATACAATGGCTAAAAAAAGCAAAATGGACAGAGGCTTGGATAGCCTGTTCTTTGATAATTCTATAGATGAGATCGCACGATCTGATAGTGAATCGGTAAAAAATGATGATGGCGAAAATGGCATTTCCACAGTAAGGATATCTCTTATTGAGCCTGACAAAAATCAGCCGCGTTCTGAGTTCGACGAGGACGCTCTTAATGAGCTTGCGGAAAATATCAGACAGCATGGTGTTTTGCAGCCTATACTTGTAAGACCTCTTGACAATGGTGGATATAAGATAGTTGCAGGCGAGCGCAGGTGGCGTGCTGCACGTCTGGCTGGACTTGATGAGATACCTGTTTATATAAAAGATCTTACAGATTTTGAAGCCGCTGAGATATCCCTTATTGAAAATATCCAGCGTAAAGACCTTACACCTCTTGAGGAGGCTGCCGCTTATCAGACTCTTATGGAAACCTATGGTCTTACTCAGCAGCAGGTGGCAGAAGCTGTTGGACGTTCACGTTCCGCTGTGGCAAACTCTATCAGACTTCTTTCCCTTAGTGAAAATGTGCAGGAAATGCTCCGTGACAAAAAGCTCACCGAGGGTCACGCAAAGGTGCTTGCAGGCGTTGCGGATAAGGATACTCAGGAGAAACTTGCCACAAAGTGTATAGAAAATGGCTGGACGGTAAGAGAGCTTGAAAAAGCTATCGCCACTTTGGAAACAAATAAAAAAGCTGAGAAGAAAATAAAGCGTACTATCACAAATCCTATGTATACTGAGTTTGAGATAAGAGTAAATCAGGCTACCGATAAGCTTCGTGTAAGTTTAAGCCAGGATAAAAAAGGCGGCTCAAAGCTTGATGTAAAATTCAGCTCTGATGTTGATGTGGATAAGATACTCAATGCCCTCGCCGAACTTCTTATGAACTGCTAGTTTTATAATTTAAATATATGAAAAATGTCTGTTTCGGCAGGCATTTTTTTATCTCCGTAATACAGCACGCCTGAAATATGAGGAAGTCATAACTAACCGAAAATAGGGGGTTTACAGCGTATAAATCAAGAAAAAATGTGGTAAAAGGTCTTTACAAATTGAAAAATAAGTGGTATACTATAAGAGTTAAAACAGATGTATCCTGAGAAAGTTTGTTACAGCTTACTTTTGAAGAAAATATCTGCTGTCCTTAAACAGACGTGCTTGAAAAAGTACGCTAAAAAGGAAATTTGAGTTTTGAGCTTTTGCTTGAAATATCGAGAAAGGAATGATTCTAAAATGGCAAGAAAAATGAAAACCATGGACGGAAACAACGCTGCTGCTTGGGCGTCATACCCATTTACAGAAGTTGCTGCTATCTATCCAATCACACCATCATCTGTTATGGCAGAAGTAACAGACCAGTGGGCTGCCAAGGGTAAGGTAAACCTGTTTGGCACTCCTGTAAAGCTTGCAGAAATGCAGTCTGAGGCAGGTGCTTCAGGTACAGTACACGGCTCACTTGCAGCCGGTGCGCTCACAACAACATATACAGCATCACAGGGACTTCTTCTTATGATCCCTAACCTGTATAAGATCGCAGGTGAGCTTCTCCCTTGCGTTATCCATGTATCTGCAAGATGTGTAGCTTCACACGCACTTAATATTTTCGGCGACCATTCTGACATCTATGCTTGCCGTCAGACAGGTTTTGCTATGCTTTGTTCTTCAAATGTACAGGAGGTAATGGACCTGGGTACAGTTGCTCACCTCTCAACTATCGAGGGCAGAGTACCATTCATCCACTTCTTTGACGGATTCAGAACATCTCACGAAATTCAGAAGATCGAGACATGGGATATGGAAGACGTAAGAGATATGGTTGACTTCGAGAAGGTGGAGGAGTTTAGAAAGAGAGCTCTTAACCCTGAGCATCCTGTACTTAGAGGTACAGCTCAAAACCCTGATATCTTCTTCCAGGCAAGAGAAGCTTGTAACCCATACTATGACGCTATCCCTGGCATCGTAGAGGATTACATGAATAAGGTAAACGAAAAGATCGGCACAAACTACAAGCTGTTCAACTACTACGGCGCACCAGACGCTACACACGTTATCGTAGCTATGGGTTCTGTTTGTGACACTATCGAAGAAACAATTGATTACCTCAACGAGAAGGAAGGCACAAAGCTCGGTCTTGTTAAGGTTAGACTTTACAGACCTTTCCGTGCTGACAAGCTCGTTGAAGCTATCCCTTCAACTTGTGAGCAGATCTCAGTTCTTGACAGAACTAAGGAGCCAGGTTCTGAGGGCGAGCCTCTTTATCTTGACGTTGTTGCTGCTCTTAAGGGTACACAGTTCCACGATGTAGCTATCGCTTCAGGCAGATATGGTCTTGGTTCTAAGGATACAACTCCTGCACAGATCAAGGCTGTTTACTGGAATGCAAGCTGGAAGGATACATATAAGCCAAGATTTACTATCGGTATCGAAGACGATGTTACAAACCTCTCTCTCGAAACTGAGGGCAAGCTTGACTCTGCTCCAGCAGGCACAACAGCTTGTAAGTTCTGGGGTCTTGGTGCTGACGGTACTGTTGGTGCAAACAAGAACTCTATCAAGATCATTGGTGACCATACAGATCTGTATGCTCAGGCATACTTTGCATATGACTCTAAGAAGTCAGGCGGTGTAACAGTTTCTCACCTGAGATTCGGTAAGACACCTATCAAGTCAACATACCTTATCAATCAGGCTGACTTTGTTGCTTGCCATAACGAGTCTTATATCACTAAGTACAACATGGTACAGGATATCAAGCCAGGCGGAACATTCCTTCTGAACTGCCAGTGGGAGCATGAAGAGCTGGATAAGCACCTCCCAGGTCAGGTAAAGAGATATATCGCTGAGAACAACATCAAGTTCTATACTATCAACGGCGTTAAGATCGGTAAGGAGATCGGTCTGGGCAACAGAATAAACACTGTTCTTCAGTCTGCATTCTTCAAGCTTGCTAACATCATTCCTATCGACGACGCTATCAAGTACATGAAGGACGCTGCTACAGCTTCTTATTCTAAGAAGGGCGACGCTATCGTTAAGATGAACCATGACGCTATCGACGCTGGATGTCAGCAGGTTCACGAAGTTAAGGTTCCTGCATCTTGGAAGAAGTGCAAGGATACTCCAATGGGTATGCCTGCCGCTAAGTGTGCAGATAAGACTCTTCAGGACTTCGTAAACAACATTCAGATCCCTTGCAACGCTCAGGAAGGCGACAAGCTCCCTGTTTCAACATTCACAGGTATGGCAGACGGCACATTCCCACAGGGTTCTGCTGCATTTGAGAAGAGAGGTATCGCTGTTGACGTTCCTGCATGGAATGGTGACAACTGTATCCAGTGTAACTTCTGTTCATATGTATGTCCACACGCAGTTATCAGACCTGTTGTAATGACAGACGCTGAGCTGAAGAAGGCTCCTAAGCTTGCTCAGGAGAAGGCAGTAGCTATGACAGGTATGCCTGGTTACAACTTCGTAATGACAATGTCTGCTCTGGACTGCACAGGCTGCGGTTCTTGCGTAAATGTTTGTCCTGGTAAGAAGGGCAACAAGGCTCTCAGCATGATGCCACTTGAAACTCAGCTCGCTGAGCAGGAAGTATTCAACTATGGTCTTACACTTGCTGAAAAGCCAGAAGTATTCGAGAAGTTCAAGGCAACATCAGTTAAGGGCTCACAGTTCAAGCAGCCACTGCTTGAATTCTCAGGCGCTTGCGCAGGCTGCGGTGAGACACCTTATGCTAAGCTCATCACACAGCTCTTCGGTGACAGAATGTACATTGCTAACGCAACAGGCTGTTCATCGATCTGGGGTGGTTCTGCTCCTTCAACTCCATACACAGTAAACAAGGACGGCAAGGGTCCAGCTTGGGCTAACTCACTGTTCGAGGATAACGCTGAGTATGGTTACGGTATGTTCCTTGCACAGTCAACTATCAGAAACAGAACAATCGCTAAGGTTCTTGAGCTGTCTAAGACAACTAAGGCTGCAGCTCTCAAGAAGGCTTGCGAAGAGTATCTTGAAACAGTAGACGACGGCGAGAAGAACTCACCAGCTACAGATAACCTTATCGCAGCTCTCAAGAAGACAAAGAATAAGGCTACTGAGGAGATCCTTAAGGACGCTGACTATCTGAGAAAGAAGTCAATGTGGATCTTCGGTGGCGACGGCTGGGCTTACGATATCGGATTCTCAGGCGTTGACCACGTTATTGCTCAGGGTCAGGACGTAAACATCTTCGTATTCGATACTGAGGTTTACTCAAATACAGGCGGACAGTCATCTAAGTCAACTCCAACAGGTGCTATCGCTCAGTTTGCAGCAGCTGGTAAGGAAGTTAAGAAGAAGGATCTCGCAGGTATCGCAATGTCTTACGGCTATGTATATGTAGCTCACGTTGCAATGGGTGCTGATTACAATCAGTGCATCAAGGCTATCCACGAGGCAGAGTCTTATCACGGCCCTTCAATCATCATCGGTTATGCTCCATGTATCAACCATGGTATCAAGGGTGGTATGTCAATTGCTCAGACAGAGGAGAAGAAGGCTGTTCAGGCTGGTTACTGGCATCTGTACAGATTCGACCCACGTCTTAAGGCAGAGGGCAAGAATCCATTTATCCTTGATTCTAAGGCTCCAACAGCTGACTATAAGGACTTCATCATGGGCGAGGTACGTTACAACGCACTTGCTAGACAGAATCCTGAGAGAGCTGAGAAGCTCTTTGGTAAGGCTGTTCAGAACGCTAAGGACAGATATGATTATCTGCTCAGATACGCTAAGCTTTACAATACTGAGGAAAAGTAATCTAAGTTACTATAAAAAAGACGCTCATGCACTTCGGTGCGTGGGCGCTCTTTTTTTTCACCACAAAAAAAAGGGTACTGCCACATTGACAGTACCCTTTATATATGCAGTGGCGAACAGCGTTCGCCCGTTTCTTTTATCGCATGGTTAAAATATTATGGACTACATATCCTTTTTGATAAGATAAGTTTTCAGTATAGCCGCAGTTGTCTTTGCGTCAGGGAGCTTGTTTTCCATGACCATCTTGTAAGCTTCTTCAAGAGGCATTTTTGTTACGTCAAGGAACTCGCCCTCGTCAAGGTGCTGCTCACCGAAATCAAGTCCCTCTGCCATGTACATATGGATTATCTCGGTATCATAAGCCACTGTAGGATAAATACAGCCAAGATAAGTCATTTTCTCTGCCGTTGCACCTATTTCCTCTTTAAGCTCACGCTTTCCGCACTCCAAATGATCTTCACCGTATTCAAGCTTTCCTGCAGGTATCTCCATAAGTGCGGTCTTGAAAGGATAGCGGAACTGCTTCACAAAATAAACATTCTCGTCCTCATCAAGAGCAACGATGCAAACTCCGCCGGGGTGATGAATGACCTCTCTAAGCGTCTTGTAGCCGTTTTCAAGCTCCACTTCATCACAAGTCAGGTGAACGACCCTGCCCTTGTATATCTCTTTTTCACTGATAGTTTTTTCGTTCTGATACATTTTATATCCTCCCTTTCAGGTTTATGCGTTCTTTTCAACAGGCTGAGCTTCTTCTTTTTTCTTTCTGCCTGTAAATCTCACTGCGCCAAGGTAAACGATAAGCGAGCCGAAGCCAACGGCTGTTATTACCTTGCCCCAGAAAAGTCCCTTTGTTTCGTAGGTGAACTGGATGTCGTTTGATCCCGCAGGACAAAGAACAGCCATAAAGCCGTAATCCACCTTTTCTATTTCCACGTCCTGACCATTTACCTTTGCGCTCCAGCCGTCATCATATGGAACTGAGAAGAACACAAGGTTGTCCTTGTCAAGGTCGATCTTGGCGTTGAAGCCGTAAGAGTCATAACTGAATGATGAACAACTGTTTGCACGTCTGTCAAGGCAGTTCTGATAATACTGATCTGTTGAGTAGTCAGTACCCTTAAAGCTGTAGTAGCTGAGAATATTATTGTATTTTGCAGCCTGCTCAGGGGTAAGCACAAGGGCTTTCATGAGCATTGATGTCTTGTCTACCTCTGAAGCCTTCTGAATGTCGCTGTCAAGACAGTAGTAATCATATGTGAAGCCCATTGGTACATAATATTTGTTTTCGTAAATGTTGAAACCGTTCTGAGTATCAACATATTCAAAGCCGTAGAGATTTGCAAGAGTTTCAGGCTTCGATACCTCTGTGATACCTTTTCTCTCGCTTTCGGTAAGTTCATTGAAATAGTATTTTACGGAAAACAGGCTTCTTAGGGGATAGACCTTAGTTTCCATTCTTGATGCAACATCTCTCGTTTGTCCGATAGAGCTGTAGAAATCCATGATAGATGTTGAAACAACGCTGTGGAAGCATCTCATTGATGAAAGCTTCCAGAACATACACCAGTTGTCAACATTTTCTGAGGTATCTATTCTGTAGAAATTGTTGTCAGCATTGTAGTTCTCTGATCCAGACTCCAGCTTATCCATGTTGATGCTGTCGCCACCGTTTATTGCTCTGTTGATGTAGTCGGTGTTGTCAGTACCCTGGCTTACGCCGTATACGATAGAAGAAGTCATGCAGATGACCACCGCAACCGCCGTCATTGCAGAAGCGATCTTCATGTAGTCGAGCTTCTTCTCTGCGACCACATATATAAGCGTGCCAAGCATTATTATCATTACTATGGTAACGATAGCCTGAATGTAGTAGAGTTCAATATATTCAGGTACTTTGCCATAAGATACAACGCCGTTTTCGCTTGTCGGAAGCAGACCGATGCCAATAAATATCGCACATACTACACAAACAGGCACAAATCCCTTTTTCAGATCGTCCTTGTTTTCTGCGATGACCTTTGCTGTCATAAGGCACATAAGCAGTATAGGCATATAATACCATCTTGCATAATATGACGCATTGAAAAGGACGAAAGAGGAGTTCAATATAGGCACGCAAGCCATTATGCCGAATACGATAATAGCTTTTGTAAGCCAACTGTCTTTGCCTTTCTTTCTCGTTCTCATAAACGCTATAACGCCTGCCATTGAGAACATAGGCAGATAACCTGCCATTGAAGCCCATCTTGCCTTGTCTGAGTTAAGGATATTTATTCTTGCAGGCATATCGGAAAGCATAAAGAATGACTGGATGATTCTTGGTATTCTTACATTTTCACCGTATATAACAAGGTCAAGTCCATAAAGTCTTTCGTTTACACGGTAGTTGCCCATTACGCTCAGCGCTGACGGCAGGAAGATAACAGCGGATATCATCACACCGATAACAGCCTCAAGGATAAGCAGACCAAACTTCTTCATGTCAATTTCAAAGTCCTTGTCAAGGCATCTCAGGAAGAAGTAGATAACAATGAATACGACCTCGCAGGCAAAGAAGAAATAGCTTATGGTGGCGCATATAGCTACCGCTACCGCAAACGGACCCTTCTTGTTCTTTTGAACCAACAGTTCAAATCCTAAAAGCATGAGAGGGAAGAACGCAGTTGCGTCGTGGAAGTGGTTGAAGAAAACGTTGTAGGTCTGGAAGCCTGAAAAAGCGTAAAGCAGACCGCCTATAAAGCAGGCGCTTGTGTTGTCAACAAAAAATCTGATGTAAGCGTAGGCTGTTATTGCGGCGATAGCCGTTTTCAGCGCAAGGAGCCATGGTATCAGATAAGGCACTGCACCTGACGGGAAAAGTGTGGTGAGCCAGAAAAATGGCGAGCCAAGGAGATAGAAAGCATATGAGCCAACAAAGCTCGAGCCTAAGTCCGTTCCCCAATCCCAGCCCATGTTTCCGCTGCGAACAGCGTCATGACAGTGCTGATAGAACATCATCTGCTGTGAGTTGAAGTCGCCATAGTAGAGAAAGATGCCCTTGTTCACTATCATTGACGGAATGAACGAGATCATCATGCCGATAAAAGCCACCGCAAACAGCAGCAGATACTTTTCTTTTGGCTTGCTGTCAGGGCTTTTTAGAAGTCCGTTTTTCTTAAACATTGTCTTGTCCTCTTTTTCTTTACTGATAATATATTGGTAAAAAACCATACACAAGTAAGTCAACACTGCACAAGGCACGCCTGTCGGCTTTGCACGCAATCTGCTTGCAGATTTTCCGTCATATCGCACCAAAGCTCCTTGACATACGAGAGTATGCCTGCGTCGCTTTAGCACAATCTGACGAAAAATCTGACTACGCATCTTACGCACAATCCTTATGCAGTGTTGACTTTATTATATCACAGCTACATATAAAAATCAACATTTTAAACAGTCTTTAGAACGATTTTGAATAAAAAAGCTCATATGCAATAAGCAAATGAGCCTGATATTATTTGCTCCCTTTTCTCTGAACAATAAAGATACCCGAGCATACAAGGATAAGTGCGGCTATCCCCTGAACGCCAAAAATGCCTTTTTCATCAAGCAGGATAGTTGAAAGCAGCACTCCGCATACAGGGTTCATAAAGCCGAAAATCGCCACCTTTGAAACAGGGTTGTGCTTTAAAAGCACTGCCCACAGAGAATATGCCGCCGCTGATACAAAGGCAAGATACAAAAGCATCAAAAAAGCCTTTGCGCTCATGTGACCAAGCCTGCCGCCCATTAAAAAGCCTATGACAGTGAGAACTGCTCCGCCGAAAACGAACTGCCAGCCGCTAAGCATAACAGGGTCTTCTGTTTCGGAATAGCGCTTCATATACACCGATGAAAAAGCATATGCACAGGTGCAAAGAAAAATAAATCCGTCCCCGAGAAAATTGAAGCTTACCCCCGAAAGTCCCCCGAGATTTATAACAATGATACCCGAAAAACCAAGTATACAGCCTGCTATTTTCACGGCGGTGAGCTTTTCAAGCTTGTATAAAAGCGATGACACAAGTATCGCAATAAAAACGTTCGCCCCAACTATTATCGCCGCCTTTACCCCCGTTGTGTGGGCAAGACCTATGTAGTAGAAAAAATACTGCAAAATGGTCTGAAAAAGACTTATTATCATGATCTTTGGTATGGAAGTCTTTGTTGGCAGGAGAATTTTTCTCTCCGCTCCGCTTCCCATGGCAAGAGCCATTAGCCCTGCCACAAAAAATCTTATGCCCCCAAACACAAGCTGCGAGCCGCTGTCATTGGTGGTTATGTTCATAAGGCTGTAGCCTATTTTCACGCAGGAAAATGCACTTCCCCACAGCATACAGCATATGGACGCAAGGACAGCCACTACCCATGTTTTTGTCAGAATATCTTTTTTCTCGTTCATACATTATCCTATCTATAGCAAATCGTGGATCTTCACAGAAAGACCGCAGCGGCGTAAAATGCTGCTGCGGTCGAAAGTTACTTCTTGTCTTTTTTTGCTTTCTTTTCCTTTTTGCGTTTTTTCTTGTTTTCCTTTATTATCTTCAAAGGGTCGCCAAAACGCTCCTTATCGTCCTTGACAGGCTCGATAGTTTCGCTCTTTGTCATGATATCCGTCATTTGCTGTAAAAGCATCGACTCCTCGAACATATCCACAGCTTCCTCACAGGTGTCAGCCTTGCCGTCCACAAGAAACTGTTTTATCTGCTGAACATTCTTCATATAGTCAAGTGACATGAAAGGCACTCTCTTTTCAAGAGCCTTGTAGTAATCATCTCTCTGACGTTCTACCTGCTTTATTCTGTCATCAAGCATTATTATCTGTTCGTTTATGCCCTCGTTCACTTCAACCTGCTTCTGTTCAGCAGCCGTAAGTCTATATTTGTTGAGAGCGATACCGAAAACGCCTGCACCGATAAAAATAAGTGCACCTGCAATAATGCCCACTATAATAAGCTTTGTGCCAAGGAGCAGCCACAGCAGCAGGAAAGCTGCCAATCCAATGCCGATGCTTATGCCTAAAGACTTGATTATTTTATTTTTTAGATTGAAGTTTTTTACAACATAGTCGTTGTCATGAATATAGGTTTTGAGGTATTCCTTGTTTTCCTTGCTGACCGTTACAGCGTCCTCAAACTCAAAATATCTTTCAAAGTATTCGGCAGCACGGTCAATTTTTTCAAGTTCGGTTTCGTTAGCCATATATACTCCCTCAGATCACGAAAATTTTATTGGTGCGTGATAGTAACACTGCACAAATTATGATGATTATTTCCCACCATATTACTACAATTATAACACACAGCACGATTCTTGTCAACTATATTAAGCATAGTTTTCGTAAAAATAAGACACGGACTTCTATGATTAGATTTTTACAGACCGGTAAAAAAGAGGACGAACACAGTCCGTCCTCCAGATATGCTTAAGTATCTTACTCTGCTGTTTCGTTGTTTGTAACAGCAATGTCAGGAGCTTCGCCATTTTCAGCAGCTTCTCTAGCCGCCTTGCGCTCCTTTGCTACCCTTATGAGAGTCTGCTTGATAGACTCCAGCATTTCCTGAGTGAAAGGAAGGTTCTCGCCAAATGGGTTTACAACAAAGCCCTGTACCTTTGGCGTCTGTTCAGTGAGAGCAGCTATATCCTGAAATCTCATTGCAAAGCTCTGGAATGGCTTGTCATACTGGAGCTTCTGAGCTTCCTCAGGGGAGGTAAAAACAGGGAAAAATGTGCCGTTTGTTTTGTTGTTGTTGAGAAGAATGAACTTAGCCTTGTTCTTGTCCTCAAAATTAACATGGTTTTCAGCGTCGGCAACAAGCTCTGTAGTCTTTTCTACCATTGCAGGCACGAGGAATGTGCAGGCAAGCGCTGTGTTTATTACCTTGTTCTGAGTATCGGCACAGAAATTCTTTCTCATTTCTGCGATAGCTTCTATAAGCATAGGGTTGTTGTCGAAATTTGGTTTCTGATTGTTAGCCTTGAGTTCTGCCATTTTTAATTACTCCTTGTCTGTTTCTTCAAGATTTGTTTCGATTATAAATTTAGGTCTAGCCTTTGTTTCCAAATAGATCTTGCCTATATATTCTCCGATAATGCCTATAGCCAAAAGCTGAAGTCCGCCTATCGCCCATATAGACGTGATAGTTGAAGCCCAGCCCTGAACAGTGTGCCCCACTGCCCATGTTATAAGGAAATATATAAGCATTATAAGTGATACTAAAAATACTATTATACCGATAGTGGTGATAAATCTTATAGGCTTTACAGAAAGTGAGGTTATTCCCTCAACTGCAAAGGAAAGCATTTTTTTCAGCGGATATTTAGATTCGCCCGCCACACGCTCGTTTCTTACATACTTAACGATGTCGCTCTTGAAGCCAACCATAGGCACAAGACCTCTCAGAAACAGATTTACTTCCTTAAACTCTGCCAGAGCGTCTATAGCCCTTTTGCTCATAAGTCTGTAATCAGCGTGATTATATGTTATCTCAACGCCCATATGCTCCAAAAGCTTGTAATATGCCTGAGCAGTTCCACGCTTGAAAGCGGTATCCTTTTCTCTCGATGAACGAACGCCGTAAACAATATCACAGCCCTCTGCCCTCTTATCAAGGAAGCCGTCAATAGCGTTTATATCGTCCTGCAAGTCAGCGTCCATGGAAACAACGATATCAGCATAGTTTCTCGCCGTCATAAGACCAGCCAGCAGTGCGTTCTGATGACCTTTGTTTCTTGAAAGCTTAAGACCTGTAAAAACAGGGCTTGCTTCGTGGAGCTTCTGTATTATCTCCCACGTTTTGTCCTTTGAGCCGTCGTCAACGAACATGACCTTGCTGTTCTGTGCGATACGACCTTCTGCCTTCAGCTTATCGAACTTTTTTATAAGCGCTTCCGCTGTGATAGGCAACATTTGTTCCTCATTGTAGCATGGTATCACTACATACATAGTTTCTTTCATTTTGTTCTCTTATCCTTTCTCATATTCGATCCCGAACAGGCGGCAAGCGTTTCTATTTGTAATGTCAAGCACTTCCTGCGGATCGAGTTTTTTTATCTCAGCCACGACCTTTGCCACTTCTTCTATCATAGGGCTTTCGCACCTCTGTCCTCTGTAAGGAGGGGGCGCCATGTAGGGGCAGTCCGTTTCAAGAAGAAGTCTGTCCATTGGGACAACTTCAAGAGCACGTTTGGCTTTTTTAGCATTTTTAAAAGCAAGCGCACCTGTAAACCCGATGTACATACCAAGCCCAAGCACTATCTCTGCGGTCTCCGCCGAGCCTGAAAAGCAGTGAACTACACCAGACGGCGCATATTTGTTCAGCACGTCAAGGCAGTCCTGAGTGGCTTCACGGCAGTGAACTATAACAGGCAGACTTTTCTTCACAGCATATTCCACCTGCTTGTCAAAAAGCTTTATCTGTCTTTCTTTGTCATATCCCTCATAATGATAGTCAAGCCCTATTTCACCGACCGCAACAAGCTTGTGAGTAGAGCAGGCTTTCAAATAAAGCTCGTCAAGCACCTGCATATAATTTTCAGGAAGAGTATCCATACACTCAGGGTGAAAGCCCACAGAGGTATAGAAATTCTCATATTTTTTCGCAGTTTCGATTCCGAACAACGATGATCTTTCGTCCGTTGCGGCATGGCAGACCTTGTCTACGGGAGAGTCAGGGTCGCAAAGAAGCCTGTCAAGGACTTCGTATCTGTCCTCATCGAAAGCGTGATCGTCATAGTGACAATGTGAGTCAAATATATTTTTTATGGCAAGGACGTCCTTTCGTAAAAATATACAAACATATTATATCACAACTCGCCAATTTTGTAAAGCTTTTTATTGTAAAAACGGGCATAAAAAACGGGCGAACAAACCGTTCGCCCGCAAAGATCTTTATTTTACTAGAAAGCTATCTTCTTTTCGATATAAGCTACCAGCTCGTCGATCTTGATACGCTCCTGATCCATTGTATCTCTGTCTCTTACTGTTACACAGCCGTCCTCAACAGAATCAAAGTCATATGTGATGCAGAATGGTGTACCGATCTCGTCCTGACGGCGATATCTCTTACCTATAGAACCTGCCTCGTCATAGTCAACAAGGAAGTGCTTTGAAAGCTCTGCATAAAGCTCGCCTGCCTGCTCGCTGAGCTTCTTGGAAAGCGGAAGAATGCAAGCCTTGAAAGGAGCAAGTGCAGGGTGGAAACGCATAACAGTTCTAACGTCAGGCTTCTCCTCTGTGCCGATGTTTTCCTCGTCATATGCCTCGCAGACAACTGTCAGGAACAATCTCTCAACGCCAAGGGAAGGCTCGATAACGTATGGAACATATCTCTCGTTTGTCTCAGGGTCAAAGTAATCAAGGCTCTTGCCGCTTGTCTTGATGTGCTGATTAAGGTCATAATCAGTTCTGTCGGCAACGCCCCAAAGCTCGCCCCAGCCAAATGGGAAGAGATACTCAAAGTCAGTTGTAGCCTTTGAATAGAAGCAAAGCTCCTCAGGTGAATGATCTCTCAGACGAAGGTTTTCTTCCTTGATGTTAAGGCTAAGGAGCCAATCTTTGCAGAAGCCTCTCCAGTAGTTGAACCACTCAAGGTCTGTGCCAGGCTTGCAGAAGAACTCAAGCTCCATCTGCTCAAACTCACGAACACGGAAAATAAAGTTACCCGGAGTGATCTCGTTTCTGAATGATTTACCTACTTGTGCAACACCGAAAGGTACTTTCTTTCTTGTTGTTCTCTGGATATTTGCAAAGTTTACAAAGATACCCTGTGCAGTTTCAGGACGCAGATAAAGCTCAGACTTTGAGTCCTCAGTTACACCCTGAAATGTCTTGAACATAAGGTTGAACTGACGGATATCAGTGAAGTTGTGGCTGCCGCAATCTGGGCATGGGATCTGCTTTTCCTTGATGTAGTCCATCATCTGCTCGTTTGTCCAGCCTGCAACGTTAGTGCCGTCGAAATCTTCGATAAGGTTGTCCGCTCTGTGACGTGTCTTACAGTCCTTGCAGTCCATAAGAGGGTCAGAGAATCCGCCGATGTGACCTGAAGCCACCCAAGTCTGCGGATTCATAAGGATAGCGGAGTCAAGACCAACGTTGTACTTGTTCTCCTGAATGAACTTCTTTCTCCAAGCGTTCTTGATGTTAGTTTTCAGCTCAACGCCAAGCGGACCGTAGTCCCAAGTGTTTGCAAGACCACCGTAGATCTCGCTTCCAGGGTATACAAAGCCTCTGTTTTTACAGAGAGCCACGATCTTATCCATGGTTTTTTCAGAATTATTCATGAAACATTCTCCTTATACAAAATATAATACTACCATTATATTTTATAGCAAAATTCCGCAAATGTCAAGGCGTTTCAGCGATTTATTACTTTGTGTAGTTATATGGCTTTTTATCGTTGCAAAAAATCACGCATTGTGCTATAATAAAATAGTATCGCTATGACTATTCATGTATTGGAACATATTAGGAGAATTTGACTTAATGAACAGTTTTTTTATCGGAAACGTTGAAATAGAAAAGACCGCCGCATTAGCACCCATGGCGTCGGTGGCAGATAAATCATATCGCCTTATGTGCAAAGAGTATGGTGCGTCATATCTTGTGAGCGAGATGATATCCTCGAAGGGTCTGTGCTTTGGCGACAAAAAGACTGCACGTCTTTGCGAGATAGAGAGTGAGGAACGCCCCTATGCTTTGCAGCTTTTTGGGGAAGACCCTTATTATATGGAAAAAGCGGCTTATAAGCTCAACGAATATTCCCCTGATATCATTGATATAAACATGGGCTGTCCTGTGCCTAAGATAGTAGGCAACGGCAGTGGCTCTGCTCTTATGAAGCTTCCTGACACTGCGGCAGAGATATGCAGAGAGGTGGTAAAAAACGCAAACTGCCCTGTTACAGTGAAATTTCGTGCAGGCTGGGACGAAAACAGCATAAATGCAGTGGAGTTTGCAAAACTTATCGAGCAGGCAGGGGCAAGCGCCGTCACCTGTCACGGCAGGACGAGAACGCAGTTTTATTCAGGCAAAGCCGATTGGGATATAATAAAGCAGGTAAAAGAGGCGGTGAAGATACCCGTTATAGGCAACGGCGACGTTGTTGACGGAGAAAGCGCAAAGGCAATGTATGAGCAGACTGGCTGTGACCTTGTGATGATAGGCAGAGGAAGCTACGGCAGACCATGGGTTTTCCGTGACGTGAAGCATTATCTTGAAACAGGGGAAAAGCTTCCTGAGGTGAGCATAGAAGAAAAAATGGCAGTGATGAAAAAGCACTGCGAGCTTATATGCAAATACAAGGGCGAACGTCAGGGCATGAAAGAAGCCAGAAAAAACTGCGCATGGTATGTTAAAGGGCTGAAAGGCTCTGCAAGGCTAAGAGCGCAGTGCGGTGGGCTTAATACCATTTCTGACCTTTATGAGATGATAGACCACATACTTGCAAACGAGTTAGGAGAATAAACAATGGGAATTTTATCCGTAGTAGGAACGCCTATAGGCAACCTTGGAGATATGACATACCGTGCAGTTGAGACCCTAGAAAAGGCTGATTTTATCTGTGCCGAGGACACAAGAGTTACCGCAAAGCTTCTCAATTATTTTGACATAAAAACGCCACTTGTGAGCTATCACGAACACAATGCGAAACAGGTGGGCGAGAGCATTTTGAACAGGATAATGGCAGGCGAGAACGCCGCTATCGTCACAGACGCTGGTATGCCCTGCATTTCAGACCCTGGGGAGCTTCTTGTGAAGCTGTGCGCTGAAAACGGTGTGAAAGTGGAGGTAGTACCAGGTCCGTCAGCGGTGGTATCAGCACTTGCCATAAGCGGACTTGACACTGCAAGATTTCAGTTCGAGGGCTTTTTGTCAACCACCAAGAAGCAAAGATTAAATCATCTTGCCTCGGTGAAAAACTGCACCAATACCCTCATTTTCTATGAAGCGCCCCACAAGCTCATCTACACTTTGAAGGATATGCTGGAATATTTCGGTGACAGAAGAATATCTCTTTGCAGGGAGCTTACAAAGATACACGAAGAAGTTTTCCGCACCACTCTTGCGCAGGCTGTGGAGTATTATGAAGCCAACAAGCCAAAGGGCGAATTTGTGCTTGTTATCGAGGGTGCAAAAGAGGACGAGCTTTGCCCTGCGGAGAATATAGAGGAAGCGCTTGAACAAGTAAAAGCCCTTGTGGAAAAGGGTATGCGTGGAGCTGACGCCTGCCGTGAGATAGCAAAGGCGACGGTTTTTTCTAAGGGGGAGCTTTACGGACTCTTGTTTAAATGAGGAATGAGGAGTGAGGAATGAGGAATTAAGGTATCGCCTGCGGCGATTATCATTTCTCGTAGGGGCGAACATTGTTCGCCCGTTGGCTTTCGCAATTTGTATATTATATATTAATTTAGATTTTTTGAGGTGATTTTATGAGCATAAAAGAATACATAGGCGGACAGTGTGCTAATCCAGAGGGATTGGGCGGATTAGCCTGTGCAAAATTCATGAATTTTTTCAATGCAGAGCACTACAGAGCGGTGAAAAAATTTGTCTGCAAGCTTGACGGTGCAAGGATATTGGATATAGGCTTTGGAAACGGCGTGACTATCAAAAAGCTTAGCAAGAATATAAACGCTAAGTTCTATGGCGTCGATATTTCTGCGGATATGGTGGAAAAAGCCAAGCGAGAAAACCGTGACGGAGTGAATACCAACAAGGTGATCTTACAGCAGGGAAAAGCTGAGGAGCTTCCTTATAATGACGATTTTTTTGACACTGTTTACACTGTGAACACCATTTATTTCTGGGAGGACACCGCAAAAGTTCTTGACGAGGTAAGGCGAGTTCTCAAAGACGGCGGCAATTTTATCTGCACATTCTATACAAAGAGCTACCTTGATAAGCTCCCGTACTGCGACACAGGTTTTGACAAGTTTACCCCCCAGCAGGTGCGCTCAATGGCTAGAGAGCGTGGCTTCCATGATGTAAAGGTCAAGATATTGAGCGACTGCAAGGCATACTGCCTTGTTGGCACGAAAATAGAGGGCGAATAAGGTGGCGGATTTGACCATTGTGCCTCTTTCAGAGGAAAACGTACAGCTTTTTTCACAAACTGCGGCGAAAATTCTGCCCGAAGCTTGGAGTTTTGAAACCTACAAAAAACAGCTTTCAAACCCTGACGATATATCGTTTCTTGCCCTCTGCAATGGCGAAGCCGCAGGCTTTATAAGCGTGTGGTGCGTCTGCGGAGAAGCTGAGATAAACAATATAGGCGTGTTGGAAAAGTTCCGCAGAATGGGCATTGCAAAAGCCCTTTTTGACAGCGCATACAATGCCGCAAAGGCTGAAAAATGGTATCTTGAAGTGCGGGAATCAAACCTTGGGGCTATACAATTTTACGAAAAATTGGGCTTTGAGAGGGTAGGCATTAGAAAAAATTTCTACACCGCCCCCACGGAAAATGCTGTTTTAATGGCACTTCAACCCACTGAAAATGGAGAAATAAATGACATATAACGATTTTACATTTGAGTCCTTGGGCGAGGGCATTGAGATATGTATATCTGACGAACACCGCTTTGGTACTGACGCTTTTTTGCTTGCGGATTTTTCAGCAGGACGGCACAAGGATATCTGCGCAGACCTTTGCACAGGAAGCGGCATAATCGCACTTTTGCTGCACAAGTTTTACAAGCCGCAGAAGATATATGCTGTTGAGATACAGGAAAAGGCTCACGAACAGCTTAAAGTATCTCTTGAGAGGTCGAAAATAGATACTATCCAGCCTGTTTTGGGCGACTTGAATGATTGGCGAAGCGAAAAAGAGCTTGACCTTATCACCTGCAATCCGCCCTACAAGATAAACAACACAGGTGCGAAGAATGACAGCGAAGCGGTTTCTATCGCACGGCATGAAATGCTCTGCACTATTGATGACGTGTGCAGATGTGCAAAGAAAAATCTGAAATTCGGTGGCAGGCTTTGCATATGCAACCGCCCCGAGCGCTTATGCGATATAATGACGGCAATGAGGGCGAACGGCATCGAGCCGAAGCGTTTGCGGACAGTTCACAAAAACCCAGAATGTCCCCCATGGCTCATTCTCGTTGAGGGCAAAAAGGGTGGAAAGCCTTTTGTGCAGATAGAAAAGCCTTTGTATGTGCGTTCCGCAGACGGCGGAAATTCGGCTGAAATGAAGCGGATATACGGACTTCCTTGAAAAGTGAGGAGTTAGGAATGAGGAATGAGGAATTAAGGTATCGCCTGCGGCGATGATTATTCTTTCGTAGGGGCGACCTTTGGTCGCCTGCTTGCTCCGATTCGTCTGCGTGTGAGTTGAAATCAAATTATGGATTATGGTGTTATGACGGATTATTGAGTCACGTTCCACATAAGCGTGTGAGTTGAAATGAAGTGACCAATTTTCTGTGGGTAAATCTAAGGACATGATATGCGTATATTTACGAAATAAAAAGAGGGTAATAAAATGAAGATTTTAGGAATAGAAAGCTCCTGCGATGAAACAGCCTGCTCTGTTGTTGAAGACGGAAAAACGGTGCTTTCAAATATAGTTGCAAGTCAGATAGACGAACACAGGCTTTATGGTGGAGTTGTGCCTGAGATAGCCTCACGCCGCCATGCGGAGAACATAACATGGGTGACAAAAGCCGCTCTTGAAGAAGCAAACTGCACAATGGAGGATATCGACGCTGTTGCAGTGACCTACGCTCCGGGACTTATCGGAGCACTTCTCGTGGGAGTGAGCTTTGCAAAGGGACTTGCAATGAGTGCAAATAAGCCTCTTGTGCCTGTTCACCATATTGCAGGTCACATTGCCGCAAATTATATCTCCCACCCTGAGCTTAAACCGCCTTATCTTTGCTTGGTCGTGTCGGGAGGACATTCACATATTGTAGAGGTGCTTGATTATTCAAGATATCATGTTATAGGCAGAACAAGAGATGATGCCGCAGGCGAGTGTTTTGACAAGGTAGCAAGAACATTGGGCTTTGAATACCCGGGTGGAAAGTTTATCGACAATGCCGCAAAGTCAGGTGATCCTAATGCCTATAAGCTCCCTCACCCAAAGGTGCAGGGCAGTGAATATGACTTCTCTTTCAGCGGACTAAAAACTGCCGTTATAAACCTTGTGCATAATGCCGCACAAAAGGGCGAAACTGTCAATGTGAACGATATGGCGGCTTCGTTTCAGAACACCATATCCGACATTCTTGTAGACAAAGCGATGCTTGCCGCAAAAGATCTCGGGTATACTACCATAGGGCTTGCAGGCGGCGTTTCGGCGAACTCAGGGGTAAGAGAAAAATTGCAGAAAGCCTGTGACAAGCGTGGCTATAAGCTTTATATGCCTGAGTTCAAATACTGCGGCGACAACGGTGCAATGATAGCCTGTCAGGGATATTTTGACTATCTTGCAGGCAGACGAGCAGACGAAAGCCTTAACGGCATTGCAACGCTGTCGCTGGATAAGATTTCGGAATAATCTTATGGATAAGCCTGTAAGGAAAATCATAAGACTTGACAATTATGATTATTCAAAAAAGGGACTTTATTTTATTACCATATGTACTGTCCACAAAAACGAGTTGTTGTGGGCAACAGATGTAGGGGACGGCGCCCCCGACGTCCCGTTATGTTGCGCACACGCTGTCGGAAAGGTCTATCTTTCAAGCTTTGGTAAAATTATCAGAGATAATATCCACAGAGCAAACAGTGTCTATGATGACAAAAAGATATTGCAATATGTCATAATGCCAAATCATATCCATTTTATACTGAAAATCGGTGCGGGAGTCAGCGGGACGTCGAGGGCGCCGTCCCCTACAAACGAGATAGTTCCACAGTATGTGTCAATGTTGAAAAGATTTATAAATAAGGATATTGGTTTTAATATTTTTCAGCGTTCATATTATGACCATATCATCAGAAACCAAAAAGAATATATAGCAATTTCAAAATACATACACAATAACCCTATCAAGTGGGACGTTGACGAGTATAATCCAAGAAATGAGAACAATAAAGCGGAGGTGCTTGGACTAGAATGAAACTACTAGCCATAGACGGAAACAGCATAATGAACAGAGCTTTTTACGGAATAAAGCTGCTGTCAAATTCAAAGGGACAGTTCACGAATGCCCTTACGGGGTTTATGAATATTTACCTCAAGGAGATAGGCGAGGTAAAGCCTGACTGCGTGGCAGTGGCTTTCGACCTTAAAGCCCCTACTTTCAGACACAAGGCGAATGCCGCATACAAAGCCAACCGAAAGGGTATGCCTGAGGAGCTTGCACAGCAAATGCCTGTTATAAAAGAGCTTTTGGGCGACCTTGGTATAAAGATAGTACAGTGCGAGGGATATGAAGCAGATGATATTCTTGGTACGCTCTCAAAAGCCGCCGCAGATTCAGGCAACGAGTGCTATATTCTCACTGGTGACAGGGACAGCTTTCAGCTCGTTTCCGACCGTGTGACAGTACGTCTTGCCACCACAAAGGAAACAAAGATATATACCCCTGACAGGATAATGGAAGAATACGGCGTTACCCCTCGTCAGATGATCGAGGTAAAGGCTCTTATGGGAGATACTTCAGACAATATCTCAGGTGTAAAGGGCATAGGCGAAAAGACCGCCCTTTCCCTTATCAAGCAGGAGGGCGATGTCAAGACCCTTTATGAACACCTTGCAGATATCAAGCTTACCCCGTCTGTGCGTACAAAGCTTGAAAATGGTCATCAGGACGCTATAGACAGCCGTTTCCTTGCCGAAATATGTCTTGAAGCCCCTGTTGATAAAGCTACAGAGTTTTATAAGCTGGGCGAGGTCGATACCGAGAAAACAAAGGCTCTCCTTGCCGACCTTGAAATGATGCGCCTTATAGACAGATTGGGTCTTAGCGGAAAAGCTGTGGAAAGTGCTGACAGCGCAGTGCAGGAAAGCAAGCTCAAGCTTTCCGACCTGCCTAAGTTTGAGGTCAAGCCACTTGATGAGAGCGTTATATCTGTTCTCGGCAAGGACAAAACAGTGTATTTTATCTTTGCCGACAATAAACTTTCTATCCTCTGTAACGATGTTATCTACACCACCGAGGACAATGCAATTATCACAGCTTTCATGGGAACAGCCTGCGAAAAAATAACCTTTGAGGGCAAAACTGCCCATAAGTTTGCGTTCTCAAATGGCACTCACCTTGAAAACCTCACTTTCTGCTGCGACCTTGCAGGATATCTTCTCAATTCACAGTCAAGCGAGTATACAGCGGAAAATCTTTGTCTTTCATATAAGTGCCTTTACCGCTCTGATATGGGCGAATATGCAGACCTTTCAAGCCTGCCTGCTCTTAGTGAAAATCTGAAAAAACAGCTTGAAATGACAGAAATGACAAAGCTATTCGACGATATCGAAATGCCACTTTGCGAAGTGCTTGCATCAATGGAGTTTTACGGTGTAAAGGCTGACGCAGAGGGCATAAAAGCTTTCGGCGAGGATCTGAAAATAAAGATAGACGAGCTTACCTCGCAGATATATATGTATGCAGGCAAGGAGTTCAATATAGCTTCCACAAAACAGCTTGGGGAGGTGCTTTTCGAGGACTTAGGTCTGCCTGCAAAGAAGAAAACAAAGTCGGGCTATTCTACTAATGCGGACGTTCTTGAAAGCCTTATGGACAAGCACCCTATCGTGCCTCTTATCGTTGAATACCGCACACTCACAAAGCTCAATTCCACCTATGTTGACGGACTTTTGAAGCTTATCCACCCTGACGGCAGAGTCCATTCTGTTTTCAAGCAGACCGAAACAAGAACAGGAAGGATATCCTCCACCGAGCCTAATATGCAAAATATCCCCGTGAGAAAAGAGATAGGCAGGAATATGCGTAAATTCTTTGTTGCCGAGGACGGCTATACTCTTCTTGACGCTGACTACAGCCAGATCGAGCTTAGAGTGCTTGCTTCCGTGTGCGGTGACAAAAATATGCAGGAAGCTTTCTCAGAGGGCAGAGATATCCATACCTCAACGGCGGCACAGGTCTTTGATATCCCAGAGGATTTCGTCACACCTGAAATGAGAAGTGCGGCAAAGGCTGTAAACTTTGGTATAATCTATGGCATAGGTGCATTTTCTCTGTCAAAGGATATCGGCGTAACGGTAGCGGAAGCAAAAAGATACATCAAGAATTATCTTGACAACTTCCCGAAAGTATCTGAATTTATGGACAAGACAGTTGATGACGGCATAAAAAACGGCTATGTCACCACCCTTTTCGGCAGAAGAAGATATATCCCTGAGCTTTCTGCTTCAAACAAGGTCTTGCAGGCTTTTGGAAAGAGGGCGGCAATGAACGCACCTATCCAAGGTGCGGCGGCTGATATCATAAAGATAGCAATGGTAAGAGTATACAAAAAGCTCAGAGAAGAAGATCTTGACGCAAGACTTATTTTGCAGGTGCATGACGAGCTTATTATAGAAGCGGCTGAAAAAGACAAGGATAGAGCCGAAAAGATACTCAAAGATGAAATGGAGAACGCTGTAAAGCTTGCTGTGCCAATGACAGTGGACGTAAACAGCGGCAGAAGCTGGTACGAAGCGAAAGACTGATTTTTTTAGTGAGGAATGAGGAGTGAGGAATGAGGAATTAAGGTATCGCCTGCGGCGATGATCTTGATTTCTATATGTAGGGGCGAACAGCGATCACCCGTTTATCCGTATTGCTTATTTTATATGTTTTGCTCTTATTATCTTTGTCACCTTCGTGGTTTGGCTGACAATTTGTTTGTGATTGTTGACGACTTTTTGACGGCTGTCACAATAATACTTGACTTTTGTGAAATTTGTGGTATAATTCTCTATGTAAAAAGTGTGTAAGAAAGATAGATAAAAAGTAGAATAATAGGAATTTGAAAAACGAAAAGGGGCTGGGAAAATGAAAAAATTGCTTTTTGTGTTCAACCCCCATGCTGGCAAGGGACAGATAAAAGATAACCTTTGCGACATTGTGGATATTTTTACAAAGGGCGGCTATGAGGTAGTCACCTACCCTACGCAGGCTAAGCTTGACGGCTATAACAAGCTTTGCCAGTGCGGTCAGAATTATGACATGATAGTCACATCAGGCGGTGACGGAACATTGTCTGAGGCTGTCAAGGCAATGATGACATTTGATAAGAAAATACCGCTTGGATATATTCCTGCCGGTTCAACAAATGATTGTGCGCAGTCTTTGAGCATACCGAAAAAAATGATTGACGCCGCAAGGGAGATAGTTGACGGCGTGTATTTTGATTATGACGTTGGTAAGTTCAACGGTCAGTATTTTGTGTATGTAGCAGGCTTTGGCGCTTTCACTGACGTTTCCTATGAAACCTCACAAACGATGAAAAACAAGTTTGGTCATGCCGCATATGTGGCTGAGGGGATAAAAAGACTTTCAAAGATAACAGGTCAGCAAATGAGAGTGGAGCATGACGGCGAGGTAATAGAAGGAAGCTTTATACTCGGTCTTATCTCAAACACTATCTCAGTGGGCGGAATGAAAAAGCTTATTGCTTCCGGCGTGTGCTTTGATGACGGACTGTTTGAGGTGGTCTTGGTAAAGACACCTAAGAACGCTATCGAGCTGAGCAACACCATAAATGAAGCAGTGCTTAATAAGCTCAACGATAAGCATTTTGTGACTTTCAAGACGTCAAGGGTCACATTCACAAGCGTGAACGAAGTTCCTTGGACGCTGGACGGAGAGTCAGGCGGAAAGCATACATATGTTGAGATAGAAAACTGCAAGCAGGCAATAAGGTTCAAACTCAAACCCAATGACATAACCGCAGAGCAGACGGCTGTTCAGTGCAGTGCAGGGGATATGATAATGACCGAGGACGGTCACCCTGTTGTCATTGAGGATCAGTCGGAGATCGAAGATTAAGCTGTTTTGTAGGGGCGACCTTTGGTCGCATACCTTTTAACAGAATTTTGACAGAACAAAAGCGGACGAGTTTTTTCGTCCGCTTTTTGCATATGCCTATTTTTTGTTTTTCTGCCGAAACTGGGAGGGTGTCATGTTGTATCTGCGTTTGAACTGCCGCATGAAATGCACGTCATTTTCGTATCCGCATACGGCGGCAATGTTTTTCACTGTCATGTCAGTGCTGAGAAGATAGTATTCAGCGTTTTTCATTCTTGCACAGAGTATATCCTCATAACAGCTCACACCGAAGCGTGAGGTGTAAAGATACTGAAAGTGGGAGGGGCTTACGCTGAGAGTTTTCGCCATATCGGCAATGTTCCTGCTCCCGGAGGGGGAGCTGTAGATGTCAGCCCTGAGCCGCTCAAGTGCGTCAGCGTAGTGACTGCGCTTTCTTGGCGGCTGACCGCTCTTGCTGAGAGAATATTCCTCTCCAAGTCTTATGAGGAGCATTCTGAGCATAAGCTCGATATAATCCTCACGCCTGCCGCTTTCAGATAAGCTGAGTCTGCTTATGGTGGATAAGATGTCCTCAGTTTTCTCTGCGTCTGATAACATAAAAATCGTATCATATGGGAGTGAATAGTCACGGGTGAGCGTATCGTCACAATCGAAATGAAGCCAGTGGTTAATGTAAAATCCCTTGCAGGCACGGTATATCTGCTCAGTGCCTTTTTTGTATAGTATTGCGCTGTCAGGGGAAACTGTGTATTCCCTGCCGTGCAAACGCACCACCGCAGAGGACTTGAATATAAGCAGAAGATTATCCCCCGAACCGTTTGGACGGCGTATATCAAAAGACCCGTCATGGCTGTAGTTTAGTCCCAAAGCGTGAAGTTCCATAGGTTTTTCCTTTCTAATTTCGTATGATGTATCAGTATAATAATAGGATATATCATTGTTGTTTTTTTGTCAAGTGATAAAATATAATTGAAACTAAAATCATACACTTTTAGGAGGTCGCAATGAAGAATATTTCAATGCTTATCAATACCGCAGACAAACGTTCCCACATCAACCCGGAGATATACGGACACTTCTCCGAACATCTTGGCAGATGTATCTATAACGGAATGTACGTTGGCGAAAATTCTGAGATACCGAACATAAACGGCGTAAGAAAAGACGTTATCGAAGCTTTCAAGGAGATAAAAATGCCTGTTCTCCGCTGGCCGGGAGGCTGCTTTGCGGACGAGTATCACTGGAAAGACGGTATCGGCGAAAAATCCCAGAGAAAGAAAATGATAAACACCAACTGGGGCGGCGTGACAGAGGATAACTCTTTCGGCACAAATGAGTTCTTTGACCTGTGCGAAGAGATAGGCTGTGAGCCGTATCTTGCAGGAAATCTCGGAAGCGGCACTGTTCAGGAGCTTTCCGAGTGGATAGAATATATCACCTTTGACGGTGTTTCCCCTATGGCTGACCTGAGAAGAAAAAACGGCAGAGAAAAGCCTTGGAAGCTTAAATATCTTGGTATAGGCAACGAAAACTGGGGCTGCGGCGGCTCGATGCGCCCTGAGTATTACTGCGATGAATACAGAAGATATCAGAGCTTCTGCAAGAATTTCAGCGGCAATGAGCTTTACAAAATTGCCTGCGGACCAAATTCCAACGATTATAACTGGACGGACGTTGTAATGTCAAACCTTGGGGAGTGGCACACAAAGGCTATCTCTTTGCACTATTACACCGTTCCTACAGGAGATTGGAACAAAAAGGGCAGTGCAACTGAGTTTTCAGACGAGGAGTATTACGAAACTATATCAAAAACTCTATATATGGACGAGCTTATAAAACGTCACAGCGAGATAATGTCACGCCGTGATCCAGAGGGTAAGATAGGTCTTATAGTTGACGAGTGGGGCTGTTGGTATGACGTTGAGGAGGGCACAAACCCAGGTTTCCTCTATCAGCAGAACACAATGCGTGACGCTATCGTGGCGGCTTGCAATTTGAACATCTTCAATAACCACAGCGACAAGGTAGTAATGGCAAACCTTGCGCAGGCTGTGAACGTTTTGCAGTCTCTTATCCTCACAGAGGGCGAGAAAATGGTAAAGACGCCTACCTATCACGTTTTTGATCTTTTCAAAACTCATCAGGGAGGCGAGCTTTGCTACAGCTATGCCAACAACTGTCAGGCAGGCGGAAAGATTCCGATGATATCACAATCTGCCTCAGTAAAGGACGGCGTCCTCACTGTCACTATAGCGAATTGCTCTATAGATGATGACGCTCATATCTGCTGTGATATAGCAGGAGAAAATTATCAGAACATTGAGTGCAGGATACTTGACAATGAAGTAAGGGACTATAATGATTTTGATAACTGCGATAAGGTCGCACCAAAAGAGTACAGTGCGAAAATGACAGAAAAGGGCTTTGAGATAGACCTGCCAAAATGCTCCGTTGTAGTTGTGACAATGAGATAAGGACTATAAGGAGAGTCAAAAAAATGACAGTAAAAGATAAAATTTTGCAGGGAAGAACATATCTTGGCATAGAACTTGGCTCAACAAGAATAAAGGCTGTTCTTATAGACGATAGCTTTTCTGTTATCGCATCAGGGTCGAAACAGTGGGAAAACCGCTTTGAGAACGGCTGTTGGACATATTCTCTTGATGATATCCACGGGGGCATACAAGCCTGCTATAAAGACCTTGCAGAAAACGTAAAGGCACAGTATGGCATTTATCCTGAAACATACGGTGCAATGGGTATTTCTGCTATGATGCACGGCTATATGGCTTTTGATAAGAATGACAAGCTTCTTGTGCCTTTCAGAACATGGCGCAATACCATGACAGCTCAGGCGGCAGAAGAGCTTACAAAACTACTGGGCTTCAATATCCCACAGCGTTGGAGCATCGCACATCTTTATCAGGCGGTGCTTAACAAAGAAGCCCATGTTCCTTATATCGCTTATATAAATACCCTTGCAGGCTATGTGCATAAAAGGCTCACAGACCGCTTTGAAGTTGGCGTTGGCGAAGCTTCAGGTATCTTCCCTGTGGAGGGCATAGGATACAAAAAAGAGTATTGCGAGCCTACAGAAAAAAGCCTTGCAGAAAAAGGCTTTGATCATAAGCTGAAAGATATCCTCCCAGCGGTAAGAAATGCAGGAGAAAAGGGTGCTGTCCTTACAGAAGAGGGCGCAAGATTCCTTGACCCTGAGGGACGCCTCAAAGCAGGCGTGCCGGTCTGTCCGCCTGAGGGTGACGCAGGCACAGGCATGGTGGCAACGGACAGCGTGCTGAAAAAGACCGGAAACATCTCCGCAGGCACTTCCATATTTGCAATGCTCGTCCTTGAAAAGCCACTTAACGGTGTTTACGAGGAGATAGACGTTGTTACCACCCCTGACGGCTCGCCTGTGGCAATGGTGCATTGCAATAACTGCTGTTCAGAGCTTGACGCATGGGTGAATATGTTCGGTGAGTTCGCAAAGCTCACAGGCAATGAGATAGACAAGAGCAGGCTTTATGAAATTCTCTATAAAAATGCTATGACAGCCGACAGCTCATGCGGTGGTGTGACAGCCTATAACTGTCTTTCGGGCGAACCTGTTATAAAGCTTGACGAGGGCAGACCAATGTATTTCCGCACTCCCGACAGCGCTTTGACCTTGGGAAGCTTCTTCAGAGCACAGCTTTATTCCGCTTTTACTGCACTGAAAATAGGCATGGATATACTTTTTGACAAAGAGCAGGTTAAGGCTGAAAAGATAACAGGTCACGGAGGACTTTTCAAGGTCAGCGGAGTGGCTTCACAGCTTATGGCAGACGCACTTTCTACCCCTGTTTCAGTGATGAAAACAGCAGGCGAGGGCGGAGCATGGGGCATGGCTATCCTTGCGGCATATATGGAGCTTTCAGAGGGCAAAAAGCTTGCAGATTTCCTTGACGAAAAGGTCTTTGCAGATATGGAAGTGACAACTTCTCAGCCTGAACAGACAGGCTCAGAGGGCTATAAAAAGTTCTTGGAAAGATATAAAAAGGGATTGGCGGCTGAAAAGACCGCACAGTTCTGAAAAAATCATAGAAATTCATATATAAATCGTAGTGGCGACCTGAGACCGCCTGCCAACCAACTGTCTGCTCAAATTGTCGGTGAGCTATTCACTTGGACGGAAAATGGGCAGACAAAAGGTGCATTTACCAAATCAGAGAAAGGAGAATTTTATGCTTAAAGAATTAAAACAGCAGGTGTGCGAAGCAAATCTGCTTCTGCCGAAATATGGACTTGTCACATTCACATGGGGAAATGTTTCTGCTATCGACAGAGAAAAGGGCCTTGTAGTCATAAAGCCCTCAGGCGTGCCATATGAGGGCATGACAGCCGATGATATGGTGGTAGTTGATCTTGAAAGCGGCAAGGTTGTGGAGGGAAAATATAAGCCCTCCAGCGATACCCCGACACATTTGGAGCTTTACAAAGCCTTTGATATCGGCGGAATAGTACATACCCACAGTCGCTGGGCAACATCTTTTGCTCAGGCAGGAAAAGGCATAATACCAATGGGAACAACTCACGCAGATTATTTTTACGGAGAGATACCATGCACAAGAGCAATGACCCCTGAGGAGATCGCAGGCGAGTATGAAAAGAAAACAGGAACTGTTATTATCGAGGCTTTCAAAGGTCTTGACGCAACTCAGATACCTGCCGTTCTGGTAAAAAGCCATGGCCCGTTCACATGGGGAAAGGACGCCGCACAAGCCGTTCATAATGCAGTCGTTCTCGAAGAAGCCGCATTTATGAACTTCCACGCAATGATGCTGAACCCTGAGATAGGTCATATGCAGCAGGAGCTTCTTGACAAGCACTTCCTTAGAAAACACGGAAAGAACGCATATTACGGACAGAATTGATGTCAATGCCTCAAAAAGCATGATATAAGTCCGTTGAAAAAATGAGTCAAATAACGGGCGAACACTGTTCGCCCCTACATATAAAAGATTTGTTTAGCACATCCTCGATAAAATAGCGCCCCGATTTTCTGGGCGTTTTTTTGTGCCTTTGCTCACATATTGTGCAAAATGTATATTATGTGTACGCTGATTTGTACAAAAGGGTAGTTTTTTGTACTTGTTATAAGTAAATTCTTGACTTATGTTTTAATAATATGTTATAATTAAAATAATGTCACGGTAATATTTATTGTGTCACAGCGGAAATGAATGGAATATAGTATAGATATTACCTCAAGGCAATGCCATGCAAGGTTTGCCTTAGAAACGAGGAACGGAGGCTTGTAATGAAAAAGCAAATTGATTACGGCAGCTATGCGTCCTATAAGGAAACGGTAAAGGGTCTTACAGAGAACCTGAAATCGCTGCTTGGATTGAGCGAGGAGATCGCTCTTGTCAATACTGCGGAATCTATTCGGGAAACATTGGAGAAAACTGCCGAGGAGCATTTTGAGGTCGCTATAGTGGGCGAGTTCAAGAGAGGCAAAAGTACCCTTATCAACGCAATGCTGGGTCAGGAGGTACTTCCTGCTGACGTGCTGCCTGCAACGGCTACCCTTAACAGAGTTACTTATAGCGAAGAGCCGTATGTGCAGGTGGAATACAAAAACGGCAAAAGTGAAAGGGTGGATATAAACAAGCTGGAGGACTATGTAACAAAGCTTACAGCAGAGTCGGAGGAAAGAGCCGAAACTGTCAAGGAAGCCACTGTTTATTATGATACCGAGTTCTGTAAGAACAACGTGGATATCATAGACACTCCGGGTCTTAACGACGATGACCAGATGACCAACGTTACTCTGTCTATCCTGCCGAAAATAGACGCAGCCGTTTTCGTTATCAGTGCAAACTCCCCTTTCTCACAGTTCGAGAAAGAGTTTCTTGAAAAGAAAATGCTCACTTCCGATGTGGGAAGGATTATTTTCGTTGTAAACTGCTTCGGTACTTTCTCACAGGCAGACGAGAACAAGATAGTCGAAACTGTAAGAGGACGTATCGGAAAATACGTTATGGAAAAGGCTAAAAAGGTCATGGGCGAGGATTCCCGTGAGTTTGCGGTCTATAAAAGAAAGATAGGAACTCCGAGAGTTATCGGCGTTTATGCAAAGCAGGCTCTTAATGCCAAGGAAACTGGGGATAAGGAAGCCCTTGAAAAGAGTAACTTCCCTGAGTTTGAAAAGGCTCTTGAAACCATGCTCACAAAAGAGCGTGGCGTTATCGCATTGCAGATCCTTGCAAATAAGATAACAAATTCGGGTACTGAGATACTCAGAAGCGTTGTTATGCAGGAAAACGCACTCATGATGGCTAACGATGAGTTCATGGAAAAGTATGACGAGGCTATCAAAGAGATAGGCGAGATAAGAAATAAGAAAAGACAGGAATTTGTCAAGATCAACGATGCCGCAAATCAGGTGTTCAACGACCTGCAGCCAGTTCTGGACAGCTATTGGACAAACATCGAGCAGACGGCTATGGAGGTTATAGACAACTTCCAGATGTCCTCTGACGATTTCAAGAAAGACCAGCTCAAGCTCGTTACCGCAAAGCTCACCGAGAAAATAAAGGAGAGCATAGAGGCAAGAGCGCAGATAATCTGCGAGCAGATACAGAACAGCATCAACTTCGCTGTTTCCTGTGAGGCTGAAAGACTTCAGGAATTTGAGGACGAGTTCTTCGAGTCCGTTACAAAGATACAGCAGATGTTCACTATCTCCGATAGAGTTTCAAAGAACGGCGGCGTAATGGATAAGATAATCGGCGTTGCTATCGGCTCTTACGGCGTCGGAGGATTGTTCCTGGGCTTCAGAGAGTCCGGCGTAAAGGGCGCACTTTTAGGCGGAGCAACAGGCTTTGCAGGATTTTATGCTACTTATTATACTGCTATATTCTTTGCAGGCTTCTTTGGCATCACCGCTACCCTGCCAGTGACCCTCTGCCTTATGGCTCTTGCAGGCATTGCAGGTACTTTTACTTCAAACTTTGCCGTTGATAAGATACTTGTTAAGGAAAGAATAGATAAGTATAAGTCAAACTTTAAAACTCAGGTGAGAAAGCAGTTCCACGAAATGAAGCTCAATAATGACTTCACTGAAACTGTCCGCCGTCAGGTATTCTCAGCATTTGAGGGTCTGAAGGGCAAGATCGAGAGCGAAACAGAGATAATCCTCCGTGATACTCAGGAAACACTTGATAATCTTAATGATCTTAAAACAGAAAAGAGCAACATTTCTCAGAAGGAAATGGAACGTCTGCATGATATTGCCGAGAGCGCAAGCGCTATAGTTCAGGAAGCATATCAGGTAAGACGTGTGCTTACCGAAGCTATGGAAAGCTGACGGTCATATAAAAATATTATTTTAGGATCAAGGGAGGACAGGTCATGAGTACAAATACAACGGAAAGGGAAAATCCGCTGCTACAGATTGACACAAGCTTCCGCACATATCTGAACGCTTATACAAGAAGCTATCAGAACCATATAGTTGACGGCGTGCTTGACTATGCTTTCGAGTCCGACTTTGCTGTAAGGCAGAAGATAATGGGACTTGGTGGCTGGGGAAAGCTCGTCAAGGCGGCAGGCTCGCAGGACGTTTCTGCCGAAGCAAAGCACCTGTTTCTTAAGTGCGAGCAGGTTGGCCCGCTGAAATATCCTGATATATATGACATTGTGAAAAAGTGCGCTGAGCGTCTTGAGCTTGTTGTGCCTATCGTCTTTGTCAGAGGGGATATGGATAAAGCACAGGTCTACTCTGTGGCAAGCGATATCATCGAGCCTTGTATCGTGCTTTCAAAGCAGGTAGTGGAAATGTGCAGCAAGGAGGAGCTTATGTTCCTTATAGGCTGCGAGTGTGGAAGAATACAGAACAATCATTGTGCCTATAATATGGCATTTACATATCTCAATTACAATAAGTATACTTACAGACCAGTTGAAAGGTCATATAAGCAGACTGTGAACAATCAGCTTTATACAGCGCTTGTTCAGTGGGTGAAGTATGCTGATATAACTGCAAATAGAGCAGGCATTATCTGCCTCGATAAGCCGGGAATGTTCATAAGCGTCATAACAGGGCTTTATAACAAGGGCTATATCGACTTTTATGGCAGACAGCAGAAGAATATGGATACCGACGGACTTATCAAAAAGGCTGAAAGCGTCCATGCAGTTTCTTCAAGAAATCTGAAAACAGATAATACTATGAGCGAGCTTGAAAAGCTTGTTGTCGCAGCTACTGAATTTCTGTATTGCTCAGTTCTTTATGAATGGCGTGGCGATGCAGAGGATTCTGACAGACACCTTGTTTCAGGTCAGATATGTGATGTGCGCAGCAGTATTATAATCGGAAACGGAGGCGTGATAGGTGGATAGTGCTAATATCAATACAGCGGAGCAGAATATTGCACAGGTAAAGACCGCTCTTAAAGCCTTTGTTGAAAATGAAAAGATAGCGAAAATGCTCGGCAAGGATTTTGTTAGCGAAATGAACGATTGGGAAGCTCTTATCGAGAAAAAAAGCGAAGAGCCTTTCACGCTGGTCATACTTGGCGAGTTCAAAAGGGGAAAAAGCACCATTATAAACGCCCTGCTGGGCAAGGAGCTTGCACCTATAAACGTTACACCTGAAACTTATACTATAAACGAGATATCTTTCGGTCATACGCAGTATGTGGAAGCTATCCTTGAAAACGGCATGAGAGTGCCGCTGTCGCTGGAGGATATTACAAGAGAAAAGCTTGAGCAGAGAATGAAGCTTTTCCCTGCAAAAATAAGCTATGTTCAGATAAAGGACAACGCCCCTATACTCAAAGAGATAAGGATAGTGGATACCCCGGGTCTTTCTGACTTGGAGAGCCTTGACAAGCAGGTAATGGATTATATTGTCAATGCCGACGCTATCATGTATGCGGCATCATGCCTGCTGCCTTTTTCTGAAAGCGAGCAGTTGTTCCTTGCAAGCCATGTCCAGCCTCAGCGATTTGGTATGCTCTATATCCTCGTGAATATGATAGACGCAATGAACTCTCAGAAGGACGCTGATAAAATACTAAAGCGTGTGAGAAACATATCCGAGAGGATAGTGCCTAACGCTATCGTATACGGCATAAGCGGTGCAGACGAGCTTAGCCGAAAGCTTGGCAGAGAAAGACCGCTGGACAAGGGTACAAGAGAGTTTTACGAAACTCAGTTTTTCCAGTTCGAGCTGTCTTTGCAGCGTGATATAATCATGCAGAAGGACGTTATACGTTCAAAGCGTGTTCTTACAATGCTCTCGCAGATGTGTGACGAAACAGCCGCAAAGCTTAGACTTATAAGCGATATGGCAGAGCTTGACAAGCAGAAGCTTGCCGACAGAGCAAAAGAGTTTGAGGAGCAGTGTGAAAAGCTTTCAAAGGCTCTGGAGGAGAAAAAGCCTGCTTTGCATCTTTCTATTATCGAAATGCAGCAGGAAGCCGAAGCTTGGATGTATGAGTTCTTCTCAAAGCTGAGAGCAAGCATTTTGGATTGCCGTGGAAAAGACGCAGACGGAAACGACCTTTACAGCTCTGAGGATATAGAAAAGCATTTCTATTCGTTCCTTATGGAAAAGGTGGGCGAAGCATATCGAAATTGTATCGAGAGCCATAGAGATAGGATAGCCGAGATAGTGGAAGGCACAGGCAGAGAGCTTGCCTCCGCCCTTGGCATAGACGATCTTTCAAAGGCGGCAAAGGCTCCGTCAGTGGAAATGATAATGACCTCCCTGAACAAGAACGTAACACGTTCTGTTATGGGCGTTCAGCTTTTCGGCACAAGCGAAACCTTTCCTCCTGCCACAATGTCAGTTTTCAGTCTTATCCTTAAAAAGAAAAAGCAGACCGATATAATTGATATCGCTCTTGAAAACTATGACGATATCAGAAATAATATCGTCAAGGATATAAAGACAGTTTATCAGGACCTTGAAACAAAGGCAGCCGCAAGGCTCGACAGCCTTTATCAGTATCAGGTGGAAATGGGCAGAGAAGCCCTCAATCAGGCTCAGCAGCTCATGATGGTTTATGATAATGACGAGATAAGGCAGACCCTTGTGGAAGCAAAGCAAATGCTTGCCGAGCCACAGAGAATACTGGCAGAGAGCAAATTATAACAAAAATAAAAACGTCCCATTAAGTTGGGGCGTTTTTTTGATAATGGCGTAAATATGCTTATTGACAAAAAAACAGGCTGTTTTTGCAGCCTGTTTGGAATGTCTAAAAAGTATCAAATCAACGGACGACCTCAGGTCGCCAATACATTTTGTATGCAGTAAATTATTTGTCTTTGTATTGCTCAACATTGTTTTCTATCTTGTCAACAGAGTTTCTTTCTGTTATGTCAACACGATAGTTGTACTGAGCGTTCTTTGTGACAGTGTTTTCAGTAAAGTATTCAAGTTCACCGTCTTTATCGAAAAAATAGGTTGTGGAAAAGCCCTTTGTGCCTATCTCCTCAGCGTCCTTTCCCAGCTTTGAAACGTCATAAACATACGTCACAGTAACAGAGCCGTCATCACCGATAATGTCAGAAACAGACTCAACAGCTTTCGGTGCAAACATCAGCATACCCTCGTCAGCTTGTGGGTGCTTTGCTTTTCTTGTGTACTTTGAAAAGCCCTTGTCGCCCTTTACCAAATGTGAGTATTCTCCGTTATCATAGGTGTAGCTCTCGATTCCGTTGTTATACTGAGCATATTCCTTTCCACCGTTCTTGCCGTAGTAAGAATAGGTCAGCACATCCTTTTCGTCATACTTGAAAGTGAACTCCTGCTCGATATCACCAGTGTCCTCGTTGGTTATAACGACTTTTGCGGAGTCAAGCGTCGCATAGTCCTCCCTTGCCTGATATACCAATGTGTCATGCTTTAGCTCAGGCGTACCGCAGGAAGTGCATAAAAGGCAGACAGCCACTGTTAAAGCTACTGCTGCTGTTTTTAGAAATCTCATTTTAAAATTTACTCTCCTTAAAGCCCCTTGCAGGTCTTTGAGAACACTATAAGCGCCGCAGCAATAGTGAATATCTGCGAGATAGTTGCATGGACCATAAGACCTATATTGAATTTTATCACATACAGGTCTATAGCAAAGCTTTCAACGCCTACATTTTTTCCCCATGCAAGCCAGCCCACATAATCCTTGCCCTCACAGACGTAAGCTATGAACGCACCAAGTATTATTCCTGCCAGCATGAAAAATATAAACGCAAAAGTCTTTTTGAAATTTTTCATGACTGAATATCCTCTGTTTTATGTATCGGTATCTATTTTCTTCTTGACGGAGATTTTCTCTTGTTGTCAATGACTTTTTTCAGATCAGAAAATCTCTCCTCGCTTGACGCTTTGAACTTGCTGAGCATATCCTCAAAATCAGCGTTTCCTGAATTGCTGTCAGCATTGTATACCGGAGGCGGATTTTTAGCAAAATCCTGTGGCGCTCTGTCTCTGTTGTGATCCCTGTTATAGTCGTTTCTAGGTCTGCCCTGAGAATTGCCTCCCTGACGGTTGAAATTTCTCTGACCACCGTTAGGTCTGCCCTCTCTGCCACCCTGGTGACCGTTCTCTCTTGGCTTTCTCTGCGGCGCAGGCTGAGCCTTTTTGATAGAAAGCGATATCTTTCCGTCGTCGCCTAAATTAAGCACCTTTACCTTGACGGTCTGACCCTCGGTAAGATGATCCTTTATCTCGTTTACGAATGTGTTCGCAACCTCCGAGATGTGGACCATTCCTGTCGTATCCTTGTCAAGCTCCACAAATGCTCCGAATTTTGTGATACCTGTTACTTTTCCTTCATAAATTTTTCCTACTTCAAGCTGCATTTGATTTTTGTGTCCTCTCTGCAATAAAAATTCTGCTATATGAACGGTCAAAAGACCGTGTTTGCCTTAGTCGCTGTTGTTTACAATATAAAATCTGCGCTCATTAGGATAAGCATAGCCCAGCTTTTCAATAGCTATCTTCTCCATATACTCCGCCTCGTCGTCAGAACTGAGCAGCCTTGTGTATTCATCATTGAGCTGCTTGGCGGCGGTTATCTTTTTATTTATAGCGTCTGACTCTTTTCTGAGCTGTGCTATCTGCGCCTGCTGTGAGATGATAATCACCCCTGAATAAACAACAAGAGCGGCAACAGCAAAAATAGTCAGAAGCTTAACAAATCTTGATCTTTTCGGCTTTGGATTTTTTTTAGCAGCGTCCTTTTCAGCGTCAGCTGTTTCGGACGTTTTATTTTTAAAACCTAGCATTGCGTACTCCTTTTTTGATTACAAAACCGACCTTTCCATAAGCAATACCCCAATAACTGTCATGAGGCGTTACCTATACTCTTTTCTATTATACACTAATCAAAAGAGAGTTTTCAAGTGCTTTTAGAAGTTTTTTTTCGCAGAGAGGAAATTTTGCACTTTTTCACAAAACAGTCCCTGAAACCGTCTGCTCTTTTGGTAATAAATTTAACCACAGGCGAAAACGTTTTAGCAAATAGTTTTCTGATGATCGAAAAAAGGCTTCTCAGCACGGATACAACAGCGTTTCCTACAGTAAGATGTTCTATCACAGAGCCTGTTAGCATACCCACTAAAACAAACCCTCTTATAGCCCCTGTCAGCCCGGTGCAAAATGTGAAAAGTGCAAAGCCGTAAAGAAATGTGTAAATGATATCCTCAAAAAAGGTGAGTATCTTCCCATGTGGCAAAGCCGCCCTGAATACCCTGAAAATATCATATAAAAGCCCCAGCCCGCAGCCCAGAACCACAGACAGCAGAAAAAGCTCCCTTTCAAGCTCTAGCCCCAGTTGCATTTCTTCCATTTATCTTTCCCCTTTCTACGACCTCTTGCACTGTGCAATGACATGGTATACACTTTTATCTGCAAAAACCGCCCGAATACACACCCCCCCACTTGTAGGGGCGAACAGCGTTCACCCGCCTGTTCGCAGTTTTTTCGGTTAATAGCTATCCAACAAAAATGCGGATATACCGACCACAAGTAGCGGTCAGCCAACGGGTGACCTAAGGTCGCCCTTACATATGTTATCTGAATATCTTCCCTATCGCCGAGAGCTTTTTCTTTCTGTCCTTTTCTCCATAAACCAAAGCCCAGATATCTCCCTCCACGGAAACATCTCCCGACTCAACGCTTATTTCGTTTATGTGCAGGTCTTTGCCTTTTATCGTCAGCTCTCCAAGCTGTGTGAAAAGCCTTATCTCATCCTCGTCAAAGCTGTCAACGTCCGTCACGCCCGAAAGCTGTAAACGCTGTCTGTTTTCAAGAATTGCATTGTGCCTGCCCTGAGTATCATTCATAAAAGCACCCCCTGATATTTTTCTTATCTATGTATATTCGCTCCGTGTAAAAATATTTCTCTGAAAACGTTTTATATCCTTGACAAAAACGCCTTGAAAAGCTAAAATAAACATATGCAAAAAAACATAGTATCGAAAGGATATGAAAAAATGGCAGAGAATAAAAAGCTTATAACAGCAGACAACAGCTTTCTTACTTATATTGGCAGAATAGACTTTTCCGACAAAACACGCCCTGAGTTTTATTACGCAGGCTCAAATGTAAAAATGACTTTCACAGGCACAAGCGTATCCGCCGTGATAAAAAACCATAAGTATTTCAACATTCAGGAGCTTGGCTTTGTTATAGACGGCAAAGAGGGCAAGGTGACTTTCGATAAAAATGACGAGGATATCACCCTTGATATCGCTTGTGACCTTGAAAAAGGCACTCATACCGTCACCCTTTTTAAAAGGCAGGACGCTTCCCATTACTTTGAGTTCGTGGGCTTTGAAATAGACCCCGACGGAGAAGTCCTCGAAAATTCCCCTCTCCCTGCAAGGAAAATAGAATGCTATGGCGACTCTGTTTCTGCAGGCGCAGTGTGCGAGGCAGTTGACTTTGTTGCAAGCTGTGACCCTGAGGATCATCAGGGAGTTTACGATAACGCATGGCATAGCTATGCAATGATAACAGCAAGAAATCTTGGCACACAGATCCATAATATCGCACAGGGCGGTATCGCAATTTTCGACAACACTGGCTATTATCATGCCCCGAATTATATCGGCATGGAGTCTGTCTATGACAAGCTTTGCTATTTCCCTGAGGGAGCAAAGGGCGTGACCCCTTGGGATTTTGAGAATTATACCCCTGACGTTGTGCTTTTTGCAGTTGGTCAGAACGATCCGCATAACGAGGGCCATGAAGATTTTGATATCGCCGACCCCGATTACAGAGCAAAGTGGAAAAATGCCTACAAGAGCATTATCCTTGACCTTAGAAGCAAGTATCCAAACGCAACATTTGTGCTTCTGCTGACAGTTCTCTGCCACGGTGAGGAGTGGGATAAAGCCGTTGACGAGATAGCAAACGAGCTTAATGACCAGAAGATAACACATTTCATGTTCACAAGAACAGGCAAAGCGACCCCCGGTCACCCAAGACTTCCTGAGCAGTATGAAATGGCGGAGGAGCTTACAGCTTATCTCTCAAACATGGGCGATAAGATCTGGGGCTAAAGTCTGAGAAAAAATAATAGGGCGAACATTTCACATTGTTCGCCCGTTTTTTTATGCCTGTTTTATCGGCTTTTTTTGTCGTTCTCAGCTTAAATCCTGCTGTTCCGCCGCCTGCCTGTCAAGCTCCATGTGATAAGCAGAAAGTATCTCTCCCTCTATCTCATTGCGAAGCTCGCTGTCGATGGGGTGAACGATATCACGGAAAACCCCGTTGTCATCACGGCGGCTGGGCATAGCCACAAAAAGTCGCTCCTCCCCTTGCACTATCTTGATATCATGTACCGCAAAACTGCCGTCAAAGGTCAGGCTCACAACGGCTCTGAGCTTGCCCTCGTTTATAAATCTTCTGAATTTTACCTCTGTTATAGTCATTTTCATGCGTCCTTTCTTTTGATGTAATGCCTGTAGTAATATTTTTGCCTCTTTTTTTGAAAAATAATCAAAAAAGGGGTTTATTTTTTTTTAGAAATGTTATATAATAAAATAAACATACATTCTGAATTATCTATTATTCTAAGGAGTATTACAAAGATGATAACAAATGAGATCTTGAAAAATATAAAGCACGTTCATTTTATCGGTATAGGCGGCTCTGGTATGTACCCTCTGGTGCAGATATTCCATTCAAAGGGATATTTCATCACAGGCTCAGACAATAACGAAACTGAAACTCTTGAAGCTGTAAGAAAGCTTGGCATCGAAGTCTTTCTCGGTCAGAGAGCCGAGAATATCAAGGGTGCAGACCTTATAATCTATACCGCCGCAATAATGGCAGATAACCCTGAGCTTATCGCCGCAAAGGCAAGCGGTGCGATCTGCTGTGAAAGAGCCGAGATACTTGGCCTTGTCACAAGCTGGTATACGAACGCACTTTGCGTTTCAGGCACTCACGGAAAGACCACAACTTCTTCCATGCTCACACAGATCTTCGTTCAGGAGGGTACTGACCTTTCATGCGTTATAGGAGGAAAGCTCCCAAGCATAGGCGGCTCAGGCAAGGCAGGCTCATCACAGACCATGGTCTGTGAATCCTGCGAGTTTGAGGATCATTTTCTCAGACTTTTCCCTGACGTTTCAATTATCCTGAACGTTGACGCAGACCACCTTGAGTATTTCAAGAATATCGAAAATATCATAAAGTCTTTCCATAAGTTCGCAACCATGGCTTCAAAAGCCGTTGTCTATAACGGCGACGACGCAAATACCCTGAAAGCCGTTGAGGGCGTTGACAAGGAAATGATATCCTTTGGCTGGGATAAGAAAAACGATTATTCCGCCGTTATAAAGTCCAAAAAAGGCTTGCAGACACGCTTTGAGCTTTATCATAAGGGCGAGTTTGTCAGAGAGCTTACTATCCATGTTCCTGGCGACCATAACGTCATGAACGCCCTTGCCGCCATTGCTGCCGCAAGATATTCAGGCGTTTCATGGGAGGGCATCGAAAAGGGACTTGATACTTTCTTCGGCGCAATAAGACGTTTCGAGAAGATAGCCGAGGTCAAAGGCGTTACTATCGTTGACGATTACGCTCACCACCCAAAGGAGATAGAGTGTACACTGAAAGCCGCAAAGGGTCTTGACTTCAACAGAGTGTGGGCAGTTTTCCAGCCTTTCACCTATTCAAGAACAAAGATACTCATGAACGATTTTGTGAAAGCGCTTTCTATTGCAGATATTGCCGTTGTCACAGATATCATGGGAAGCCGTGAGAAAAATACCGACGGTGTTTATGCCGAACAGCTCGCAGAGAAGATACCAAATGCAGTTTGGTTTGAGACCGACCACGAGCTTGTTGACAAGCAGACTGCACAGCAGAAAGAATATAACTTCTCACAGTGTATCGACTATATAAAGAAAAACTGCAAGGAGGGCGACCTTGTTATAACTCTTGGCTGCGGAGATGTCTATAAGCTTGCAAAAAGGCTTGCAAAAGAGCTTTAGGTTTAGAAGATAAAGATTTATTGATATAACAGAAAGGACGGAGCTATGAGAAAAGTAACCGAGAACGAGAAAATGGTATTCGAGTTCATAAAGGATCGCATAGAAGAGGGATATCCGCCGACAGTTAGGGAGATATGTGCGGAGTTTGGCTTTAAGTCTACCTCAACAGCCCATAGATATATAAATAATCTCACCGCAAAAGGTCTTCTTGAAAAGGGAAATAATCAGAACAGAGCCATAAGGCTCACAGGCGGCAACGGCATGAAGATCCCCCTTGTGGGAACTGTCACCGCAGGTATCCCTATCACTGCCATTGAGGAGATAACAGACTATATAAGCTTCCAGCCTGCAAGGCATTACAGCAATCCGCTTTTTGCCCTAAAGGTAAGGGGAGAGTCCATGATAAACGCCGCTATCCTTGACGGAGATATGGTAGTTATAGAGCAGACCCCATATGCAGAAAACGGCGATATAGTCTGCGCGCTTGTTGACAACGAGTCAGCTACCATAAAGACTTTCTATAAAGAGGACGGCCATTACAGACTACAGCCTGAAAATGACACCATGGATCCTATCATAGTAGACGAGGTAAGCATACTTGGCAAGGTCGTTGGCGTTGTAAGATATCTGTAAATATAGATAAAGAAGATTTGTAGGGGCGAACAGCGTTCGCCCGTGTCATTAAAGAAAACGGGCGGATAGTCCAACATAGATATAGAAAAAAACTTCGACAAACAAAACAGTTCTAAGTGTGTAAAGGATTGGTAATAATGAGCAGACATTGTACATTCTGCGGTTCTAAGCTGGAGGACGGAGCTAAGATATGCACCAACTGCGGAAAAATGGTACCTATCGCCTCATCGACCCAAAGACGTGGCGAGCAGGAGTTTATAGACCGTTCAAGGATACAGGGCATACCGAAGCGTGTTTACGAACACCCGAAAAGAGCCGAAGCAGAGGAAAGAATGCGCCGAGAGCAGGAAGCTCGCAAGGCAAAGCGTGTAAGAGAGACAGACCGAAACAGAGAAATGAGTGCGGCAGACTATAGGCGCACCCCAACTGAACATTCAAGCAGCGGCAAAGAGAATTATGGTAAGGGCAAAAAGATACTAAAGACTCTGCTTAAGATCGCAGTGGTAATATTGGTGATATATTTTGTGATCGCCTTTGTGAGAATATTCAGCGTAAGACATTCCACCTATGATTTCGATACCGAAATGAAATTGGCAAGCGAAAATTACGGTGAAGCCGTTGACGCATATTTCAAAGACGGCAAGTGGAAATATAACATCTTCAAAAATCAGGTGTCCTATGAGGGAACTTCCGAAAATGGCGATGATTATGTTATGATATTCGGCAAGAAAGACGGTCAGACTGTTGTAAGGCAAATGACAAAGAACAGCAAGAAGGTCGCTTCTGACAGCATAATGAACGATGTCATGGGAATGTTCATGTTCGAGAAAAAGGTCACAGGATAAAAAAATAAGCGCATAATTATGTAGTTATTTGTAGTGGCGAACAGTGTTCGCCCACATTTTGACACGCATTATAAAACGAAACGGACGAAGTAAAAAAGCTTCGTCCGTTTATTGTTTTGCAGGGGATCGGCGCAATTTCTGCATTGCAGAAATGCGATGTCCCGCTTTTGGTTGTTTGTGCTTTTTTTACAGCCTAATTTATACTATTGTCACGCTTTTTATCAAACATTCTGTAATACTGCACAGTTTCATATTCGTTCAGCGTGTCCTTGTATTTGTCAGCCACATCATTTATAGAATACCATTCTCCGTCAGCCGTCTTGTAGCCGTAAGAGCTTATTATCGGAATGTCACAGCGTGTCTTGTCAAGCTCCTGCTGATATCTCGACTTTGGAAGTCCAGCCGCTTCCATGACCTCGTTTGAAAGATAGTTAAGGCTTATATCGTCTATCTTCTCCGCTTCAACGCCCTTGTTGCTCCAAATAAGGAAAGGGGTCTGTCGAAGCCTTGAGTAATCTTCTGTCGAAAGCAAAGCCACGTCCTTGCCGTAAAGATATTCCGTAAAGCTCAAAATGTGCGGATAATGGTCGCCGAACATTACGATTATAACTTCCTCGTCCTTGTCTCTGAAATAATCTATAAGCTCACCAAGCGCCTTGTCAGATTGATAAATAGAGTTTAAGTACTGCAAAGCTTCAGGATTGTTGTAATCCTCAAAGGTTATCTCCGCAGGCACAGTGCTTATGTCATCATATGGACCATGATTCTGCATTGTTGCAGTCCATACAAAATACGGCACAGCCTTGTTGCTCTCGTATTGCGCTTCAATGTAGTGGAAAAGAGAGCTGTCCGACATATTGTCATTGATGTATTCACAGTTTGAAATGTAGTCGCCGCAGTTGAAGAGCTTGCTCTTGAATTGAAGCTGTTCATAGGCATTGCCTATATCCCATAGTCCCTCAGAGCAAGGCGAGATAGCCTGCGTTGTGTAGCCAAGCTCGTTTAGCCAACTTACAAGCCCATTTTGTTTGTCGTTGAGATATTGGGTGAATACCGCACTTCCCGACGGCAAAAAGCCAAGAGTGTTGCCAGTGAGAAATTCATACTCAGAGTTGCAGGAATAACCGCCATATGCCGAAACGGAAACATATCCGCTTATGCTTTCCTCCTGCAATTTGTGATAGTTGGGCAGATAGTCTTTGTTAGTCTTGAACTGAGCGATATGCTCAAAGTCTGCAAAGGATTCGTTCATGATAGCAATGATAGCAGGCTTTTTGTTCGTATCAGCCGTTTCATATTGGTCTAATATCTCCTCCGCCTTTTGAGTGGAGTAGCCGTCAGGCTTCGTCACACGGTTAAACATTCCGTCGAAGCAGAACATAAGGTCGTAGCCTACGCACCTGTATGTGTCTGCATTTTCTGCACCTGAAAAGTTCAGCCTGATGTATCTGTTTTTTATGCCAAGGTCATAGGCAAACCTGCCACTGTATACGAATACGAAACACCCTGCGATAACAGCCACACCCGATATTATCCTGCTGCGTTTTTTTATCTTCCTTACTTTTGTCGTCACCGTTACAGCGATAATAAGAATAAGATCACAAAGCACAAACATCACGTTGCTGTCTAAAAACAGTGAGTACATTCCGTTTATCTCACTGGCTGACTTTATGTTGGCAAGGTCGGCAAACTGCACAGGATTTCCTCTGAACTCCGTTACATAATACTGCGCCAAAGCATATATGGCAAATATGACGTTCACTCCGCAAAACCAGGCGTGTGGCTTCGGGAATATTACCGCACCTATAAGATATAAAAGCCAGCAGAGCAATATTCCAAGGAGAATGTAAAGCACATTGCTCTTTGGAAAATATGACTTCATTACAAAGTCAGGCAAAAAATATGAATTGAGTGCAAGCATAAACGCCGCCGTAAAAGGGTCGATGCAGCCCTTTGTTTCGCTCTTTTTCAGCTTCTTTTGCATTGAGAAAAATTTCGCAATAATAAATATCAGTGCCAGCTCAACGGCGCAAGCCCCTATAAGCGCATAATTTCGCTCTTTCGGCAGGAAGTTGTCTTTGTCCATGTATATGCCCAACAAAGCACAGATGACTCCTACCATTATAACTGCCACTATGGCACTTATAAATCGTAATGTTTGCATTCCGTCAGGCGACGCAAACCATGCTCCTATTTTTTTCAGCAAGCCTTTTTTCTCCTTTGCTTGCTGTGTTTGAATGTTTTGTTGTTCTTCCATTACAATATACTCTTTTCTGTTGATTTACACGCATTTTACAATACCTATTCATTATAGCATAGCTATTAGCAAATTACAACAGCTATAATCAACAAATATTTTCCTGCTTGATGTCAGGTGTTCACAATTAATTTACCCCATGCTTCAAAGAGTGTGTAAATTGCTCTTGAAAAAGGGACGGCAACGTGTTATAATATTTATGTATTTCAAAAAACATAAGGAAAAGAGGTAAATATATGTCACATGAGAAGATACTGGTGCTTGACTTTGGCGGACAGTACAATCAGCTTATCGCAAGACGTGTGAGAGATCACCACGTTTATGCAGAGATAAAAAGCTTTGAAACTCCACTTGAAGAAATAAAAGCAGCAGGCTATAAGGGCATAATCTTCACAGGCGGACCAAACTCCGTTTATGATATGACTTCTCCGCATTATGACAAGGCTGTACTTGACCTTGGCATACCGGTCCTCGGCATCTGCTACGGCTGTCAGCTTATTTCATGGATGAGCGGCGGAAAGGTAGAAAGCTGTAAAAAGAGCGAGTACGGCAAGATAGAGATAACAGTCTCCGCAGAGAGCAAGCTTTTCAAGGAAGTTCCTGATAAGAATATCGTATGGATGAGCCATACCGACTATGTCAGCGAAGCACCTGAGGGCTTTGTTATCACTTCCCATTCAGATGATTGCCCATGTGCGTCAATGGAGAATGCAGAGAAGAAGATATATGCCGTCCAGTTCCACCCTGAGGTAACTCACAGTGAGTATGGTAACGTCATTTTGAAAAACTTCCTTTACGAGGTCTGCGGCTGTAAAGGCGATTGGGTAATGGATAACTTTATCGAGAACACAGTTGCAAAGCTTAAAGAGCAGATAGGCGATAAGAAAGTAGTTTTGGGACTTTCAGGCGGAGTTGACTCATCAGTTGCCGCAGGACTTATCAGCCGTGCAGTGGGCAAGCAGCTCACCTGCGTGTTCGTAGATCAGGGCCTTATGAGAAAAGACGAGGGCGACTTTGTTGAGGAAACTTTCACAAGACTTTTCGATATGAGATTTGTAAGAGTAAATTGTCAGAAGCAGTTCCTTGAAAAGCTCAAGGGCATAACAGATCCGGAGGAAAAGAGAAAGACTATCGGAACAGAGTTCTATAAGGTATTCTGGGATAAGATCAGAGAAGAGGCAGATGGCGGATTTTTCGCACAGGGTACTATCTACCCTGACCGTATCGAAAGCGGAAAGGGCGACGCTGCTACAATAAAAACTCACCACAATCAGGTGAAAATGCCTGAGGACATCAACTTTGACGGCGTTATAGAGCCATTGGGCGAACTTTTCAAAGACGAGGTAAGAAAAGTCGGCGAAAAGCTCGGCATACCAAAGGAGCTTGTATGGCGTCAGCCGTTCCCAGGTCCAGGACTTGGCGTAAGAATAATCGGTGAGATAACAGAGGATAAGATAAAGGTGTTGCAGGAAGCAGACGCTGTTTTCCGTGACGAGATAAAGAAAAGCGGACTTGAAAGCAGCCTGAGCCAGTTCTTTGCAGTTCTCCCGAACGTCCAGACAGTAGGCGTAATGGGCGACCATAGAACCTATGACCACCTTATAGCTATCAGAGCCGTAACAACAGACGACTTCATGACAGCCGATTGGGCAAAGATACCATACGATGTTCTTGCAAGAATATCCAACAGGATAACAAATGAAGTAGACCATGTAAACAGAGTAGTTTACGATATAACCTCAAAGCCACCGGGAACGGTGGAGTGGGAATAATGCAAACACTTGCTGAAACGACGTAATACCGTGCTTTTCGTGGCACAGTCAAGCTGAATGGCAACGTTTTGGCAACAATTCTCTATCATCGGCAACAGTAACATAAATATTGTCTGAAAAGATAAGAGCTATCTGATTCAATTTAAGAATCGGATAGCTCTTTTTTATGTTATTTCATAATAATCTGGATCTAATATAAATTCTCCATTTGTTAAGTCAAGCCAATTATTGCATATGGTTATAAGCTTTTGGATTTTACTTGCAAATGCATTAATAGCGTTTTTCTTTAAACAATATCAATAGCATAATGATGGAGCGTTATCTGTTGGATAATGAGTAGTATTAATTACTTTACCGCCATCAGTATCAACATATCTTTTTCCATTTTTATCTATAGTTTCTATAATAATAAATGAGTTTTCTAAATTATTAGGATTTAATGAATGAGCATCTATAGCTTCAAGGTTGTCATATTTAGAAGATACTATTTCATATGGATATTCTTTGTTTCGCTTAGAAATAAAATAACCATAGCCTCTAATCCAATCAAGCAGTTCTAATACAGTAAAACTCCATTCTTTAGGAAAATATGCGGATGAAAATAAATCTTTCAAAATATTTTGTAGATTTGTAGCTTCTACACAAAAGTCATTTAGTGCAATAAATCCAGGAAATTGTATACCACAAACATGGAATTCTATCTCTTTAATAGAACAGTTCAACAAATTTTGAACTTGTGCTAATCCAGAACTCATACTTATGGTTCCAAAAACCAAATTTGCCATTTGCTTTGCTATAGCTAAAATGGAACGATCTATTCTCCCTTTTATATAATCGTTTAGCGGATTGAACAATTGCCCTTTAACATACAAATCCTTGATATTCTCTTCTATTATTTTACTAATTCTGTCTGCTTCGTTTCCTTCACAGGGATTAAATGCTGTGATTCTTTTTTGCCGTAAGTCAAACGGCAATTCTTCTATAATTCCAGTATTTATATCAAAAAGACAAATAATCCTGTCCCAACCAATTTTACTTGCTGCATAACCTAATTCAATCAATACATTAGGATTTGGAGTTTTTCGACCGGTATAGTCTGAATTAACTATACTAATATCACAAATGAACAAAACGCTTTTGTCTATTTTGTCAAAAATAGTTGTAGTAATATCAGGACTGCCATTCTTTCCTTTTGTGTCGCGGTCATAACCAACATATATAGAAGCATCTTTTTCTAGGCGATTTAGTGCTTTCTTTATACATTTCTCAATAAAATATCTATGAGTTTTACCTTCCAAATCATTTTGCCAGGAATAAAATATAATACGAGTCATAATGCCTCCATAATAATATAACAAAATTATGCATTTCCTATCTCATCATGTTTATTATTTCAGCTTGCGTAATTCTTCGTCATTCCGCTCCGCTTCCGCCCTCGGATACCTGTATCTCCACTGGTCGTACTCCTCGCGGCTGATCTCCCCATTGCGGTACTTCTGAGCCATTTCCTCCCAGGGTTTGAGCAGACCTGTCATCTTCGCAAAAGTCGAGCCGTTCTGTCTGTTGATGCGGATACAGATTTCACCGTCCAGACGGTCAATCTTGAAGCCGTATAAGTCCTCTAAAGCAAAGAGTGTGTGCATAAGTCCGGTGTAGCTGTCAATGTTCGGGACGTTCAGAGCTTCGGCCGATACGTCAAGTGCATCGGCAAGCTGCTCTACAAGGTCAGCCTTGGGCGTTCTCGAACCGGATTCATACTGCGCCATACGGATGTCGGCAGTCCGTTCCGAGAAGCCGACCTGCAAGCCTAAGAACTTCTGTGTCATACCTCTGAGGTTTCTGATAAACCTGATTCTTTCACCTATTGCCATGATGTTGCCCTCCATTTTCAAATGGCAGATAATCTGCACTGCCATATTTCACAAATCGATTATAACATATATGTTTAGTGTTCGTCAAGATAGTAGAAATAAAATTGTTTAGTGATTTTATACTTGGCATAACGGTATATGTTTAGCATAATAAAATCAAGACTTAACGATTTAGAGTTAAGTCGGAGAAAGGAGATAACGCAAATGTCAGCGAAAAACCTTGACAGCAAAGGCAGATTTCGTTCCAGAACCATCGGATTTCGGGTATCTCCCGAAGAAGAAAAGCTGATAAATTCAGCAGTGGCACTTTCAGGACTGACCAAACAGGACTACATCGTAAAAAGGCTTCTCTGCCGTGATGTGGTGGTGCAGGGCAATCCGAGAGTGTATAAGGCTCTGAAAAATCAGCTTGCGGAAGTGCTTTCAGAATTGCAGAAAATAGAAAATAGTTCTGTAAGTGATGAACTTCTTGAAACGATACGACTCATCAACACCACATTAAATGGAATGAAAGGAGAATCCTGATGTCAGAAGAAAAAGAAATGACCGCTCCGAACGTATCTATTGGCGTAGATACGGAGCAGTCATCCATAAAACAAACTACTAATAGTATATCAAATCGTGATGTAAATTTCAACCCCTTTGACGAATTTTTCAAGAAAATTGATCCGTCATACATGAAAACAGTCACGATGCAGGAACTGTATCAGGATATTTACAGCAAGAAACCGCCTGTTATTGAGGGCTTGCTCTATCAAGGTACTTATCTGTTTGTCGGTTCACCTAAGATCGGCAAAAGCTTCTTTATGGCACAGCTTGCCTATCATGTCAGCACAGGTACTCCACTTTGGGACTATCCTGTGAAAAAGGGTACGGTTCTCTACCTTGCACTGGAAGATGATTACAGACGATTGCAGGAACGAATGTACCGAATGTTCGGAACGGACAGTACGGAAAACTTGTACTTTTCCGTATCGTCCAAACCGCTTGGAAATGGTCTGACCGATCAGCTGAGCGGTTTTATCCGAGAACACCCTGATACAATGCTTGTGATTATTGATACACTTCAAAAAATCCGTGAGGTGGACAGTGATTCTTACAGCTATGCCAAAGATTACGAGATCATCAATCAGCTGAAACAGTTCTCTGACAGTTGGGGAATATGTCTGCTGTTAGTTTATCATACGAGAAAGCAAAAGTCATCTGATAACTTCGACATGATCTCAGGAACAAATGGGTTACTTGGCTGTGCAGACGGAGCATTTATGCTTTACAAGGAAACCAGGACTTCCAATAAGGCAACACTTGAAATTTCAGGCCGTGATCAGCAAGATCAGAAAATCCATCTTATTCGTGATGAAGAAAAACTCTGCTGGAATTTTGAAAAAGCAGAAACAGAGCTTTGGAAAGAACCTCCCGAACCGTTGCTGGAATGTATCGCCAATCTTGTAACAGAAGAAAATCCGACTTGGCAGGGTACAGCGACTGAACTGATAGAAAAGCTTGGACTTGATATGAAGCCGAATGTGGTTTCGCTGAAACTCAATGTCAATGCAGGCAGATTGATGAATGATTATAGCATTCGATACACGAATAAGCGTAACCACAGCGGACGCATGATTTTCTTTTCTTTGTTATCAAAAGAGTAAATTTCAAGTGGTTGGCGTGTCAGTCCGTGACGGTCGTGACGATGTTTTGTGAGCGGTGTAATCATCGTCACCATCGTCACACATCGTCACGGCGTTGGCGGTTTATCCGCCGTTCAAGCCTCGCAGAGCCCCGATAGCATTTTTGATAGTCCGTAAGGCTGTCGAAAGTGCTATGGGGTTACCGGCGGCATTCCGCAGGTAACTCGGCTCTCCGAGCCGTTCGGTTTGCCGATCTCCGTATCGCTGCAAACCGTTTTGCCCATAGGGCATTCCCTCGTCAGAGGGTCAATTTAAAAAGGAAGGGAGGTGTTTCTATGTGTCAAAAGACGATCTCAATGTGTCAGGGCAAGGGCAGCTTGTCCCACAACAACCGTGCATTTGCTGCCAAAAATATCGACAGTTCCCGAACAGCGGACAACATTACATTTGTGCATCAGAATTTGCGTGAAGCTTATGATATTCTTTTCAGCGATGCAGTAGAAAGATACAATGCCCGTCAGAAACGAAATGACCGCCGTATCCCCGACTACTTTCATCACCTGTTCAGCCGTGAACCGAGTGCATGTGTTATCACTGGGACAAATAAGCAAAAGAGTTTCTATGAAGACTTAGTCCAGATCGGGACAAAAGATGATACAGGTGTCGGTACTCCCGATTCGGAGATTGCTGTTGCCTGTTTACGGGAGTACATGGAGGGCTTTTCAGAAAGAAATCCGAATTTCTATGTGTTCAATGCTGTGATGCACCTTGATGAAGCAACTCCTCATCTGCACATCGACTATATTCCAGTGGGGCATTTCAGCAATGGTTTAGATACCCGAAATGCTATGGCGAAAGCTCTCGAAGAAATGGGGTACGGCAAAGGTGCAAATGCGATCAACCGCTGGCGTTTAACAGAGTGGGAAATCCTGCACCAGATTTGCAAGGCTCACGGTGTTGAAATTGCAGAGCCGAAGAAGTCCAGAGGGTACAGCTATACCACCGAGGAATACGGCGAGCATCAGGATAGAATCCGGCAGCTTGAAGAAGAAAAAGCTCAGATCATTACTGAAAAAGAAGAAATCAACGCAGCACTTGAAAAGGCAGCCAAAAAGCACGTCAAGCTGAAAGAAATCGACAGCGTTGTAACAGGCAAAACGGTTTTCGGTGGAAAAATCACAGTTTCCAAGGAAGATTGGGAAAATGTAACTGCACTTGCCAAAAAAGAAGTGATTTCACAAAAACAGACGAAAAAGCTTTGCAGAGAACGAGATGAAGCCATACAGGAGCGTAATGCGTTGAAAGCAAGGCTTGATGCGGTATCTTAGGAACTGGCTGATTACAAAAAGAAAGAAGAAGATAGGCGTCATTTTTCCCGTGATAAATTAAAAGCGGAATCAAAGCGTATTAGCCGTGAGGAAGAACTTTCCCGTGAACTGAAAAAAGTCAAGGCTTTTATCTCTGCTTGTGGATTGAGTTCCGACTATCAGCAGTTCAGATATAACAGCACAATAAAAAGCAAGAATTTGGAATGAGGAGAAAAATTTTATGATTATCAGAAGCAAAGATAAAGTTCAGGTGATCGGCAAAAACAAGTCGGTCTGGGTGTTGGATACCAATGCACTTACCGTTACACACAATACAGTTGATACTGAGCCAACAGTAACAGCATTCCGTTCCGAGCAGATCAAGTATCACCTGCATTATTCGGCGGAATACCGTAAGAACAGACTGAGAAAACTTGTAAATAACGGCGAAATTCTGGGTTATCTGACTGAACTTGATAAGGCAGTGGAAAATGCTATGGAAAGACAGGTTGAAAAGTGGAAAGCTGACGATAAGGAATATCAGCAGTCACTTGCTGTTGGTGATCTCTGCAAAGCTCAAGGTTTGGAGAATATGTTTAGGTTGTGTGCGAGAGAGGCGGTGTATGTGTGAGGAAAGTAAGAGTGTGAAACAGTAAAAAAAATTACTCAAAAAATAAATCCCGACAAATCGAAGCTGTAATGCTGATTTGTCGGGATATTTTATTTGTCTTTTGATAACTCTACCGCAATCTTTCCTATAATCTGGTAATGTTCTGCACCCATTTTTTGGAACGTTGATATGTTCTTTTTTCTGAAAACTTCAATAAGATTTTTAGTAATAGCGATCTGTTCTGGGTTCATACCAAAAGTGGAAATATTTGAATGCTTTTCCATTCCAGCAAGATAATCCATTGAAACGTTAAAAATAGCGGCGAATTCTTTTACCGTTTCAAAGGTTGGATTTTGCAATCCTTTTTCATATCGGCTTATGATTGAACTTTCTTTATGAATCAGACGGGCAAGCTGCTCTTGCGTAAACCCCTTTTCTTTTCGTAATTTTTGAAGAATTACTCCGAAATCGTACACTTCATCCATTTTGCACCTCAAGAATTTGTAGTATACTCAAATTATACCCCAAACCACTTGATAAATATGCAATTTTATGGTATACTACTTGATATATAATCGAGCTTGAAATAAAAAACATGATATATAATCAAATCGAAAGGCATAGTAAAATGGCAAACAAAAATGAAAATCTTTCTGCTGCGAAAAATGCAAAGAAAGATGAGTTTTATACTCAGTTAGTCGATATAGAGAACGAATTAAGGCATTATAAGGAACATTTCAAGGATAAGATTGTTTTCTGCAATTGTGATGACCCTTATGAGAGCAATTTCGTGAAGTATTTTGCAATGAATTTTAATGCTCTCGGATTGAAAAAGCTTATTGCAACTTGTTATACGACTTCTCCCGTGATGTATACGCAGCTTACATTTTTTGGCGAGGAAGAAGTAATTTCCGTTGCTGACAGCGGAAAGAAACCGTATGTCATTGAAATTTCTGAAGTTACAGATGAAAATGGCGATGGTGCGGTTGATCTGACTGATTTTGAGTTGATTTTAAAGAAGAATAAGCCGAAAATATTAAAGGGGGACGGCGATTTTCGTTCTGCTGAATGTATTGAATATTTGAAAGAAGCTGATATTGTTGTGACAAATCCTCCATTTTCCCTTTTCAGAGAATACGTTGCACAGCTTATGGAGTATGATAAAAAATTTATTATTATTGGAAATCAGAACGCAATTACATATAAGGAGGTTTTCCCACTAATCAAAGAAAATAGGTTGTGGTTAGGCTTTAAGTGCGGAGATATGGCATTTACAGTTCCGGAGTCATATGAAGCGAGAGAAACACGGTTTTGGGTTGATGAGAGTGGGCAAAAATGGAGAAGTTTTGGAAATATTTGTTGGTATACAAATCTTGACCACAGCAAAAGACATGAGGATTTAATCCTTTATAAAAGCTATTCAGAAGAGGAATATCCTTCTTATGATAATTATAATGCTATAAATGTCAATAAAACAGCAGAAATACCTTACAACTATGACGGTGCAATGGGAGTTCCTATTACTTTTCTTGATAAGTACAATCCTGAACAATTTGAAATTTTAGATGCAAGAGAATATGCATTGTTCGATAAGCAAAAAAATAAAAATACATACTTAATAAAAGATGCAGATAGTGCAATTAATGGCAAACCCAAATATGCAAGAATTTTGATTAGAAAGAAGGAGAAATAATGGAAATCAGACTTGAAGAACATACGATCAAAGAAATATTCGATGGTTACAAAGATAGTGCAGATAACGGAGTTATTGCATTTGGTGGAAAACTTAACGTCAGACCAGCCTTTCAGCGAGAGTTTGTTTATAAGGAAAAAGAACGCAATGCCGTCATCGATACTGTGACAAAAGGCTTTCCTTTGAATGTGATGTATTGGTGCGAAGATGATAATGGAAACTATGAACTGCTTGACGGACAGCAAAGAACGATCAGCATTTGTCAGTATTGCAGCGGAGATTTTTCAATCAATAACAGAACTTTTCATAACCTCACCAATACTGAAAGAGAACGTATTCTGGATTACAAGCTTATGATCTACATATGCAAAGGAAATGATCTTGAAAAGCTGGAGTGGTTCAAGACGATAAATATTGCAGGTGTAAAACTTGCTGATCAGGAACTGAGAAATGCGATTTATACCGGTCCATGGCTGACAGATGTCAAAAAATATTTTTCCAAGAATGGTTGTCCTGCATATAAGATCGGAAATAAATATCTCAGCGGTGAAATGATCCGTCAGGATTATCTTGAAAAGGCAATCAAGTGGATCGCTTCAAAAGAAAATAAGAGCATTGAAGAATATATGTCAGAACATCAGCATGATTCAGACGGCACTGCATTATGGCTTTATTTCCAGAACGTTATTTCATGGGTGAACACACTCTTCCCGAAATATCGAAAGGAAATGAAAGGGCTTGAATGGGGATTGTTTTATAATGCGTTTGGAAATAATTCCTATAACCCAGATATGTTAGAGAAAAGAATAACCGAACTTATGGCAGATGATGATGTAACCTCTAAAAAAGGGATTTATGAGTATCTTTTAAGCGGAAAAGAAAAAGTTCTCAGCATCAGAGCATTTACCGATAGTCAGAAAGCTACTGCTTATGCCAAACAAAATGGAATCTGTCCGATTTGTCAGAAACATTTTGAACTCGACAGAATGCACGCCGATCACATCACGCCCTGGCACGCAGGCGGAAAGACCGTTCCGGAGAACTTGCAGATGCTTTGCAGGGATTGTAATTTGAAGAAGTCGGGGCAGGAATAATAGAATATATAGGCGAATTCCCTTGAAATAACACGGTTATCGTGGTATAATGTAGATATACTGGATAACAGTGTTGTTTCAGGGGGATTTTTATCTTCTTTTTGAATGGAGGTTCGCATGAGTAGTACATCAAATGTTTTTTTGAAGATCATATATTTTGATGAGATGTTTGTTTCTGACTTTATGCAAGTTATTGCAGGTGGAGAGTTGAAGAAGACAACAGAATTTATATCAGAGGTTAATTCGGAAATAGAAGGAAATGCTTCTATGGACGCTGGAATCGGTACAGAGCAGAGCGGATTATCTAAGATTTTTAGTTTTTTAAGCGGTGGTAAAATCAACATTGAGGTTGGAGCGGATGCTAATGCTATGAGAAAGTCAGAGCGTTTAGCTAAGAATATCCTTGAAAACACCTTATTAGCTGATTTTATTGCTTTGCTTGAATCAGATAAACGTCGAACCAAGAATAAGAGATGTGAAGGTATCAAAAAATTCTCAAATATTAAAGTTCGACCTGAAAAGAACTCTTTTGCATATATGATGTTAATCGCTCCATATATGAGTATGATCAATGGGCAGCTACCATTAACAACAAACGATGGACAAGCTATGCAAATTGATGTTACAAAAATAGAAGAAGCTATTGAAAAAGGCCGAGGATATTATGATTTTATTGCAGACCACAACGGAAAAGAAATAGTACTTAGATTTAACAGAACTGCTTTCAGAAACAGTTATACAATGTCCGATCTCCCCAAAATGCAGTTGACTTACTATGGTATTCATGTAGGGCAAATAGATAAGTCAGATTTACAGGTTCAGAAAGAATTTGAATTTGGTACCTCTACAGTATCATCACGAGCAAATTATGCTGATGGTGAAACAAATGATACTTCATCAAAGCTCGATGTTTATGACATTGTATTGGCTGGGGTAGTTGAATGATTGAAAAAATAGAAATTTATTGGGGAGCTGATAGGGATTTTGAATCAGCTACAGAATCATTAGAAAATGCATATTTTCTAACTGATGTGATTGCCCATATAAATAAAACAGATATACAGATCAGTGGAATACCTTCTTCACAAGAAAACCCTATGGAAGTTGAGAATCTAATAATACATACTGATGACTACGGCGGTATCAAAGAATGGGCAGTGCTTGGATTCTCAAATAATGTTTTGCTTCATTTGAAAGTGAATATAAAAAACATTTGGTTGTGTAATCCGCCAGATAAGATATACAAGGATATCATAAGGACATTTGAAAGCGCTATTATTCATGAGCACAAACACGAATATAAAGCAATTACTATAGAAGACATGAAAAGAATTGCAGAAGGATTTAATAAAGCTGTTATAGGGCAGCCTCATGTAATTAAGCAAGCTCTCTCATCTATTTATACATTAAAAAGTATAAAACGCAAACGTCCTGTCACGTTATTGTTTCTAGGCGATTCAGGCATTGGCAAGACTGAAACAGCTAAATATATAAGCGAGTGCCTAGGATCGAATATGGTTAGAATACAATTTTCTATGCAACAAACTAATAGTGCATATCAATATATTTTTGGTGCTGAACATGGTGAAGATAGTCTAGCAAGAGAATTAATAAGACGTAGTTCAAATGTTATCCTTCTCGATGAATTTGACAAAGTAGTACCGTCGTTTTACAATGCATTTTATCAGATGTTTGATGAAGGCGTATTTGTTGATTCAAATTATTCTGTGGATGTATCACAGTGTATTATAATATGCACAACAAATTATAGAACTGTAGAAGAAGCCGAAAAGAACCTTGGTACTCCTATTTATTCCCGTTTTTCTAAAGTAGTGATTTTTAAGCCTATTAGCATAGAGGATAAACTTACTATCGCAAGTAACCGCTATGCAGAAGTAATTGATAATTTGGATGATGAAGATAAGGCTTTAATTGAAAGCAATGGAGTGCTTCTGTTTTTTGAAAAAGCAATAAGAGAAGGAAGTTATCCTAATATGCGTATGCTAAGAAATGATATTGAGGATGCAGTAAACTTAGAAATATTAAAGGCAAGAGGTATCATCCCCTCTTGACAACCGCCCCAATCTGCGCTATAATACCAAATAAGGAGCAAGCCACCGAGCACATATTCTCCTATAAGTCGCTGGTTTTGGTTATCATGGCGCTAACAAAATGATAACGGAGCATCAGCAGCCAAGTACAATACAGAACAAAATGTATAATTGAGATACCACAGCTCAAATTTCCTAAACAAAATTGTTTAATTCGGAGGGCGATTTGAGGAGTGGGAATAATATAGATATTGCCTGAAAAGATAAGAGCTATCTGATTCGATTTGCGAATCGGATAGCTCTTTTTATGTGTCAATAGTATAGCATACAGCTTTATGCAATTTAACGCCTAAATACTCTCGCACAAACCTTTAAGAGTATTGTAAGCCTTGTCAAGATCAGTTGACTTGGGAACAATTACAGTGATACCAAAACAATCGTCCCATTGGAAAATCAGCCCAAGCTCATCATTGTCTACTTTGTATTGCATTGAGTCGGATATCGCCCTGATCTTGCCGTGAACCATGTCTCGGTATGCTTTTAAAAGCGCAACAAACTCGTCAGGCTCATCAGGATAATCACAAAATATGAATATCCACCTTTCTTTATCAGGCCAACGAACTTCATACATAAGACCACTTCCTATTTATGATGACTTTACTACATTATAGCATATTGCTCAAAGCGGGTCAATAGCTGTTTCCTCACATAATAAAAAATACTTTGTCAGTTAATAAAGCAGAAATAGTCCCATCTTCACATTATTCAAATAATTTTACAAAATTACAAATACCCCCTTGACACTTCTGCCGTTCTGCACTATAATACTACACAAGAGAACTTTTTTAGCGTTGTGCATACGTTAAAATGAGCATAATAAAGCTAAGAAAATAAGCTTTTTTGTGTGATGTGCCGCAAAAGTGTCCTGCTATTTGTTAAAGTGTAGACAAACGGCGCATAATATGATATAATGTAAGGTGAGAAATGAGCGGTTTAAAACAGGCGGTCAGAAACACCGCCAAGATCATAATGTTCAAAGGAGTATATCCCCTTTGCTATAAAGTGTCAAGCCTTAGACCTTTGAGAAAAAACAAGGTCATCTTTGCCGAGATAAGAAGCGGTACGCTGACGGATAGCTTCCGCTATATCTATGAGGAGATAAAGACCAGAGGACTTGATCCGCAGGTCTATTACGTCCATAATAATAAGGGCGGAATGGGCTATCTGCTGAGATATCTGAAACTTACTTGGCTAATGGGAAACGTGGGTTGCGTGTTGCTTAACGATACCTGTAATCTGTTCGGCGCTTTTAAGTTCAGAAAAGGCACAAAGGTCATTCAAACATGGCATTCCTGCGGAGCTTTCAAAAAGTGGGGAGAAAGTATCACCGACCTCTCTTTCGGCGAGTCGCTGGAAGAATTGAGAAAGTTCCCTGCCCATACAAGCTATACACTTTGTACCGTCAGCAGTAAAGAGTGCATATGGGCTTTCAAGGAAGCTTTCGGCTTTGACCTTGATAATAATAGCGTGCAGGCAATAGGCGTATCTCGTACCGACTTTTTCTTTAAAGAGGAAAATCGTGTGAAAGCCTTTGAAAATCTTTATAAGAATTGCCCGAACGCACAGTATAAAAAAGTCCTGCTCTATGCCCCGACCTATCGTGGGGACGCTGATAAGGCTTATATCCCCGAAAAGCTAGATATAAAAGCCCTTAAAGAGAATTTCGGCAGCGAGTGGGTGCTTCTTGTAAAAAGACACGGATTTGTTAAAAAGGAGTGGGATATCCCTGAGGATTGTCAGGACTTCGCCTTTGACATAACAGAACATATGCCTATCGAGGATCTTCTTTTTACTGCCGATATGTGCATAACCGATTATTCTTCACTTATTTTTGAATATTCGCTCTTTGAAAGACCTATGATATTCTACGCTTTTGACCTTGACCAGTTCTATGACTATAGAGGCTTTTATTATCCCTATGACTATAGCTTCCTCCCGGGACCAATAGTTAAGACCAGTGGGGAGCTTATAAACGCCATAAAGCAGGGAAAAGCCGACCCTACTGTCATTTCTGATTTCAGAGAAAGATTTATGGGCGCTTGCGATGGCCGTTCTACCGAAAGGATAGCCGATTATATTATGTCACAAAACAGCGAATACTAATTTATGTAGGGGTGAACAGCGTTCGCCCGTTGACTGCCGAAACGTTATCGGCGTATCACAATGATTTATTTGTCAGATACATTATTATAATATAAATATCAGTAAGGAGTTTGTCTATGATTTACGGTGCAATGCTCGCAGGGGGATCAGGTACAAGGGTTAAAAGCTCAAAAATACCAAAGCAGTTTATCGAGATCGGAGGTAAGCCGATCATAATCTATACCCTTGAAAATATGCTCAAGGTAAAGAGATTTGATTATATCTATATCGCCGTCCATAAGGACTATGAGGACTATATGAACGAGCAGGTGAAAAAGAATATTCCTGAAAGCGAAAAGGTAAGGATAATTCTCGGCGGCAAGGAAAGAATGGATACTATAAATAATGTCACCACCGCTATCACAAATGATAACGGAATTCATGATGACGATGTTATCGTTATCCACGATGCCGTAAGACCTTTTGTTACAGAGAAGATACTCAACGATTCCATAGATTGTGCCGCAGAATACGGTGCTTGCGTCTGCGGACTTCCATGTGCAGATACTATCCTCCATTCAAAGGGAGGAGAGTATGTTGAAGACATCCCTGTCAGAAGCGAGCTTTACAGCGGACAAGCTCCCGACAGCTTCCGCCTTGCCCACTTTATCCAAATGCAGGATAACCTCACTGAGGAGCAGAAAAAAGTCATCACAGGCACTTCGCAGATATGCACAATGAATAACCAGCCTATCCACCTTATAGAGGGCGACGCTATTAATTTCAAGATAACAACAGACAGCGACCTGCTTATTGTCAGAACGCTGCTTGGCGGTAAATAGAAAGGACTTTTTTATGAAAAGCTTAATAAACATACCCGAAAAGATGAAAGCACTTGTGCTTTATGGCGTGGGCGACCTGAGAGTAACTGAGGTAGACGTGCCAAAGCTTGAAAAAGGCACCGTATTGCTGAAAATAAAGGCGTGCGGAATTTGTTCAAGCGATATGCCAAGATGCTTTGTAACAGGAACTTACCACTTCCCGACCATACCTGGTCATGAGTTTTCAGGTCAGATAGTTGCAGTTGGCGATGACGTTGACGAAAGCCTTCTCGGCAAACGTTCCTGCGTGTTCCCAATGCTCCCTTGCAAGCATTGTAAAGCCTGCAAAATGGAGGAATATGCACAATGCTCAGGCTATAGCTATTTCGGTTCAAGACAGGACGGTGCATGGGCTGAGTACCTCGTTGTTCCAGTATGGAACTTAGTTCCGTTCGACGATACCCTCGATTATAAAACTGCAGCGCTCTGCGAGCCTGCCGCTGTTTCAATGCACGCTGTAAATATCGGTGACATCAAAGAGGGTCAGAACGTTGTTATCATAGGCACAGGTACAATAGGCTTTATGATAGCCCTCTTTGCAAAAGAGAGAACAAAGACCGGTAAGGTGGTTATCGCAGGTCGTTCAAAGAATAAGCTTGAGTATGCAAAGAAGCTGGGCTTTGACGTTGTTGATACAAGCGTTGACGATCTCCCTGCACAGGTGAAGAAGATAATAGGTATCGACGGAGCAGACGTAACATTTGAAGCTGTCGGCTCAAACGAAGCTATCGCTTCCGCTATCGAGTCAACAGGCGCTCTTGGCAGTATCGTTCTCGTTGGCAACCCGTCAACAGACCTTATCCTGCCTAAGAATATCTATTGGTCAATACTGAGAAAGCAGATAACAGTCAAAGGCTCATGGAATTCCAGCTATAACAGCAGAGTGAACGATTGGAAGAAAGCCCTTGAAGTTTTCGAGCATAGCGACGTAAACTTTGCCGATCTTATCACACATACATTCACAATAGAGGAGAACGAAAAGGCATTCTCCGCTATCAGAAACACAGGCGAGTTCACCTTAAAGGTAATGTTCACATTTGACGATTAAACAGTCTGCTGTTTGTAAATTTGAGTAAAAATTTTGTAGTCGCTTTTCAAGACCTGAAATGAAAGTTGAGGGAAGCTTTAAAAGTGGCGGAAAGTAAGGAATAGTTTTAAATGGATAATATGACTCCCGAATTTGAAGAGATATACGGGAACAGAAGAAAGACTATTGAGAGATTAAAAGAGAGAAACAAAAAATTCGCAGAGCTTACAAGAGTAGAGTTCAAGAGAGTTATCCTCCATATCGAGGGCGAGCTTGTGGGCTTTGAAAAAGACGAGCTTGAAAACTTGTCAGCAAGATTTGTCACACATGATAGAACTTGTATGTTCCCTGCCCAGCATTTTGAAGTAAGCGGAACTCATTTTCATCTGACAGTGAATATAATGTCCGCCAATAACGAAGCTCCTATCGCCACAGGCGAATATGCCCTTAAAATATTCACAAAGTATAAGGGCATGAATAAACCGCAGATATCAACAGATACAGTGGATTATGTCCTCAGTGGCAGTACGCTTCTCAAGCTCACCTATGATAACGATGGCAGATGCCTGTCAAAACAGGTGCTTACGAACGAGTATCCTTGTATCATATCCGATAAAGTGGAAACTATAGAGGACGATACAAAGGCGAACCCTATGAACTTCAAGCTCAGACGAGGCGCAGAAAACCTTTTCTATGCCGAGTCTGCAAGCGATATGGATACACTCGAATATAAGCTTGCCGTCACCTATAAAGAGCCTAAGCCTTCCCAGACCTTGCCAAAGCGTATTGAGAAGAAGCTTCAAAACCGTAAGAAGCTTATCATAAGAGATGTTTACGGCTTAAAGATATGGTGCTTTAAAAAGGCTTTCTCGTTCTTTAAGCATTTTGCTAAGAAAAACGGGGATATTATCCTCTTTGCCAGCGGTTCGAGAGCCGAGATAGGCGGAAACGAAAAGGTCATATATGACCGCATGATAGAAAGAGGACTTGACAGCAAGTATAAGTTCAGATTTGACTTCAAAGCAAGTATCACTGTCAATAGGTCGATACCTGCCATGATAAGGTTCGTCTACTATCTTGCAACCTCCGATATCATTCTTATAGATGATTATTACCCTGACATCTACCTTGTGGATTATCCTAAGAACGTCAAGGTACTTCAGGTTTGGCACGCCTGCGGAGCGTTTAAGTCATTAGGCTTTGAAAGACTGGGCAAGCCGGGCGCACCTCCGTTCAATACAAGGGTGCATAAGTGCTATACCCACGTTCCTGTAAGCTCCTATCATTCTGCGCTCCACCATGCAGAGGGCTTCGCTATCGACGAAAAGAAGTTCTATCCTGTGGGTATCCCAAGAACGGATATCTTCTTTGATGACGAATATAAAGCCAAAACAAGAGATCAGATGCTGGAAGTTTTCCCTGAGTGCAAAACTGCAAAAACAGTTTATATGTATGCGCCGACCTTCAGAGGAAATAACGCAAATAATGCTCATTTCCCATTTGATAAGCTTGACCTTACAGCATGGGGCAAATTTCTTGATGAAACGGATTCCGTCCTTATCGTAAAGCTCCACCCGTTTGTAAAAAGGCGTATCGAAATACCTGACGAGTATGCTCACAGAATACTTGACGCCTCCGACTACAGAGAGGTAAATGATATCCTCTTTATAGTTGACGTGCTTATCACAGACTACAGCTCTATCATATATGAGATGTCACTGCTTAAAAAGCCAATGCTTTTCTTTGCTTTCGACCAAAAGTATTATGAAGCAACAAGAGATTTCTATGAGCCGTATGAGGAGCTTGTTCCTGGTAAAATCGTCCACGATTTTGATGAGCTTATGACCGCTCTCAGAGATAAGGATTACGAGTTTGAGAAAATGGAGGGCTTCATAAAGAAGAACTTCAAGTATACAGACGGCAAGTCCACCGACAGAGTAATAGACCAGCTTATCATGGGCTTTGAGCCTGAAGATAACAGCAGAAGATAAAAAAAGATGAATAGAAACAGGAGGATCAGAATGGACAATGGTATGATATCAGTCTCAATGATGTGCGTCCATCTGGGACAGATAAAGGAATATCTTGACGCTTTTAAGCGCAACAATATCGAATATCTCCATATAGACGTAATGGACGGCTCATTTGTGCCGAATTTCACACTTTATCCTGATTATGTAAAACAGCTCCGTGATCTGACGGATATCCCATTTGATTTTCATTTCATGATAGAAAAGCCTGAGGAAAGGCTCCAGTGGTTTGATATCAGAGAGGGCGATTATGCGGCAGTGCATTATGAAAGCACAAAGCATATCGCAAAGTGCCTGCAATATCTCCGTTCTATCGGTGCAAAGCCTATCTTGGCTATCAATCCCGGCACACCTATCTGCGTGGTAGAGGAAGCCGTAGACTTCATAGACGGTGTGCTTGTCATGACAGTAAACCCCGGTTTTGCAGGACAGAAGCTTGTGCCTAACACGGTGGATAAGGCAAGACGTCTTAGAAAGTGGCTTGACGAAAACGGCCACGAGGACATCATCATAGAAACTGACGGCAATATGTCAAACGAGAACTGCCGCAAGCTTTACGAAGCAGGTGCAAGAATGTTTGTTGCAGGAACATCGAGCCTTGTTAAGCCGCAGGTAGAGGGTATAGACGAAAGGATAGCCGAAAACCGCAAAAATATTTGTCCTTTGGGATAAAAAATTGAAAAACACAACCGCTCTGTACATTTGCAGGGCGGTTTTTATTTCACACCTGTGTTATCCGCACTCCCTCGATACCCCCACAATTGGCGGTAGGGGCGAACAGTGTTCGCCCGTTTTCGTTCGCCCACATGGTATGTACAAATTCAAACCTCACAACTCCCCGAAACGGGACGTCGAGGGCGCCGTCCCCTACAATTATGCGCTACTTTGCCATGCCGCAAAATCACTTCGCTCTTTGCGGATTTTACCTCCTATAAGAGGACACAAAAAAGCGGTGCAGAGTTTTCACTCCGACACCACTTTGTTTTATCCTTTAGTTTGTTTTTCTTCTATTGCCTATCTGCACCGCTTAGTAGGCTTGCGCCTATTGAGGCTCTGCCTCAAACTCCGCAATGGGCTTTGCCCCTTGACCCCACAAGCCCTCTGGCGTCGGGCTTGAGCCTGCGCTTTATCTCTCGCTTCGCTCGGTGTTACCTAGGGTTTGTTTTTTTTTGCTTTTATTTTTCTCTATAAAGCCCACATTCCCTATCATGGGAATAAATAATTCCCACTGCCTGCAAAAACGAATATATTATGACGCTTCCCACGAACTTCATTCCACGCTTTTTCAAGTCTGAAGATATCCTATCGGACCATTCGTTGGTAGTTTTACCGCACTCATACAATATTTCTCCGTCAGTAAACCTGCAAAGATAATCATAAAAGCTCCCCTGCTCCCTCACGATATCCCGAAATATCCTCGCATTAGTAATACTCGCCCTGATTTTCAGCTTATTTCGCACAATAGAACTATCTCCGCAAAGCTTAGCTATCTTCTCCTCGTCATACTCACAGACCTTATCAAGGTCAAAATCATCATAAGCCCTGCGAAAATTCTCACGCTTGTTCAGTATGCACTCCCACGAAAGCCCAGCCTGAAAAGACTCCAGCAGGAGCATTTCAAACAAATATCCGTCATCAGTCCTGAGAACGCCCCATTCCTTGTCATGATATTCCACATACTTTGGATTTTTCAGGTCGCACCATTTGCACCTGTTCATATAAGCTTCGTACCCTCGTTGTCAATGTGAAATTCCTTTACCTGCCAGCCTTTAAGCCCTGCATTGTCAAGAGAAAATTTCATCTTGCCTGCAAAATATTGATTGCTCTCATCTACAATAGCCATGATAGTTGGACCTGCACCGCTAATGTATGCCGCATATGCACCATGAGTGTACGCAATGTCAAAAACGTCCTTGCAGTGTGGTATAAGCTCCATTCTGTAAGGCTGGTGAAGCCTGTCATCAACTGCCGTTTTCAGATTTTCAAACTTGCCCGTAAGAAGCGAAGCCGAGAAAAGCGCCGCACGGGAAAGGTTGTAAACTGCGTCCTTGTGTGAAACTTCCTTAGGCAGACAAGCCCTCGCTTCCTCAGTTTTCAGCTCAAAATCAGGTATTATCGCCACGAATTTCAGCTTTGTGAAAACCTCCTGCTTTACCCAGTGTACCTTTCTTCCGTCAAATACCGCCGTCACGATTCCGCCCAGAAGCGCAGGCGCAGTGTTGTCAGGGTGACCCTCTATCTGCGCCGCAAGGTCAACAAGATCGTCCTTTGTGAGGGGATCTCCAAGCATTTTGTTCGCTCCCACAAGTCCTGCGATTATGCAGGCAGAGGACGAGCCAAGGCCTCTCGCCATAGGAATATTGCTTGTCTGTATAAGTTTAAGTCCCTCCAGCTTTTTGCCGCAAACCGCAAAAAGGTCTTTGGCAGAAATGTAAATAAGGTTTCTCTCGTCCGTAGGAATGTCAAGTCCGTCCGCCGCCGTTATGTCTATCTTGTCGAACTCCTCCATTTCAATGTAGTTGTAGTAAGTGAGCGCAAGACCAAGTGCGTCAAAACCTGCACCAAGGTTAGCCGACGTGGCAGGTATCTGAATTTTTATCATGGTGAAAACTCCTTTATAAAAAAGGCGGACATCAAGTCCGCCCCGTTTTTTTTGAATAACCTAACGATCAGCGGGCGACCTCAGGTCGCCCCTACACAAAACAACGTACCTACGTCATTTGTGTGTTTCGTAGTTTTTAGTATATCCTTATCTTGCTTGCGATCTCAGCGGAGTGTGAAAGGATAGTCAGGTTAGCGTCAATGTCAGCCTCTTTCATGTTCGGCGTGATAAACGCAAGCTCGTTCTCTGTCCTGCCCGAACGCTCTATATACATGAGCTTTCCGAACATCTCAGAAATAGAAGACTTGAGAGCCTCAGCATTTTCAGCCTTTATGCGAACATACATTGAAACGTCCATATCCTTGTATGGCGCAACAAAGTTCTTGTCATCACAATCTTCCCATGTAAGAGCAAGCACTCTGTGATGATGCTTCAGACAATCGATAATGTCGCCTACTACCGCTGAAGCTGTAGGAAGCTTTCCTGCACCCTGTCCGTAGAACATAACGTCGCCAACACCGTCGCCTGTTACGCTGATAGCATTGTATACATCGTCAACAGACGCAAGAAGATTTGACTTTGGCACAAGTCTAGGACAAACGATAGCACTCACTCTGCCGTCATCAAGCTTCTTTACAGAACCTATAAGCTTTATAACATATCCTGCGTTTGCAGCATATTCAACATCATCAAGTGTGATCTTTGTTATGCCTGAGCAGTGTACCATTTCAGGATAAATGTGCTTGCCGTATGCTAGTGAGCCAAGTATACAGATCTTTCTGCAAGCGTCCTCACCCTCAACGTCAGCCGTAGGGTCAGCCTCAGCATAACCAAGCTTCTGAGCCATTTTAAGAGCATCATCAAATGACATCTGCTCTTTTATCATCTTTGTAAGAATGAAGTTAGTCGTTCCGTTGAGAATACCCGATATCTGAAGTATCTCGTTTCCTGCCAGACACTTGTTAAGCGGTCTGATGATAGGTATACCACCGCCAACGCTTGCCTCGAACAGATAGTTGCAGTTGTGTTCCCTTGCTATTTTAAGAAGCTCTGCACCCTTTTCCGCAACTAGCGCCTTGTTTGATGTAACAACGCTCTTGCCGTGTTCAAGAAGCTTCTTTGTGTAGTCATAAGCGAAAGTCGTTCCGCCTACTACCTCGGCTACTACTTCTACCTCGGCATCATTGAGAATGATGTTGAAGTCCTTTATCATTTTGTCTGCAAATGGAGAATCAGGGAAATCCCTCAGATCAAGAATGTACTTGATGTCACATTCCTTGCCGACCTTTTTTGAGATAGATTCACGGTTTTTCATAAAAAGCTCTACCGTACCAGAGCCTACAACGCCATAACCGATAACTGCTACTTTACACATAAAAAATCCTCATTCCTAATAAATTATATATTGTTAAAATCTTATTTTACCCTTACTCTCCCGATATTATCTTGACTTCCACAACACCGGGAACTTTAGAAAGCTCCTCCGTAAGCACGTTGGTGCTAAGTGCGTCATGCTCAAATCTTACCGAGAATGTCACCGTTGCCACCGAGTCGATAGGGATATTCTGGTTTATGGTCAGAATATTCGTGTTCAGCTCGTAAAGCCGTGATATAATGGAGGAAAGCACTCCCTTTTCATCTCTCAGTATGCAGTATACCGAAACGATGTTGTTTGTGAGCTGTTCTTCATAATTGAATACGGAGTCCTTGTATTTGTAGTATGCGCTCCTCGATATTCCCACCTTGCGGCAGGCTTCCGATGAAGTGGAAACTTCGCCCCTTGCCCTCATGCGCTTTGCGGCAAGCACCTTTAGCACAATGTCAGGAAGCACCTCAGAGCTTACGATAACAAGTTTGTTTTGCCCGTTCTCCAATTTTAGTCCACCTCCAAAGTACAGATGTGTGCGTGATAAATACAAGTTTACCACTTTTGTCCCCTTTTGTCAAGTGACCTGACCGCAGATATTCAACTAATTTTTCAAATTCAGGGTAAAATAAAATGTGTATTTTGACTAAAATCATTACACATAGAGCAATTTGTCCAAAGAAAAGTCATATAGATAGTGCAAAATATATAAAAAGTATGGCTTTGTACCCTTCAAACTTGCTATTTAAGACAAAAAGGTGTACAATTAATGTTATGAAACTATCCTGCCTGAAAGGGGAGAATAATATGGATATGATAGCAGAAATACTGCAAACAGATAAAGCCGCTGCAGGCAAGCTTGAAAAAGCAGATATGGAAAGCGGCGAACTGCTGGAGCGCACAGTGAAAGAAGCGCAGGAGCTGAAAGAAAACGCTCTGAAAGAAGCCGAAGCCTATAAAACGCAGAAAGCCAAAGAGGTCACAGAGCGTATAAATACCGAAAGCGAAAAGATAACTTCCGCACAGAACGAGAAAACAACGGTTCTCGATAAAATATTTGAAGAAAAACATATTCAGTGGGAGAAGGAGATATTTGATAATATCATCTCTCCTAATTAGAGCAAAAATTCTCCGTGAAAGGGGCTGAAAAATATGCTTGACAGTTGGTCTGCCAACGGAACAGTGGCGAAAATAAAATATATCCACGGCAGAATGTTTACTAAAGAGAACTATCATGAAATGCTCATGCGAAGAACAGTCCCCGAAGCCGCAGACTATCTTGCTCATTCAGCCAGATATAAAGACGCTTTCCGTGACGTTGACCCTAATACCGTCCATAGAGGTTTTGTGGAGGCGCTTCTCCAAAGAGAGAATTTCAATATCTATATGCGCCTGTGCAGATTTCAGGAGCTTGATAAACTGCCTTTTTATGACTTCCTTATAAAAAGCAAGGAGATAGAATGTATTCTGTCCATGATAAACAATATAAATTCAGGGCTTGATAATTCTTACCTTAACGACCTTCCCGGCTATGTCATAAAACATTCAAAGGTGAGCCTTCTTGAAATGAGCCGAGCCGAGAACTTTGAACAGCTTCTTAAAATACTAAGAAATACACCGTATTATAAGATACTGGTGAAAATACCGCCTTTGGAGGACGGCTCAGCGGATTATACCGAGTGCGAGCTAAGGCTGAGAACAGCCTATTATACCGAGCTTTTGAATACCGCAAAGCATGATTTTTCCGAAATGCAAAGCAAACAGCTCTCAGAAATGATAAGCCGAGAGATAGATTGCCTTAACATAATAAACGCCTACCGTATGAAAGCCTTTTTTGGCTACTCCTCCGAGGAGATAAAAAAACGGCAGATAAGAATAAAAACAGGCACAGGCTCAGTTAAAAGACTTGATAAGTATTATGAGCTTGAAAGCCCCGAAGATATGCTCGAATGGGTGAAAAGATCAAAGTATTCAAAGGGTTGCAAACAGACCTCTGAATATATCGAAAGTATAGTCCGAAGTTCACAGTTTGCCTATCTTTCCCATATCCTAGCCCAAAGCACCGCCGCACCGGTTTCCCTCTATGCCTTTATGAAACTGTGCAGTACGGAAGCCTTGAACATCGTGCATATAATCGAAGCGATAAGATATAACGCCGATCCTTCGGCAGTTGAAAAGGATCTTATCATCACCGCCTGAGCGGTAAATTCTCAGGAAAGGAGATAATGTGATTGGCTATAGAAAAAATGTCCCTTGTGAATATAGCAGGTCTTATGGACGAGCTTGATGCGACCTTGAAAAGGTGCTGTGAAAGCGGCTGTTTTCATATCGAGCCTGCGGGCAATTCTCCCGACAGCGCAATGAAGCCCCTCAGCGAGAAAAACGAGTATGACCGACCTCTGAAAGAGCTTGCCCAGCTTTCCGCACAGCTTGGTATAACTCTAAAGGAAACTGATTTTACTGACTGTGACCTGTCAGCTCCGCAGGATTTTAACTCCCTGTTTGAAAAGTATAATACCCCTTTCAGCGAGCTTAATACAAAGCGGCTGGAGCTTACTCAGCGTATCTCAGAGCTTGGAGGGGCGGTCAGACAAATAGACCACCTGAAAGGTATGCACAGCGACTTTCAGCAGCTTTTCTCAATGAAGTATGTTTCCGTTCGTATCGGAAAGCTGCCTGTGGATAACCTGCCGAAGCTTGACTATTATGACGAGAATTTCTTCTTTGTCCCATTTGAAACGGGAAAAAGCTTCTGCTGGGGAATGTATTTCGTCCCTGAACGTGATAAACAGCGTGTTGATGATATCTTCCACTCAATGTATTTTGAAAGGATACGGATACCGTCCTATGTATCAGGCGACGCAGACGAAGCCTTGGAAAAGCTAAAACAAACTATAGACGCAGATACAGTTGAGAACGCAAAGATAAACGAGCAGATAAACGAGCTTGCCGCAAAAGCAGAGCCTGAACTGCAAAAAGCTTTCTCAAAGCTGAGATTTATACACGATACCTTTGACCTGCGGCGAAATGCCGCCGCACTAAACGATAAGTTTTATCTTAAAGGCTTTATCCCCGAAAAGGAAAAAGACCGCTTTGATAAGCTTTTCGAGGATATGCGTTCAGTGTCAGTGGTCTATCTCCCACCTGACGCAGACGCCTCATGTGAGCCGCCTACAGTGCTTAAAAACAACTTTTTGACCCGACCTTTCACAATGCTTGTGGAAATGTACGGTCTGCCTGAGTATAAAGGCTATAACCCGACCGCTTTCGTGGCAATAACCTATACTCTGCTTTTCGGCATAATGTTCGGCGACTTGGGACAAGGACTTCTTATCGTTCTAGGCGGACTTGCCTTGAAGAAAAAGCTAGGAGCAAAAATAAGCGGTCTTGTCACACGCCTTGGCATATCAAGTATGATATTCGGTACTCTCTATGGCTCGTTCTTCGGTTATGAAGAGCTTTTAGACCCCGTGTTTGAGAATATAGGACTTGACTTCCTGCCCCTAAAGGTTTTCAAGCAAACGAACTTTATCCTTATAACTGCCGTTGCCATAGGTGTGGCACTTATTGTTATCTCAATGATACTCAATATCTATATCGGCTTTAAAAATAAGGATTACGAAAAAGCCATTTTCGGCTGTAACGGCATTGCAGGACTTGTTTTCTACAGCTCCGTTGCTGCAGGACTTGTGGGAACGCTCATGTTCGATGTAAAAGTCATGTCCACTCCGTTCGTCATCTTCCTTATCGTAATACCATTGGTGTGCATATTCTGCCGAACACCTTTCTCTATCGCCGTGAAGTATAAACAGTGGCGCTTGTCCGAGGACGAGGAAAAAATGACCGTGGGCAACTTTATTGTTGAAAACTTCTTTGAAATGTTTGAGTTCCTGCTCAGCTATGTTTCAAATACTATGTCATTTCTCCGTGTGGGCGGATTTGTCCTCTCTCACGCAGGCATGATGCTAGTGGTAATGACCCTTATGGAAATGTGTTCCGCCGCCGCACAGCCATTTGTGCTTGTGCTTGGCAACCTGTTTGTAATGGTAATGGAGGGAATGATAGTTGCCATTCAGATAATCAGACTTGAATTTTATGAGATATTCTCCCGCTTCTATGAGGGCGGCGGAAAACCATTCGAGCCTGTTGGTGTAAAATTTACCGCACAAACAGAATGATATTAAATTTGTGGTATTGTTTTGTAGGGGCGAACATCGTTCGGTCACTTGCCGTGACGGGCATTTTACCCCGACCATTATCCATACCCGTACAATGTAATTCGTAAAATCTAAAGTAAAAAAATAATTTTTTGGAGGAATCAACTATGCTTATCTATTTCCTGCTCCCACTTATAGCAGTCGCACTTCTTTGTGTACCATTCATTTTCACCGCAAAGAAAATAAAGAACGGAAGATCGCCAAAGGGTGCTTTTATCGGCAACCTCTGTACATTTGCAGGCATAATGCTCTGCGCTCTTATCGTCCCTGTAGGTAATTTTGTTTCAGCCGCAAGCGAGGAGGGCGTTAAGGCCGCCCTTTCAACAGGCGCAGGCCTTGGCTACCTTGCAGCAGCCCTCGCCGTTGGACTTTCCTGCGTAGGTTCAGGCATAGCCGTTGCCGCAGGCGCTCCGGCCGCTATCGGTGCAACCTCAGAAGACCCTAAGAATTTCGTAAAAGCACTTATCTTCGTTGTCCTTGGCGAAGGTATCGCCCTCTATGGACTTCTTATCGCTATCCTTATAATCTCAAACGTAGGCACTGCATTGGGCATTTAACATGAGATTTTATCTTATCAGCGATAATATAGATACCCAAATGGGCATGAGACTTTCAGGTATCGAGGGCGTTGTGGTGCATACCTCCGAGGAAGTGTCAAACGCACTTGATAAGGCTATGGAAATGAAAGAAGTGGGCGTTGTGCTTATGACAGAGCTTGCAGTCAAGCAGTGCAGAGAAAAGGTCTATGACTATAAGCTCACAAGAGAAACGCCCCTCATAGTTGAAATACCAGACCGCCATGCCACATCCAAGATATCTGATACCATTTCCCACTATCTCGCAGAAGCAGTGGGAATAAAGCTGTGATTTTGATAGGAGTTTAGTAATGGAAAATCAGACGATAAAACTTGAACGCTTCAAGCAGGCTGTCTTTGAGGACGCTGAAAAGCAGGCAAAGCTCATAACCGAATCCGCTGATAAACAGCGTGAAAACGAGCTTGCTCAGGCGAAAATAGAAGCACAAAGCCTCGCAGACTCAAAAAAAGCCGCCGCAGATAAGACCGAGGAGGCAAGAGCCATAAGGGAAATATCTTCAAAACAGCTTGAAGCTAAAAGAAACGTGCTTTGCCATAGAGAAAAGCTTATAGACAGCGTTTTTGACAACGTAAAAAGCAGGCTTGCGACTTTCAAAGCAAGCAGAGATTATCAGTCTTGGCTAAAAGAAAAAGCCGAAAAATGCAAACAGACCTATCCCGAGCATAAGGGCGTTATCTACCTCTCACCTGAGGATATGAAATACGCCTCTGACCTTGCAGACTTTGAAGTAAAAAGCCGAGATTCCATAGAGCTTGGCGGTATGCTCATGGTCTATGAGGATATGGGTATAGCACTTGATTATACCTTTGATTCAGCATTTGAGGGGCAGCGTTCAGCCTTTACTGAAAAAGCCGAGCTTGTGCTTGGGTAATAAGGAGTTTTTTATGGATAAAATATATTCGGTAAACGGACCTGTAGTAAAGGTTGCAGATACGAAAAGCTTTGCCATGCAGGAAATGGTCTATGTGGGCAAAAAGCGTCTTATCGGCGAGGTCATAAGAGTGCAGTCCGATTTTACCACCATTCAGGTCTATGAGGGCACAACAGGGCTTATGCCTGACGAGCCTGTTACCTCAACAGGCGCACCAATGTCCGCAACCCTCGGCCCCGGTATAATAAATAACATCTTCGACGGCATCGAAAGACCTCTCAAAAAGCTTGAAGAAGTCTCAGGTGCTTTTATCGCCGACGGTGCAGACGTAAGCTCGCTTGATACAGAGAAAAAGTATCCCGTTACAATGACAGTGAAAACAGGGGATAAGCTTTCCGCAGGGGATATTTATTGCACCTGCCCCGAAACGCCCCTTATCACACATAAGTGTATGCTTTCCCCTCTGTCAAAAGGCGGAGAGGTCATATGGACTGCCGAAAACGGCGACTATACAATAAATGACGTTGTGGCAAAAATAAAAGCCCCTAACGGAGCAGTAGAGGAGCTTACCCTCTGCCAGAAATGGCCTATCAGAACATCAAGACCATGCAAAAACCGCCTGCCTATTACAAAGCCGTTGGTAACAGGTCAGCGTATCGTTGATACTATCCTGCCGGTTGCAAAGGGCGGAACAGCCGCTATCCCTGGGGGCTTCGGCACAGGCAAGACCATGACCCAGCACCAGCTTGCTAAATGGTGTGACGCAGATATAATCGTCTATATAGGCTGCGGCGAGCGTGGAAATGAAATGACGCAGGTGCTTGAGGAGTTCTCAGAGCTTATCGACCCGAAAACACAAAGACCGCTTACCGACAGAACAGTGCTTATCGCAAATACCTCAAATATGCCTGTTGCCGCCCGTGAAGCCTCTATCTATACGGGCATAACCCTTGCCGAGTATTACCGTGATATGGGTTATCATATCGCAATTATGGCAGACTCAACCTCCCGTTGGGCAGAAGCTCTCCGTGAGATATCAGGCAGACTTGAAGAAATGCCTGCCGAGGAAGGTTTCCCTGCCTATCTGCCGTCACGAATTTCCGAGTTCTATGAGCGTGCAGGCTATGTTGAAACTCTGGGCGGCAAGGAAGGCTCTGTTACCATAATCGGAGCAGTTTCGCCCCAAGGCTCTGACTTTTCCGAGCCTGTCACACAGAATACAAAGCGTTTTGTACGCTGTTTCTGGGCACTGGATAAATCTCTCGCCTATGCAAGACATTATCCTGCAATAAACTGGAACACAAGCTATTCCGAGTATGCAGAAGACCTTGCCGATTATTATGATAAAAACGTCAATGAGAACTTCATGAAAGTCAGACAGGAGATATCAAATATCCTCGTTGAGGAAAATACTCTTATGGAGATAGTTAAGCTCATGGGTACAGACGTCCTCCCTGACGATCAAAAGCTTCTTATCGAAACCGCAAGAGCCGTAAGAGTAGGCTTTTTACAGCAAAATGCCTATCATAAGGACGATACCTACGTCCCCCTTGATAAGCAGTACCGCATGATGAAGCTTATCACAGATTTCTATGCCCTTGCAAAGAAAGCACTTTCACAGGGCGTGAACGTTGATAAAATAATAGGCTGCGGCTGGATAGAAAAGCTTATCAAAGTCAAGTATGATATACCGAACGATAAAATAGAGCTTTTTGATGAATACGAAAAGAATATGAAAGCCGATATGGAGGCTTTGACAGGAGGTGCAGGAGCGTGAACGTAAAATATATCGGTCTTAGCGAAATAAACGGACCGCTCGTTGCACTTGACCATGTAAGTGGCATTTCCTATGACGAAATGGCAGAAATAAAACTTGATGACGGCACACGCCGCCTTGCAAGAGTTGTAGAGGTGGAAAAAGACAGAGCCGTTTTGCAGGTTTTCGAGGGAACAAAAGGACTTTCCCTTGTTAATACCACCACAAGCTTTCAGGGCAAGCCTATGGAGCTTGCATTGTCTACCGAAATGCTGGGCAGGATATTCAGCGGAGCAGGCAAGCCTATCGACGGTCTGGGAGAGATCTTCCCTGAAAAATACCGTGACATAAACGGCTCGCCACTTAACCCTGTTTCAAGAACATATCCTAGAAACTATATAAACACAGGCATATCCTCCATAGACGCCCTTACTACCCTTATAAGAGGTCAGAAACTCCCTATCTTCTCAGGTTCGGGACTTTCCCATAATAAGCTCGCCGTGCAGATAGTAAGGCAAGCGAAAATCGCCGACGAAAACGGACAGGATTTCGCAATAGTTTTCGGAGCAATGGGCGTAAAAAACGACGTCGCAGATTATTTCAAACGCTGTTTCGAGGAAACAGGCGTTTTGCAGAGAGTTGCAATGTTTTTAAACCTCTCCAACGACCCTATCATAGAGCGTATCCTCACTCCAAGATGCGCCCTCACTTGTGCCGAATATCTTGCATTTGAGCATGATATGCACATTCTCGTTATCCTCACAGATATGACTTCCTATGCCGAGGCACTGCGAGAGTTCTCCTCATCAAAGGGGGAGATACCGGGAAGAAAAGGCTATCCGGGCTATCTCTATTCCGACCTTGCCTCTATCTATGAAAGAGCAGGCATTGTAAAGGGTGCAAAAGGCTCTGTTACGCAGATACCTATTCTCACCATGCCGAATGACGATATCACCCACCCTGTCCCTGACCTTACAGGCTATATCACCGAGGGACAGATAGTTCTTGACAGAAACCTCGACCAAACAGGCGTGTATCCTGCTGTTTCTATCCTGCCGAGCCTTTCAAGACTTATGAAAGACGGCATAGGCGAGGGCTATACAAGGGAAGACCACCAAATGGTGTCAAACCAGCTTTTTGCAGCCTATGCAAAGGTGCAGGACGCAAGAAGCCTTGCCTCCGTTATTGGTGAGGAGGAGCTTTCCGATACCGATAAAGCCTATCTTAAATTCGGCACGCTTTTTGAAAAGCATTTTATCGACCAAGGCTTTGACGTGAACCGTTCCATAGATGAAACTCTCGACCTAGGCTGGAGCTTGCTCTCCACCCTGCCGAAATCAGAGCTTGACCGTGTTGACGAAGAACATCTGGAGCATTATTACAGTGCCGAAAAAGCTAAGGCTCTTTTTGCAGAGGACTAAAATTCAGTGCCGCACAAATAATTATGTAGGGGCGAACATTGTTCGCCCGTTATTCCACAATATTGCGGTTATTTATGATATTGCCGTCACTCACAATATTGTTGTTTGCGATTTTGAAATTATTTGCAACATCACTATTCCAATGCTGAATAAAACGGCTCACAAAGAAAAAATCGGGCGAACAATGTTCGCCCCTACTGGACTTTATTTATATACAGTGATATAATAGAAAGAGGGTGTGACCAATGGCTGAACAGCAGGTCTTTGCCACAAAGGGAAATCTTATACTTTATAAAAAGGCTCTGAAACTTGCCGCATTGGGCTATGAGCTTCTGGACAGAAAAAGAAATATCCTTATAAGAGAGCTTATGAGCCTTGTTGACAAAGCAGGGGAGCTTAGAGGAAGCATTGAGGACACCTACAAGGAAGCCTACAGCGCACTCCAGCTTGCAAATATCTCCATGGGTCTTGTTACACCTTATGCAAATTGTATCCCTGTTGAAACAGGCGTTGAGATAAGCACAAGAAGCGTCATGGGCGTTGAGCTGCCAAAGGTCACGCTTAAAGAACGCCCTCTGAAAGTCACATACGGCTTTTCTCAGACCGATTCTCAGCTTGACAGAGCCTATCTTGCCTTTGAAAAGGTAAAACAGACCACAGCAGTCCTCGCAGAGGTGGAAAACAGTATCTACAGACTGTCCGTAGCCATAAAAAAGACACAGCGCAGAGCAAACGCCCTGCAAAACATAATCATTCCAAGAAATGAACACATAGTGAAATTCATTACTGACTCTCTTGAAGAAAAGGACAGAGAGGAGTTCTCACGAATGAAAGTAATAAAGGCGGCAAAGCTAAAGTCGGCACAGAAATAATAATTGTAGGGGCTGGCGCCCTCGACAGCCCGCTTTTCAACGTTGTTTTGTTTATTGTGGGGGCGGTCACTCGCCGTGACGGGCATTTCACGCTGTGCATTTATTAATGCAACACCTTTGTACTGCACAAATAAATTGTAGGGGCGACCTGAGGTCGCACGTCTAGTCGCCAGCTTGCAGCATTATAAAAACATGAAAGGAAAGATAAAAATGGAATATATCAAAAAAGTATTCAGAAGCTATTGGATATTGTCCATATTCTGCGTAGTGCTGGGCATTGCGCTCATAATCGACCCTAATTTCTTCACCGCCGCCATAGGCTATGTTATTGGTGGACTTTTCACCGCATTCGGTGCAGTGGAGCTTATAAGATACTTCGCCATGGGCAGAGACGACCAGAGCTATTCTTCAAGCCTTGTGAGAGGGATCATCCTCGCCGCCATAGGCATTTTCATTATAATAAGACCTGATTTTATCCCGAAAGTCATTGCCGTTGTCTGCGGACTTTATATGCTCATAAGCGGCATCGTGAACATTCAGGACTCCCTTAACCTTAGACGTGCAGGTGTAGAAAGCTGGAATGTAAGCTGTATCTCAGCCGCTGTTACCACTCTCGTTGGTATACTTCTCCTCTTTGACCCTCTTATTTTAGGCGAAACCGCAATGATAGTCCTTGGTATCGCTCTGCTCGTTTCAGGTGTGACGAATATCTTCGGCTGTTTTACCGCAGGCTCAAAGCTCAAAAAGGTAAATAAGCTTATGAAAAAAGAACTCAAAGACAGACCTGATAAGGATCATTATATAGATATTTAGGATATTATCGCAGGGGCGACCTATGGTCGCCCACTTTTTTTTATTATTTTAGCAGTTTGAAGTATTTCTTTACAAAAATATGTGCATTTTATTGACATGGGATGTGATTTCACAAGTTTCAACAAATATTTTCGCGTCGATTTGTAAAAGTCTATAAAAATTAAAAAAAGCCTTGACAAATGAGGTCAAAAGGTATATACTCATAACTGTAAACAGCAAAGGCGCTGTGAACCGATTAGGTTCGCAGTGTCTTTTTTTATTTTTTTAGACTATAATTTATAATAGGAGGAATTCAATATGGCAAACGTTCCTGAATATTTCGGCTCAGACGTATTCAATGAATCAGTGATGAAAGAAAGACTTCCAAAGGCTACATACAAGGCTTTGAAGAAGACTATCGACAACGGCGATCCACTTGATATCGAGGTTGCAAACATCGTTGCAAATGCAATGAAGGATTGGGCAGTTGAAAAGGGCTGCACACATTACACTCATTGGTTCCAGCCAATGACAGGTCTTACAGCAGAAAAGCTCGACAGCTTTATCTCACCAACTGAGGACGGTCACGTTATCATGGAGTTCTCAGGCAAGGAGCTTGTTAAGGGCGAACCTGACGCTTCTTCTTTCCCTTCCGGTGGATTGAGAGCAACATTCGAGGCAAGAGGCTATACAGCTTGGGACCCAACTTCATACGCATTCATTAAGGAAAAAGCACTTTGTATTCCTACTGCTTTCTGTTCATACAATGGCGAAGCTCTTGATAAGAAAACTCCGCTTCTCCGTTCAATGGAAGCTATCAATAAGTCAGCTCTCAGAATTCTGAAGTTGTTCGGCTCAGACGCAACAAGAGTTACAGCAAACGTTGGTCCTGAGCAGGAATACTTCCTTGTAGACAGAGAGATGTATGCAAAGAGAGAGGATCTTATCCTTGCAGGCAGATCGCTTTACGGCGCACCTGCTCCAAAGGGTCAGGAACTTGAAGATCACTATTTCGGTACTATCAAGACAAGAGTTCAGGCTTACATGAAAGATCTTGACGAGCAGCTCTGGAAGCTTGGTATCTACGCTAAAACAAAGCATAACGAGGTTGCACCTGCTCAGCACGAGCTTGCTCCTATCTATGGCACAACAAATATCGCGACCGACCACAACCAGCTCACAATGGAGATCATGAAGAGAACAGCTAGAAAGCACGGCTTCAAGTGCCTGCTTCATGAGAAGCCATTCGCTGGCATCAATGGTTCCGGTAAGCATAACAACTGGTCTATCTCAACAAACACAGGTGTAAACCTCCTCGACCCTGGTAAAACACCTGCTGAGAACGCTCAGTTCCTACTGTTCCTTACAGCAGTTATCAAGGCTGTAAATGATTATCAGGATATCCTGAGAGCTTCAGTTGCTTCTGCTGGTAACGACCATAGACTTGGCGCTAACGAAGCTCCTCCGGCTATTATTTCTATCTTCCTTGGCGACGAGCTTACAGGCGTTCTCGATGCTATCGTAAACGGCGTTAAGTATGAGGACAAGAGAGTTGAGATGGAGATCGGTGTTGACGTTCTGCCACACTTCCCTAAGGATACAACAGATCGTAACAGAACTTCACCATTTGCATTCACAGGCAATAAGTTTGAGTTCAGAATGCCTGGTTCAAAGCTTTCAGTAGCAGGTCCTAACACAGTTCTTAACACTATCGTTGCTGACGTTCTCGATCAGTTTGCTGATGAGCTTGAAAAGGCTGACAACTTCCAGGACGCTCTTGACGATCTTATCAAGAGAACTATCAAAGAAAATCAGAACATCATCTTCAACGGCAATGGTTATTCAGACGAGTGGCCTGTTGAAGCTGAAAAGAGAGGACTTCTTAACCTTAAGTCAACTCCTGAAGCTGTTCCAACATTCCTTGCACAAAAGAATGTTGACGTATTCTCTAAGTACGGAGTTTATACAGAAGCTGAGCTTCAGTCAAGAGTTGAGATTCTCCTCGACGAGTATTGCAAGACACTCAATATCGAGGCTCTTACAATGATCGACATGGCTAAGAAGGAGATCCTTCCTGCTGCCGCTAAGTATATCAAGGATATCGCAAAGACTGCTGAGCTTGCAAAGAGCTGCGGTGCTGAAACTGTATTTGAGGAAGAAACCGTTAAGGAAATTTCAGCTCTCGTAACTGAGATGTACAAGGCACTTGGCACACTGGAAGCTGATGTACAGAAAGTACACTCTATTGAGGACACACAGGAAATGGCAAACTTCTTCCACGATACTATCTTTGCAGATATGGGCGCTCTCAGAGTTCCGGCTGATAAGATCGAAACACTGGTAGGCAAGGAGTACTGGCCTTATCCAACATACAGCGACCTGCTGTTCTACGTTAAGTAAGGGACAATTCAAATTTTCAATATAACACGGACTTTATAACAAACTAACCACAGATTTACTACTTTGTTCCCCTACAGCCACAATAATATACAGAATGCACAATGAAGTGTATGACAGACCGAGCCGAATGGCTTTGGTCGTCATACGCTTTTTTGTATTTTAGGAGGAAAAAGATATGACAAACACTGTAACAGTATTGGCTGAAAGCACAGGCTTCAGTGCCGTCAATACTATATGGGTACTGTTGGGAGCTGCACTTGTATTCTTTATGCAGGCAGGCTTCGCAATGGTTGAAACGGGCTTCACCCGTGCGAAAAACGCAGGTAACATAATCATGAAAAACCTGATGGACTTTTGTATCGGAACTCCGCTGTTCTGGCTCTTTGGTTTCGGTATAATGTTTGGCGACGGAAAGTTCATCGGAGCTTACAAGGGAATCGCTGATTCTACATATGCCTCAGCTGCTCCAGACGGAGTTCCATTCTTTGCTTTCCTTATCTTCCAGACAGTTTTCTGTGCAACAGCAGCAACTATCGTTTCTGGAGCTATGGCAGAAAGAACAAAGTTCATTTCTTATTGTATCTATTCAGCAATTATAAGCCTTCTGGTCTATCCTATCGAGGCTCACTGGATCTGGGGCGGCGGCTGGCTCGCAGACCTCGGTTTCCATGATTTCGCAGGTTCGACTTGCGTTCATATGGCAGGCGGCGTTGCAGCATTCGTTGGTGCAGCTATCCTTGGTCCTCGTATCGGTAAGTATGACAAGAACGGCAAGGCAAAGGCTATCCCAGGTCATTCGCTTACACTTGGCGCACTTGGCTGCTTTATCCTTTGGTTCTGCTGGTTCGGTTTCAACGGTGCGTCAACAACTTCAATGGAAGGCGACGCTATCCCGCTTGCAGGTAAGGTTTTCGTAACAACAAACCTTGCAGCAGCAGTTGCAACTATCACAACAATGATTTTTACTTGGATCAAGTATAAGAAGCCTGATGTTTCAATGACACTTAACGCTTCACTTGCAGGTCTGGTAGCTATCACAGCTCCATGCGATACAGTTTCACCAGTATCAGCAGCTATAATCGGTATCGTTGCAGGTATCCTCGTAGTTGTAGGTGTAGAGTTTATAGATCAGGTACTCAAGATAGATGACCCAGTTGGTGCTTGCGGAGTTCATATGCTCAACGGTATGTGGGGTACTATCGCAGTGGGTCTTTTCTCAGACGGTACTTGCGGTGAAAAGGGACTCTTCACAGGCGGCGGAGCACATCTCCTTGGTATCCAGCTTCTCGGTATGGTATCAGTTATCGCTTGGGTAGCTATCACAATGACTATCGTATTCCAGATCATCAAGCACACGATCGGTCTTAGAGCTTCCGAGCAGGAAGAGATCCTTGGTCTTGACGTTACAGAGCATGGTCTTGTATCTTCTTACGCTGACTTTGCACCAGCAATGTCACAGGCAATGCTCAGCTATACAAAGGACGACGCAAAGAGCGTTGTAAAGGTAGACAAGTCAACAGAGCCTGTAGTTCCTGTTGAGAAGGCCATCAAGGTAGAATCTTATGCAACAGACGCACCGTCTGCTGACGGCACACCTAAGATGACAAAGGTCGCTATCATCTGCAAGCAGCAGAAGCTCAACGATCTTATCACAGCTTTGGAGGACATCGACGTAACAGGTGTTACAGTAACGAACGTTCTTGGCTGCGGAATGCAGAAAGGACAGCCTGAGTATTACCGTGGTGCAGTTGTTGAAACAAATCTGCTGCCAAAGGTAAAGGTCGAGGTCGTTATTTGCAAGGTACCAACAAGAGCAGTTATCGATGCTGCAAAGGCAGCCCTTTATACAGGTCATATCGGAGACGGAAAGATCTTTATATACAACATTGAGAACGTAGTAAAGATCAGAACGAATGAAGAGGGTTATGACGCACTTCAGGACGATTAAGCCTTAAAGATGACGGGTGACTACCCAATAAAATTGCCCCCATCCCACTTATAAATTATAGCTTGGAACCCGTGGTCGAGTAATTCGGCTGCGGGTTTCAAGTTTTGTGGAGAAGCTCAAGGCATTATGAATAGATAGACAAAAGGGACATTGCCGAACGTTGGCAATGTCCCTTCGTAAATTATCAGAAAAGTGATAGCTGCTCAGATAAATAAAAAGCGTGTTCCATATGTTGCTTTGCCTCTGTTTCAAGTATTTCGACATTTGAGAGTGGAAGGTTCTTGAAACGAAGCTGATAGACCATATCAAAGAAGCTCGTTACAGCCGCAGTTCCAAGATGCGTAAGACAGATCAGCTGTATATGGAAATGCCTTGCTATGCGGAACATAGGCTCAAGAAGGTGAGGCGAAGAGATCGGTCCGAATGGATTATCAAGGATCAGTACGCCGCTTGTTGAATTTAGATTGTTTGTAAGGCTTCTTGTGTAATTCATAACGGATACGATCAGGGAAAATAAAACAACAAATTGTTCTCCGCCAGAGTTTGCTTTCAGAGCGTCCTGCCATGAACGATAGCGGCAGTTCTGAATATTTTTATCGATCTTAAATACATTGATAGGAATGTTCTCATTGCCAATGTAGCAATTCAAGAGGCGTCTGATATCAAGATGATCGTTATGAGTTTTCGTTGCTGTTGTATTTTCAGACAGATGCTTTTGGACTTGTTCAGTTATGAAATGATCGATCCTTTTATAAGGCTGATCGCTGTCTGGATCAATCTCAGGCAAAACTATCTGTATCATATGTTTTTTTACGTTACCGATCTGTACGACCGATCTGCCAGACAGTGTTTTTAGATTATCATATAAACGTCCGGCACGCTGTTTGCAATGATCTACAAGTTGCTTTCTGCTGTCTTCAACATCTTTAAGCTGAACGGCAAGCTGAGCGATACGATCCTGATAACGCTTGATATCGCTTTCTGTTCGTTCATAAAGTGTAAAGTATTTATCTCCCTTGATATGATCGTCGTCGATCACTGATAGAATGCCGTCCAGTGTTCCCATAAACAAAGTATGTGTATTTCTGAATGGCTCAAGTTCACGGCTATGGTATTTCTTTGCTTTGCCCTCTGCTTGTGTCAGCTGATCGATGCAATGCTTTATTGTATCGATCAAGTTATCAGTATCCTGCGGGATCTCTGATATTTTAGGAGTATACTCTGTAAAATCAAGCTTGAGATATTTTTTGAATCTATCAATGTATATCCATTTTATATTCAAACCGTTCAATTTCTTTTTGCATTCTTCACTTTCTCGCTCAGCTGCTTCTAATTTATTTTCACATTCTTTTATACGGCGTTCAAAATCAGAACCAACCTCAGAACGTGGCAAAAGCTCTGCATTGAGTTCTGCTAGCTTTTTCTTAGCATGTTCCAGATCATTTTTCACTTTGGTATGATAGTTCGATGCTTGAGAATGTTGCTCATAAGCCTGCGAGTTTGCTTCTTTTGCCAGATCAAGCTGTTGTTCAGTGTCATTATAGGCGTTGGCAGAATATTCTGTGCTTTTGTATTCTGTTGGTTCTATATGGAATCTTTTGATATCATTTTCTTTATGAACGATGCTTTCTTGCACCTGTTCCAGTCGCTTCTGCAGCGTTTTGCGATTAGCTGAATTATTCTCCAGATAAAGTCGGTATTCCTCGAGCATGACCGAATGATCCTCTGTAAGTATTTCTGCTTTCGGTGTGTCTTTCAGCTCATGCGACAGTTTTTGATGATCGGTCAGCTTATTCTGGAGGTCACGGAGAAGAATATCATTATCCGTTATACTCTTATTCAGTTGTTCTTTTTTCTGATGCATGCCATCTATTTGTTCAGAGATCTCTCTGCAAATAGTTTTCAATTCTATGATCTTTTCGCTAACGCTCTCATATTGTGAGATGATCTTACAAATACGCTCAAATTCGGATCGTTTATTTTCAATATGGGATTTTGATATTTGACTTTTTTCGCTTATTTGACGATTTTCCTTTGCTCGTGCTTTGATCTCGCTCTTTTGCTTCTCAAGAACCGAGAGCTTAGTTTGTATCTCCTGAAGCTTTTCTTTAAGCTTCCCTATGCCTGCCTGTAATTGCTGCTCATGATCTGCGGCGTATGTAAATTGTGATAGTATGCTGCGTTCTGATTCCCATTCCAATATCTGATGCTGTAGATTATCTTTATCTGCTTGTGTTTCGCCAAGTCTTTTCTGTATATTTTCTTTATAAGTAAATGCGTCCTGAAAATATTCTTTATCATATGCAGAAATAAACCGTTCAGGCTCGTTCCAATCTCCATCAGCCATATCCGCAAGTTCAGAGCGTGAATATACTGGAACAACAGCCGATAACCAAGAATCTGGCGATTGTGACAGCAATTTGACCTTCTCCTTTTCAGAATCAACGATCACAGAATAAGCAACGAGAGGATTGACGGTAAGGATATCTTCTCGTATTTTTGCATTTTGTAAATTTAGGTACTGTTCGCCTGTTTGATAAGCGATACCTGATTCCTGCAAAAAGCTTACAGCTGTTTTTGAGAGGTGAAGCTGACCTGCATTTATACATCGTAGCTGCTCGCTTAGCAATTCAGCACAGCGTTCCGTTTGCCGAAGCTGTTCGCTTAGCTTTGCAAGTATTTGCTCAAGGCTTGATAACGGCTCATCAGTAAATAATCTGTCTTTAGATATTGATAAATGCTCTAAGACTTTAATAACTGCATCATATGCTTGCTGATATTCTTTCAATTCTGCTTCCTGCTGCTTTAAATTGGCTTTACATTCCTCTTGCGTTCGGTGAAGCTCGCTTATCTGATTATCCTGAGCGTCACGTTCCTGTTCAAGCCGGCTCTCCTCAAGCAGGCACTTTTTGATATTCTCCTCAGCAAGCCTGAGCTGCTCATCGTAGTCCGCACGAATGCTCTCAGCGTCTTTCTTAGAAAAGCTTCCGTCAAGCATAATGGTCATATGCAAAGCAAGCGTTGCCAGAGCCTTGTTGATCTGATCAAGCAAACTCTTTTTTTGACCGATATCCTGATTTAAGCTGTCATTCTCGTGATCATGCTGCTTGTTAAGGCGTGAGATCTCTTTATTTATGGAATCCAAAGCTTCAGACAGTTCTTTTTTAGTTGCTTCCTTCTGCTTTAATTTGCCCTCAGTCTGCCTTATCAGCTCTGTTGTTAGCAAAGACAGTGAATATTTTAAAGAAAGTATATGGGAATCCTGCGTTCCTTGGTCAAGCTCTCTGATCTGTGCAGTCAATGCCTTCTCATCATTTTGCTGTTTAAGCAGCTCCTTGTACTCTTTGGCAGCGTTCAGGGCCTTGACTTTATGTTCAAGCCTGTTATACTGATTTTCGGCATCATCTTTTTTCTGTTTACATTCTGCAAGCCATATGGTTGATTTATCAAAATCAGCCTGTGAAAGATAAACAGCTTTTGATGCTGCTTCGGTTTTGATGTGCTTCTGTTTTGTCTTTAAGTCGGATATTGCTTTTTCAAGCTGTTGTTGTCTTTCTTTGTTCAGCTTGATTTGATGCTGAAGTGTAAATGAATGATCAGCTAATTGGTGTATAGACTGTATCTTCTGATCTTCTGCGTTCCACATATCCTTTATTAGCTGAAGCATACCCTGCAGCTTATCTGTAAAATCCCTGATCTGCGACTTTAAGAGTAGATTTTTCTCCTGCCCGGCATAGCTGACCGCATAGTTGATAAACATTTCTTCAAGGGATCTTGTTGACGTATCGTTGCTCGGCATAACGCCAGGAATAATAAATTTGTCAAGTAATCTGTCGCTCGTTTTATATTCCTCAAAGAACTTTGTAATGCCGCCTTCTACTGCATTGATCGGCACAAGAATGTTTTCCCATTCGGTATGGAAAATACCGAATTCCTCTAAACGCTTCTGATAACGGCGCAATGAATCAGAAGGATAGTATTCGACCCTTCTGTTTTGCAGATATTTGCGAAGCTCGTCAAAAGAGATCGGGCGGATATGACTGCCTGTGCGCTGTGAAAGAGGGAGACTGATAAGATCGAGCTTGTCGCCTGCTCTTGTGTAATCATGTATGAAAGTATAATAACGAATGGTCTTGCTCTCATTTTCGTCATCTGCTGTGGTGCTTGCAGCCAGTGCGATCCCTGTGAGCAGACTATTATGTGATCCGTCCAATGCCCACTCAATCAAGACAAACGCATGATCCGTGCCCTTCTGAAAATAATCGCTGATATTACGATTCTGAACTTTTGCCTTCGGGCAAATAGGCTGGAGCAACAACTGAACGATAACAGACTTGCCTCCGCCGTTATCCAGATTAAAAAGAGTATCTATTGGTTTTCCTTCAGCGTTCTCAGTGCAGAAAATCTCGTCCGGTATCAGCTTTGCACCATTATTGAACCTGAAATTTACAATTCGTATCTTACGGATCGCTGGCATCTGGTTTTCCTCCTTCAAGAATAGAGTGTATTTCAGTAATGCGGGTTTGAGATAAATAATACGGCATAAGATCATTCAGCTTGACCGTTGGTTTCCATACACCGTCAGCGTCATACAGCAATTCCTCATCACGAAACTTTCTGATGATCTTCATGAAACAGCCATGTTTGGTATCTATAGAGTTGGATTCATCACCACGCTTTGCGAGCCAGTTGTCAGCAAGGTGCAGAAAATCTATGCTGTACTGTGCTGAAGCATTTTTTAAGGATTCTCCTTCAGATCGTACCTGCTCACAATGCTTTGTGAACTCGGAAAGAAAATCTGATTCTTTGATGTAATATCTTGTTTGCAGTGTGTTTCCTTTTCCGCCGTAAAGCTCATGTAAAAGAAAGATCGCCATATAATTCAGCAAATAAAGCTCTTCAAGCTTTTCATTGCCAACGCTGCGGCGGAAATCATTGTTATCCTGCGAAAATAATTCGTTGTTTGGATCCGGCAAAAGATAAAGTCTGCCGTTCGTTTTGTAAAGAGTGAAATCAAGCTCCTGTTCCATGATCGCAAGTTCAGAAGCTATTTCCGGATCATTATAATATTCATAATACGAAGGGGACTGCTCACGGGTAATGTAACCATTTTCCATAAGCTTTGCAAATAGTTTCAGACTTTCAGGCCTCATCTTCTCACCTCGATCTTAAAATCGTTCATCTCGATATGTCCGCCCTTATGATCAGACAAAGTTATAACATTATCGAGTTTATATATCATTATCGACTCCATTTGTACCGATTCTTCAGGAAGCTCGCTCAGACAATAAGAGAGATCAAATTCTCCCACAGGAACGATTATGTCATGCTGTGTCGAACGCCAGCCTGCGATATCTATTTCTCCAAGTCCGTAGAGCTTCAGCATGACGTCAGGCAATGCTTTTTCCTGCATTTGTTCATGCAGCTGCGTTTTAGATACATTGTCAAGATATTCGCTAAAATTAAAGACCGCCCTGTTTTCGGCAAAAGACAGCAGTCCTCTTATTATCTCAACATATCTTTCGTTTCTGATATCTGCCACATTTTCAGCAGTGTCATCACTTGTGATATCTATACCGTCATCTCTGCTGACCTCTCTTATAGAATTTTGCCGTCTGTAAAAAAGATCAATACCAAACAGATGCGGAAATTCTGGACGATAAAGCGGTGCAAATAATTTTCCCACATCTTTAGAATCTTTTAATTGCATTTTCTGCAAGGGGAGCAGTAACTCCTGTTCAATGTCAAAGTGACCTGCCTGCAAATAAGAGAAGCTATCATCTAAAAGATCAGCATATAGTTCAGATAGTGTGAATTTCTGGTTAAATACTCGGCTTTGCTCGCTTATTACAGTATCAATGTTTTCAAGGATCTCATGTATCTCTTTTTCGGTCTGACATATTTGGCGGTCTTCTTTTATTTCAGCTACTGCGAACGCCTGCAATTTTGCCGATACAAGGCTGCGGATATCGCTGAGCTGTTTGTTTTCGTTCTCAAAGGAATCTCTGACCTGATCGACGATATCTTCGTATTCATCGATCGATACCTCAGAGATATTGATCCTACACCGAAGCATAAAGTCGTCCATTCTTGTTTTCAGATTTCTGACTCTGCTAACTAATTCACGGCTTTCACGAAGTGCTTTGCCATAGTTGCCACGCTTAATAAACTCTTGTAACTTGAATCGGCTTACAGAAAAGTCCAATTCGCTGTCGATCTCCTTGGTTCTGAAAAGAAACTCATAGGCTTCATTTGTCAGAACATAGCTTCCGCTTTGCTGCTCGAATAAGATCAGAGAGCCCTGTTCATGGAATTTTTCGTCATGACTATCGAACGTTTCAAATCTTCGCACTTTTCCTCCGCTTTGCAGTACATCTGTTACGATATAATCTGTCAGGGTCTTTGCCTCCTCCGGCTCATATCCATAAATATCGGCTAATTCACGCAGAAATACTGTGATATCCTGCTTGGTACAGCGTTCGCCATAGCGAAGTGTATTGTCCATGATAAAGACCATTACCATAAGTATGAGATTATCGGTTTTATCATCATCATTATGCAATATTTCACGGATCTCTGTGGGTTTGCTTCTTTGTAGCCAGTATTTGATGAGATTCACGAATCGCATACGTTTTTCAAAATCTTGTAATAATTCTTTGGAACCTGCTGAGATCATTATTTTACCTCATATTATCTGCCAGTACGGGATATGAGAGTATCTCCTGTGGCAATCGTTTATTATCCTCGATTATTTGTGTGATCTGCTTTTGCTCATAATCAGAAAACAAGGGCAATATCCCTGACATTTCGGGAATGATGCGTCTTCCGTCGCTGCTGTCAGGGAGCCTTATGCTTCGACTCAGTTCCAGCATTTTCTGATATGCAGGAACGAACAATTCAATATGAAGCTCTTTTGCTTCCTTGCAAAGACGAAGAAAAATGTCAAAACCAGCTCTGTCAATATCTCCGCAATACAGAAATCTTGTTTCATCTGCTCCTAAATATTGTGCGTAGGAACGAAATTTTTCTTTTCCTGTAATGTCATTCCCCTGACCAAAGATCACTCCGTCGATCTTAGTATCAAATATCGAGCAGGCTCCGGAGCTATACATTAAGCGTCTTATATTGAACCAGATATCCTTGTTTTCGCAAATAAGCAATGTCATTCTGTTTTTACGGACGGGAATATAATCGGAAAAGCACTGTTCCGGTGTTTCGTAAAATTTAAGCACATCGCCAGTGATGCCCATTCTTTCTAATAGTCTTAAATGGTCGTCTAATATTTTCTCGTCACCAAATATAGAAAAGGAACGTTCACGTCGGGACATCATATCACTGTCCTTGTCATACGTCAGCCATTCACTTAATCGAAGTAAAAAAGCCTTATTTTTTACAAACTGTATTCGATTGCGAAGAAGATATTCATTCTTTGTCAGCCTCGGATGGAGAGCATCGATCTCATAACGTGATATTTGCTGTGGCTTTTCTATAGAGATCGTATATCTCATATACAGTGGTATTTTCAGATTGCCATTTGTTCCACTGCTTTTGACAGGAGTCAAAATGCCCTGCTCAGTAAGCTCGCTGATCTGTTGGGCTAACTGTTCATGATCTTGACATATTCGGTTTAGCTCCTCCAGTGAGATCCGTTTTCGAGTATGATCCTGCAGAGCTTTATATAACGGATTATTGTTTTTGCTCATACTTTGCCACCTCTGTTCTGAATTAATAACAACATATACATATTGTAGCATGATTTAGTCAAAAAAACAAGTTATTATTAACAAAAATGGTGTGCTATATGGTTTTATACGTTATTATAAAGTAAAGGGCAGATACCTCGATAATGAAGTATCTGCCCTTTGTGATTCATAACTGTAATAAAGGATCTACTTTGGTTAATGCGAATTATTCTTCTATTTCTGTGGTCTTGATGTGAAGCTCCTCAAGCTGCTTCTCGTCTACTGTGGACGGACAAGCACTCATAAGCTCGCTGGCGTTCTGTACCTTTGGGAACGCTATTACATCTCTCAGACTGTCGGCATTGCAGATTATCATGGAAAGTCTGTCAAGTCCTATGCCCATGCCGCCATGCGGTGGAGCGGCATAACGATAGGCGTCTACGAGGAAGCCGAACTTTGCTTCTATCTCTTCGTCTGTCATGCCCAGTGCTTCAAACATTTTCTGCTGAAGCTCAAAGTCTGTTATTCTCATTGAGCCTGATGAAAGCTCTGTGCCGTTGAGGACAAGATCCCACGCCTTTGCACGGACGTTTGCAGGGTCGGTGTCAAGATAGTCAAGGCACTCCTCCATTGGCATTGTGAATGGGTGGTGCGCTGCTACCCATGTGTCGTTCTCGTCGTCATACTCAAAGAAAGGCATTTCTGTTATCCATACAAAATTGAACTTGCCCTCTGGGATAACGCCAAGACGCTTTCCGCAGATAAGTCTGAGTGCGCCCAAAGTTGGAAGAACTACCTTGTTCTTGTCGGCACAGATAAGAACGAGGTCGCCCTTTTCTGCTCCAACGGCTGTGTTTATCTTCTCAAGATCGCCCTCGCCAAGGAACTTCTTGAATGAGCAGTTTGGCTCGTCTGCCCAGCGGATATACGCAAGACCCTTTGCACCTATGCCCTTTGCGTGCTCAACAAGCTTGTCGATCTCTTTTCTTGTGTATGTTGCCGCACCGCCCTTGACGTTTATTGCACGAACTGAGCCGCCTGCCTCGATAGCTGACTTGAATACCACAAAGTCTATATCCTTAACGGTATCTGTGATATCCTGTATCTCCATGCCGAAACGTGTATCAGGCTTGTCAGAGCCATAACGGCTCATAGCGTCTGCAAATGTAAGTCTTGGCAGTGGGAGAGTTACCTCTACACCGAGTATCTCTTTGAATAGCTTTTCGATATAGCCCTCAATACAAGCCTGGATATCCTCCTGATCTACAAAGGACATTTCAAGGTCTATCTGTGTGAACTCAGGCTGTCTGTCGGCTCTCAGGTCCTCGTCACGGAAACATCTTGCAAGCTGGATATACCTGTCATAACCTGATATCATAAGGAGCTGCTTGTATATCTGCGGAGACTGTGGAAGTGCATAGAACTTGCCTGCGTGAACTCTTGAAGGAACGAGGTAATCTCTTGCACCCTCTGGGGTGGACTTCATCATCATAGGAGTTTCTATCTCAAGGAAACCATTGTCATAGAAATACTCTCTTGTTATCTGAGCGATCTTATGACGGGTGATGATATTCTTCTGAAGCTTTGGATTTCTAAGGTCAAGGTAGCGGTATTTGAGCTTCAACTCATCGTTTACCTTATCTGAGTTTGTTACCTCAAATGGTGTTGTTTCAGCCTTTGAGAGTATTCTCAGGTCTGTTACGGCAACTTCTATCTTGCCTGTTTTTAGTTTTTCGTTCACGCTCTCACGAGGACGTACCGTACCCTTTGCCATGAGGACATACTCGCCTTTTACAAGCTGAGCCTTTTCAAAAACGGCTCTGTCCGTTTCATCATTGAATGCAAGCTGTACAAGTCCAGTTCTGTCACGGAGGTTGATGAAGATAAGGTTGCCCATATCTCTTACTCTGTCGGCAAAGCCGCATACAACGACTTCCTGTTCTGTTTCAGGCACTTCGCCGCAGTAATGGGTCCTGCGTAAGCCCTTCATTGAATCAAGTTTCATTTTACATTACTTCCTTTTCTTTGGGTTTATATTATAAAAATTATTCGTCGCTTTCGTCTGTTTTGCTGACGGCGGGCGGGAAGCTGTCGAGATAGGCTCTGACGAACTTCTTTTTGTTGTCCCAGAACATTAGGAACAAACCCACGAGCCAGATTGCGGCAAAGCAGGCTGCACCTGTTTTCTCTCCAAGTGCTACAAGCATAAGGGTGAGGAAAAGCACAAGCACCGTCCATATGACGCCCACAACATAGGCATAGATAGGCTTTCTGAACTTGCCGTATATCCTGGAGCCGTTTGGGGTCTTTTCTACTTTGCCATAAAAGCCTGTTGAGCCTCCGTCACGCTTTTTGGCGGTATGGTGGAATATCTGAAAGCTTTCGGCGTCTGTGCGGTAGCCATAAAAAATGGTATCGTCACGGTGGTTTTTCATGAACTTGCTTTGGGAGAGAATGTTTATGGTGGGTTTATGCTCGATAAGGTCGCCGTCAAGCTTTCTGAGAACTCTTTTGGGCGAAAGTGAGGTCTCTACCTCATAGGTCACGGGTCTTATTGCAAGCATTATTTATCTTCCTTTTTATCGGGATAATCAGCAGGGTCAAAGACCTTGTCGTTTATCTTTATCTGTCCGCCTGTGTGGGTGTTGCAGAGCATACCATAGATAGTGCCGCATTTTGTACACCTGAACTGGTGGAAAAGCTTTTCGGCATACCACTTGTTGTCGTTATCCATTATCTTATCAAGTGGGCAGGTCTGATAGGTCATTTCAACTTCCCCTGCCAGCAGCATTCTTGCAAGAGAACCTATGCAGAGCATATATTCCTGCGGAGTGTGTATTTCTACCAGAGGTATTTTCTCGCACTGTTCACATCTCATTGCTTAGTTCTCCTTTCCGATAAATTTCTCTATATCAGCGTCGATATCCTTGAACATATCCGCCATGAGGGCGTTTGAAAAGTTCTCGGCAATGGTGTTGTCAAGCCTGATATCTGTCTGCTCGCCTGTTGCCATGTTTTTGAGCTTTGCAACGCCTGATTCTATCTCGTTGTCGCCAAGCACCATAACGAACTTTGCGCCTGTTTTGTTTGCATACTTCATCTGAGCGTTAAGTCCTTTGCCTATAAGGTCATATTCTACGAAACAGCCCTCTTCTCTAAGCTCGGAGGCTATGCCCATTGCCTTTTTAAGGGCGTCCTCGCCCATTGGTACGATATAAAGGTCGCAGGTCTTTGGCTCCATATAGTCGCAGCCCTGAGCGTCCATTACCATGAGAAGTCTTTCAAGTCCCAGACCGAAACCGAGGGCAGGGGTAGGCTTGCCGCCAAGCTGCTCGATAAGTCCGTCATAACGTCCGCCGCCGCAGACTGTGCCCTGTGCGCCTATCTCATCGGTGATGAACTCGAAAACTGTTCTTGTATAGTAGTCAAGACCTCTTACTATCTTAGGGTTGATGTCAAAGTCGATGCCCATTACGGAGAGGTACTCCTGAAGCTTCTCGAAGTGTTCTTTGCAATCATCACAGAGATAATCGAGGATAACAGGGGCGTCCTTGCCAAGCTCCTGACAGTGTTTGATTTTACAATCAAGTATTCTCATTGGATTTTTGTCAAGTCTGTCCCGACAAGTCTCGCAAAGCTGGTCTTTTCTTGCGGCAAAATACTCTTTCAGAGCCTTGCGATACTCTGCACGGCAGGTTGGACAGCCTATAGAGTTGATGTTGAGCTTGATGTTTCTGAGTCCTGCTCTGTCAAGGACGCTTTTTGCAAGTGAAATTACCTCTGCGTCTGCTCTTGGGCTTTCTGAGCCGACCATTTCACAGCCGAACTGGTGGAACTCTCTGAGTCTGCCTTTCTGTGTATTCTCGTGTCTGAAACATGAGAGGATATAATAGACCTTTTGCGGCAGACCCTCGTTCATAATGCCGTTTTCAAGAACTGCTCTCATTGCGCCTGATGTTACCTCCGGACGGAGTGTGAACTTTGAGTCGCCTGCTGCGGAAACTGAATACATCTCTTTCTGAACAACGTCTGTTGTTTCGCCAACAGAACGCACGAACAGACCTGTTTCCTCAAAAGTTGGTACTCTTATTTCTTTGAAGCCGTATATTTCGGCAGCTTCGGAAACTATCTTCTCTACAGTGTGCCACTTATAGACCTTTGAGGGAACAATGTCTTCTGTGCCTTTTGGCTTTTTAACTATCAATGCCATATAATAACGATCCTTTCTGTATTTTGTCTTGAACTTTTGAATACCGATATCGTTTAAATAGCTGTGATATCGGGACGTTGTTAATAAACGGGCGAACACTGTTCACCACTACATTAAAGAGCCTTGGTGCTTTAATTACAACGTTTCAAATTTCAAAATCGTCAATAAAACCTTTTTTTATATAATAACCGAATTTAAGGCATTCGTCAAGTGCTGTTGTGCTGCCTTTTTCGGTCATTGACCAATTATTTCGCTGTGTGCTGCCACGGCTGGCAGGGCAGGGGATAATTTTCTGTGTGAAAAAGTGCTGTGCAAGCATGGCGGCACGCCGCATATGATAGGCGGTGGTGACTATAATAATGCTTTTGCAGTTTGGGAAATGCTTTTTTACAAGCTCGGCTGCGTTTTGCAGATTTTCCACTGTGTCAAAGGAGTTTGTTTCTGCAAGTATGGCGGAGGTCGGTATGCCGCATTTTTCGGCGGATATGAGCATGGCTTTATATTCTGCCATGTCACCAAGGGAAGTCTTTTGCACCTTTCCTCCGCAGAATATGAGATGTGGGGCTTTTCTCTCCTGAAAAAGCTTTGCCGCAAGGGGAACACGATAGTCGCAGGCTTTGCGGCTTCCCAGAACTATTATAACGTCGGCAGCTTCGCCTTTATAGTCAAGACCCTCGAAAAGAAGCTTGTCTACTATTTCGGGGGTGATGTTTTCTTTTGTTAGCTGGCTGGCTTTCATTGTTATACCGCCTTTGCTTTTTTTGGTGTGCTGAGATAAGGTATTCGAGAGTAAGTGAGGAGCGAAAATCGCATTTCTGTGAAGCAGAAATTGAGTCGCTTCCCTACGGGTGGTGGATAAAAAAATAAAGCCGTCCCCTAGTAAGGGACGACTTTTACCGTGATACCACCCTAATTATCCGAACACTTTCGTGCCGGATCACTCTAACGCTTTAACGCAGCTATACGTCCGTTCTTGAACAAACGGAAGCTCCAAGGTGTCCTTCTTCCTGCCCTTTGTGTGAACCCTCTCACCAACGGCTCTCGCTGAAACATAAGAACGGAATACTCTCCCTTTCATCGCTTTTGTATATGAAATTTCAATTATATCTTTGTAGGATTAACGATATCTCTCCAGTCAAGATCGCCTCGCTCAAGTGCGTGGATAAGCGCTTCGGCAGTGGCAATGTTTGTGGCTACCGGAATGTTGTGTACATCGCAAAGTCTGAGGAGATTCATATCATTAGGTTCGTGTGGCTTCACTGAGATAGGATCTCTGAAAAACAGAAGCAGGTCTATCTCGTTGCAGGATATTCTCGCTGCGATCTGCTGGTCGCCGCCCTGTGAGCCACTGAGATAACGCTGAACGTTAAGGCCTGTTGCTTCGGCTACCATTTTTCCCGTAGTACCTGTGGCACAAAGATTGTGCTTGCTGAGTACACCGCAATAGGCGATACAGAACTGTACCATGAGTTCCTTTTTTGTGTCATGAGCAATAAGTGCAATATTCAATGGAAACCCCCCGTTTATATATTAGTATATTAATGAACAAATAAGTTTCGTTATATAAAACAGCCGCACTATGCGCAGATACCCTCACGCATACGGCTGATAATATACTCAAACCTTGATGGAGAGGGGTATATGCTCGCCCTTTATTCTTCTTGAAATAGCAGAGAATGCAAGGAAGCCCATAGAGCTTGATGAAAGCGGCGCACCCTTTCCTGTTGCAAGAGGGATAGCACTGTCCTCAGGGATAACACCCAGAAGCTGAACGCCGACTGTGTCGATGATAGCGTCAAGGTCGTCCATTTCGTCAAACTCGAATATTCTCTTGTTTGCCTTGTTGATAACAAGTCTTTGCTTCTGATTTCCTCTCTTATAGAACTCATCTGACATCATTCTCGCATCTCTTACGCATACAGGATCAGGAGTTGTAACTATAAGTATAAGGTCGGAATTAGTAACTATATCAAATACAGAACCGTTGATACCTGCAGAGGTGTCAATGATTATGTATTCAAAATACTTTCTCATTTCCTGTGTGATCTTTTCGATATCCTCAGCCTTGAGCTGAACGAACGGGTCGGACGGAGCACAGAGAACGCTCAGATTTGAAGCAAGCTTAACAGTTGTTGTTGCCTTGTATACGTCGCAAGTACCCTCAAGAACGTCACCTAGATCGTATGTAATATTACCCTGCATACCAAGCATGATATCCATACATCTCAGACCAAAGTCAAGCTCAATTATAAGTGTACGGTTTCCCTGCTTGGCAAGGGCATAACCGAGACAGGCGCTTATAGAAGATTTGCCTGTTCCGCCTTTACCGGAAGTAACTGCAATAATTTTTGACATAAAACTCATTGCTCCTTTCATATATCAATCCTGCGGCTGACCGCAGAACGCATCAGCAATAATAACTTGCCCCTTCATAGCCGTGAAAAGGCAGATTTAAGAAAACGTTTCAGTACCCTCCGCAGGCAATGCGGAGAAGCATAGCGTTACCTAATAATATTGTACCACATATTTTGAAATTGTCAAAGACATTTGTACAAAAAAATACAAAATCGTTAATTCACATTAATTTTCACTTTTATTTTTGTCAATTTTGCACAATACCATATCAGTGCTACAGAGTTTGTAATAATAAATCATAGCAAACCGATAAATTTATTATACGATAATATTATTAATGCTATAAAAATTATTTTTGAAAATTATATAACAAAATAAAAAATCGGACAGGTAGTTATAATTTTTGGGACAATACATATAAATGTACAAACTTTGAAATAAGAAAGCGAGGAAAAGGGTATGTTTATCAAGACAATAAAAGTAAAAAAGCCAACATTTGCGGTGATCGGGGCGGTTCTGGCGGCGTTGGCACTGTTGGCGGTGATAATAGTGACAGTGGTGAGGATATCGTCGCCTGCGGTGTACGAGATGAAAAGCGAAGCGCAAAGGCAGGCGTTTTTGAAAGAAATGGGCTGGGAGGTGTCTGACGAATACGATGAATGCAAGGCGGTGACCATACCGAAAGAATTCAATGAGGTGTATGAAAAGTATAATAAGCTTCAGAAGCAGCAGGGCTTTGACTTGGAGGACTATAAAGGGAAAACCGCTGAGGTGTATACATATGCTGTGAAGAATTATGGGAATAAGAAGCAGGAGGTCAGGGCTAATCTTATCGTCTGTGAGGGACAGCTTGTGGGAGGAGATGTATGCTCAGCGGAGCTGGACGGATTTATGCAGGGACTGAGGAAAAAGTAGGCGTCTGAGCGTGGAACGTCGGCATTATGAATAAGGGTAAACTAATGCTTCCTAGGTCGAAAAAACTGATACAAATAGTAATAAAACGTCTGTGGAGCATATCTGCAGGCGTTTGCTTTTGGTCAAGTTTTTTCGCATATTTGACTTTTGGCGGTATCGTATGCTATAATCTTTATAAGAAAATTGTCAGAAAGGCTTTTGCTATGAGACTTGATAAATTTGTTTCTTCACAGCGTAATGATATTTCCCGAAGCATGGTGAGAGAGCTTTGCAGAAAAGGTCAGGTGACTGTAAACGGAAAGGTCGCCAAGGCGGCTGATGCTAAGGTCAGCGAAAACGATATTGTTGCTGTAAAGGGCGTGGAGATATGCTATAAAAAGTTTGTCTACATAATGATGAACAAGCCGCAGGGCGTGGTTTGCTCCACTCGTGACGGAGAGTCGAAAACTGTCCTTGAGCTAGTACCTCCTGAGATGTTCAGGGAGGGACTTTTCCCTGCGGGCAGGCTCGATAAGGATACTGAGGGCTTTGTGCTTCTCACTGATGACGGAACTCTCGCCCACAGAATGTTGTCCCCTAAGACCCATGTTCCGAAAACCTATTTCGTCAGACTTCGTGACCCTTGGCAGGAAAATTATGCTCAGGCATTCGCTGAGGGCATGACTATCGACGGCGGAGAGAAATGTCTGCCTGCGGAATTTTCCGCAAGTGTGAACTGTCCCGATGAATGTACTGTTGTACTTCATGAGGGTAAGTATCATCAGGTCAAGAGAATGTTTGAAAAGCTGGGAAATAAAGTTGTTTTTCTTAAGCGGATAAAGATCGGAGAACTGCCTTTAGATCCGGACCTGCCTCTTGGAAGCTGTTTAGAAATAATGCACAAAGATGTTGAAAGATTATTGACAGCGAAATCGTTTAAATGTAAGTAATTACCTATTCTATGTGAATTTTCGTCAATATTCATAATGAGATATAATAAAGTTTAGTAAAAAAAACTCTTGCGGGTATGTTAAAAATTTGTTATGATTAAAGCATAGCTAATTAGGATATTAGTAAAATTCAAATAGGGAGGTCCTTTTTTAATGGCAAGTGTATCATTAAGGGAAATTTATAAGAAGTATGCAGGCGGCGTTATCGCTGTTTCAGACTTCAACATTGAGATCAAGGATAAGGAGTTTATCATCCTCGTAGGTCCTTCTGGTTGTGGTAAGTCTACAACACTTAGAATGATCGCAGGTCTTGAAGAGATCAGTGAAGGTGAGCTTTACATCGGCGACAGACTTGTAAACGACATCGCTCCTAAGGATAGAGATATCGCAATGGTATTCCAGAACTACGCTCTGTATCCTCACATGACAGTATTTGAGAACATGGCATTCGGTCTGAAGCTCAGAAAGGTACCAAAGGACGAGATCGCAAGAAAGGTAGAGGAAGCAGCAAGAATACTTGACATCGCTCACCTTCTTGACAGAAAGCCAAAGGCTCTCTCCGGTGGTCAGAGACAGCGTGTAGCCCTCGGTAGAGCTATCGTTCGTGAGCCACAGGTATTCCTTCTTGACGAGCCTCTTTCAAACCTCGATGCTAAACTGAGAGCACAGATGAGAACTGAGATCTCTAAGCTCCATAAGAAGCTCGGTACTACATTCATCTATGTAACTCATGACCAGACAGAGGCTATGACAATGGGTGACCGTATCGTAGTTATGAAGGACGGTTACATTCAGCAGATCGACACACCAACAAATCTTTACAACGATCCAGTAAACCAGTTCGTTGCAGGATTCATTGGTTCACCACAGATGAACTTCATCGACGCTAAGCTTCTCAAGGTAGACGGCAAGTATGTTGTTGAGTTCGGTTCTGAGGATACAAAGACAACAAGAGGCGTTAAGTATCAGGTAACAGTTCCAGAGTCTAAGGTAGATCCTGAAGTTCTTGAGCCACTGGTTGATCAGGAAGTTGTTCTTGGTGTTCGTCCAGAGTGTATCCACGATGAGCCTGCATTCCTCGCTCAGGCTACAACAGGCGTTATCAACACAACTGTTGAAGTAACTGAAATGATGGGTGCTGAAACATATCTGTACCTCAACTGCGAGGGTATCCAGCTCACAGCTAGAGTTTCACCTCGTTCTGACGTTCGTCCACAGGATGAGCTTAAGGTCGCTATCGATCCTAACAGAATCCATATCTTCGATAAGGAAACTGAGAAGGCAGTTCTTAACTAATAAGAATTTTTATCATATTGATATAACCAAAAAGTACGGCTTTGTCCGTACTTTTTGTGTTATATGCGGTATGAAACCGATTTCGTTTATCATAGATTAGAAAGGTACGAATAATGGATACAAAGAAATTGCTGGCGGTGCTTGTGAGTGCTGCTATGTGCGGAGCGGCTTTTGCAGGCTGTGGAAATAATGCAGACAGCTCAAAGGCTGAAAGCAAAGCGGAGGCTTCAAGCTCACAGGCTGAAAAAATGCCTGAAACTGACGAGGAGTGGACGCAGGCTATGTATGACAAGGCTATGGTGTCATACGGAAACACTTCTATGATGCAGAATGTCATAAAGAAAGCACAGTCAGGCGAAAAGGTCACTGTGGCGTATCTTGGCGGTTCTATCACTGAGGGCATATCCGCCGGTGCAGACGGCTGTTATGCTAAGCTCACTTATGATTATTTTGCACAGAAATTCGGTACGGGGGATAACGTCCAGTATGTGAACGCAGGTCTTAGCGGTACGCCGTCTAAGCTTGGAATACTCAGGCTCGACAGAGATGTGCTGGCTTATGAGCCTGACATATGCTTTATCGAATTTGCAGTAAATGACGGCACTGAGACTGACTATCAGAACGCTTACGAGTCAATAGTCAGAACGCTTTTGCAGAAGAATATCACTCCTGTTCTGCTGTTCTCGGTGACAGAAAACGACCATTCTGCTCAGGATTATATGAAGCAGATAGGCGAGTTTTATCACCTGCCGATGATATCATACTGTGACGCACTAAGATATCTTTTCGCAAACAACAGAATGACTTGGAAAGATTTCTCTGACGATCAGTCACACCCTAACACTGAGGGTCACAAGCTTGTGGCTTCAATGGTGGACTACTATTTTGACACTGTTATGGACGTTGCGCCAGAGGGCGATTATGTTATGCCCACAGACACTGTTTTCTCTCCACGAGAGGTGGACGCTCATATGTATGAGGGCGACAGCCTTACGCCAACAAGCCTTGGAAGTTGGAAGGAAGGCTCTACTATCGCAAGCTTCACAAATGGCTGGACTTACGACAACACCGGAGATAACAGCCCTATCGTATTCGAGTTCAAGGACAAAAAATTCTTGTACATGATATACAAAGAGGTGAAGCAGGGCGAGTTCGGCAAGCTTCATGTTAAGGTAACAGCAGACGGAGAGGTGTATGACGAAAGCGATTACGATACCATAAGTCCGTCAGGCTGGGGAAATGCTCAGATACAGAATATCGCCATGATGCCTGAAGCAACTAACTATACCGTTGAAATATCAATGGCGGCAGGCGATGAGGACAAGCATGGAGAAGTGCTTGCATTCGGTTATACTGAATAGCTGTTTGAAATTTTAGCAAAAATAATAAGGCAGATGTTTTTCTTAAGCGGCTGTGGGAACGGCTTGCTCTGGAAAGCCGTCTGCCTATTTTTTGTGTGTATTTATGTGGCGTTATGTTTAGAATTGTAGGGGACGGCGCCCTCGACGTCCCGTTCGGAGCGGTGTGGTTTCAATTTGTCACTAAATATAAGAAGCAGACAATGTTTTGAAACAATGTGCCAAATGTTGTACGGATATCGTAGGATTGAGCAGGCGAACACAAGCGGGACGTCGCATTTCTACAAAGCAGAAATGCGCTGCTCCCCTACATTGTTCGTGCGTTGTTTCGCAAATTGTTGTCAACAATAAGATAACAAAAGTTGTGTCATTGTCACAGAAATTCGTGAAATCAGGGTGGATTAACTGCATTTTTGCGTATTGCAAAAATCAAAAATAAATGTTATAATCAGTTGTGTATCACTATTTTCAGAAAGGCAGGCGGATAATGTGGCGGAAAAGATAAGCGAAAAAATTCAAAAGAAAAAACCGAAAAAACTTATAAATATGATATTCTCACAGAAAACCACTATTATCCTGCTTCTTGCATTGCAGCTTATTTTCATTTTTATCATCTTCCAAAGCTTCGCTGTGCATTATGCCTATCTGCATATCGTTTTTTCTACTGTTGCTATCGTGCTTGCTATCTATATACTTAACAGCAGCGAGAACCCTGCCTATAAATTGGCGTGGATAGTACCCCTTGTTATCGTGCCTATCTTTACGGTGGTGCTTTATATATTACTCAAAAATCAGTTTTCAACAAGAAAGGTCAGAAACCTTTATGCTAAGAAATCCGCCAATACAAGACCTTTTCTTAAAACAAATAAACAGATAATGAGCTATCTCCATGAAAGTGAGCCTGACTTTTATAAGCTTGCAAACTATGTGGATAAGTCGGGTGGCTACCCTGTCTGCGGCAATACGGAGGTCACTTATTTTCCCCTTGGCGAAGATAAGTATAAGGCTATGCTTGAGGAGCTTCAGAAAGCTCAGGAGTTTATCTTTATGGAGTATTTTATTATCGACGACGGCGAAATGTGGCGTGAGATAGTTAAGATACTTCTTGAAAAAGCTAAGGCAGGCGTGGAGGTAAGACTTCTTTATGACGGCATGGGCTCTCAGTTCACTTTGCCTTTCAGATATAAGAAAAAGCTTACCGACCAAGGGGTAAAATGCCTTGTTTTCAATCCTTTCCGCCCTATGCTTTCTACTATACAGAATAATCGTGACCATAGAAAAATTCTCGTTATAGACGGCAACGTGGCTTTCAACGGGGGCGTTAATATCGCCGACGAGTATATAAACCGCAAGGAGCGTTTCGGTCATTGGAAAGATACCGCCGTTATGCTAAAGGGAGATGGCGTTTGGAATTTTACCATGATGTTTTTGCAAATGTGGGAGGTCATCTCAGGTGATAAAACTGAGTATAATATGTACCGCCCAACTGTAAAAAACGTTGTGAACAACGGCTATGTTATCCCCTACGGTGACTCCCCTCTCGATGACGAGAATGTGGGCGAGCTTGTCTATATGGATATGATAAACAATGCCAAGGATTATATCTATATCTCTACCCCGTATCTTATTCCTGACAATGAAATGCTCACCGTCCTGGGCTATGCGGCAAAAAGCGGTGTTGATGTTAGGATAATCACTCCTGAGATACCTGATAAATGGTATGTGAGCGTTATAACAAGGTCTTTCTACAGAGATCTTGAAACGCTGGGTGTGAAAGTCTATGAGTATAAAGGCGGATTCAACCACGCTAAAATGTTCCTCTCGGACGATAAGTCAGCCGTGGTGGGTACTATAAATCTCGACTACAGAAGCTTGTATCTCCATTTTGAGTGTGCAACTTATATGTACAAAACAAGTTGTATAAAGGATATAAAAGCGGACTTTGACGATATGTTTGAAAACCGCTGTCATAGAATAACACATGACGATATAAATAACCGCAGCTTCTGGTCAAGGTTCATGTCGGTCATTCTCAGGACCATTGCGCCTCTTTTGTAAAAATGTATTTTACGAGGTATCAGGGGAAAAATAAGCCTATCTTTGCTTTTGCATAGCTTGGAGGGCTTTTGTGATACTTCTGAATAAATTGTTTTCGACAAAAAAGTCCGCAAAGGGCAGAGTGGACTATCCTCTCTTGCTTCTCGGTGCGGTCATATATGGCGTGAGCGTTGGGCTGGTTTTAAGCCCTAATGAGATAGCCCCCGGAGGTGCTTCGGGGCTTGCTGTCATGTTGTCAAGATTTTTGCCCCTTGGTGTCGGCTCGCTTACAATGGCGATAAATCTTCCTTTGTTGGCGGTTAGCCTTTATGTGTTCGGCTGGCGTTTCCTTGTGGGAACTGTTGTAGCTATTGCAGTTTCGGGTCTGACTGCGGATATATGTACGCTTTTTTCTCCCCTAACAAATGATGTTTTTCTCAGCGCCATAGCAGGCGGTATTCTGTTAGGCGCAGGCTGTGGGATAGTCTTTCGCTCAGGGGGAACAACAGGCGGAACTGATATTGCCGCAAAGCTTATCAAAAGGAAAAAGCCCTACATGGCGGCAGGACAGATCTTTATGCTTGCAGACGGTGTGATATGTGTGCTGAGCGGTTTTGTTTTCGGCAGTATCGACAACGCACTGTATTCGTTCTTTACACTGTGGGTGTTCTCAAAAACACTGGATATGATACTCTACGGCGGCGACAGAGGAAAGCTTGCGCTGATAATAAGCCCTGCCGCAGATGAAATACTCCATAGGCTTCTTAATGAGGGCAACTTTGGGTGTACGGTCATAAAAGCCCGAACGGGATACACGGGAGAGGACAGAGATCTTATACTTTGCGCAGTGAGAAAACGCAGGATAACAGACGTTCGCAGGATAGCAGCGGAAACAGATGAAAAGGCTTTCGTGCTTGTGGGTGACGTGAGCGAGATAATAGGCGAGGGCTTCAGGCTCTCAGACGACTACTTCTGAAAGGACATTACAATGGACATAAAAGATTTTAAGGGACACATTTTTGACTTGGACGGCACGCTGACAAGATCAAATCACGTTTGGTCAAAGATAGACGAGGAGTTTCTCGGCAAGCGTGGGATAAAAGTGCCTGAGGACTATTTCAAGCAGGTGTCTGCTCTGAACTTTGAGCAGGCGGCTGTTTATACAAACGATAGATTTTCCCTTGGGGAGAACATTCAGGATATAATGAAAGAATGGTTTGATATGGCAGTGTATGAGTATACGAACGTTATCGAGCTTTGCGGAAACGCAGGGGAGTATGTGCGAAAGCTTAAGGAACAGGGCAGGAAGATAGCATTGGCTACCGCTTCAACTGAGGAGCTTTATAAGCCTGTGCTAAAGAGAAACGGCATTTTGGATCAATTTGATTGCTTCGTGTCTACAGAACAGGTAAAGAGGGGAAAAGGCTTTCCTGACGTTTATGAACTGGCGGCTGAAAAACTGGGGCTTGAAGCAAAGGCTTGCGTGGTCTATGAGGATATCGTCGAGGGCATAAAAGGAGCGAAAGCAGGCGGGTTCTTTGCTGTGGCTTGCTTGAATGACCATTACTCGCATGACTGGGACGAGATGAGAGAGATCGCTGATGCGACCGTGGAGGACGGAGAGTTTCCGGTTTAATGAGGAATGAGGAATTAGGAATGAGGAATGGGCATAGCTGACCATAGCTGTGCCCCAGCACCGAGCGTAGCGAGCACTTAAACGCAGGCTCAAGCCCGGCGTTAGAGGGCTTGTGGGTTCTTAGGGCAAAGCCCTAAGCGGAGCTTGAGGCAGAGCCTCAATCGGCGTAAGCCGACCAAGCGGTGCAGATTTAATTAGAAAAAGCACGCAAAAGTCTGATATCAAATAAAGGTAATATCGGAGCAAAAATCTGCACCGCCTACCCTATCCCTAAGTAAATGTAAATCCGCAAAGAGCGTAGCGATTTTGCGGCATGGCAAATTTGCCCGAAGAAAAATAATCATCGCCGCAAGGCGATACCATAATTCCTCACTCCTCATTTCTCACTCGACAAACGATAAAATTTACAAAAAATTAATAAAATCCTTTGACAAATGATTGACAAAGAAGAACACAGATGTTATAATTGTAGTACCTCTTTATGAGGTCTATTTTTTTGCGCTCTTTTTTTGAGCGTGAAAAAGCATAAGTTACCTCAGGGCTGTGTGACAGCTTGCGTGAAAACGTATGAGGGAGGCAGACGTACCCTGAATGTTCTTGCGGGGTATAAATTTCGTCAGGAGGTGCCGAAATGAGAGTAAAAATTACACTTGCTTGTACTGAGTGTAAGCAGAGAAACTACAACACTAAGAAGAACAAGAAGAATGACCCTGACAGACTTGAAATGAACAAGTATTGCAAGTTCTGTAAGAAACACACTCTTCACAAAGAGACTAAGTAATATTGAAAGGAGCTATTTCTAATGGCTAAAAAAACAGATGTTACTAAGTCTTCAAAAAAGGATACCGGCAAGGATCAGAAGAAAAAGGGCGGAATAAGAAAATATTTCAGAGAGCTTAAAGCTGAAATGAAAAAGGTCGTTTGGCCTACAAGACAGCAGGTGACTAAGAATACGGGAGTTGTTCTCTCAGTAATGGTCGTTATGGCTCTGTTCCTTTTCGGCGTTGATTCAGGTCTGGGTGCAGCTATCAAGGCTATCCTTAAAATCGGCGGCTAAGCCGTCACAGCGGTTTTGACAACATCAATATGGAGGTAAGAAACATGTCAGAAGAAGCAAAGTGGTATGTTGTTCACACTTATTCAGGTTATGAGAATAAGGTAAAAAGCAATATTGAAAAGGTTGTTGAAAACCGAAACCTTCAGGATCTGATCCCTGAGGTAATGATCCCAATGGAGGAAGTTACCGAAGTAAAGGGCAATAAGATCGACAAGGGCGACAGAAAGCTTTTTCCAAGCTATGTGCTTGTAAAAATGGTGCTTACAGACGATTCATGGTATATCGTTAGAAATACCAGAGGCGTTACGGGCTTCGTTGGTCCTGCGTCAAAGCCTGTTCCGCTGACCGATAAAGAGGTCGCTGCACTGGGTGTTGACACACAGAGAAGCGCTAACGTTCAGGTCGGCTTCAAGGAAGGCGACAACGTCGTTGTAACAGCAGGCTCATTCGAGGGCTTCACAGGAGTTGTGGAGAAATTCGATATGGAAGCACAGACGGCAGACGTCAGAGTATCTATGTTGGGCAGAGAAACAACTGTTACTATGCCGCTGACACAGATAAAGTCTGAGGAATAAGGAAAAAGGCGGTAAAACTCCGCAAACATTCGTGAAAATGGAAGCAAAGCCGTCAATGACGGTTCGGATATACGGCTTCCGGAAACGTGGGAGAGCGTATGGCGCTCGCCTTACCACTTAATTATGGAGGTGCGAACAAATGGCACAGAAGGTAGTAGGCTATATTAAGCTTCAGATTCCAGCAGGAAAGGCAACTCCTGCACCACCGGTTGGTCCAGCTCTTGGTCAGCACGGTGTAAACATCATGGCGTTCACAAAGGATTTTAACGAGAGAACTAAGAACGATATCGGTCTTATCATCCCTGTTGTTATCACAGTTTACGCAGACAGATCATTCACATTCATCACCAAGACTCCTCCGGCAGCAGTTCTCATCAAGAAGGCTTGCAAGATCGAGTCAGGTTCCGGTGTTCCTAACAAGACTAAGGTCGCAACTATCACAAAAGAGCAGCTTCAGAAGATCGCTGAACAGAAGATGCCTGACCTGAACGCAGCAAACATCGAGAGTGCTATGAGCATGATCGCTGGTACATGCCGTTCAATGGGCGTTGTAGTTGAGGACTAATCAATCGTACTGTGCATTCATGCACGGCAATGGTGGGAGGAATTTTCCGCTAACCGACTAGATATCCACTGTCGGTATTACCACTTAATGAGGAGGAAATATTAATGAAACATGGCAAGAAGTATGTTGACAGCTTCAAGGCTATCGACAAGGCTAAGCAATATGACGCTCCTGAGGCTCTGGAACTTGCAGCTAAGGGTGCTAAGGCAAAGTTCGATGAAACTATCGAGCTTCACATTCGTCTGGGCGTTGACTCAAGACACGCTGATCAGCAGGTAAGAGGTGCTGTTGTACTTCCAAACGGAACTGGTAAGACTGTAAGAGTTTGCGTATTCTGTAAGGAAGACAAGTACGAGGCTGCTAAGGCAGCAGGCGCTGACTATGTTGGCGGCATGGATCTCGTTGAGAAGATCACAAAGGAAAACTGGATGGATTTCGACGTTGTAGTTGCTTCACCTGACATGATGGGTGTTGTAGGACGTCTTGGTAAGATCCTCGGACCTAGAGGACTTATGCCAAACCCAAAGGCAGGAACTGTTACTCCTGACGTAGCTAAGGCTGTTACAGAGGCTAAGGCTGGTAAGATCGAGTATCGTCTTGATAAGACAAACATCATTCACTGCCCTATCGGTAAGGCTTCATTCGGTGTTGAGAAGCTCGAGCAGAACTTCAACACACTTATCAACGCTGTTGTAAAGGCTAAGCCAGCCGCTGCTAAGGGTCAGTACCTTAAGAGCGTAGTTGTAGCTTCTACAATGGGCCCTGGTATCAAGATCAGCACTGCTAAGTACGGCAACTAATCTGATAACAGATAAATATTGAATTTTTAAGGGACTTGTGCTAAATGCATAAGTCCCTTTTTTATATATTCCCACAATTTGAACCAACCGTGTTCAAATATTTGCATTATCAAGAAAAATTAACAAAATAATTTTCAAAGTAATCGTTTTACCCTGTTGCATTATTTTTTCTATGTGTTATAATATCAATTGAGCCGTAAGGTTCAGATTTTTGCAAGGAGTGATAATTATCAATATCTTTTACAATGAAAAAGATAAGGCTTTCAAGCTGAGAGCCAATAATACAGACTATATGATGAAGGTCTGCGAGGAGGGCTACCTCGCTCACGTTTACTATGGAAATAAAGTTCCTGACGAGGATCTGACTTATCTTCTCCGTCTTGACGAAAGCCCTTTTACCCCTGCCACTAACGACCGTGACAGAGCAAGCTTTATGGATACACTGCCTTTTGAATATCCATGCTTCGGTGTTGGTGATTACAGAGAGTCTGCTTTCAAAATCATGGACGCTAACGGCATGTCGACCTGCGACCTAAGATATGTTTCTCATAAAATGTATGAGGGCAAACCAAAGCTTGAGGGTCTGCCTGCTACTTTCGCTACTGAGGAAAGCGGTTGTTCAACTCTCGAGATAACAATGTATGATAAGTATGCCGATATCGAAGTCGTTCTTATCTACACAGCTTTCGATAAGCTTGACGTTATCACACGTTCCGCTGTTATCACAAACAAGGGCGAAAAGCCGTTCAAGATAACAAGAGCCCTTTCAGCTTGCGTTGATTTTGATACAGACAAAATGGATATGATTACACTCAACGGCTCATGGGCTAGAGAAAGAGCTGTTGAAAGATGCAGACTTCACCATGCTAAACAGCTTGTTGATTCCTGCAGGGGCGAATCATCACATCAGAACAATCCGTTCGTTGCTCTTTGCGACAATAACGCTGACGAGGATAAGGGCGAGGTTTTCGGTTTCAACTTTGTTTACTCTGGAAACTTCTATGCTCAGGCTGAAGTTACTCAGCATAAGAAAACTCGTTTCCTTATGGGTATAAATCCTCTTGACTTCCAGTGGCTTTTGGAAAAGGGCGAAAGCTTCACTTGCCCTGAGGTAGTAATGGTGCACTCTGACGAGGGTATAGGCAAAATGTCAAGAACTTTCCATGACCTCTATAGAAACAACCTTATCAGAGGCGAGTATAAGGATAAAAGACGTCCGATACTCATTAACAACTGGGAGGCAACTTACTTTAACTTCGATACAGACAAGCTTATAGATATCGCTAAGGAAGCTTCAAAGCTTGGTATAGAAATGCTTGTTATGGACGACGGCTGGTTCGGTCATAGAGATTCTGATAACTCATCACTTGGCGATTGGTTCGTTTATGAGAAGAAGCTCAAGGGCGGTCTTAAATATCTTGTTGACGAGGTAAATAAGCTTGGCATGAAGTTCGGCATTTGGTTCGAGCCTGAAATGATATCCCCTGACTCTGAACTTTATAAGGCTCACCCAGACTGGGCTATCCAGATAAAGGGCAGACCTCTGACACTTTGCAGAGAGCAGTATGTTCTTGACTATTCAAGAAAGGAAGTCAGAGATTACGTTTACGGCATGATGAAGAAGATTCTCGACAGTGCGAATATCGAGTACATCAAGTGGGATATGAACAGACAGCTCACAGAGGTCGGCTCGGCTACCCTGCCTGCTGAAAGACAGAGAGAGCTTTGGCACAGATATGTTCTCGGTGTTTATGACCTTATGGACAGACTTACAACAGATTATCCTCATATCCTGCTGGAGAACTGCTCAGGCGGTGGAGCAAGATTTGATCCTGGTATGCTTTACTACAGCCCACAGATATGGTGCTCTGACGATACAGATGCTATCGAAAGACTAAAGATACAGCACGGCACATCAATGTGTTATCCATGCTCAGCAATGGGTGCGCACGTTTCCGATTGCCCTAACCATACTGTTGGCAGAAACACTCCTTTCAAGACAAGAGGTCACGTTGCTATGGTGGGTACGTTCGGCTATGAGCTTGACGTAACAAGAATACCGCAGGAGGACAGGGACGCTATACCTGCTCAGATAGAGGAGTTCAACAAGTTCAACAAGCTTGTAAGAACAGGTGACCACTACAGAATAGGCAATATGTTTGAGGACAACACTTGGGACGCTTGGGAGTTCGTTGCAAAGGATAAGAGCGAGGCACTCTTCGAGTTCGTTCAGGTGCTTGCAAGACCTAACGAAAGATCAAGACGTATCAAGCTCAAGGGTCTTGAGCCTGAGGCTTACTATTATGAGGAGAGCGAGCCTGACAAGAAGATTTCAGGTGCGGCACTCATGAACGCAGGCATCAATATCGCAAAGATGTGGAATGGTGACGGGCTTTATGGCGATTTCTGCTCAAAGATACTTCATTTTATAAAGGTGTAAGAGCAAAGCGTTTATCAAAGTTGTGGTAAGTTTAGATAAATACACAAAAGACTATTGACAATTTGAAGATATTGTAGTACAATAGTTGTGAAATAAGTTCAAATTTTAAAGGCGGAGATCTTCCGCCTTTAAAATAACACAGAGATGTAAACGAATACAACTTATAAGGAGAATTTTTATGAGGTTAAAAAAGCTAATGGCAGTGGCTTGTGCCGCCGCCCTTACAGTGACAGCTTTCGCAGGCTGCTCAAAAAAGAACGATTCCTCCAGCGGCTCTGACAGCAAGGGCGACGCTAAGAAGGAGTATTACAACGCTCAGCCTGTTGACACTGGCTGGGAGTGGGGAAATGTCGAGATAGTTGACGGCGGTTTTATCCCTGACGTCATCTATAACCCTACTGAGGAGGGACTTATCTACGCCAGAACAGATATGGGCGGCGCTTATAAGTATAATAAGGATACTCAGCGCTGGGAGTGCATAACAGATTGCTTTGGCGGCGACGATTGGAACTATAACGGAACAGAGAGCCTTGCAACTGACCCTGTTGAGCCAAACAGAGTTTATCTTGCGGCTGGTACATACTCCACAAACAACGGTGCAATATTTGCTTCTGACGATTACGGCAAGAACTGGACTATCTGCGAAATGCCTTTCGGCATGGGCGGTAACGAGGTCGGAAGAGGCTGCGGTGAAAGACTTCAGGTAGACCCTAACGATAACTCTATACTTTATTTCGGCTCAAGAGCTGACGGACTTTGGAAGTCCACAGACTATGGCGCAACATGGAACGAGGTCACTTCATTCCCTACAAAGGGCGGATATACTGAAGACGGATATTCTATCGGACTTACATTCGTGGCATTCGATAAATCAAGCTCTGAAAAGGGTCAGGCAACAAAGACAATAATCGTTGGCTCAGCAGGAACACAGGGGGATTATCTCTATCGTTCTGATGACGCAGGCGAAACCTGGACAGCTATCCCTAATCCAAAGTCTGAGGCTACAGGCGACAAGACCGAGAAGCTCAAGCCTTGTCAGGGCGAGATATCTTCTGACGGATATCTCTATTCAACATGGTCTTATAAGGTAGGACCAAACGGCGCTTCTGACGGAGCAGTTCAGAAGTATAACCTTAAAACAGGCGAGTGGACAGAGATAACTCCTGAGAGATCTTATACCTGCGGTTACAATGGTATCTCAGTAAACCCTAACGACCCTAACATGATAGTATGCACAACTCTTGACCTTTGGGCATACTTCGACAACCTTTTCGTTTCCTATGACGGAGGCGAAACTTGGAACGGCATTTGGGGCAGTGACGAGAACGGCAAAGAGGTAAACAACTTTAATCTCGATATAAGCAATGCACCTTGGCTGGATTGGCAGGGACAGCTCAAGCCGGGCTGGTGGATGACAGGCGTTGCTATCAACCCGTTCAACCCAGATGAGGTTCTTTACACAACAGGTGCAACTATCTTCGGCACATCAAATCTTTCAAAGATAAAGGACGAGCCTGTTGACATAAGCGTAAAGGCAATGGGCGTTGAAATGACAGCTATCTTTGACTTTGTTTCACCTCTTGATAACGGCGAGGGTACTCCTGAGCTTTATTCCACAATGGGCGACCTTTACGGCTTCCGTCATGATGATGTAACAAAAGCTCCGCAGGAGCATTACGGCGACTTCAAGGCAACTTCTATCGACTGCGCTGCGCAGGATTATAAGATAGTGGTAAGAGCAACTGATGACGGCGACGGCTCAGTTTACTATTCAACAGACGCCGCCGAAACCTGGCAGGCTGTTGAAACTCTCCCAGAGGGCGTTGAGAAGAAAGCAGGCGGCACAGCTAAGCTTTCCGCTGACGGCAAGACCATTTTCTATCAGAGCGGCACATCAGGCGTTGCGGCGGCAGTAACAAGTGACTTCGGTAAAACATGGACAACCTGCGAGGGACTTCCTGCAGGTGCTATTATCGAAACTGACAAGGTAAACCCTGATAAGTTCTACGGCTCGTATGACGGAACATTCTATATGAGCACAGACGGAGGAAAGACTTTCAGCCCTATCGCAAATATGCTCGTTACAGCTTCTTCTATCAAGGCTTGTCCTGATACTGAGGGCGACCTCTGGATAGCTGTTGGCGCAGGCGGCGTTTACTACCTTGATACTGCAACAGGCACACTTTCTCCTACATCTCAGGACGTTACACAGTGCGACGTTATCGGTCTTGGCAAGGCAGAAAAAGACGGCGACTATATGGCTCTCTATATGCTTGGCGAAGCAAACGGCAACGGATACGGCGTTTATATGTCAGCTGACAAGGGCGTAACATGGAAGCGTATCAATGATGACACAGAAAAGTGGGGCAATGTTAGAAAGATAATCAGCGGCGACCCTAAGGTATACGGCAGAGTTTATGTAGGCACTGACGGACGTGGTATCATTATGGGAAACGTTAAGCAGTAATACATTATAATACAGCGAACAGAGCGGTGCAGATAGTGCCGCTCTGTTTTTGTCTTTGCCCGAATGCAAAGCATTTCTGCACATTGTATAAGTGAATAAAATCGGAAGTGCAAATTTGTGCATTGTTATGATAAATCTTAAAATCATCTTAGCAAAATTACAAATGCTTGCATTTGGTGCAGATTTTTGTTATTATGTTACTGTAAGAACAAATCAGAAGATACAGACAACAGAAAGGGGTGCTTAATATGAACGATGCAAATAAAGAAACAAACACAGCTTATGAAGAGCCGAAAAAGAAGGTGTATGTAAAGCTTATAATATTTCTTGCGTTGATAACGGCGCTGTTCATAGTTTTAGGGGCAAAGTTCGTGCTGTTTTATTACAGAACCCATGGAATTGGAGGACACTATTTTTATAAGGGCTGTGATGCGGAGGTCGTCCACCAACTGCCAGAGGGTCTCACTGACGAGGATATCTCAAATGCGGTGATAATGCGCACATACAATAGAGGCGAAGCAAATGACTATGAGAATGCAGGCAAAAACGACTTTTTTGTGGAATCCCATTATCTTATGGGCGTGCAGAGTATCGACGATGAGACCTGCAAGGTCTATATACTGAGCAATGACGGACATTATAAAGGTGCAGGCAATATGTACAGCGGCGGTCTGGTCGTAAGAATGTTGGACTTTAAAAAGCAGGACGACAATTGGACAATGACCAAGATGTGGGAGCCAAGAGGCGGAGCAATGTATGAAGGCTCGATCAGGGAAACTATCCCCTCTGAGCTTGCTGATCTTATATTCAGCGATGAGGAAACAGAGATCAAAAAGACGATCACCGATGAAACGGAAGAAAAGGTCAAGGCGTACTATAATACTGACAAAGTGGCGTAATATAAACTTTGTATAACATGATACAGCAAAATGGGACGTCGAGGACGCTGTCCCTCTATACCATACCTCTTGTAAGGGCGACCTGTGGTCGCCCGTTCTTTTGGCGATAGCAAAATTATTGCGATAAATAGTAGCATTTTACCCTGCTAAAGCCCCGAAAAACCGACTTTTGCAGCGAATGTGAATAAAATGTAGCGGCAAATGATACACTAAGTGAAAATTGTGCAGTGTGCATAAAATGATAAATGAAAATTGATAAAAATTCTATATTGTAATTTGTCTGTAACCGCTTGCAAATGGTTTAAAAGTAGTGTATAATAATACTTGCGTGACTGCACAGTGTATTTAATGTACACGATGATGATATGCGATGAAGCGGAAGGTTGCTGACAGTTGGTCAGGTAATTTCCGTGGAGTATGTCCGATTTTAAACCGGGCGACTGTTAATACCGAACACAGTATGTGCTTATGCTTCTTGCGATAGCGGACAAGGTCTGCTTTAGCGTGAGTATGTGTGATGCTGTGTGCGCTGTTTTCTGAGTCCGAAAGCCTTGTGGGTTTCGGAATTTTTTATGAGAACGGCAGGGAACACACGGCAGAGTGTAAACGGGTATCAACAGAAAGCTTTTAAAGCTCGAACCTGTCAATTGCGTAAGCGATCGGCACGCCTCGATCATTTACGCAATTGACTGAGGCTTGAGTGAAAGAAAGCTGCCCCCTAAACTTTTTTAATTTGCACAAGGAGGCGATTTAAGTGGCAGTCAATGAAAAGATCAGAATCAAGATCAAGGGTTACGAACATGCGGTTGTAGACGCAGCTGCAGCAAAGATCGTTGAGGCTGTTAAGCGTTCAGGCGCACAGGTTTCAGGTCCTATCCCACTTCCTACAGACAAAGAGGTAATCACGATCCTCAGAGCTGTACACAAGTACAAGGATAGCCGTGAGCAGTTCGAGATGAGAACTCACAAGAGACTTATCGACGTTCTGAGACCTACAAAGGAAACAACAGCAGCTCTTGAAAATCTTGAACTTCCTGCAGGCGTTAACATTGTTATGGAGATCAAGTAATCTCCAAATGAGATCGCGTGCGATCTCAAAAAACATTTAACACGCAGGTCACGTCGGACAAGTCCGACCAATAACCACATAGGAGGAAAACATAATGCAAAAGGGAATCATCGGTAAGAAAATCGGTATGACACAGATTTTCGATGAAGCAGGAAAAGTAATTCCTGTAACAGTTGTTGAAGCTGGTCCTTGCGTTGTCGTTCAGAAGAAGACAGTTGAGAATGACGGCTATGAGGCTGTTCAGCTGGGCTACGGCGACATCAGAGCGAAGAGAGTAAACAAGCCTCTTCAGGGTCACTTCAAGAAGGCTGACGTTGCAATGAAGAGAACTCTTAAGGAGTTCAGACTTGCTGACACATCAGCTCTTAATGTTGGAGATATCGTAAAGGCTGACACATTTGCTGCAGGCGACATCGTTGATGTCAGCGGTACAAGCAAGGGTCACGGATTCTCCGGTACGATCAAGCGTCACAACAACTCAAGACTTAAGGAAACTCATGGTACAGGTCCTGTACACAGACATGCAGGTTCTATGGGTGCTTGTTCATCACCTTCAAGGATCTTCAAGGGCAAGGGTATGCCTGGTCAGTACGGTAACGTAAAGGTAACTGTACAGAATCTTGAGATCGTCAAGGTAGACGCAGAAAACAATCTTATCGCAATCAAGGGCGCAATTCCTGGACCAAAGAACGGTACAGTTACAATTTGCGACTGCGTTAAGAAGGCTTAGTGGAAGGAGGAATCATAATGTCACAGATTTCAGTATTTGATATGACAGGCAAAAAGGTTGCCGACACTGAGCTTAACGATGCTATTTTCGGTATCGAGCCAAACAAGGCTATCATGCACGCTATGGTTGTAAATTATCTTGCTAACCAGAGACAGGGCACACAGTCAACTCTTACAAGAACAGAAGTAAGAGGCGGTGGTAGAAAGCCATGGAGACAGAAGGGAACAGGTCACGCAAGACAGGGTTCTATCAGAGCTCCACAGTGGGTACACGGTGGTGTTGCTCTCGGTCCTAAGCCAAGAGATTACAGCTATTCACTTAATAAAAAGGAAAGAAGACTCGGTATGAAGTCTGCACTTTCAACAAAGGTCGTTGACGAGAATCTCGTAGTTGTTGATTCAATCAAGCTCGAGAGCTACAAGACAAAGGCAGTTGTTGAGATGCTCAAGGCACTTGGTGCTGAGGGTAAGGCTCTCATCGTTACAGCAGAGTCTGACAAGACTGTTGTCAAGAGTGCAGCCAACATTCCTGGCGTTAAGACAGCTACTGTAAATACTCTCAGTGTTTACGACATTCTGAACTATGATAAGTTTATCGTTTCTTCAGAGGCTGTAAAGAAGATTGAGGAGGTTTACGCATAATGAGAACTGCTCAAGATATTATTTTAAAGCCAGTTATCACTGAAGATTCTATGGACAGACTTCAGGCTAACAGATACACTTTCAAGGTCGCTAAGGACGCTAACAAGATCGAGATCGCTAAGGCAGTTGAAGAGCTTTTCAACGTAAAGGTAGCTAAGGTAAATACGATCAGCGTTAAGGGTAAGCAGAAGAGAATGGGAAGAAGCGTAGGCTACAGACCAGACTGGAAAAAAGCGATCGTTACTCTTGAGGGTGACAAGACAATCGAATTCTTCGAGGGCTTGTTCTAAATCCTCTAAAAGAGGTGCAGCGTAAGGCTGCATTGCTCCGAAGAACTTCATGAATACCGAGAAGCCTTCGGAAAGGTCTTGCGAGGCGGCGAGGACCGCTCATCATTTCACCGCAGGACGTAAGTATGGAAGGGCGCTTGGCGTGAAAACGCTTTGACCTTTTCGCAAAACTCAGATAAGGAGTGAATTTCAAATGGCAATAAAGAGCTACAAGCCTACAACAGCCGGCAGAAGAGGTATGACAGTTACCGATTATTCCGAGCTTTCAAAGGTTGCTCCATGTAAGTCTCTGCTTGAGCCACTCAAGAAGAACTCAGGTAGAAACAGCTACGGTAGAATCACTGTTCGTCACAGAGGCGGCGGAGTAAGAAGAAAATACCGTGTAATTGATTTTAAGAGAAACAAACTCGATATGAACGCAACAGTTCTTACTATCGAGTACGATCCAAACCGTTCAGCATTCATTGCTCTTGTTGAGTATGAGGACGGCGAGAAGAGATACATCATCGCACCTTATGGTCTTAAGGTTGGTGACGTTATCAGAGCAGGCGCAGACGCAGACATCAAGCCTGGTAATGCACTTGCAATGATAAACATTCCTGTTGGTACTTTCATCCACAACATCGAGCTTTATCCTGGTAAGGGCGCACAGCTCGTTCGTTCAGCAGGAAACATGGCTCAGCTCATGGGTAAGGAAGACAACTACGCACTTGTAAGACTTCCTTCAGGCGAGATGAGAAAGGTCCCTGTAAACTGCATGGCTACAATCGGTCAGGTAGGAAACATCGACCATGAGAACGTAAATATCGGTAAGGCAGGTAGAAAGCGTCATATGGGCTGGAGACCTACCGTTAGAGGTTCTGTAATGAACCCATGCGATCACCCACACGGTGGTGGTGAGGGTCGTGCTCCAGTTGGTAGACCAACTCCAGTTACACCTTGGGGTAAGCCTACAATGGGATACAAGACCCGTGCTAAGCATCATCGCTCCGATAAGTTTATCGTAAAACGCAGAAACGGTAAGTAATGCTGAAAGGAGGCAGATGATCAATGGGTAGAAGTGTCAAGAAGGGACCATACGTACAGGAGGTCCTTTACAAGAGAGTTAAGGCAATGAACGATGCAGGCGAGAAGAAGGTGCTCAAGACATGGAGCAGAGCTTCTACAATATTCCCTGAATTCGTTGGTCACACATTCGCAGTTCACGACGGACGTAAGCACGTTCCTGTATATGTAACAGAGGACATGGTTGGTCACAAGCTGGGAGAGTTCGCTCCAACAAGAACATTCAAGGGTCATGCAGGTTCAAAGACCTCAAACAACGGTAAGTAGTGCGGAAGGAGGAATACAAATGGAAGCAAAAGCAATTCTGAGAAATGCTCGTATTGCTCCTCGTAAGGTACAGATCGTTCTCGATCTGATCAGAGGAAAAGACTATGATGTTGCAATGGCAACAGTAAAGCATACACCAAAGGCTGCAAGTGAATATCTTGAGAAGCTTCTGAAGTCCGCCGCTCACAACGCTGAGAACAACCATAACATGGATAAGAACAACCTTTACGTTGCAGAGTGCTATGTTTGTCCAGGACCGATAATGAAGAGAATCATGCCAAGAGCACAAGGCAGAGCATATAGAATCCTTAAGAGAACATCACACGTTACGATCGTTCTTAAGGAAAAGGAATAAGCTGAAAGAGGAGGTAAACTATGGGACAGAAAGTAAATCCACACGGACTTCGTGTCGGTGTGATTAAGAATTGGGACTCCCGCTGGTTTGCAGAAAAGGGTACTTTTGGCGATACACTGGTTGAGGATTACAACGTTCGTAACTTCATTCTTAAAGAGCTGAATACAAGATCAAAGAATCCAGCAGATAAGTGCGTATACGCCGGCGTTCCAAAAGTAGAGATCGAAAGATTTGCCGATAAGGACGGCGGTCAGAAGGTAAGAATCCACATCCACTGTGCAAAGCCTGGTATCGTAATAGGCAGAGGCGGCGCAGAGATCGAAAAGCTCCGTGCAAACGTTGAAAAGATGATCGGCAAGAGCGTTGCTATCAACATCGTTGAGGTAAAGCAGCCTGACATCAATGCACAGCTCGTTGCAGAAAAGATCGCACACGATCTTGAAGATAGAATCTCATTCAGAAGAGCAATGAAGCAGTCTATCGGCAGAGCAATGAAGCTCGGCGCTAAGGGTATCAAGGTTAGATGCGGCGGCCGTCTTGGCGGTGCTGAGATCGCTAGAGCAGAAACATACCACGAGGGTACAATTCCGCTTCAGACGATCAGAGCTGACATCGACTACGGTACAGCTGAGGCACACACAACTTACGGTAGGATCGGCGTTAAGGTATGGATATACAGAGGCGAGGTTCTTAAGGGCGAAGTTGCTGCTTCAGACAAGAGAGAGTCAAACGACAGAAGACGCCAGAACAGAAATGGTAAGCGTGACTTCAATAAGGCTAAAAAAGAGGGAGGTAACAAGTAATGCTGCTTCCAAAGAGAGTTAAGTTCAGAAAACAGCACCGTGGCCGTATGACAGGCAAGGCTATGAGAGGTAACACAGTTTCTCACGGTGAGTATGGTCTTCAGGCTCTTCAGCCTGCTTGGATCACATCAAATCAGATCGAAGCTGCCCGTATCGCAATGACAAGATACATCAAGCGTGGCGGTCAGGTTTGGATCAAGATCTTCCCAGATAAGCCTGCAACAAGAAAGCCTCTTGGAACTCGAATGGGTAAAGGTAAGGGCGCACCTGAGTATTGGGTAGCCGTTGTTAAGCCAGGCAGAGTAATGTTCGAGATCGCAGGAGTACCTGAAGAGACAGCTAGAGAAGCAATGCGTCTTGCAATGCACAAGCTGCCTATCAAGTGTAAGTTCGTTAAAAGAGATACTCAAGAAACGGGTGGTGAGCAATAATGAAGGCTAATGAAATCAAGGATATGACAGTCGACGAGCTCAACAGCAAACTCGCTGAGCTCAAGCAGGAGCTTTTTAACCTTCGTTTCCAGCACGCTGTAAACCAGCTGGAGAATCCTAAGAGACTTCAGGCTGTGAAGAAGGATATTGCTCGTGTAAAGACATTCATTCGTAAGCAAGAGTCCAATGTTCAGTAATTTTCGAAGGGAGGATTAACTGTGAGCGAAGAGAGAAATTTGAGAAAAACCAGAGTTGGCGTTGTAGTTTCCAACAAGATGGATAAGACTATCGTAGTTGCTATCAAGGATAACGTACAGCACCCACTTTACAAGAAGATCATCAAGAGAACAGTTAAGCTTAAGGCACATGACGAAAACAATGTCTGCAATATAGGCGACAAGGTTGAAGTTATGGAGACAAGACCTCTGTCAAAGGACAAGAGATGGCGTCTTGTTAACGTTCTTGAGAAGGCTAAGTAATTAAAACGCAATAGTGCAGGTGGCAGATAACTTCTGCCGACCGCACGTTAAATTCTGAAAGGAGGAACGCACTGTGATACAAATGCAGACTTACCTGAAGGTAGCAGATAACTCTGGAGCAAAGGAGCTTATGTGCATCAGGGTACTCGGCGGAACACGCAGAAAGTATGCAAACATCGGTGACGTTGTAGTTTGTTCTGTTAAAAAGGCAACACCAGGCGGAGTTGTTAAAAAGGGCGACGTTGTTAAAGCAGTAATCGTTCGTTCAGCTAAGGGTCTTCGTCGTGCAGACGGCACATATATCCGTTTTGACGAAAACGCAGCTGTTATTATCAAAGAAGACAAGAACCCAAGAGGTACTCGTATATTTGGACCAGTAGCTAAGGAGCTCAGAGAGAAGGATTATATGAAGATCCTTTCACTTGCTCCGGAAGTTCTTTAATTGGAGGTGTCGTAACAATGAATAAGGTACACGTAAAAACAGGCGACACCGTCGTTATCCTCTCCGGTAAGGACAAGGGTAAGAAGGGCAAGGTCCTGGAAGTTTCCCCTAAGGAGGGAAAGGTAATCGTTGAGGGTCTTAACATTGCTACAAAGCACGTTAAGCCAAGACGTCAGGGCGAGCAGGGCGGCATAGTTGAGGCTGAGGCTGCAATGTACGCTTCAAAGGTACAGGCAGTTTGCCCTAAGTGCGGCAAGCCAACAAGAGTCGCTCATAAGTTCCTTGAGGACGGTACTAAAGTTAGAGTCTGCAAGAACGCAGACTGCGGCGAAGAATTTTAATTAGGAGGAAATTACGATGGCTAGACTTAAAGAATATTATGTTAGCGACGTAGCTCCTGCTATGATGAAGAAATTCGAATACGCTAACGTTATGCAGATCCCAAAGCTTGATAAGGTAGTTATCAACGTGGGCTGCGGCGCAGATAAGGATAACAAAAAGGTTATCGATGCTATCATGACAGATCTGGCTGCTATCACAGGACAGAAGCCGATCGTTTGTAAGGCAAAGAAGTCCGTTGCTAACTTCAAGCTCAGAGACGGACAGATCATCGGTGTTAAGGTAACACTGAGAGCTGAGAAAATGTATGAATTCGTTGACAGACTTTTCAACGTAGCATTTCCTCGTGTAAGAGATTTCAGAGGTATCAACCCTAACTCTTTCGACGGCAGAGGCAACTACTCTACTGGTCTTAAGGAGCAGCTGATCTTCCCTGAGATCGAATACGATAAGATAGATAAGGTTCGTGGTATGGATATCAACTTTATCACAACTGCAAAAACTGATGAAGAGGCAAAGGAGCTGCTTTCACTTATGGGTGCTCCATTTGCTGATAAGTAAGAGGAGGATAAAAAATGGCTAAGAAGGCTATGATCAACAAACAGCAGGCTACGCCTAAATATTCCACTCGTGCTTACAACAGATGTAAGATCTGCGGAAGACCTCACGCTTATCTGAGAAAGTTCGGCGTTTGCCGTATCTGTTTCAGAGAGTTGGCTCACGAGGGTAAGATTCCGGGAGTTAAGAAGGCTAGTTGGTAAAAGGAGGTTAACACGCATGCAAATTACTGATACAATAGCGGATCTTCTTACAAGAATCCGTAACGCAAGTACTGCGAAGCACGCAACAGTTGACGTTCCTGCATCTAATATGAAGAAGTCTATCACACAGATCCTCGTAGACGAAGGATACGTTAAGGACTTCAAGATCATTGAAGACGGTAAGCAGGGTATCATTAGAATTACTCTTAAATATGACGAGAACAGAAATCCAGTCATCACAGGACTCAGAAGAGTATCAAAGCCTGGTCTGAGAATTTACGCAAGCTGCGAGGATATGCCAAAGGTTATAAAGGGTCTTGGCATTGCTATCGTATCTACTTCAAAGGGCGTTATCACAGACAAGAAGGCTAGAGAGCTGAATGTCGGCGGAGAAGTTCTCGCATTCATCTGGTAAGGAGGACTAAGTTATGTCAAGAATAGGTATTAAGCCAATTAGTGTTCCTGCAGGTGTAGAGGTTACTGTTGCAGACGGAAACGTAGTTACAGTAAAGGGTCCTAAGGGTTCACTCACAAAAGAGTTCCACAAGGATATGATAATAAAGTGTGCAGACGGCGTGATCACAGTAGAGCGTCCTTCAGAGGATAAGCTCCACAAGTCACTGCACGGTCTGACAAGAACACTCGTACACAACATGGTAGAGGGTGTTACAGAGGGTTTCGCAAAGAAGCTTGAGATCGTTGGTGTAGGTTACAGAGCGCAGAAGCAGGGTAAGAACCTTGTTATGAACCTTGGTTTTTCTCATCAGGTAATCGTACCTGAAACAGATACTATCAAGATCGATGTACCTGACGCAAACCACATCGTAATTTCAGGTTGCGACAAGCAGGAAGTAGGTCAGTTTGCTTGTGAGATCCGTGAGAAGCGTCCACCAGAGCCTTATAAGGGTAAAGGTATTCGTTACGAAGGCGAGTATGTTATCCGTAAGGAAGGTAAGGCTGGTAAGGGCAGCAAGAAGTAATAAAAGGAGAGAATTACTATGGTTAAAAAGCTTGACAAGGCTAAGGCAAGAGCAAAAAGACATCAGAGAGTCCGCAACAAGATCAACGGAACAGCTGATTGTCCTCGCCTCAACGTATTCCGCTCCTCTAAGCATATTTATGCACAGGTTATCGACGACGTAAACGGCGTAACACTTTGCAGCGCTTCCTCAATGTCCAAGGACTTTGAAGGCAACGGCGGCAACAAGGAAGGCGCTCGTAAGGTCGGCGAAATGATCGCTCAGGCGGCTAAGGCAAAGGGCATCGAGAATGTCGTATTCGACAGAGGCGGCTACCTTTACCACGGACGTGTTCAGGAGTTGGCAGACGGAGCCCGTGAAGGCGGACTTAAGTTCTAAAGAGGAGGGTAAACATTGGCTTTAATAGATGCTTCAAACATGGAACTTACTGAAAAGGTCGTTGCAATTAACAGAGTATCAAAGACTGTTAAGGGCGGCCGTATAATGAAGTTCTCAGTCCTCGTAGTAGTAGGCGACGGAAACGGAGTAGTAGGTTTCGGAATCGGTAAATCAGGAGAAGTTCCTGACGCAATCAGAAAGGCAATCCAGGACGCCAAGAAGAACCTTATCAGAATTTCACTTAAGGGAACAACGATCCCACACGAAATTATCGGTAAGTTCGGTGCAGGCGAGGTTCTTCTCAAGCCTGCAGCACCAGGTACTGGAGTTATCGCAGGCGGCACAGTAAGAGCCGTTGTAGAAGCTGCTGGAATTAAGGATATCAGAGCTAAGCAGCTCCGTTCAAACAATCCTTACAATGCAGTAAGAGCTACAATAAGCGGTCTTGCTAACATCAGAAGCGCTGAAACAGTAGCAGCTCTCAGAGGCAAGACAGTTAAAGAAATTACAGGCTAAGGAGGATAACAGTTATGGCAATAAACATCGAACTGATAAAGAGCCTTAACGGAAGAAGCGATAAGCAGGTCGCTACCGCTAATTCACTGGGTCTCAGAAAAATCGGGGATAAGACTTGTCAGCCTGACAATCCTCAGACAAAGGGAAAGGTAAAGGTTATCTCCCATCTTATTAAAGTAACTGAAGCATAAGGAGGTGCAATCTGAATGAAACTGCACGAATTATCACCTGTTGCAGGCTCCGTAAAGGAGAGCAAGCGCAAGGGCAGAGGTCACGGTTCTGGTAACGGAAAGACCGCAGGCAAGGGACACAAGGGTCAGAAGGCTCGTTCCGGCGGCGGAATAAGACCGGGCTTTGAAGGCGGACAGACAATGCTCGCAAGAAGAATCCCTAAGCGTGGATTCAACAATATTTTCGCAACAAAGTATGCTATCGTAAATGTATCTGATCTTGATAGATTTGTTGACGGCACAGTTGTTGATACTGAGCTTCTTAAAGCTTCAGGCATCATCAAGAATGAACTTGACGGCGTCAAGATCCTCGGAAACGGCGAATTAACTAAAAACCTTACCGTTAAGGCTGCTAAGTTCTCAGCAGCTGCTAAGGAAAAGATTGAAAAGGCAGGCGGGAAGGTTGAGGTGATGTAATTGTGATAGAGACATTTCGTAATGCCTGGAGAGTTCCGGAATTAAGAAAAAAACTTCTATTTACTTTTTTCATCATCATCATCTACAGAGTCGGCGGTACAGTTCCTGTGCCTTACCTTGACTCAGTCGCATTGTCAGCATGGTTTGAACAGAGTGCTTCGTCAGGTGACTTTTTCAGCTATCTGAACGTTCTGTCAGGAGGTAACTTTTCAAAAGCTACTCTCTTGGCGCTCTCCGTTTCACCTTATATCAATGCACAAATTATCATTCAGCTTCTGACCTACGCTCTCCCACCGCTGGAAAGACTCCAGAAGGAAGGCCCTGAGGGTAGAAAGAAACTTAACAAGATAACAAAATATGCGTCACTTGCTATTGCTATCTTCCAGGCGTGGGCTTATTACCTCACCATGAAGAAAGCAGGTGCTTGTGTTTACACAGAGGGCTTTAGCAAGATATTCGCAGAGATAGTTATTATCGCTTGCTTTACAGCAGGTGCGTCACTGACGATCTGGCTTGGTGACGAGATAAACGAGAAGGGTATCGGAAACGGTATCTCAATGCTCCTGTTCGCAGGTATCATTGCAAGAGGTCCTTCAGCAGTTATCGGTCTGTTCGATTACATGAAGACAGGCGAGGCTAAGAACATCATTCTCGTAATTGCTATCCTTGTTGTATTCGTTCTGATGATAGGCTTTATCATCTTTATGAATGAGGCTGAAAGAAGAATACCGATACAGTACGCAAAGAGAGTAGTCGGCAGAAAACAGTACGGCGGTCAGAATACTTTTATTCCGATCAAGATCGCAATGAGCGGCGTTATGCCTATCATCTTTGCAATGGCTTTCATGTCACTGCCTTCAACACTCAAAATGTTCATTGAACCAAAGAGCGGAAGCTTCTACGATCACTTCCTTCACTGGTTCGAGTACACTCATCCGTTCTACGCTTGTCTGTACTTTGTGCTGATAATCGGCTTTAACTATTTCTATGTTTCAATGCAGTATAACCCACTTGAGATCGCAAACAACCTCAGACAGAACAACGGTGGTATCCCTGGTATCAGACCTGGTAGACCAACTTCCGATTATCTTAAGAAGGTTCTGTCAAAGATAACATTGGTAGGAGCTGTGTTCCTCGGAATAATCGCTATCTTCCCTATTATCTTCACTTCGATCACAAAGATGAATATTGCAATGGGTGGTACTTCGATACTCATCGTTGTATCAGTTGCTCTTGAAACTGCAAGAACTATGGAATCTCAAATGATGATGCGTCATCATAAGGGCTTCCTTGAATAAACCATAGGCTTTACGTTTGAGATAAAAAGGAGTTAAAAATGAATATCATTCTTTTAGGTGCTCCCGGTGCGGGAAAAGGAACTCAGGCTGAGGTTATCTGCAAGGCTCTGAACATTCCTACTATTTCTACAGGCAATATGCTCAGAGCGGCTGTTAAGGCTGGCACTGAGTACGGTCTCAAGGCTAAGGCTGCTATGGACGCAGGCGACCTTGTATCAGACGATATCGTAATTGGTATCCTTAAGGACAGGATCGCTGAGCCTGACGCTCAGAACGGTTTCATTCTGGACGGTTTCCCAAGAACAGTTCCTCAGGCTGAGGCTCTTGACGCTATGGGCGTTAAGATAGACAAGGTCATAGAGATATATGTTCCTGACGAGACTATCCAGCAGAGACTTTCAGGCAGAAGAGTTTGCCTCGACTGTGGCGCTACTTACCACACAGCTTTCAAGCCTTCAAAGGTAGAGGGCGTGTGCGATGTTTGCGGAAAGCCGATCGTTATCCGTAAGGACGACGAGCCTGCAACAGTTATCAGCAGACTTCAGACATATCACAAATCAACCGCTCCTCTTAAAGATTACTACGGTAAGCAGGGCAAGCTCGTTACTGTTGAGGGACAGGATAAGGTAGAGGACACTTCAAAGCTTGTTCTCGAAGCTGTTAAGGCATAGATCCGAGGCGTTTTTAATGATTTGCGTTAAATCCAATAAAGAGATCGAGAAAATGCAGAAGGCGGGCGCAATAACCGCCGGAGCATTGATCGCTGCGGGCGAGGCTATCAGACCGGGTATGACTACCTACGAGCTTGATAAAGTCGTTCACAGATATATCACTTCTCATGGTGCAAAGCCAAGCTTCCTTGGCTACGGCGGATTTCCAGGCTCAGCCTGCATTTCCGTCAACGATGAGATAATCCATGGTATCCCCGGTCCACGCAAGCTTTGCGAGGGCGACATAGTTTCAGTAGACGTTGGTGCTTACATTGACGGCTATCACGGAGATTCCTGCAAGACCTTTGCTGTAGGCAAGATTTCCCCTGAGGCAGAGGCTCTGATGAAGTCCACCGAAGAAAGTCTGTATCTTGCAATAGATATGGTAAAGCCGGGCGTTAGACTTGGCGACTTGGGTGCGGCGATTCAGAAATACAATGAGGACAACGGCTACTCCGTTGTAAGACAGTTCGTTGGTCACGGTGTGGGCAAAAACCTGCACGAAGATCCAGAAGTTCCAAACTATGGCAAGGCTGGTCACGGCATCAGACTTGTGGCAGGCATGGTAATAGCCATAGAGCCTATGATAAACATGGGTACGGCTGATATCAAGACAATGCCTGACGGTTGGACTGTCAAGACAAAAGACGGAAAGTGGGCGGCTCATTTTGAGCATACAATCGCAGTTACTCCTGACGGGGCAGTTATCCTGACCAAAGTATGACGGAGAAAAGCGTTGTAGATATACCGATCGGTTCAGTGGTGCTTGCGAACGCAGGCCGTGATAAGGGCAGATATTTTGTTGCGGTAGCTGCCAGCGGCGGTTTTGTGTATATCGCAGACGGCAAGGAGCGTAAGCTTGAAAAGCCAAAGCGTAAAAACATAAAACACATTTCACCTGCGGGCGTCAACATCAGCACTGATGAGCTGACAAACAGGAAATTAAGACGGCTGATACAAGGTTTTGACCCAAACCGTGTTACAGCAGACCAAAACCTTTTAGATGGGGAGGTTTTTTAATGTCAAAGGAAGACGTTATCGAACTTGAGGGAACGGTAATTGAGGCTAAGCCAAATGCAACGTTTCTGGTAGAACTTTCAAACGGTCATAAAATCCTTGCTCATATTTCGGGTAAGCTGCGTATGAATTATATTCGTATCGTACCTGGAGATAAGGTAACGGTCGAAATGTCACCGTATGACTTGACAAAGGGAAGAATCACATGGAGAGCTAAGTAAGCTTTCCCGTAAGTTTAAGAATTTTTAATTCTTGTCGCTAAATTCAAAGGAGGTATTTCAATGAAAGTAAGACCTTCAGTTAAGCCTATCTGCGAGAAGTGCAAGGTAATCAAGAGAAAAGGCAAGGTTATGGTAATCTGCCAGAATCCTAAGCACAAACAACGTCAGGGCTAACAAACCAATAATGGAGGTGCAGCTAAATAATGGCTCGTATTGCTGGTATCGACCTGCCAAAGGATAAGAGAATTGAAATTGCTCTTACTTATATCTATGGTATAGGTCAGAAAACTGCTACTAAGATTCTTAATGAAACAGGCGTAAATCCTGACACAAGAGTTAAGGATATGTCTGAGGACGATGTAGCTAAATTGCGTGAATATATTGACCATAACATCACTGTTGAGGGTGACCTCAGAAGAAATGTTGCGCTCAATATCAAGAGATTGACAGAAATCGGTTGTTATCGTGGTCTTCGTCACAGAAGAGGTCTCCCAGTTAGAGGTCAGAGAACAAAGACCAACGCAAGAACTCGTAAGGGTCCTGTAAAGACAATCGCTAATAAGAAGAAGTAAGGAGGGTGTGAACAATGGCTCAGGCTAAGAAGAAGACTACTATTCGTCGTCGTCGTGAAAGAAAGAACATTGAACAGGGACAGGTTCATATCCAGTCTACTTTTAACAACACTATCGTAACTATTACAGATATGCAGGGCAATGCTATTTCTTGGGCATCTGCCGGCGGACTCGGCTTCAGAGGTTCTAAGAAGTCTACTCCATTCGCTGCTCAGACAGCTGCTGAAACTGCTGCAAGAGCTGCTAAGGAGCATGGCCTTAAGACAGTTGAAGTTTTTGTAAAGGGACCTGGTGCTGGCCGTGAGGCTGCAATCAGAGCTTTGCAGTCTGAGGATCTTGAAGTTAGACTTATCAAGGATGTAACTCCGATCCCTCACAATGGATGCCGTCCTCCAAAGAGAAGACGTGTATAGTTTATAAGACAATTTGAGTTTGTAGTTTACTCAAAGTCGGGTAAGCAATTCGGCTAAGACCCGATAACATTTAGAAAACGGAGGTATTTACCATGGCAGTAAATAGAGAACCAATACTCAAGAGATGTAAATCTCTCGGAATCAGCCCAGCAGTTATGGGTATCGCTAAGGAAACAAAGCGTGATCCTAACGCTAACAAGAGAAAGAAAGTTTCAGAATACGGTATGCAGCTCAAGGAAAAGCAGAAGCTCAAGTTCATCTACGGCGTTCTTGAGAAGCAGTTCCGTCACCTGTTCGAGCTTGCTGAGAAAATGGAGGGTCAGGCCGGTGCTAACCTCATTACTCTTCTCGAGTCAAGACTTGACAACGTTGTATACAGAATGGGTCTTTCAATGACAAGAAGAGAGGCTCGTCAGCTCGTTGTTCACGGTCATTATCTTGTTAACGGCAAGAGAGTTGACATTCCTTCTTACAGAATCAAGGAAGGCGATGTTATCTCACTTGAGGAAAACAGCAAGAAGAGCGAGAAGTTCAAGCAGATCATTGAGGCTAACGCTTCAAAGGCAGCTCCTACATGGCTTGATGTAAACAAGGACAACCAGACAGCTAAGGTTCTGCGTATGCCTGTTAAGGAAGACCTTGACTATGACATCGAGGAGCACCTCATCGTCGAGTTGTATTCTAAATAATGTATTGATAGTGGTTCTTACGGTATGCACTCTTCAAGAGTGCGTATCGGAGAAATACTTGATATGTTTTTGGAAGTGTATGTGTTATTGATCATATAAAACAATCGAGTTTGAAAACAGGAGGGTCTTAAATGCTTGAAAAAATAGAAAAGCCTGAAATCGAAACAGCCGAGCTAAAGAGCAACGGAACATACGGCAAGTTTATTCTCGAGCCTCTGGAGCGTGGCTATGGTATTACGCTCGGAAATAGTCTGAGACGTGTACTGCTCTCCTCTTTGCCAGGCGTCGCCGTTACATCGGTAAAGATCGACGGTGTACACCACGAACTATCAACAATTCCCGGAGTTAAGGAAGATGTTACTGAGATCATTCTTAACCTCAAGGGTTTAACTGCAAAGCTTTACGGCGAGGGTCCTAAGACTATCTACATTGAGGCCGAGGGCGAGTGCGTTGTCACTGCCGGCGACATCAAGACAGATTCTGAGGTGGACATTCTTGTTCCTGATATGCACATTGCAACTTTGGGACCGGGCGCAAAGCTTTATATGGAAATTGTCATCGACAGAGGTCGTGGATATGTTTCTGCGGAAAAGAACAAGGCGCTTATGCCTAACGCCCCTATTGGTGTTATTGCAGTAGACAGTATTTATACGCCTGTATTAAAGGTGAACTTCACGGTTGACAACACCCGTGTTGGACAGATCACCGATTTTGATAAGCTGACATTGGAGGTTTGGACCGACGGTACTATCTCCGCTAAGGAAGCTGTATCAATGGCAGCCAAACTCCTCAACGAGCATCTGAATCTCTTTGTTGATCTCTCAGAAGAGACTAACGTTGTAGAGATGATGGTTGAAAAGGATGAAAAGGGCAAGGAAAAGATCCTTGAGATGACCATTGAGGAACTTGACTTATCTGTGCGTTCATTTAACTGTCTGAAGCGTGCAGGAATTAACACGGTTAACGATTTGATTGAAAAGTCTGCTGAAGAAATGATGAAGGTAAGAAACCTTGGTAAGAAGTCATTCGACGAGGTCAAGGAAAAGCTTCATTCATTGGGTTACGACCTTAATTCAGAGGACGATAATTAAAGTAAGGAGTGAAAATCTATGCCAGGCACAAGAAAGCTGGGAAGAACTAGCGACCAGAGAAAAGCAATGCTCAGAGCTATGGTTACTTATCTTCTCGAAAACGGTAAGATTGAAACCACTGTAACAAGAGCTAAGGAAGTTGCTGCTATGACTGAGAAAATGATTACTCTCGGCAAGGCAGGCGACCTTCACTCAAAGCGTCAGGTACTTTCTTATGTAACTAAGGAAGACGTAGCTAAGAAGCTGTTTGACAACATTGCACCTTCATATGAGGGCAGAAACGGCGGCTATACAAAGATCATCAAGATCGGACCACGTCGTGGCGACGCTGCTGAAATGGCTATCATTCAGTTGGTTTAATAAATTTTGCATAGCATTCAAGGCTGTATCCGTAAGGGTACAGCCTTTTTTATGTGCTTATATTTGGGCATTGGTATCAAGATATGCGGGCGAACGTTGTTCGCCCCTACAAGTGTGGCTATGGTTTGTGGTTATTTTAGAAGTTCATTGCCAATGAGGTCAATGAACTTTTTGCCTGCTATGCCGTTTTGCGAAAAGCCGTGGGATTTGAGTATATTGTTCACGGCTTTCTGAGTGCCTGCACCGAAAATATCGTTTTTATCAAGGTTGATATTGTGCATACCCTTTTTCTTTGCAAGCATAAGAAGATATTTCAGTGCAAGGACGCCATTGCCTTTATCACCTTTTTTGTAGCCTGTGGTATCGAGATTTTTTGCGTTGGAAGGGTAAAGGTTAAGGCACTTTTTCTTCATTATGGCGGGGTAGTCTTTGTAGGCATAGTTGCAATCACAGCGGTCGGGAACACCGTTTACAGTTCCTTTGCTTGTATACTGCCACATTCCATAGTTTGATATGGCAGGCTTTGCAACGTCAAAGTGTGCTACCCAAATGTCATAACGGCTTTTTACGGAGTCTGATACCTTGCGTTTGAAAAAGTCTGCGTAGCTGTAGACAGCCGCATAGTAGCCGTTGCTTTCGAGATAGTCGCAGAAGGCTTCTATAATTTTGCTTATGGCAGCGTTTGGAAGTTCACTTTGGGAAGCGTCCTCGATATCAAAGGCGAGGGGATATTCAAACTTCTTGCCTTTGACCGCTTCAAGAAAAGTTTTCGCTTCCGCAAGTGCATCGGCTTCTGTGAGGGCGTAGGAATACCAGTATGTGCCGATATTCAGACCTGCTTTTCTGGCGGCGGTGTAGTTCTTCTCGAAATTTTCGTCTTTTTGACCGATGTACTTGCCGTAGCCTGCATTTATCATCACGAAGCTGTAGCCCTGGGACTTCACCTTGTCAAAATCAATTTTTCCCTGCCAATGGGAAACGTCTATGCCCTTAGCTTTTTCCATTGCCGTCACCTCCAGATCTTTTTGCCGTCTGTACGCCAAAGTAAAATGATATCACCACGGTGAAAACTGTGATGAACTGCTCTCCGCTGACTATCCCTTTCAGCGTGAGGATACAGAACACGCTTGTCATAAGCAGTGTGACAAGCGATTTTACGTCAATGAGCTTTGCGAGTTTTTCTTTCATGAATATCTCTCCCTTTCCATGTCTGTTATCTTTTGTTCCGCCGCCGCCATTCTTGAAATGAGTGCGTTATGCTCGGAAACTGTTTGTTCCAGCCTATCTATTCTATATATAATAAGCCGTTCGGTGGCTTCCTGTGATTTTTTGTTTTCTTTTGCCACCGAACGAGCTATTATAAGCTGGCAGGCTATGCTGGCGGCTGCGGCTATGAACGCTGCTATTACTGCTTCCATGTTTATCACCTCCTACTTATCCCGAAAAAGAGGTGTTTTGTTGCATAAAAAATGCAACAATTGCAGAATTGTTGCCAAATTAAAATATAAATCATTTGTTTGCACAGTTTTGATACAGCGTTTTTGTGCATTGGTCACATACTTCCATGAACAGAAAAGATATTTGTTAAGGCGCAAAAAAACCACGGTTGAGTGTACTTTCAGCCGTGGTTTTTGTTTTTAGTAAGGTATTATTTCTCAGGCAGAAGCATTGCAGCCGCAATATATGCGATAACTCCTGCACCTCCTGCAAAGCCTATAAGCACTGCACAAATACGGACTAAATTCACGTCGATGTTGAAATACTCCGCAAGTCCTGCGCAAACACCTGAAATTATTCTGCCCTCTCTTAATTTGTAAAGCGGTTTTGCCATTTCTATCACTCCTTATCTGAAATTAAGCGAAATTTCGCCTAGACCGTTGTCAATGTCAAGTTTTATTTTGTAAGAAAGCTCGCTTTCTTCTGTTGTGCTATTTATTTTCACTTTGCTGTCTGATTTTATCTTATAGTCGTTTTTATAGCCGTCGATATCAAAATTTATGCTTCCTATACCGCCGTCTATATCAGCGTCACCGAGAAGCTTTCCTGCAAAGTCTGTTTCGCCTACTCCGCAGTCAAAGTCGGAATCGTTGAATGTGCAGTCTTTGAAAACGGTTTTTCCTACCCCAAGGTCAAAGTCGGCTTCATTTGTGCAGGTGACGTTAATGACCTCTGAGCTTCCTGCACCGAAATCTATGTCGAGGTTTTCACAGGTCAGGTCTGAAAGCTTCATTTGTCCTGCGCCTGCGTCTATCTTTACAGTGTCAAACGCTTTTTCAGGAAGCTCTATAGTCAGCGTAGGTTGACTTCCGTCAAAGGAGATATATCCGCCTTTAAGGTGCAAAAGGCTGTCGGCGGTCTTGACCTGAAGCTTGCTGTTTGATGACGAAAAATTTATCTTCTCTGGGAGATTTTCTCCCGTGACGTGGATATTTTCGTCACTGCTCATTTTGATGTTGAGATCCCCTGCGGAGAAGTCGATCTCCATATTATCTATAGCGGCAACGTCAAAAGTTTCGTTGTAGGAATAACGCTTGCCAAGGCTTTTGGTGTTTGTGACCTTGATAAGCACCACGCCCACAATGAAAAGCACTATGCCGATAATAAATATCGTCAAAAAAAATGGGAAACGTCTGCGTTTTACGTCACCTGTATTATCATATTTTGCCATTATGCCACCGCCTTTGAGCTTACAAACCTATGGACAAAGTTTGTGAATTTGTTGAAAAGGCTTACACAGCCACGCCATATGCACCTTATAACAGGCATTACAATCATGCCTCCAAGTCCGATACAAATAAGTCCTGCACCGATAAGGGCAATGCCTGCGGGATAGACCGTGAAAAGCGTTACTATACCGCCTATTGTAAGGGAGAAGCCTGTTGCGAAAACTGCAATTATTATGCTTAAAAGTGCGCAAAGTATCGCCAAGGCTATTGCGGCAAAGGCACACATAAGGCTGAACCATATTGGGCTTGTGATGATGATAACAAGAAGCTTTGAGAGAGAATTGCCGTTCTGTGGCACATTATTGTCAGTATCACGAGCCTGTGAGGGGTCAGCGGCGGCTTCCATTTGAAATACCGAGTCGCCCTGTGGGTGTATGCCACTGTCCTGCAAAATTTTGTTGGCAAGCTCTTCGGGCGAGCCGAGGTTTGCGGCAGTTTCAGCTTCATGGGCTGCACCTGCATCAAGGAATATCTCCTCATAAAACCCCATTGCGTCATTTATTTCATCTTCGGCAAGTCCGCCGTCTTCAAGCAATCTGCGCAGTTGGGTAAGATACTCAAGTCTGTTCATGTGTTTTCTCCACCTTTTTCTAATAATATACGGTCTACCATATTCTTATGCTTCTTCCACTCTCTGCGATATTCTTCAAGAGCTTTTTCTCCCTTTGGGGTAACATGATAATAACGTCTGTTCCTGCCCATATATTCCTTATCGTAGGTTTCAAGCAGCTCGTTTTTTTGAAGCCGTTTCAGTACAGGATACAAGGTGGATTCTGAAACGTCCACCGCACTGCGTATGAACTGCGTTATCTCATATCCATAGGTATCCTCTCTGTCTACCACCGACAGTACCATGGAATCAAGCAGTCCTGCACTTATTGGAAAGCCCATTTACTCTCTCCTCTCTTTAGTAAGCTCAGTTATTATATAGATCTATAATACTATATCGTTGAATATATTATACGTCATATAATATTATTTGTCAAGGGGTAAAATCGATTTTTTTGTTATCATCACTTTATGCGAGTTAGTTTAGAATAATTGTTTGTTGAAAATTCCTAGACAGCCTTGAAGAAGCGTCAGCCCTCAGGGATATTTCCCATATGCCTGCGAGGGTAAAGTGTGCAATGCTTGGCTGGCGGACGCTTTCTGAGGCGCTGAAAGATAAATAGGGTATAAAAATGCCGCTGAGAGAGTTCTCAGCGGTTTTTTTCTATTCTGCTTTAGAAGTATTTTCTTTCTTCGTCTTGCTGTCAGCCTTTGAGCTATCATTCTTTTTGCTGTCAGCGGATTTTTCTTCCGTGTCCTTTATGGAACTTGCAAGGTGGGTGAAGTCGGGGAGCTTATCCCTTGTTAGAGTGAAATTGTTGTTATACATCTTGATAAGCTCGGCGGCGGTGTTGTTTTCTTCAGCAAGCTTGCCGTCATCGGTCATAAGATAATTTCCGCCCCATTGACCTATGAACGCCCACATGGCTTTTTCGTCTGCAATGCTCTGTATGTCAGGGAAGCTTCCACATTCGCTCATTGCAATAGGCTTGTTCTTTGATATGCTTTGCAGGAAAAGCATTATGTTCACCTGTGCGTCCTTATTGCCGTCGTCATAAACATCGCAGGAAAGCACGTCGCAGTATTTGTCGCCCACATACCAATCGGCATTCTGTGCTGACCATACCCATATGAGATTGTTCAGCTTGTGGTATTTCGTCTGACGCTCGTACATAAGCTTCCAAAGCCATTTGTAGGCTTCCTTGTCATTGCCCCACCAGAAATCGCCGTTGCTGGCCTCGTGGAGCGGTCGCCAAAGCACTGCTATTCCCTCATCACGGAGGGTGGAGAGTTTCTCAGATACGGTGTCGATATCCTGAACGACAGCAACACATTCTTTGCTTACCTTGCCGTCCTTTTGAAGCTTTTTGATATCCTCAAGGCTGAGTTCTGCGATATTTTCCTTTGTAACTGCCTTTTTGATGTCAAAATCCGTCTGGTCGGCATAATATTCACGCTTGTCGTCAGGGGCAGCCCAGTGCCACATATAGCCCACTATGCCGTCCTTTGAAGCCCAATCCATGGCGATGTTCATCTCGGTGTCAGTGGTAATGCTGTCCTTTTCAGTGGCAAGCATAAGGTCGCCAAAACGTATTGCAGGGTATTTTCCTGTGGTTTTGTATATCATGTCTGTTTCAGCAGATGTGCCGATGGTGTCATGCTGACCCAAAAGCACCTGCTTGCCGTAGCTTTCGCAAAGATACTGATAAAGCGCTTTTGCGTTGTAGTCGGAGTCTTTGTTTGAAAGAGCAGGCTTTGATATAGTAAGGTCAAGCTTTGATATATCCTCGCTTGCGGTGAGGGTCAGGCAGTCAACGTCAAGTCCGCCGTCCACAGGGATAACGGATATTGCCGTCTTGCCTTTTTCTATGTAGATGTTCTTGAAAGTCACCTTTTCAAACTTGCCCGAGCCGCTGGCTGAGAAATCCTGAAGCTTTTTGCCATTCACAGCTATGCCGTTTACGCACGGCACATCGGAAGCCACTGTTATGGTAAGGTCATAATACTGTGAGTCGGTAAGCTCGATCTCTCTTGACCAATCTTCCTCAGCGGAAATGTTCGTCACATAACCCTTGCCCTTGTAGCCCTTGCGGTCACTTTTTACTTTCGCCTTGCCTGAAACTGAGCCTGTTTCGGCTTGAACGCTTTTTGAAAACTTCACATAAGGTATGGCGTTTGCCACTATCTTTGTTTCTTCGTAGCTTTTTAAAGCCTGCTCGTCAGCCTTGCTGTCATCGTTTGTCTGTTTCTTTGTTGTGGTTACAACAGATGTTTTTTCGGGGGCGGTCATGCTCTCGTTTCTGCCTATCTGCACTCCGCAGCCTGACAGCGTGCAAATTGCTGCAACAGCCGCTGCCATTATCCGATAATGTCTCATTTCAATATCCTCTCAAATTTTGTCTTTTGCTCAGAATGTGAGCGTGTATGTTTTACCTGTTTCCGTGTCAAACTCTGCTGCGCCGTCTGTGTACAAGGTCTGTACCTCGCTGCTTGCAGTGTGTACCTTTACACTGTCACACACTATCCTGCACCTCTTTCCGCACTTTGAGTGAATGTGGCAGGCTGTTATCTTTGAGTCTTTCCACTCAAGGTCGATAACAAAGCCGCCTCTTGCACAAAGTCCTTTGAAGCTGCCCTCCGACCATTCTTTCGGCAGTGCAGGCAGGAGGATTATCTCGCCGTCCTCGCTTTGCAAAAGTGCCTCCGTGATACCGGCTGTGCCACCGAAATTTCCGTCTATCTGGAAAGGCGGGTGCATATCAAACATATTCTCGCTTGTGGAGTTTGAAAGAAGTGCTATAACATTTTCGTACACTTTTTCACCGTCAAAAAGTCTTGCCCAGTGGTTTATTATCCATGCCCTTGACCAGCCTGTGTGTCCGCCACCGTGTGAAAGACGTCTTTCAAGGGTAGCCCTTGCGGCTTTGGCAAGCTCAGGGGTCTTTCGCATTGTTATGATGTCAGCAGGATAGAGAGCGAAAAGCTGTGAGATGTGCCTGTGACCAGGCTCTACCTCGTCATAGTCCTCTGCCCATTCCATTATCTGACCGTATTTGCCTATCTCAGGTGCAGGAAGTTTGTCTCTGGCTTCAAGGACTTTTTTTCTGAAACCGCCGTCAGTTTCAAGTATTTTTGAAGCTTCCGCAACGGCAGTGAAAAGCTCATAGATTATCTGGCTGTCCATAGAAGGGCCTATGCAGATAGAGCCTTTTGAGCCTGAAGCTGTGAGATAGGTATTCTCAGGGGAAACTGACGGGCAGGTAACAAGTCTGCCCTTTTTGTCTTCGATAAGGAAGTCAAGGAAAAATTCTGCCGCTTCTTTCAGGGTGTCATATTTCTCGCTGAGAAACTCTCTGTCCTGAACATAGAGATAATGCTCCCATATGTGCAGGCAGAGCCATGCCGCACCCATTGGCCATTGTGTTCCGGGTATCCACAAGTCCTGCGGTGCGGTGTCGCCCCATATGTCAGTGTTATGGTGACAGACAAAGCCACGGCAACCATACATATTCCTTGCGGTCTTTCTGCCGTTTGGACGGAGCTTCTCGATATGGTCGATAAGAGGCATATGAAGCTCTGAGAGATTACAGTTCTCTGCACACCAATAGTTCATTTCGGTGTTTATATTAATGGTGAATTTACAGCCCCAAGCAGGCCACATATCCCTGTTCCAAATGCCTTGGAGATTTGTAGGCAGGGTCTTTTCTCGGCTGCCTGCAATAAGAAGATACCTGCCGAAATTGTGATACATTTCAATAAGCTTGTTGTCGGGATCGCCCTCTTTCACAAGTGCAAGTCTTTCGTCTGTAGGCAGTGTGGAATTACCTGAGCTGTTGTCGCAAAGGGAGATATTCGCACGGTCATAGTATGACTTGTAGTCTGCGATATGGTCAGCTTTAAGCTGTGCATAGGTTTTTTCCTCGGCTCTTTCAACGTCAAACACAGCCTGTCCCTTGTAATCCTCACAGCGATAGCTTGTCTGTGCGCCAAGGAGGATAGTCACCTCGTCGCAGTCCTCACAGGTTATGAAGCTTCCATATGGGTAGACCTTTCCGCCCTTGTGGAGTACCTTTATATAAGCGGCAAAGTTTATGCCGTCCTCTGAGCCACAGCCGCCGTAAAAGAGGATATCATTATCATGCACAGGGGAGTTATCATCAAAATAATCATCTCTGCCGTCAATGCGTACACGGACGCTTATCGCTTTTTTCTCGGAAGCCGTTATGTGCATAACAAGCACCTGATCGGGCTGTGAGATAAACACTTCTCTTGTGTAGTCAACGCCGTTTATGGCATATTCTGTGGTGCAGACAGCGGTGTTAAGGTCAAGGCTTCTGCCCTTGAAGTCACATTCGCTCTCTTTATAATGTATAACGTTCATGTCGCCCAGCGGCATATAGTGCCTTTGATTTACAGGCGTGCCGCAGAAAGCGTCATTGATTATTTTTTCAGCCTCGTTTATTTTCTCCTCAAAAAGCAGTTTTCTCACTTTTTCGAGATTAGGCAGTGCGGACTTATTATTTCTTTCACGGAAGCCGCCCGACCAGACGGAGTCCTCATTGAGCTGAATCCTCTCTTCAAGTGGCTGAGAGAACACCATTGCGCCTATCCTGCCGTTTCCAAGGGGCAGTGCTTTGTTCCAATCGTCTGCAGGGGTCTTATACCAAAGAAGTGCGGAAGTATCCATAGCTAATCCTTTCGTTATCTGTATATATCTGTATTTTAATATGGTTGTAGGTTACAATCCCTTATATTATAGCATATTTTGTTTTGGTTGACAAGGGGGAGAGGGTGTGCTTGTGAGGCATTCGGAAAATGTTGACATGGAAGATAGTTTGTGATACAATAAAGGTATATAACAAAGGGGGAGAGCATATGGCTATAGATAAGGCAGACTGGCACTGGGACGATACTGAAAAGCTGTATAGGAAAACAAATAATGTGAAGGGTGAGCTTACCGAAGAACAGCAGGAAGAAATATGGCTGTTGGCTTCAAATCATATAGGATTATTTTTTAGGTGGCTTATTGACAGGGGTTTTAACGAGCTTATTGATGAAAGCGACGAGGAAGCCTGTGCGCAGGTCCGTGAGGGCAAAATGAGCGGTGCGGAATATATTATGTATATATTGGACGGCGTGCTTTGCGATGACGTTATAAAACCTGAGGTGTATGACTTTGTGGAAAAGTATTACGGTGAGCCGTATTTTAATGATTATGGAGAAACTTGCCCCGTCAAAGACCTGAGTGTGCCATGCTATGGTTTCATATCCGGTGATGATGACTATAACGCCCTGAAGCCTCGTATTGACAAAGCATATGAGAAATATTGCAGTGAAAAATAACTTGAAACAGCGTGAGCTACAGCAGGCTTGTTGACGTTGTGTTTGCTTTGCCGCAAAATTACAGATGTTCCCTTGCAGTAGAAATGATAATAGATCATCTTAACTCAGATGCGCAGACGCTTGGGGAAGTTGTTGCTATGGTCGAAAAATGGGAACAGCAGTATATCAATGACCAACAATTTGAGTATATGCAAAATCAGCAGAACGAAATGCTCAGAGAGATAGAGTCGCTTAATCGTGAGGTCAATTATCTTGCCTGCGAAAACAGCACGCTCAGGTCAATGTACAGATTTTGATAACAAAAACAGCGGAAACCAAACGGCTTCCGCTGTTTTTTTTATGTGCGAATTTTTTCTGCGATGCTTTGAAAAGCGTCAAAGATCTCTTCTCCCGAACGACCCAAGGCTCTTATGGCTATGCCACGTTCCGTGTGAGTGGCGCAAAGCTGTGCGCTGTCAGGTCCGCCTGTGTAGTCGGCTTGGTAAATGCTTTCCAGCATTGTCTTGTCAGGGGTGTAGATATACATAAATCCCGTGTGGGTGAAACCCTCGAAAAAGCCTTTTTGCCGTATGGGCAGTGCGGCGGGGTCGATAAGAGTGTTGTCGATAAAATCCGCTCTGCCGTCAATTGCTATCTCGGTGCGTGAGCGAAAGCGCTTCAAGCCGAACTCCTCCCCCATTGCAGTTCTGCCACAGCAGTATATCTCAGAGAAAATAAGCTCAGAGCTTTCTGTGATGTTCACCTTGCCCATAGAGATATGCTCACAGCCTGTGAAAGTCATAATAGGGTGTGGCATATAGTAAAGCCTTGCGTTTTTGCGCACAACAAGCTTTATGCTCTGCTTTGATATACCGCCGTTTGTGTTGAAAAGCTTTTGATAGCCCTGATCTGTGAAAATGACCTTGCAGTTTTCCCCAACAAAAAGCTTTATCTCGTTTTCGTCACCTGCCAATACTCCTGCTGAGCCGCACATTGAGATATATTTCGCCCAGCCTTTTTGGTCATAAAATGGTGAATACACCTTGAAAGGGGGAGCGAAATATAAGTCCTCAGTAACGGTTTTTTGCCCGTCAAAGGCTGTTGACAGGCTTAGTCTGCCGTTCATTTCAGATCCTCAAAAAGCACTGACTTCTTTATCCAGTCTATGACCTGAGAAACGCCCTCACGGCTCATGAGATTTGTGAAAAGAAATGGTCTGTCGCCCCTCATGCGCTTTGAGTCGGAAGCCATTACTTCAAGGGAAGCTCCAACAAGTGGCGCAAGGTCTGTCTTGTTGATAACAAGCAGGTCGGAACGTGTCACGCCAGGGCCGCCTTTTCTTGGTATCTTTTCACCCTGTGCAACGTCGATAACATAGATAGAAGCATCTGCAAGGTCAGGGGAGAATGTAGCGGATAGATTGTCGCCGCCGCTTTCAATGAAAACGATCTGCGTGTCAGGGTGCTTTTTCACCATTTCGTCAACGGCTTCCAGGTTCATTGAGCAGTCTTCTCTTATGGCAGTGTGAGGACAGCCGCCTGTTTCAACACCAACTATCCTGTCAGCAGGCAGGCATGAGTTTTTTGTAAGAAACTCTGCGTCTTCTTTGGTGTAGATATCGTTTGTTACAACGCATATGGAATATTCTTTTGACATTTCTCTTGTAAGGCGTTCGATAAGTGCGGTCTTGCCCGATCCCACAGGTCCGCCTACTCCTATTTTTACATAGCTCATTTTTGGTACTCCTTATTATATTATATAAATCATAGCTTATGACATATACTGTCTTGAATACAGCCGTTCGTGCTGCATTGCACGCAGGTCAAAGCCTGCGCCGCTTATGCCGATATCGTTCATATCAGTGAAAAGGGCTTTTTCTGAAGCGGAGGATATAAGCTTAAAGCTCTCTCCGAGAATTTTCTGCCCTGCAAGCTGACTAAGAGGTACAAGCTTCACGCAGTTTGTGACTATGGCGGAGCATATGGAATAGCCGTATACCGCAAGCCCCTCTGAAAGCTCGATGCCATTGTCACGCATATAAAGCCCATAGGCGATGCACTGATGACCCTTGCATATGCCCTGCTCCGTCAGGCTTTTATAAAGCCCTGTGAAGCTTTCCCGACCATTGTTGCATATTTTGAAAAAACGCCTTGTGACCTTTTCTGAGCCGCTTCGTATCTCAAATGGCGCTTTCACCGCAGAGTATATCTCATCAAGACGGCAAAGCTCCTTTTCGTCAGCATTGTATGCCGCTGCCGCCGCACCAAGCTCATTGTAGGGCAGCACTGAGATGTAAGAATGGAGATATTCTTCAAGCCCTTTTGGCGAAGTGATGATATCATGCTGAACGTAGGTTTCAAGCCCGTTTGAAAGCGTGAACGCACCCACTGGGAAAAGGCTGTCGCATATTTGCAGAATGTGCATAAGTCCTGCGGTATCGGTCATTTTTATCAGCTCCGTTTAGTGTGAATGTTCGTGGTGATGATGTTCCCCATGCTCGTGGGAGTGGCTGTGTGAGTGTCCGTGAGCTTTGCAGACGATAAAATCGTCAAATCTGCCTATGATGTTCTCGCACTCAAAGCCGAGGTTTTTCAGGTGCTTTTCTGTAGGCTCGTCATGTGGGATAAGCACGTTGTCGTCAGATATTTTAAGTGACAAATGCCTGTTGCCTATCTCAAAGCAAAGCCTGCCCATTTCCTGCATAGTGTGAACGTTTATCTTGATAAGGGGACAGCTTGTGAGCTTCACTGCTACGCAAAGCTTATCGTCAAGATAGATGATATCCCCGTCCTTTAGGTTTTCGTCAATGGCAATGCCTATGTCACGTCCTCCTGCGGTGGTTTTTCTTATGCGCTTTTTCTCGGCTTCAAACCAATCAAGCTCAACTGTGTCTACTTCTACAGAGGGGGTGCTTTCAGAGAGATTGCCTAATATTTTTTCTGCTATCATTTTTGTTTCCTCGCTTTAGAACATAAAGTAACGCTGTGCCAATGCAAGCTCGTCAAAAGGCTCGCAGGTAATAACTTCGCCGTCAACTGTGACAGTGTAGGTCTCAGGGTCTACTCTTATATCACCGCAGACGTTGTTGTATACCATATCAGCCTTTGAGATGTTTCGGCAGTTCTTCACAGGAAGCACCTGCCTTTTAAGACCAAGCTTCTCTTTTATGCCGTCCTCGTAGGCGTATTTTGATACGAACGTGATACAGGTGCTTGAAAGGGCAAGCCCGTGACCACCGAACATTTCTGTGTAACACACAGGCTGAGGGGTAGGGATAGAAGCGTTTGCGTCGCCCATTTTTGATGCGAAAATAAATCCGCCCTTTATTATCATGTCAGGCTTTGCACCGAAAAATGCAGGATTCCAAAGAACAAGGTCTGCCACCTTGCCAACTTCCACTGAGCCTACATATTCTGATACACCGTGGGTTATAGCAGGGTTGATAGTGTATTTTGAAATGTAGCGCTTTATTCTGAAATTGTCGTTTCGCTGGCTGTCCTCAGGGAGTGCGCCACGTTGTTTCTTCATTTTGTCAGCGGTCTGCCATGTTCGTGTGATGACTTCGCCTACACGTCCCATTGCCTGAGAGTCGGAACTCATCATTGAGAATATTCCCATATCGTGCAAAACGTCCTCTGCGGCGATAGTTTCAGGACGTATCCTTGAATCCGCAAAAGCAATGTCCTCCGGTACGTTTTTGTCAAGGTGATGACACACCATGAGCATATCCAGATGTTCGTCAAGAGTGTTTGCGGTGTAAGGCATTGTAGGGTTCGTTGAGGAAGGGAGAACATTCGGGAACGCTGCTGCTCTGATAATGTCAGGAGCGTGTCCGCCGCCTGCACCCTCTGTGTGATAAGTGTGGATAGTCCTGCCCTTGAAAGCATTGACGGTATCTTCAACAAATCCGCCCTCGTTAAGAGTGTCGGTGTGGATAGCCGCCTGAACGTCATACATATCCGCAACAGTAAGTGCGTGGTCGATAACGTCAGGGGTAGAGCCCCAGTCCTCGTGTATCTTCAAGCCTATACAGCCTGCCTTTATCTGCTCCTCAAGAGTTGTGATGTCGCTTGAATTTCCCTTGCAGAGATAGCCGAAATTCATTGGCAGGTCTTCGGAGGCTTCCAACATTCTGTGGATGTTGAACTCGCCAGGTGTACAGGTGGTGGCATTGGTGCCGTCAGCAGGACCTGTACCACCGCCTATCATGGTGGTGATTCCGCTGTAAAGGGCTGTTCTCACCTGAGTTGGAGAGATAAAATGAATGTGCGTGTCAAGTCCGCCAGCGGTGAGGATAAGTCCCTCGCCTGCGATAGCTTCAGTGGAAGCGCCTATTATCATGTTTTTGTCAACGCCATTCATGATGTCGGGGTTGCCTGCTTTGCCTATTCCTGCTATCCTGCCGTCCTTTATGCCAACGTCAGCCTTTATGATGCCTGTGCTGTCGATGATAAGAGCGTTTGTGATAACAGTGTCAAGGCACTCCTTGTCAGTGGCTTTGCAGGATTGCCCCATGCCGTCACGGAGAGATTTTCCTCCGCCGAACTTTGCTTCATCGCCATGAACTGTCAAATCTTTTTCCACTTCTGCAATAAGAGAAGTGTCGCCCAAGCGCACTCTGTCGCCAACTGTCGGACCATACATATCGCAGTAAGCTTTTCTCGATATCTCGATCATTTCCTACACCCCCTTGAAGCCAAGCTTTTTAGCCTTTTCAAAGGCTGCCTGCTTGATGTTTTCATCGTCCATTTTTCCGTTTACAAGACCATTCAGACCATAGCCTATGCGGTCGCCGCCGATAGGTATAAGACGGACGGTCTTTTTCTCTCCCGGCTCAAATCTTACCGCTGTGCCTGCGGGGATATCAAGCCGCATACCATAAGCCGCCTTGCGGTCAAACTCCAAAGCCTTGTTTACCTCAAAAAAGTGGAAGTGGGAGCCTGTCTGGATAGGTCTGTCCCCTGTGTTTGAAACTGTAAGCTCAATGCTTTCTATTCCCTCGTTGAGCTTGACAGTGCCTTCCTCAACGATAAATTCCCCTGGGTGAAGCTTGCTTGCACCCTTTATAGGGTTGTGTACTGTCACAAGCTTTGTGCCGTCGGGCATTGTGGATTCTATTTGTATTTCGTGTATCATTTCAGGAACGCCGTCCATGACGTCATCAGCGGTAAGAAGCTTTGTGCCGTATTGCATAAGCTCAGCGGCTGACGCTCCTGCTCTTGCTTTTTCCATTACTTCCATGCTTATGTATGCCACAGCTTCAGGGTAGTTGAGCTTTAATCCCTGTGCCTTTCGGTCACGGGCAAGCATGCCCGCATAATGAAGCATAAGCTTATCCTGCTCTCTTGGAACAAGTCGCATTATTATTCCTCCTATTTATATAGTATAGTGTATCTACTGCTTTTTCTCTGAAAGGGCTTTTCTTACTACTCCCTCAGGGTCGCTTATGAGCATAGTGCCGAGCCATACGACGGTGCCGAGTGCAACAACGCAGATTCCTAAAAAGCTGTCGTTTATCATGTCTGCGGTGGCAGGGGTGAAATATCCTGCGCCCTGCTCTTTGTATTCAAAAAGTGCGTCCACGAGCCACATTATAGATGCGCCCCAGTACATATAGCACATCAGCCCCACTTTAAGCTTTCTGGCTTTTGGTGATGTGTACCATACTATGGTAATGATAACGGCAGCTATGAGAGTGATAAGAAGTGTCATACGGCGTCACCACCCAGCTTTGCAGTCTCTTTTGGCTTACGTTTCAGTATCTTGTCAGACACCACAGTCAGCACAGCCCATACCGCTGTCACAAGAACAGCCATTGATGTTCCGACAGTCGCCATTTCGTGGAATGCAACTGCCATTTCCGAAGGGTCGTTAGCCGCTGTCAGGAATGGGAAGAACGGAGATATCTCGCCATGCCACAGATGCTCAAATGCCAAAAGACCTGAGCCGCCCCACAGAAAGCCTGAGAGCCTTGTTATCTTTTTAGAAAGAGGAAGCTTGTCATCCGAAAGAGCTTTGACCTTTGTCTGCTCCTCTGCCTTTGCCTCGTGAGACTTTACTGCCTTTGCCACAATAGTTGTAACGATCGCTTCTGTTGCTGGTACTAAAAAACAAGCCATAATAAAACTTCCTTTCAAAATTGTTTTCTGAGTTTGACCTAGTGATAATAAAAAAACAACGCCCTTATAAACCGACAGACATTGCCGTATCGGTTATAAGAGCGTCATTGCTTTGATTATCAGTATAGCACAGAGCTTTTTATTTGGCAATAGTGTTAATGAAAAATTCTTATTTTATTCAGCTTTGAATAAAAAATAGATGTGAACAAAATGAAAGTCTGATATCTGAATGTTGCATTATTGCCATTTGTAGATTTGCACAAAGAAACTATTCAGAAATGAATAGTTTCGACTTTGACATGGACGAAACGGCGTAAATACGCTATATAAGTGATAACAAAGCTTATTCCAAAGTGAATAATTTTCAGAAAAATTGAAAAATAGCCCTTGACAACTTGCAGGAATGGTGATATAATTCTGCGCATAGAGCAATTCAGAAATGACTTGAACGGTCATGCGGATATGTTTCTCAGTGATTTTGAAAGGAAAGTGACCTCAAATGATCAACAACAATTGTCAGCCACCGAGCGCCTCAGGCTCTCCTCGTTTTTGTAATATGGGTAATTTCATGAGGCTTCCTCACGCGACCTCAGCAGAGGGATTGGATTTCGCTATCGTTGGTATACCGTTCGATACCGCCGCTTCTTTCAGAGCAGGCGCAAGATTTGGTCCTAACGGTGTAAGAAACATCTCGGCAATGATAAAGCCTAACAATGTTGCAATGGGCGTCAACATTATGGATTCACTCAAGGGCGCAGACCTTGGCGACGTTCCTGTGATCCCTGATTATATCCACGAAACATATGCAGCTATCGAGCAGACCTTGGACGGTGTTCTTGAATGCGGTGCAGTTCCAATAAGCATTGGCGGCGACCACGCAATCACCCTTGGCGAACTCAGAGCTATCGCAAAGAAGCATGGAAAGGTAAGCCTTGTGCATTTCGATTCACACCTTGACCTGTGCGATACGGTTTTCGGTCAGAAATACAATCACGGCACACCATTCAGAAGAGCAATGGAGGAGGGCCTTATTGATCCTGAGAAGTCGGTTCAGATAGGCATGAGAGGTTCTCTTTACGATCCTGACGATTTCAAGATCGCCGCAGACCTTGGCTTCACGGTTATCCCAGGGGACAAGCTCCACACATATTCTCCTGAAGATCTTCTCAAGGTCATAAAGGAAAAGGTGGGCGACAACAAGGTGTTCCTTACGTTCGATATCGACTTTGTTGACCCGGCTTATGCACCAGGTACAGGTACTCCTGAGGTGGGCGGATTTACTTCCTTTGAAACACTTCAGTATATAAGAGCGCTGAAAGATCTGAACTTCACAGGCTTTGATGTAGTAGAAGTTGCTCCTCCATATGACCACTCAGAGATAACAGCTTATATGGGCGCAAATATCATTTTTGAGTTCATGTCTATCCTTGCTTATCAGAAGAAGATCGGCAAGAGAAAATAAAGATAGAAAAATAATTCACTCTCCAATAAATATAATATCAAACGCAACGGAGCGTTGACGGCGGCACTAGGGTGTCTGGCTTGTCAGCGCTCCGAATTATTTAGAAAAGTAAGTGAAAGGTTGGAATCAGTTATGAAAAGCAGAAGAAGATTTGGAATGTTAAGAAAAGTTTGTGCAGTGGCAGTGGCTTCAGTACTTGCGGCAGGATGTCTTACAGCCTGCGGAAGCAGCAAGAACACAGGTCCGCTCACACTGGATCAGATCAAGGAAAACGGTAAGCTCACAGTTGCGACGGAAGCCGCTTATGAGCCTTTTGAATACATGGACGGCGACAAGATCATAGGCTACAACGCAGATCTGTTCGCTAAGATTTGCGACGATCTGGGGGTAGAGCTTGATTATATCGACCTGCCGTTCCAAGGAATACTTGCAGGACTTGAAGCAAAGAAATATGACGTTGTTGGAGCAACACTCGGCGTAACTGCTGAACGTGCAGGCAAGTACACGATGACTTATCCTATCCAGAACGGAACTACAGTTTTCGTAAAGAGAAAGGGCGATGACAGCATCAAGTCTATCGAAGATATGTCGGGCAAAAAGGTCGGCACACAGACTTCTTGCTACAATGAGGACGATACAAAGAAATTCAACGAGAAGCTAAAGTCAGAGGGCAAGGACGGCTATGCTGAACTGCTCAAATACGACTCATTCCCTGAGGCTTTTGCAGAGCTTAAGAACGGCAAGATAGACCTTGTTGCTCAGAACTATGCAAGCTGCGCCGCAGTTGTAATGAAGAATCCTGACGATTATGAGATAGTGGCTGACGATTCAGGCAAGGCTGAAATGGTCGGCACAGACACTTGGGTATCATGGGCTGTTCGTAAGGAAGACTCAGAGCTTTCAGATTATATCGACTCAGAGATACACAAGTTCAAAGAGGACGGAACTCTTGCAGAGCTCCAGAAGAAGTGGTTTGGTGAAGCAACAGACCTGCCTGAGAGCGATTATATCCCTGCCGAGTAAAAAGCACCTTTGAAAGGAGGAAATGCTCCGTCACAAACGGCGGAGCATTATATATCAATGGAGAATTTCAACATAGTATGGCATTATAAAGACCTGCTGCTGAAAGGTCTTGGCTATACAGTATTCGTATCCGTTGCGGCGATACTTATAGCGCTTTGCGTTGGTATGCTGCTTTCGGTGATGAGAATGGGGGGCGATTCGCTTCCTTCAAGGATACTGAAAAAGATAGTCGCAGTTTATATAAGCTTTGTCCGTGGCACGCCTGTGCTGGTGCAGATATACATTATATATCAGGCGCTTGCGGTAATGGGTCTTAACCTTTCAAACCTGACGTCGGGCATAATCGCCCTTAGCCTTAACAGCGGCGGCTTTATCGCAGAGATAATCCGTGGCGGACTTACGGCTGTGCCAAAGGGTCAGACGGAGGCGGCGAGAGCCTTGGGCATGAGCGAGCCAAAGATACTAATGAGGATAGTTTTCCCACAGGTATTCAAGGTTGCTTTGCCGCAGCTAACAAGCGAGTTCATAAACGTTATAAAGGTATCACCAATGCTTTCTGTATTGGCGATCGTAGAGCTTACAAGAACGGCTCAGCGTCTTGTAACGCAGACATACATAAACCTGCCTTTCTATATTGCGATAGCAGTTATGTATTTTGTTATCTGCGCAGGACTTGAAGAGCTTGTAAAGCTTCAGAAGAAAAGACTTGAAAGAAGATAAGGAGGCGCAGATATATGGACGAATTTATGCACGTTGCGGAAATAGCGCTTCCGCTGCTTTTGCAGGGTCTTGGAACAACGGCGGCAATATCAGTGCTTTCTATTCTTATTGCAATGGTGTTAGGCTCGGCGGTAGGCTATATGTGCCTTTCAAAAAACAAGGCTGTTGAGCTTATCGCAAGGGCGTTTATAAAGATATTCAGATGCACCCCTTTTATGGTGCAGGTATATCTTGCATATTACGGACTCCCTGCTCTTGGTCTGAACGTTTCAGCGTTCTCAACAGGCGTTATAATTCTTGGAATGTACACAGCGGCTTATACCGCAGTTATCCTTGAAAGCGGCGTCAGCGCTATCCCAAAGGGACAGTTTGAAGCTTCATATGCAATGGGAATGTCAAGATTTAAAACAATGGTGAGAATAATTTTTCCGCAGACTTTGAAAATAATCGTTCCGTCACTGACAGGACAGTTTGTTCAGACTGTTAAGGACTCATCTATCCTTTCTATTATCACAGTTGCAGAAATGACAATGATGACAAAAGAGGCTATCGGTATAACTTTCAGCCCTCTGATAGTTTATATCTGTGCAGGCGTTCTTTACTGGGCGCTGAACCTTGTTATCGAGTTCGCATCAAGATGTATAGAAAAGCACAACAACCGTGTTGCTATCTGACGAAAAAGGAGTGTAAAATACAATGGCTGAAAGCAGAAAGCCTGTTATATCGGTTCACGATCTGGCAAAGAATTACGGGGAGCTTAAGGTCCTCAGAAAAATAGATATGGATATTTACAAGGGCGAGGTGGTAAGCGTTATCGGCCCTAGCGGTTCTGGCAAAAGCACTTTTCTCAGATGCCTGAACTATCTCGAGGAGCTGACATCAGGCGAGATAGATATAGGCGGAGTTTCCCTAAAGGGTATCGACGAGGACAAGCACAACAAAAAGCTCAACGAAAAGGCTGCAAAGGTCATAAGAAAGAACGTTGGAATGGTGTTCCAGCAGTTCAACCTTTGGCCGCACAAAACAGTGCTTGAAAACGTCATGGAGTGTCCTGTTCAGGTTAAAAAGGCTAACAAGGAAGAAACAAAGAAGAAAGCCATGGAGCTTCTTGCAAGAGTTGGAATGGACGGCAAGGCAGACGCTTATCCTACTCAGCTTTCAGGCGGTCAGCAGCAGCGTGTGGCTATTGCAAGAACTCTTGCAATGGAGCCTGAGGTCATACTCTTTGACGAGCCGACTTCCGCTCTTGACCCTGAGTTCGTTGGGGAAGTGCTGAACGTTATGAAAGACCTGGCTCAGGCAGGAATGACAATGATAGTTGTCACACACGAAATGGGCTTTGCGGCAGAGGTGGCAAACAGAGTTTGCTTTATGGACGGCGGCTATGTTATCGAGGACGGCACCCCTGAGGAAGTGTTCAAGCACCCTAAGAGCGACCGTGCAAAGCAGTTCTTCTCAAAGATACTTAATGTGTAAACTATAAAGCCGCAGAAAGGAGCGCAGACAAATGGATTATGAACAGCTAGGGCATATTCTCGAAAGTATCCACCCGGGAGTGACTATTGCCGACAGCAACGGAGTATTCAGATTTGTTTCAAACTCCTATCTCAGCGGCAGAAGCGTAAAAGGCTCTGACATAATAGGTAAATTCGCAGGCTCAGAGGAAATGATGAAGATGTTTTCCCCTTGCGTGACGCAAATGGTTTTTGAAAGCCACAAGCGTATCACAACAGTGCAAAAAGGCGTTGACAATGACGAAACTTTCGTCACGGGAATACCGGTATTCAAGGACGGAGAGCTTGAGATGATAATAAGCTATTCCTCTTGGGAGATAACAGGCTTTGACGACCTGCGGGAGCGTTACAATGTTTTGCAGTATCAGAACAAAAAGCTTCTTGATGAAATAGAGCTTATGACAGGACGTGACGGCGGACAGCGTTATATCGCCCAAAGCAGCCGTTCAAGAGACGCAAGGCGGCTTGCAGGAGTTTTCTGTGACGCAGGCTGTCCGTGTTACATCTATGGTCCCACAGGAAGCGGCAAAAGCTATCTTGCTTCCACTATATACGGCAAAAAAGGAACGCTTTACACCTATGACTGCGCACCTGTCGGGGAAGAAGTCATAGAAAAGGAGCTTCTTGGAGAGGGGTCGATGATATCACCGCTTTCGGGCATTTACGCTGTGATAATAAAGCATATAGACAGGCTGTCGCCAAGGCTTCAAAGGGCAGTCCTTGAAAAATGCGCAAAAGCAGGCATTGTGCCTGTGGGACTTTCTGAACATTCAGTGGAGGAGTTTAAAGGTGCTGACAAGCTGTCGGAGGAGTTTATAAGCGAGTTCGAGCCTTATCAGGTACAGATGTATTCTCTTGGCGAGCGTGCGGAGGATCTTAAAAGCTTTATCGACTATTATCTCGGCTCGGCAAACAAGAAATACTCACGGAGCGTTGAGTTCACGCCTCGTGCCATGGGCTGTTTGTTGGGATATGATTGGAAAGAAAATATCGACGAGGTGCATAGGACTATCGAGCGTATCGTTCTTACTACCGAGAAAAAGAAGGTGGACGTTTTCGACTTGCCTGACAGGATAACAGGCGGTTCGTCTGAGGTATTTGCACAGAATGCTTCCCTAAAGGATATGCTTGAATTTTACGAAAGCGGACTTGTGATGAGAGCCTATGAGAAATACAGAACATCTGTGGCTGTGGCACAGAAGCTTGGCATAAGTCAGGCGACGGCGGTGCGGAAGATACACAAATATGCAGGCAGGGACGTTGAATGAATGAGCGTTTTGATGTTATTGTTACGATACTTGAACTTATCGGCACTTCGGCGTTTGCGGCAAGCGGTGCGCTGACAGCGATAAAAAGGCGTTTTGACCTTTTCGGCGTTATAATAATAGGAGTGACAACGGCTGTGGGCGGTGGGATAATGCGTGATATCGTCATCGGAAGTCACCCTGTGGCGGCGTTTCGTGACCCCCTTGCAATGAGTGCGGCAGCTTTGATATCGGTGCTTGTGTTTGCTGCCTTGGCTGTAAAAGGCGACCTGGGGGGCAAGGCGTTGAAGCTTTATGATACTGCAATGCTCATGCTCGATACTATAGGTCTTGGCATTTTCACTGTTACAGGTATAACAGCGGCAATGAGGAGCGGCGTGTCAGACAACACTTTTTTGCTTGTGTTTTCGGGAGTTATAACAGGCGTTGGGGGCGGAGTTCTCAGGGATATTTTCGTGAACAAGAAGCCTGAGATATTTGTGGGCAACATTTATGCCTGCGCTTCTGCCACAGGTGCAGCGGCTTTTATACTTTGTTATGGCATGATGTCGTTCATGCCTGCCTGCATGGTGAGCCTTGCGGTGACGTTTTCCCTAAGGCTCATGTCGGTGAAATTCGGTTGGAATTTGCCGAAAATCCAGATAAAAGCCAGACAGGAGCGGAGGATAGCCGCCACGAAAGAAAATCTCATAAATAAAAAAGGAGCATAGACTATGAAAAAGTTTATTATTACTATAAGCCGTGAGTTCGGCTGCAACGCAAGAGAGGTCGCAAGAAAGGCGGCGGCTGAGCTTGGCGTGGAGTTTTATGACAAGGACCTTGTAGATATGGCGGCAGAGCGTGCAGGCATAAGCCGTGACTCGTTTCTTGACAGTGAGGAAATGCTTGACAAGAACGCTGACCGCCTGCTGAAGTCATTCGGCTACGGCTCATCAACGCAGTTTTATTCCGACAAGGCTGTAAAAGCGCAGGTGGATATCATCAGAGATCTTGCAAACAAGCGTGTATCCGCCATATTCTTCGGCAGATGTGCAGACTATGTTCTCAGAGAATATCCAAACCACATGAACGTTTTTCTCTATGCGCCTTTGGAAGCAAGGATAAAGCATATGTGTGAAACTTATGACCTTTCATGGCCGGAGGCTGACAAGCTCATAAAACGTGTTGACCGCCAGCGCCACAACTATTATAAATACGTCACAGGCAAAAATCGTGGTGACCGTGACAACAAACATCTTATGATCGACGTAAGCGAATACGGCACTGATCTCACTGCTGAGATGATATGCTTCGCTGCAAGAAAGATGTTCGGGGACTAAGCTTTCTACTGATTACCAAATCTTCATTCGTGGGGTGCTTCTGCTTTGGAGCGCCCCTTTTTTCTTACATTTGTGAATATGAACAAAATGCAGGATATAAAATTCATTTATTCATACAACATTTTCTGTAAGTTTAAAAGACAGCTTGCGTTAATAAAAAGTTTATATATAAAATATAAAATGACTGATTTTTAGTATTGCAGTTGTAGTTGCTACAGGATATATCATAGGTATATCAAAAGGAAAGCTTCGTGGAGTAAATTATTTTCAAAAAGTAAAATGAAAGTCAAACAAAAAAATCCTGCAAAGTGCAGCTGTAAATATAGGAGGAATGTAAAGTGAAAAGGTTCAGATTTATAATCAAACGGCTGCTTTCAATGATAGTCATAATGTTTTTGGTATCCTTTCTGGTGTTCGTTGTTCTGAGAATGTCAGACGCAGACCCTCTCACAGTAATGATAGGGAACAATCAATCCACTCCTGAGCTCAGGCAGGCTCTTACAGAAAAATATCACCTTGACGACCCTGTGCATATACAGTATCTCAGGTGGATAAAGGGAGTTCTTTCAGGCGACTTCGGCACAGACTATGTTGACGGTCAGGACGTAAAAGGTCTTATAATGTCAAGGCTTCCAATAACATTCGGACTTGTGATAATGAGTTCCGTCATAGGCTCAGTGATAGCTGTTATAATGGGAGTTGCAGCGGCGCTGAGAAAAGGTAAACCCTCAGACGCAGCAATTTCAGGACTTATGCTTGTGCTTTCAGGTGCGCCGTCATTTTTGGTAAGCATACTGATACTTATTTTCATGACAAAGTACGTTCCCGGATATTCGTTTATCGGAACATATACAAATTTCGGAGAGTTTCTACAGCGTATAACGATACCGAGCCTGATAATGGCGCTGACGTTCGTTGCGATGCTTGGACGTATCACACGAAGCAACATGATAAACCAGCTCCAGTCCCCTTATATCGCAACGGCGGCTGCAAAGGGATTAAAGCAAAGCAACATAACCTACAAGCACGCTTTTCACAATGCCGTTATTCCTGTTATAACAGTTGCAGGATACATGATAGCAGGCTCTATAGGCTCGACAGTAATAGTTGAGCAGGTCTTTTCTCTTCCAGGTATAGGCGGTCTGCTCATATCGGCGATAGAGGAAAATAATTTCCCCATAGTTCAGATACTTGTGCTTTTCATGCTTGGAGCTTATCTTGTAATGAGTTTTGTTATCGACATTCTTTATACTGTTCTTGATCCGAGAGTTGATCTTAAATAAGGTGGGATTTTTAATGAAGAAGAAAAATAAAGCAGGAACGTTTTTCACCCCTGTTGTGACAGTGACGGGAATATTCCTTGCGGTAATAGTTTTTTTATCGCTCTTTGCAAGCGTTATCGCACCGTATGATCCTCTTGCCACAGATGTGAACGCAATATATGCTCCCGCCTTTTCTGAGGGACACATTTTCGGAACTGACGGACTTGGCAGAGATCTTTTTTCAAGGCTCATATGCAGTGCAAGAACTTCCATTCTGAATGCCTTTCTTATAGTTGCCATAGAGGTAGTCATAGGTGTTCCTCTTGGGCTTATCTGCGGATACTACAGAGGTCCTCTTGACAGTATCGTAATGAGGGTGTGGGACGTTATAAGCGCAATACCGCCACTTCTTCTTTCCTTTATCCTTATTGCGGTAATGGGAAAGGGCATGATGACAGGTATCATCGCCATAGGCATTTCTTATATCCCTCTTACAACAAAGACCGCAAGATCAATGATAATGACAGAGAAAAAGGCGGTGTATGTTGAAGCCTGCAAATCAATGGGCTTTTCAGACGCAAGGATAATTTTCGTGCATATCCTGCCGAACATCATCACACCTATGATATCTCAGTTCACACTTGATATCGGTACAGCTATCACATCAATGGCTACTCTGAGCTTTCTGGGACTTGGCGTTCAGGCTCCGAATGCCGACTGGGGAACGCTTCTCCGTGACGGCATGGGCAACCTTTATAATAGCTCGGCACTGCTTTTTATACCTGCAATATGCGTAATACTTGTAACAGTATCCATAAACCTTTTCAGCGACGGTGTTCAGAACTATCTCGACCCGTCATCAAGAAAGCTTCCGTCATTCAAGAAATACGAAAAGAAACACGGCATAAAGAAGCTTTCAGCAGTTAAGGCAAACGGGGAGGTGTAAAAGATGAAAAAAGGAAACGTTCTTGAAATAAAAGACCTTTCTGTAGACTTTATGACAGTTAGAGGTATCGTATACGCCGTTCAGGGCGTTGACCTTGAAGTGAAGCAAGGGGAGATACATGGTATCGTAGGCGAGAGCGGCTGTGGAAAAAGCGTAACATCAAAGTCGGTCATAAGGCTCCATAACGAGGAGACCACCAGATATGCAGGGGATATCTATATAAGAGATGACAGCGGCGAGAAAGATGTTCTTGCAATGAACAAAAAGCAGCTCCGTGATTTCAGGGGCAGTACAGCCGCAATGATATTCCAAGACCCTATGACTTCCCTTGACCCTATCATGAAAGCAGGCGAGCAGATAGCAGAAATGCTAAGGGCGAAGAAAAACTTAAATCGCTGTGAAGCAAGAGAAAAGGTCATCGAGATGTTTGAAAAGATAGGCATAACACCTGCGGAGAAAAGATACGAGCAGTATCCGTTTGAAATGAGCGGAGGAATGTTACAGAGAATAATGATAGCAATGGCGCTTATATGCGAGCCGAAGCTTCTTATTGCAGACGAACCTACCACGGCGCTTGATGTTACTATACAGGCGCAGATACTAAAGCTTATAAAAAAGCTCCAGCAGGAAAGCGGAACGTCGGTAATATTCATCACTCACAACCTTGGTGTAGTGGCTGAGATTTGCGACAGCGTAACTGTAATGTATGCAGGAAAGGCTGTTGAGACCGCAAGCGTTGTGGATATTTTCGACCACCCTGCTCACCCATACACAAAGGCGCTCCTTGAAAGCAATCCAAGAGAGAGCGACACAGAAAAAAGAATGAAAAGCATACCTGGCAGTCCTCCGCTTCTGTATGAAAAGTTCAAGGGCTGTGCCTTTGCACCAAGATGTAAGTATGCTGACGATAAATGCAGAAGCTGCGTGCCTGTTACAGAAAATGTGTCTGAGGGACACAGCACAGCTTGCTTCAAGTGGCGGGAGGTGACATCACAATGAGCAAAGAAAAAGACAGACAGCCTTTTATAAGCGTCAGAGATCTGAAAAAGTATTTCTGCCTTGACAATTACAAGCTTGCAAAGGCAAAGACGAGATATATCCACGCCGTTGATGATGTTAGCTTTGATATCTACAAAGGCGAGATATTCGGCATAATAGGCGAGAGCGGCTCGGGCAAATCAACCATAGGAAGATGCGTTCTGAAGCTTATCGACGTTGATTCAGGCGAGATATATTTTGACGGCAAAAACATAACTCATGTGAGCCGCAAGGAACAGCAGGAGCTGCGTTCAAGAATGCAAATGGTCTTTCAAAACCCTCTTGCTTCCTTTGACCCGAAAAAGACTATACGCTTTAGCCTTGAAGAATCTGCAAAGGTGCATAAGATAAAGCCTGAGGTCTACAAGGCGAGGATAAAACAGCTTATGGAGTATATAGCGCTTCCGGAGGACTTGCTCACAAGATATCCTAAAGACCTTTCGGGCGGTCAGCTCCAAAGGCTTGCAATAGCAAGGGCACTTATGCTGGAGCCTGATTTCATTCTTGCAGACGAGCCAGTTTCGGCACTTGACGTTTCTGTGCAGGCGCAGATATTGAATCTTATGCTCGACCTGAAAGAGGATAAAGGACAGACGATACTTTTTATCTCCCATGATCTGAACGTTGTCCGTCACGTTTGCGACAGGATAGCGGTGGTATATCTGGGAGCGGTAATGGAAATGGGTACGGTGGAGCAGGTATATAACAGCGTTGCTCACCCTTACACTCAGGCACTTATTTCAGCAAAGCCAAAGGAACACCCTCTTGAAAATAAGAAACATATCCTGCTGGAGGGAGATATACCGAACGCAGTGGATATCCCCGAGGGCTGTCGCTTTGCAGGCAGGTGCAGATATTTCAAAGAGGGCTTGTGCGACAACCGCACGCCAAAGCTCAAAGACATTGGAAACGGGCATTACGTTGCCTGTCATTTCCCACTAGGCATTGACCGCAGCAAGACTGCTTCGGATATGTAATAAATCTTTTGAAGAAAGGAAAGTTATCATGAAAAAATTCTCACGCAAGATCGCGGCCGCTGCTGCATTGGCAATAACAGTTTCAAGCTGTATGACAGGCTGCTTCAACAACACAGGTTCCGGTTCAGGCTCAGGTTCTTCAGGAGGAAATTCAGAGACAGTTCTCAGAGTAGGCTATACTCAGGAGCCGTCATCATTTGACCCTGCCGACTTCACTATCGTGGCAGCAACTCTCACAGGTTATGACTGCTATGACACGCTTCTTAATTTCTCACATGACGGCACAACAGTTGAGCCTGCCCTTGCAGAATCTTGGGAGCAGGTTGACGATACTACATACACATACAAGATAAGACAGGGAGTAAAGTTCTCAGACGGCAATGAAATGACAATGGACGATGTGCTTTATTCTCTTAACAGAGTAACAGAAGACAACTATTATATGAGCTATCTTTTTGCAAACGTTGACAGCTTTGAAGCCGACAACGATACTTGGACGCTGACAGTTCATCTTAAGCAGCCTGACTCAACATGGCAGTATGTTCCTGCAACATCAGCCTGCACTATAGTCGAGAAGTCTGTAACAGAGGAGCAAGGCGACAAGTACGGCACTGCTGACGGAAAGACTGTCGGCACAGGTCCTTACAAGCTTTCTTCATGGTCATCAGGAAGCGAGATAGTTCTTGAAAAGAACGAAAACTGGTGGGGCGACCCTGATACTCTCGATATCGACAAGGTAGAATATTACGTTATCGAGGACGAAAGCGCATTAGCACTTGCGGCAAAGGGCGGACAGATAGATTTTGTCGAGGGTATGTCAAACAGCGTTATGTCTGTATATCAGAGCTGTCAGAACTTCAATATCCTCTCATGCGAGGGAACGACTTCAAACTATATCGCATTCAACACAGCTTCAAAGCCTTTTGATGACGAGTGGGCAAGAAAGGCTGTTGCATATTGTATCGACCGTTCCCAGATAACAACAACTATCGGCGGTGATTATGCAAAGCAGTCGGCTGTTGTTCCAATGAGCGAATCCATGATGTATATGGATAAGGATAAGTGGGATTCAGCTATCGCCGAAAGCGATGTTTATACTCAGGATTATGACAAGGTAAAGGAATGTCTTGCAAAGTCAAAGTATCCTGACGGCTTTGAGTTTGATTTCTATACGACTTCACAGACTCAGAAGCAGGCTGAGCTTCTCAAGTCAATGGTAGACGCAAGTGGCTCTATCACAATGAATCTTGTGGAAGTGCCTGACAGCGATATTTTCAGCTATATGTTCGGCTACAAGACAAAGGATAACGGCGAGAGATATTACAACGCAGTCGGCACATACATGATGTCAGACTTCCTTGACCCTATGGGAATGTTAAAGACATTATATGCAGGCTCTAACGCTTGCGAGGGCGGAACGAATGAAACACTTTGGACAAGCACAGAAGCAGACGAGCTTCTTAACAAGGCGGCTCAGACAACAGATAACGCCGAGAAAATGGGCTTATATACTGACGCATATAAGATATATGCTGATGAGTGCCCTTACCTTGGACTTTACACATCATCTGACGTGTACGCAGTGAGCGACAAGTTCTCATATGACCCAAGCCCGATGTTCTGGTATAACTTCAGTTATGCAGACGTTCATGTGGCAAAATAAGAAATAATATGAAAAAGGAAGTGCGATAATGTATTCATCTCTGGATACCGTGTGGGTTCTTCTCTGCACAGCTTTGATATTCTTTATGCAGGCAGGCTTTGCAATGCTGGAAACAGGCTTCACCAGAGCAAAAAATGCAGGCAACATAATAATGAAAAACCTTATGGATTACTGCATAGGCTCTGTTCTGTTCTGGGTTATCGGCTTCAGCTTTTTGTATGGCGACTCCATAGGAGGCTTTATCGGAACGCCAAGCCTGTTCGCAGCAGGAAAGTTTGCAGCCGCAGGCGATCTGCCTAAACGAGTGTTCCTTATGTTCGCAACTGTCTTTTGCTCAACTGCCACGACTATAGTTTCAGGAGCAATGGCAGGCAGAACAAAGTTCAAGGCTTATCTTACATATTCGGCTGTTATGAGCGGAATAGTTTATCCTATAACAGGCCACTGGATATGGAACAGCGCAGGCTGGCTCAAAGGCATAGGCTTCCACGATTTCGCAGGCGGAACTGCCGTTCATGTTGTCGGCGGAACTACCGCACTTATAGGTGCGCTGCTTGTGGGAGCAAGGATAGGCAAGTTTGATAAAAACGGCAAGGCGAGAGCCATACCGGGACACAATCTTACTATCGGAGCTTTGGGCATATTCATTCTGTGGATAGGCTGGTTCGGATTTAACGGCGGCTCGCTTCTCGCCGCTCAGGGCGACAATGCGGCGGCAAAGCTTGGGGATATCTTCTTTAACACAAACATATCTGCGGCGGCTTGCGCAATAGCTGCAATGTTCATCACATGGGTGCGCTACGGCAAGCCTGACGTGACAATGACCCTTAACGGAGCACTTGCAGGACTTGTGGCTTCAACCGCAGGCTGTGACACAGTTTCAGCAGGAGGAGCATTCTTTATCGGCATAACAGCAGGCTTTGTAATGGTGTTTGGTGTTGAGCTTATAACAAAGCTAAAGGCTGACGACCCTGTGGGTGCGGTAAGTGTTCACGGTCTGTGCGGAGCATGGGGAACGCTTATGACGGGCGTTTTCGCAAAGAAAAGCGGTCTTATATATTCAGGCAGCCCGAAGGATCTGCTTATACAGCTTGCAGGCGTGCTTTCAGTGGCGGCATGGACAGCGCTTATTATGGTGATAGTGTTCACAGTGATAAAGAAAACAATGGGTCTGAGAGTTAGCGAGAACACAGAGATAGTTGGTCTTGACAAGTGCGAGCATGGACTTTCAAGCAGCTATGCGGATCTTCTCAACACTGCTCAGTTCATCACCGCTGCCGCTGACGAGCCTTCAAAGGTGAGGGCTATAGACGAAGCCTCAGAGCTTAACGCTTCTGACTACAAGGCGGACGGAAAGATGCACAAGGTGGTCGTTCTTATGAACGTCGCAAAGTTCGAGATGCTGAAAAATGCTTTGGATAAGCTTGATATAACAGGTATGACAGTTACGCAGGTGAGCGGCTGTGGAATACAAAAAGGAAGCACTGAGCTTTACAGAGGCTCTGAGCTTGAATCAAGGCTTCTGCCTAAGATAAAGGTGGAGATAGTTATAAGCACTGTTCCTCTTGGACTTCTTATCGACACTATCAGAAAGGTGCTTTATACGGGCAAGATAGGCGACGGAAAGATATTTGTTTATGACGTTGCAAACGTTGTGAAGATAAGAACAGGTGCAGAGGACGAGCAGGCTCTTGAATAAGCTGTCATAATAATTGGAATGGGGGACAAGATATGACTGATGATATGAAATACACTGTGTTTTATACAGACGAAAACGGACAGCTTGTCCCGAATGGGGAAAAGCTTCTGAGCATAACCGAGATAGCAAAGTATCGAAACATACCTACCGAACGGCTTAGATATTACGATAAGATAGGGCTTTTAAGACCTGACTATGTTGACAAGCTCACAGGGCGGAGGTTTTATTCGGCACAGCAGTGTGAAAAGCTTGGCACTATAAAAGAGCTTCGCAGGCTGAACTTATCACTGAAAGAAATAGAGGACTATTTCAGCGACAGAAACCTTGAAAAGTCCGAGCGTGTTCTCAGACAGCGTTATGAGCTTTTACAGCAGGAGATAGCGGATAAGCTTGAAATAAGCCGTGTGCTGAAAGAAAAGCTTAAATTTATCAGAGAGCTTAACAACACAGATTTCAAGCTTGATGACCCTGTTATAAAGGAGCTTCCTGAACGATATGCCCTCAAAGGGGAGAGCAACAAGTTCAGAACAAATCTCACCGGTATAGAGTTTATGAAGCTTGAGGAGGCTATAGGCGGAACTTCACCTGTGCTTGCCACTGATAAGGTGGCAATGACCATAAAAAACTCAGTTGACCCTGACGATATGGATTCCGAGGTCTGCCCTATGGTGTTCTGCTCGGCAGATCAGGCTGACAAGGAAAGCTTCACAACAGTGGCAGGAGGAAAATACGTTTGCGCTTTTCACAGGAATTGCTACAGCTATTTCGGTGAGCTTATAATGAAAATGCGCTGTCTTGCACAGGAGCATGGCTACACCCTTGGAAGTGTCGGGGTGATGATATACCGTATAGACATAACCCTTACGGACAACAGTGATGAAACTATAGCGGAGCTTCAGTTTCCGCTTATAAAAGAAAGCAGGGAGAAATGATCATGATAGACAGAAATGAACTGCACGCCATGAAAACGGCGGCAAGATTTGATGAATTTGGCAACACAAGATTTCCTACAATGGCAAAGAGAGCCGTTGAGTTTGGATTAGAGCCTGCGGACAGCATTAAAAGCGAGGGCATGAGCTGTTTTGCAAGAACAAATCTCGGCCCTACATACACAAGCCACGAAACTTTTCTCAGAAGTCCTTTCTGCGAGGATATTCATAAGGTGTCAGAATATGACGTTGCAGTGGTGGGTATCCCATATGACAGCGGTGCGTCAAACCGCTCAGGCACAAGACTTGGCCCTGCCGGCATAAGACACGCTTCTTCGCAGATATCCCCTTTCAACCCTGACTATGGCGTTGACCTATACGAAAACATAAAGCTTTGCGACGCAGGAGATATTTACACACTTCCTGCAAATGCCGAAAAGACTTTCGACCAGATAACAAAGGGCATAGGATATATATTTTCTCAGGGAGTAACGCCTATCGTTCTTGGGGGCGACCACTCTACCACTTTCCCTACGCTCAGGGGCATTTCACAGTATATCGACGGCAATATCGGCGTTATCCATATCGATCGCCACAGCGATTGCGACGCTATCCAAATGGACGAGAAAATGCACGGCACAGAATGGTATCATTCCACTCATCTGCCTAACCTCAGCGCAAAAAATCTTGTGCAGATAGGCATAGGCGGAAACTGCTGTAAGTCATGGTCAAAATTCACCCGTGACAGCGGCTGTACTGCGATCTCAATGGAGGATATAGACAAGTATGGTATCGACAAGGTGGCAGAGCTTGCTCTCGATATTGCGTGGAAGGGCTGTAAGGCAGTGTATGTGAGCCTTGATATAGACGTTCTGGAAGCGGCTTTCTGCCCAGGTACAGGCACACCTGATTTTGGCGGTATGCTCCCGAGAGAGCTTTTAAGGCTTCTTAAGCTTGTGACAGCTCCCGGTATCTGCGGAATGGACGTTGTGGAGGTATCTCCTCCGTTTGATGTGAGCGAGATAACTTCACTTGCGGCGTCAAGATGTATAATCAATGTGCTTTGCAATCTTGCGCTGAACAAGTCACTATACAAACACTGATAATATTTGTATCTGAAAGAGGCAGCTTATGAATGATCGGCAGCTAAAGGAACTTATACTGGCGGCTAAGGGTAAGCTGCCTTTTGATATTTATTTTTACAACGCAAGGGTAGTTGACGTTTACAGAGAACGGATAATAGACAGCGGCTCGGTGGGGATAAAAAACGGCATTATCGCCGCAGTTTGCCCTGACTTTGAGCCTAGAGCAACAGAGTTTATTGATTGCAGAGGAATGTATCTTGTGCCTTCTTTTATTGACGCTCATATGCACATAGAGTCCTCAAAGCTCACGCCTTTTGCATACTGCGAGGGCGCAGTGCCGCACGGAACGGGCTGTGTATTCTTTGACCCTATGCAGATGTCGAATACTCTTGGTCTTAAGGGCATAAAAGCTATATGTGAAATGCTTGGGGAAATGCCAATAGAAAGCTTTTTGCAGCTTTCTTCGCAGTATCTTTCCACTCTGAAAACGCAAGATGATATCACCAATGTTATCAAAGAGTGCAGGGCGAAAACTGTGGGTGAGATAAGCGGTGCTGTGGTGGGGAATGAGGAGATAATAAAGCTTCTCGGTGCAGCAAAAAGGGCAGGTGTAAAGGTGAACGGTCACTGTCCGTCAATGGGATTTCGTGACGTTCAGCAGGCGGCTTGTGCCGGGCTTTGTGACGACCATGAGTGCGAAAGCATAAGCGACCTTGAACAGCGGCTGGCCTGCGGAATGGCGGTGTTGGTAAGAGAGGGAACTATAGAGCCGAACTGCCGAACTCTTTGCGAGGGGATAGTAAAAAATCATATCCCTACGGACGATATAATGTTCTGCACTGATGACAAGTCTGCGGAGGATATAAAGGAAAACGGCTGTATAGATAATGCTCTGCGCATTGCAGTGAAATGCGGTATTTCCCCTGTGTCAGCGATAAAAATGGCAACTCTCAACGCCGCAAGGCACTATGGTGTTGACGATATCATAGGCTCGGTGGCTCCCTCAAAAAAGGCGAATTTTCTGCTTATGGATAGCCTTGAAAATATGACAGTGAAAAAGGTCTATCATCAGGGCAGGCTTGTGGCTGAAAACGGCGAGTTTCTTTGCAGGCATGAGTTTGACATAACTTGCTATCCTGAGCTTAAAAACACTGTGATATTGCCCAGAGGGCTTGACAGCCATTCTTTTGAGATAAAAGCAGGCTTTGAGAGGGGCTATGTTACTGCAAATGCAATTGAAATGCCCGAGGGTGGCATAGTCACAAGGCTTGTAAAAGGCAGGCTTGAAGTCAGCAACGGCATTGTATGCGGTGATACAAAAGCCGATATTCTGCCAATATTCGTTGTGGAGCGTTTCGGCAGGAGTGGTGAGATAGGCAGTGGCTTTATAAAAGGTCTTGGCATTAAAAGGGGAGCTGTTGCCGCAAGCTTTGCTCAGGAGAGCAATAATGTCGTTGTATCGGGCGTTGACCCTGCAGATATGCTTTGCGCTGTGAAAGCTGTTGAAGCGAACGGCGGCGGTGCAGCTATGGCTATTGACGGCAAGGTGGCAGGGCTTTACTCCCTTCCTGTGGCAGGCATACTAAGCAGTGAAAACATCACAGGCGAGATAAAGGCACAGAAAGCTTTCAGAGAAGCCCTTGCCCTCACAGGCGGAAACATACAGCGTATGACGGCAGTGCTTACAGTGTCGCTGTGTCAGACTATCCCGGAGGTGGGGCTGACGGAAAAAGGGCTTTTTGACGTAACCCAGCAAAGATACATACCCACATTCACAGGCGGTGAAGAATTTGAAGAATAAGCCGGAAAATGTAATAATGACAGAGGGCGACCCTAAGAAAATAATATTCCGATTTGCACAGCCTCTTATATTTGCAAACCTTTTTCAGCAGCTTTACAACACCATGGACACCATAATAGTGGGCAAGATAAATGGTGACGAAGCTCTTGCGGCGGTGGGAGTTTCCTTTGCAGTGACAATGGTCATGATAGCCGTTGCAACTGGTACGGGCATAGGAACATCGGTGCTTATAGCGAAATACTGCGGTGCTGGGAACAAGTCAAAGGTCAAGACGGGCATTTCCACTGTGCTGATATTTTCACTTATGGTCGCAGCGTTGATAGCGGTTCTTGGGGTGGTGCTTAGTATGCCGCTTTTAAGACTTCTGAAAACGCCGCAGAATATCATAAATGACGCTGCTGACTATCTGCGGATATATTCCTTAGGTATGCCGTTTATGTTTCTTTACAATGTGCAAGCGTCGGTATTTAGTGCCCTTGGCAACTCAAAGACGCCTTTTCATCTGCTTGTGATGTCCTCTTTGCTGAACATAGGGCTTGACCTTTTGTTTGTAGGGGGATTTTCCATGGGCGTATCAGGTGCGGCATGGGCGACTTTCATTGCTCAGGGAGTATCGGCAGTGATATCGTTTCTGCTTCTTACTGACAAGGTATACATAAAAGACCATGAAAGAGCAGAGTTCAGCTTCTTTTCGGGGGCAGTGTTAAAAGAGATGTCGTCCTATGCGGCAGTATCGGTGATACAGCAGTCAGTGGTGTCGGTGGGAATGTTAATAGTGCAGTCTGCCGTCAATCCCTTTGGCTCGGACGTGCTTGCAGGGTACACGGCGGCTTCAAAGATAGACTCCTTTGCGATAATGCCGTTCATAGCCTGTGGAAATGCGGTATCCACCTACACAGCACAAAATCTTGGGGCAGGCAAAAAAGAGCGTATCAGAGAGGGCTACAAGGCGAGCGTGCTGTTATGCGCAGGCATAGCGGTGATAGAATTTGCAGTGATAATGCTTCTCAGGCGGCGATTCTTGGGCTTTTTTATGGACTTGTCAAGCTCCTCAGCTTCCGCCATAGAAACAGGCATGGGCTACATGACAGACCTTGCGTTTTGTTATATAATAATGGGAATAAATTCAAGCTTCAACGGAATGTTAAGGGGGCTTGGGTGTTTGAAGCTGTTTTTATCCGGAAGCATAATAAATCTCACGTTCCGAATTATTTTCACCTACGCTCTAGTATCGGTCATAGGCGTATCGGCAGTATGGCTGTCGATGCCGGCAGGCTGGGTTCTGAGTTTTATTTACGGGAGAGTGGGGTATAGGATCATGTGCAAGAAGAAAGATAGTGCAGGAATAAGCGATATATGATATGTAAAGCATTAGCTTCCGAGCAGTTGTCAGCGGCTGTTCGGAAGCTGTTTTTATTGTAAAACAAAAAACTTGCAAACCCTCGTAAATAAAGGATTTGCAAGCTTTCTAACTTGGTGCGGCAAACGGGACTTGAACCCGTACGTCAAGGACACACGCCCCTCAAACGTGCCTGTCTGCCAATTCCAGCACTGCCGCATTTGCTATTCTTTTCGCTGAACTCTTTCGTTTTGTTTGTGTTCCGTGTCATTCAGCTTAATTATTATAGCATTTATTTTTTCTATTGTCAAGGCTTTTTTCAAAAAAAATTCGACTATTTATAAATATACATATCACATACTTATTTGTATATGTTTAAGCTTCGCTATTGACAAATCAGTCAGGCGGTATAACAGTTCTGTTGGGCTAGATATTCTAAACCTAAGCATACCACACGGCACATCTACACAACCTTGTAAAAAATTCAAACAACTCCGCTGCCCAAGGTGGAACAGTTTCACTCATTATGAATTTTTTCAACAAAAAAAGGACTTCATTACGAAGTCCTTTAATTATTTGTGTAAACTCAGAATTACTTGAGCTCAACAGAAGCGCCAGCAGCCTCAAGCTTTGTCTTGATCTCCTCAGCGTCAGCCTTTGAAACACCTTCCTTGATAGCCTTAGGAGCACTCTCAACGAGTTCCTTAGACTCCTTAAGACCAAGACCTGTGATCTCCTTAACAGCCTTGATAACAGCCATCTTAGCATCGCCGAATGAAGTCAGAACTACGTCGAACTCTGTCTTCTCCTCAGCAGCAGCGCCAGCAGCACCAGCAGCTGGAGCAGCAGCAACAGCAGCTGTTACACCGAATTCTTCCTGGATAGCGTCAACAAGCTCTGAAAGCTCGAGAACGGAAAGTTTCTTGATCTCTTCTACAAAATTCATAATCTTCTCTGAAGCCATGATAAAAATCTCCTTTTTATTAAATAATTTTTCGGGTCAAAGCCCATTCGTTAAGCGGCATATAAATTATGCAGCCTCGTTGTCCTTGTCCACAACAGCCTGAAGTGTTGCGGCAAGCTTCTGGATAGGACCCTGAAGGGAACCAACCAGCTGTGCGAGCAGAGTTTCTCTTGAAGGGATCTTCGAGAGAGCCTTAACGCCTGCCTCGTCGTAAACGTCCTCACCAATGTAACCAGCCTTGAGGAAGAACTTTTCGTCCTTGCAGTCCTCAGCAAACTTACCGAGTATTCTTGCAGGAGCTGTCTGGTCGTCGTTAGAGATAGCGATAGCTGTTGTACCCTCGAGTACGTTTGTGATACCGTCAAGACCAGCTTCCTTAAGAGCAAATCTCAGGATAGTGTTCTTCTCAACGAAATAACTTACGCCAGCCTCTCTCAGCTCTTTTCTGAGCTTTGTATCCTCTTCAACAGTGATACCCTTGTAATCAACGAGTACGCCTGCAGCAGAGTTCTTGAGCATTTCAACGAGCTGTGCAACTCTTTCCTTCTTAGCGGACAATGTCTTTTCGCTTGGCATTTCAATTTCACCTCTTTGAACTAATTTACGCAAACCGTAAACTAACAAAAGAAAAATCCCTTTCGTCGCAAGACAAAAGAGATACAAAGTCATAATTACTTTGCTATTCCTTTCCTCGGCTGGACTTCCGCAGTTTCCTGCTGCCAACTGTCTTTAGATACGAATGCTCTAATATTATAACAGACCCTTGACCTTTTGTCAAGAGTCTGTTATGCTTTTGATGTAAACTTTTTGTGAACTTAAATATTTATCTTGTGCTTGTTATACTTGCTTGATATCTTAAGCCTTGCCACAGCCTTGCTGAGAGCTGCCTGCGTGTGATAATATTCTGAAATGCTCTGCTTCTGCCTGAGCTTCTCCTCAGCTCTCTCCTTGGCGGCTTCGGCACGCTTTTCGTCTATCTCCTCAGGGCGTTCCACAGTGTCCGCAAGAAGCGTCACATATGACGGCATTATCTCCACAAAACCATCGCTTACCACCGCATAGTGCCACTGGTCGCCCGTTCTGTAACGCAGCTCACCTGCGTTAAGACAGGTTATCATGGGCTGATGATTAGGCAGTATTCCGAAAGAGCCGTCCTGACCCGGGAATATAAGCTCGTCACATTCTCCCGAATAGAAAACGTGGTCGCTGGCAAGTATTTCAAGCTTGAATGTCTTTACCATTTCAGCTTCTCCTTTCGGTGAGGGTCATCACTCGTTTTCAAGCTGTTTAGCCTTTTCGATAACATCGTCGATAGTGCCTGCGTTAAGGAATGCAGCCTCCGGATATTCGTCCATTTCGCCGTCTATTATCTTCTTGAAGCCTCTGATTGTTTCTTTCAGAGGAACATATTTGCCCTCTATGCCTGTGAAGTTCTCTGCAACATGGAAAGGCTGTGAAAGGAATTTCTGTATCTTTCTTGCTCTGTAAACAGCCGTCTTGTCGGCGTCGTCAAGCTCTTCCATGCCCAGGATAGAAATGATATCCTGAAGTTCCTTGTACTTCTGCAAAAGCTCCTGAGTCTTTCTTGCAACTTCGTAATGCTCCTGACCTACTACGTCAGGCTCAAGTATTCTTGAAGTTGACTCCAGTGGGTCAACGGCAGGATAGATACCCTGTTCAACTATCTTTCTTGAAAGCACCGTTGTTGCGTCAAGATGTGAGAACGTGATAGCAGGTGCAGGGTCTGTTAGGTCGTCCGCAGGGACGTATACAGCCTGAACAGATGTGATAGAGCCCTGCTTTGTGGAAGCGATACGCTCCTGCAAAGCGCCCATTTCGTTTGCAAGGGTAGGCTGATAACCAACGGCTGACGGCATTCTGCCAAGAAGTGCAGATACCTCAGAGCCAGCCTGAACGAATCTGAATATGTTGTCTATGAAAAGCAGTACGTCCTGATGTTCCTTATCTCTGAAATACTCAGCCATTGTAAGTCCTGTCTGAGCAACTCTCATTCTTGATCCTGGTGGCTCGTTCATCTGACCGAACACTAGGGCTGTCTTTTTGATAACGCCTGAGTCTGTCATTTCATGCCATAGGTCATTGCCCTCTCTTGAACGCTCTCCAACGCCTGTGAATATGGAATATCCGCCATGCTCTGTGGCAACGTTTGTGATAAGCTCCTGAATAAGCACAGTTTTACCAACGCCTGCACCGCCGAACAGACCTATTTTACCGCCCTTTGCATATGGCGCAAGAAGGTCTATTACCTTTATGCCTGTTTCAAGGATCTCTGTTGCAGGTTTCTGATCTTCAAATTTTGGCGGCTCTCTGTGTATCTCCCAATAATCATCAGCCTTGACAGGCTCGCCGCCGTCAATGCTCTCACCAAGGACATTGAACATTCTTCCAAGGGTAGCGTCGCCTACAGGAACTTTTATGCAAGCGCCTGTGGCAGTGACCTCCATATCCTTTTCAAGTCCGTCGCTTGAAGCAAGCATGATAGCTCTGACAGTGTTGTTGCCAAGCTGCTGAGCCACTTCCATGACCTTTGTCTTGCCGTCAAGCTGTACAGTAAGAGCGTCCTTTATCATAGGTAGCTTGCCGTTTTCAAATTCAACGTCAACGACAGGTCCCATTATTTCAACGATCTTTCCTTTTTCCATTTTAATCTCAACACCTTTCCCGAAAGCCTTAACTCTCGTCCTTTTGAGCATTTGCTCCGCTGACGATCTCGGTTATCTCCTGTGTGATAGCCGCCTGTCTTGCTCGGTTATACTGCAATGACAGCTCCTTTATCATCTCCGAAGCACTTGTGGTAGCACCGCTCATGGCGGTCATTCTGGCATTCTGCTCGCTGGAGAACGCCTCTACCAGCACGCCGAATATAAGACCTTTCATGTAGTTCGGCACAAGATGATCCATAACCTTTTCAGGACTTGGTCTGAACGTTACGATATCGTGATCCTGCTTTTGCAGAGGGTGTTCAAAGTCCTCACGCTCCAGCGGAAAAAGCTTGAGCATCTCAGGCTCCATATCCATGGAATTTATCATCTTGGTGTAAATAACATAAACCTCGTCAAGATATTTTCTCTCAAAAAGATCTGTGACAGTTTCGGCGATCGCCCTCGCCCTGTAAAGGGTAGGATTTTGAGCCGTGTAAAGGAACTCAGCGTCGATTGTCACGTTCTTTCTTGAAAAATAATGTCTTCCGATCTGTCCCACAACGAAAAGGCAGGTGTTCTTGTGCTTAGCCATTTCCTGCTCTGCAAGCTTTAAAACGTTGTGGTTATAAGCTCCTGCCAGACCCTTGTCGGCTGTTACCACTATGTAGCCTATCATTTTGTCCTCAGGCTTTTTCTCCTCACGCTGGTCGAAATACTTGTGCTCGAACTCAGGTGTGTGGAGCAGTATGTGGTGAATGGTAGATTGGAGCTTTTCAAAGTAAGGCTCGGTGTTTTCAAGCCTTTTCTTGGCTTTTTTCAGATTTGAGGAAGAGATAAGGTACATAGCGTTTGTGATCTTCATGATCTCGCTTACGCTTGCGATCCTTTCTCTTATCTCTCTCATTCCTGCCATGCCTTATGCCTCCTTTCGGTGCAGAGCCTTTATCTGCCCTGCTTAAATTCCTTTGCGGCAGCAACTATCTTTGCGTCAAGCTCGTCTGTCATGACCTTTTTGTCGTTTATCTCGGCAATTATATCGCTGTGATTTGCCTCAAAGTAGGAAAGCATATCGAGAGTGAATTTTCTTATCTCCTTAACAGGCACGTCAAGCAAAAGCTTGTGCTGTGCACAGCAGAGGATAATTACCTCCTCGTGCATTGAATAAGGGTGATAAAGCGGCTGTTTAAGTATCTCAACGAGCCTGTGACCATGGTCGAGAAGCTCCTGCGTTGTCTTATCAAGCTCAGAGCTGAACTGTGTGAACACTTCCATTTCTCTGAACTGTGCAAGGTCGATACGCAGATTGCCTGATACTTTCTTTACTATCTTGGTCTGTGCCGCACCGCCTACACGGGATACTGAAAGACCAACGTTTACAGCAGGTCTTACGCCTGAGAAGAACAGCTCTGTTTCAAGGAAGATCTGTCCGTCTGTGATAGAAATAACGTTTGTAGGGATATATGCGGAAACGTCGCCTGCCTGTGTTTCGATTATAGGCAGGGCAGTGATAGAACCGCCGCCGTGAGCGTCGTCAAGTCTGCATGAACGCTCCAGAAGTCTTGAATGAAGATAGAATACATCTCCAGGGTAAGCCTCACGTCCCGGAGAACGTTTCAGAAGCAGGCTCATTGCTCTGTATGCAACTGCGTGCTTTGAAAGGTCATCGTATACTATAAGAACGTCCTTGCCCTTATCCATGAAATATTCAGCCATTGCTGTGCCTGCGTATGGGCATATGTACTGCAAAGGCGCAAGGTCGCTGGCCATAGCTGTTACAACTATGGTGTAATCCATAGCACCATGCTTTTTAAGATCCTCAACGAACTTTGCGACTGTGGAAGCTTTTTGTCCGATAGCCACATATACGCATATCATATCCTTGCCCTTTTGGTTAAGAATGGTATCAAGAGCAATGGAAGTTTTACCTGTCTGACGGTCGCCTATGATAAGCTCACGCTGACCTCTGCCGATAGGGAACATTGAGTCGATAGAAAGTATACCTGTTTCCAGAGGCACTGTAACAGACTTTCTGTTGCAAACGCCTGCGGCTTCACGTTCGATAGGGTAATAATCGTCATACTCTATCTCGCCCATGCCGTCGATAGGAGCGCCCAGAGCGTCAACAACTCTGCCCAGAAGCTTTTCGCCAACGCCGACACCTGCCCTTTTCTTTGTTCTGACTACCTTTGAACCTTCTGTAAGACCATGGTCAGAGCCAAGAAGAACGCAGCCGAGAGTTTTTCTCTCCACATTCTGAACTATTCCTTTAACGCCTGTTTCAAATTCAACAAGCTCACCATACATTGCATGATTAAGACCGTAAATATTTACGATACCGTCATTTATGGATATTATCCTGCCTGTTTCGTTGACCTGAGTTTTCGCCTCAAAGTCAGCTATCTCACTTTTAAGCACCGAGATAATATCGCTTCTGCTTGAACCTGCCAAGCCGTTCACCTCCCTGATATCCTGTTCTGCAAAGCTTTTATCATGCCCTGAACGCTCTTGTCATACTCGACCCCGTTCACTTCAAGACGATAGCCGCCCATGAGGGCTTCGTCAGTATTCACTTCCAGCAGAACATCGCTCACGCCGTATTTCTTTTTCAGCGTTTCTTTTATTTTATCCGTCTGTGCCTTTTCAGGCGGGCAGACGCAGTAAAGCTCAGCTTTAAGTATATTTTTGCTTTTGAGGACTTCATCGTCATATGCGTCAAAAATGTCCATGATGTTATCCATGTGACCCCACTGACACATGACCTTGAGAAAGTTTCTCATGTCCTCAGGAAAAAGCCTGTCTATAACTTTCTCCTTTTCCTTTATTTCCACAGCAGGGCTTGCAAGAGCGTCCTTAAGCTCGTCACAGCTTTCAAAAAGCTCTCTTGAAGCCTTTACGCTCTCAGCCTTTGGCGAAAGCTCAAAAAGCACTCTGCCGCAGACTTCCTCGGGATAAAAGATCATTTGGCAGCACCTACCTCGGAGAGAAATTCATCAACAGTTTCTCTGTCGGAGTCGCCTCCCACATTTTTCTTAATGACCTTAGCAGCCGCCAGTATAGCAAGGTCTGCGATCTGGTATTTTGCGTCGTCCATAGCCTTTTCCTTTTCGTTTGCAATGGACTTTTCAGCTTCTTTCATTATCTTAGCAGACTCGGCTCTTGCATTTTCCAGCATAAGGTCACATTCTCTGCCTGCCTGTGCTTTAGCCTTGTTTGTTATCTCAACAGCCTGACTGTGTGCGTCGGCTATCTCAGCTTCATAATCAGACTTCATTTTTTCAGCGTCCGCCTTAGCCTGAGCCGCACCGTCAAGGTCGCTTTGTATCTTTGCAGACCTCTCGTCCATCATTTTGCACACGGGCTTGAAAAGAAACTTTTTAAGGAGCAGATACAGTACCAGCAGATTTATTATTACCCATACCAAACTTATATCAAGACTTATCATAGCTATGCTCCTTTCATAAAGATGTTTTGTTTTATTACTTCAGGAAGAAGATGATAAGGATAGCTACGATAAGACCGTAAATAGCGGTCGCCTCTGCAAGTGCGCAGCCGAGAAGCAGCGAGCTTCTTATATCCTTTTTAGCTTCAGGCTGTCTTGCGATAGACTCTGTTGCCTTTCCTGTTGCAAGACCTATTCCGATACCTGCGCCTATACCTGTAATAACGGCTACAGCCGCACCAATTGCTACTAACATGATATATACCTCCGTTTTTATTCTTTTACTTTTCTACGCTTATTCTCTTACTTCAGGAAGAAGATGATAAGGATAGCTACGATAAGGCCGTAGATAGCTGTTGCCTCTGCAAGTGCGCAGCCGAGAAGCAGTGAGCTTCTTATATCCTTTTTAGCCTCAGGCTGTCTTGCGATAGACTCTGTTGCTTTTCCTGTTGCAAGACCGATTCCGATACCTGCTCCTATTCCTGTAATAACGGCTACAGCCGCACCGATTGCTACTAACATAGATCATACCTCCGAATTTCTGTTATCTTAGTCGTCGTCCTCTATTGCTTCATTTATGAACAAGGACGTGAGGAACACGAAAACATATGCCTGAATGAAGCCGTCGAAAATATCAAAGTATGCCGAGAATGCCAGCGGTATCACTATCGGGCAAACGGCGTCGATAAGCTCCATGATGATATAAGACGCAAGCACGTTTCCGAAAAGTCGCATACAAAGCGACAGCGGTCTGATAACAAGCTCCATTACATTCAGCGGAGCGATTATCGCCACAGGTTTGGCAAAGCTTTTCAGCCAGCCCTTTGTTCCTTTTGCTCTTATTCCTGCAACCTCCACAAGCACAATGCTCATGATCGCAAGTCCTGCGGTAACATTCAAGTCTTTTGTAGGCGGTGTAAAGCCCAGCAGACCGATGATGTTCGCAAAGCCTATGTAGATAATGACAGTTGCAAGGAACGGAAAATACGCCATACCCTTTTCTCCAAGCTGTTCTCTGAAGAAATCTCTGAGAAAGCCTACGAATGATTCAAGCATCATCTGTTTCCTGTCAGGGATAAGTTTAAGGTTTCTTGTGAGAAGTATTGAAGCTATCACAAGTATTGCCATTATTATCCATGTTACCACGCAGGACACAGGAACGGGTATGCCTCCGAAAATCGGTATCCTGAAAGCTACTTTGTTTTGCATAGCCTCGGAAAGATTTTCGGAAATTCTCTCCAGCATTTTATCACCTCCAAAAAAATAAAACCAATAAGAATGCCAGCCTCATAAGGGTATAACAAGGTCTACACCGTTTACCCCCAGCGGTTGAATGCAATCGTCATTGATTTTATCATGATAAAACTATTTTTTGTATGCGTCCCCCTATGGGCGCAGTGATGTAAGACTTGCTTTTTGTCTACGAATATATTATAATACAATCATAAGCATATGTCAAATAGATATTTTCTATTGTAAACATACTCATAGTGTATGGATAGAGAGGAGAGAAACGGTTTATGAGAGAGATAAATTTCGAGCATTATAAGATATTCTATTATGTGGCAAAGTTCCAGAACATAACAATGGCGGCGAACTATCTGTTTTTGTCGCAGCCGAGCATAAGCCGATGCGTAAAAAATCTTGAAGACGAGCTTGGGTGCAAGCTTTTTGTGCGGTCTAAAAAGGGCGTAGAGCTAACAACGGGCGGAGAAATGCTCTTTAAGCATATATCCATAGCCTGCAAGCATATTTTCTCCGCAGAGGAGGAGCTTGCGCTCATAAGTGAGCGTGACAGGGCGATAGTAAGGCTTGGAGGAAGCGAAGTAGCACTGCAAAGCTTTCTTATCGACCGAATAGTAGAGTTCCACCGTGAGCACCCTAAGATACAGATAAAGATAGACAGTATGTCCACCCCTGACGCTATAGAAGCTTTGAGGGCAAATCTCATAGATGTGGCGGTAGTTACCTCGCCTTTTTCCGATAAAACAGGGCTTAACATAAATGTAATAAAGAAGCTTCAGGATATCGTTGCCGCAGGAAACGGTTTTTCCTATCTTAAAGACAAGGAGATATCCCTGCATGAGCTTGTGAAATATCCTCTTATCTGTCTTAAAAACACCACCACCACCCGAAACTATCTTGACCATATATTCAGACAGCACAATCTGCTTTTGCGACCTGATATTGAGCTTACGTCCATAAACTTTGTAATGCCAATGGTAAAGAACAATCTTGGCATAGGCTTCATGCAGTATGCGACCACCAAGGCCGAGATAGAGGCAGGGAATATTTTCAGAGTGAACACAAAAGAGCAGATACCGCCAAGGAGCATATGTGCGGTGACGGCTTCGCAATACGAAACTCCGGAGCCTGTGCAGAGGTTTATAGACAGCCTGCTTGAAAAGGAAAGCGTGAATATATAAAAGCAATTTGGAGCGTTGGTGACAGCGTCCTTTTTGTGCTATAGAATAGAAAAAAGCGGTGCAGAGTTTTAATCTCCGACACCGCTTTGTTTTGCTTTTTACAGCTCCATTATATATTTTTCCGCAGAAGAAAGTGCGTTTGCACCGTCTGCCGCTGCTGTTATTACCTGCCTGAGAGGTGTAGTACGGACATCTCCTGCCACAAAAAGACCCTTTGCAGTGGTGATCCCGTTCTCGCCAGCTTTCACATATCCGCCTTCGTCAAGCTCGCAAACGCCCTCTAAAGCTTGTGTATTCGGCACGCTTCCGATTGCGCAGAACACTCCGTCCACGGCAATGTTCTTTTCCTCGCCGTTTTGCGTATAGGTAACGCCCTCTGCGTTCTCGCCGCCTGTTACCTCTTTTATAACTGCACTCATAACAGGCACGATATTATCTGTTTCAGCGACCTTTTTCTGCAAAGCTTTATTTGCTCTGAACTCGTCACGTCTGTGGATAAGGTAAACAGTTTTTGCAAGCTTTGAAAGATAAAGTGCGTCACCAAGTGCAGTATCTCCTCCGCCCACAACAGCCACAACTTTATCCTTATAGAAGAAGCCGTCGCACACTGCGCAGTAAGAAATGCGCTGTTTCTCACTGCCTGCCACGTCAAGATGACGATATGAAGTGCCTGCGGTGTAAATAACAGTTTTTCCTTCTTTTACAGAGCCGTCCTTGAATATGACCTTCCAGCCCTCGGCTGTTTTCTCAAAGCTCTCAGCCTCACCCTCATAAAACTCAGCTCCAAGAGTTTCAGCCTGCTCTCTGAACTTTTCTCCAAGGTCATAGCCGTTTATGCCGTAAAGACCCGGGTAGTTCTCAACTCTGTCTGTAACAGATATCTGACCTGTACCCATGTAGTCCTTTTCGCACACCAGTGCGGAAAGCATTGCTCTGCCTGCATATATCGCCGCAGTAAGCCCCGCAGGACCACTGCCTATTATTATAACGTCATACATAAAAACACACATCCTTTATATATAGTATACACTCTCTGTCCCTAATTATAAAATGAAAACCGACTTTTGTCAATCAGATATAATACATAGGCTCTGAAACGTTCTCTGCTGACTCTTTATTATAGAAGTCAACGAGCTGTCTGAGAGTGATAGACTCAGTGTAGCTTTTCAGCTTGTTCTCTAATCTCAGCCATATATAATCGTCAAGCACCTGTGCAAATTCTGTGTTTTCGTCATTTACTACCGCAACATCGCTTCCAAGCACCGATGGGTCGAGAGCGTCGATTATTTCTTTGAGTGTTATCTTCTCCGGCTTTTTGTTGAGTATATATCCGCCCCTAGAGCCTTTTATGCCTTTTATGAGCCTTGCCTGCCTCAGAGAAGTAAGCACCTGCTCAAGATATTTTCCTGAAAGTCCACGTCTTTCTGCCACGCTGTATACTGTCACTGTTTCGCCGTTTTCTGAGTTCATTGCAATGTCTGCAATGGCAATTATGCCACATTCTACTTTTGTTGAAATTTTCATTTCTGCACCTCCCTTAGCAAACAAATATCGTCTGCTCTCATGCTTTTTATACTTGTCCTATTATTCATAGTAATCCTATCAACATAATATATTTTATACTTTTTTGAGCAAACTGTCAAGAGTTTTCATAAAAATAAGGGCATAATTTAAAAGAAATGTTAAATCTATAGTAATCCTATTGACTTTATATGATTTATGTTGTATAATATCTACAGTAACAAAGAACATCGCACCTTGACGGGCGTGCGGTGATAGCTATATAATAAGAAAACAGGGGGCGTTTCCTTTGAAATTCAATACAAAATTGCTCCATGGCGGATTTGAACCTGAGAAAACAACAGGCTCAACGCTCACTCCGATATATCAGGTGAGTGCCTTTGCGCAGGAGTCGGCTGAGCAGCTTGAAAAAGTATTCAATAATAAAGCACCGGGATATGCTTACACAAGAATAAGCAACCCCACAGTGGCGGCTTTTGAGAACCGAATGAATACACTTGAAAAAGGTGTTGGAGCAGTGGCGTGTTCATCAGGCATGGCGGCTGTTACGATGTCGCTTCTGAACATTCTTGAAGCAGGGGACGAGATAATATGCGGCGCAGGTCTTTTCGGCGGCACTATCGACCTTTTCGGCGACCTTGAGGCATTCGGTATCAAGACCAGGTTCGTGAAGCACGTTACAAAAGAGGAAATAGCTCCTGTTATAAATAGTAAGACCAAAGCGGTCTTTGCCGAGCTTATCGGAAACCCTAATCTTGAAATAGTTGATATAAAGTCAGTGGCTGACCTTGCCCATGAAAACGGTGCAGTGTTTATACTTGACAGCACAACGGCTACACCTTATCTTATAAATCCATTTGACTACGGTGCTGATATCGTGGTACATTCCACGTCAAAGTATATAAACGGCGGTGGAAATTCCATAAGCGGCGTTATAATCGACAGCGGAAACTTCAAATGGGATCATGATAAGTTCAAGGGTCTGGCAGAATATAGGAAATTCGGAAAGTTTGCTTATATCGCAAAGCTTAGAAACGGCATATGGAGAAACGTTGGCGGCTGTCTTGCTCCAATGAACGCATTCATGAACAGCGTGGGACTTGAAACACTGGGACTTAGAATGGAACGATGTTGTTACAACGCTTTGAAGCTTGCAGAGTTCTTTGAAAGCTGTGAGGGCATTGAGGTGAACTATCCAGCACTGAAAGACAGCCCATTCTATGACCTTTGTCAGAAAGAACTTGGCGGCAAGGGCGGTGCGATACTCACTATAAGAGCAGGCTCAAAGGAAAGAGCATTCAAGCTTATAAACGGCTTGAAGCTTGCAACAAATGCAACTAATATCGGAGATACAAGAACGCTCGTTATACACCCTGCAAGCACTATCTACGCTCACGGAAGCGAGGAGCAGAAGATAAACGCAGGCGTGTTCGGCGACACAATCAGGATAAGCGTCGGAATAGAGGACGCGTCGGATCTGATCGAGGACTTTAAACAGTCCATAGAAAAACTTTAGGAGGAATTTACTATGGCAGTTGACTACGCAACACTTAAAAAAGGCGGTTTCATGCGCCAGAAGCAGAAGAATAATTTTTCACTCAGACTTAGAGTTGTGGGCGGAAACCTTACGGCAAAACAGCTTGCAACTATTGCAGAGGTGTCTGATAAATACGGCGAGGGCTATGTTCATCTTACATCACGTCAGAGCGTTGAGATACCTTTTATAAAGCTTGATGATATCGACGAGGTAAAGGCGGCTCTTGCAAAGGGCGACGCAGAGCCGGGCGTGTGCGGACCGAGAGTAAGAACTATCACAGCCTGTCAGGGCGCTGCGGTCTGTCCAAGCGGCTGTATAGATACATACGCTCTTGCTAAGGAGCTTGACGAAAGATATTTCGCAAGAGAGCTTCCTCACAAGTTCAAGTTCGGTATCACAGGCTGTCAGAACAACTGCCTTAAAGCGGAAGAAAATGACGTTGGAATCAAGGGCGGAATAAAGGTAGAATGGCGTGAGGCTGATTGTATCGGCTGTGGCGTGTGCGTAAAGGCTTGCCGTCAGGGTGCGCTTACAATGGAGGACGGCAAGATAGTCCTTGACAAAGAGAAGTGCAATTTCTGCGGACGCTGTTTCAAGGCTTGTCCTACAGAAGCGTGGGATACTATCCACGGCTATATAGTTTCATTCGGCGGACTTTTCGGCAACCATATCAACAAGGGCGAAACTGTTATCCCATTTATCGAGGATAAGGAAACTCTTATGAAGATATGCGATACCGCTATACAGTTCTTTGACGATAACGCAAACCCTGGCGAGAGATTTAAGTTCACTATCGACAGAGTGGGCAGAGAGAAATTTACAAATACTATACTGGAGGTTTATAACAATGGCTGATTTTAAGATAGACGATACAGTGGATATCACCACAGTGGTTTGCCCCACAACATTTGTCAAGGCAAAGGTAGCTCTTGAGGAGCTTGACGACGGACAGATACTTTCCATAAGAATGAATGACGGCGAGCCTGTTCAGAACGTTCCAAGAAGTATAAAGGAAGAGGGTCACAAGATATTGAAACTCATCGACAATGAGGACGGCACTTATGACCTTATCGTACAAAAGGTGGGAGATTAATGTCAGTAAGAGCAAATAAGGATACTTTCGAGAGCGAGATAAACGAGGCAGGAAAGCTTGTTATCGCAGATTTCTATTCAGATTCCTGCGTTCCGTGCAAGCGAATGTCACCGCTCCTTGCGGAAACTGAGGAGGAGAACCCTGAGAGCATAAAGCTTGTGAAGCTCAATATAAATTTTGACGGGGAAACTGCTCAGAAATATAATGTAACAAGCGTTCCGACACTTGTGTTCTTCAAGGACGGAGCAGAAAAAGCAAGACTTACGGGAGCTGTAAAGAAAGCACAGCTTGCCGAAACAATAAATTCTATAGATTAAGGAGAAATGGATATGACTATAACAGTAGCAGGCAATAAAAAGGACGTTGCAGAGGGACTTACAGTGGCACAGCTCGTTATCGACGAGAACGTTGAAACACCACAGTATGTTACAGTAACTATCAATGACGAATTTGTAGAGAGCGGTGCTTTTGAAAGCACAGTTCTTAAAGACGGCGACGTTGTAGAATTTCTTTACTTCATGGGAGGCGGACAGTAATGGCATTTACAGACGAACAGCTCGAGCGTTACTCACGCCACATCATTCTTAAAGAGGTTGGCGCAAAGGGACAGAAAAAGCTCCTTAACGCAAAGGTACTTATAATCGGTGCAGGCGGACTGGGCGCACCTGCCGCTATGTATCTTGCCGCAGCAGGCGTTGGTACTATCGGCATTGCAGACGCAGATGAGGTAGATCTCTCAAATCTGCAAAGACAGATAATCCACACAACTCAGGACGTTGGCAAGGCAAAGGTTCTTTCCGCAAAGGAAACAATGGAGGCTATCAACCCTGACGTTAAGGTGAATACATACCGCACCTTTATCGACAGCGAGAACATCATGGATATAATCAAGGACTATGATTTCGTTATCGACGGCACTGATAATTTCCCTGCAAAGTTCCTTATTAATGACGCCTGCGTAATGGCTAAAAAGCCGTTTTCACACGCCGGTATCATCAGATTCAAGGGTCAGCTCATGACTTATGTTCCGGGTCAGGGACCATGCTATAGATGTGTGTTCAAGAACCCACCTCCGAAGGACGCTGTTCCTACTTGCAAGCAGGCAGGCGTTATCGGTGCAATGGGTGGCGTTATCGGAAGCCTGCAGGCAATGGAAGCTATCAAGTATATCCTTGGCGTTGGCGACCTTCTCACAGGTTATCTGCTTACTTATGACGCACTTAAAATGGAGTTCAGAAAGGTAAAGCTCCCACAGGATACAAAGGGCTGTGCAGTATGCGGCGAGCACCCTACTATTACAGAGCTTATCGACTATGAACAGGCAGAATGTGACGGTGTACATCTATGATAAAACTCAGCAAAAGCGATTATGAAAAGATACTGCGCCACGCTGAAAGCGAGCTTCCAAACGAAGCCTGCGGTCTTATCGGCGGAGTAAAAGAGGGCAGTGACAAGATAATAAAAAAGGTCTATCTTCTCACGAACATAGACCATTCAAACGAGCATTTTTCTCTCGACCCTAAAGAGCAGCTTGCGGCTATAAAGGATATGAGAGCGGAGGGCCTTGTCCCTCTTGGCAACTGGCACTCACACCCTGAGTCACCTTCTCGTCCTTCTGATGAGGATAAAAGGCTTGCTTATGACAAGACAGCAAGCTATATGATACTCTCACTTATGAACAGAGAAGAGCCTGTGCTCAACTCTTTCCATATCGAGGGAACAGACTCCGCAAAGGAAGAGCTTGTAATAGAATAAGGGCAAAGTAACAGCATTGTTTAAAAGCAGTAATTCGTAGGGGCGAACAGTGTTCGCCCGCAATTCGCTCACCTCATTTCATAAGATACAAACAAAAAGCAGTACCCGAAAAGGTACTGCCTTTTTTTATGCCCTTGTGCAAGTCCAACGGGCGAACGCTGTTCGCCCCTGCAAATGTATCAGCATATATGTGTGTGAAAAACTTATGAAGCCTTTGCGCTCTTTCTGATCTCTGTGTAGCCTGCCGGTGACGGGATCTCATAATCGTCTGTGGAGTTTATGGCTCTCATCATGCCTGCGATAAGGTCAGGCTGTGTGATAGTGTAGTCAAATCTGTTTATGATGCCGAAGCCCTTGTTGCCGTTGTAGCCGTTATCCCAGTATACACAGACAACGCCGTTTTTCTTTGCTGCCTTGATAAGATATTCAGACCAGTAACGTCTGAACTCGTTGTAGTCTGCAAACTTTTCTGTCTTGTCCTGTGCGCCGAACTCGCCGATAACAACAGGATAACCCTGACTTACAAACTTCTCGTTAAGAAGTGCCATTTGGCTGTCAACATAATCCTCCTGACCCCAGTTGTCATAATTCTTTACCGCATATTTGCCCCACTGAGTTTTTGCGGTCTTGTTCTCATCAATGGTGAAATTGAATGGGTCATAATAGTGAACTGATATCATGATACGCTTGCCGTCAGCCTTGCAGCCGTTGTCGGTCGGTATCTTGAAGTTGTATTCATCATTTGCTGTGTATTCGATATTGGTGTTCCAACCAGGGAGCAGCAGCCAGCGTTTTTCATTGTTCGAGCCTGTGGCTCTCACTGAGTCAACAAATATCTGATTGTATGCGTTGATGTTTTCATAAGCATTGGCGTCAGGCTTGCCGTAATCGTTGTTGAATTCTTCATTCATGGACTCGAAGATAAGGTGCTGGTCATAGTCCTTGAAACGGTCTGCTATCTGAGTCCAAACCTTGCCATACTTGTCCTTTATCTCGGTCTGCTTGTCATCGTCTTCAGCACAGAGCAACCAACTGTGGTCAACAGTGTAATATCCGTCACCATGCATATTAACTATAGCGAACATATCGTTGTCAACAACATAGTCAACGACCTCCTGAACTCTGTCCAGCCAGTCAGTGTCTATCTTGTAGTCAGGGCCGTCTCCTATCATGTCAAGATAAGAAACAGGTATTCTTACTGTCTTGAAGCCCTGAGCCTTGACAGTGTCGATAAGCTCCTTTGTTATCTCAGGGTTGCCCCAGCAAGTTTCGCTGGGAAGTCCGCCGCTGGAAGCTTCAAGCTGATTGCCTAAGTTCCAGCCAAGCCCCATGGCTTCTGTTATCTGTGCCTGGTCAAGCTCTGTCCACTTCTTTGCAGTGTCTTTTGCCTCGCTGTCGGAGTTTTTTCCGCAGCCTGCCACAGCCGCTGTCATAACTCCTGCCAGCAGCAGAGCCGCAGCTCTCGATATGAATTTTCTCATTTTTTATATAACCTCTTTCCTTTTTGCGTATGTAAACGATTAACGCTAATGACTATTATAGCACACTGCACAAATTTTTTCAATAGTGAAAAGAAAATTTTATTATGTGGTTGAGATGAGAAATAAGTGGCTGCATATTGCCTGCTGCGGCGAATATCCATATAAATAAGCATTTGCACTTGATTTTGTAATATTATGTGTTATAATAGTAGATAAACTTATAAGTTTACTTTGGTAAACAAAAGGGGATATTCATATGTCAGCACTTCTTATAAGATTATTCATAAAAGACAGAGATAACGTGAAAGATAAAAACGTCCGTAAAAAATATGGCTACCTGGGCTCATGTACTGGTATAGTCCTTAATATCATGCTTTTCCTCGGTAAGCTTATTGCAGGATTTGTGTCAGGGGCTGTGTCCGTTATGGCGGACGCCTTCAATAACTTGTCTGACGCAGGCTCGTCTATAATGTCGCTGGTTGGCTTTAAAATGGCAGCCAAAGCCGCAGACGAAGATCACCCTTTTGGTCATGGCAGAATGGAGTATATCTCAGGTCTTGTCATTTCGTTTATTATAATGATGATGAGCATTGAGCTTGGAAAATCTTCTTTTTCAAAGATCTTTGCCCACGATAAGCTTAGCTTCTCTACTATGACTTTCGTTATCTTAGCCTGCTCTGTGGCTGTGAAGCTTTGGATGTGGTATTTCTATAGAAAGCTTGGAAAAAAGATAAACTCTACCTCACTTTTCGCCTCTGCCGCTGACAGTCTTTCCGATTGCGCCGCAACAGGAGCTGTTATGCTTGCAATGGTATTCTCTGCGTTCACAGGCATAAACATAGACGGCTATATGGGCGTTCTCGTTGCTCTCTTTATCTTCCGCTCAGGCTTTATGACCTGCAAGGACAGCGTTTCGCCGCTTTTAGGCTCAAAGCCCGATAAGGAGTTCGTTCAGGATATTGTTGATACCGCAATGAGCTTTCCTGAGATAATCGGTATCCATGATCTGCTCATACATGATTATGGCGTAGGGAATACCGTTATCTCTTTTCATGCTGAAGTGCCATGCGAAATGGACTTTATGGCGGCTCATGAGCTTATAGACGATCTTGAGGACAGCATGAAAGAAAAATATCACTGCGCAGTGTCTATACATATGGATCCGGTGGCAGATCATGACGAGCAAACTATCGAAACTAAAAAGATAGTAACAGACGTTGTGAAGTCTATTGATCAGTGCTTGTCAATACACGATTTCAGAATGACAAAGGGAGAAAACCGTGAAAATCTTATCTTTGACGTGGTAGTGCCTTTTGATTTCAGACTTTCAGACAGCGAGGTAAAAGCAAAAATATCAAAACGGCTCACAGAATTTGACGGAAGATACAACGCTGTTATAAATGTTGATAAGGGCGATACATTATAATATAAGGCAACACCGCACAAAGCCCGCCTGACGGCTTTGCACGCCATCTGCTTGCAGATTTTCCGTCATATCACACAAAAATCCCTTGACATACGACAGTATGCCTGCGGAATTTTTATGCAATCTGACAAAAAATCTGACTACGCATCTGACGCACAATCTTTGTGCGGTATTGCCTTAAAAAGGGCTTGCTTTTTTTCGCAGGATTGGTTATAATATAGGTATAACGCAAAGCGTTTGCAATGCGTGGTCTATCATGATAGGAGGAATATAAAATGGCATTCACAGTTACAAAGGATACTATTATAGGCGATATAATGGACGCTGATGAAAATACAGCACCATACTTTATGGAAATGGGTATGCACTGTCTGTTCTGCCCTGCGTCAAGAGGCGAAACTCTTGAAGAGGCTTGTGCTGTTCATGGCGTTCCTGTTGAGGAAATGCTCGAAAAGCTCAACAAGCATTTTGCAGAATAAGCGTTTGGAACTATTTTCGCCGCCCAGCCGCCTTTTCAGGGGGCGAGCGGCGATTTTTTTCTTTGGAGGACAGCTTTGGATAAAAGACTTGTGACCTGTGCAAAGCTTTGTACAGGAGATTTTGTATGCGATGTGGGGACAGATCATGGCTATCTGCCCTGCTTTATGATAAAGGAAAATATGTGCAAAAAGGCTCTGGCTTGTGATGTTGCACCAATGCCGCTAAAGTCGGCTGAGGAGCATATCAACCGTGAGGGGCTTTCAGACCGCATTGGAACTGTGCTTTCAGACGGGCTTGACAATGTTCCCCCGGAGGGCATAACGGACGTTGTTATGGCGGGCATGGGCGGTGAGCTTATTGCAAGACTGCTTGAAAAATGTCCGTGGGTGAAAAACGGCGTAAACCTAGTTTTACAGCCTATGACAAAATGGGACGTGCTTAGAAAGTGGCTTTATGACAACGGCTTTGAGGTGAAAAAAGAGCTTGCCTGCACAGAGGGTCAGTTTGCATATTCTGTCATGCAGGCGGTGTATATAGGCAAAACTCCGTCCTATGAATGTGATGACAGATATTTGCAGTTCGGCTTTGTTAAGCCTGAGGGCGAGGGGAAAGAGTATATCGCAAGGCAGGCAAAAAGAATTTTTGTTGCAGGCAGCGGAATGATGAAGTCTGAGGACAAAAGGGAGCTGGGAGAAAGGCTTGTTAAGCTTGCACAGAGCGAACTTGACAGACTTTGACACACAAAAAGGAGCTGACAAAAATGACGACAGTTTATGATATATACAGTTTTATAGAGGATATAGCCCCATACCGCCTGCAGGAGGGCTATGACAACAGCGGTCTTAACGTGGGGGAAATGTCCGCTGAGGTAAGGAGCGTGCTGGTGGCGCTTGATTGCACCGCAGAGGTGGCAAGAGAAGCCTGTCAGCGTGACTTTGACCTTGTTCTCACCCACCACCCTGTTATTTTCAGAGGGCTAAAGACCCTTGTGCCGAACGATCCTGCTGTGATACTTGCGGCAGGGGGAAAGAACGCTCTTTCCATGCACACAAATTTCGACTCCGCAGAGGGCGGAATGAATGACGTGCTTTGCAAAATGCTGGGTCTAAAACCTGAGAGCGCTTTGCATGAAGAGCATGGCGTTGGCTGTGGATATGTATGCGAGTGTGACGGCATGAATGTTCGTGAGCTTGCACAGAGAGCAAAGGACGTTCTCGGCTGTAGAGTAGTCCGTTTCAGCGGCGGCGAGCGTGAGATAAGTCGTGTGGGAGTATGCTCAGGTTCAGGCGGTTCGTTCCTTGCTGATGCAGCAGAAAAAGGCTGTCAGGTGCTTTTGACAGGTGACGTGAAGCATGACGTTTTTATAGACGGCGGGAATATGGGCGTTTCTGTTATAGACGCAGGTCATTTCTATACGGAAAATATCTTCTGCGAGTTTATCGCCAACGAGCTGAAAAACAAGTTCAGCGATCTTAGAGTAGAGATAGCCGTAAGCAATAGAGATATAGTTGAAGTAATGTAAAAAGCAGGTAAGTAAAATGGCATTGGACGGAATTTATCTGAGCTTGCTCAGAAAAGAATTTGACCCTCTTATTGACGGCAGGGTGGATAAGATACACCAGCCTTCACGAGAGGAGCTTATAATGACTATCCGCACTAAAGAAGGTGCGCAGAAGCTTATGTTCAGCACAGGTGCAGGCTCGGCAAGGGTGCATATCACCACGGCGGATATAGAAAATCCGAAAACACCGCCTATGTTCTGTATGCTCATGAGAAAGCATCTTGCAGGGGGCAGACTCACTGCCATTAGGCAGGACGGCTTTGAGCGTATACTTTTCTTTGACTTTGAAGCCACCAACGAAATGGGCGACAGGGTGAATCTCACACTTGCGGCGGAGATAATGGGCAGGCGTTCAAATCTTATCCTCTATCGTGAGGACGGCAGGATAATAGACAGCATAAAGCGTGTGGGACAGGAAATGTCATCAGTGAGAATGGTTCTTCCCGGTGCGCAGTATACTTTGCCCCCAAGAGAGCAAAGGCTGAATCTTCTTGACTGCACAAAGGAAGAGCTTTTGGCAAAGATAGCCGAAAACCCCACGGCGGAGCTTTCAAAGGCAATAATGAAAACGCTTGAGGGCATTTCGCCAGTGTTCGCAAGGGAGGCTGTGTTCTTTGCGGCAAGAGGTGCGGAGATAACAGCCGAACAGCTAAGCGGAGACACTGCGGACAGGCTGTGGTTTTATTTCTCGAAAGTCCGTGACAGCATAAATGACGGCACAAACGTCTACACAGTGCTGAAAACAAAAGAGGGCAATCTGAAAGACTTCTGCTTCTGCGATATCACACAGTATGGTGCGCTCATGGTGACAAAAAGCTTTGAGTCGCCAAGTGTTCTTCTGGACTATTTCTATGCGGAGAGGGATTCCCTTTCAAGAATAAAGCAGAAAGCCAATGACCTTTTCAAGCTTCTTATAAACACCTCCGAGAGAACGCAAAGGCGTGTGCAAAATCAGCGTGAGGAGCTTAAAGAGTGCAAGGACAGGGAAAAGTATCGTATTTACGGTGACCTTATCACCTCAAATCTCTATACACTGGAAAAGGGCATGGCATATGCTGAGGTGCAGGACTTTTATGACGAGAACTGCCCTACAGTGAAGATACCGCTTGATAAAAGGCTCACGCCAACACAGAACGCTCAGAAGTATTATAAGGAGTACAGAAAGCTCGACACCGCAGAGAAAAAGCTCACTGTGCTTATTGCCGAGGGCGAGCAGGAGGTCAAGTATCTGGATTCCGTTTTCGATTCCCTCACAAGGGCGCAGACGGAGGGGGATATAGCCGAGCTTCGTGAGGAGCTTTTTCAGGAGGGCTATGTAAAGCGCTCAAAGTTCAAGGGCAAGCCTCCAAAGGCTCTGCCGCCTATAAGATACCGTTCTTCTGACGGCTACGATATAAGGGTAGGCAGGAACAACAAGCAGAACGATCGCCTGACCTGCAAGGAAGCAGAGAAAACTGACCTTTGGCTCCACGTCAAGGATATCACAGGAAGCCATGTTATCGTCACCTGCGACGGAGAAATGCCACCTGACAGGACAATAGAGGAAGCGGCTATTATCGCCGCCTGCAACTCAAAGGGCAGAAATTCCTCTAGGGTGGACGTTGACTACACTTTCATAAGAAATGTGAAAAAGCCAAACGGCTCAAAGCCGGGCATGGTGATTTTTACAAACAACTACACTATCACTGTCAAGCCTGACACGGAGCTGGAGGAGAAACTGAGGGTATAATTCAGCCCCCGTATGTTTACAATACATATGGGGGCTTTTTTGTTGTTATTTGTTGGTTATTGCTTCAACTATTCTGTCGGTTTGCTGACGATTGTTTGTGTCGTCAAGTCGATTAGAGATAAGCTGATTTATAAGATCTTCTATTTCAAGAGCTTTTGACCGATCAAATATCAGGACTGATATTTTCAGTGCTTCTCCTGATGTTGTTTTTATCGTAATAACAGTCTGAAACGAAGTTATAATAATTAAAACACCTAAAAGAATAAGTATGATAGGTGCAAGTGATGATGAAAGTGAAAGTATCTTTGAAGCTGAAATAACACTAAATCCAGACCACATAAGTATAATGCCAAACAGAAGTATCACACCTATACAATTAAATGTTCTTGTTACGGTTGCAATCTGATTTACAGGTATAACGTCAGTTTTTGTGCCTATGGCAAGAAGGGAGAAAAGAATATTCGGTGTTTTGAGTTTTACAAAATTTTGTTCGTGTGTTACCTCTCCTTTGAGATATGCCGTTGGAAGTGATATCCTGTACTTTATTGATTTCATAAATAAATGCCCCTTTTCTTATTTTTACTAAAGCGTTGCTTTACGCTTATTATAGCATACTTGTTTTAAAAATGCAAGTATTTTTTACTTGCATTTTTAAGTCTATTATTTATGATCGCTTTTAGTTAGAATTATATCATAGGAACAAGTTTAAAAGCAGCGGGGTGTGCTAAATGTTTGAGATAAAGAAGCCGACATCATCAAATAAAACAATAAGAATGCCTGACACACTAATAGAAAAACTTGAAAAGCTTGCGGCACAGAATGATATTTCTTTTAATCAGCTCGTTATACAGTGTTGTGAGTATGCATTAGAAAATTTAAATTCTGCCGATGACACATAGGGTATAGTCTAAAACTATATCCAACAAAGTTTCAGCCTATGAGTTTATGAAAATGCCACAAAAACGGCGTTGTATCGGACTTATTAGTGGTGTAAAAAGGTTATTGAATAATCCATAGCGATATGGTATAATTATCATGATGTGAATATTAAGAAAGCACAGTTTGAAAAGTTGTTAGCTGAGTAGAGCGTGTCAGGGCAAAAGCCTTGCCGTCAGGGAAGCAGGTCCAAATCCTGCACAACCGCCATTACTGTGTTTGACAGGCTTTTTGTGCGCTGTCATAAGTCAGGTATCTGCTGTGTTTTCGTTGACTATTTCTGTCTTGGGCGATGAAGATGACGGTCTGCTTTATCGCTGTGCAGGCAGTAAAGCGGATAGAATGCTTTTTCGTTTCGGCGGAAAGGCATTTTTTGCTGTGGTCGGGGTGTTCATAAAAAGTGCATTGACGGCGGAACAGTGTGTATCAACGAAAGGACAGAAAAGAATGAAGAAGAAAATTTTGAGAACAGCCAGCTTCGCTCTTGCGACTGCTCTTAGTCTGAGCGTGTGTGTAAGCGCATTTGTTTCAGACGGAACAAACAACAACGTAACAACATCAGTCCTCCCTGACAGTGCGGATAACGCAGTGCTTAACTGGGCAACTAAGGTAGGAAAAAGCTGGAACGATGGTCCGTCGCCTGTGGCTATCGTTGGAGATAATATCGTTTATACATCTGGCGACAAGCTCATGAGAATGAACAAGGAAACGGGCGTTGTGGATTCAGTAGTTGGACAGCGAGCAGGCACAAACAGCTACGCTATCCAGCCTGTTACTTATGCAGACGGCATGATATTCTCAGCCTTTAACGGCGGCATTCAGGCATTTGACGCTGACACCCTCGAGTCGCTGTGGGTATACAAGGACAGCGTTGGTGGTCAGTCTGTAAGCCCTATCTACTATAATGACGGCTGTATCTACACAGGCTTCTGCAACTATGGCTCAGGAAAAGACGACCATTATGTTTGCATAGACGTTAAGGACGAAGATCCTGACACAACAGATGAAGAAAAGTCACCAAAGTGGACATTCACAAACAAAAGCGGCTTCTATTGGGCAGGCGCATATGCCGCTGACGATTATATCGTTCTCGGCATGGAAAATGCAAAGGCAAACACTACCGACCCTGCAAGAGTAGTTACCCTTGACAAGAACTCAGGAAGCGTTATAGATACTGAGTATACAGTAGGCGGAGGAGTAAGAAGCACTATTTCTTACGATAAGGATACAGACGCTTATTATTTCACATCTAACGGCGGCTATTTCTATAAGGCAACAATAGACGATGAGGGCAATTTCACAAAGCTTGACAGCATTGCACTTGGTGGCGCAAGCACATCAACTCCTACAGTTCTTAACGGAAGAGCTTATGTTGGCGTAAACGGCTCAGGCTGGGGCGACTATAAGGGCAGTGCTATCGCAGTTATCGACCTTGACAGCTTTGAGATAGCATACAAGGCAGAAACAAAGGGCTATCCACAGACCTCAGGTCTTGGCGTTGTGAATGAGAACGGCTATAACTATGTTTACTTCACAGAGAACGCATCAGCAGGCGCTATCCGCTATGTAAAGGATAAAAAGGGCGTAACAGAAGTTCTTGACGCTCAGATAGTAAACGGAAAGAAAACAGCACCGTCACTTTTCACTCCGTCAGGCGCTCAGGCACAGTATGCTATAGCTGACCTTGTTGCAGACGAAAACGGCACTATCTACTTCAAGAACGATTCAGGCTATATAATGGCTGTCGGCTCAGAGGTGGAAAATCTTGTGACCGAGAATGCTAAGACAGTATGCAAAGAGGGCGAAGCTTATGACGCTTCCGACTTGAAGGTTTACGCAGTTCTCAAAAACGGCGTGAAGAAAGACGTTACAGATTATGTGACTATCGACGATACTGCTCTTACAGCAGACGATGATTTCGTTACTGTTACATACAAGTATGGTATGTACAGAGATAAGACAAACGAGGGTGCTGCAAACACAACAGGCGTTGCCGTTTCACCTGTTGAAGCAACTATCGACGTAACAGTTCTTGCAGCAGAGGATTATGACAGCGTAAAGGCTGTTGAGAAGCTTATCAGTGATCTTGGCGAGATAACACTTGACAACGAGAATGACATCAAGGCAGCAAGAGCCGCTTATGACGCTCTTGGCGACCTTAAGGAATATGTAGGCAATGTTGACGCTCTTACGGCCGCAGAGGAAAAGCTTGAAGAACTCAAGACGCCAAGCTCTTCATCAGAAGCAGAAAGCTCTGTAAGCTCATCTGACGTATCTTCCGAAAGCACAGTATCTTCTGCAAACTCTGAGGATACATCTTCTGTCATTTCATCAGCCGCAGAGTCAGTAAGCAGTGCTGACACATCAAAGGCGGCTGACAGCTCATCAAAGACAGCAAATAACGCAGGTGCGGCTAACCCTAACACAGGTGCGACAGCAGGCGTTTGCGTAGCAGGTCTTGCACTTCTTATCAGCGGAGCGCTTACAGCTTCAAGAAAGAGAAAGTAAAAAATTAAGACAATTAAGATATAAGTTATTTTGCAGGATACTCGCCCTCTATTTTCAGGGGGCGGGCATTTTCTGTGATATGAAAAGTGAGAATATTATGAAAAAGCATACGCAAAAAAACAGGCAAATAATAATGCTGTCAGCAGCGGCGTTCTTTATCGCAGCGGCTTTTTTGTGTATGCGTTTTTATAATATGAGCAGTTATAAGACACCTGAAAATCCGTTTTCAGCACTGTCTGAAAGCCTTGCGGAGGAGGACGGACAGGGCGGAGAGGGCTATGAAACAAGCTCTCAGCCAAAGGACGAAAGCTCTGATATGGACAGCTCACAGGCAGATGACAGCGATAACACTGATAGTAGCGACAGCAATACAGATACAACAGAAAGCTCTCCGCAGGCTGACAGAAGCGACGGAAATTCCCCCACAGTAAATGGCGAAAACACGAATGTTACCATAAATGCCCAAGGTGAAAATAAGTCTGACGAGGTAAGGAAAAAGCCTGACAGCAAGACCGAAACTGTAACAAAGGACACCGATACAGAATATTTCACCACCTCTATAAAAGAGGGCGAGCGTGTAAAAAAAGCCCTGTATAAGTTCACAATAACACATAAAAACAAGGCTCTCGCAGTGCAAAAAGTTCAGGTCACTGTAAACGACAGCGTTGTAAATCAGTTTTCGGGCAGCGTTTCACTTCACGCAGGAAAAAATACTATTCGTGTCGCCTGCACTTATACTGACAAGAGCGGTCAGGTGAAAAGGGCTTACAAGGACTATACAGTTTATTTTGACAAAAAGGAGATAACCTTTGACACCGACCTTGCGGATAAGGACACTGACTCAGACAGCATAACATTTTCAGCCATAGCTTTTTACGGCAGTGATAAAATACCTTTGACAGTTAAAGTCAACGGTGAAAAGCTTTCAGGCAGTGAAGCTTATACCGCACAGCTTTCAGAGGGCGAGAATACTATAACTCTCTCTGCGGAAAAGGACGGCTCAAAGGCTGAAAAAAGCTTCAAGATAAAATACACTCCTGCGGAGTTTTCCATTGATACCGACCTTTATGACCGCACTGTAAATGACGCTGATTTCAGCTTCTATGCGAGAATGAAAGGTCAGAGCGGCAGTGCAAAGCTAAGCGTTATTCTAAACGGCAAAAAGCTTTCGGGCAGAGATAATTATACCTGCACCCTCCAAAGCGGTGATAACCGTATAAGGCTCTATGCAAAAGACGGTGACAAAAAGATAGACAGATATTTCACTGTCACCTATGTGCCACTTGCGGACGATACCACAAGACCTGAGATAACGTATATAAACGTCACCAACGGACAGACAGTGAAAGGCTCGGGCTTCACCCTCAGATTTAACGCACAGGACTATCAGGGCGGAAGGATATATGCCGACAAGACCGAGGTCTGGCTAAATGGGCTTTCTGTTGAGTGTATCGCACAGGACAGGAACTCAGCCTATTATCTCCAGCTTTCAGGCGGGGCAAATCTTCTTGAAATAAGGGTGTATGACCCAGAGGGCAGATATGCGGATCATGCCTATACCATAAATTCTGTCAGCGCACAAAAGGGCGAGCAGACAGGCGTTATAACAATGAGCTTTGACGCCGATACCATAGGGCTTGGACAGCTTGCCGCAGGCTCAGAGGTGGCAATATACGAGGGGGACACAGGCGTTGACGTTATAGAGCGTTTTCTTCAGCAAAACGGATTCACAGGCGACTTTACAGGCAAGGGCGATCAGAGATATCTAAGCCGAATACACAAAAGCGGTGCGTTTTCAGGTGGAGCGGTAAACAGCGAGCTTGCGGAGCTTATAAAAAATGATGGCATTGCAGACAGTGGCACACAGTATGCCGACAGCCTTGGAGAATTCGACTACACCTACGGCTCAGGCTGGGTGTACACTGTAAACGGCAATATGCCTGCATACGGCATGGGCAAGGTGAACTTCACCGACGGCGACACTGTTAGGCTTGCGTTCACAGTTGCCTACGGAAGAGATATAACAGGTTCGCAGGATAGCTATGACAAAACATGGTAGGAGGATATTGTTGAAAACGAGAGGTTTTCTTGGCAGATTAGTGGCGGTGTTTGCAGGGGCAGTAATGCTTCTGACAAATGTTCCTGCGGTGAATGCAGATAAAAGCGATAGGATAACTGAAAGCGCAGAAAAGGTCTGTCAGTGGCAGCGTGACAAAATGGGCATTTCTCAGGACGAGAGCATTTTTTCGGGAAATTTTCTGCAAAACGCAGGCATAGGAAGCTCCGATTGGCTTGCCATAGGCATTTCACGCTTTGGTTTTGAGGAGGACTATGAGGCTTATCTCACTGCGCTTTCTCAGCGTGTGAAAGCTCTTTCAGATACCGACAACGCTACCGAGTGGCAGAGGTGCGCTATAACAGCCTCCGCAATGGGAGGCGACCCTGCCGACCTTGGGGGCATAGACCTTGTAAAAGGCGGTGTTTACGGCAGAGATGAAAATAATTCCGTAGGCAAACAGGGTCTTAACGGCTGGATATTTGCACTTTTGACCCTTGATACAATGGGCTACAAGACCCCGGAGGGCGCAGAGTTTGACAGAGAGCGTATACTTGACGAGATAGTTTCTTCGCAGAATACCGATGGTGGCTTTTCGCTGTCAAAAGGTGAAAGCGATATCGACATCACCGCAATGGCTTTGCAGGCGATCGCCCCATATTACAATGATTTTTCCCGTGACGATGTTAGAAAAAGCGTTGACAAAGCGGTGGAGTATCTAAGCGGCAAGCAGGACAGCTCAGGTACGTTCGGAAGCGCAGAAGCTGATTCACAGGTAGTAATAGCACTTTGTTCACTTGGTATCGACCCCGAAGCTGACAGCCGTTTTGTGAAAAGTTCCGACCTTTTGACCGCCCTGCTTTCCTATCAGAACAGCGACGGTGGATTTTCACATGAAAAGGGCGGCGATTCTGACGAGCTTGCCACAGGGCAGGCGCTTTGCGCACTTGCGGCACAAAAGCGTTTTGAACTTACGATGCGACGTATTTACGATATGAGAGAGGAGCTTTCAGTTCTACAGCGTGAAAAGCTTGACGGCATAAACGGCAGGCTTTCGGGTATCTCGGACGAGGAGAGCGCAGAAAAAGCCTTGAAGCTTTTCAATGACCTTGATTGTGACGAACGCACATATGTGAGATACGGTGCAGAGCTTGAAAATGCGGCAGAAAAATACAGCCTGACCCTGAGCGACAGGGCTTTCACAGTGGAGCTTGCACAGACATACCATGGAAACGGTTGTGTATACAGTATAGAGAAAACGGAAATATATAAGGGCAAGAAAGGCTTTACAAAAAGCGACAGGAACAAGCTTGAAGCACTGAGAAAAAACGGTGTTACTTCGGGGGACTGCACTGCTACGGCTGTGCTTTTAGCCCATGCAAAGGCTGACGAGAGCCTTTCCGACAGGGATAAGATAATATCAGAGCTTGAAGAAATGAACGCCAAAGCGAACGAGCTTTACAGTGAGATATCAGACCTTAACAGTATCATAAGCCGTGAGCTTTATCCTGTTGATAGTGTTGGAAAAGACAAAAAGGAGCTTTTGGAAAAGACCGCAGAGAGGATAAAAAAGCTTCCTGAAAGCGAGCGGAAAAAGGTCACTTCTGCTGACGAGATAATAAAAGAGGCGGAGGATAAAAACGTGACAGTGTATGTGATATCTGCGGCAGCGGTGCTGTGCGCAGTGGGAGTTTTCACAGTGGTAAGAAAGAAGGGTAAAAAATGCGTGAGATAACAGATGAAGTGAAAAAGGTCATAATCGGCAAGGACGAAGTGGTGGATATGGTGTTCGCCGCAATTTTGGCGCAGGGTCATGTGCTTATGGAGGACGTTCCGGGCGTGGGAAAAACTACTCTTGCGGTAGCGTTTTCAAAGGCTTTGGGGCTTGAAACAAAGAGAATACAGTTCACCCCTGATACTGTGGCCTCCGACATCACAGGCTATACGGCTTTTGACAGACAGGCGCAGGGCTTTACTTTTCACAGCGGTGCGGCAATGACGAATATACTTCTTGCAGACGAAATAAACAGAACCTCAGGCAAGACGCAATCTGCCCTTTTGGAGGTCATGGAGGAGCGGGCCTGCACAGTTGACGGCAGAACATATCCTCTGCCTGAGCCTTTTGCAGTGATAGCAACACAAAACCCTACAGGCACAGTTGGCACGGCGGCATTGCCTGTTTCACAGCTTGACAGATTTATGATAAAGCTTTCAATGGGCTATCCTGACAAGGCGGCAATGCGAAGCATAATGTCAGACCGAAGCAGTTCGGACCCACTGGCAGATGTGAAAGCCGTCTGCACCGCTGAAAAGCTTATAGAAATGCAGAAAAAGGCAAAGGCTGTTTTTGTTGACGACAGCGTTTATGACTACATCTCAGACCTTTGCGACGCCACAAGGCATAATGAAAATATTTCTCTGGGCGTATCCCCAAGAGGTGCTTTGGCACTTTGCAGGATAGCAAAGGCGTGGGCGTGCTATAAGGGCAGAGAATATGTCGTTCCCCAGGACGTAAGAGATTTTTTTGCCCATGTTTGCAGCCACAGGATATCACTTTCTGCAAAGGGCAGGCTCTCAGGACTTGCGGCAGAAAGTGTGCTTGACGAGATACTTGGCAGCGTAAAATGTCCTGAGAATGAGGAAAAACGCAGATGAAGAGGCTATGCTTCTGCCTTTGCACAGCTTTGGGCATACTGCTTTTTGTGCTGAAAAAGCCCATTGGTATATCGGTGCTTGGTTTGTGCGCAGTGCTTTTTGTATTGTCAGTATGTGTAAATATGCTCTCGAAGAAAAAGCTGTCAGCAACATTGGTAAACGACGGCACAGGCTTGAAAAATAAGGACATGAGCCTTAAATTTATCTTCACAGGAACTTGCGGCGAATACAGCGGTAAACTGCGGCTTAGAAATATGCTCACAGGACAGTGCAATGATATAAAGGTGCATTTTATCATCAGCAGAGAGCCTGCTCAGGTGGATATCACTGTAAAAAGCGACACCTGCGGAAAGATAAAAGCAGAGTTTCTGACACTTAGAGCCTTTGACTTTACAGGGCTAACATGGAAAAAGGCGCAGTGCGAAATAAAGGGCAGTGTGAACATAATGCCTGATGCTGCAGAGATAGATGAGAGCCAGGAAGCAAAGCTCAAGGAAGCCCTTGAAAGCGACTTTTTCAGCAATGAAAACGAGGGCTTTGACCACAGCGAGCCTATTGGAATAAGAGAATATCGTCAGGGGGACAGCTATAAATCGGTGCATTGGAAGCTGTCTTTCAGACTTGGCGATATCTACGTCCGTGAATATGGCGAGCCTGTTACTGACAGCCTTTGTATCTACGTTGAAACAGGCGGAAATGTCCCCGCAGCGGATTATGACCGCATTGCCGCAAAGGCACTGAGCCTTTCAATGTATCTTTCAGACGGCGGTATAGGGCATTACATGGCGTTTTACAGCTTTTCTCAGCAGAGAAGAGTTTTCGAGCATATCGACAGCGCAGACAGCTTCACTGTCGCTCTGGACAGCCTTCTTTCTTCACAGCCTGAGCAGGGAAAAGAGCGACTGACGGAGTTTTCAGAGCTGTTTGAAAGAAGCGGCATAAGCCGTGTTATCGAGATAAAATAGTAAAAGAGGTGACAATTTTGACAGCAAGTGTTTGCTATGTGGAAAAGCACTTTTCAAAGGGTGTTTATATCATGCAGAGCCTTTTTGGTGCAGTGACAATGCTCCTGCTGTCATTGTCGCTTGGTATGGGCTGGCGAGCCTTTGTTTTGGTAGGTGTGTGCATATTGACAGCCATTGCAGGGGTATCAAAAAAGACTTTGCCTATACCATTTTTCGCCGCACTACTGTCGGCGGTGATATTCCACAAGAAGTTTTTAACAAGCCTTGCAGGGCTTTTGAACTGCGTCTTGACCGCCCACGGTAAAAGCGCAGGAGTGGTGGAAATGCTTGTGGAAAAAAGCTCAGACCCTTGGTTTGCTCTTTGCGTGGGTGCAGTGATAGTTTCCACAGTGCAGAGCATTTTCAGCCGTCTTGACAGCAGAGTTTTTACAGTGGCAATGCTTGCACTGTTTTTGTGCGCAGGTATCTTTATTGATATCCCTCTGTACTATGCCACTGCAGAAGTTGCGTTAGGTATTCTTGCATTGACGTTTTCCGGCAGCATAAAAGGCGATTTGAAGCCCTTTGTGCTTATACTTACAGCATTTTGCGCAGTGCTTATAGCCAGCCTGACAGGGCTTTTTTATAAGCTTGCCGACTTTGCCTTTGCCGATCGCTTTAATACGAAAAGTGAGTATGAGATCATAATGGAGCACCCACAGCCATTGTATCTTCTGGAGAGCCGTTTTGAGAAAGAAACTAACGGCGTGTGGGGGGAGCTTAGCGGTGAGGAGAAATATGCCTGCTCAGACGAGTTCTATTGGCTTGATAAGCTTGATTTCTCACCGGCTTTTCAGACCGCTTTGCTTGACAATGCCATTGATATATCCGACAGCGGCAACGTTACAGTAAACATCAAAAATGGCGGAAAGCCCCTTTATACCTATGGTATGACCGCTGCAGAGAACGCTTTTTCCGACCCAAAGATAATAGGCGGAAGCTTTGAGAACACCAAAAGCTATTACAGGCTTGCGGTGTCGGAAAGCTATCTCACAAAGCCTTTTGGCACATTTGATACCCTGCGCACTTCTGAGCCTGCGGATTATCTTGCCGCAGAAAAGGGTTATCGTGACTATGTTTATTCCACCTGCCTTGACATATCAGCCGAGGACAAACAGCTTGCCGCAAACCATTTTGATCTGCAAGGTTCTCAGGGTAAACTGCGGTCTGATATGCTAAGCTTTTTTGTGTCAGACACAGTGCTTGACAGGTCAAAGACCTATGGGGGCGAAAGCTCTTTTGCAGATATGCTTGAGGTAACTTGCCGTGGGGGCGAGGAGGATTTTGCTGCCGCTGCTGTGAAGATCTTCCGTGCAAAGGGCGTTCCTGCCAGACTTTGCAGAGGATATTTTATCACATCAGATATGACCAAAGGCCTTACAGATAACTCAGCCCTGACCGTCACTTCAAAACAGCTCCACTATTGGGCGGAGTATTACAAAGACGGCATAGGCTGGCAGCCTTTCGAGGTCTGCCCCGATTATGTTGGCATGATAAAAACTGACGACAGCTCTGTAAAAGCAAAGCCCACCAACCAAGGCGGCGAAGCCCTTGCTCCCGAGGACGAGGACAAACCAAGGGAAGAGATCTTTGAGGAGAACAAGACTAAACCTGCGGAGAAAAGCTATGCGGTATATATCGTTATCGGTGCGGTAATACTTATACTCTGCCTTATTGTGGCAATAATAGCTTTGGTAAGAAAAAGAAAGTTTGCCGCTCTGCCTGACAGCAAAAAGGTGGAGAAGCTGTTCTTTGCAGGCAGAAAAAAGCTTTGCGGCAGGAATTTCTCAGACCATACGCCAAGAGAGCTTTCCGAGAGCATAAAAAAGACCTTTGGCGCTGATATGGCGGAAATCTTCGCAGAGTGCGAGAAAATATACGAAAAGGCGAGATTTTCAAGGCTCGAGATAACCAAAGAGGAAATGGCAGTGGTTAAAAATTTCGCAGGTCAGGCAAAGAAAGCTAAAAAGCTCAAAGGTCGGGAGGGAGCAGAAAAGTGAAAAAGGATATCGCTCTGCTCATAGTCATAATTTTAGCAGCCGCAGCGGTCATAAAGGGAGTTGATATTCAGTCCGTTGACGAGTATTACAGCCTGCACAGCGACGATACCGCAAATGCCGCTCACACTGTCACTCTGACAGTGGATTGCTCTGATATTTTGGATAATTACGATATGCTTGACAAAAATCTCCGTGACGAGCGCTATGTGCCCTCAGACGGCATTGTTATGCCTGCGGAAAAATATGTTCTCCGTGAGGGCGACACCGCATTTGATCTGTTGGAAAAAGCTACAAGGTGCGGGAAGATACCCCTTGATTATCAAGGCTCAGAGGATAATATTTACAACACTGTGTATGTCCGTGGCATAAACAATATCTACGAGTTTTCCTGCGGTCCGTCCTCAGGGTGGACCTATACGGTAAATGGGGAAAGCCCCGATAAGGGCTGTTCACAGTATGTCCTCCATGACGGTGACAGCGTGGAGTTTTATTACGTTTGCGACTACACAAAGGAGGCGGTGAAATGAGGCTGTCAGCTTTTCACCCTTTGACCGCCCTTGTGTATTTTACGGCTGTGCTTGCGGTGACAATGTTCTGCTTTTCACCAGCCGTTGGTATATGCTCGGCAGTGGGAGCGTTCCTGTTCTGTGCCATAACTCAAAGCTGTAGACAGACCGCATCAGACCTTGCTTTCTACATCTTTCTTACCGCCGTTTTGACTGTCACAAATCCACTTTTTTCACATAAGGGCGTAACGCCGCTGTTTTTCGTAAACGGCAAGGCTTACACAAAGGAAGCCCTTTTTTATGGCTTGACCGCTGGACTATCCCTCACCGCTGTGATAATGTGGTGCAAAGCTCTTGGAAAGGTGCTTACAAGGGAAAAGCTCCTATACATTTTTGGCCGAAAAACGCCAAAAGCTGCCCTTGTGATAACAATGACAATGGGCTTTATCCCAAAGCTCAAAAGGCTTCACAGACAGCTTTTGGACGCTTTGAATTGCTCTGGTGCGAACATCTCCGACAGCCGTTTTGACCGCCTGAAAAAAGACTGCACAGTGTTCACAGCCCTTTGTGCAGGCACGCTTGAAAGGGGAGCGGACACAGCAGCTTCAATGAAAGCCCGTGGTTATGGTATCCAGAAACGAAGCTTTGCACATTCGTTCAAGTTCAGAACATGGGACGGCATTTTTGTGGCGGTTTTTGCAGTTATCTTTGCATTGGTGCTGATATTTTCCGCAAAGGGCGAGCTGTCCGCCGCTTTTTACCCTGTGATAAAGCTTGAAAACAGCGTTTTTCCTGTGGGAATGTTCGCATTACTATGCGTTTTCCCGTTTATTCTTGAAGTAAAGGAGAGCATAAAATGGAAATATTGTCTTGCGAAAATGTAGCTTTCAAATATAACGAAAGCACGGACTATGCCATTTCTGACTGCACTTTTTCAGTGAAAAAAGGCGAAAAAATAATGCTCTGCGGTGCTTCGGGAAGCGGAAAATCTACTTTGCTCAGGCTTCTGAAAAGAGAGCTTTCCCCAAGGGGCGAGCTTTCGGGCAATATCACCCTTATGGGCAAGGACAGAAGCGAGCTTTCTGATAGAGAAAGTGCCGAAAAGATAGGCTTTGTAATGCAAAGCCCTGACAGCCAGACGGTGTGCGACAAAGTATCGGCTGAGCTTGCTTTCGGGCTTGAAAGCTTTGGTGTGAAAAGTGGTGAGATACAAAGCCGTGTTGGTGAAATGGCGGCTTTTTTCGGTATCGAGCCGCTCTATGACAGGGATATCTCCACACTTTCGGGCGGTCAGAAACAGCTCGTCGCTCTGTGTTCCGTCATGGTCACAGATCCTGATATCCTGCTTCTTGATGAGCCTACCGCACAGCTCGACCCCGTTGCCGCAAGGGAGCTTCTTGGCATTTTAGACCGCCTTAACAAAGAAATGGGCGTGACTATCATCATTGCCGAGCATGACCCCGAGGAGCTTTTTGACTCCTGCGACAAAATTTTGTATCTTGCAAAGGGCAAGACCGAGTTTTTCGGCACGCCTGCCTTGACCGCAAAATATTTTGTGGAGAACGCTCTCGAGGGCTTTCTTCCCGAAACCGCCAAGGCGTTCGCAGGGCTTTGCAATGAACTGCCCCTCAATGTAAGACAAGGCAGGGCGAAGCTTGAAAAGCTTGGCGTGTCGGATATTCCAAAGCAGGCTGTCAATGCCGCAGAAAGTGCCGAGCCTTATGCCCTTCAGTGCAAAAATATCTGGCAGAGATATGAAAAAAACTCCCCCGATATCCTCAAAGGCTGTGACCTTGGTATCAGAAAAGGGGAGTGCTATGGGCTTTTAGGCTCAAACGGCGGCGGAAAATCAACGCTCCTGCGTGTGATATGCGGACTTTGCAAGCCTTATATGGGCAATGTTTCACTTTTCGGCAAAAAGCAGAAAGCCTATAAAAACGGCACGCTTTTCCGTGAAATGCTTGCATTTTTGCCCCAAGAGCCTGTGACAATGTTTGTAAAAGAAAGCGTCCGTGAGGATCTTTTGCAAAGCGGTGACAAAGTCGCAGTGGAAAATGTTTCACAGCGCATGGGCATAGAACATCTTCTTGACCGCCACCCTTGGGATCTCAGCGGCGGCGAGATACAGAAATGTGCCTTTGCTAAAATTCTTCTTGTCGACCCGAAAATAATAGTTCTCGACGAGTGTACAAAGGGCATGGACAGTTTCGCCAAAAGGGCTCTTGGTGATATTCTTTTGGGGCTAAAAGACGAGGGCAGGACGATACTTCTTGTGACCCATGACCTTGAATTTGCCGCACAATACTGCGACAGGTGCGGACTTCTTTTTGACGGGAAGATAGTCGCAGAGGATAATGCCGTGGAGTTTTTCTCTCACAATCGCTTTTACACCACCGCCGCCGCAAGGCTCACAAGGGGCTTTTTCAGTGGTGTAGTGACGTCAACAGCCGTAAGAGAACGGCTCGCAATGGTGAATAGAGGTCAAAATGAGCAGTAAAAAACTTGTGTCAGAGCTTATCTATCTTCTTGTCATACCCCTTGTGTGCTTTGGCGGTATAATGTTTTTCAGAGAACGCTTCTATTCTTTCGTCACCGCCGCACTTGCCATTCTTACTGTGGCAGGCTATTTTCTCCACTTTGAGAAAAAGTACTCCGACAGCACACAGCTTGTGATAATAGCCGTCATGACCGCATTGTCCGTTTTCGGCAGGATAGTTTTCAGCTTTCTGCCGGGCTTTAAGCCCTGCACCGCTATAGTCATTATCACCGCCCTTTATATGGGAAGAGAATCGGGCTTTATGACAGGCGCAATGACTGCCCTTATCTCAAACTTCTATTTCGGACAAGGTGCGTGGACGCCTTTTCAAATGCTCGTGTGGGGTCTGACCGGATATTTTGCAGGAATGTTGGCTGATAAGCTTATAAAAAGCAAGCCACTCCTTGTGACCTTCGGCATAATCTCAGGAACGGCGTTTTCTCTTATCATGGACTTGTGGAGCTGTCTGTGGGCTGATAACGCCTTTATTCTCAGCAGATACCTTGCCCTTGTTGGCTCGTCAGCCTTTTTTACCCTTATATACGCAGTTTCCAACGTGTTCTTCCTGCTGGTTTTATCAAAACCTTTTGGCAGGATATTTAAAAGGCTGGATAAAAAATATGGATTAAAAAATTAGACCGACAAAGCTTTGCCCTGTCGGTCTTTTGCTATCCCTGCCCAATGTTCACTGTTACGTCAGGGGATTTTTTGCCCATAAAAAGCTTTGGTATTATGCCTGCCCCAACAGGCACGATAGCCGCCGCTGCCGTCGCCACAAGAAATTCCCCAAGGCTCGGAACGGCTGTGAAAAATACCTTTTGCAGAACAGGGAGCCATATTCCTGCAAACAGTGCCGCCGCTGATATGAATACGGAGAAAAGCAGGAACGGGTTTGAAAGATAAGGAACAGTGAAAAGGGTCTTTTCTTCCGATTTACATTCAAACACATGGATAAGCTGGCTAAGCACAAGGGTTATAAGCGCACCTGTCCTTGCAGTGCCGAGAGAATGGGTGTTAGTGAGCAAAACAGTGAAGCTTGCAAGGGTGCAGATGCCGATAAGAAGCCCTCTTATGACGATACGCCACATAAGTCCGCCGCTGAAAAAGCTGTCGTCCTCTTTTCTTGGGGGCTTTTTCATTACCGAGCTTTCCGCAGGCTCAAGCCCCAGTGCAATAGCAGGCAGGCTGTCTGTAACAAGATTTACAAGAAGTATCTGCGCTGGAAGCAGTACCATTGGAAGCCCCATTAAGATCCCACCGAGCATTGTTATGACCTCGCCTATGTTGCAGGAAATAAGGTAGCGCACGAATTTTCTTATGTTCTGATATATCGTCCTGCCCTCTTCAACGGAGTTCACAAGGGTGGCGAAATTATCGTCAAGAAGTATCACGTCAGCAGCCTGCTTTGTGACCTCTGTGCCTGATATTCCCATTGATACACCTATGTCGGCTTCTTTTATAGCAGGTGCGTCGTTTACCCCGTCGCCTGTCATTGCACAAACGTGCCCACGGCTTTTGAATGCCTTTACTATCCTGAGCTTGTGTTCAGGTGTCACCCTTGCGAACACACGGCAGTTTTCTATTACCTCGTCAAGCTGTTTGTCGTCCATTCTGTCAAGCTCGTCGCCTGTCAAAGCGATAGAGCCTGCTTTCATAATGCCGGCTTCTTTTGCAATAGCCTGAGCGGTGAGCTTGTGGTCGCCTGTTATCATAACTGTCTTTATGCCTGCACGCTGACATTCCGCCACCGCCTTTGCGGCTTCAGCCCTGAGAGGGTCTTTCATTGCCATTAGTCCAAGAAAAGCCCATTCCCCGTCCACCTGCTGTGAAAATGCTATCACACGCAGACCTTTTGAAGCGTATTCATCGCACTTGTAAAAAGCCTGTTTTCTCATTGCTCCGCCAAATGTCAAAAGCTCGCCGCTGTCAGAAAAAACGTGGCTGCATTCTTTTATGATAACGTCAAAAGCGCCTTTCCTGAATGCCGTTGTGACCCCCTTTTCGTCAGCGCATATTACCGTCATGGAGCGTGTTTCACTTTCAAATGGCAACTCGTCAGTTCGTCTGTAACCAAGGGAGCTGACGTTTATACCTGAGTTTGCGCAGGCTATGAGTATAGCTGTTTCTGTAGGGTCGCCCTCTGCACAAAGCTCGCTTTGCATGCCGCCCCTGTCACGCTTTCTTGTCTTCTCAGGCGGGCAGAGCCTTGCGTTGTTGCAGGCTGCGCCGCACAAAAGTATCCTGCCAAGGTCAGGGCTTTCCCATGCTTTGAGGGCTTTGTCATCAAAGCTTGCTCCCTCTTTTGTTACGCCGTAAGCACGGCTTTTCTCGGTGCAGGTGAAAATGTCAGTAACTGTCATTTTATTCATTGTCACAGTGCCTGTCTTGTCAGTGCAGATAACAGTGGCACAGCCAAGAGTTTCCACTGAATGAAGCCTGTGTACAAGTGCTTGACGCTTTAGCATTTTTCTGACCGCAAGGGCAAGCGCTATAGTCACAGTGGCAGGCAAGCCTTCAGGTATTGCGGCAATGGCTATGGTTATTCCTGTCATTGCCATATTGAGAACAGGCTCGCCCCTTAGTACGCCTGCAATAAAGACTACCACGCACACTGCAAGGCAGATGATAGCAAGAGTTCTGCCAAGCTCTCCTAGTTTCTTTTGCAATGGAGTTTCAGGCTCTTTTATCTCATCAAGCATGGTTGAGACCCTACCCATTTGGCTTCGCTCACCTGTTGCCACCGCCGTGACCTCGCCAACGCCCTTTGTTACCACCGTTCCCATGTAGACCATGTAGTCTTTGTTCAGTGCAGTAAAATCTATCTCAGATGTACGGCATTTCTTTACCGCAGGCACAGCTTCGCCAGTGAGTGCAGATTCGTCGCATGATAACGCCTTTGATGAGTTTATGTAGCCGTCACAAGGCACTCTGTCACCTGCTTCGAGAGTAAAAACATCTCCTGCCACGACCTCCGATGCAGGAATTTTCACAAGCCTGCCGTCACGGTATACCATGGCGGTGGGAGCGGTCATATTTTCAAGCTTTTCCAGAGTTTTTTCACAGCGGTATTCCTGAATAAATCCCAGCGCAGCGTTAATGATAACTATAAGCACGATAGGCACAGCGTCAGCATATTGCCCAAGTGCTACGGATATCACCACCGACACAAGAAGTATCATCACCATAACGTCATGAAACTGTCCTGCAAAAATTTTCGCCGCAGAGGTCTTTTTCTTTTTGGCAAGGCGGTTCTCTCCGTCCGTACTGAGCCGCTTTTCAGCTTCCGCAGTTGTTAGCCCCTTTCTTGTGGTCTGGTTTTCCGTAAGCTTCTTTTCAAGTATATCCAGCACAATGTATCTTCCTTTCCGATTTTTTGGCATAGCCTTTGATAACATTGTGCGAAACGTTTTGACTGCACAAGATTTTTCAGTGCTTTTGCCTTTGCTTACATCATATGCGGACAAGTCCCAAAAAAGAACCTTGAGTTGTTGCCTGAAAAATCATATTGACTTTTTTAAGAAAATATGTATAATAGTATATAAGCCATGAAAATAAATATTGGCGAAAAAATAAAGGAGGCAAATTCATGAACGATTATAATAATTTTTCTGAAAGCTATTCAAATCCACGAGTTAAAAAGCTGCGCTCTTTTGCACAGTACAGTTACGGCATGGAGGCGGCAAGCTATAAGGGTATTGCAATGAAGACCTTGTATTTTGTTGCAGTTTTCGCCGCAGGCATGGGAGCATATTTTTACATTCACAACTTCTTCGGCGGCGGTGCGCAGGCTTTTTCCACTGAGTATACTATCTTTGTCGGCGCTATTATCGCAACAGCAATAGCAGGACTTGTGGCGTCATTCGCTCCGAAAACAACAGCGGTAACAGGCTCTATCTATTCCGCAGGCATGGGATATGCACTGACCTTTATGTCAATGATCTACGCAATGCAGTGGAAAGGCATAATAGTTGAAGCCGTTACACTGACGCTTCTCACAGTTGCAGTGCTTGCTGTTATCTATTCAAAGGGCGTTCGTGTGGGAAGCAGAATGAAAACTGCTCTTATCACCTGCCTTTGGGTCTCTATCATAGGCGGATTGCTTTTCATGCTTCTTGCATGGCTCGCACCTCATTCAGCTATCTACACTTCGATCGTTGCAATAAACAACGGCCCTATCGGCATACTTTTCGCTGTTATTGGCGTTCTTATCGCCGCAGCGCTTCTTATGTGTGATTTTGAAACTATCCAGATGACAGTTGAACAGGGGCTTCCTGCTCAGTATGAATGGTATGCAAGCTATGGTCTTATCGTAGGTGTTATTTATCTTTATCTTAAAATACTGAATCTTCTTGCAAAGATAGCAAACAACAGAAAGTAATTTATAGACTTAGCGCTTTTTATCCTTCGTCGCAAGGCGGGGGATATTTTTATGCACAAAAAAGGAACTCCCGAATAAACGGAAGTCCCTTTTTGTGTGGGTATATTTAATTAATAGAAAGGCTTTTTTATCAGATATCCCATTTCCAATCTCTGATCTCAGGCATATCAAGACCATATTCAGCAATATACTGCTTGTGTTCAACAAGCTTGTCCTGCATGAGCTGGTGGAGATAAGCGCCTGTGTTTCCGAGCTGTGGAAGTCTCTTGATAACTTCCATAACAAGGTGGAAACGGTCTATCTCGTTCTGAACTCTCATGTCGAATGGAGTTGTGATCGTACCCTCCTCGTTGTAGCCGCATACATAAAGGTTGCGGTTGTGACGGTGATAGAGAAGCTCGTGGATAAGTGTAGGATAGCCGTGGAATGCAAATACGATAGGCTTGTCCTTTGTGAACAGTGCGTCAAAGTCAGCGTCGGAAAGTCCGTGTGGGTGCTTTGACTGTGGCTGAAGCTTGAACAGGTCAACAACGTTGATAAATCTTATCTTTACCTGTGGAAGATTCTTTCTCAGGATAGTTACTGCCGCAAGTGCTTCAAGTGTAGGTGTGTCGCCGCAGCAAGCCAGAACAACGTCAGGTTCCTGACCCTGATCGTTTGAAGCCCATTCCCAGATACCGATACCCTGTGTGCAGTGCTTAACAGCCTGCTCCATTGTGAGCCACTGCTGTCTTGGGTGCTTTGATGTTACCATTACGTTTACATAGTTCTTTGAACGTATGCAGTGGTCAAAGCATGACAGCAGACAGTTTGTGTCCGGTGGGAGATACATTCTTACAACGTCTGCTTTCTTGTTTGCAACGTGATCGAGGAAGCCTGGATCCTGATGTGTAAATCCGTTGTGATCCTGCTGCCATACGTTGGAAGAAAGTATGTAGTTAAGTGAAGCTATCTTCTGTCTCCATGGGAGCTGTGAAGTAACTTTGAGCCACTTAGCGTGCTGTGAGAACATTGAGTCAACTATTCTGATGAAAGCCTCATAGCTTGCGAAGAAACCGTGACGTCCAGTGAGCAGATAGCCCTCCAGCCAACCCTCGCACATATGCTCAGAAAGCATAGAGTCCATAACACGACCGTCAGAGGCAAGAAACTCGTCGTTGTCGAGCTTGTCAGCGTTCCAATCTCTGTTTGTTGCCTCAAAGACCTTGCCAAGTCTGTTTGACATTGTCTCGTCAGGTCCGAAGATACGGAAGTTTCTGCTTTCTTCATTAAGCTTGAATATATCTCTTACAAATCCGCCAAGCTCTATCATATCCTGTGCTTCAACTGCACCAGGAGCAGGCACATCAATGCCGTATTTCCTGAAATCAGGAAGTCTGAGATCTCTCAGAAGAAGTCCGCCGTTGGCGTGTGGGTTTGCGCCCATTCTTCTGTCGCCTGTAGGAGCAAGCTCCTCAAGCTCAGGGATAAGTCTGCCCTCTTCTGTGAAAAGCTTCTCAGGGTGATAGCTCTTGAGCCAATCCTCAAGCATTTTCAGATGCTCAGGAGCTTCCATTGTCATTGGTACCTGATGCGCTCTGAATGTACCCTCTATCTGCTTGCCGTCTACAACCTTCGGACCTGTCCAGCCCTTTGGTGAACGGAATATTATCATAGGCCACTTTGGTCTTTCAGTAATGCCGTTTTCTCTTGCGTTCTTCTGGATAGCCTTTATTTTCTCGATAACAGTGTCAAGAGTTTCAGCCATGAGCTTGTGCATTGTCATAGGATCGTCGCCCTCGACAAAGTATGGCTTCCAGCCGCAACCCTCAAAGAAGCTCTTTATCTCTTCATGAGAAATTCTTGAGAATACAGTTGGATTTGATATCTTGTAGCCGTTAAGGTGAAGTATAGGAAGTACAGCACCGTCAGTCTTAGGATTCAGGAACTTGTTTGAGTGCCATGCTGTTGCAAGAGGACCGGTTTCAGCCTCACCGTCGCCGACAACGCAAGTTGTGATAAGGTCAGGGTTGTCGAATACAGCACCGAATGAGTGTGCAAGTGAATAACCAAGCTCACCGCCCTCGTTTATAGAACCTGGGGTTTCAGGCGCAACGTGTGATGAGATTCCCCCTGGGAAAGAGAACTGCTTGAACAGCTTCTGCATACCCTCAACATCTCTTGAAATGTTAGGATATACCTCAGAATAAGAGCCTTCAAGATAGGTGTTGGCTACCATGAAGTTTCCTCCGTGACCAGGGCCTGAAATATAGATCATGTCAAGGTCATATTTCTTGATGACTCTGTTAAGGTGAACATAGATAAAGTTCTGACCAGGTACAGTACCCCAGTGACCAACTATCTTTTTCTTGACGTGATCCATTGTGAGCGGCTCACGGAGAAGCGGATTGTCAAGCAGATAGAGCTGACCTGCCGAAAGATAATTGGCAGCTTCCCAATACCTGTTCATTTTCTCCAGGAGCTCAGGAGAAATGTTCATTGTGTCTGACATTGCAATACCTCCATATATTTTGTCATAGATCAAAAACAGTAAACGTTTTCACACAATAAGATTATATCACAGCCCAGAATTTTTTGCAAGAAAAGAATATGAAACTAGCCGAAAATTTTATACTCCATTTACGATATTTCATATGCTATATAAAAATAGTAATAATAAAGACCTCTCCGCATATAGCAGAAAGGTCAAAGTATGTCTAAATAACAGTAAAGAACATATGCAACGTCCTTAGCTGGTGTGCTGTCGAGGACGCCAGCCCCTACATTTAGATAAGCTGACAAATAAGTATCACGCAGAAGCTTGCAAGGCAGGCAAATGCCGCAACTATGATAAGGCTTTTTTCCTTGAATGCAAGCACACAGGCTGTTATAAGTCCTGCTATGGAAGCCGCAAGGTTTCCCGTTGAGAATAGTATGGACGGGAACGTCATTGCTCCAAGCACAGCATATGGCACATAGTAAAGAAAGCTTTGCACAAATCTGTTTGTTATCTTGCCCTTGAATATTACCAACGGCAGGGCACGAATAAGATAGGTCACTCCTGCCATAATGAAAAGATAAATGAAAAAATCTCTTATACTCAGCATTGACCGTCCTCCTCATTTTTCACAGGCATGAGAGCCGCCATTATCCCTGCGGAAAGAACAGTGCAGATTATTATGGAAAATCCTCCGGATACCTTATTAAGAATAGGCAGCCACTTGAAACAACAGCTAAGAAGAGCCGCAAATATCGCCGCAATTGCAATGCCCTTGTTTTTCTTTGCGGGCGGTATTATTATTGCAAGGAACATTCCGTATATTGCAATACTAAGTGCGCTTATGACTATCTCAGGAAGTATTTTTCCTGCCGCCGCACCTATAAGAGTCCCCAGCGACCAGCCTGCTACAGGTAAGGCGATAAGCCCATACATATACTGCCTTGAAACTTCCCCTATATTTCCCATTGCCATGACAAATATCTCGTCTGTTACTCCGAAGCCTACCAGCCAGCGATGTATTCCCGACAGTGACTTGTCAGCTTTCTGTGAAAGAGATATTGACATAAGTGCATACCTCAGGTTGATGATAAACTGAGCACAAGCCATTTCTATCCAGAAACCGCCCCCCGACAGCATAATGTCAAGTCCTGCGAACTGACCTGCCGAGGTCACGTTGCAAATAGAGATAAGCACAGTTTCCCACCAGCTCAGACCACCTTTTACGCCTTGAAGTCCAAATGTAAAAGATACCGAAAGATACCCCAAAGCAATAGGTATGCCGTCTTTAAGACCTTTTTTGAAACCACTCATAAATCATTCCGCCGAAGCGGTGTTCCCCCTCAAATCAAAAATTATCTATCCTGCACTGACATGACGCCATTGTAACAAGTGCCGCCTTGTGGCTTTCTTCCGTTACTCCTGCGCAGGCGTTTGCGTCAACTATGACCTCGCATTCAGGACAAAAAGCTTTTATTAGCAAAGCGTTTGATACCACGCAAATGTCTGTGCAAAGTCCGCAAAGCTCTATCTCGTCCCCTGCCTTTGTTATTTCAGCAAGGTGCTGTGCAAGCTCAGCCGAGCCGAATGTGCTTTTTTCATAGACCTCTGCGCTTCCACCGATAGCCTCAGCTACCTGAGTCTCAGGCTGCCAGCCCTCGGTGCCTTTTATGCAATGCTCCACAGGGAGCTTTTTTCCCTCAGGCGTTTCAAGATAATCCTTGAAATGCGTGTCAAGGGTCATGAATACAGTGCTGCCCTGAGCCTTGTAACTGCGTATTTTTTCACAGACAGCAGGAACGATCGTTTCTGCCATTTTTGAACCAAGACTGCCCGTGACAAAATCATTCTGCATATCAACAACTATAAGATATCTCATATTCTATTTACTCCTTTCTCTCACGACGAAAACGTTTTGACAGGTAAGAACTGACATATTGTTTTATTAGTCCATAAAGTAACATTATAACTCTAAAATATGAATTTTTCAACGTGTGCATAAAATGGGCAAAAAAAATGCTGAGCAACGGTGCTCAGCAGAAAATAAAATAAAAAAACTATGTGTAGAACAAAAGAAAGGAGACAACAAAACGGATGTTAAATCAAACAAATTATGTTCAATATCCTTAACATCAATTAAATTATAACCTCTTTTGTAGCGATAGTCAAGAAAAAGTTGCAAAGAACTTGTTAATTTTCTGAAAATTCGGGATTTTGCACAAATATTTCGTTGACATTATGCTAACAATGACATCTGCGTGAGGTCTGAACTTAAATCGACTTAAAAAAGTAAAATATCTTATCCATTTTTAGCGTCTGTGATGTTCAAATTTTAATATTTAAATCAAAAAAAATAAGGTCATGACAGCAGGAAAGAGAGCCGATTTTAGAATATGCAGCAGGCAAACCCGTGATAAAATGCTGCCCTCTGAAACAAGCTCCCTCTCCTGCCGTCATGACCTGCAGGGGACTACTGCTCGGTGACAAGTCTGTTGTCTTTGAAAAACAGTGAAATGCACCAGATAGCCGAAATAGCTACCAAAACGTAGATGATCCTGCTTAGTATCGCTGCAGCGCCTCCGAAAAGAAATGCCACAAGGTCGAACTGGAAAATGCCCACAAGCCCCCAGTTTATGCCGCCTATTATGAGAAGCAGCAGTGCGATCCTATCTATCATGAGAAACTCCTCCTTTGATTGTTTAAGATATAGAGCAGTCCGTCTGTCAGCGGGCTGTTGATTGTAGTATTGTCATATTTTTTTGGATTATTCATTGAACGTTTGGTAAAAAACTACTAAAAAACACATCGAAAATTCTATATAAAAATCTGCGTTTTGTACTAGACAAAAGCGACGGGCTATGTTATAATGATTGTATGTTAATCGTTTAAGTAAAAATGTATGGTAAAGCGGGAGGCAGATCATCGCTTTGCACTATGGGGGCGTTACTTTTTTGAATAATATAGACCTTAAATTTATGTTTAAAGATACGGAATGTGTCAGAATGCAGTCGGGAAAGTATTCCTGCGTTATCGCACCAAAACTTGGTGCTTCTGTGCTGAGGCTTCGTGACGAGGAAAACGGCATAGAGGTGTTCAGATATCGTGATGACTGCACTCTCAAGACTATAAATAAGGCGAGAGAGATATGGGGACTGCCTACTCTTTTCTTGCCTAATCGCTTTGATAATGGCATTATAAAGACCTCTGACGCAGTGTATCAAATGCCTGTAAATGAGAAAAAGCTTGATAATTTTATCCATGGCTGGGTGCATAAGAGAGAACACGAAATAGAGTGTTATTCAACACAGGATAAAAAAGTTGTGCTTGTTACTTCTTATACCTTTGACAAGAATGACGAGATGTATTCTTATTTTCCGGTGGATTTTAAAATATCCTATACGTTTACGCTTTCTGAAAACGGTCTTTTGCAGGAGATATACCTGACAAACAACAGCGACAAGGCTCTGCCTGTTTCTATATGTACTCATACCTGCCTTAATGCGCCAATGTGCGACGGCGGCAGGGAGGAATCAATGAGAATGTGCGTGCCGATAATCGAAAAGTGCGAGCTTGACAAGAGATGCCTGCCAACAGAAAAGCTTTTGCCTCTTAAAAAGAAAGACCTTGAATATAAAGAGGGTACAAAAATGCCTACCCTGCATAATATCTCAAACGATATGTACACCGCAGGCATGAACAAGCTTGACGGTAAGGACTTCTATGGCTCTTATGTTGTGGATACTGATAACGGTCATAAAGTCTGCAATGAGGTGTCAAAAGAATTTAAGTTCTGGAATATGTGGAACGATAAGGGCAATAAAGGATATTTCTGCCCTGAACCAATGACAGCTATGATAAACTCTCCTAATCTCAGCCTGCCTAACGAAGTGAGCGGATATGAGGAGATAACAAAGGGTCACACATTCAAGTGCTGGCAGAGATTCTTTACTGAATAATAGAAAAAACTATCATTATGCAGAATGAGAGTTATGTAACAGCTCTGTAAATGTAGGGGCGAACAGCGTTCGCCCGTTGGCTTGATCACTTTGTGACGGCTATACACTTCACAATGGTTATAATTAAGAAATTAATTAACAATAGATAAATTACGAAAGGTGGAAATTATTGATGAAATTTGGTCATTTTGATGACGTGAAAAAGGAATATGTCATCAGCAATCCAAGAACGCCATATCCATGGATAAACTATCTTGGCACACAGGAGTTCTTCTCACTTATATCCAACACAGCAGGAGGCTATTCCTTCTATAAGGACGCAAGACTGAGAAGAATAACTCGTTACCGTTACAACAACGTGCCTATCGACATGGGCGGAAGATATTTCTATATCAAAGACGGCGAAACTATCTGGAATCCGGGCTGGTCACCGGTAAAGACAGAGCTTGATTTTTATGAGTGCCGTCATGGTATGGGCTATACTATCATCACAGGTAAGAAGAACGGACTTAAGGCTGAGGCTACATTCTTTGTTCCTCAGAACTATAACGGTGAAGTTCAGCAGGTAGTTCTCACAAACGAGAGCAATGAAGAAAAAACATTCTCATTCTTCTCATTTGCAGAGTGGTGTCTTTGGGACGCTCAGGACGACTGCACAAACTTCCAGAGAAACTTCAGCACAGGCCGTGTTGAGGTAGTAGGTTCAACTATCTATCACAAGACAGAATACAGAGACAGAAGAGATCACTTTGCATTCTATACAGTAAATGACGAGATAGACGGCTATGATACAGACAGAGATTCATTTATCGGCCTTTATAACGGCTTCCATAACCCACAGGCTGTTGAAGCAGGCAAGGCTAACAACTCATTTGCAGACGGCTGGTCACCTATCGCTTCACACTACAAGAAGATAACACTTGCTCCGGGCGAGTCAAAGACTCTTGTATTTATCCTCGGCTATGTTGAAATGCCTGTTGACAAGAAGTTCGAGGCTGACGGCGTTACTATCAATAAGGAAAAGGCTCTCGCAATGATCGAGCAGTATAACACTCCTGAAAAGGTAGCCGCAGGTCTTGAAGAACTCAAGGCAACTTGGGACAGACTTCTCAGCGTTATCAATGTTGACACACCTGATGACAAGGTAAACAGAATGGTAAACATCTGGAACCAGTATCAGTGCATGGTAACATTCAACCTTTCACGTTCCGCATCATATTTCGAGAGCGGTATCGGCAGAGGAATGGGCTTCAGAGATTCCAATCAGGATATCCTCGGCTTCGTTCATCAGATACCGGACCGTGCAAGACAGCGTATCATCGACATCGCTTCTACACAGCTTCCTGACGGCGGCTGCTATCATCAGTATCAGCCTCTTACAAAGAAGGGCAACTCCGATATCGGCGGCGACTTCTCAGACGACCCACTGTGGATGATCCTTTCAGTTTCCGCATACATCAAGGAAACAGGCGACTGGTCTATCCTTGACGAAATGGTACCATACGATAATGACGAGTCAAAGGCTAAGCCAATGCTCGACCACCTTAAGGTATCATTCTATCACATTGTAAATAACCTCGGCCCTCACGGTCTGCCACTTGCAATGAGAGCTGACTGGAACGATTGTATCAACCTTTCATGCTACTCTGATACTCCGGGCGAGAGCTTCCAGACTTATACAAACCCTAAGTTTGCAGCTGAGGGCGGCTACTCAAAGGTAGCTGAGTCTGTAATGGTGGCAACACTCTTTACATACACAGGCCCTAACTATGTGTCTATCCTCAAGCACCTTGGCAAGGACGATGAGGCTGCCGCAGCACAGGCTGAGATAGACAAGATGAAGAAGAACGTTATGGAATCTGCATTTGACGGCGATTGGTTCCTGAGAGCTTACGATTCCACAGGCGCAAAAATGGGTTCTAAGGAATGTGAAGAGGGCAAGATATTCATCGAGCCACAGGGCTTCGCAGTTATGTCTGAAATAGGCAAGGACGAGGGCGCTGACATCAAGACACTTGATTCTATCGACAAGTACCTCAATACAAAGTATGGTCTTGTTCTTAACAACCCTGCATACTCAAAGTATTATATCCAGTATGGTGAGATATCCACATATCCGGGCGGATATAAGGAGAACGCTGGTATCTTCACACACAACAATGCTTGGATAATCTGCGCAGAAGCATATGCAGGCAGAGGCGACAAGGCATTTGAGTATTACAGCAAGATAGCTCCTGCATTCAACGAGGAGATTTCTGATCTTCATAAGACAGAGCCTTATGTATACGGTCAGATGATAGCTGGTAAGGACGCAAGCAGATTTGGCGAGGGCAAGAACAGCTGGCTCACAGGTACAGCCGCATGGAACATGGTAGCTATCTCACAGTACATTCTCGGAGTACAGGCTGACTTTGACGGCTTGAAGATAGATCCATCTATCCCTCACGAGTGGGACGGCATGACAGCAACACGTCAGTTCAGAGGTGCAACATACAACATCACTGTTAAGAACCCTGACCACGTTTGCAAGGGCATAAAGAGCGTAACTGTTGACGGCAAGGCAGTAGAGGGCAATGTTCTCCCTGTAGCTGAAAATGGTGCAACAGTAAATGTTGAGGTAGTAATGGGCTAAGCCATACAAATTTTAAAGGCGAGATTATGTTTTTTGGAAAGACAAAGAAAAAAAATAAACCAACTACAATTGAGCATCCTGTATTAGGAACTTTGATTAAAAAAACAGATTGGTACACAAAGAAGAGCTTTATCATTACATTATGGGATAAAACTTTTGACCTGTATCTATGTATATACTCAAATCAAAAAGATGCTGTAATTTCATTTGAACAAGAAGAAGCAATCAGATATTATCTTGATAATCAGATTCAAATCGAACGAGATATTCAAAAAATGTTGTTGAATTTTTTTCACACTTCAGATTGTTCTTTGATTGAAAAGAGTATACAAATTGAAGGATTGAATTTTACAAGGAATGGAGCTATCAGCATTGGTTTAATATCTGATTTTTCTGATGAGTTTCTTGAAAAACATATTGGAGAAGATGTTATTTTTACAGATTCTTTTGGGATGTCAGTTTATCCGATTAAGGCAGTGCTTCCAAATGAGAAAGTATATTACAACTTCAATAATAAATACGAAGGAGACCAGCTTTAATATGAATGTGTTTGACAGCATAATTACTGGACTTAACGAGGCAGTTGACTACGAAAAAGGTAAAATTTCTGCTAAAAAACAACTCTTAGAATAGAGCCTTTGCCTGATATATCTGCTGAAGATATAAAAGCGATCCGAAAAAAGCTGGGATTTACGCAGGCGGTATTTGCCGCAGTGATCGGAGTTTCGACAAAAACTGTTGAGGCGTGGGAAACAGGTACGAACCAGCCTATCGGTCCTGCACGCAGAATGATCTCACTCATTCAGTTTGACCCAGAAATTCTGCAAAGCTACCATATCGTAAATGAAAATGTTATTTAACTATGACCGCAGTTCTTTGAGGACTGCGGATCTTTTTATCCCGTCACATCAAAGACCTTTTTGATGTGTTCAACACAAAAAAGCCGCCCACCAGCGTGGACGGCTTTTGTCATATGCGAATTATTCCTGCGGACCCATTACCTTGACCATAACGGCTTTCTGTGCATGAAGTCTGTTTTCAGCTTCCTCGAATATCTCATTTGCGTGAGCCTCGAATACCTTTTCTGTTATCTCCTCCTCACGGTGAGCAGGCAGACAGTGCTGAACCATTGCGTCAGCCTTTGCAACAGCCATGATATCGTCATTTATCTGATAGCCCTTGAATGCGATCTTTCTCTTCTCTGTCTCAGCTTCCTCGCCCATTGAAGTCCAAACGTCTGTGAAAAGTACGTCAGCGTCCTTTGCGGCTTCAAGAGGAACGTCTGTCATTGAGAACTTGTCGCCGTAGCCCTTGGCAAATTCAAGAACCTCAGCGGCAGGCTGATAATCCTTAGGGCAAGCGATAGAAACTTCCATGCCTACCTTAAGTCCACCAACGATAAGTGAGTTTGCCATGTTGTTGCCGTCGCCTATGTAGCACATTTTCAGACCCTCAAAACGACCCTTGAACTCTCTGATAGTCATAAGGTCAGCAAGCACCTGACAAGGGTGGCAGAAGTCTGTCAGACCGTTTATTATTGGGATAGAGCCGTATTCAGCAAGATCCTCTACCTCTTTCTGCTCGAAAGTACGGATCATGATGCCGTCAAGATAACGTGAAAGAACACGGGCTGTGTCCTGAACAGGCTCGCCTCTGCCTATCTGGAGATCGCGGTTTGAAAGGAAAAGTGCCTGACCGCCAAGCTGATACATACCTGTTTCAAAAGAAACTCTTGTACGGGTAGAAGACTTCTGGAATATCATTCCGAGAGTTTTGCCCTTGAGAATGTGATGCTCGATACCATTTTTGTTTTCGTATTTGAGCTGGTCTGCAAGATTGAGAATGTCGAGAATTTCCTCCTTGGAAAGGTCGAGCATTTTAAGTAAATGTTTCATAATATTTCCTCCGTAATTTGATTTTTTATTGTAGGGGCGACCTTGGGTCGCCCGCAGTCTGTCGCAAAAGTGGGGAATTAATGGGCGAACACTGTTCGCCCCTACACACTTTGTTACTTCTCGTCAAGAACTTTTTTCAGAATAGCAAGTCCCTTGTCTATCTGCTCGTATGAGATATTCAGCGGCGGTAAAAATCTCAGCTTGTCCTTTGCCGTGAGAATAAGAAGTCCGTTTTCAAAGCATTTGTTAAGCATATCAGCGGCTTTCTTTGTTTTGAGCCTTACGCCTATCATAAGACCAAGTCCGTCAACGCCCTCAACTTCGTCTATCTCCGCAAGCTTTTCTCTGAAATATTCGCCTTTTTTGCGAACTTCTTCAAGAAACTCAGGCTTTGTCACCTTGTCAAGAACTGCGTTTCCGCCTGCGCAGGAAATAGGGTTTCCGCCGAATGTCGAGCCGTGTGTACCCTTGCCAAGTACCTCACTGCACTTCTTGTTAGCAAGGCACACGCCTATTGGAACACCGCCTGCAAGACCCTTTGCAAGTGTGGTTATGTCAGGCTTTACGTTGTAAAGCTCAGATGTGAGGAGCTTGCCGGTTCTGCCAACGCCTGTCTGTACCTCGTCTGCGATGGTGAGAATATCCCTCTTTGCACACTCAAGCATGATAGCGTTCACAAAGCTCTGCTGAAGAGGTATAACTCCGCCCTCGCCCTGAACAAACTCGAACATTACAGCGCAAACCTTGTTGTCAAGCTTGTTGAGCTTGTCCATAAGATCGTCAATATCATTAGCGATAACATTCTCAAATCCGCCAACGAACGGGAAGAAGTAGTTGTGGAAAACCTCCTGACCTGTTGCAGAAAGAGTGCAAAGCGTTCTGCCGTGGAAGCTGTTCACAAGGGTGATGATGATATTTCTCTCAGCGTCCTTGCCGTATTTGTCAAAGCTGTATTTTCTTGCAAGCTTGATAGCGCACTCGTTAGCCTCTGCGCCCGAGTTGCCGAAAAACATCTTGTCATAGCCTGTTGCCTCGCAAAGTCTTTTTGCAAAGTCAGCCTGTACCTTTGTGTAATAGTAGTTTGAGGTGTGCTGTATCTTGTGTGCCTGATCGCAGATAGCGTTCACCCAATCCTCGTCGCAGTATCCAAGGCTGTTTGTGCCGATGCCGGAGCCGAAGTCGATATACTCTTTTCCGTCCTCGCCAACAGCCGTCTGACCATGACCGCTTTCCATAACAAGACCTATTCTGCCATAGGTCTGCATAACGTGTTCGTTGAACTGTTCTATGGTGTTCATTTTTATCACTCTTTTCAATATGTATTGATATTTTATATAAACTGTGTACCGATACCCTCGTTAGAGAGCAGCTCGATAAGTATCGAGTGCGGTACTCTGCCGTCAATGATAGTGGTCTTTTTAACGCCACGTCTTACGGCTTCAACACAGCAGTCTATCTTTGGTATCATTCCGCCGCTTATGATGCCTTTCTTTTTGAGATAAGGCACATCGCTGACGTTTACCTGTGGGATAAGTGTGGAATCATCGTCCTTGTCCTCCAGCAGACCAACTATATCCGTCATCAGGATAAGCTTTTCCGCTCTCAGACAAGAAGCAATTCTCGCCGCCGCAGTGTCAGCATTGATATTGTAAGACTGTCCGTCCTCGCCAACGCCAACTGTGGAGATTATAGGAACATAACCGTTGTTAAGTGCGTCAACTATAGGCTTTGTCGTTACCTTTTTGATGTCGCCCACAAAACCAAGGTCTACCTCGCTGTCAAGCTTCTGCGCAAGTATCATCTGACCGTCACAGCCGCAAAGGCCGAGAGCCTTTCCGCCGTGGAGCTGCAAAGCGCAAACAAGCTCCTTGTTTACCTTGCCGCAAAGCACCATTTTAACGATATCTATAGTTTCAGCGTCAGTGTATCTCAGACCGTTTATGAACTTGCTTTCAATGCCGACTCTTTTGAGCATTGCATTTATCTCAGGACCGCCGCCATGAACAAGAACTACCTTTATGCCTACCTCGCTTAGAAGCACGATATCGCTCATAACAGCTTCTTTAAGCTCAGCATTTGTCATAGCGTTGCCGCCGTATTTTACAACGACTATCTTGTCATGGTATTTCTGAATGTGTGGCAGAGCGTCAATAAGTATCTGACTTCTGATTTTATTGCTTATGTCCATTTCTCATTCTTCTTTCCTATACTGATTTTATGTCTTAGCTTCTGTAATCGCCGTTTATCTTAACATAATCATATGTAAGGTCACAGCCCCATGCAGTGGCAGTGCCGTTGCCGTCGCCGATAGAAACGCTTATTGTGATCTCGTCCTCAAGCAGTACCTTTTTAGCAACCTCTTCTGAGAACTCTATGCCTGCGCCGTTGTGGCAAACGTGAATCTCTCCTGCCTTTGATGACAGTGAAACGTCCACCTTGTTTATGTCAAAATCAGCTTCAGCGTATCCAACAGCACAAAGTATCCTGCCCCAGTTAGCGTCAGCACCGAACATTGCACACTTGAAAAGCGGCGAGCATATAACGCTCTTTGCAACGATTATAGCGGTGTCAAGGTCTTTTGCACCGGTAACAGTACATTCAAGAAGCTTAGTTGCACCCTCGCCGTCCTTTGCGAGCATCTTAGTAATGTTCATCATAACGATATAAAGAGCCTTTTTGAACACCTCGTAGCTCTCACCCTCGGCTGTTATCTCGGCATTTCCTGCAAGTCCGTTAGCCATAACAGCACAGGTATCGTTCGTTGATTGGTCGCCGTCAACTGACAGACAGTTATATGTTATCTTCACTATCTCAGTGAGCGCCTTTTTGAGCATTTCAGAAGAAACAGCACAGTCCGTGGTGATAACGTTAAGGGTAGTTGCCATGTTAGGGTGTATCATGCCGCTGCCCTTGCCCATGCCGCCAACGTGGCAGATCTTGCCGTCAAGCTCAAACTCAACAGCCACTTCCTTTTTCACTGTATCAGTAGTCATGATAGCAATAGCGGCTTTTTCGTTGCCCTCATAGGAAAGTCCCTCATAAAGCTCGTCTATCTTAGCTTCGATAGGTTCAAGAGGGAGTATCTGACCTATGACGCCTGTCTGAGCGATAAGGATTTCCTCAGGCTTAACGCCCATTTTCTCGGCAGTCATCTCGCACATTTTGTAAGCCTTTTCCTCGCCGTCAGCGTTGCAGGTGTTAGCGTTTTTGGAATTGAGGATAAAGCCCTTAGCCTTGCCGCCTGTTTTAGCAAGATTTTTCTGAGAAACAGTAACAGGAGCACCCTTGACCTTATTCTGAGTAAAAACGCCGGCGGCAGAGCACATAACGTCAGACTCCACAAGGCAGAGGTCAGGTTTTTTTGTAGGGTTTTCCTTTATGCCGCAATAAAGACCGTTAGCCTTAAAGCCCTTAGCAGCACACACGCCGCCGTCTACATACTTATAGCCGTCGAAATTTTTCTTTGATATCTCTTTCATATTCAAAACTCCTTACAAAATTTTCACACTAATTAGATCAGGACAGATTTTTTCTATTAATTATTTCTGTAGGGGCGAACAGCGTTCGCCCGCTTATTTTTTCCGCACTTTTATATTCGCACTCATTGGTCGGGGATTGCTCTCCTTTGTGGGGGAGCTTATTGTCGCCGTTGGCGAGTCATTTGAAGACGCTTCGCTGTTCAAATGACAAAAGCGGCGGAGTTTTGTTGGTTTTTAGGCTTGGTTGAGAAATTTTACTTCGGTTTGTTTTATTTTTTTGTCCGCCGCTTTTTTTAGACCGTACTTTTGTGGAGGGGGCTCTGCCCCCTGTTGGGTTTGATTTTGCTTTTGGCTTTATTTTGCCCCCGCTGGGGCTGCTCGCCCCCGTCCCTCGGCAGGGCTAACGCCGCCCTGCACCGGCGATTTTTTGTGCGGTGCTTTTGGTTTGTTTTTTGCTTTTTTGTTATTCCAGCCCCGTTGCTTCGTTTATTCCCAACATAATATTCATATTCTGTATTGCTGCGCCGCTTGCACCTTTTCCAAGGTTATCAAATCTCGACATAAGCAATATCTGATCCTCATTTCCGCAGACGAATATTTGCATATTATTTGTTCCGGCCAATGTATTCGCTGCGATAAATCCGTCAGGAAGCGTTTCCGTTCCGCCAAGCTCCATTACCTTAACGAAATGCTGACCAAGATAATGCTCCGCCATTATTTCATGGATATTCTCAGGTGTATACTTCTTTGTCAAACATCTTGTCACCAGCGGCACAGAAACAACCATACCATTATAATAGTCGTCCACTATCGGATTGAACATAGGCTTATATTTAAGTCCGCACACCGCCTGCATTTCAGGGATATGCTTGTGCTTCTGCCCAAGTGCATACTGACGTGGAGAATACATTTCCTTTGTTTTATTATCGCTCTCCATAGCGGCTATCATTTTCTTTCCGCCGCCGCTGTAGCCTGAAACTGCATGGCAGGTAACAGGATAATCCTCAGGAAGCACTCCTGCCTTTACGAGAGGATAAACAAGGCTTATAAAGCCGCTTGCATAACAGCCTGGGTTTGCAACTCTTTTTGAATTGCGAATATTCTCTCTATGCTTTTCGGAAAGCTCAGGGAAACCATAGTCCCATGCAGGGTTTGTTCTATGAGCGGTAGAAGCGTCGATTATCCTAACATCAGGGTTTGTGCAAAGTGAAGCCGCCTCTATTGCCGCTGCGTCAGGCAGGCAGAGAAAAGTGATATCCGATGAGTTTATCATCTTTGCTCTCTCGTTCACGTCCTTGCGCTTTTCCTCGTCAATGAGCATTATCTCAACGTCATTTCTGTTCTGAAAACGCTCATATATCTGAAGTCCTGTTGTTCCTTCTTTTCCGTCAATAAAAACTCTTGTTTTCATTTTTCTTCATATCCTTCTATAAAACTTTATGATTTTGTCTGTCAATAATCTGTATGCTCATGCAAATGCAAACTTTTGTAGGGGCGAACAGTGTTCGCCCGTTTGGCTGACAGCTCTTTAGCCGTCTGCATACTTTTAATTATCGTCCAAAATGTTCTTGTATTCAGGTTCTTTTTTCAGCTTTTTACGCTTTTTATCTTCCTTTGCGGCGTTTATTGCGTCCTTATCCGCAAAGCAGTTTCCAAGACCTGCGGCAAAGCCTGCGGTCAACACAGTGAGTACGATAAAGTTCGGCACTACCGACCTTGCTTCCTCCACGAAGATATATTCTATCACCGAAACCGCTATCATCACAGGCGCAACATACCATTTCAAGCCGTAGTTCTTAGCGTGTCTGTAGCAAGCCCACCATGTACACACAGGGTACACCACCGTAAATCCCACCGCAAACAGTGGATATATCACAAAAAGCTTAGCCGTAAAAAGCCACATTATAACTGTCGCAAGCTCCCACAGCACAAGATATAGCAGTGCCGCCTTAACAGGGGAGCGGTGTTTATCAAAGCTTATTTCTGACATATTCTATCTGAGCTTTTACAGACTCAGGCGCAGGACCGCCTGCCGCTTTTCTCTGCATTACGCAGGTGTCAAGGCTGATAGCGTCATAAACGTCCTCACCGAAGTTGTCGGTGAGCTTCTTGTACTCCTCCAATGGGAGAGTTTCAAGGGTGCAGCCTTTTTCAATGCAGGTGTGAACGAGAGTGCCTGTTATCTTGTAAGCGTCCCTGAAAGGCATACCCTTTTTAACAAGATAGTCAGCGCAGTCAGTAGCGTTTATAAAGCCCTTAGCTGCGGCGTTTCTCATGTTCTCAGGGATAACTCTCATTGTAGCAAGCATAGGATCGAACGTTTTAAGACAAAGCTTAACAGTGTCAATAGCGTCAAAAATAGCTTCCTTGTCCTCCTGCATATCCTTGTTGTATGCAAGTGGCAGACCCTTCATCATAACGAGCAGTGTGTTAAGGTCGCCGTAAACTCTGCCTGTCTTTCCTCTTATAAGCTCAGTAACATCAGGGTTTTTCTTCTGTGGCATGATAGACGAACCTGTTGCATAAGCGTCGTCAAGCTCGATAAATTTGAACTCCCATGAGCACCAAAGAATTATCTCCTCAGAAAATCTTGAAAGGTGCATCATAAGCAGTGAGATAGCTGAGCAAAGCTCGATGCAGAAATCTCTGTCTGAAACGCCGTCAAGTGAGTTCTGTGTTATCTCGTCAAAGCCAAGCAGGTCGCAAACTCTCTGTCTGTTTATAGGGTAAGTTGTAGATGCAAGAGCACCGCTTCCCAAAGGCATGATGTTCGTTCTCTTGTAGCTGTCCTCAAGTCTTGAAATATCTCTCAGAAGCATATTTGCATACGCCATAAGGTGGTGAGCAAATGTGATAGGCTGTGCCCTCTGAAGATGAGTATATCCCGGCATAACAGTTGTGAGATTTTTCTCTGCAATGTCAAGGATAGTGTGTTCAAGCTTTTTCACAAGCTCGATTATCTCTTTTGTTTCGGCTCTGAGTATCATTCTCACGTCAAGTGCCACCTGATCGTTTCTTGATCTTGCCGTGTGAAGTCTTTTGCCTGTGTCGCCAAGCCTTTTGGTAAGCTCAGCCTCAACAAACATATGAACGTCCTCTGCAGTAGGGTCGAACTGTAATTTGCCCTCGTCGATATCCGCAAGAATACCCTTAAGCCCCTGGACTATTTTTTCGCTTTCGTGCTTTTCGATTATACCGCACTCGCCAAGCATAGTGGCGTGCGCCATAGAACCCTCTATATCATAGCGGTACATTCTTGCGTCAAAGGAAATAGATGAATTGAAATCATTGACTCTTTCGTCAACTTCCTTTGTAAATCTTCCTGCCCACATTTTTCCTGCCATTTTAAAACCGTCCTTTATGTTTATTTCAAGTTATCAAATATAAAAAATGTATGGGCAAAATGACCCCAAAGGATCATCCTGCCCCAATACATTTCAATAAGTGCGGATCAAATTTCCTTTTCGTGCTGTTCAAGCAGCTTCTGGATATCCACGCCGTTGATCTTCAGACCGTCTATCTTGCAATCGTTTATCTCAACGTTTGTAAGGTCACAGTGAATGAACTGTGAGTTCTTAAGATCAGGATTTTTAAACTCAACATTGTTCATGATAGAGCAGCCAAATCTCGAGTTGCTGAGATTTACGCCCAAGAACTTTGTGTTTACCATATACATATCTGCAAAGTCGCTTTCTTTCATGCTGACGTTGTTGAAATGTGTCTCGTCCATATTAACGTCATCGAAAACGGCTTCCTTAAGATTTACGTTCGAGAACTTTGCTCCGCCGAGGTTTACGTCCTCAAAAGAGGAGTTCGGCAGGCTGTCATAAGAGATCTCGACCTTCTTGTCTATTGCAGGCTCAAAAATGCTGTTGTTATCTGACATATCAAAACCTCCGTGAAAAATATTATACAAACTTTTTAAGGTTATACACCTTTATGCTCTGTTGACCAGAGCGACGCTATTAGTCCTTCTTAGCGTTTCTCTTCTGCTCGAGCTTAGCTCTTACCTTGATAGGCAGACCGAAGAGGTTGATGAATCCTGCTGAATCAGCCTGATTGTAAACATTGTCCTCATCAAATGTAGCAACTTCTTCATCATAAAGTGTGTATGGAGATGTTACACCTGCGTTTATCATGTTGCCCTTGTAAAGCTTGAGCTTAACATCGCCTGTAACAGTTTTCTGTGTTTCTGTAACAAATGCGCTCATAGCCTCACGGAGAGGAGTGAACCACTGACCATTGTAAACAATGTCAGCAAACTTGATAGAAAGATACTGCTTGATCCTTGCAGTTTCCTTGTCAAGTGTGATAGTTTCAAGAACTTCATGAGCCTTGTAAAGGATAGCTCCGCCCGGTGTTTCATAAACGCCTCTTGACTTCATACCAACAAGTCTGTTCTCAACAAGGTCAGCAAGACCGATACCGTTTGCACCGCCAAGCTCGTTAAGCTTTGTAACAAGCTCCTTGCCGTTCATCTCAACGCCGTCAACTGCTGTTGGGATACCCTTTTCAAAGTGGATAGTTACATAAGTTGGCTTGTCAGGAGCCATGATAGGTGAAACGCCCATTTCAAGGAAGCCCGGCTTCTCATACTGTGGCTCGTTTGCAGGATCTTCAAGATCCAGACCTTCGTGTGAAAGGTGCCAAAGGTTCTTGTCCTTTGAGTAGTTTGTTTCTCTGTTTATCTTCAGAGGAATGTTGTGTGCCTCAGCATACTCGATCTCCTGCTCTCTTGACTTGAGATCCCAGATTCTCCAAGGAGCGATTATCTGCATATCAGGAGCGAAAGCCTTGATAGCAAGCTCAAATCTAACCTGGTCGTTGCCCTTACCTGTGCAGCCGTGGCATATAGCGTCAGCACCCTCTTTGATAGCGATCTCAGCTATTCTCTTTGCAATGATCGGACGAGCAAATGAAGTGCCGAGGAGGTACTGGTTTTCATAAACAGCGCCAGCCTGTACTGTTGGATATACATAATCCTCGATGAACTCTTCTGTAAGATCCTCGATATAGAGCTTAGAAGCGCCTGTCTTGATAGCCTTTTCCTCAAGACCGTCAAGCTCTGTGCCCTGACCAACGTTTCCTGAAACAGCGATTACTTCGCAGTTGTTGTAGTTTTCCTTGAGCCACGGAATGATGATAGATGTATCAAGTCCGCCGGAATAAGCAAGGACAACCTTTTTGATCTCTTTTGCCATAACAAAATTCCTCCATTGTATGTAGTAAGTATGTTTGTATAATATTTTCACGGCTTTGATGCCGATAAAATTATTATACACCTTTATACAGCATTGTCAAGTGCTTTTGCATAAAAATTTTATATTTATACACATTTTAAGGCTCTTTAATGCATATTTTTAGACAATATACAATTTATTCTGTATAAATTTCAAAAGATATACATATCGAGTATTGTAACGGCATAAAATAAAATAGCTTAACCAAAAACACAAAAACAGCTTTACAAATACTTAATTCAATTATATCACTATTCTTCAAAAAAAGCAACACAAAAAAGCCCTGTTTTAACGATTTTTGTACAATATTTCAGGGCTTTCAAGGGGTTGCAATTTCATAAGAAATGATATATAATATACTCAGACGTTTTCTATACGATATTGGTGTACAATAAGTATGATAAGTCTGACATAATACTGAAAGGCGGTAATGAAAATGAGCAGTTTCAACGGTTTCAAAGAGGTAACAGAAAAGCTTGACGCTCTTGACTTCAATCCATACAAAAAGATAGGCAAGGAGTGGTTTCTTGTAACAGCAGGCGACGAGAATGGCTGGAACACAATGACAGCTTCCTGGGGCTTTGCAGGCGTTATGTGGGGAAAGAACACCTTCACCACAGTTATAAGACCACAGAGATATACAAAGGAATTTATCGACAAGGCAGAATATTTCACCATAAGCTTTTTCAAAGAGGAGTATAAAAAGGCACTTTCATTCTGTGGCTCACATAGTGGACGTGACTGCGACAAGGCAAAGGAAACAGGTCTGACCCCTGTGTTCGTGTCTGAAAACGGCGTGGAGGTAACAGCTTTTGCGGAAGCTGATATGGTGTTTGTGTGCAAAAAGGCTTATGTTCAGGAGATGAAGCCAGAGTGCTTTGTTGATACTGAAAACGATGAGAAATGGTATTCTAACAAGGATTATCACTATCAGTATATCGGCGAGATAGTAAAGGCATTTGTCAAGGAATAATCTAAGCATATCTGCAAAGGATAGGTAGTAATGGTACGTCTTAATGATGATAAAGAAATGGTAAAGAGCATAAAAGAGGGGCTTAAACGCACAGGTGGCTATTGTCCGTGCAGGATACAGCGCACAGAGGAAAACAAGTGTATGTGCAAAGAGTTCCGTGAGCAGATAGCCGACCCGAATTTTGAGGGCTTCTGCCATTGTATGCTCTATTACAAAAGCAAGGATTAGAAAAGGAGCTGTGAAAAAATGTCTGTAAAGGTCATAACAAAGGATAATTTTGAAAACGAAGTAATGCACTCGGAAAAGCCTGTCCTGCTTGACTTCTGGGCAGCATGGTGCGGTCCGTGCAAAATGCTTTCACCGCTGGTGGATAAGTATTCTGAGGAGGACAGTTCTGTGAAGGTGGGTAAGGTCAACGTTGACGAGGAAAACGAGCTTGCAGCCGCTTTCGATATCTCGAGCATACCTGCCCTTTTTGTTGTGAAACATGGCAAGGTAGTTGCTTCAACTGTCGGCTATATGCCTGAGGAGGAGCTCAAATCTTTTGTGGCTTCGGCAAAGGCGAAGTAAAACAGTTTATCATAACATAACAAAGTGTATGGGCGACCTGTGGTCGCCCATTTCTTTTGTTGTATCGTAATTGGGCTATGAACACCGTTTGCATTTTGTCACTAGGGCAAAATAAAAGCTCTGCAAAATGCAGAGCTTTTAAATATGTTGCTTTAGGTATTATCTGTAGGGGTGAACGGTGTTCGCCCATTACGTTACCTTTTATCTCTCCTCACGGAAATAATTTATACCGCAGGATTGTGGCTGTGAACGCTCTCTTGATTTTTTCACTGAAGTGATGATAAGAACAAGAGCCGTTACAAGATATGGGAGCATATCAAAGAATGACTCAGGAACAGTGAAGCCGAGGTTTTTCGGGAAGTAGTATTTCAGCACCATGAATGCACCGAAAATATACGCTCCGTAAATAGCCCTTGCAGGATTCCATACAGCGAAGATAACAAGCGCTACAGCTATCCAGCCAAGACCGTTCACGCTGTTTGCCATCCAAACACCGCCGTTTATTACCATTGAGCAGAACGCTCCGCCTATTCCGCATATTCCTCCGCCGATAAGAACGTTTATGTATTTGTATTTCACAACGCTTATTCCCACAGCGTCCGCAACAGCAGGATTCTCACCGATAGTTCTAAGGTTAAGACCCACCTTAGTCTTTTTCAGATAGATAAACATTATCACAGCGATAACAATGCTCAGATATGTGAAAATGTTCTGTGAGAAAAGCACATCTCCAAGAACAGGTATCTTGCTGAGAAGCGGTATGTCAATGTTTTTCAGACTGCTCATCACTCCGTCAGGAAGCTTGAGATTTCCTGTAGGTGAAGCGGATATCATCTGCTCGCCTATGAAGTTTGAAAGTCCAGTGCCGAATATAGTCAGTGTAAGACCTGTTACGTTTTGGTTCGCCATCATTGTTATGGTAAGAAAAGCATAGATAAGCGAAACCAGCGCACCCATAAGAAATGCCGCAAGTATGGAAAGCCAAAGGCTTCCTGTCTTGTATGCTACCATAAAGCCTGCGCAAGCGCCCATTGCCATTGTTCCCTCAACACCAAGGTTAAGGTGTCCCGCCTTTTCGTTTTGTATCTCTCCTACTGTGCCGAAAAGCAGAGGAGTACCCATATATACCGCATGGGCAAGGAATGAAATAAGTCTAGTCATTTTTCCTGCCTCCTCTTGTTACAAATCTGTATCTGATGAAGAACTCACAGCCAAGCACGAAGAACAGGATTATTCCCTGCAAAACGTCCGAGCAGTAAGGTGAAAGAACAAACTCAGACGATACCACAGTGCTGCCCTTTTCCAAAACTGCGAATAAGAATGACACCACAAGTATGCCGAATGGATTGAGGTTTGCAAGCCATGCAACTATGATAGCCGTGAAGCCTACTCCACCTGCAACAGATGTTGAAAGTGTGTGTTCTGTTCCACAAGCCTGCACCATTCCTGCGATACCGCAGATAGCACCGCTGAGGAACATCGTTCTTATCATTATCTTGCTAGGGCTCATGCCTGCATATCTTGCTGTTGCATGGCTGTCTGATACTACAGTTATCTCGTAGCCCTGCTTTGTGTATTTAAGATAGATAAATACCAATACCACAAGCACCAGACCTATCACCCAGCCTATCTGCACACCGCCTAGCGAGTCAAGCCATGCGTTAAGGTCAAATCTTGCTATCTTAGGATATCCCTTTGACTCAGGATCCTGCCATGCGCCCTTTGTGAGCCAATCTATAACGTAAAGTGCAATATAGTTTAGCATAAGGGTGAGCAAAGTTTCGTTTGTGTCGAACTTTGCCTTGAAAAATGCAGGGATAATGCCGTACAGTCCTCCGCCTATCATCGCCGCAACGAACATCACAATGAAAAGCAGATAGTGAGGCATATCGTAATGATAAAGAGCGAAGTATGAAGCGAAAACTCCGCCCATTATTATCTGACCCTCTGCACCGATATTCCAAAACTTCATCTTAAACGCAAGCGTAATGCCAAGAGAAGATATAAGAAGCGGTATCATTATCTTTATGGTCTCTTTGAACGGCATAAAAGGGCTTGCGGCGTTCTTGCCGATAAAAGCACCCTTTACCATTTTCGCATAGTATGAAAACGGATCTTTGCCAAGAATAAGAATGAATATTCCGCCTGCACAAATAGCCAGAAGCACCGACAGAAGCCTTATGATAAGCTTTTGCTTGTTTGAGCGTTCAGCACGCTTGGCTATTCTTATAAGAGGCTCTTTTTTTATAATATCAGCCAATGCCCAGCACCTCCTCCATTGTCGAGCCTGTCATCATCATACCTACCTGTTCCTTTGTGACTTTTTTGGCGTCACAAATACCTGTTATCTTGCCGTGACAAAGCACCATTATCCTGTCGCAAAGCTCCAGAAGAACGTCAAGGTCCTCGCCTATGAAAAGCACAGCCGTGTTCTTTTTCTTTTGCTCGTTAAGAAGCGAGTATATAAGATATGATGAGTTGATGTCAAGTCCACGAACAGGATATGCGGTTATGAGCAGGTCAGGCTCACTGTGTATCTCTCGTCCAAGCAGGACCTTCTGAACGTTTCCGCCCGAAAGCATTCTTACAGGAAGCTCTGTTGACGGAGTTTTTATTTCAAGCTTTTCTATAAGCTCCTTTGAAAGCGCCTTAGCAGGCTTTCTGTCCACAAAGCAAAGCTTGCCCTGCTTGTATGTTTTAAGAAGCATATTGTCCGTCATACCCACCGAAGCGATAAGACCCATTCCAAGTCTGTCCTCAGGGATAAAGCTCATGCTTATGCCGAGATTTATTATCTCCTTAGGTGTCTTGCCTATGATGTTCTCCTTGTTGTAAAGCACTGCGCCCTTTTCTATCTTCTGAAGCCCTGCGATAGTCTCGCAAAGCTCTTTCTGACCGCTTCCTGCAATGCCTGCCACACCAAGTATCTCGCCCCTGTTTATAACAAAGCTTACGTCATCGAGAGCAATGCTTCCCTCAGAGTTCTTTACCGTCAGATCGACTACGTTAAGTATCGGCTTTACGTTCACAGGTTCAGGTCTTTCTATTGAAAGCTCCACCGCCTTGCCCACCATAAGCTCAGTGAGCTGCTTTTCACTGCTCTCTGCTGTGTTTACAGTTTCAACGCTCTTGCCCTTTCGCAGTATGGTCACTCTGTCAGATATATCCATTACCTCGCCCAGCTTGTGGGTGATGATAATGATAGCACAGCCCTGAGCTTTCATTTTTCTCAGGATATTAAAAAGCTTTTCAGTTTCCTGCGGAGTAAGAACCGCCGTAGGCTCGTCAAGAATAAGTATTTTAGCACCCCTGTAAAGCACTTTCAGTATCTCAACTGTCTGCTTTTCGCTGACGGACATATTGTATACCTTTTTGTCAGGGTCAACTTCAAGACCAAGCTGTTCAGATATCTTTTTTATCTCATCTCTTACAGCACCCTTGCTTTTAAGCTTGCCCTTTGTGCCTGCCACAATGTTGTCTGCGGCGGAGAACACCTCCACAAGCTTGAAGTGCTGATGTATCATGCCTATGCCAAGTTCGATAGAATCCATAGGTGAATTTATCGCCTCAGGCTTGCCGGCAATGTAGATATTGCCCTTGTCAGGGTGATAGATACCCGAAAGCATATTCATCAACGTGGTCTTTCCTGATCCGTTTTCGCCCAGCAGTGCAAGTATCTCACCGTATTTTACTTCAAGATCAATGCCGTCGTTTGCAACCACGCTGCCGAAAACTTTTGTTATACCGCTGCATTTTACAGCGATCTCAGCAGATATTTCTTCACTCATACTTTCAGCTCCTTTTTATGAACTTCCTTAGATTTGCTAATGTCATCAGAAACCGACAGCAGAATTACCTGCTGCCGTATGCTCATATCATTAACAAAACAGGCGGCAACCTGCACCGCCCGTATAAATGTTTTGTTAAGCTGTTAAGCCTTATTACTTGACCTCAACGTTCTTGAAGTACCAGTTGATTCCGCCTGTGATAGTAGCGTCGTCAAGAGTTTTGCCCTCTTCGCCAACTGTTTTGCCGTCGTTTGTTTCGATAACGCCGTCAAATACGTTGAATGAGCCGTCCTCAAGCTTAGCCTTAGCCTCGTCAACAGCCTTCTGCATATCCTCTGTGCAGAGATCCTTGTTCAGAGGAGCGATGTCTACAAGACCGTCAGCCATGCCGCCGTAGTAGTTCTCACACTTCCAGTTGCCATCTACGATCTGCTTTACCTGATATGTGTAGTATGCAGACCAGTTCCAAAGAGTTGAAGTAAGTGTAGCCTTTGGAGCGTCCTTAGACATATCTGTGTTGTAGCCTACGCCCCACTTGCCTGCGCTTTCAGCCTCGAGCTGTGGGTTAGGTGTATCACAGTGCTGAGCGATAACGTCGCAGCCCTCAGAAAGAAGAGCCTTTGCAGCGTTTGTTTCCTCTGTTGGTGAATACCAGCTGTTTGTTACCTTTACATAAACCTTAGCGTCAGGATTTACAGAATAAACGCCCATTGCGAAAGCGTCGATACCGCCTGTGCACTCAGAGTTCTCGCTGCCCATAGCGGAAACGTAACCGATAAGATTTGACTCTGTCTTCATACCTGCAACGATACCGGTGAGATATCTTGCCTGATAAATTCTTCCGAAGTAGTTGTTAAGGTTCTTGCCGTTGTTCTTGTAGCCTGTGCCGTGGCAGAAATAAACGTCAGGATATTCCTCAGCGAGGGATTCCATTTTGTCCATATAGCCCCAGCTTGTGCCGAAGATGATGTTGCAGCCTTCCTCGATGCACTCACGGATAGCTGTTTCTGTAGCAGCAGGGTCGCTGTCTGATACGTTGTTCTTTCTTACGATCTGATCGTCTTTAAGTCCAAGCTCCTTCTGCATACCAACGATACCCTGATCGTGAGCATATGTGTAGCCTGAACCGTCGGCAGGGTTGCCGATGTGTATAACACCGATCTTTACAGTGTCATAGCTGAGAGTTGTCGTCTGCTTGTCAGCCGACTTCTGTGATGCTTCGTCCTTAGCAGATGTACAAGCTGTAAGAGCTGTTACAGCAAGAGCCGCAGAAAGAACGAGCGCAAGAATACGTCTTACCTTCATGTTTGATCTTCCTCCATAAAATATTTATTGGTAACGCCTTGTGCGTTAGTCCCTGAAAGTGATAGTGCCGTTGTCCATAGAGTCAACGATAGCAAGAGATTCGAGCTTTACGCCCATGTCACGGATAGTCTTTCCGCCAACCTGGAAGCCCTTTTCGATAACGATACCTGCTCCCGCAAGCTCAGCCCCGGACTGCTTCACGATATCTATAAGCCCCATAAGAGCACAGCCGTTAGCAAGAAAATCGTCTATAATAAGCACCTTGTCACCCTTGCCGAGATATTTTTCAGATACCATTACGTCATATGTAACGCCCTTTGTGTAGGACTTTACCTGAGTAACGAACATTTCGCCGTCAAGATTTTTGCTGAGAGTTTTCTTTGCAAAAATAACAGGGCAGTTGTTAAAATGCTGTGCCGCAATGCAGGCAATGCCGATACCGGATGACTCGATAGTGAGTATCTTGTTTACGCCTGTTCCTGCAAATCTCTTTGCAAACTCCTCACCAATATCGTTGAAAAGCTTGACGTCCATTTGGTGGTTAAGGAATTTATCGACTTTGAGAACGTTTCCTTCCTTTACTACTCCGTCCTTAAGAATACGCTGTTTTAAAATTTCCATGATCTTTTCCTCACGATACAAAAAATAGTTAAATATATTATTTTACATCAAAAAACAACTATATAAGAAAATTATACTACACTTTCGACGATTATTCAATTGCTATGACACGTTAAAAGTTTAACATTCTATTAATTTTCAACGTTCTTTTCTATATTGTGCAATAAAAAAATCCGCCTGAGATCTCAGACGGATAAAAGCATTATTTTTCTTTTACTTTTCTTGAAGCTATCTTAGCCGTGTTTGGCATACAGAGCATAGCAGCGGAGCTTTCGTAAATTGTGACATATATAGGAGAGTTCGTCAAATTGCAGAAAATAAGGTTTTTCGTGTCACAGTCATAAAACTCCATAAGCTCGCTGTCAATATAATATCTCCCCAGCGTATCCCATAAATCCAGCTTTTCCTCGCTTTCCGCAAGCCCCACAGAATCAATGACCAGCCCAACGGTCACATATGCAAAAACAGGCACTACCTTATCTTCATTTTTGTAGAACATCTTGTTTCCATGTGGGTCAGTGCCGTAATAGCATATAACAAGAGTATCTTCAGGTAACTCATTTGCAACGTCAGCCTGTTCATTATCACAAAGCCTCTGGCAGATCGTGAAAAATTTATCAAGCTGTGTCATGAGCTTTTCTCTCTGCATTTTAGCTGTTTCAGCAAGCTCACTGCTTCCCATTTTTTGTGCGGCATTTTCAGCAATATCGCAGTCAAAATAATCGCTTGGCGTTTTAAGCTCATAAACGTTGTTTATTGTTTTGGCAAAAAGCTTTCCGTCCTCGGAGTATACCGAGGTCACAGGAGAACTGCGTATGAATTTTCCGTCTGGGAACTTTTGACTGCCATATACAAGACCTTGAACGCAGTAAAACACTGTGTCGTCCGTGATAGGGTCAGGGAAACAGCTTTGAGCCGTGTTTGGATATGAAAAAAGCGAATTTTTCAAATTTCTTATTGCCACACGCCACTTGTCAAGATACATTTTTTCTCCCTCGCTTTCAGCATTCATACCTATATAATATCAGATAGTGTATATTTTGTCAATAAAGCTGACAGCTTAATAATAGAAAAAAGCCCCCGCTTATCGCAGAGGACTTTTTCAAATCATTTCGTCCGGCTAAAATATTTTTCGTTTGCACTGCCTGAAATATTGATCTTTAAAAGATTGTTCGTTCTCAGACGTACCAGCTCATCTATATACGGCTTCATAACAAAGTCTGAAACTCTGTTCTTCAATTTTGTCATGCCTTTAAGTACGCTATGAGCCTGAGTTATAGCAATAACGGGGAGTCTTCTCTCATCAATGTCAAGAGGAAATTCGTCGTCCTTGGAAATAAGCTGTATGTCAAAATAAATAAGGTCGATATCCTCGTTAAGAAGAAGCTTTTTTCCTCCCTGAATGGTTTCTGCAGTGAAAACAGTATTTTCCTGAGAAAGTATCTCTTCGAGCTGACAGCGTGCGTCGCTGTTGTTGCTGACGATAAGGATCTTGTGCTTTCGGTCTATTTCATCTTGGATATAGTTCTTATATTCGTTTATGCGTTTGTCCGTCAGCACCATGTCGGTCACGTCCGTGAAATACGCTATAAGCACAGAGCTTACACCTGTTTCGCTGATAAATCGTAAATGCGTCTTGAACCAGTGCTTCTTGCCGTTTATCTCGTGCATACTGAGAACACATTCTGCTCTGTCCTTGCTCTCTATTGCCTTGTTCACAGTGCTTGTGAATTTCTCTTTGCATTCGCTGTCAATGCAGTTCTTAACATTGAGTTTGCCGTAAATACTGCTGCCATAGCCGTATTTTTGTGAAAATGCCTTGTTTGAACATACCATTACCACTGTGCCGTTCGGAAAACATTCATATATCGTAGCAGGCTGGTCGATGCTGTCGATATATGTCAGCAATCCTCCGCTCTTGCCCCACAGCAGGTCGTTTACTGACGTCCTGTTCTCAGGCAAAGGCTGTTCCTCCTGATCTGAAATAAGCTTTTCATAGTCTGCCGCAGGCAAAGGCTTTGAATAATAGAAACCCTGAATGTAGTCACAGCCTACGCTTTTCAGAAATTCTACCTGCTCCGCTCTGTCAACGCCTTCCGCTATAACAGGGATATTGAGCCATTTGGCCATTCTGATAACAGAAGAAATTATAGTTTCTGCACGGCCGTCATACTTTGCCTTGAACATGAACATCATGTCCATTTTTAGCATATCCACCTGAACATCTTTGAGTACGTTCAGGGAAGAATAGCCGCTGCCAAAATCGTCCATGAGGATAGTAAAGCCATTATTTCTGAGCTGACTGGTGATATCATCTATCATTACATTGTCGTCAGTATAAACGCTCTCCGTTATCTCGATGTTGAAATACTTAGGGTCAACGTCATACTTTTTCGTAAGTTCGATTATTATTTTTGAAAGATTAGGGTTGTAAAGGTTCACCCGTGAAACGTTTACAGACACAGGAAAAAGTGGTACTCCCTTGTCTTTCCATTCCTTGAGCTGTTTGCATACGCATTCCCATATGTAGAAATCAAGCTTTGAGATAAAGCCGTTCTTCTCAAATATCGGGATAAACACACCAGGTGAGATAAATCCCTTGGTAGGGTGTATCCACCTTGCAAGAGCCTCCGCACCCACAGGCTTGTTTGTCTTTACATCATACTTAGGCTGATAGTAAGGCACAAACTCATTATTTTCAAGAGCGTCGCTCATTTCATTTATTATATTCTGCTCGTTTTCAATAGAAAGCCGCATTTTGTCATCATAAAAAGCATAGCTTTTCATATAATGCCCTTTTACAGTTTTAGCGGCAAGAGCGGCACGGTCGCACATGAAGGATATTGGCAGGCTTCTGTCAGTCACCACATAAACGCCGTAAACGATCATGATGTTATAGCTTGCGGACAGTTTTTTCATGTCTTCAACAGCCTGCTCTATCTGCTTTACTGTTTCTTCCTTGCCCTGATAAGGGGTGAAGATACCGAAAACGTCAGCGTCTATCCTACCGAAGGTACAGCATTCCGTTGTTTTTGCAAAATCTCTTATACGTTTTGCAACACGCTTTAGCAGTCTGTCTCCATACGCAGTGCCGAAAAATGAATTTATAAGCTTGAAACGGTCGATATCTAGTCTTAGAAAAGCGAACTGCTTGTCAGGATTATCCTTAAGAAGTGCCTTTGATGCACTGAAAAATTTATTCTTTGAATATATCTCCGTAAGAGGGTCGTAGTTCATAACGTTATTAAGCTCTTTGAGCAGCGATACCTGACTTCTTGCGATAACGTTTTTGAGCCTTAGCTTTATAATATCAGCGTCATAAGGCTTTGGAACAAAGTCCCACGCACCGCTTTCAAGCACCTTCTTTTCAGTATCTCTGTCTGATTTTTCTGTTAGTATAATAACAGGTATCTGAGATAAGGTTTTATCCTGCTTTATTTTATTCATGAACTCATATCCGTCCATTTCGGGCATTATGATATCAAGTATTATAGCGTCAACTTTTTTATCCTGTTTTTTTAGCTTTGTAAGAGCCTGTATGCCATTTTCTGCTTGGACCACAGAATAGTCAGAATGTAGTATGTCGCAAAGTATAGATCGGTTCGTTGTGCTGTCGTCAACGACAAGCACGGTTTTCTGTATGTCCATTTGCAGCTCCCTTCTGTCATATGGCAGTTTAATATAACGTTTTCATACCATAAGTATACAACATGTCGGTAGGATTTTCAACATTTTTTATCAGTGCTTGCAGGCTTTTTGGATTATTCGTTATAAATAGCTATTTTTGATTATCCAAAATACAAATAATTTGGTACTGTTTGCACAAGCCTTACTATTTATTATGACAAAGCTTTTCCGTTTTTGACATCATCACAAGCAGAAGTATGAAGAAAAAATGCAAGATAAACGGGCATAAGCTTAAGGCTCGCATGGTTTGCGATAAGCCCGAAAACAGGGGGCATGAAGGTCGAGCCTGCAGGGAAGAGCTAAATCAGCCCTGCCCGAAATCAAATCTCTTGTAAAGCTTTTGTATCTTAGAAGCGATGACGATAGGCGGATAACCACCGCTTATGACATAGTGTGAGTGGGCAAGATATAAAGGTCTTCGATAGTCAAACCGCTCTAAAAGCTGTTCTCTGGTGGAGTTGTAAGCGATAGGTCTGTTAGGGTCGTTTTTTATGCGTCCGTAGCAGGTGTTGAAATATGTGTCGATAAAGACCACCATGCCCGATCTTTTAGCCACCTTGCCGTTCTCCTCCGAAAGCAATGCTCCGCCGCCTGTTGCAACAACGCCGCCAATGTCAGCAAATGCTGCAAGAGCCTCGGTTTCAAGCTTCCTGAAATGCTCCTCACCGTATTTGTCGAATATTTCAGGTATGCTCATTCCTGCCGTATCTTCGATATACTTGTCAAGGTCAACGCACTGACAGCCCATTTTTTTCGCCAAGATCTTTCCCACAGTAGATTTTCCGCAGCCCATAAAGCCGCACAAAAATATTGGTCTCATAGTTACTATCCTTATTATAATATTATAATGTATTTTACCAAACTAATGTAGGGGCGACCTTTGGTCGCCCGCTATCACTGTTTGTCCGTTATCTCTGCTGATCGGCAAACACCATGTTTCATGTAGGGGCGAACCGCGTTCGCCCGTTCCTACCCACGCATGATATGTTTACCCAACAAGCTTTGTTTCTGACATTTTTATGTGTTGATATTCTTGGGCGACCAAAGGTCGCCCCTACAGTATGCTTTACTTAAAATCCTTCTCCACAGCGATCTCCATTTCGTCTATGATAGACTGAACTTCCTCGTCTGTGTATTCGTCGCCGTCCCATATCTCGTGAGCGGAAACCGCCTGCCAAACTAGCATTGCCATGCCTCCGACAGCGTTCTTGCCCATAGCCTTGGCTTTCTGCATGAGCAAAGTCTCACGAGGATTGTATATAACGTCAAATACCGCACCGCTCGCCTTTATAACTTCATCAGGAACAGGGCAGGCGTTTGTCTTAGGATACATTCCCACAGGACAAGCGTTCATAAGCAGATTATAGTGGATATCAGTTGGTATCTCAGTGTTCAGAACGATAGTTATCCTAGCGTCAGACTTCATAGCCTTTATCTCTTTCTCTACCTGCTTAGCCAAAGGCATATCGCTCTCCAGCACCGCAATGTAAAGGTCAGCCCCTGCAAGAGCCGCTTCAATTGCCATCATTCTGCCTACTCCGCCGCAGCCTATGAGCAGTATCTTTCCTGCAAAGTCGATGTTCATTGCACGAACAGTTCTGAGAAAGCCGTCGCAGTCAGTGTTGTAACCAACGTGCCTGCCGTTTTTGTTGTTAACGCAGTTTACAGAGTGATAACGCTTTGCCGACTGGTCAAGCTCATCAGTGTAGTCGATAATGCCTATCTTGTGGGGAATAGTGATGTTGTAGCCGTTAAGAGAATTAAGATACTCCGCCTTGTCTTTAAGCTCCGCAGGCTTTACTTCAAGTATCTCATACTCAAACTCACGTCCTTTCAGCTCAAAAAGCCTAGCGTGAATAGGCGGCGACATAGTATGTTTAAGCGTTTCTCCAAGTATAGCGTATTTTCTTGACATTTTACATTCCTTCTTTATAAAAATTTCCGCATATTAATAATGTATATCCGTAGGGGCGAACGTTCCTACAGCTTAATAGTTATCTCCCTGTTAGTAGGCACATACCTGCGTATCTTTACCCCCGTCAGCTCAAACATTTTCTTAGAAGCCTTAACCCCGTCAGTGTCAGCGTATTTGTCCTCCCAGTAAACGACTTCCTTTATGCCGCTTTGAATGATAGCCTTTGCACATTCGTTGCATGGAAAAAGTGAAACATATATCTTGGCATTCTGTAAGCTTCCTGCCGCATGGTTGAGAATGGCGTTAAGCTCGGCATGACACACAAATGGATATTTCGTGTCAAGAAACTCTCCGTTTCTGTCCCACGGCATCTCATCATCAGAACACCCGGTAGGCATACCGTTGTAGCCTACTGACAATATCTTGTTGTCCTGAGAAACTATGCAAGCCCCTACCTGCGTGTGAGAATCCTTGCTCCTCTGTGCAGATAACAGTGAAATGCCCATAAAATATTCGTCCCATGATATGTAGTCATTGCGTTTCATTTTATACACCGCCTTTTATCAGGTATCTTCATCATCAATGTCTGATATGCTCAGCATTGTCACCTTGCCGTCATCATCAAAAAAGAAAGTCGCCAAAAAGCCCCTTTTCTTGTATTTCCATGCGTCTGCGTCAGGACTGTCAGGCTCGCCGAAAACTTTTTTGACTTCCGTCTTGTCATCACCGCATTTTACCCCTGCAATGCTCATTCCCTTTTTATCGGAACTGCTTTGCGCCGCACTTATCTGACGTATCTTCGACTTCCTGTCAATATTGTCAACACTGTCCGCTTCTACCTTAACAGTGCCTATTATACTGCCGTCCTGCATAAGCGCCACCGAGAATATCCCCTTGCCGTTTGAGTTTCCCGAAAAAGGATAATCCAGCGTGTATTCATATTCCTCGCCAATATCGTCCAGAGTGCATGGTATCTGTATATCCTTGCCGTTTATCTTTATCTCCCACGCACATTTTCCACAGGCACTCAGACAAACAAGCATTGCCACCGCCAATGCCAACAGCAAAGCCCTTTTCATAGCCTTTTTCATTTTTCTCCCCTCGATATTTTAGCTCAGAGAAGCAAGAGCCTTTTCCATTGTGGCATTGTTCTCAATGTTCACAGCGTTCTTGCCCTTGAGAGTTTTCTTTACAAGACCGGTAAGCACCTTGTTAGGGCCAAGCTCGATAAAGTTCTCATAGCCTGCCTTTTCCATTTCTGCAAGCTCAGAAGTGAACTTAACTGGTGAAACGATGTGCTTGGCAAGCATATCAGGCATAGCAGAAAAGTCTTCAAGCTTTGTTCCAAGAACGTTTGAGTAGAAATCAACGTTTGCAGTCTTGAACTCAACTGCCTTTGCAGTTTCAATAAATTCATCAGCCGCACTCTGCATGAGCTTTGAGTGGAAAGCAGACGCAACATTGAGCTTTATAGCCTTTTTCTTCATATCCACAAACTTTGCCGCAGCCGCCTCGCAAGCCGCAGTGTCACCAGCGATAACAGTCTGAACGGCTGAGTTGTAGTTTACAGGAATAACATATCCCTCAGTTTCTTCGCATATCTTCTCGACCTCTTCAGCAGGCAGACCGATTATAGCATACATTGAGCCGCTGTTAGCCTCTGCGGCTTTCTGCATTGCTGCGGCTCTTGCCTTGATGAGCTTGAAGCCGTCCTCAATAGTTACAACACCTGCGGCTACCATAGCAGCATATTCGCCCAGTGAGTGACCTGCTACGCCGTCAAATGTGATGCCCTCAGCCTTTGCAGCCTCAAAAGCGGCAAGCGAGCAAGCCATTATAGCAGGCTGTGAGTTCACTGTCTTGTTAAGCTCAGTGTCAGGGCCGTCAAATGTTACCGCTCTCAGGTCATATCCCAGCACCTTTTCCGCTGTGTCGAAAACCGCATTTGCAGCATCATACTTTTCGCAAAGCTCCTTAGCCATTCCTACATACTGTGAGCCCTGACCAGAAAATAAGAAAATGTTTTTTGACATAAAATTTTACTCCTTTGTGGTTAAATTTATACATAGCCGCCTGATAATATCAAAGCCGCCTTATCTCATATCTGTAAATTTCTGAAAGTTATCTCCGCTCAATTATTGTTTTATGATTTAATTTTTGCAAGATATTTTCAAAAATGGACACATAATATTAACTAACGCCCTAAAACTTGTGAAAAATTCTCTAAATGTTTAAATTCATCAAGAGTTGTTCATAATTTGTTATTGACGTATCTAAAAAAACAGTTTATAATTATAATGTTATGATATGTGTTATATAGTTAAAAAATTAACTAATTATATTTTGATATAATATATTTTGATTTGCTCCATAGGAACAAGAACATTATAGCACAAATTGCGGAAATATACAATATATAATATAGAATTTTCAGGAGGAAAAATCAGTGGGAAGTAAAGTAACAGGCGTAAAGATCAAGGGCATAGGCAAATATGTGCCTGAAATGGTCGCAACAAACGAGGATTTCACAAAGATCGTTGAAACAAGCGACGAGTGGATAACTCAGAGAACAGGCATCAAGCAAAGACACATCACAAATGGCGAGCCTACATACTATCTTGGAGCAATGGCGGCAAAGGCTGCAATGGCTGACGCAGGAGTAAAGGCAGAGGATATCGACCTTATTATTGCCACAACAGTAACAGGGGATTATTTCACTCCGTCACTTTCCTGCCTTATCCAGAGAGAGATAGGCGCGATAGGCTGTATCGCATTTGACCTTAACGCTGCTTGTGCAGGCTTTGTTTACGGCTTTGATACCGCAAAGAGATATCTCCAGACAGGCGACGGAATAAAGACCGTCCTTTTGGTAGCCTCTGAGGAACTTTCAAAATTCGTTGATTATACCGACCGTTCTTCCTGCGTGCTTTTCGGTGACGGCGCAGCCGCTTTCGTCCTTGAAACAGCAGAGGATACTACATATTCAAGCTTCCTTGGAGCAGACGGAAACGGTGCAAAGTATCTTGCTTCCCGTGCTTTGAAGTCTGAGAACGCATTCAGAACCAATACCGAGGAATTTGATATGGATATGCCTGAAACAAAGGATTATTTCTTCAAGCAGGACGGCAAAGAGGTCTATAAGTTTGCCACAAAGGCTCTTCCAAATGCAGTTGAGCAGGCTTGTGCAAAGATAGAAATTTCCCCTGATGACCTTGATTGGATAGTGCCGCATCAGGCAAATATAAGAATAATCGAAACTGCCGCAAAGCACCTTGGCGTTTCAATGGACAAGTTCCCGGTATATATCGACCGCTATGGAAACACATCTTCCGCATCTATCCCTATCGCATTTTGCGACGCAGTTGCAGAAGACAGGATAAAAAGAGGCGACAAGATTTGTCTTGTAGGCTTCGGCGGTGGACTTACTTATGGTGCGGCTGTTTTCGAGTATTGATGATCAATATACAGTTTATATTCGGTACATAATAAATTGTTATTATGTATTATGGCATAAAATTTGCTTTTGACAATAAGGAGAACTACTATGACTACTACAAAGACAAGAATAACTGAACTTTTGGGTATAAAATACCCTATCTTTCAGGGCGGCATGGCTTGGATAGCTGAGCATACTCTCGCTTCCGCAGTTTCAAACGCAGGCGGACTTGGAATAATCGCAGGCGGCTCTGCACCTATCGACTATCTGAGAGATCAGATAAGACAGACAAAGGCGGCTGTAAACGGCAAGCCTTTCGGTGTTAATATCATGCTCATGAGCCCTAATGCCGACGATCTCGCTCAGCTCGTTATAGACGAGGGCGTTCCTGTCGTAACAACAGGTGCAGGAAATCCTGGAAAGTATATGGCTGCATGGAAAGAAGCAGGCATAAAGGTGATACCTGTCGTTCCGTCAGTTGCTCTTGCAAAGAGAATGGAAAGAGCAGGCGCTGACGCTGTTATTGCAGAGGGAACAGAGTCAGGCGGACATATCGGTGAGAACACAACGATGTGTCTTGTACCACAGGTAGTTGACGCAGTTGAGATACCTGTTATCGCCGCAGGCGGAATAGCAGACGGCAGAGGAATAGCCGCTTCATTCATGCTTGGCGCAGAGGGCGTACAGCTCGGCACACGTTTCCTTGCCGCAGAGGAGTGTCAGATAAACCCTGTTTATAAGGAGCTTGTTGTAAAGGCTAAGGATACAGACAGTATCGTAACAGGCAGATATACAGGTCACCCATGCAGAAACGTTAAGACAAAGTTCTCAAAGAAGCTTGCAAGCGGCGAAGCAAACGGCACTATCACACCTGAGGAGTTTGAGGAGATAACCCTCGGTTCACTGAGAAAAGCCGTTCAGGACGGCAACCTTGAGGAGGGTTCTTTCCTCTGCGGAGCTATCGCAGGCATGGTAAAGAAGGTCGAGCCTGCAAAGGATATGATAGAGGAAATGTTCACAGAAGCAGAAAAGCTTCTCGGCAAGTAAAAGACGGAGGAAGATAAAATGGCAACAGCATTGATAACAGGTTCTGCAAGAGGAATAGGTGCAGCAATAGCACTCAGACTTGCAAAGGACGGCTATAATATTGCTCTCAACGACATCTCTGAGGCAATGTTTGAAGATAACGATATAATGGATAAGATAAAGGCAGAGGGCGTAGAGTGTGAAAAGTTCATCTGCGACGTTTCAAGCTATGCACAGGTAGAGGAAACAGTCAAGGCAGTAAAGGCTCGTTTCGGCACTATCGACGTTCTCGTAAACAACGCAGGAATCACTCGTGACGGTCTTATGGCTCGTATGAGCGAGGAGCAGTACGATATGGTAGTTGCTGTAAACCAGAAGAGCGTGTTCAATATGTCAAAATTTGTGGGCAGCGTTATGATGCGACAGAAGTCAGGCAAGATAATAAATCTTGCTTCCGTTGCAGGACTTTACGGCAACCCTGGACAGATAAATTATTCCGCAACAAAGGCGGCTATCGTCGGCATGACAAAGACAGTTGCAAAGGAGCTTGGCTCAAGAGGTATCACCTGCAACGCTGTAGCCCCTGGATTTATCAAGACCCCTATGACAGACAAGCTCACAGACGCTCAGAAGCAGGCTATGATAAATCAGATAGCAATGAAGCGTTACGGCGAAGTTGACGAGATAGCAGGCGTTGTATCCTTCCTTGCTTCCAAGGACGCAAGCTACGTTACAGGACAGGTAATAGAAATAAGCGGCGGACTTATGATGTAGTCACTCGCCGTGACGGGCATCTTACGTCATGTAGATTTGTTTTACGGAATGTAGATTTGATATGTTTTAAATGATACTAAGGAGTGTTTAAATGAGAAGAGTTGTTATCACAGGTATGGGTACAGTAAACCCTCTTGGCAAGAATGTAGAGGAATTTTGGACTAATATCAAGGCTAACAAGAACGGCCTGTCTTATGTTGACCAGTTTGATACCGAAAATTTTCCTGTAAAGATAGTCGGCGCTGTCAAGGATTTTGACTGCACTGAGTATATAGATAAAAAAGAAGCAAAGAGAATGGATAGATTTACTCAGTTCGCTGTTTGCTCTGCAAAGCAGGCTCTTAAAATGGCTGGCTCTGATTTCAAGGACGTTGATCCTTTCAAAGCTGGCGTTATAATCGGTGTTGGTATCGGCGGTCTTAACATGACCGAAAAGGAAGTAACAAAGTTCAACGAAAAGCCTGACAAGGTGTCCGTATTCTTTATCCCTATGATGATAGGCAATATGGCTGCCGGCACTGTTGCAATGCAGACAGGCTTTAAGGGCGATAATTTCTGTACCACTACAGCTTGCGCTTCAGGTACTCACGCTATCGGCGAGGCTTTCAGAAAGATAAAGGACGGCTATCTTGACGTTTGCCTTTGCGGTGGCTCAGAGGCTTGTATCTCTCATTTCGCACTCAGCGGCTTCAACAATATGAAGGCTCTCTCAAAGGCAACAGAACTTGACAAGGCTTCAACTCCATTCGACCTGAACAGACAGGGCTTTGTACTTGGCGAGGGTGCAGGCATACTTTGCCTTGAGGAGTATGAGCACGCTAAAGCAAGAGGTGCAAATATCATAGCTGAAATAGCAGGCTATGGCGCAACAGGCGACGCTTATCACATGACAAGCCCATCACCAACAGGTGAAGCTGCAGCCCATGCAATGAAGTATGCCTATGAAGAAGCAGGTCTGAAGCCTGAGCAGGTGAACTACATCAACGCTCACGGCACATCAACAGGTCTTAACGATAAGTATGAAACAACAGCTATCAAGCTTGCTCTTGGCGAAGAAGCCGCAAGAAAGACGGTCATAAACTCCACAAAGTCTATGACAGGTCACCTTCTTGGTGCGGCAGGCGGCATGGAAGCTATCGTTACTGCACTTTCTGTACAGAACGACTTTGTTCATAAAACAATAAACTACACCACTCCTGACCCTGAGTGCGACCTTGACTACTGCGTTGAGGGCAACAGAGAAATGCCTGTCTATGCAGCACTTTCAAACTCTCTGGGCTTTGGCGGACATAACGCTACTATCTGTATCAAGAAGTGCGACTGATAAGGAGAAACTGATATGAGCGAAAAAATTTATGGTCAGTTTGACCTTGAAACAATAGAGAAGCTTGCCGATATCGTGAAAAATAAAGACCTCGGTGAGATAACAATAGCTGACGGCGACAAGGTGATAACAGTAAAGGGCAAGAAATGCCCTCCTCCTGCACCAATGGGAATGCCTATGCCAATGGCTGTAGGCACAGCTTTACCCGCAGCCCAGACAGCACCAGAAGCGTCGGCAACATCAGCGCCGGTAACAGGCGGCAAGGCAGTTAAAGCCCCTATCGTGGGAACATTCTATGCCGCTCCGTCACCTGATTCAAAGCCGTTCGTAAGCGTTGGCGACAAGATAAAGAAGGGCGACACTATCTTCATTATCGAGTCCATGAAGGTAATGAGCGAAGTACAGAGCGAATTTGACGGCGTGGTAAGAGAGATATGCGTAAACAGCGGCGACGCTGTTGAGTTCGATCAGACCATAATGATACTTGACTAAACTGATTTGGAGGAAAGACAATGGCAGTTGTTTTGAATAAAGAGCAGATCATGGAAATAATCCCTCACCGTGACCCTTTTCTGCTTATCGACGAGGTAAACGAGCTTGAAGTGGGCAAGCGTGTAAAGGCTACAAAGTATATAAAGGCTGAGGACTTTTGGTTCAAGGGACATTTCCCGAACTATCCTGTTACCCCGGGTGTACTTATGGTAGAGATGTGTGCGCAGGCAGGTGCAGTTGCACTGCTTTCACTTCCTGAGAACAAGGGTAAGATAGGTCTGTTCGGCGGCATAAACAACTGTAAGTTCCGTCAGCAGGTAGTGCCTGGTGATAAGCTGGATATCGAGGTGGAGATAATCAAAGTCAAGGGTCCTATCGGCGTTGGAAAGGCACTTGCTTCTGTAAACGGCAAGAAGGCTGTTTCCGCTGAGATAACTTTTGCGATAAAGTAAGGTATCTCTTATTCTAGTCATAATTAGTGAGGCATAATATGTTCAAAAAAGTATTGATAGCGAACAGAGGCGAGATCGCTGTCCGCATTATAAGAGCCTGCCGAGAGCTTGGAATACATACTGTTGCGGTATATTCAACCGCCGACAGAAACGCTCTCCACGCTCAGATAGCAGACGAAGCAGTCTGCATAGGTCCTGCACCAAGCAAGGACAGTTATCTTAATGTCAGGGCGATAATCTCCGCCTGCGAGATAACAGGTGCAGACGCTATCCACCCGGGCTTTGGCTTTCTGTCTGAAAATCCGTCCTTTGCGAAAATGTGCGAAAAGTGCGGCATAACTTTTATAGGCCCAAGAGCCGAGTCTATTGAAATGCTTGGCGATAAAGCGCAGGCAAAGGAAACAATGAAAGAAGCAGGCGTGCCTGTTATAATGGGCTCAGACGGCGCTATCTCCAATATCCATGCGGCGCATACCCTTGCAAGAGATCTTGGCTACCCTGTTATGGTAAAGGCTTCAGCAGGCGGCGGAGGACGTGGCATAAGGATCGTTCACTCCGACGATGAGCTTGAAGCACAGATGACCGCCGCAAAGCAGGAAGCTCTTGCCTGCTTCGGCAATGACGAGATCTATATCGAGAAATTCATAGAAGACCCTAAGCATATCGAGATACAGATACTTGCAGATAATTACGGCGACGTTATCTATCTGGGCGAGCGTGACTGCTCCATGCAGAGAAGAAATCAGAAGGTCCTCGAGGAAGCCCCTTCCCCTGCAAGCTTTATGAATGAGGAACTTCGTGCGAAAATGGGCAAAGCCGCCTGTACAGCCGCTAAGGTCTGTGGCTATAGGAATGCAGGCACTATCGAGTTCCTTGTGGATAAAAACGGCGAGTTCTATTTCATGGAAATGAACACCCGTATACAGGTGGAACACCCTATCACAGAGGCTGTCACAGGCGTTGACCTTGTAAAGCAACAGCTCCTTATCGCATCAGGACAGAGATTGTCTATAAAGCAGGAGGATATAAAGCTGACAGGTCATGCAATAGAGTGCCGTATAAATGCGGAAAATCCGCTTCTTGATTTCAGACCGTCACCGGGCAGGATAAAGTCGCTCTTTATCCCAGGAGGACCAGGAATAAGAGTAGATACCGCAGTTTATCAGGGCTATGAGATACCGCCTTATTACGATTCCATGATAGGCAAGCTCATAGTTCACGGTAAGAATAGAGAAGAAGCTATTGCAAAAATGACATGGGCGCTGTCTGAGTTTATCGTGGACGGCGTTGCAACCAATGTTGATTTCCAGCTCAAGCTTATAAGACGCCCGGAGTTTTTAGAGGGCAATTACGATAACGGTTTTCTTAACCGTACCGACATTTTGGCAGATGAGAGGAGTAAGGAATAATGCTTGAAGATCTGTTTTCTGTCGTTAAAGTAAGATTTAACGGCGATAAGGCGGACGATGACAAGAAAAAGACCGATATCCCAAAGGGTCTGCTTTTCAAGTGTCCAAGATGCAGAAACGTCACTTTTATGGAGGAGTTTCAGGCAAACGGCAAGGTTTGTCCTCACTGTAACTATCATTCAAGACTTACCGCAAAAGAACGGCTTGATATCACCATAGATAAGGGCAGCTTTGAGGAATTTGATAAGGATATGGTATCAAAAAATCCTATAGATTTCCCTGACTATGAAGCAAAACAGCAGGCTTTGAGAGAAAAGACCGGTCTTAAAGACGCCGTTATTACAGGAAAGGCTGCCATAAGAGGCGAGAAGATAGTTATAATCGTTATGGATTCCAACTATATGATGGCTTCCATGGGCAGTGTTGTGGGCGAAAAGATAACACGAGCTATCGAATACGCCACCGCAAATAAGCTCCCTGTTATCGCATTCACAGCCTCAGGCGGAGCAAGAATGCAGGAGGGTATAGTTTCCCTTATGCAAATGGCGAAAACAAGCGGTGCTGTGGCCAGACATAATCAAGCAGGTCTGCTTTATATCGCAGTTATGACAGACCCTACCACAGGCGGAGTAACAGCTTCCTTTGCGTCACTGGGCGATATCATAATCGCAGAGCCAAAGGTGCTTATCGGATTTGCAGGCAGACGTGTTATAGAGGGTACTATCAAGCAGAAGCTTCCTGACGATTTCCAGTCTGCCGAGTTCATGCTTGAAAACGGCTTTGTTGATATGATAGTTGAGCGAAAGAAAATGAGAAGAGTTCTCGCTCATATACTAAGACTTCATAAGCCAGCAAAGGAGGTGTCCTCAAATGAGTGAGCTGACAGCTTGTCAAAGACTTGATATAATCAGACACAAGGGCAGACCTACTGCCAAGGACTATATCCCTCTTATATTCGACGATTTCTTTGAGATGCACGGCGACAGACTTTTTGGTGATGACGGTGCTGTTATGGGCGGCATAGCCTATTTTAAGGGCATACCTGTCACAGTTATCGCAGAGGTAAAGGGCAGAGATCTTGCAGAAAATCAGAAGTGCAATTTTGGTATGCCCCACCCGGAGGGCTATAGAAAGGCTCTCAGGCTTGCAAGGCAGGCTGAGAAGTTCCATAGACCTGTTATATGCCTTGTTGATACAGCAGGCGCATTCTGCGGCGTAGAAGCTGAGAAGCGTGGTCAGGGAGAAGCGATAGCCAAAAACATCATGGAGTTCATGACCCTCAAGACTCCTGTTATCTCCATAATACTCGGAGAAGGCGGCTCGGGAGGAGCGCTGGCTCTTGCAGTGTGCGATGAGCTTGCAATGCTTGAAAACGCTATCTATTCGGTAATATCACCGAGAGGCTTTGCAAGTATCCTGTGGAAGGATTCCACAAGAGAGCGTGAAGCCTGCGATATAATGAAGATAACCGCCGAGGATCTTACAAGACTTGGGGTGTGCGACCATATAATTTCCGAAGCCGACGGCGGCGCACATAACGACCCACAGCTCACTGCGGAGAATATCTCTGACTATATCGAGGGAGCTTTGAAAAGAAAATTGCAAAAAGGTCTTGACGAATTGCTTGAGGGGCGTTATAATAAGTTTAGAACTGTGGGCGAGTTTGAGGAAAGTTCGCAGGAATGAGTTTTTTTGATGATCATGCCGAATGATTTGCCGACTTATGAGCGGCGGCGGCTGACATAAATGCTGCGCTGAGCGGCAGACCCAGTAAAGTACAGAATGGAGGTAAAGTAATGGTATTTGATAAGATCAAGGACATTATCGTAGAGCAGCTCGACGTTGAAGAGGACGCAGTAACTATGGAGGCTTCTATCACAGAGGATCTCGGCGCTGACTCACTGGACGTAGTTGACCTTGTAATGAGCATCGAGGAGAGCTTTGATGTAGAGATCCCTGATGAAGAGGTCGAGAACATCAAGACTGTTGGCGATATTGTTAAGTATATCGAGAACAAGGTCGAGGAATAATCTTTGACTGTTTCAAAAAGCTGTGCTTTTGCACGGCTTTTTTTATTTTACCTGATTTGTGGAATATGCACAAAATAGGAGTATATTTATTAAAGGGTATAGACAAATGAGGGCTGTTGTGATATAATTAAATCAATGAGTAAATATTGGGGCTAAGCTCCGGAAAGGAAAAATGATGCTGCATGAAAAATCCTGCGGTGCTATCGTTTACAGAAAGTATCACGGCAACACCGAGATACTGCTGATAAAGCATATCAACAGCGGTCATTGGTCATTCCCAAAGGGTCACGTTGAGGGCGATGAAACAGAGGAAGAAACTGCCAAGCGTGAGATCATGGAGGAAACGGGGATAGACGTAAATCTTGATACCACGTTTCGGGAGATAGTGTCCTATTCACCAAGGAAGGACACGCAGAAGATCGTTGTCTACTTTATCGGCAAAGCAAAGAACACCGACTACACTCCTCAGGAAGAGGAGATCGCAGACATACGCTGGGTCGAGATCGGCAGGGCAGGACAGGTCCTGTCTTACGAAAACGACCGCAGTATTGTAAACAAGGCGAAGAAATTTATAATCTGAAAAGAGTTCCATAAAATGCGTTCAGGTGTTGAACGGTGTTTTATGGAACTTTTTGCTGTCTGTATACACATTAATAATGTGGACCCCCAAAAGTTAGTTCAGGTAGGAAAACGGGCGAACACTGTTCGCCCCTACAGTGGATATTATACAAAATTCATGTGGTCAATTTGTGCAAACAAATGATTTATGATTTAATTTGGCAATAATCCATTAATTGTTGCATTTTTTATGCAACAAAAAGAGCATTTTTCAGGGATAAGTAGAAGGCGTCTTAGATACTTGCGGGCACGTACAAGCCCTGTGACTTAGTGAATACGATGAGAGATTCTGGAACAGGCTGTAGAGTACTTGTATCAGGACGTGGGCGTGCATTGTGATATTTTGTGTATACAAAACCTAGGGCATAATACCCAGTGTCATACTCCGAATGCAACTTGAAAATTGAATAAAAAAGGCTAAAACCCACGGCAACAAAATCGTAGGGGCGAACACCGTTCGCCCGCTTGTTTTGTCGTTTCGCTCACTATATCATTTGCATTATCCGCACAAAAAAACAGGAACGAACAAAGTCCGTCCCTGTCTGAGTTTCAAGTATGTAAGCGATGTAAAATCATATCTCGCTGTCATTATAACACTCGAACACCTTTTCAGCATGAGCCTTGTCAGCGTCGCTCTGCCTTGTGATAAGGCTAACGATAGGTACAAGAACAAGTCCGAAAAGCATTGCAAATGCGCCTGCGTTGATAGGCGAGGCAAGGTTTATGCCCCAAAGTGTTCCTGTGTGTCCTGCAAGGGTGTAGTATGCCATGTGTATCACTGTTATGCCTACTCCTGCGATAAAGCTTGCCATGCAGGCTGCCTTCGTTACGCCCTTCCAGAAAAGTCCGTACATAAACGGCGCAAGAAATGCTCCTGCAAGTGCGCCCCATGAGATAGACATGAGAGTTGAAATTACTGTCTGTGGATTTTCAAGGGTGATTATTGCAAGCACAACTGAGATGATAAGAAATACGGCAATGAAAATTCTCATTGTGATAAGCTGTTTTTTCTCGTCCATTTTTTCCTTCATAATAGGCTTGATAAGGTCGATAGTCAAGGTGGAGCTTGATGTAAGCACAAGCGATGAAAGTGTTGACATTGAAGCCGAAAGCACAAGAACGATAACAAGTCCGAAAAGCAGTGAAGGAAGCTTTTCCATCATAGTCGGAACTATTCCGTCAAAGCCGCCCTCAGGAAGTCCGTCAACGCTCTTGACAAAAAGTCTGCCGAAGCCACCAAGGAAGTAACAGCCGCCTGCTACCACTACTGCAAAGAATGTGGATACGATGGTGCCTGTTTTGATAGCCTTGTCGTCTTTTATTGCATAGAATTTCTGCACCATTTGAGGAAGTCCCCATGTGCCGAGAGAAGTGAGTATAACAACGCCTGCAAGGTTTATAGGGTCAGGCCCGAAAAGTGACGAATATGCACCCTTTTCACCGCTTGCGTCAGGAATGTCACCAAGCAGATCAAGAGAATTGCCAAGACCGCCGTTTTCTCCAAGCACCGCCAGCACTACCGCCGCAATGCCCACCAGCATTACGATGCCCTGAATGAAATCATTGAGTGCCGTTGCTTTGTAGCCGCCCATGATAACATAGACCGCTGTGAAAACTGCCATGCCGATTATGCAGTATTTGTAAGGTATGCCAAAGCCTTTCTCAAAAAGTCTTGACAAGCCGTTGTAAACTGACGCTGTGTAAGGTATAAGGAATACGAACACGATAAGTGCGGAAACTATCTTCAAAGGCTTGCTGTTGTATCTCTTTTCAAAATACTCAGGCATGGTCTTTGCCTCAAGGTGCTTTGACATTATTCTTGTTCTCCTGCCAAGGACTTTCCATGCCAGCCATGAGCCGATAACAGCGTTTCCTATTCCTACCCACGTTGACGCCACGCCGTAATTCCAACCGAATTTTCCTGCGTAGCCTACAAAAATTACTGCCGAGAAGTAAGAAGTTCCATATGCAAAGGCTGTGAACCATGCTCCAAGACCTCTTCCTCCCAGTACAAAATCATTGACGCTTGCCGATTTTCTGCGGTAATAAACGCCTATGCCTATCATAAGTGCAAGGTATATCACCAATACTATCCATCTTGCGGTCAATCTTATACACTCCTTTTACTTCATATATCACTTTAATGCTTTTATGCTTTTGCGTTTTTATCTGTTAAAGTGCAATGATAATATTATAGTACAAAGCGGAGTATTTGTCAATACGAAACGGCATAAAAAAGCCGCCGCAAAGGGAGATTTTGCAGCAGCTTTTTTGGTGAAAATCACGAAGTTTACCTGTGTAAAACATCATCGTTCATCGTGACGGTCGCTTTCGCCAGCGGTGATACAAAGGCACATTGTCACAACGCCCACAAAACCGCCTACCAGCGTTCCTGCAAAAAATTCAAGCATAAAAACACCTCCTGCGGATAGTGTGGGCATTTAGCGAAAATGTTATGCAGATAAAGTGGGCAGGGTATAGAAAACTTATTTCAGTATGCGATCTTTACAGTCAGAGCCATTACAGCGAGAAAAGCGATATTTGCGGCTGTGAAATATGCGAAATATCTGCCTTTGATATGGGGGTGGCTGCGGCATATCTGCTTGTAGGATATAAGGCTTGCCATGGAGGCGATAAGAGTGCCAAGGCCGCCTATGTTCGTTCCTATTATAAGTGCGTTCAGCTTGTTGGTGAAGCCTGAGAGGAGTATAGCGCATGGAACGTTGCTTATTATCTGACTTGCGGCAACGGCAATAAAAAGCTCGTGACCGTTTATTATGCTGCTGAGTACACTGCGGAAAATCTCTACTCTGCCCATATTTCCGATAAAGATGAAAAATCCGCAGAAAGTAAGAAGCAGTGAGTAATCAACTGTTTTAAGCACATTTCTGTCAGCAATGGCAGAGAAAGCAAGTGCGCAGAGGGTTGTTATCTGCCATGGGATAAGCCTTGCAACTGTAAGCAGGCAAAGGACAAAAAGCAGGACGTATCCTGAAAGCTTTGTCTTGTCTTTAGTCGAATATGTATCGAAGTTTTCAGCAGTTATATCTGTCTTGACAGACAGCTTTCCTGACTTTTTACACACTGCAAGCGTCCACAGAAAAAGCATCGCTCCTGCCACAATAGTAAAGGGAAGCATAATTACAAGAAAATCGCTGAGCTTCATATCTGATACACCAAAAAGGTATAGATTCTGAGGATTGCCTATAGGCGTGAGCATACTGCCAAGATTTGCGGCAATGGTCTGCAGAACGACAATGGGTATGAGAAGCTTGTTGCCTGCTTCACCGAGAGTTGAGAGGGCGGTGAGAGTGAGGGGAACAAAGGTCAGAAGTGAAACGTCATTTGTTATGAACATACTTGAAAAGAAGCAAAGCCCCACAAGCACTATGGAAAGCTGAAATGCGGTATTGACTTTGCTTATGATAAATTTTGCACTGCGTTCAAAAATGCCAAGACCTTTGCAGCCCTCGGTCACTGTCATAAGAGAGAACAGAAGTCCAAGTGTTCGGAAGTCGATATAACCTGCATACGCTTTGTCAGGTGTGACGAAAAATGCAGATATAACGGCTAAGAGCATTGCCACTATCAGGACGGTTTCTTTTTTAGCGAAGTTAAAGGCTTTTTTTATGGCGTTCATTTTTATCATTTCCTGTCGTTTATTCATATGATAAAATTATATCATGAAAATGATATTATTACAAGATTTTGAGCTGCTTTAAGAAAAAAACTTGACAAGTTTAAATAACTATGTTATGAAAGAGAAAAAGAAAAGTTCTTGAAATGGTGTTTTATATCACTGCGCTAATGTGTTCTCACAAGGCAGCGTTCAGAGTGCAGGTTAACATGAGAGTGAGCCTGAGGCGCTTAAAAAGACTAACGGTATCTACAAGCACATGGTTGAGGTGCAGCTTTGCTCGGAGAAATGGAAATACTGATATGAATAGAAACCACCGCTGGGAGGAAAGCTCTCGGCGGTGGTTTTGGTTTGTTTGCGTATTATTTTGCGGAGATGTTTCCGCTTTCTGATTTTTTGATAAGACCTGCGGCGAGGGCTTTTTTCAGGGTGTAGCTTATTACGCTTTCTGTTGTGCCTACTGCTCTTGTATAGCCGAATTTCTTGGCTGTTTCTCTTACGAGGTCGGCTTCTGAAAGGCTTATCTGCTGGCAAAGCACTTCTTTCACGGCGTTTATTATCTCCTCGGAGGGGATATCCTCCATGCTTCGCTTGTCGGTATCGTCGCTTGTACGATAGATAGAATAGCTTTCAGGGGATTGCCCCTCTTTCCAGAGGAAAACTCTGTTTTCATCGGCTGTGGCGAATGGTGAAACGCCTTGTGCGGCATCGGCAAAGACGCTTTCCACTCTTGAACCGCTTCGTGTTATGCCCCATGCGGTGAAAACTTTTCTCATGAAAAGCTTCTCGCTTATTGGTGCTTCGACAGCGATTATCTTTTCGGCTGTTTCCCTTATTTTCTGCTTGTTTTCGGGTTTATAAAAGTCATCAGATGTACCCATTATGCCAATATCTGCGGTCACATAGGGCTGTGCAAAGGCTGATGTGAGGGCGGAAGCTTCTTCTTTTTCAAACTGCGATGTGGAATAGACGGCAGGCTTTGAGGTGGGAGCGATTTCGGCTTCGTGCTTTGGTGCGCTGTCTATAGCTGATCTTATGGCTCTCAGCACTCGGTCTTTATCGTCAAACCAATCGAGCGTCCACACTCTCAGGATATTCCAGCCAAGACCATTCAGCACGCTTGGCTGTAGGATAAATCTGTCCTGTGCGGTGGAGCTGTGGAGAGTGTTTTCACCGTCAAGGAGTATGCCCAGGAGATATTCGTTTTCGTTGTCAGGGTCGATTATGCCGATATCAACTTTGAACTCGGAGCTTCCGATGTTGCATTTCACCTCATAGCCTAGCTCTCGTATTGCTTTGGCAATACACTCTGTTACTGTGCTGTCGCTTGTAGTTTTTGTGTTGCTGTGGGCTGTTACGGCAAGCTTTCCACGCTCGGCAAACTCCAGGAAGCCTTTAAGTCCTGCAACGCCCTCGGAACGTGTTCTTGAAAGATCTATCTGCTCAGGGCGGAGGACGGAGTATACTATCATGGCTTTTCTTGCACGGGATATTGCAACGTTAAGTCTTCGCCAGCCACCGTCACGGTTGAGAGGACCAAAGTTCATTGAAACCTGTCCCTTATCGTCAGGACCATAGCCGACGGAGAAGAGTATAACGTCACGTTCGTCGCCCTGGACGTTTTCAAGGTTTTTGATGAACACAGGCTCAGGTGACTTTCTGTCAAGCTCTTCAAGCTCAGGGTGGTTTGCCCACTCTTCGCAGAGCATATCGTCAATGAGATTTTGCTGAACGGAGCTGAATGTTACAACACCTATGCTGTCATTGCGGAGCTTTTCATCGCTCATTCGTCTTATTATCTCGTCAACAACTGCTCTTGCTTCCGACTTGTTCTGTTTTGTTCTGCCCTTATCATAGTGACCCTCCGGGTGGATAATGCTCACCTTTGAAATGAGGTCGTTATGGGACGGGAATGTGAGAAGCTTATTGTCATAGTATTTCATGTTGCTGTAGGCAATAAGGCTCTCGTGGCGTGAACGATAATGCCATTTGAGATACTGCTGTGGCATGGAGATAGCAAGGCAATCATCAAGGAGGCTTTCAAGGTCTTCCTTTTCGCTGTTTTCTTCGTCTATCCTGTTTGAGGAGAAGAAGTTTGTTGGTGGGAGCTGTTTAGGGTCGCCCACGATAACAACGTTCTCGCCCCTTGCGATAGTGCCTGCGGCTTCGGCTGTTGGGAGCTGGGAAGCTTCGTCAAAGATAACAAGGTCAAATTTCGGGAACGAGGGGTCGATATACTGCGCAACTGATATCGGGCTCATGAGCATACAAGGGCAGAGTTTGCGGAGAAGATTTGGTATCTTATCGAAAAGGCTTCTAAGTGACATCATTCTGCCGTTGCTCTTTATGGCACGTTTGAGTATGCCCATTTCAGAGGTGGAAGCGCAGGCTGAGCCTTGGGCAGGTATTTTTGCGGAAAGACGAGCCAAAAGCTCCTGTATAGTCAGGCGTGAGAATTTATCGAGAGTGTCTTTGAACTGTGTGATAAGGTCGTTTGCACTGTTACTGCTGAACTGGCTAAGACGTTTATCGCTGTTTATTATCATAAGTGCAAGCTGATAGTTCAGCGTGCAGGAGAATGCTTTTTCTACGTTTTCGCTGTCAACATTGCCTGTGCGGTAGCTTTCACTGACACCTGAAAGTCCGTTGTCTGAAAGCTCTTTGTCAACGCTGTTGAACTGGGCGGCGTATCTAAGCTTATCGGCGTTTTCGGCATAGGTATCAAACTTTTCTGCTGACAGGTCGAGCCAATTCGCACTTGCTTCTATGGCGGTCATGTTGGCTGAGAAGCTGTTCTCAAAGGCTGAAAGCTTTTCAAGGAACGAGGAGAGAGCCTGTCCTTCAGAAGTGCAGTTTGCTTTTCCGATAGTCTGAGCCATTTGTGCAGGGTCAGCACCCGCTTTCTGCTTAATGGCATTCATAATGCTGTCGGTTTTTGAAACGGCTTTTTCAAGGGCATTCCAATCGGTCTGCTCGTTCATGTAAATACCTGTGAGAAGCGCTGTTACATCTGACGGCAGGCTTCGCAGGAAGTCTTTCTTTTCGCTTATGGTGCAAAGCTTATCGAGAATTTCACCAAGGTTTGCTTTTGTAACGGAAGCAGGGTCTTTGGCGTGGAGCTTTAGGCTTTTTACAAGCTTGCCAAGTTTCATTGCTTTTGGCAGGAACCAGCTTTGCTCTGCCTGCTTATAGAGCATTTTCGATTCTGACGCAGGAAGGTCAAAAATGCTTTTTTCAAAATGGCTGAGGATATCGGTGCAGAGAGCGGTATACTCTTTTCCTATGGCAAGAGTATCTTTGATCTTTTGCAGGGTGATATCATAGTGAGGTGTGCAGAGAAGTCCGTCAAGAAGTTCACCGTCAGCGGTGGAAGCTTTGTATATGTGGGAAAGCATTTTTACTGCTGTCTTGTCAAGGTCGCCGCTGTAGCTATAAGCCTGTGCGAGAGTGTGTGCGCACTGAGAGGAAGCGGCGGCTTTTTGGGCAAGGTCGGCGGCTTCGTTGCGGAATTTGTCACGCTGTTCAATAGAATATGACATCACGCCGATATCTTTAAGGGGGAAGTCGGCAAAACTGCCTGTTTCGGCTATGGCTATGGAATATCTATGCACAAGGTCGCTGAAACGGTCGAGAGTTTCCTTTGCTATGTTTGTGAGAATATCTTTTGAAACTGATATTTTGTCTTTTTCGGATATACTGCGCTCATAGGCTGATATAGCTTCGTAAAGGGTCACACCACAGTTACGCTTTTCGTGAAGTGCGGTTATGGTATCGTTGAGCTGGGCTTTCTGAGCTTTGAGCCTTGCGGCTTCGGTTGAATACTCCTCGGGAGATTTTATTTTGCCCACTTCAAGGGCTTTGTCAAGCGCTGCAAGGACAGTGGTCTTGTTTGTTTTATTGGAGTGGAGTTCAAGGCAGAACGGGTCAAGCCCTAGGTTTGCAAGACGTTTCTGCACCACGTTGAGGGCTGCCATTTTTTCGGCAACGAACAGCACAGACTTGTCATTGTAGAGGGCGTTTGCTATCATGTTTGTGATAGTCTGAGATTTTCCTGTTCCCGGAGGGCCGTGAAGGACAAAGCTTTGTCCGCTTCCTGCTGCGGCAATGGCGGCAAGCTGTGAGGAGTCTGCGCTCATTGGCACTGCCATGTTTTCAAGGTCAAGGTCGGAATCTATATTCTCAGGGGTTATGCTTATATCCTCGGGGGCATAGGTGAGAGAGCCAGCCATAAGGCTGGACACCACCTTGTTTTGGCTTATCTCCTCTGAGCGGTTGCGAAGGTCGTTCCACATTACGAACTGGCTGAACGAGAACAGACCGATAAAGGCATATTCCTCGATGTTCCAACGCTTTTTGCCCATGACCGCCTGACGGATAGTATTGAAAACAAGTGGCAGGTCAATGCCGTGTTCGTCAAGTGGGAGAGGGTCAAGACCTGTGATACTGATGCCATGGTCTTGGCGGAGATATTCAAGAAGCGTGACGTTTATCTGAGTTTCTTCCTGTCTGCTCCTTATTATATAGCCCTTATTGCGTGTGTTGCGGACGATATCTATTGGGATAAGCACCAATGGGGCATAGCGTGGCTTTTCGGAAAGGTCGCTTTCGTACCAACGGAGAAGTCCCAGAGCGAGGAAGAGTGTGTTACTGCCGTTTTCCTCCATACTTACTTTTGCGGAGCGGTAGAGGCTTTTAAGGGCGGAGTCAAGGTCGGCTTCATTAAGGAATGTTCTTATGCGGTTGTTTTTGAACTCGTTCTCGGCGATATTGGTAACAAGGTCCTTTTCGTTCTCGATAGCGAATATTTTTGCGTCACGAGTGGAAACTGTCCACTCGGTAGGTATTTCCATGATACGGAAGTCACTTCCGCTTGCAAGCTCGTCCTCAAGCTTTCCAAGGTCTGCGGTCATAAGCTGCATGGTGTTCTTTGTGACACGGAAGTTCAAAAGAGAGTTTCGCAGGCTGAAATCAAGGAGCTTTCTCTCCCATATGCGCATTTTTGTGACGGGTTTATCGTCGCCCTCTGCCACTTTGCCAAGAAGCGAGCTGTTAAGCTCGGAGGGGGCGAGCATCTCTTTTGGCTTGTCGGATTCTTCTGCAAGCTGCATACCTGAATAGGACTGCTCGGGGCGCAGTGGGATAGGTCTTATGCCGCTTCCACGGGTGCGGATAATGTCTATGACGCACTGAAATTCCATGTTGCTTATATGGTCTTTGCCGTGTTTCATGGCGTGGTCGAAACGCTCGACATCGTGAACGTTGCTGTCAACAAAGTCTGTACACTCCACAAGGAGCATTTCTTCGGCATTTTCTGCAATGCGCTTTTCAATGGCGGAAACATCGTCAACACAACAATCTGCGAAAGTTTCGTTTTCAAGCCAACAGCCGCAGAATGCGTGACCTGTCATGAAAAACAGCAGAGGGTGAAGTCCCACCGCTTCAAGGCAGGAGGCATAAAGCACCGCAAGGTCAAGACAAGTGCCCATTTTCTGCTCCAAGACCTTATGCGGCAGGCGTATCCTCTGACCTATGACCTCATAGCTTGCAGGGGGATCGTTGTAGACTATTTTCTGCTGAACAAGGGCGGCAAAAATTGCTGCCATTTGAAGCTTCACGTTGTTTGGGTTGTTGGTCTGATAGCCTGTGAAAGAGGGGTCGCCTTTCCACTTTTTCAGGAACGTGGAAGCGTCATGGATAACTGGGGAGAGCGCAGGGTGATTTGGCGTAACAAATGCGGCTATCATCTCAGGCATTATGTTCAAACCGCTCCACTGATCGCAGGCGAGAAGCTCTATAGTGTTCTGATAGGTGAAGATATTTTCTCCCTTTTGAAGCACCTCAATGGTGATATTGCCCACCATTTTTTCTGTAAGAGAGAAAAGAAGATCTGTGTTGGTAGATATCCTCACGGGGGATATCTCGGCAGAACTTTTTGCGGGGATAGAGCCGATATAATATGTAAATTCCTTTGCAAACTCAGGCTCAAAGGTTATTTTAAGGCTGATATTCTCAAGGGCTTCCTCTGAGTTGTTATTTACTACAAGGCTTCTTATGACAGGGACATAGTTTTGCTGCATGGCAAAGTTTATAGATGCGTTTATGTGTCCGCCGACAGTGACGATATTATCCACTTTTACCCCTCCGATAATAATTTTTTTAATAAGGAACACCGAACAAGAAGCGTGCGGTGCAGTCATATATACTCATTATAGCACAAATAAACACATTGTGCAATATTTTTCCTGAGGACAGGATATGCTATATAAAAAGTAAACCCATTGTTCATAGTATCTTTATTGAATAGGTGGGAGGGTTGTGCTATAATACACTTTGAAATTCAATAGAAAATATGGAAAGGTGAAAACTATGGAAAGAATTCTTGATTGGAACAAATATCTTGATACTGCGGCGAAAATGGTTTCTGAGGGAATCGTTATGCTCAAAAATGATAATAATGCTCTGCCACTTGATATAGACAAAGAGGTGGCTGTTTTCGGACGCATACAGTTTCATTATTATAAAAGCGGAACAGGCTCGGGAGGAATGGTGAACGTTACTAAGGTAGTGAACATTCTGGACGGGCTTATTGATAACGGCGTAAAGGTCAATGAGAAGCTTCTTGACACATACAGAAAATGGGACAAGGAAAACCCATTCGACTTAGGCGAGGGCTGGGGCGGAGAGCCGTGGTCGCAGAAAGAGATGCCACTTGACGAGGGACTTGTCAAAGAAACTGCAAAAAGCTGTGAAACTGCCATTGTGATAATAGGCAGGACGGCAGGCGAGGAGCAGGACAACAGGCTGGAGGCTGGCTCTTATTTGCTAAGCGATGACGAGATAGAAATGCTCACGGTGGTGAGAAAGCATTTCAAGAAAGTTGTTTTGCTTCTCAACGTGGGAAATATCATAGATATGACCGACATAAACAGAATTGCCCCTGACGCTGTGCTTTATGTTTGGCAGGGGGGAATGACAGGCGGAAAGGGTACAGCGGACGTTTTGACAGGAAAGGTCAGCCCAAGCGGAAAGCTTCCTGACACTATCGCATACAAGGCGTCGGACTACCCTTCGGACGCTAATTTCGGCAGGGAGGAAAACAGGGATATTTACGCTGAGGATATTTATGTGGGATATCGCTATTTTGAGACTTTTGCTAAAGAAAAGGTGCTTTATCCGTTCGGATTTGGTCTTTCATACACTGCGTTTGAGATAAAGACGGAAAAGGCTGAGATAACAGAGGGGGCTGTGAAGCTTTCTGTATCGGTGAAAAATATCGGTTCTTACAAGGGCAAAGAGGTAATAGAGGTCTACTGCGAAGCTCCGCAGGGAAGGCTCGGCAAGGCGGCTAGAGTGCTTTGCGGCTTTGAAAAGACCAGGGAGCTTGTACCACAGGAAGAGCAGGCAGTTGAGATAGCAGTGGATATCGCAAAGCTTGCTTCTTATGATGATTCGGGTGTGACGGGCAACAAGTCATGCTATGTGCTTGAAGCAGGGGAATATAAATTCTATGTGGGCAGTGACGTGAGAAGTGCTGAATATGCTTGCAGTTTTGAGCAGGGTGAGGATCTGGTAACAGAAAGGCTCACTCAGTCGCTTGCTCCTGTGGAGAGTTTTGAGAGGATAAAGCCTGTTTGCGAGGGCGGAGCTTTCAACATTGGCAGAGAGGCTGTGCCTGTATCTGAGGTAGACGAAAGTGCAAGGCGTTTGGAGAAACTCCCGAAAGAGATAGCATACACTGGTGACAAGGGCATAAAGCTTTGGGACGTTAAGAACGGCAAGAACACCATGGACGAATTTATTGCACAGCTTTCAGACTATGACCTTTCCTGCATTATAAGGGGCGAGGGCATGGGAAGCCCTAGGGTCACGGCTGGTACGGCTTCGGCGTTCGGTGGAGTGTCGGAAAATCTCAATGGCTTTGGCATACCTGCTGGCTGCTGTTCGGACGGTCCGTCGGGCATGAGACTTGACTGCGGCACAAAGGCTTTCAGCCTGCCGAACGGCACTATGATAGCTTCTTCGTTCAACAAGGAGCTTACAAGTGAGCTTTTCGCTTTTATGGGGCTTGAAATGGCGGCTAACAAGGTGGACTGTCTGCTTGGCCCTGGAATGAACATTCACAGACACCCTTTGAACGGCAGAAACTTTGAGTATTTCTCGGAAGATCCTTTTCTTACGGGCAAAATGGCGGCGGCTGAGTTAAAGGGCATGGCTGGTGCAGGGGTGACAGGTACGATAAAGCACTTCTGTGCGAACAATCGTGAGACAAACAGGCATTTTATCGACTCGGTGGTATCGGAAAGAGCGCTCAGGGAGATATATCTAAAGGGCTTTGAGATTGCGGTAAAAGAGGGAGGAGCTTCCTCTGTTATGACCACATATGGCAGAGTAAACGGCTTGTGGACGGCAGGAAACTTTGACCTTAACACAGTGATACTTCGTGAGGAATGGGGCTTCAAGGGCTTCACCATGACGGACTGGTGGGCGAACATAAACGTTCGTGGAAAAGAGCCTGACAAGACGGATTTTGCAGCTATGGCCAGGGCGCAGAACGATGTTTACATGGTTTGTCCTGACGGAGAAAAAAATGACGATAACACGCTTGCTGCCCTTGAAAATGGCGGTATAGAGAGGTGTGAGCTTCAGAGAAATGCGGCGAACATATGCGGATTTCTTCTTCACACTAATGCTCTTAAGCGTGCGGAGGGTATAGGAGATACTGTCAAGGTGATAAACCGAGAGGACGAGGAGCAGGAGGACGACAAGCCTGTACAGTTTTACAAGGTAGACCGTGACATAACTCTTGATCTCAGCGAAGTTGACACCAAAAAAGGCACTTCTTACAGCTTTGCCCTTGACCTATCAAACTTCGGTATTTACAGGGTGATAGTTACGGCAAGCTCTACACAGAGTGAGCTTGCGCAGATACCTATGACGTTGTTCAGCATGGGAACTGCGGTGGGTACGTTCACGTTCAACGGCACTGACGGCAAGGCTGTTTCCATGGAAAAGGAAACGCCGATGTTCTCACGCTTCACAACCTTCAGGATATACTTTGCGCAGAATGGGCTTGACCTGCACAGTATCAGGTTTGAGCTGACGGACAAGGAACGTTGATTTAAGGCTGGCGTTACGTTTTGTGCAAGTGAATAAACAGCAAGATCGGTCAGTAGATCCCAAATGGGATTACTGACCGATCTTTTTGTGGTATTTGTGGGTGATCTGGGCATGAAAAAAGGACTATCAAACGATAGTCCTGAAATTGGTTGCGGGAGCTGGATTTGAACCAACGACCTTCGGGTTATGAGCCCGACGAGCTACCGAACTGCTCCATCCCGCGATATTTTTTTGTGCTCTCTCTTGAGTGCTTATTTATTATATCACAAATGAATGTGAATGTCAATACCTTTTTTGCAATTTTTTTATTTTGACTGAAAACTCTTGACTATTGTATCCAAATCGGGTATAATATATACGATATCGGGGTGTGGCGCAGATTGGTAGCGCGCTACCTTGGGGTGGTAGAGGTCGCCTGTTCAAATCAGGTCACTCCGACCAATAGCCCTCGGTGCAGTTGTTAAATCAGTTATCTAATTGTATCTTATCGACCGCCTGACGGCGTAAATCATCATAACTATGCAAATAAATGTTTGTGGTGTCAAGTTTTGTGTGACCGAGCAAGTCGGCAACTGTCTTAACATCTACTCCGTTAGCGGTCAGCAGGCTTGCGAAAGTGTGACGGAACTTGTGCGGTGTGAGGTGTGGCAAGCCCTCTGTGTGAGTCTTTTTCCACTCTTCATTTTTACGAATGAACATTGTGTTATACTCCTCGTGATAACGGCGAGGGCTGAGAAAGTTCTTTGAGCGAGGATTACCAAATACAAAATCACAAGTCTGAGGTACAGAAAGCAACAGCTTGTATGCACTTTCGTTCAACTCCACATAGCGAAACTTGTGGTTTTTGGTATCGTCAACGAGCCTTGCACAGCCTTTAAGCACTACAACAGTTTGACATACAAATATACGGCGTGATTTAAGGTCAACGTTTTCCCAACGTAGAGCGAGTATTTCTTCACGACGTAGACCCGTCAAACACTCAAAGCGGAACATCTTCATTATAATGCTATCGCCCGAAGTCAGAAACGCCGCTTGCTCTGCCGTAAATGATAGCTGTTGCACTGTTTCAGGGCGTTTTCTGCAACGTCTAAGCTCAAAAGCGGATAGGTCAATAGACGTGTAACGGCACGCATACACATAGCGCATGATACGTTTAAGGACACTGCGGAGCTTTTTCACTCTGTCAATGCAGTATGTATCATCACATATCTTAATAAGATTGTTAAGGTCAGAAAGACCGATTTCGGAAAGGTCCTTGCCGTTTATCGGCTTGCAATTCTGCTCTATAACATAATCGGTTTGCTCAGGGTAACGGACAACGCCCTCTAAATAAGAGGGGCGAAAGTCCTTGTAATAAAATTCTTTAAAATTCATGGTAATAACTCCTTTTGCGTGGGTGTTATTTGGGTGTAGTCATTCCATGTATTGGCGTACATGGGCTTATAATGGCTACACTCTTTTTGTTGTAATAATGCGTGTGGTAGGTTTGAAAGCCTTTTTAAATGCACTGTAGCGGTGCTGTGCGTTGTATTCTTCAAGAAACGTTCTGAGGAGCGTATCACGCTCAGCAGGGCAACACAGATACACGAGCCTTTTATCCTCTCCTTTCTCCTTGCCTATCGTGCCACAGAGCCACAGATAAAACAGGTTAATTTCTTCTTTGCAAATTTCTTTTTGCTTCATGGTGTACCTCCTGAAATGATTATAATATATGTTGTCGGCTTTGTAAAATCAGCCGATTTTTTTGTTTTTATTTTCAACAAATTTTGACGTTAAGCCGTCCATAAGTGTGAACAAGCCCATTTGTGAAACCTCGTGGCGAACGTGCGAACACTGCTCACGGATAGCGTGACTATCACAATGAAGGTCAAAATCAACGTTGTATTTACAATAAAATGTACCGCTGTTGTTCTCGGCAGGATATTTGAAACAATACACTATATCATCAATACGCCTTATAAGCTGTTCAAGCTTGTCTATGCCGTCATTACGTTCAGCCGCCTTTTGATAAAGTTCTGTAGGCAGGAACGGCGAAGTTATATATACTTCCGTCCATAACGTCATTTTATTGCTATAACGTGCCGACACTTGCGAGCGGTACTTGTCAAGCAGGGTGAGCAAGTAACTGTATGAGATACGCCCTCGAAACTCGTCAAGTATTAATATCGGCTCTCCTTGGTAGCCGTCAAAAGGGTGGTCATAGTCGGTCACACGATAGATATTTACATCACCATGCTTTTCACATAACTCAATGTATGTGTAAGATTTTCCGCAACCTGTGCCACCGAAAAGCCACTGAACTTTAACATCACGTTCGGGGGGCGTGTTGTCCTTTCGGTACAAATAGAATAATTCTTCGGTTGCAGTTTTGGACTTGATAGCCTGCGGATATTGCCTATATATATCGTTTGGAGTTTGTCCACTATAAATCAAGTCACGAATATCAGACATTGAAATCAAATCGTTTCTCTTGCCTTGACAGCCTTTTATCTCACCGACCTGCGATTTTGCTATAATCTTTTCGCCCTTTTCCTCGAACTTGCCGACCTTGTTTATATAGTCCTCGACTTGCTTTTTGTTTCCTTTGGTTATCTCAATATGTACTTTAGGGAAGAGCTTTTTTAAGGCAGACAGAGGACGGAACGTCTTTTCACTTTCAAACACACAATGCAAGTGTTCAAGACCGAGGGCGGACACGCAAAATAAAACCGCTCCTGTTCGCTTATCATCATCGCCGACCCACTTATTAAGAACATCATCGCATATCTGTTGTTCTGTCAATGAGTGATACTCCGTAGGCTCTTGCTTTAATATAACCGCCTTGCCGTTCTCGTCTTTGATTATCTCACCCTCTTCATTGTGTTTGTATGTGATATCGTAACGAGGGTTGTTTATAACGCAGAACGCAGAATGGCAACTGAAATCAGCCATATTAACATCACCACCTTTTGTGCAGAAGTTGTGCAAATATTTTCGCACAAGATTAATAACGTAGATACGCAGATTTATAAACTTTGTGCAATGTGCAGAAGTCGGGGGGTAATACTAACCCCGACTTCATGAGAGTACAGCAGAACGCCGAGAGGGAGAGTAAAAAGGGGAAATCTTGAACGGCGTTCCCCTCTTGCGAATCATTGAAATCATTGAAATGTTGAAAACCTGAAAGCTGATGTTTCCAACATTCCAACAATTCCAACAATACGCAATTCACCCCCAAGCCGTTCGAATGATAGATTGCATGGATAGAAAAATCAGAAGCAATTCTGATAATAAAGTTCACCGAACTTTTCGCAAGTACGGCAGGAAAGCTTAAAGAACCTATCATGAAGGGCACAGTGAAATTGATAGTCAAGAGAAAAATCTCTCCGCAATTCACCGAGAGTGTATTCTATTTTCCCATACAAAAGAAAAGCATCAAAAATATTAATAGCTTTACGATATTCACGATAAAGATGAAGATACTCACGAACATAGTAGTTTGAAATAGTCATTTTAAACACACTTTCTGCGGTTTGTGGGTTATCCGCTTTCCCTTTGTCTGTATTAAGTATACACTATATCTAGTCCATATGCAATGGATATAGTGTAAAGTATTTATTAAATAATTATTAACTGGATATAGTGTATATTGTGGTTGACAAATTACAATAGATATAGTATAATGTAGAAAAGGTGGTGAGGTAATGGCGGTATCAGAAGCCAAGAAGAAAGCAAATGCAAAATGGAACGCAGAAAATCTTGAAAAAATACAGTTTTATGCTCCAAAGGGGTTTAATCAGATGATTAATGACCGAGCAAAAGAGTTAGGCTTGTCAAAAGCGGGATATCTCAAAAAGGTTATCACTGATGAGATAAAATCAGCAGAGGACAGCCACATTGTAATAAAAACACATACAGACGAGGGGTGAGAGTATGGAAGAAATATTCACGGCATTGGAAGCCATGACGTCAATAAGCGTTATCGTACCTGTAGTAAAAATAGTAATCGTGATACTGCTGATATGTGCCATATTTGAAACAGCAGGCAACAGCAAAGCGATAAGACGAGAAGAAGAGAAACAGACGGAATTATTAAGACAGATACAGCAGAACACAGTTAATAGCAATCTGCTGATGATTAACAACAAAGACAACAACAACTCGCAGTGAGCCTAACGGCAACCACTGCGAGTTGTTTTCATTACCACGCATTTTTCCGCTTGCGTATAGATTTCTTTTGCTTTCGGTCAAGTGGCTGTGTGTTAGGCTCTATGCCCTCACGATTGGCGAGTATTTCTTCATCACTAAGATACTCTTTTGCAAGCATATTTGTGACAAGCTGTGATGTATCGTAGAGCTGACGGCGTTTATTTGTCTGTAGATACGTTCTATTGTACATCTGTGCAGGTGTATAAGCCTTATTTTCAGAATATAACTCGTATTCCTCAATGTCATATGTGTAACCTGTCTGTATACGGCAGAATGGGTGTTTGAAATGAGTATGGCAAGCGGTCACGTCTGCGGTGATGTCCCTAATTTGTTTATCAAGCAAGTTGAAACGTTGTACAGTTGCATATAACATCATACGCCGTTTACGGCATTGGCACAAATGCTGAAATAGCGGTTTAGGAACGGCACATTTACCGCCCGAAAAGTCACGGCTATTGAATATTGTACCTATTTCATCAATAAGCACAAGAGTATTTTTAGGAGCATTGAGGATATCTTGTGCAGTGTTCAAGGGGAGTATCTCCGTATAATCGGGAAAGTTTTTGATATTGATATTTGTCAAAATGTGCAACTGCGGATATTTGCGACAGAGTTCATAAGCTTCAGCGACCATAAGGCTTGTTTTTCCTGCACCGAATTTGCCGACAAAAAGATGAATACCCCAACCGTTGAAAATCTGCGACCAATTAAAATATAAAGCCGTAGCCTTATCATAGGCAGTATAAGCCGCCAAGGACGGCAGACGAACGAAATAATCTAATAAAATCATAAGCTACCTCCGAGGGTTGAAGAAACGTATCATAGCATTATAAAGCATTTTCCAAAGCAAGAAAAGCATTAAACAGGCAAACACAAATTCAATGCAAAGCACACCGAATTGCTTCCACGTTTTAATAACATCAATAGCGGCTAAGTCACAGCCAAGAAGCTTTAAAAGCTGATAGCAAGCGTTTTGAACATCATATAACACATTTACCACCCCACTTTCTCAGGCTCTTGCTTGTCGCTCTGTGGCGTGTTCTGTGGCTGTTCAGCCGATTGCTTTTTTAACTCCTGTTCCTCGTATAGTGCTTCTATAAGCCGTTTACGAGGGAGCGACAAGTCTTTATCAGATTTAAAGGCGTGCAAGTCCATAAAGAACGCCACCACGCCAAGAACTGCACTGATAGCAAGAATTACTATCAGTGACAGGACGAATAATTTTAATATTGCAACCATTTTAACAACTCCTTATGTATTGTGGAAAAGATATTTTAGCAGAGCAACGGAGCAGGATATAACAAACAATCCTATAATCATTGCACCTACTGTAAAACTAAATTCACCGAAACGAATACGCAAACACATCAAGTGTTGTATTGATACAAACAGCGATTTCATAAGCGAAAACCAATTCATATTGCACCCCCTATTTCAAGACCCATTTTACAACGCATATTGCAAGCATGATAACAAAAAACGATATCAGGATAGTTAAAAACGTTGTGGGCAAAATGCCGACACTTGCGGTTAAGAATTTAAAGAAGTCGGACGAGCCGTCAAACACTGATTTAATGCTGTCAAGTCCGAAATCGACAGAACCGAAATTTTTATCAAGATTTTTTTGTTCCTCATACTTCTCGAAATCGTCAGGAGCAAGACCGCTTTCTCCGTTTTTATCCATATCATAATCATACATATAATCAGGAGTCAACTTCTTATCAAGGTAATCAGTAAACGGCTTGTTTGTATCCATTTCAGCACCATTCTTGAAGATTTTCGGCTTATATTCAGGATAATCTTTATAATTAAATGCCGTTGACGTTACACAATAGTAGTCAGGCATTACAACGTCTGTTCCCTCGCCTGTTTCGGGGTCGGCATTTACTGTAACAATCTGCTTTGAGTTTAAGCTACCTTGATTGCACAGATAGCCTTGATTGTCAAGGTCGAAGTAATCAGGGGTCGGCACTGAAAGAGAGGTCAAGCGACCATATACCACGATATAAAGCTTTGTATCGGCTGTGAACTGTGAACTATCAAGATTTTCAAGATTGATAGTAACATTCTTGACAGAGCCACCCTTACCAATAATGTAACCTGCATTTATGCCCTCTGCCTTTATCCATTCTGCAGGCTCTTTATTGTCGTCCGTAACATCATCAACAACGCCGCTTGTAGTATACATATATTTGCCATAGTCCAAAGAAGTATAAACAGCGTTTTTAACGCTTTCTTCATAAGACGACTTTTCAGGGGGGGAAGTAGTAATATAACATACAAATTCATATGTATAGTCTTTAAGCTCGTCATAGCTGTCACGGAGTTTTATAAATTCGTCCGTCAGTGTGACACGGACGTTAAGTCCATTGCTTTCAATTTCCTGTCCGTTGTTGCTTGCACCAGGAGCGACAAGAGTTCCCTTGCGGCTCATGCCCTCAGAGAGAGCAGGGGAATAATCGACAGTAAAGGGAGTTGGTGGAGCGTTAGGGTCTAATTCGTTTTCTAAATTGTCAAAATCATATATTTTTGTATGAAAATATACTTTAACAGACGTTTGAACATAGTCATCAAGATCAATTAATGCACGACATTCAGGTTTTTGGAAGCCACTAGGTTTAGTAACAGACCAACCACCATAACCAACAGATTCAGTATTATTATCAGAAGAATCGAATTTAAATAAAAGACGTTGTGAATCATACTCATAATTTGAACCAAACAAAAATTGATTATTTGTAAAGCTATAATATGCAATAGCGGTAGGGTCAAAATAAAGAATATTAGTTTCTGATGTGCCGTCAGATTTTTTACCATAAACAGCAATATAATTATCAGTTTTAGAGATAGTTGAAGAAAAATAATTATAAACATCAGTAAAATGCGGAATATCAGAAGATTTACTAACAATATTCCATTTAACACTTGACAGGTCATTTTTAGTTACTGTATCATCAGCAAATGCAGGAACGGCACAGCAGATAATAAGCACCATAGCAGAGAAGATTGACACAAGCCGCCGAATTTTAGTTTTCATATGTTGTTTTCTCCTTTCAAAAATAAAAATGCGGAGCGGATTGACCGCCCCGCACAAGCGAGATATACAGATTACTTATGTGTAAGCTTTCTGATAACGCCGATTGCAACGCCGAGGAGCGATGCACCAACAAAGACCATGACAAGCGGATTGCTTGTCATAAGTGTCCACACCTGTGACACAAGGTCAGTGATAGTTGATACACCCGAAGTAATAGCAGTTGTTTCACCTGCAAGAACTGAAATAGGCATAATTTAATCTCCTTTCTTACTTGATTATGTCTATACTTTCGACAACAAGTTTTTCAACACCGCCGAAAGTACGAACGCCATAGTTAATATTTATTTCGCTGTCTATCATAGAAGCAGGGTTTGGAAAAACCTCTCGCAGAATAAGCGGCGAAACTTTAGCAGTATGGACTTCATAGCCTGTTACGCTATCGTCCTTGCTTTCCTTTAGACAGAAAAGCGAAAAATTTTCCCACTTTTTGCCCGTAGACTTGATAACGCCGCTATTTTTCTTGAAACCTTTTACAATATACATCTTGCATACCTCCGAAATTAATTAATAATTTGTTGTAGTTCTCTTGACTACAGTTATATTATATAACATTAGACAAATGGCGTAAATGCTTGTAATATTTCTTGTCAATGTATAATTTGTTAAAATACCGCACTAACAAACTAAACATTTTGTAATATTTCTATGCACAATAAAACCGCCGATATTTAAATGAAATACGGCGGTTTATGTCCTAATATTTTCTATTTGTGTTTGGGGTGGTAGAGGTCGTCGGTTCAAATCCGGTCACTCCGACCAAAGCAAAAGGCTGTTGCATTTGCAACAGCCTTTTATTACCCATTATTTATAAAACACATAGATAATTAAAGGATTTATATAAGCTAACAAAAAAGCCAAAGGTAACAAGATATCAAGGTTATCACCATAGTAAAGAAAATCATCAACGAACAAGAGAATAAGAACTAAAATCAAAAGCAAGAATAAAATAATAGGGATAAAAGCCATAAAATCACCTCATTTCATGCGAAATATGACGAATACGAAGAAGAAAATCTAAATATTTTCAAACGCAAGAATTTTTTCATGTAATTCAGAAGCGAATTTTTCAAGAGCAGACTTAGACCAAATTAAATTCGATTGATTTTTTTCGAGTAAATCAAGGGTATAACTATAAGCGGCTTGATAAATATCATATTCGGATATAGCAGTAAGATTAATCATACCTTTTTCATAATATGAATTCATTGCATACATAAGCTGAAAGCATATCCTACTTAGTTTTTCTTCATTTTCTTGTGCAGTGACATCATAAGGGTTATTCTCTAAAATAAGACCTTCCTTTACCCATTTTGCATCGTAAACACGATACGCAAAAGCAAGAATATAATAATTATCAATAGTTTCAAGTTTTTCCATATAAATCAATCCTTTAATGTATATCACAACAAATTAATAGCAACCCAACGTTTTGCACTTACAAGATTTTTGCAGGTTATTAAAACTGTGTAATCATCGCAATCTATAACATCAAACATACCGTTATCAGCTAAAACTATCCAATAAAACTTATTTTCACCAACTTTTAAAAAATATGTGGTAGGATTTCCGTTATAATCATCACAATCATGCAGTACGTTCCATTTGTTTTTCATTTTAATCAACCTTTCAACTTGACATTTAGTAAAATTTGTGTTATACTCGGATTTACAAAGCGGAGGATATCCGAGTTTGTGTGTGAATATGTAGTCGGTGTATTTTGAAGGATTGCCGACTACATTTTTTTATACTTCTTCAAGCATTTGTTTGAGTTCGTTAATCAGCTTTGATAAAGCTTCATATTCACAATCAGCATGAATGTTCTGAGCCTTGTCTATTATAATTCTAAGCTGTTCACGCTTTGCATACTTTATCGCAAGTTCTGTAGCTGTCGGCATGTTCTGCATTATCCTCACTCCTTTCAATTTCCTCCGCTGTGAAAGTTCCCTTTTCTCTTTCACTATATACATTATATCATATTACGTAATACATTTCAATAGACAAAATAAACAAAGTATTGTGTAATATTTTAGGAACATTGTATATTGAGTAATACACTTAAGAGTGATATAATAAAAAGCGAAAAGGTGGTGATAATATGGCACAAAGAAAATTTCCAAAAGGAACAGAAAAAGAACATCAAATAAAAAGGCAAAATGAATTTATAGCAGAAAAATATGATAGGTTTACATTAACTTTTCCAAAAGGAATGAAAGAGAAATATAAAGAATATGCCGAAAACAAGGGAATGAGCCTAAACGGCTACATTAACGAACTTATAAAACGAGATATGCAGGAGCATTAAGCCCCTGCATTTTTTTATTAATCATTTTCCTGCTGTTTTGAATAATCTCTCATAAATTGAGGGGCGGAACAATTTTCACAAACAGTTGAATCCGTAAAATGATAAACACATTCCTCACAGTAACCATAACAGCCGCACTCAAAAAAACCGCATTTCTTATTATCGCACTTACCAAAATCAGTATTTTCCTTGCACCAAAAATTAAACTCTTTCATTTTAAAAAACTCCTTTATTCAAATTTGAGATTATTCACAGCTTTGCACATTTGGTTGAAATTGCTATGTACATAACGCTGGGTAGTTGTTATATCAACGTGTCCGAGCAATGCTCTGAGGGTTTCGATATCTGCGCCACACTGAATAAGATACGTTGCATAGCTATGTCTAAGCTTGTGCGGGGTGAGATACTGTAAATCAGGATACTTTGTTTTTTGTTGCTCATAGAACGCTCTGTAGAGCCTGTTATAACGTCTAAGGGATATTACTGTATGCGTTATAGGTGAAACGAACAGAAAGCCGTCTGAAACGTCCTGAGAGCGTATATGATGAAGAATAGCTATTGCATTACTATGCAAGGGGATAAGTCTATCACGGCGAGATTTTGTGGTCTGTACAATCCTATCACCGCATGAAGTATGTACAAGTGTCTGACAGACTTTAAGATATCTGTTATCAAGGTCAATGTTATCCCAACTAAGAGCGAGAAGTTCACCACGGCGGAGACCTGTCCACAAGTCAAGCTGAAACATTCTGCAAACACTACTATCATCATCAAAAAGATGTACGAGATTATCGGGGCTGAAATATTCAGCTTCTTTTTTTATACGTTTAGGAGGTTTAACATAGTCGCAAGGGTTTTTGTCACAATAACCATTAACTATAGCTTCACGGAAAACACGTTTTAACAGAAAGTATGCACGGCGTTGACGTTCGTTACTGTATGTAAGAGTAGATTTTAAACAGTTCTGAATATCAATAGGCTTTACACTCAGAAGCTCCATATCGGCAATATAACCGAAGTGTTTTTGATTAATATAGTAATAGTCCTTATAGCAATCATAGGCTATCACATCAACGCAGTATGCGTTGTAGAACATCTCAAACCATTCTTTAAAAATCATAGGACATCATCATTTCCATTCTCTTTAAGATATTGAAGTATATCATTACAGTTCTTTTCGACCTGACTTGAAAAGGTGAAACTGCTTTCATACTGAAAACAGACATTAGCACGAGAGGGGGAGACTATCGGCAAATCATCTTTGAAATCTGAATTGCAATAGATCTCTTTAGTTTTGCGGACTATGTTCTTGCTACTCCAGAAGAATTTACCGAAGATTTTTTTTACGTCCTTAGTTATGTACTTTGTGACGTAAAAAGCTAGATTAGACATCTGTCCGTAAGTCTGAATAGCTGTTGAGAAACCATAGCGCCAATCAGACACGTTATATACAACAGGCAAATCAGATATATCACAGCCGAGCTTATCACATATATGCAGGCGCTTTATAGTATCTATTTTAAGGGGCTTGTCATGACCCTTAACAAGACGTGTACCACTATCAACGAACTTAAAGTCACAATCGTTTATAAGAGCATGGCAATGTATACCACCTTTTTTGTGAAACTCAGGAACAAGGACATAACGCAAGCCTTTACGTTGAACAGCATTATCAAACCAACGTTTCAAGGGCTTAAAGACTTCCCGAGGGTCGGAGCGGTCAAAATCTTTACCGCTGAATGTTATAGTAAGAAAGTACTTCCAATCATTCTGAAAAACAATATCAAAGATACTTTGCTTTGCTCTTTGAACACTATCGGAACGAACTTCACCGCTTTGTGACTGCTTATCTTTAAACTTACGAGTATCAAGCATATCAAGCATTATGTTTCCGTTTTCGTCCTCATACTCAAAATAACATATGTAATTTTCACGAGCCGTTTTAAGTTGCTCTTGTCTTGAACGTTCGTCAATACTATGCTCATGCTTGCAGTGATACTCAAATGCAGGGTCTTTAAATATATGTCGGTCAGAACGTGTTATAGTGTAACTGCCGTCACGATATTCCTTTATCTTTGTATTACACTTGACCTCTTTAGAGGACGTTTTTAGGGGCATTTTTAACACCTCATTTTTAAAAGTGAGTACTTTTTGTGGCTAATATCAAGTAATAGCCACACGCACCGCAGGGCGGCGCAAGCGCTCGCCCCTGCGGTCGCTCGTGGCTATACGCCACGTCTTTTTCGCAGGCTTCTGCTTGTCTTTCTATCGTGCATTATGTCACTTGTGACATCTACTCCACGATTAGCAAGTATTTCCGTGTCGCTGATATACTCCTTATCAAGCATATTATCTACAAGCTGAGAAGTATCATATAGTTGTCGGCTCTGATTAGTCTGCAAATACAAACGGCTGTAAAGCTTTTTCGGCATATATGACTTATTTTCCGTATATGCTTCATACTCGTCTATATCATAGGTTTTAACCTTAATAAGACGTGTATAAGGGTGACGGAATGTAGCACGGCACGTTGACACTGTAGCCGTTATATCTCGTATCTGTTTATCAAGTAGATTAAATCGTTGCACTGTAGCAAGTATCATCATTTTGCGCTTTCTGCATTGACAAAGGTGCTGAAAAAGCGGTTTAGGGACGGCTCTTTTACCACCTGAGAAATCTCGTGAATTGAAGATAGTGCCTATCTCATCAATCACCACAATGCAATTTTTAGGAGCGTGCAGGATATCTTGTGCGGAATTAAGCTTATATATATTCGTCCACTCAGGGAAGTTTTGAAGATTGATATTTGTAAGTATAGACAACTGAGGATAACGCACGCAATAGTTATATGCTATCTGAGCAAGGGTTGACGTTTTACCAGTGCCAAATTTACCGGTATAGAGGTGTATGCCCCAGCCTTGGAAGATAGCAGAATTGTTGAAGTATGCACCGAAAAGGTGGTCATATACCTCATAGGTGATAAAGGGCGGTATTTGTTTTATGTAGTCAAATATAATCATAACAAATCACCTACACAGCACTTGCACAACGTGTCATGCGTATCATCACATTATAGAAAAACTTGCAGAAGATACAGAGCATAACCACAGCGAATATAAAAGCCATGCCGAGAAGCAATGCGTCATATCTATTCATAACTTCTTGCGAGAGATCACAACCCATTGACTTCAAAAGTTGAAAAAATGGATTGTTTTCATCAAACACTATGTGTACTTTCATTATCGTTCACCTCACTATCATTAGTTTCAACCGCAGGAACGGCTTTTATTTCAACATCTTCACCGAACATCAAAAACTCAATAAGCTGTTTTCTGTTTCCGCTGAACTCATGTTCAGCTTTAAAGTTTCTAAGGTCAGTGAAGAAACCTATAACACCACTTATAGTACAAACCAAAAAGCAGACAACAAGTATAAACAAAACCAAGTTAAGCATTTTTCTACCTCCTAACGAGCCATACAAGAGAAAGGACCATAAGAACAACAAGAATAAAGCAAATAATATTTACTAACATATATCCTCCTAAAAGTTTTTGAATAGATAAATCAATAATTTAATACTGCAAGACAGCATGAAACCACCTATAAGTACAGCTCCTAATGAAAAAGTATATCCTTGAAAATTAACAGTATAAGACATACACGATGTTAAAGAGTTAAATACTAATTTTAAATATGATATAACTGGCATAAAATCACCCCTTTGGAATAGCAGAGGATAAACCAATAGCAAGTTTAAAAATTGCAATTCCAAGCATAAGAATAAACCATGTAGTAAAAATAGTAATAAACCAATCAGGCAAAATTGAAAGAGAACAGGTAAGAAATTTAAAATAATTACCAGTTACAGCAAATAAAGTTCCTAAGTCAGTATAATCAACATCACTAAAATTTAGATTCATTTTTTTATTTTTTAGATAGTCATCATAATCATCAGGTTGCATATATGAGCCGTCTTTTATAACGCCGTCAGAGCCTTTGGCAAGGTCAACGTCAGTGACCTTTGACGGAGGGATATTGCACAAATCCTTAAGCTTAGTAGTAGAGGGATTATAAGTGTTTCCGTCCTTGTCTTTATAGACTTTTGGTACATAATCAGGAAACTTCTCATAAGAGAAAGGGTCAGAAATAACAGAATAAACACGATAAGCCTTGAATGTTTCGGGCTTGCCTGTTTCTTCATCAACGGACTTTACAAAATCATCAATCTTTTCACATGTCTTGAGGTTTGTGAAATCTTCTTGATAGGCATAAGAGCCGAGCCACGTTGAATTATTGGTATTATCTTCGTGTTCATCATTTTTAACAGAAACTTGACCATTGTTTTTTACAAACACACCGATAACATTAACATAAAGCTGGCTATCATCAGTAAGACCATGTGTTTTATAATCAATAGAAGTGAGATCAAAAGATACAGTAATCTTGCCGTCACGTGGAATAGTATAAATAGGTGTTCGACCTTGATATAATGTTAAATACGGCTCAAAAGTATCAACAGTACCATTACTGTTCAAATCGTCAGAAATAGAGCCGTCAGACTTGACCTTTTCATCGTCTTGTCCCTTGTAGTAATTGCCGTCATGGTTCATAGCATAAAGCACAACATCTTCATCAAAGAAACGTTGCAAATCATCATCAGCATTAAGAAGATTTTTTGACAGACAACATAAAACGGCATAAGTGCCAGAGCCGTAAGCTTTTCCTAAGTCTTTTTCATTAAACGTTTTTAAAAACTCAGGTGTAAGCTTTATATCAAGGTTTATATTATTATTTTCAGCCGAAACAAGTCCGTTTTCATCAGCATTAGCACCGCCTTTTGACGGATAATAGATTTTATTTTGCATATTCAATGAAAGTTCGGGAGTATATGAAACAGTAAACGGAGCAGGAACAGCGTTAGGGTCTTCCCATACAGGTGTTTTCTTATCTTCCCAATTTAAAACAGGAACGTTACTATATATTACCTTGGCTTGACCGCCTGAATAATCGCAGGGTTGATGATCATAGAAATCGCCAGATTCAGACCACCAACGAGTAGCGGAATCGTCATAGAGAGGTTTATTTTCTGAGGTAACTAAGACACACGCAAAAGCATTATAATCAGCCTTTGATACATAGCAATGAAGATTACTGCCGAAATAAGTCACAGAAGTACTAGATTTACAAAATATAATAGTATAAGTAAAACCATTGCCATTAGGGGCGGCAATGACAGTATAATAATCAGTTTTATCACTATCAGGAATGCAAGAAAAGACATTTTGTTTGATAATGTCATTCCATGTAGTATAAGAAGTGCCGATATCATCAGCAAACGCAGGGACAGCACAGCATATCATCACCACAAGTGCAGAGAACATACACAGCACTTGCATAATCTTTTTTCTCAATTTATCAACTTCCTTTCAAAAAAATTAAGCGGAGCAATTTGAATTACTCCGCTTATGTAAATGGTTTTGCTTATACAGCGTGTCTGAACTTTGCGAAAAGTCCTGCACCTGAGCCGAGAAGAGACAGACCTACAAGAATTGCAATAGGTACATTGCTTGTCATAGCGTCCCAACAAGAACCAAAAACAGTAACGGCATTACTAAGCATTGTTGTTACAGCTTCCATTATTAGCAAAACTCCTTTCTTATTAAATTTTTATAACAGCGGTTTCACCGCTAATTATTTTGTGTTGCGGTGAAGTGTTCCGTCTGCGTTGATTACAGTGATATCAACAAGCTGAGAACGTCCGTTAAATATCTGATAGTTCAGCATTACATCACAGCCGAGAAGCTTATTGAAATCCTCAGAATTTCCGTTAAGTCTGATTGCATTTTCGGTCGGTATTTTAAGCGTATCGACCATTTTTCCGTGACAGTCGGGATTATCAACTTCCTGCAGAAGCTGAAATACTACCTTTTCGGGGCTGTTGATCTGCTTGCCCTCTATTACTCCGTTAAATGCTTTCTTTTTTGTCCAACCTACAATAGTTGTTTTCATGTTTTTTCCTTTCTGAGGTTTTTCGGCTTTTCCTCGTGCCTTTTATTTTGTGATAATAAACATAAGATTAACAGACCCTTACCCGGTGGCTTCTTTAGTGCCGAGGCTCTAAGAAAATTTCATAGAGTGCTACCTATTATACTCACGTTCACGGCTACTAGCTACCATTCGAGACTTTTCCATTTCAGGCTGAGGTCATTCACCGATTTAGTCGTAGTTATCGTTATGTTTGTAGGTCATATGTAACCTACAGTTAGCATTATAGGGCATATGTGACCTAATGTCAAGACATTTTAGGCTACTTGTGATATAATTTGTTTGAATAAACAAAAAACAGGTGATTTAATTATGATAAATTACCAAAATCAATGACATTTAAGGAGTGACAGACATTAGTAACAATTATTATCCTAGATTAAAAGATCTAAGAGAAGATAAAGACCTAAGTCAAGAAGAAGTGGCTAGGATTTTAGGAACGGAACAATCATATTATGCAAAATATGAAAACGGAGTAAGACCTATACCATTTGAACGGGTAATAAAACTTGCTTTATTCTATGACGTGAGCATAGATTACATAGCAGGACTTACAAATGACAAACGGGGAAGAGGTTACAAAGCAGACAGTAACAGCAAATACAACATAACACAGCAGAACAATAATAGTGCTGTTGTGAAGATTAAGGAGAAATAAAATTGAATGGTGCAGACAGTGTATTTGGCGTTTTTAGTGGAATAGTAAAATTTATTATTGCAACACGATTAATAATAGATGTATTAATACTCGCACTTATAGTCTATTTGATATACAAATTTCTTGACCTTTGCAAAACTGTTAATGATCTTTCAAAGAGGAACAAGGAGCAGGCGGAACTATTAAAACAGCAAAATGAAACGCTTGTGAAACTAGGGCAGATAATGATAAAAATTAATAAGGATAAAGAGGAGTAATCATGCTAGAGGAATTATTTCAAAATGCAGAAACAGCAACAGCAATATTCATAGGGTTGAATATAATTTGGCTAGTAATTGTTATTGCTTTAATTATTTGTGTTTTCAACATATCCATAAGACAATCACATCAGGACAGAGGACAAGACACAATAATCAAGCTACTGCAAAACATCTCCGACCAACAAGAGGACATACTTGACGAGCTGAAATACCTCAATGACAGCAATGACGTAGACCGACAGGAGCAAGAGGACTACACAGAGCCAAATGACTATCAAGACTTCTGAGTGTCGCCTAATCGGCGAGGATACAAAATGCAGACCACTACGGATTAAAGTTGAGAAGCGGTGCTTGTTTGTCGCTTCGATATAACACAATCAGAACAAAGGGAACGCACAGCCTTGCGACAGTGTGCAGACCTGCACCCCAGAGGTGGGCACGTGGCGATGTCACACAAAGTTTTTCACTGCGTTCAAAACTTTGGCGACCGCCACTCAGGCAGGGGGCAGGCAGGGCGCACAGCACAGCTTTATGCGCCCTGCACCCTCAACATTTAATGCTTCGGACATAAAAAAACACCCTACGCACTTCGTGAGTGGGCTTGGGGTGGTAGAGGTCGTCGGTTCAAATCCGGTCACTCCGACCAATATGTAAAAACGGCTTTCCGCTATTGTGGAGAGCCGTTTTTTTAGTTGTCAAAATATTCTAATACAAAAAAGCTCCGACGGCAAATCGGAGCTTTTGGATTTGTATTACATCTTTGCAAGCTTTGCAAATTCTGCTTTCAGTGCAGGATAGATCTCTGTGTAAAGCTTGTAGTATTTCTCATACTCAGGTACTCGCTCTGCTTCAGGCTGCTGTACCTTGTCGGTCTTTACTACTGACTTACAAGCTTCCGGTACTGATGAGTAAATGCCTGCGCCTGTTGCTGCAAGAAGTGCTACGCCAAGGGCTGGACCTTCTTTCGATGAAGCTGTTTTTACAGGGCAGTTGTAAAGATCTGCGAGCATTGATCTCCACAGCGGTGAGCTTCCGCCACCTCCGCATGCCATCATGTCGGATACGTTGATATCCATTTCTCTGAATACCTCAACGCAATCTCTCAGGGAGTATGATACGCCCTCCATTACTGCTCTCAGCATATCACGCTTTGTGTGCATTGCGGAAAGTCCGAAGAATACTCCTCTTGCGTCAGGGTCAAGATGCGGTGTTCTTTCGCCCATGAGATATGGCAGATAGAGAAGTCTGTTTGCACCAACAGGCACTTTCTCTGCTTCCTTATCCATGAGATAATATTCGTCAACGCCCATGCACTTTGCTGTTTCTTTCTCTGCATTGCAGAAATTATCCCTAAACCATTTCAGCGAAAGTCCTGCGCCTTGTGTAACACCCATAACGTGCCATGCGTTCGGTACTGCTGCACAGCAGGTGTGAACTCTGCCCTTTGGGTCGATAGAGATAGAAGAAGTGTGTGCAAATACAACGCCTGATGTTCCGATAGTTGTGAACGCCTTACCGTCCTCTGCAACGCCTGTTCCGATAGCCGCAGCGGCATTGTCGCCTGCTCCGCCTACTACTATAGTACCCTCTTTAAGTCCTGTAAGCTCAGCCATTTTCTTTGTGACCTTGCCTGTTACTTCGCATGACTCGTACACCTTGCCCAGCATTGACATATCAATGCCAAGCGTATCGCAGACTTCCTTTGCCCAGCAGCGGTTTGGCACGTCAAGAAGCTGCATACCGCTTGCGTCGGAAACCTCTGTTGCATATTCGCCAGTGAGGATAAATCTCAGATAGTCCTTTGGCAGAAGAATGTGTCTGCACTTTTCATATATATCAGGCTCGTTGTTCTTTACCCAAAGGATTTTCGCAGCCGTCCAGCCTGTGAGGGCAGGGTTTGCTGTTATCTTGATGAGCTTTTCTCTGCCTAGCTTTTCGTTCATTTCTTCAACTTCTGCGGCAGTTCTCTGATCGCACCATATTATAGACTTTCTAAGCACGTTGTTGTCCTTGTCGAGCATAACAAGTCCGTGCATCTGTCCAGAGATACCAACACCTGCAACGTCCTCTTTATTCACGCCGCTTTTGGTCATAACAGCCTTGATAGTGTTTATCATTGCGTTTGCCCAGTCAGCAGGATCTTGCTCTGCATAGCCGTTTTTAGGCTGATACATAGGATATTCAATAGTTACAGAAGAAATAACAGTACCCTTTTCGTCAAAAAGCACCGTCTTAGTGCCGCTTGTGCCGCAGTCTACGCCGATTACATAAGCCATATTTTTTACTCCTTTATAATATGTATAGTATAATTTGTTTCTGCTAAAACGATTACATTAATTATACAATATTTCTCTCTGAAATGCAATACCCATAAAACGTTTTCGCAAAATTTATCTGCACAAAAAAAGGACGGTGGGGCTACCGTCCTATAAGTTTGTTGAAAGACCTGGTGAGTGAGCGGGACGTCGAGGGCGCCGTCCCCTACAAAACAACGTGTCTGTGTTATTGACAGGATACGGCTCGATATCGTCCATTTTAAGTCTAGTCTGCTTTCTCAAGCACAAAGAATGTGCTGTTGTTTTCGCTTTTCATTTCCTTTATAGCCCAGCCTGCCGCGATCAGACTGTTGAGCTTTTCAACTCGCTGAAATCTGTCCATATCCGGGGCTTTTCCATCATGGGCTTTGTCCTCATTTCTTGAAACATAAAATATCTTTTGCATATATATCCTCTTTCCCTGAGAGTGACAATTGTTCCCCGATTATTATACAACTGTCGCATTTTCTTGATTACATTATACTACACAAATATGGAGATTTCAAGGAATACCAAAAATTTTAACCTCTTTTTAACGCTTTAGTATTATTCTGATTTTTCATGCTTTTCAGTGCTTATTATATATAACGGCATAGGTAAGGTGAAAAAATGCACGTTTTCAGGGCTGCTTTATGTGCTGATATGTACAAAAACTTATGACGAGTGAGTATTTTTATATGACAGCCCTTGACTTTTTTTTATAAAAGGCATATAATATTATTATTAATTTATATATTTATAGTCTTTATAAATAATGAAACTAAGAAACTAATTTATATGGAGGGTTTAACAATGGGTAGAGTATATAACTTCAGCGCAGGTCCTGCTGTACTCCCTGAGGAAGTGCTTAAGGAAGCTGCCGATGAAATGCTCGATTATAAGGGCACAGGTATGAGCGTAATGGAGATGAGCCACCGTTCCAAGGCGTTCGATGACATCATCAAGGAAGCTGAAAAGGACATCAGAGATCTTATGGGTATCCCTGATAACTATAAGGTGCTGTTCCTTCAGGGCGGTGCTTCTCAGCAGTTCTCAGCCGTTCCTATGAACCTTATGAAGAACAAGAAAGCGGCTTACATAATCACAGGTCAGTGGGCTAAGAAGGCTTATCAGGAGGCTCAGAAATACGGCGAGGCTGTTGCTGTGGCTTCTTCTGCTGACAAGACTTTCTCTTATATCCCTGATTGTTCAGACCTCGATATTCCTGAGGACGCTGACTATGTTTATATCTGCGAAAACAATACTATCTATGGTACAAAGTACAAGACACTGCCTAACACAAAGGGTCACACACTTGTTGCAGACGTTTCTTCCTGCTTCCTGTCTGAGCCTGTTGACGTAACAAAGTACGGCGTTATTTACGGCGGTGTTCAGAAGAACGTTGGTCCTGCCGGCGTTGTTATTGCTATCATCAGAGAAGATCTTATCACTGACGACGTTCTCGAGGGCACACCTACAATGCTCAAGTGGAAAACTCAGGCTGACGCAGATTCTCTTTATAACACACCTCCTTGCTATGGAATCTATATCTGCGGCAAGGTATTCAAGTGGATAAAGAAAATGGGCGGTCTTGAGGCTATGAAGGCTCACAACGAGAAGAAGGCTAAGATACTCTATGATTATCTTGACCAGAGCAAGCTCTTCAAGGGCACTGTTGTTCCTGAGGACAGATCTCTTATGAACGTTCCATTCGTAACAGGCGACGCTGAGCTTGACAAGAAGTTCGTTGCTGAGGCTACAGCAGCAGGCTTTGTAAACCTCAAGGGTCACAGAACTGTTGGCGGTATGAGAGCTTCTATCTACAACGCAATGCCTATCGAGGGCGTTGAAAAGCTTGTTGAGTTCATGAAGAAGTTCGAGGCTGAGAACGCATAATCAGATTTGATCGAGGTGAAATTTCAATGCTTCATCGATTGCTTCATATGATAAGCACTGCTGATTTGATCAAAAACAATCCGGACGATTGGCGTGATAAGCTTAATGAAAGAAGTAAGTCAAAAGGCAAAGTTGTTCTCGTTCTTTTCGCTGTAATACTTGTTCTTTGCCTGTTTGTAAGAATTATCACTTAAATAGATGAAAGAGGTTAGTTTAATGTACAACATATTGACTTTGAATAAGATCGCCGCTTGCGGTACAGATATTTTCGACAAGGCTAAGTACACAGTAAGCGACAATGCTGAAAATCCTACCGCTATAATGGTACGTTCAGCAAAGATGCACGATATGGAAATGCCTGAGAGCCTGCTTGCTATTGCAAGAGCAGGTGCTGGCGTAAACAATATTCCAGTTGAGAAGTGCGCAGAGCAGGGAATCGTTGTATTCAACACACCTGGCGCAAACTCAAACGCTGTTAAGGAGCTTGCTATTTGTGCGCTTCTTCTTTCTTCAAGAAAGATAACTGAGGCTGCTGCATGGGCTGCATCACTCAAGGGCACTCCTGACGCTCCAAAGACAGTTGAGGGCGGCAAGTCTAAGTTCGCAGGTCCTGAGATATTGGGCAAGACTCTTGGCGTAATCGGTCTTGGTGCTATCGGCGGAAAGATCGCAAACGCAGCCGTTGCACTTGGCATGGACGTTATCGGCTATGACCCATTCCTTTCTGTAAACGCAGCTATCCAGCTCGAGCCTGCTGTAAAGGTAACTGCTGATATCAATGATATCTACAAGAACAGCGATTATATCACTATCCACGTTCCTTATACACCTGACACAAAGAACACTATCGACGAAGCTCAGATAGCAATGATGAAGGACGGCGTTCGTCTTATCAACCTTGCAAGAGGCGAGCTTATCAACAGTGCGGCTGTTGTAAAGGCTATCAAGGACGGCAAGGTTGCAAAGTATGTAACAGACTTTGCAGATGATGTTGTTCTTGGCGAGGAGAATGTTATCGTTCTTCCGCACCTTGGCGCTTCCACACCTGAGTCTGAGGACAACTGCGCAACAATGGCTGCTCACGAGCTTATCGACTATATCGAAAAGGGTACTATCAGAAATTCTGTAAACTTCCCTAATGCAGAGCTTGCTAAAACAGGCGACCACCTTGTTTGCGTGCTTCACAAGAACGTTCCTGCACTTATTGCACAGATCACATCTGTCGTATCTGACAAGGGCGCAAATATCGAGAACCTTGTAAACAAGTCTAAGAAAGACTGGGCTTACACAATGCTCGATGTTACAGGCGACGTTGACGCTGACGCTTTCAAGGCTATCGAGGGCGTTGTTGGCGTAAGAGTTCTTTAATTGTTGACAAAAGAAATTTTATATGCAGCAATGAGGCTGCCCACGGACGAACTGCGTCTTGGGCAGCCTTTTTTGATACAAAAAAGCTATAATTTAAGTGAAAAATGGAGGAATTTAAAATGGACAAACTTATAACAGCAATTTTATTTATCGGAATACCAATGGCACTGACTCAGCTTATTTACAGGATAATCGACCACAAGGGCAACAAGACCGCAAAGCTTGCGGAGCGTTTTCCTATTATCGTGAAAAGAAAGTTTCTTGTGCAGATAGGCGGAGCAATGGCGTTCGTTATCGTGTTCGGACTTATCTCGCTTCTGCTTGACCTGCCTATCAAGGTGTTTTTCATTGTGTGCGGAGTTGTTGTTGGCGTGATAAACGGAATGGCGGTCACGCTTATGTACAGAGATTAGTCGGTTGCAACGTGGCAACTGGGGCAAAAGAAAAGCTGTCAGCGTTTATTGCCGACAGCTTTTTTCTGTATGTGTTATTTTGGGGTAGTGGCGAACAGTGTTCGCACGTTTTTCGTGTGCTTTTTATTGGTAAATATCCAAAGGCGGGCGACCTCAGGTCGCCTCTACATGGTCTGTGTGCTATTTCTTTCTGAAAACCACAAGCTTGCTGATGACATAGTTAAGTATCAGCACCACAACGTTTGCCACTATCTTTGTTACCCAATAGTTGAAGCTGAGAAGTGAGTAGCCGAGCCACATCATGAACATTTCTACGAGAAGTGTGAATATCCTGCCACCATAAAATGAAGCCGCTTCGGAGATTATCGCCTTTTTGCCCTCCGCTTCAGACTCGAAAACCCATATCCTGTTGGTTATGTATGCGAATGTTACTGCACATATCCATGATATGACGGTGCTTGTGGTGGAAACACCGCCTTTGCCTATGCCTGCCTGCTCCAAAAGCACTTTTGAGATGCCTGCGGTCACAAAGCTGACCGCGGTGGTGAGTACGCCGAAAAACAGATACAAAAGCATTTCCTTGTTTTTGACGTAAAAGGGTCTGAACCACCCGAATATCTTCCAGTCCATTATTTTGTCGAAAATGTCCTTATCTTTCTTTGCCATTTCTGTTATCTCCTTTTGTGCATATGAATATTATGAACACAAAGAATATTATAACTCTTTTACATCGTTTTTTCAACAATACTGTTGCAATTGGTTAAAAAATATGTTATGATAACTATATGTAGTCAGTTTTCATGACTGCCTTTAGTGCTATTTTTATAACTAGGGCAGCAAATTTATATTCTGACCTGAAAGGATAATTTTATTTTATGAAAGTTGTTATCATCGCTGTGCTTCTTATGCTGTCTGCTATTTGTTCTGCAACGGAGACAGCGTTTTCTTCGTGCAACAGGATAAGGCTTAAAAAACTTGCAGACGACGGAAACAAGTCTGCAAAGAAGGCAATGAACATATGCGATAATTTTGACAAGGCACTCACTGCTATACTTGTGGGAAACAATGTGGTGAACATTTCTTCATCTTCTATTGCAACGGTGCTTTTTACGGAGAAGTTCGGCAAGGGAAGCGTGGGTCTGGCTACTGTAGTCATGACGGTGCTTGTGCTTATTTTTGGTGAGATCTTGCCTAAGAGCCTTGCAAAGGAAAATTCTGAGCGGTTTTCTATTCTTATGGCGGCTCCGCTTTCCGCATTCATGTTCATCATCACGCCTATAACGGCTATCTTTATGGGCATAAAAAGCGGTGTTTCAAAGCTTGTGGGCAACAAGAACAGCGAGCCGTCTGTTACTGAGGAAGAGCTTAAATATATCATAGACGAGATACAGGACGAGGGCGTACTTGAAGAGCAGGAGTCTGAGCTTGTGCGTTCGGCACTTGATTTTGACGAGATAACCATAAGCGAGATACTTGTGCCGAGAGTAAATATCGAGGGTGTTGAGCTTCATGAGGATATGGAGAGCATAAAAAAACGTTTTGTGCAGACAAAGTTTTCAAGGCTCCCTGTTTATGACAAGGACTTAGACCACATTGTGGGACTTATCCATCAGTCTGACTTTTTTGAAATGTATCTCAAGGGCAAGACGGACATAAGCCTTATAATGAACAAGCCACTTTACATAACCGAAAACCGCAAGATCTCTGAGATCCTGAAGCAGATGCAGCGCAAAAAGGTGCATATGGCGGTGGTGCTTGACCAATATGGCGGCACGGAGGGTATTTGTACCCTTGAGGATATCATAGAGGAGCTTGTGGGCGAGATCTATGATGAAAGCGACGAGGAGGATACCTCTTTTGTGAAAATAAGCGACGGTGTTTATGAAGCGTCGGCGGAGCTTTCGGTATCGGATTTTCTTGACAGGATAGGTCTGCCGGAGGACACTATCGAAACCGAAAGAACATCTCTCGGCGGCTGGATAATGGATATGCTTGACAGACTTCCTGAGCAGAATGAAACTATAAGCTGTCCGCCTTTTGAGATGACAGTTAAAATGGAGGACGAGCAGAAAATAGACAGGATACGCTTCAAGATATCTGAGGAGGAGCTTGAAAACAAAAACACGGAGGACGAAAATGCCTAAGCAGATAAAGAAAGAGCAGATAAAAAAGTCAGAGCTTTTATACAGAAAATGGTCTGTTGCAGGACTTGCGGCAGCGGCTGTGTTCATGGGGTGTATGGCTGGGCTTATGAGCATGATAGTGAAAACCGAGGGGGCAAAAGTGCCAACGATAGTGCTTTTTGTGGCATTCGTTATCTACACGGCGGTGTCGGTGATATGTGCGGTGCTTGGAGTGAAAAGCTATGTAAAGGACGACTGTGGAGTGTGCCTTTTTCAGGGTATAGTGCATATTTACAGCGTTATAGCCTGCGTAATGAATGTGAGAATGGCATTTATAATACTGTTCTCGGCATTAGGCTCGCAATCGGGGGTAGATACCCTTATAGGGAGCCAATCGCAGAACGAATTTATACAAAGTCAGTATGCAAGCTGGATATGCCTTGCTGTTGCGACGCTGTTTTCGGTGTTACTTGGTATTCTTGCGGTAGTAAGGCTTGTAAAAAATAAAAAAGGCTGATAAATCGGCGCTTTATATGTAGGGGCGATCTTGGGTCGCCCGTAATTTCGTATGTTTTGCAGCATATGGATTTTAGGAAAATCATAGAGTAAGGAAGAAGAAAAATAATGTTTTTGCTTATACTTGTAGTTGTATGCTACACAATATGCTCGCTGAGTGACAAGTACGCTGTTTCAACGGCAAAATTCAACGGCGATGAGCTTGGCTTTTTAATGGCGGCGGCAACGGCTGTTTTCATGGCTTGCTGTCTGCCTTTCCTCGACAGGACTATCACACTTAGCTGGCAATCCTTTGCGGCGATAGGTCTGCTGTGCTTGTCGAAGATCCTTGAATTTAAGCTTTCGGCTATTATCCTTGATGAAATATCAGCCTTCGAGCTTAAAGCTTGGCTTGGTATCACCCTTTTCATGTCCTATGCAACGGATATTTTCCTTGGTGAAAAGCCGAGCATTTTCAAGTTCCTTTTTATCGTGCTTACTGTTGCAGGACTTGTTTTTATCGCAAAATCAGGCAGAACGGACAGCGGCAATATAAATTACCGCAGGATAGTTGTTCCTCTGGTGTTCTATCTTTTGGCAAGATACGGCTACGGCATAGTTGTAAGAGCGTCGGAGAATTACATATCCTCGACCATGGCGCTGTTCTTTGCGCTTATACTTATGGCTATCATACTTCTGCCAAGGGCGAAGCCTTTGGAGATATTCAAGAAAAATCAAAAGGGCGCATGGGTGGTTGTGCTTACAAAGATTCCGAATGTGGCAGGTCTGCTTGCGGAGAACGCTGTTATTGCTGTGAGCCTTGCAAGTGCGTCATTTATCCAGCCTATGATACTGTGTTCGCTGTTTGTTATAGCGCTCATAAGAAAAGAGCCTATCACAAAGCTGAGATTTATCGGCAGCGTTATTTGTATGGTGGGCATAATTGGATTTCAAATATGTTAAAAAACAAAACGTCGGACGTTTTCAAATTCGTCCGACGTTTTGTTGTCTGAAAGTTTACAGAAAGAAAGTGAGCGACCAGAGGTCGCCCCTATATTTTGATGTTATGTTTATCTTTGGGTATTGTACATTGCGGCAAACCAGTAATCTTCTTCAAGATAGCTTGTGTCTTTCTTGCCCCATGTAATTTTTATTTTCACAAGACAGCCGTCAATATCCTCTTTTGGAAGCTCCAGCTTTTTGGACTCCTTGGCAAGCACCTTTCCGTCATAGCTGTAGACGGTGTAAAGCACGTCACCGAGCCTGTCCCCTGTGACTTCTACGGACATAGGGGTTTTAAGGGTAACATTGCCGTCCTTATCCACAGCCGCCTTGATGTTGAATGACGGCACAGAGGAGAGCAGATCTTCAAAGCTTTCATCAGCGGAAAGGCTTTCGGTTTTGCCGTTGTAGTATCGTGTCTTTTCAGTGCCTGGAAGCTCATATTTGCTGCCGTCACAGGTAAGCACAACTGAACCTATCTCTACCTTCGGGGTTATATTTATTACAAGGGCACAAGCCAAAAAGATAACGGCGGCAAGCAGCCCTACAAGTATTTTCCTTTTCATTATTATCACCAATGCTATTATAGCACCTTTTGGAATAATAATCAAGGGCAGTGTTTTAGTCTTTGAGCTTTATCTCACGTTTTATCCTGCCCATTATCACAATGGCGGCGACAGTGCCTACAAGCTCGCCGAACGGAACGGCTGCCCATACTATCTTGCCTGCTGAGGAGGTAAGGGTGAGAAGATAAGCCGCGGGGAGAGGGATAACTAAAAGTCTGATAAGGGAAAGCACAAGGGAAGCTATGCCATGGTCGAGCGCCTGAAAAATTCCCTGATAGGCTATGTTTGCACCTGCAAAAAGATAGCCTAAAGTGATTATCCTTATGGCGTAGGTGGCGAATATCTCCGTATCCGCTGACAGTGAGAATACATGGCATATCTGAGAAGCAAAAAGCTGCAAGCCTATAATGCCAAGGAGCATGAGTCCCAACGTGTAGAGCATACCGTATTTTATGCCTGAACGAACTCTTGTTTTGTCCCCTTTGCCGTAGTTGTATGATACAACCGGAATGATAGTATTGTTCATGCCGAATGACGCAAAGAATACGAACTGCTGTATTTTATAATAGATACCATAGGCTGTTACGGCGGATTGACCTATCCTGTTGAGTATGACATTAAGACCGTAGGTCATGACGGACATAAGAGCCTGTATTATTATGGCAGGAATGCCTATTCTATAAATGTTTGTTATCATTTTGCGCTGGGGTATAAAATACCTCATGCCGCTTGGTATCTCTTTGTTGCACACAAAATGAAGCACGCCGCCTATGACCATTGTGAGTACCTGACCGATGACAGTGGCATATGCGGCACCTTTTACTCCAAGCTCTGGGAAAGGGCCAAGCCCGAAAATCAAAACAGGGTCAAGGACGATGTTGGCTATTGCGCCTACAAGCTGAGCAATGGTGGAATGGATAGTTTTGCCTGTCGCCTGCAAAAGCTTTTCAAATATCATTGAACCTACTGCACCGAATGACAACACACAGCATATGCCTAGATATTCGCCCCCAAGCTTTAGAGCAAGACTATCATGGGTCTGTGTTTTCAAAAATGCGTCAGTGCCGAAAAATCCGAACAGCATGAACACGATGTAGGTGCAAAGACCTATGAAAATGGCGTTGCCTGCTATTTTGCCTGCACGCTCAAAATTCTTTTCTCCAAGGCTTCTGGAGAGCAAGGCATTTATTCCAACGCCTGTGCCTACGCCTACAGCGATTATCAAAAGCTGGACAGGGTATGCAAGGGTTAGGGCGTTTACGGCATATTCGCCTATGTGCTCAACTGTATCATCTGTTATCCTGCTTACGAAATAGCTGTCAACGATATTGTAAAAAGCCTGAACTATCATTGAAATTATCATAGGCAGACCCATGCTCAGCATGAGTTTCGGCATGGGCATAACGCCCATCTTGTTTTCTTTCAGAGCTTCTTCGCTCATATTTTATTACCTCCCGTTTTTTGCGCATAAAAAAACAGCATAGGTCCGAATACAATCGGACTTACGCTGTCGCTGCTCATTGTTATAATTATTATACCATATATTTTTTCATATGTCCAAGGACTTTTTATACAAAAGTCAGGCTTCAAAGACTTATTTTTTTGATGATATGAAGCGTTGCAAATTTACAATAAAATATATAAAAAACTATTGACAAAATCAAAAATATAGGTTATAATAACCTCATAGTAAAAGAGAGTAGCTGGCGGAGAGATCCGTTTATGTTTGCGTCAATACGTTCCGATGAGGGACCGCTGCATATCTAAACGGCGAGACTTTTATTGATTAAATTGCCACAGGCGCAGTTTACCCAATAAACGTCTTGCCGATTTTTTATGCGTTTATTTTTCTGAGCCTATGAGAAAAGGAGGCTTTGAAGGGTATATCGGCGCGACTACAGGAAAAAATAAAAAAGGTGGTATTTTATGAAGCAGTATCAAAAAAAACTTGACCAGCTTTACACTGAGTTTTCATCAGGTGAAAATGGTCTTTCAACCGAGCAGGCAGTGAAAAACTGCGAAAAGTTCGGACGAAATGTTATCACAGAGGGAAAGAAAAAGTCCATTCCCGTAATTTTTTTAGAGCAGTATAAGGACTTTCTTGTGCTTATACTCATTATTGCTGCGATAGTTTCAGCTTTCATGAAAGACGTTGAGAGCTGTGCGGTAATTCTCGTTGTTATCACAATGAACGCTATTTTGGGTACAGTTCAGACCGTCAAGGCTGAAAAGTCACTGACGAACCTTAAAAAGCTTTCTGCACCGACGGCTAAGGCGCTTCGTAACGGTGAAAAGGTCATTATCCCCTCTGAGGAGATCGCAGTGGGCGACATTCTTCTTATCGAGGCAGGCGACCAGATATGTGCAGACGGCAGGCTGATAGAATGTGCGTCTGTTCAGGTGAACGAGTCTGCACTCACAGGCGAGAGCGTTAATATTGACAAGGATATGAGCGATATAGAGGGCGAAAAGCCTCTTGCTGAGCGTGCTAACATGGTTTATTCAGGCTCTTTTGTCACATACGGCAGAGGAAAAATGCTTGTCACTGAGGTGGGTATGGACACTGAGGTGGGCAAGATAGCTTCGCTTATCCAAAACGCATCAGAGAGAAAAACGCCTCTCCAGAACACGCTTGACGAGTTCGGCAAGAAGCTTTCCATTGCTATACTTATTGTCTGTGCAGTAGTGTTCGGACTTAGTATGCTTCGTGGCGGCAAGCTTATGGATTCGTTCATGTTCGCTATCGCACTTGCTGTTGCGGCTATTCCTGAGGCTCTCAGCTCTATCGTTACTATCGTGCTTTCTTTCGGCACACAGAAAATGTCAAAGGAAAACGCTATCATAAGAAAGCTTCAAGCTGTTGAGGGACTTGGAAGCGTTTCGGTTATCTGCTCTGACAAGACGGGTACTCTTACTCAGAACAAGATGACAGTTAGAAAAATAATGGTAGACGGCAGGATAATCGACACTGACGCTGTTGATCTTGATGATGAAAAGGTCAGGACTATGACCAGAGCCATGATCCTTTGCAACGATTCAAGCTGTAAGGACGGCGTTGAGATAGGCGACCCTACAGAAACGGCTCTTATCAATTTTGGCACAAAGCTTGGTATAGACACTGACAAGGTGAGGGAAGATCTCCCTAGAATTTCTGAGATACCATTTGATTCAGACAGAAAGCTTATGTCAACTCTGCACGTTATCGACGGCGAGAAGGTGCTATATGTAAAGGGTGCGGCTGACGTTCTTATAAACAGGATAACTTCAAGCGACGAGGAAAAGGCTGTTATAACCCAGCGTGTGGCAGAGCTTTCGGAAAAAGGTCTGCGTATTCTTGCATTTGCAGAGAAAAAATTCGACAAGGATACCGTATGTCCAGAGGACGAGGACGGATTGGAGTTTGTCGGTCTTATTGCAATGATGGACCCTCCGAGAGAGGAGTCAAAGGCAGCTGTTGCGGAATGCCGCAAGGCAGGCATAAAGCCGGTCATGATAACAGGCGACCATATCGTTACGGCTTCGGCTATTGCCCGTGAGATAGGTATTCTTGACGACAATTCAAAGGCTGTTGAGGGTCACGAGCTTGACGCTTATTCAGACGAAGAGCTTGTTGATTTTGTAAAGGACAAAGCTGTTTACGCTCGTGTTACACCTGAGCATAAAATAAGGATCGTAAAGGCTTGGCAGGCAAACGGCTGTATAGTTTCCATGACAGGCGACGGAGTGAACGACGCACCTGCGTTAAAGCAGGCTGATGTGGGCGTTGCAATGGGCATCACAGGAACTGAGGTTTCAAAGGACGCTGCCTCAATGGTGCTTGCAGACGATAACTTTGCAACTATAGTCAAGGCCATAAGAAACGGCAGAAACATTTACGAGAACATTAAAAAGGCTATACTCTTCCTGCTTTCGGGCAACTTTGCGGCAATTCTTGTGGTGCTTTTCAACTCACTGCTTGGACTTCCTGTTCCGTTTGCGGCAATACATTTGCTGTTTATTAATCTGCTTACAGACTCGCTTCCTGCCATCGGTTTGGGTCTTGAACCTCATTCCGAAGAGGTCATGAAACGCAAGCCAAGAAACGCAAATGAATCTATACTCACACCTCCTTTCCTGGGCGAGATAGCATTGTACGGTGTAGTTATAGCGATGGCAGTAGCTTCGGCTTTCCTTATGGGAAACAAGACAAGCGCAGCTCTTGGTATGACGATGGCATTCGCAGTGCTTTGCTCTGCAAGATTGTTCCACGGATTCTCCTGCAAGAAAAAAGGTCCTGTTATCTTCTCAAAGGACTTTTTCAACAACAAGTTCGGTCTTATGGCGTTCGGTCTTGGAATGGTATTTTTAAACTCCGTTCTGCTCGTTCCACAACTCAAGGGACTTTTCAAGATAGCAGACATGACAGGTATGCAGTTTGCATGGATATACATTCTAAGCTTTGGCTCTATGCTCGTTATCCAGCTTATAAAGGCGATATTCTTTACAAAGTCTGAAAAGTAAGGCTGTAGAGTTATCTTATAAAAGTTTCATAGGCGGGCGACCTTAGGTCGCACCTACGCAATAAAAATAACCGCTCTTCGTGATGTCACGGGGAGCGGTTTTGTTTTACATATCTTCGCAAGGCAGCCAAACCCCGTCCTCTTTATGAAGTATCCTCTGATTTTCAGACCCTCTGAATTTCAGTGAGATGTTTTTCTTTTCAAGGACGAACTCGCCGTCAACGAGGTAGTCGATAAGGCTAAGCATTTCGTCTGTGTACTGTGTTCTGTATGGGGATTTTGAGCCTGCAAGCAGGTCAGTTTCAAGGGTACAGCCTGTGTAGCACCACACGTCCTTGTCGGGAAGTTCTGTTTTCACACGGCGGAGGAGTTTTGTAAGCTCAGGCTGGTTCTCAGGCTCCATAGGCTCGCCGCCAAGGAGCGTAAGTCCTTTTATATAGCCCTTTGAGAGGGCGTTAATTATCTCGTCAGCGGTGGTATCTGTGAAAGGCTTGCCGTAGTCAAAGTTCCAGGTGTCAGGCTGAAAACAGCCCTTGCAGTGGTGTCTGCACCCTGAAACGAACAGCGTGACCCTCACCCCTGAGCCATTGGCGATATCGGTTTTCTTTATCTCACAATAATTCATTTTCCGCTCCTTTCCTATATACAACGCAGGAAAACTCAAAAGTTTTGAACATTATCAGAAACTCAACAAAACCGCTTAGATACGCAGGAAAGTGATTTTGTTCACTGATCTGCGATTTTGAACATTAAACATTATTTTGTTTTGGATAATGTTTATGGAGATCATATGAGGTGTGTTACATTTCATCTGAGAATAATGTTCATAAACCAAGTGAGATCTGGACAAATAATAATGTTCACTTTTTTGCTGTGTGTAACAATAAATATAGTCAAACAAATATGTTTAGGGACAGCTCATAATGTAATGGAGCGGAGCGAAATGGAATTATGAGCTGTCCCTAGGTGTTTTTTGTGATATGATATTTGTATCTTTGAGTTGTAAAATAAGTCAAGTACAATGTGTTTTTTGACCTTTAACAGCTTCCGAAGGTAGAACCCTAAAAACCTTATCTAATGTCTTAATTCCTACTTTAAATATAATTTGTTCTTAACCGTCATGGGCTTTATCGGTATCAAGTCATTCCCATCGTAAATTCCACCTTGAAAATTTATAAGAACATAATCCATTATTTTTGAATCAAGTTGTTGTTCATTGTTTATAATTATATAATTGATATAGTCAACAATCTTTGACGAAGAAATTTGTTTAAAAATTTTATTCCAATTCTTGCGCTCTTTATGTGATACAACCTGACCATTGTGCAACCTCTTAGAAATTTCATTAGCTGCAATAAATAATTTAAATAATTCTTCTTGGTACCTAAAGTCGGTAGTATTGCTAAGAAAATTATCCAGTGCAGTTTTGAAAGCAACAAAAAACATTGCAGGTGTTAATAGCATTTTATTTGTTTTTGTTTCATCAGAAGCAAAATTTTGTCTTTCATTCATCTTGTGAAAGTCAGCATCTTTTTTTTCCTTAGCTTTAGCTGATTTTTCTTTCATTTCAAGAATTTTAGTTTGTTGCTTAATTTTATATTTTTCAAGTTTAATTTCCTGCTTTCTTTGATATTTTTCAAGCCTAATCTTTTTCTTTATTTTTTGCTTTTGTTTATATTCTTCAAGTCGCACCTGGGATTTTATCTTTTCTTTTTCAACTTGCTCATCATCGATAATCTTTTGCATAGGGTCTTGTTCAGTACAATTTGTCTCAGTGCTAGTTCTTTGTACATTTTTTTCATCTGTTTCAGTTTTATAATTATTGACTGCTTTTTTTACTCCAGAGAATATTGCAGCGCCTAACAAAGAAATTCCTAACAGGCCTAATATACCATCTGCATCATTATCTTCTGTTAGAGGTGTACTAGATGGTTGATAATTGGTGGTGTCATCAAATTTTTCAAAGTCATATGCCAATCCCGAAAATGTACCATTATCTCTGCGCCTTCCACCTTTTAAGATTTTATCTGTGGTAATATCCATCCCGCTTTTATCTTTTCTAGGTACTTTAACTTTATAATAATCATAATCTTTTGATGACATTCTATCACACCTCACGATTTTAGTATCAGTAATGTAACTAGATTATACCATAATGTTAGTAGTATTTCAAGTATGATTTCTAGCCATGTTCATATCCTGTTGTAGTGCTACAATAGATATTGGACAAAATTAAGAAAAAAGAAAAGAGAGATAGGCAAAAATCTGATAAAATAAAGTTACCACACAAATACAAATCAGAAAGGAAGCTTATCTCTCATGAATAGTATAACACAAGATATGAAGTTTCGTCAATCCTTAATGAATTACGCAAAGAAATATGGAGTGAGCAGAAAATACAATAAATCACGTTCATATATATATTTCTGGCTGAAACGCTGG